>Ga0207831_100010_pt1 | contig 612448 bp, 538 predicted proteins | sample TtanPargueraPR_7_FD_187741 | JGI IMG/M metagenome (GOLD analysis project Ga0207831, IMG submission 187741) | Aerobic enrichment media microbial communities from Bioluminiscent Bay, La Parguera, Puerto Rico - Tt and M1 (2) (SPAdes) | ecosystem: Environmental > Aquatic > Marine > Unclassified ...
CAAGGGGCTTCGCCACATTTTTCGACTGATTTGTCAAGTATTTTATTAAAAATTTGCAAATAAAAAAAGCCTCATTTAAATAATTATATAAGACTTTTCCTTATTTCCTTAACTTAATGACATTGGCATCAGCTCGTTTTTTTGTGCAATAAATTAAAGAACAAGATTACTCATGTATTTAATAGTATAATCTACTCCTTTGTCTCCTAATTCGCCTTTCCAAGTAGCTGAATGAGGTTCAATACTTAGATTACCATCATAACCCACTTTGTATAGAATTGCCATGATGGAGTTCCAATCCAGTTGGTCCATTCCAGCTGGTGGATCGTCGTAACGCTTACCATCTACTTTTAGAGCTCCTTTTACATGGAAATGATAAAAGCGATTACCCCATTTTGCAATTTCACTTAAATAATTGTCATTATCATCATAATAGCTATGGGAAGGATCATATTTGATTCCTAATTCATCTAGCTGTCCATGTATTATATTCCAAGCTTTCTCACTATAAACAAAATTATTCCAACGACAATTGTATGTAGCTATCTTAATTCCAAGCTCTTTACCATAAGTTAAAAGTTTCTCAAAGAAATTGATGGCAGCTTGACAATTCTCTAGATAACTTAAACTTTCCTGTTCATTACATCCACATACATATACTCCACAGCCTAATTTTTTACAAGCCTCAATAAGTTTATATTCTTTTTCTAGTTCATCTTGACATATATTACCCTTTTCATCAATACGATTAGAGCCCCAACGTCCAATTGAACCAATCTTAACATTATAGGCATTAGTCCATTGAATGATTTGATCTAAGTTACGTATAAATTCATTTACATCTACATTAATATTAATACATAATTCAATGAAATCAAGTCCCTTGTTTTTAGCCATTATAAAACTTTCTTCTGTAGGATTTGCAATAATTCCTAAGTTCATTTCTATATCCTCCTATAAGTAATAATGAAATATTTATCTAGGTAAATCTTCTTAATAAGAAATAAAAATGTAACGGATTACATTTATTATCGTAATTAAATTATAACATCTTATAAATTAAATTCAACAAAAATAATAATTTTATTATCATTAATGATATAATATCCAATAAGAAATAAATAACTACAAGTAAGGAGTTAGAATATGGGAGCATTTCGTCAAGAACATATTGTGGACAAAGATTTTCCTTTCTTATTATTTTCTCATGAAGAAAATATAACATTTCCTCCCCATTGGCACGATGAAATTGAACTTATATATATGTTGGATGGTGAATGTGAAGTATGGTTGAACAATACATTATATAAATTGAATAAAGGTAATCTATTAATTATAGGAAGCAGAGAAATACATCATTTCTCAAATAATAAAAAGAGCAGGAAGATATTTATTCAATTCAATTTAAGTTTGGTAAGTAACATATACAATGATTTGAATAAACTCAAGTTCATTAATCCTGTATTTGAAAGTGATAAGATATCAGATGAACATTATAAGATGGAATTAGAACGACAGATTCTAGATCTGAAACAAGAATTCATTCAAAAGAAACCAGCCTATAAATTGAATCTTATGGCTGGGCTATATAGAATAATAGCAGTACTGCTAAGATTTACTCCTATAGAGTATTATTCAAAAGGTGAAAAAACCAAGCAGAATCAACGTATCAATTTGTTAAGCAGAATATATAAGTATGTAGAATATCATTATAATGAGAATATATCCCTTGACCAAATAGCTAAGGTAGCTAATTTTAGTACATATCACTTTACTAGATTTTTTAAAAAGAGTACAGGTATTACATTCCTAAGTTACCTTCACTTATACAGGGTGGAGAAATCGAAGAACCTTTTAAAATCTTCATCCAAAAAAATAATTGAAATAGCTATGTTAAGCGGTTTTGATAACATTAAGACCTATAATAGAGTTTTCAAAGATTATACAGGGATGACACCGTCGGAATATAGAAAGAATATAGAGCAAATTCAAGATAGCAATATTTGAGAAGTATTGAGCAACTTTTGACAGGACTATCTACACATGATTATGTAGAATGAAGCTATCATAATTGAAATGGAGGTAGTTCTTGTGAAAAAAGCATTAATTATTTATGGAGGCTGGGAAGGTCATGACCCAGATGGTGTTGCTAAGGTATTTGAGAATACTTTGATTGACTGTAATTTTGAAGTAGAGGTTTTTGATACATTAGATATTCTCCTAGATACTGAAAGATTGAAGACATATCATATAATAGTTCCTATATGGACAATGGGTACAATTACTGATAAACAAATGAAATCCATATCCGAAGCAGTTGCTCATGGAGTTGGACTTGCAGGTTGTCATGGGGGAATGTGTGATGCATTTAGAGACAATGTTGATTGGCAGTTCATGACAGGTGGAAATTGGGTATCTCATCCAGGTGGTGATTTAGTTGAATATGAAGTCAACATCAAGAATAGTTCTAGTAAAATAGTCGAAGATATTCAGGATTTCCGTGTTAAGAGTGAACAATACTATCTTCATGTAGATCCTGCTATTGAAGTATTAGCCACTACTCGTTTCCCTATTGCTGATGGGTTACATTCCTTGAATGGATATGTTGATATGCCTGTCGTATGGACAAAAAGATGGGGAAAAGGCAGAGTGTTTTACAATTCATTAGGTCATCAATCAGATATTTTTAATATCCCAGAAGCAATTGAGTTGATGAAAAGAGGTTTCATGTGGGTAGCTGAAGGTAAGGATAAATGTATAAATGAATGTAAGGATTGTGGGGTATAGACTATGAGAAAAGTGAAAATCGGTATAGTAGGTTGCGGTAACATAAGTGATATATATCTAAAAAACTGTACAGAAATTTTTGATAATCTAGAAGTAGTTGGCTGTGCAGATTTAATAATAGAACGCGCAAGGGAAAAGGCAGAAAAATATAATATAAAAGCCTACTCAGTCCAAGAACTAATAAACCATGAAGATATAGAGATAATAGTAAATCTAACAATACCTAAGGCTCATAAAGAAGTTTCCATGGGTGCTCTAGAAGCTGGTAAACACACCTACATGGAAAAGCCTTTATCTTTAACAAGAGAAGACGGTAAAACATTGATAAATAAAGCAAAAGAAAAAGGATTAAAAATAGGTGGTGCACCAGACACTTTTCTAGGTGGCGGTATCCAAACTTGTATAGAACTCATTAATAATGGTGAAATTGGAACTCCTATTGGAGCAACAGCTTTCATGACTTGTCATGGACATGAGAGTTGGCATCCAGACCCTGAATTTTATTACAAGATAGGCGGGGGACCCATGTTTGATATGGGACCATACTATTTAACCGCACTTATTACAATGTTAGGCTCTGTTAAACGTGTATCAGGTTCAACCAAAATATCATTTCCTGAAAGAATAATCACAAGTGAACCTAAAAAAGGAGAAATCATAAAAGTTGATGTACCAACTCATATCTCCGGATTATTAGATTTTGAAAACGGTGCTGTAGGTACAATCATCACCAGTTTCGACGTTTGGGGCAGCAATCTACCAATTATAGAAATATACGGTACAAAAGGAACACTGAGTGTCCCCGACCCAAATACATTCTCAGGTCCAGTAAATATTAAAAAAAGTTATGACAAAGAATTCCATGAAGTTGTCATAAATAAAAAATACACTGACAATAGCAGAGGATTAGGCATATCAGATATGGCAAACAGCATAATAAATAATCATGAACATAGAGCCAACGGAGATTTAATATACCATGTCCTAGATATAATGCACGCCTTCCATGATTCATCTAACACAAGTAAACATATTACCCTACAAAGTTCCTACAAAATCCGATAAAACGGATTAACCACTTATAAGCTAAAGTTACTCTCTTAACTGTCTTAAACGTGGCAGAAAAATAAATAAACCATAGATAGTGATAGTGGATAATTACGACTTTTACGGCTTGTTGTCATTCCTCATAAACAGATAAAACAACAAACGTAACGAGAGTTATTATCCACTATCGCTATCTATGATTCTAATATATAACCGTTGTCTATAATTGTCTTATACCGTGAAGAAATAATCTTACCAATTACCTCTTCTTCCTATTCAAAATAAAATTAACCTCATTTAAATTAACACTACCCGTCAAAAGCAGAAGCGGAATACATATTATCATAAACAAACAAATATTTATTAATGTATTCACCAATAATGAAAATGGCATAGTAATATATCTACTCAGTAGATCAATTGACGAAACAGATGCCAAACAAACTAAAATTGGTTTAACCAACCAGTTTCCTACTTTAAAATTAATAGATGTAATTCGTACAAGATGAATAATATTGAGTGTAGAAACAAGAACAAAGCTGCAAAGTAATCCCCATAAATATCCCTTTAATCCGTACATAGGAATCAAAATAAATATAAAAGCGATTCTAATACTCAGACCTATTACATTATTTCTAAAAACAATCAATTGTTTATTAAGTCCATTCAATATACTTCCTAATGTAGTTTGTAGATATATAAATGGACATAGCCAAGCTAGAATGGTTAATAATACTCCCACATATTCTTCATTATATACTATAACTCCCAAGGTTTTACCAAAAGACAAAAATAAAAATGTGCTTAAAATACCAATAAGAATGGTGAATTTCATTGTCTTAGTGGTAGTGAAGTTGATCATTGATTTATTTTTGTTGGCAGAAGCTGCTGATACAGTTGGTAGTAACATAAGGGATATGGAATTAGTAAACACAGTAGGAAAAAGAATCAGTGGTAAAGCCATACCAGTTAAAATACCATATGTACCTAAAGCATTAGAATGAGATAATCCAAATAATTGTAATTGTGTTGGAATGAGAATAGCCTCAATACTAGTCAATATTGTAGTAATCAACCTATTAGAAGTTATTGGTACTGCAATGGCGGATATCTTTTTCAGTATTATAAAATAACTTTGAGGTGAACTTGACCTTTCCTTCAATGAATTAAATTTATAAGCTACTGCTACTATTACAAAAGAGACTATTTCTCCACCTACCATTCCAATTATAGCCATGGCACAAGCATAAGTAAGTCCTTTTGGTATGAATAATGCTGATAAGAAATATATGATTGTTATTCTAGTAATCTGTTCTATAATCTGAGAAACAGCAGGTACAGTAGGATATTTCAGTCCGTAGAAATAGCCTTTTATACATGATATTATTGCGGTAAATGGTATTGATATTGCCATAATCTTAATTGCTAGAGCTGTACGTGGCTCATTAATTAATTTGCAGCTAATTAATTCAGCGTTGAAAATAAGTACTAACATCAAGATAACAGCTAAAGTAAAAGCTATTATTGAAGAAGTACGAATAATCCTTTTTAGGTTAGAATAATTATTTTTGGCTTTTTCCTCAGCTACAAGTTTTGAAACAGCTGTAAAGATACCTGAGCAACATATAGTATAACATATCATATATATAGGAAACACAAGTTGGTAGAGTCCCATACCTTCAGCACCAATTAAATTACTCAAGTATATTCTATTAGCAAAACCTAATACTCTAGTAATCAGTGCAGCTACAGTCAATATTATGGTTCCTTTTATTACTGAACTTCTTTTCATTTTCCTTTCAATCCTTTCATTATGTAACAATAATATAGTTAATTAATTCTATGTAATCTATTTGTACTGTATAATGAAGATTGACCTAAGTAATAAGCCTAAAGTAATATATTCTTTAATGCTTTTCCATATTCATTTAATTTGTTATAATTAACAATAAGCATTAAGCGAAATATAGGGAGGAGGATATGATGAAATATTTAATTATTGCACCATTATGTTTTTTGATTGACCAGATATGTAAGATTAAGGCTGTCAATGAAATGGATAATACAACTTGTAAGCCAATACTCAAGAAGAATATATTATTGAAACTTAATTATAATGAAGGTGCCTTTTTAGGATTTCTTAAGAATAAAAAGGGTTTTTTACTGTTGGTTAATATCCTTTCGGTGATACTACTGATCTGTCTTAGTGTAACTTATGCAATTATGAAGGGTAACAATATATTAACTATAGGGTTAGCTTTTTTGACAGGTGGAGCACTCAGCAATGTTTTTGATAGAATACGTCTCAAAAAGGTTGTTGACTATTTTTCCTTCAAGTGGAAACCAGACTTGATTTTTAATCTTGCAGATATGTTTGTATTCCTAGGTTGCATATTGTTGATTATCAGTGAAGTAAAACCAAATTCCTAAATATCTGTTAACTTATTATGGAATACTATTGTATTCATTTGCAGAAACTATTAATAATCTTGAAATAGCTTATATATGACAGAAATATAATCACAACGAGGTGAACTGATGAATAAGGGTATAAGATTATTAAGTGTTTTAACTGCCGTTTTATTATTACAAAGTTTTCTGCTGTCAGGATGCAGTACAAAGGATAATGAAAAGATAGAAAATAACCAAGGCAGTAATACTGTGAATGAAGATAAAAATAGTAATGATAAAAATAATAATGAGTCAGATAATGATATGGATAATAAAGAAGAGCAAAAGGAAAATAATGATAGTGAAATTGATTTAGTGGAATACAATCTTGGGAGTGGTGAAATAAAACAAAGTTCAGGTGTTACTATGCCTTATGATATGGTTGGAGCTATAGCCATACCAAAGGAAGGCGAAAAACATCCCATTGTTTTTGTTTTGCATGGTTCTCATGTAATAGAAGATTACAATAAGGACAGATATGATCTTGGTTTTGAATATTTATTGAAGTCGTTAGCTGAAAAAGGATTTTTGGCAGTTACTATAAACGTTAATGCACAACATGTGTTAGAATATGGGGAACCTATAAAGCATGAAAGATTGGTTAATATATTCAATGACCATCTTACCAAGCTAGAATCAGCTATCAAAGGGGAATCGGATGACTTCGGTATTGATTTGAAAGATAAAGGAGATTTGACTCAAATAGCTTTGATAGGACACTCAAGAGGCGGTGGTGCATTAGACTCAGTTATCAATGACCAAAAAGATAGAGGTCATGATAACATATACGCTATATTAAAAGTAGCACCAGCCAATGTTATAGTTATTGAAAATGATAATCCAGATATACCAACAGGTATAATATTGCCACAATATGATGGAGATGTAGTTAATTTAGATGGACAAACCACATTTGATATATTAAAAGAAGATAAGAGCAGAAAATCTTTTGCCTCTCTTATATTTTTAAAGGGAGCAGGACATAATTTCTTTAATGACAATGTGACAGAGGATGATAGAGAGTTCTATTCTGACCTTACAGAAGATGATAGAGCTGTTTTCTTGACAAGAGAACAACAAAGACAGTTTCTTATAGATTATTCTGTTGATTTTCTAAACAAAGCATTAGGTAAAAAAGTGGAAACAGGTTTATTTAATGCTGATGAACCTACTGTGGATAAAGCTTATGGATTGGATGTTAAAACTTCATATTTGACCTCGGATAGACTTGAAATAATAAAAGCTACAAGTGAAGATAAGATTAAGAAAAATAATTTGCAAGGTAATAATGTAATACAAGATATAAAAGTTAAGTATCTGATTGAAAGTTATATTCCCAATAAAGATGAACTGCTTAATTTTGACCATCCATCCAATTTTGATGGATATGGGCTATTTAGGTTCAATTACTCTAATAAAAAAGGAAAGTTTACAATAGAAATACCAGTCAATGAGAAAGACATGAGTGATTATAAAGCATTATCATTATACTTAGCTTTAAATCCAGGCAGTGAATTAAATAAGTCAAAGGAAAATCAAGCTCTTGCAATTACATTAAAAGATAACAAAGGTAAGGAAGCAAAAGTAATCCTAGATGACAATACACCTGCTTTGACTTGGCCGGAGGGACATTCAAGAACTAATGAATATACAACATATTGGTCCTTGAAAACTCCTTTATCAGAAGCAAGGATTCCTTTAAAAGAATTCAAAGATCTAGACTTCAGCGATATTGCTAGTATAACAATACAATTTGATCAAAAAGAAAGTGGAAGTATATTGTTGAGAGATATATCATTAACGAAATAAATACAGGAATAGTAGATTGATAGAATAAGGATGTAGCTTATTAAATTAATAATATAAGATAAAAACAGTGGGTTAGTAATTCAATTCACTGTTTTTTATTGAGGGGTTTTAACAACCAAAATGTATTATGAGATATCGATTATAAGAAAAAACATATCGAAAAACAATAAAAATATATTGAAATACAAATAAGGTTGTGATAATATTATTTCTGACGGGGAATATTATATATAAATTGGAGGAATATTATTATGAAATTTATTAACAGCAAAACATTATCTACTTTTTTGAATTTCTTTATGGTGGTTATGTTGGGATTTACTATTATTACGCTAATAGGATTACCTTGGATAATAAGACGATATATGAGTTTTATATGCTCTGAATCATTTCCGCAATTTGATTATTACGCAATTTTAGCTATTTTATATGTAGCTGGTATTTTTGCGGCGGTAATTCTTAATGCTCTTAGAAAGATATTTTCTACATGTAAATTGGATAATCCATTTATTCAGGATAATGTCAAAAATCTTAGAGTAATTAGTTTGGCTTCTTGTATCATTGGAATAACATTTATATTCAAAACATTTATCATTAATTCTTTAATGACCATAGTAGTTATTTTTATATTTATAGTGGCATCCTTGTTTGCTTTGATCCTTTCAGAGGTTTTTGAAAAAGCGGTTAAGTATAAAGAAGACAGTGATTATACCATATGATAATAAGTGGTAAGAAAGGAAAGATGTAATGGGAATTATAGTTAATTTAGATGTAATGATGGCTAAGAGAAAAATAGGTCTGTCTGAACTTGCTGCAAAAGTTGGAATTACTAATGCTAATTTATCAATCTTAAAAAATAATAAAGCAAAAGCTATACGATTCAGTACGTTAGAGGCTATTTGCAGAGAGTTGGATTGTCAGCCGGGAGATTTATTAGAGTATGTAGATGAGGAAAAAAAGTGAATATCAATTATTTTAATAGTAAATGATATTTGAATTTGGAGGTAAATAAAAATGCTAAAAATTAATCATGTCAAGATATTAGGGATTCTTAGTATTATACTAGGGGTGTTATTTGTAATATTCTTTTATGAACATAAAATAGGTATTTCATATACTATTTATACCATAGTATTAGTTGCATATCATTATTTTGCTTTGCGTACTAAAAAAGAATTCAGGAGCAAAGTTTATTTTGGAGGAATAATATATATTGTTCTGTTATCAACAATATATCTAAGAAGTGATTTTATCTTATTTAGAGCGCTTAATTTTATAGCTGTTCCTGTATTGTTATGCGTGAATCTTATGTTATCTTTAGATGTAGATATTAAACTTATAGCAGGTAATACCTTGGGAATAATATTTGTTCCAATTAGTAAAATGCACAAATTGTTTATTGAGTTATTCAGTAACAGAAGAAAAGAAAGTAATAATAAAAATTCTCAAGTATTTGTGAAAGTATTATTGGGAATTGCTATATCCATACCTGCATTATTTATAATAATAAATCTTTTGACTTCGGCAGATGTAGTTTTTGCAGATAAACTATCCCATATCTTAAGTGGTTTAGAAGATGTTGTAAAAGCTGATATAGTAATAAAGATTTTATTAGCTATCATTGTTTCGGCATATTTTTTCGGGCAGATATATTATCTTTATGACAATAAAAACAGAAAAAGCGTCGTTAGGCAAGAAGAAAAGGAATCTAATACTAGCTTTAAAGGATTTGATAGAATCATTACAATTACTTTTATGGTAATACTGGATCTTGTTTACATAGCATTCACTATGATTCAGTTTGTATATTTATTTGGTGGTAATAATAATTTGCCTGTTGGATATACCTATGCAGAATATGCCAGAGAAGGATTTTTCCAGTTGGTGTTTTTGAGTGTCATAAATATTGTACTTATCTTTATAATTAATAAATTGTATTTGGGTATAAAAATTAAGGATGATATTTCTAATATAGGTCATAACTACAGAAAAGATATTATTGTTGACAGTTTGCTGTCTATAATGGTTATTTGTACTTTTGTCTTGATTATATCATCTATATACAGATTAGGCTTATATGAAGAAGCATATGGTTATACAAGACTTAGATTATTAGTGTATATGTTCATAGTTTTTGAAACTTTAATAATGATATTAGTTGCAATTAATATATGGAACAAAAAATTACCTATAATTAGAATAGGAATAATTGTTTCATTGGCAAGTTACTTAATTATAAACTTCATTAACATTGATGGAATAGTTGCAAGAGAGAATATAAATCGCTATGTTGAAACAGGAAAAATTGACTTTCACTATTTAGTTGATTTATCAACAGATGCTGCAGGTGAAATGTCACGATTAAAAAATATTGATGACAAAATGTATGGTGAATATATAGAATATTTAAATACGTATGAGTTGGAAGAAGTACAGTGGCAATCTTTTAATTTATCACAATATAATGCAAAAAAATTAGTAGAGTAGATTCCTATCTCTTGCAATTACTGTTTTACTCCATTATAATTGGATTTGAGGAGTAATTGTAAGGGGGGAAGATATTAAGGTGAAATATTTAATAAGTTTATGGATTTTAGTGATAGTGATACTCACAGGATGTTCAAATGAAACAGATGTATCTACAGATGTTATAAAATCCGTTAATAATGATAATATTACTGGTGACCAACAAGATGATGAAAAAATAGACTTAAACAAGGACCAACAAGACGATGACACTATTATAAGTGATAAAATAAATAGTTTTATAGGTGACTGGAAAGTTAAAGCAATTTTTGAAGATGATTTTTTCATAACAGAGGAGTTGTCATGTCAAGATAATGGTATAGGTATCTACAAAGACCATATGATAATCTATGCTAGTGAAGTTAATGATTATATCAATTGTAAATATGACATTATAGAAGTTAATGATATTTCTATGCTTATTAGAATAACAGAAAGAGAAACTCTGATGGGGAGAAAAAGAAAAGATAATACGAAACTATTCTTGTCATTAGATGGTGAAAACAGTGACATAATGAAATGCACTTATACATATGAAACAGCCGAGGGTAATTATAATAATACATATATATATCAGAAAGATCAGCAAGGAATATTAAGTAATTATTATCTAAGTAAACAAAAGAGTAATACTAATATAGATGATGCCGCATTGGATTCTATTTCTAATGAAATTCAAAATGAGTGGTTTAAGGATTATGATGATGTTAGAGAAAATGAGTTCTTGAGATTTAATGATTATAGTGGTATAAAATCCTACGAGATCAAAGATGGTTCTATACTATCTAAACATTATGATCTTGAGGGTAATCTTTCGTGGAAATCAGGAGAAGAGGCTTATAGAATTAATTCAATCACAGATGATACAGTGGTTTTGGAAGTAGTAAGTGAACAGGGGAAACAGGGTAATATTATAGGACTATATTACTTAATACAATTACAAGGGAAAAAAGCAGTAATCAAAAAATATGATTATCTTAGTAATAACATGTACCAATTTCATAATGAAAAAGTGGTTAAAGATTCTTTGGAATCAGTACTTGCTTTAGTTAGTAACAAGAATAATTTATCTGCTTTTGATGAAGAACAGGTAGAGTTTTTCAATAAGATAATTGGAAAATGGGGAACCATGAAGGATAAAATATATGATGAGTATATATATAATCTAATCATTGACAACTATTGTATTGATTTTTATGAATATGCCACAGGATTTATGGAGGCTATTAATTATGAAGTCCAAGAAATCAACGTAGACGAAAAAGAAGTTATTATAAATGTCATTCAATATTCATGGTGGGATGAAGTTAATAGTGAAACTAAATACATAGATAATACTATAGAAATAAATCTTAATGATGAAGGTACAAAATTGACCTTCAATATACAGCATAATAAAAAAGATAAAGATATTTTCTTTGATATGGGTAAGGATTATATTGGTGAAGTGCAATTTGAAAAAATATTAGATTGATTATATATAATAGGGATAAAATAGCTCAATAAATTAGACTCTGTATAGGGGGAAGCGAAGTCATGGACGACGTATAGCAGACCTTTTACAGAGTCTATGTTACTTAAGCTTATTATCTTATAAGATAATAGCAAATAAATTAAATGTTAGATTCTTTGATATCTTTCAACAAAGTAGCCATTTCTGATTCGATTTGTGCTGATTCAGCTTCTAATTTAGCTATCTTGACATCATATGATTCCACTCTTTTTAGATACATACTCACTAAATCTTGGTTTTTGGTTTCATTGGCTTTATCCAGTTTTTGATTTAACGCTTCTCTTTTAGCATTAGCTTTATCAATTTGCTTTTGGATTTTTTTATATTTCTCAAGTAGTTCAGCGTATTTTTGCATTTTGCTATTAACATCATTCATGTCAGATGTTTTCTTATCCATTAATTTCATGAAATCCTTACCGAATTTATCACTCATTTCATCAGTATTAATAGAATCTTTTAGTTCGTTTAATTTTTCAATATCCTTATTGATTTTATTGGTATATGATAAAATCGTATTCATTAAATCGGATGATGCTATAATATCATCAGGTGAATTCTCTATAAGCATTTCTCTTAGACTTTTCATTTTATCACTGATTTTACTAGTATAATCAAACATATCAGTTACTTTTGTAAAAGTGCTATAGGTCTTAAAATCCCCTGATTCAATATTACCTATCTTATTACTTATATACGTGTCTAATTGTTGTTTTGAGCCATCTACAAAATAATCTTTTGTGGCATTTGCAATTTTAGAGAAAAGATCTCTAAAAGATTCTTTATCTAATGAGCATTCCATATCACTGTCCATAAAACATTTTTCAATTTTATGAATCATTTTATTACATTCATCATCTACAGCTTTTTGAAAAGCTGAGTCTAATTTATCTAAATACGCAGTGCGTTTATCCTCTGGAGCATTTTCCATGATTTTGTTGTATACTTCAGCGTATTTCTTGCCATATTCTTTGACAATATCATTAGAAGTATAAATTTTATTGGATTTATTAGTTTTCATATCATTAGAAATAGTATCAAACACACCTTCATCAAAATATTTATTTACAGCATCTTCAGATATATCAATAGTTGCACTAATATTATTTTCATCAACCTTCTCTGTTGCATATTTCTTATTTATTAAATGTATGTTTTTAAGTGGGTCAGTAATGATATTATTTGTTCCTAAGTCGTTATAGTTAATTCTCAATTTAATTTCCCCCTTATTATTTTGGTTCTTAATATAAAAATTATAATTTAATTCAAAATTACCTATACTATATATCGGTATGTTTCTAAAAAAGTTAATTATTTTTTAGGTAATTATTACAACTTGATTAAGGAATAATTGATAATCATAAAAGAGAAAATAAATATAAGGAGGGATAAGATGGGTAAAATTAAAAGAAGAGATTTCACACATTATCATACTAAAATTATAACTAGAAATCTTCTTGGATATTCATTTAATTATGAAATAGGAACAATGTTACCAGAAAAATTCATTGAATCCAATAGAGATAAAGAAGAGGAATATTTGGATGCAAGTGATATAATTAAGAATGACCTTAATGGTACAAAATATTTGGATTAGTAATAAAGGACTGGCTGAAAATACATTTTTAGAGATGGCTACAAGTTTTGGAAGATAGACTAGGTGACTTCACTTGCCACTAGACCTAGTCTATCTTCCTTGAAATTGATGTTAAAAATGTATTATTGATTGTCTTCATCAGGTATTAGGTATACAACCATAGTGACGATTACAAATATTAAGGTTGTCAAAATTCCCCCTTCTAAACCAAAATCTCCACCTGTCAAGAGATTATCGTGAATTATCCTAACGGGGTATACGGAATCCCACAATGTGGAACCACTAACATTAAAACCAAAAAAACCACCTTGAAAGAAATTCCAAGTAATATGGAATCCTATAGCCATTAAAATATTTTTTGTTTTCAAGGTCATATAAGTAAACAAAATTCCTATTAGCACGATATTGATTAGTCCAACCACACTAACATTAGGATTAAGTAAATGTAGTGCTGAAAATATCACCGCAGGAATAATGTAAACTACATATTTGTTGTTATATCTGTGTAGGGTATGTACTATGTAGCCTCTTACCAATAATTCTTCATCAATTCCCACTAGGATAAATATTATCAATACATAAATAAGATTAAAAGAAAAGATTGGTTCCTCAAAACTGTATGTAAGGGTAGCATTATCAGTTGCAAATAATAATAATGCTATAATTGTGATTGATAATGCACCAAGTACTAAACCTGTCAATAGGTGCTTTAAGGATTGTTTGGAAATAATCACTCCAAATTTTCTTGGGGACCTATTTTCAAGTTTATAGACGAATATGAATGCAATTATTAATGCAACAACTGATAGAGATTTGATAAGAATATATAGTGTATAATAATTAGTGAAATCTAGTGGAATCAAGAGTGAAGAAGCTGCTTTCTGAAAGGTAAAATAAAATGCAATAAAAAGTGTGATTTTGATACCAGAATAAATCTTGTTATGTTTATTCTTAAAAAGATTCATTAGCATTACCCCTTATATAAAATTTTATTAGACTTTTAAGTAGTTATCTCAAAAGTCTATAATAATTATAAATCAATTATCAAATTTTATCAGTAATTTATTGCAAGCATGTTTTGTGGATATTTTAAAAGTGATAATAATAATAATTAAAGATATAGCATCAATAATTACTATCCACATTAAGTCAATCGTTTCAAATAGATAATATGTAAAGAAATAAGTTCCCAATAGAAACGCCAATGTTATTACTGAACATACTATTTTCTGGACGATAGATGTTGTTTTAATGATACAAGGAGCAACAATATTAAAGCATAGTAACATCATAAAATAAGTCAATAATATAACAAGCAGATTGCTGAGACTGGTACTATCCATAATTATTATAAGGAACACAAGGTTAATAAGAATTACTACGCCATTAGTAATATATACTGTGTAATACCAGCTGTTAATGATTTCATTTATTTCTAGTGGTAAGGAACGTTGTAACAAAAAAGTATTATCAAGATAATCTGTTTGTGGAAAGAAAACACTCATGTATGTATAGAAGTAAGAAAGAGTTATCATCAAGGATATGATATAAACATATGATGAGTCTCTAACGACTAAAGCTATAATATTAAAGAGTGTTACAAATAATAGAATATATATAATTCCTGTATTTTTGAGATTAGATAATATTAATTTCTTCATTTCTAATGTCCCTTTCTGCTACTCAATAAAATCTCTTTTATTAACCACAATCAATGATATCAAATAAAACAATGGAATAAGCAATATTCCTGTGTATATGTATATGTTTATATATTGACTGCAAAAAATATGATTAACATTTATGATTGATGATAAATAAAAACTAATGAAGTATACTATATATATTAAAGGCTTGAAAAATTTTGTTGCAAAAAAAATCATTAGATATAATGACCCTGTAACCCCAACTGTATATAATATAATAAAAAACAATAATATAAAATAATTCCAAACTATAGGAGTCCCACTGATTAGGATAGTTATTAAACAAAATAAAAATATGTTGATTAAAACTATAAGCATATATATTATTAATTTTAGGTAATGACTTGTAACATATTGCTTTCTGCTAATAGGAAAGCTGAGTGTGAATATGCTATAGCTGCTAGAGTTATGCTGTTTGGGAGCTATAAAGGGTGTTCCTGTCATGAAAAAAGTAGTTATAAATAAAAATAATGTAATTGGTATAGTTGGCAAATCTATAAAATCAGCATTTGTAATATACTTATTTGTATAGATTATAGAAATTACTGCTACATAAATTAACATTAATATTTGTATAATTAAATAAAATTTATTTTGAAAAGTGTATTTAAAGTTGCTTTTTATCAAATGAAACATAGTAAAATCATCCCTTTTACTTCTTTATATGGAATACCATAATATCTTCAAGGTTAGCATTATCAATAATAATTGAGTCTTGATATGATTCTATTAACTCTCTAGAATGAGTTGTCAACGCCTCAAAACCATATCTATTCTTGTTAATTCCTATTAAATGATCTTTATTGATCATTGATAATAATTCACTATTGCCTTTAACGATTTTATAGCTGTCATTAATGATGTCTGTTGGTTTGGAGAAAACTATTTTACCTTTATTAATAAAAGTGATATAATCAGCTATCTTATCTAAATCGGATGTTATGTGAGTAGAAAAGAATATGCTTTTGTTTTCGTCTTGAATAAGATCATAAAGAATATCTAATAATTCTCTTCTGAAAATAGGGTCAAGACCTCCAGTAGGTTCATCCATTATTAACAAATCAGCATTGTGAGATAAAGCAATAGCAATGGCGAATTTAGTTTTCATACCTTTTGATAGTTTACGTATTCTCTTATTAGGATTCAATTCAAATCTTTTCAAGTATGTGGTAAATAAATCATGGTTCCATTCCTTATAGAACGAAGATATAATCTTCTCATTACTTTTTATAGTAAGATTATCAAAGAAACAACAATCATCATAGACAAATCCTATTCTTGATTTAATCTCCTTATCATGTTTTGTATTATTCATACCAAATATATTTATCTCGCCAGATTCTTTTTGAATTAAATTCATTATTAACTTTATTGTGGTGCTTTTTCCAGCTCCATTAGGTCCAATAAAACCTGTAATAAAACCTTTTTTAATATCTATGTTAATGTTATCAAGTTTGAAATCAGAATAACTCTTAGTTACATTTTTAATTTCAATTATATTTTCCATATTGAATGCCTCCAAGTATATTAGAGTAGTATATGCAGATTATATCATATAAACTAAGTTTTTACCTTACTCGTATAATAGCTTGATTATTTCAATCAATTCGTCAATACCTAATCCAAGCATTTTACTTTCATCTATTATTTTACTTAGTTTATTCTCAATCATTTGCATCTTTTTTTCTCGTATCAGATCTTTATTTTTAAGCGCAACATAGAATCCTTTTCCTCTAACTGATTCAACAAAGCCTTCTTTTTCTAATTCTTCATAAGCACGTTTGGTCGTTATAACACTAATCTGAAGTTCTTTCGCTAGTTTTCGTATAGATGGAAGAGGCTCTGTTTCTTTTAAATCACCAGTAATAATATATTTTTTTAATTGATTAGTAATCTGTAGATAGATTGGATCCGAACTAGAGTTTGATATGATTATATTCAAAGTTTAACCTCCTATCCGTAAATACCGTGCATATTACATATATACACAATAAACATATATATATCATTTGTCAAGAATAATTTACTTATTTCTTTGATTTGATTAGTGCAGTAATAAAATAAGCTACACTTGATAATATTATAATAGTTGCACCAGAAGGTATGTTGAAATAATAAGAGAAGACCAGACCCAAGAAGCATAAAATAATACCCACTATTGAAGATAATAATATTATAATGTTAAAATTATATGTAATCAATTTAGATATTGCTGGTGGAACTGTTAATAGAGTTATTACTAATATGATACCAACTACTTTTATTAAAATAACTATACTTAAAGCTATAAGAATAAATAGAAAGTATTCTAAAAATGTAGTATTAACCCCTTTGCTGCTTAGAAAGATTTCATCAAACAAATAACTTTTTATATAGTTGAATAATGCAAATGAACTTATAAGAATAAAAAGAGTCAAAATAACCATAAGATAGATATCTTTTACTGAAACGGTTAATATATCTCCAAATAAATAAGTAGTCATATCTGGTGGGTAACCAGGTGTAAGAGATATGAATAGTATCCCAAGTGCCATACCTAATGACCATAGCATACCTATGATTGTATCGGAAGTAGTATTAGTCCTTCTTTTTATACTGACAATAGCAATTGCTGATATTACTGCAAACAAAAGTCCTCCTATTATAGGTTCAAACCCTAATAGAAAACCAAGACCTATACCTCCAAAAGATGCATGAGCGATACCGCCACTCATCATCACTAATTTTTTTTCTACAACAATTGTTCCAATTATTCCACATACAATACTAGCTAAGATAATACTTATGATAGCATTTTGCATGAAACCATATTTACATATTGCTTCTAACATAACTACTTTCCTTTCGTATAAAATAAATTTTGAAAATGCCAAGGATCTATTGTTTCGTCGTTGTCATGAACATGCATAGTCTTATTAAGACATGCAAATTTTTTTACATTATGTTTTATCATACCAATATCATGACTAACCATAATTATTGTCATTTCTTTATTCAATGTAGTCAAGATATTGTAAATTTCCTCTTTTGCATCTGTATCTAGACTAGCTGTTGGTTCATCAAGTAATAAAATATCTGGATTGGTTACTAATGCTCTAGCAAGTAATACTTTTTGTAATTGACCACCAGATAGTTGATTGATTCTTTTATTTGCTAGATAATTGATTTTTAACTTATCTATTGCAAATGCAACTTTATTTCTATCATTTTGTTTATAACGGTAGAACAGCTTATAATCTGATGGAAGAGTACCACTCAATATCACATCAAATACTGTTATAGGAAAATCCCTGTTGAATGTTGAGAATTGAGGAACGTAACCTATAACTACATTTGGCTCTATCATTATTTTACCTTTATCAGGAGTAATATCACCTATTATGGATTTCAAAAGAGTTGTTTTGCCGCTTCCATTAGGTCCAATTATTCCAATATAATCATTTTTATTAACTTCTAAATTGATATTATCCAGTGCTAGATAATTTTTATAGTGAACGGATAAATTTTTTATTTCTAATAATGCCATATTAGTCACCTTTTTAATATGAAGATACAAAAGTATCAACGATTTTTTTGTAGTTATCAATATATTCTTTTGATAAAATATCCAGAGAAATTACTTTCCCATTGATTTCATCTGCAATGACTGTTGCTTGTTTGCTATCAAATTCTTGTTGGTAGAACACAACTTTTATATCATGTTCTTTTGCAAAATTAATCACCTTAGTCATAGTTTCAATAGTTGCAGTTTTACCATCTTCTTCAATAACCATCATATTTAAACCATAATCGTTAGCGAAATAGCCAAGTGAAGGATGATATATGATGAAATTATCTATATTAGATTTTTTCAGAGTCTCTTCTATATAAATATCCAATTCTTCTAGTTCGGCGATATATTTTGCTGCATTATCATCATAGTAATCTTTATTTTCAGGGTCAATATCAGAAAGAGAATCCCTTATTGTATTAATCATGACTATTACTCTTTTTGGTGACATCCATATATGAGGGTCAATTACTTTGCTAGTTTCTTCTTCCTCATGTTCGGTGGTTTCTTCATGTTCATGCTCATGTGAATGATTATCCAAATAAAGAATAGGGTATTGTTTTTCAGAAGCATCCTTTAGTGAGATAACTTCTGTTTTATTACTTACTACCTTAGGTAATATATTATTTTCAGCGGCTACTCCAATGGTAAAATACAAGTCAGCATCACTAATATGTTCTAATTCTTTTGGCGAAGGCTGATAGTTTGCGGGACTAAAGCCTGAGGGTATAACAGTTGTAACAGTGCCTTTATCACCAAGCACAGCATTGACAAATGCTTCTTCTGGTCCAATGGATACTCCTATATTAATTTTGCTGTTATCTACAGATTTACCAGAACACCCAGATAGTATTAATATGATGGATGCTAGTAATAATAAACTTCTTCTCATATGAATCCTCCTATATAATTCTAAATGCAAATAATTTGCATTTAAATTATACTATTTAATTATAGTATTGACAAGTACAAATCTATTAAAAAATTAATTTTATTGGTTTAAAAAGTGTTTGTATATGTTATAATAAATTAACGACAAGTAATCTTCTTAGAATAAAGGTGTTTTATATGGATTTTAATAAAGTTATTGATCTATTAAAAAATAGTGGTTATAAATTGACCAATCAGAGAAAGATTATCATAGAAGCTCTTTATCATAGTGACAAACCAATATCTATGGAGGAATGGTTATTGTTGACTAAAGATAAGAATCCAGGTATTAATCTATCAACTATCTATAGAAATATTGATGTATTAGAGGATTTGGGGCTACTAGAAAAAATCAGACCAAAAGATGGCAACATTAAGTATACCCTTAATCTAATGGAAAATCATTCACATTTTCTGATTTGTAAAAGATGTGGTAAAGCAGAAGCAATAGAATGTTGTCTTAGTAAAGAATTCAAAAAGGTTATTGAGGACAAAGAATTTGATCTGATTGAACATAATCTAGAATTATATGGATACTGTAAAGAGTGTCATAATGAATTGGATAAAAAATGATAATGGGTTGTTTCACATTGTGAGACAACCCATTAATAATATTATTGTGGTTTAGAATATATTTTCTTGATGTTATCAATTCTGCTGTTTACGTTTCTGAATAACATGTCAACCAAAGTAATAGCTACCATTGATTCTACAACAATTACAGCTCTTGGAACTATAATAGGGTCATGTCTGCCTTTTATATTGATATCAATGTTTTCTCCAGATTTGTTAACGGTTCTCTGGGTGGTTTTAATAGAAGGAGTAGGTTTTACTGCCGCTCTCAATACGATACGAGAACCATCGCTTATGCCTCCTAATATACCCCCAGCATTGTTGGACTCTTTTTCGATTACATCATTTTCATATCTATAGAAATCGTTATTCTCAATACCTGTTAACTTGGAAGCTGAGAATCCATTACCTATTTCAAAACCTTTGATACTTCCTATTGACATGACAGCTTTTGACAGTTCAGCATCTAGTCTATCAAAAACAGGTTCACCAAGCCCAGATGGAAGGTTATCCACTCTACATTCAATAATTCCTCCACAAGAATTACCATCTTTAATTAGATCGAGTAGATATTTTTCAGTTTTCTCTACACAAGATTTATCGGGTATACATAGGTCATTTTTCCAGATTTCATTTTCATCGAAATCTATACTGGTGGATATATTCCCAATGGATTTTGTATATGTTGTTAGCTTAATATTAAGAGTAGATAATATTTTTTTTGCAATTGCACCACCAGCCACACGTCCTATGGTTTCTCTACCTGAAGAACGGCCTCCGCCTCTATAGTCTCTAAATCCGTATTTCATATCATAAGTCATATCAGCATGTCCAGGACGATAAAATCTGGATATTTCTGAATAATCCTTTGACTTTTGATTGTTATTATAAACAACTATAGATATAGGAGTGCCTGTGGTTTTTCCTTCAAACACACCAGATAATATATTAGCCTTGTCAGACTCTTTTCTAGGTGTAGAAAAAATAGATTTACCAGGTTTTCTTTTATCTAATTCAATTTGAATATCTTCTTCTGTTAATTCAACACCAGCTGGACATCCGTCGATAACTACTCCAACTGCTTCACCATGGGATTCGCCCCATGTAGATATTGTAAATAGTTTTCCAAAGTTGGAACCTGTTGACATATAATCACCTTCTATACTTTATAGCTTGCCATATATTATATACAATTCTTAACAATTAGACAAGATAATAATAATTTTTTATATTAAAACTAGTAAATAGTGTAAAAAAAATTACATTTTTTGACATGAATATAAAAAAATATTTATAAATGTGATATAATATATTAGAATAACTATAAAGGGTAAATTTGACAATTAAGAAAAGATATAAATTATATGGTTATGTTCAATTTTAAATCATATTATAAACAATAATTTTACTAAGATGGGGTGTTCGAATGGAGATATCTGAAAATTTTTATTACGCCTTAATTAACAATATATTTAGTGGATATGCATATCATAAAGTAATTACAGATTCTGATGGGAATCCTGCAGATTATGAGTTTATAGATATTAATGATGATTATTGTAATTTAGTGGGTTTTAAAAGAGAAGATATTATTGGAAAAAGAATAACTGAAATTATTCCAAGCATGGTGAATGAATCATTTGATTGGATTAATTTTTTTGGTAAGATAGCAATTGAGGGTAGCCATGGTTCTACTATACAATATTTTAAAGCATTCGATAAATGGTATCAGGTAAATGTGTTTAGTGATAAAAAAGGGTATTTTGCAGAAATATTTACTGATATTACTGAGATGAAGAAAAAAGAGCTATTACTGAAAAAAAAGAATGAACAGTTGGTCAAGTTATTTGAGGAGATTACTGCATCAGAAGAGGAACTAAGACAACAAAACGAAAAATTAACTCAAGTATATGAAGAGATTGCTGCATCAGAAGAAGAATTAAGACAGCAAAATGAGCATATCAGTGGATTATATGAAGAGTTAGTAGCGTCAGAAGAAAACTTGAGTGAGCAAAATAGTTTATTGCAAGAGAGCAATAGCGTAATAAAAGAGAAAGAACAAATATATAGATTAATCACACAGGCATCTAATGATGGAATTTGGTACTGGAATATGAGAGATGGGAAAAGAAGTATATCATACGACTGGTATAATGACTTAGGTATCAATCTAGATTTATTTTCTGACATTCAAAGTTGGCATAATATTCTTCATCCAGATGATGTTGAAAAAGCTAGAAAAAGTTTGAAGGATTGCATTGCAGGAATAACTTCAAGTTATGAAAGTACTTATAGGGTACGTACTATACGTGGTGAATACAAATGGATAGTTTCTAGAGGAAAGACCTTGCGTGATGCTGATGGGAAACCTTATTTGATGGCTGGTGCACATATAGATATAACCAATAAGAAGATTAAAGATGATAAAATAAAGTATTTAGCATACTATGATACTCTTACAGGTCTACCGAATAGAGCATATCTATTAGAACAAGTTAGCAAATATTTAGAGAAAAATAACAAAATAGCATTAATAGTAATGGATGTTGATAACTTCAAAAGTGTTAATGATAGTGTTGGTTTCTCAATAGGTGATATTATCCTAAAACAAGTAGGATTAAGATTGTCAAGCTCCATTGCTGAAAATGATTTTATTGCCCGCCTTGGAGGTGACGAATTTGCTGTAATACTGAATGATGTTGATGATAACGAAGATATAATAGAAAGAGCCAATCTAGTTAAAGATTGTTTTAATGAACCGTTCACTGCTGAAAATAACATACATCAATTGAGTATTAGTTTAGGAATTGCGGTTTCACCTTATGATGGAGTCGATTCAAAAGATTTGATCAAGAATGCTGATACTGCAATGTACAAAGTTAAAAACATGTGCAAAAACAGTATATCTTTTTTTACACAAGATATGAAAGAAGAATTTTTGAAGAGAATAAATATTGAAAAACAATTGAAGAAAGCATTAGAAAATAATGAATTCAAGCTTTTTTATCAGCCTCAATTTGATATGAAAACAGGTGGTATAAGAGGTTTTGAAGCATTGCTTAGATGGATTAATCCAAAACTGGGATTGGTAAGTCCTATGACATTTATTCCAATAGCAGAAGAAATAGGAATAATCAATGAAATAGGAGAATGGGTCTTGAAGGAAGCGTGTAATCAATATAAGCAATGGACTTATGATTTTTCATTTAATGGTATTATATCTGTAAATATTTCTCCTATTCAGTTGAAAACACATAACTTTTATAATATCGTTTCTGATATCTTAAAAGAGACAGGTATCAAATCAGGTTGTTTGGAATTAGAGATAACGGAGAACTTATTTATTGATGCTCTAGACTCAGCAAAAATGCTATTGAATAAATTGATTGAGTTGGGAGTCAGAATATCATTGGATGATTTTGGAACAGGATATTCTTCATTGAGTTATCTGAAATCATTACCTATTGATACTCTTAAAATTGATAAATCCTTCATTAAAAATACTACATATACAGGAGTGGAAAGAGAAATTACTAGATCGGTTATAGACCTAGTAAGGAAAATCGGTCTTGAAACTATAGCTGAAGGTGTGGAAAATGATAAGCAGCTTAACTTCCTATATCAATCATTATGTGATAACATACAAGGTTTCTTAACAGGTAAACCAATGCCTGCAGACCAAGTAGTTGATATAATCAAAGCGGGAAAAGTAGACTTATCACAATATATAGACAAGTGAGGGTTATACATATTTTAAGCAGATTGTTAATGACAATTTGTTTAGATTAAGATTAAGTTAGATTGTATAATATGTCCTTGAAATGTTAATAAATTAGTTGTATACTTGGTAGACGTGTAAAAACAAAAAATTGACGAATGGTGATTAAAGTGTATAAATTATTGAATGTAGATGGAAGAGCAAAAAGAGCAGAAGTGCACACGGTTCATGGTGTGATTCAGACTCCGGTTTTTATGAATGTTGGTACTGCAGGAGCTATAAAAGGTGCAGTCTCAAGTATGGATTTAAAAGAAATCAAATGTCAAGTTGAATTATCAAATACTTATCATCTCCATGTCAGACCTGGAGATGATGTAATTAAGAAATTGGGAGGACTTCACAAATTCATGGTATGGGATAGACCAATACTTACGGATTCTGGAGGATTTCAAGTTTTTTCACTTTCTGGTCTTAGGAAAATCAAAGAAGAAGGAGTATATTTTTCTTCTCATGTAGATGGACGTAAAATATTCATGGGACCAGAAGAGAGTATGCAAATCCAATCAAACATTGCTTCAACTATAGCCATGGCATTTGATGAATGTGCCCCATATCCAGCGACAAGAGAATATATGCAGAATTCTGTTGATAGGACAACTAGATGGTTGAAAAGATGTAAGACTGAGATGAATAGACTTAATTCCCTTGAAGATACTATCAATAAGAAACAAATGCTTTTTGGAATTAATCAAGGTGGAACTTATGAAGATATAAGGATAGAACATGCTAAGGTTATTTCAGAATTAGACTTGGATGGATATGCTGTTGGAGGACTAGCAGTAGGAGAATCTCATGAAGAAATGTATAGAATTCTAGAAGAAGTAGTCCCACACCTTCCACAGAATAAACCAACATACCTTATGGGGGTAGGAACACCTATTAATATCTTGGAATCTGTTGAGAGAGGAATAGATTTCTTTGACTGTGTATATCCAGCCAGAAACGGAAGACATGGTCATGTATATACTAATTTTGGTAAACTCAATTTATGGAATGCGAAATTTCAGCTAGATGACAGACCAATAGAAGAAGGTTGCCAGTGTCCAGCATGTAAGCATTATAGCAGAGCATATATAAGACATCTTCTAAAAGCTAAAGAAATGCTGGGTATGCGATTATGTGTACTTCATAATTTGTATTTCTATAATACACTTATGGAAGAAATAAGAGATGCTATTGATAAAAATGAATACCAAGAATATAAAAATAATAAAATAGAGAATATGTTATAAGAAATTATATAAAAATTTTCTAGCAAATATTAGGAAAATATATTGAACTTATTATTATGGTTATATAGATGATTAAGTTGAAATATATGGATAAAACAGTTGACAGGAAGTTATTAACAGTGTATCTTATTATATAAGAATAATGATTCTTACAAGCTACCGAATAGATAAATTTCTGTGTAAAAACAAGGAGGATAATAATTTATGTCAAGTTTATTTGTATTAGAAGCTGGAGCTGGTGCACAACCATCTACTGCTGGCAGTATAGGTGCTATGTTAATACCTATGGTAATCTTATTTGGTTTTATGTACCTAATGCTTATCAGACCTCAAAAAAAGAGACAAAGAGAAGTAGACCAAATGCAGTCAAGCATTAATATTGGTGATTCTGTTATGACTAATGGTGGTTTCTATGGTAAAGTTGTTGATTCTGTAAATAATGTTCTTATAGTTGAACTTGGTACTAACAAAAGTGTAAGAGTTCCTATTGAAAGAAATGCAGTTGCTGCAGTTAAAGAACCAGATTTAACAATAAATAGAGATGACTTAATCGAAGATAAAAAAGAAGACAAAGAAGAAAAGAAAGACGAAGAATAAAATTAATGGGTTTTACACAAGGGCTGTATATGATTACAGCCCTTTTATATTTTTATTAAAGAAAAGTCTACAGTCATTTTGTTCTCTTAGCTTTGATAGCTTCAAGTATAGAATAAGGGATTTCTAGATTGCCTCTTCCTACACCAAGATCGATATTTGGCTTATTGCTTCCGTGAAAATCAGAACCTCCAGAGATTACAAGATCATATTTATCTGCGAAATCTTTCAAATATTTTTCTTCAGATTTATTGTATAGAGAATAAATTCCTTCAATTCCTAATAAACCTATTTTTGATAACTCACTAATAAGATTATCTAATTGTCTTAAATCCATATTGTATAGAGTTGGATGTGCTAGAATGGGTACACCACCACATGATAAGACAAGTTCTATAGCCATTTCTGGAGTAACTTTTTCTCTTGGTACATAGCAAGGGCTATCATTGCCTATATATTTGTTAAAGGCTTCTCTCATAGATGAAACATAGCCTTTATTAAGCATAGCCTTAGCAAAATGAGCTCTTGTATAAACATCGGAGTTAGATGTTGCCAAAACATCTTCTAGGGAAAGGTCTATTCCATGATCATTAAGTTTTTCTATCATCTTGATATTCCGTGATTCTCTAGCATCCACTATTTCATTTAATCCATCTACAAATGTTTTATCGTTTTCATCAATATATAAACCCAAAAGGTGTATTTCAGTATCATTATATCTTGTTGAAAATTCAATACCGCTAACTATCTCTACATTATATGTTTCACCGCATTTCTTAGCTTCTTTAATTCCAGAGATACAGTCATGGTCAGTTATAGCAATAGCAGCTATATTTTTTTTTGAAGCATATTCTACTAATTCACAGGGCTCATAAGTTCCATCAGAAGCAGTCGTATGAACATGTAGATCTATAAGTTTTTTCAAATAAAATCAGTCCTTCCTACATAATATATATATGTACAATAAATAATACGATTATTTACAAACCACAATTTAAATAAAAGCATGGCATATTTTAAATTATAGCACAGTATAATATTATATGGAACAATAAGGGGGAGGATTATGGGCAGAACATCTCGAATTTCAAAGAAACCAGACATTAACACGCAAAAAATAATAGTGAACGTGCTTAAAGCTATTATGATTGGATACATAATTACTATTTTATGTGTACTTCTTCTTTCATTCATCGTATATAAGTATGATTTGAGTAATAGTCAGATTAATATTGGAAGAGTCATTATTATAATATTGGCAACTATTATTATGGGCTTATTAATAGGAAGAAGCATAGGTAAAAATAAATGGATGTATGGCGCTATAGCCGGAGTTATTTATTTTGTGATATTTGTCATAGCATCTATTATAATCAACAAGAATAGTGGAATTTCTGGAGGTGCAATAAGTTTATTCTTCATGTGTGTAGGTGGCAGTACATTAGGAGGAATGCTAGGATAAGTTACAAGTTACTTTAAAATCTACTTTTAAAAGTGACAATCTTGTGATATAATGTTTTAAGTTAAAGTAACATGTGCTTAAAGGAGGAAAAAGCAATGAAGCATATTAAAACATTAAACTCAGCTACTCTTAAAAAGAGTTTAAAAAATGGTGGATGCGGCGAGTGCCAAACATCATGCCAATCAGCATGTAAAACATCATGTACAGTTGGTAATCAAACTTGTGAAAACAAATAATTTATAAGTTTATTAAGCAGTGACGTTAGTCGCTGCTTATATTAGGTTTGATGGATACTTTATTATCAAAGTATTTTATTAATTTAGCTGTATTACATATAGTTAAGCATAAGAAAGGAAGAATAACAGTGGTACATCAATATAAAATGGGCGATATGAACATCGTAGTAGATGTTTATAGCGGTGCAATTCATGTAGTTGATGATATTGTTTATGATGTAATAGAAAGTTATGAGAAGTTATCTAGTGAGGACTTATTAAACAAGCTTTCTTCAAAATATGATAAGGAAGTAATAATTGAATCAATTAATGAAGTAAAAGAACTTATTGATAAAGAATTACTTTTTACTGATGATACATACAAAGAAGCAATTATCAGCTTTAAAAAAAGAGAACCTGTTGTAAAAGCTTTGTGTTTGCATATAGCACATGATTGTAACTTGTGTTGCAAGTATTGTTTTGCAGGTGAAGGTGAATATCATGGAGACCGTTCACTTATGACTAGTGAAATAGGTAAAAAATCCATTGATTTTCTATTAGAGAATTCAGGTAATAGAAGAAACCTTGAAGTAGATTTCTTTGGTGGAGAACCATTGATGAATTTTGAAGTAGTAAAAGACATTGTGAAATATGCTAGATCTAGAGAAAAAGAATATAATAAGAACTTTAGATTTACAATAACTACTAATGGAATATTACTTGATGATGATGTAATGGAATTTGTTAATGAAAACATGTATAATGTAGTACTTAGCATAGATGGTAGAAAAGAAGTAAATGATAGAATGAGATCATCCAAAAATGGCAAGGGTAGTTATGATATCATAATGCCTAAGTTTGAGAAGATGGCTGAAAGTAGAAATCAAGAGAATTATTATGTAAGAGGAACTTTCACTCATTTTAATCTTGATTTTTCACAGGATGTATTACATCTAGCTGATAAAGGATTCAAACAAGTATCTATAGAACCTGTTGTAGCACCAGCGGATATGCCTTATGCTCTTAGGGAAGAGGATATACCATATCTATGTGAACAATACGATATATTAGCAAAAGAAATGATTAAGAGAAAAGAAGAAGGTAGAGATTTTAATTTCTTCCACTTCATGATTGACTTGTCACAAGGACCATGTGTCATTAAGAGACTTTCAGGTTGCGGTTCAGGAACTGAATATCTGGCTGTTACACCATGGGGTGATTTGTACCCATGTCATCAATTTGTAGGAATAGATGAATTCAAGCTTGGAACAGTTGATGAAGGAATAACTAATCTGGAAAGACGTAAAGAATTCAAAGAATGTTGTGTATATTCAAAAGATAAATGTCAAAATTGTTGGGCAAAATTCTATTGTAGTGGTGGATGTACAGCTAATGCATATCAATTCCACGGTAATATATATGATACATATGAAATAGGCTGTGAGCTTGAGAAAAAACGAGTTGAATGTGCTATTTATATGAAAGCAAAAGAAATGATGGAATAATACATTATATAAATTATCTTGACTAATTTTAAGATAATATTTATAATTTAACGTAGTATGTAAGTTATAATATATATGAATAGAAGGTCTGATATTTATTTAAGTATAACTTACAAAATAATTAATATATATTGACATCTATAGAATATATTGTAGATTCAATATAAAAAATTAGAAATTAAATATGATAATGTACAAAGGAGGATATTGTTGCAATGAAGGGGAAAAAAATTATTACCCTATTGCTTTTAGTTGTTATAATCGCATGTTCTGTATTTGTAGCAGTTAAAGGAGTAGGAAAAGATGAAATCGGTGGAGCAAACAATGTAAAATTAGGTCTTGACTTAGCTGGTGGTGTTAGTATAACATACACTACTGTCAAAGAAAAACCAACTGACAAAGAGTTAAATGACACAGTCTTTAAAATCAGAAAAAGAATAGATGGAATGGGTTATACGGAAGGACAAGTCTACAGAGAAGGTTCTGACCGTGTAAACGTTGATATTCCTAATGCAACAAATGCAGAAGAAGTATTAGAAGAACTTGGTAAACCAGGTAAACTAGAATTCATTGATCCAGAAGGAAATGTAGTATTAACTGGACAAGATGTTAAGAATGCTACTGCAAAAATGGTATCAGGAGAAATTGACCCATATATTATCTCACTTGAACTTAATGAAAGTGGAAAAGATAAATTCTATGAAGCTACTAAAAAGTTTGTAGGTCAAAGAATAGCCATTGCTTATAATGGTGAAAACATAATGGAACCTATAGTTAATGATGCGATCAAAGATGGTAACGCTTCTATCAGTAATATGGGAAGTATGGAAAGAGCGGAAGCAATGGCATCTAATATACGTATCGGTGCACTTCCTCTAGAACTTGAAGAATTAAGATCAAATGTAGTAGGAGCAACACTTGGTGAAGAAGCAGTTAATACAAGTGTAAAAGCTGGTATTATCGGTCTTGCTTTAATATTATTATTTATGATAATATTCTATAGAATACCTGGACTTGCTGCTGACATAGCATTAGTATTCTATTCTTCATTAGTAATTATCATATTAAGCATATTCAAGATTACATTAACATTACCTGGTATTGCAGGTATCATATTATCGATCGGTATGGCTGTAGATGCCAACATAATTATATTCTCAAGGATAAAGGAAGAATTAGCACTTGAGAAAACACTTAGAGCTTCACTGAAAGCTGGATTTAAAAAAGCTACATCAGCTATTTTAGATGGTAATATAACAACATTAATAGCATCAGCTATCCTATATCTAATGGGAACTGGACCAATCAAAGGTTTCGCTCAAACTCTTGCAATTGGTATTATTGTTTCTATGTTTACAGCTCTAGTAATTACTAGACTTATCCTAGGAGCTTTTGCTGGTTTAGGAATCAAGAATAAAAAATTATACGGTATTGCTCAAAAAACAAGAGCTATCAAAGTTGTTGCAAAGAGAAAAGTTTGGTTTAGTATCTCAATTGTTATTATAGTTATAGGACTTCTTGCAATGCCAATATATAATGCTTCAAAGGGTACTCCTCTTAATTATGATATAGAATTTAGTGGTGGTTCTACAACTCTTGTTAACATAGGAAAGACAATGAGTAAAGCTGAAATGGATAGTGAGTTGACACCAATAGTTGTTGAAGCGACTAATGATAACAGTCCTCAATTCCAGGCAGTTACAGATAAGAAACAAGTCATTATCAAAACTAGTAAATTAGATAATGAATCAAGAACTAAATTACAAGAAAAATTGATTGAGAAATACGGTATAACTTCTGAAGATATTGAAAGTGAAAGTATAAGTCCAACAATCAGTAATGAGATGCGTAAGAGTGCTATGCTATCTATAATATTAGCTGCTATCTGTATGTTGATATATATAACATTAAGATTCAAAGATTATAGATTCGGTGTTAGTGCGGTTGTTGCATTAATTCATGACGTATTTATTGTATTAGCAGTATATTCATTATTCAGAGTACCTATCAATAATTCATTCATTGCTGCAATGTTAACGATTGTTGGTTACTCAATCAATGATACAATAGTTTTATTTGACCGTGTTCGTGAAAATCAAAAATATATGAAACGTGGAGATTTCAAAGGTGTTGTTGATACATCTATAAGTCAAACAATGTCACGTTCAATAAATACATCACTTACAACTTTCCTTATGGTTGCGATACTATATGTAATTGGTGTTGCTTCGATTAGAGAATTTGCTCTACCATTAATGGTAGGTATCCTTTCAGGAACATATTCTTCTATATTTATTGCCAGTCCATTATGGTATGTATTTAAAAGAAAAGAAGAAAAGAAAATTCAACAGGCACATCAACAAAGATAATTGAACTTACATCCCTCTAGCAAATCTTTGCTAGGGGGATTTTTTGGAGGTTGTTTATTTGGAACCAAAATACATCTGGAACTTAAAACAGAAAAACGAAAAACTTGTAGATGAATTATCTGAAAAATACAAGCTGTCTACTATAATGGCAACTATATTAGCTAACCGTAATATTGTAGTAGAAAAAGATATTGTCAGGTTTCTTAATGCAGATAAAGACAAATTCTATGATCCATACTTAATGAAAGATATGGACAAAGCTGTAGAACGTATCATTACAGCAATAGATAAGAATGAGAAAATAACTATATATGGAGATTATGATGTGGATGGAATCACAAGTACATCTGTTCTATATATGTATCTAAAAGAAAATGGTGCAGAGGTTGATTACTATATACCTAATAGATTAGAAGAAGGATATGGGGTTAATGATGATGCTGTAAAAAGTATACATCAAGGTGGCACAAAGTTGATTATTACTGTTGATACAGGTATTACAGCCATATCACAAGTAGATTTAGCTAATTCATTAGGCTTGGATATGATAATAACAGACCACCATGAATGTCAAGAAAGTATACCTGATGCCGTAGCTGTAATTGATCCCAAGCGAGAAGACTGCGAATATCCATTTGATATGTTAGCAGGTGTAGGTGTTGCTTTTAAAGTAATTCATGCATTATCAATAAAATTAGGTAATATAGATTCTATATGGAAATATTTAGATATTGTAGCTGTTGGTACAGTGGCTGATATAGTACCTTTAAAAGATGAAAATAGGATTATTACCAAGTTGGCTTTTAAAACTATGAAAGATACTTGGAATGTGGGTCTAAAAGCACTAATAAAAGTATCAGGAAATAAAAAAGATGATAAAATAACGGCTGGGATAATTGGATTCCGTATCGCTCCTAGATTAAATGCAGCTGGTAGACTTGGAGATGCCAAGAGAGGAATAGAATTATTTATCACAGAAGATAAGAATAAAGCGGATGATATTGCTGAAAAACTCAACGAAGAAAATATTCTGCGTCAGGAGTTGGAGCAAAAGATATTTGATGAAGCTGTACATATAATCGAAGATAATATTGACATGGATAATACTAAAATCATAGTGGCAGCATCAAGTAATTGGCATCATGGAGTAATTGGTATTGTGGCTTCTAGAATTACTGAGAAGTATTATAGACCAAGTATACTGTTAAGTATTGAAGATGGGGTAGCTACTGGTTCAGCAAGGAGTGTAGATGGGTTTAGCATATTTGAGGCTTTATGTTCTACCAAAGAGCTATTTATGAAGTTTGGAGGACATGAGATGGCAGCTGGCATGTCATTGAAAGAAGAGAATATTGATAGACTCAGAGAAGTTCTCAATGAATATGCAGAAAATACTATGGAATCTGACACACTAATACCAAAATTAACTGCTGATATGGAAATAGATATAAAAGATATCAGCATACCTCTTATAGAAGAAATTATTAAGTTGGAACCTTATGGTGTAGGAAATCCTGAACCCAAATTCATATGTAAAGGGAAAGTCGAAGATGTTAGAAAAATAGGTAAAGAGAGTAACCATCTGAAGATGAGAGTAGACTATAACAAGAATTATTTGGATGGAATAGGATTCGGGATGGCACAATACTATGATCATATTAATGTGACCCATGATATATCATTGTTAGGAACGTTGAATATAAACGAATGGAACGGTACGAAAAAACCTCAAATCATGTTGAAGGATATTAATCCTAATAATGAGTTTGTAGAATCATTAAAAAGGCATTATGATGAATTCAATAACATTAAAAATGCAAATTTTGATGGAAAAACTAAAGGATATCTTCAAGATGAACAAGTAATTCCTACTAGAAAAGAGTTTGAAACTATATATAGAACCCTCTTGAATCTAGAAAAACAAATGAAAGAAACTATTATATTCACTAAATTAATGCAGCTGCTGGGTTTTGAACAACCAAATAAAATATTGACCTTATTGACTTGCCTAGAGGTATTTAGCGAACTTGGATTATTAGAATATAGAGTAGAGAATATGAATTTGAGTTTTAAATTGAATAAAGGCATCAGAGTCAAGTTAGATGAATCAAGTATATATAATAAAATAATTTAAAATGAAATATTACATATGTTCTTTAAATAATATTATTAAAAAACATACATTATATGTGCTATATTGAATCAATGTCTTAATGATATGAAAAATAATGGATGTAATATTGAATATATTCAATAAACAAATTATAATAAAAAGGATTATATCAAAATTTATATCTATTATTGGAGGTCTCTTAATGGGAAGGTCTAAACGTAAATTAATTTGTGATTTAATAATAGTATTGGTTTGTTTAATAGTATTCATATATCTTTTTGGCTTTGAATGTTTAGTAGCCTTTATGCCTCTTGTTTTTGGTGCTCTAATAGTTATATTATTCATTAAATTATTAGCGTTTTTTATATAGGAGATATATTTCTTAATAAAAACTTGAAAAAGCTTTGCTAGAAGCTATTAAATTTGGTATACTAATATTGTATGTTTAATTATGTTTGAAAAGCTGTAAGTTAAACATATAAATTTGATAAATAAATATCCTTTTAAGGCACTACTATTTTTAAAAGTAATTAATGATATACATTATTTTATATTATTATAGTCTAATTAATTCCTTATAGGGTATATGAAAAGGAGTAAGGAAGTATGGATCTTAAAACTCTTATAAGAGAAGTACCTGATTTCCCAAAAGAAGGTATTTTATTTTATGACATTACTACAATTTTACAAAATCCAGAAGGATTAAAGGCTTCTATCGATCAGATACAAGCTAAATTGGAAGGTATTGAATTCGATTACATAGTTGGACCAGAATCACGAGGCTTTATTTTTGGTGTACCAGTAGCTTATAATACGGGTAAAGGATTTTTACCTATCAGAAAAGCTGGTAAACTACCATATAAAACAAAAAGCAAAGAATATGCTTTAGAGTATGGTACTGCGACTATTGAGATGCATATTGATGCTATTAAACCAGGCGATAAAGTTGTAATTATAGATGATTTATTAGCAACAGGTGGAACATCAAAAGCTACCGTAGAATTAATCGAAAGTTTAGGAGGAGAAGTTGTAAAGTTAGTATACTTAATCGAGCTTGACTTCTTAAAAGGCAGAGATAAATTAAAAAATTATGATGTAGATTCTATTATACATGGATAAAAATAAGACCTTTACTTTGAATAAGTTAAAGTAAAGGTCTTATTTTTATTATTTTTTATCTCTTTTTCTCTATAGAACATTTATCCAGTAATAGCGTATAATACATACTAAATAATAATATATATTATTCTATAAATTATTATGCTGAATAGATTAAAGTTTAGAGTGCAATAATTCTTGCATTTTGTAAGAAAAAAAACTATAATATATAGATATATTAGATTCATCAATAATTCAGTTTAAAAAACTAGAAATACTAAATAAAATGTAAATAGAAGCGGTGATGAAATGCCTGATAAAATTTATATGGATTTATTAGAAGTAATAAGAAAATACCATCCATCCGAAGATTTTTCTATGATTCAAAAAGCATATCAACTTGCTAAGACAGCACATGAAAGACAGCTTAGGAAATCAGGGGAACCTTATATAATACATCCTTTGGCTGTTGCTCATTTGTTAGCTGAACTAGAGCTTGATAAAGAATCGATAATGGCTGGTATACTTCATGATGTTGTAGAAGATACAGAATATACAATAGAATATATTACAAATGAATTCAGTAAGGAAGTTGCTCTATTGGTTGATGGAGTAACTAAACTAGAAAAAATCCCTTATTCTACAGATAAAGAAGAAATACAAGCGGAAAATTATAGAAAAATGTTTTTGGCTATGTCAAAGGATATACGTGTGATTCTTATAAAATTGGCAGATAGACTTCATAATATGCGTACTCTAAGATATAAGTCAGAAGAAAAGCAGAAGAAGATTGCTAAGGAAACATTGGATATTTATGCTCCTTTAGCTCATAGATTAGGTATTTCAAAATTTAAAATTGAATTAGAAGACCTGTCTTTCAGATACCTTAATCCCGAAGCCTATTATGACCTAGTTGAAAAGATAGCTAGAAAAAGAGATGATAGGATTAACTTCGTAGATAAGATTGTTGTAGATATAAAAGGTGAAATAGATAGGATTGGAATAAAAGCAGAAGTAGACGGTCGACCAAAACACTTCTTTAGTATTTATAAAAAGATGGTTGGACAAAATAAGACCATTGATCAAATATATGATCTTTTCGCAGTAAGAGCTGTTGTAGAATCAGTTAAAGACTGTTATGGAGTCTTAGGTGTAATCCATGAAATGTATAAACCAATACCAGGGAGGTTCAAAGACTATATTGCTATGCCAAAACCTAACATGTATCAATCGTTACATACAACGGTTATTGGTCCAGAAGGAGAACCTTTCGAAATGCAGATCAGAACATATGAAATGCATAGAACTGCTGAATATGGTATTGCTGCTCACTGGAAATATAAAGAAGGTAAGACAACACAGTCAATGGAGCAGAGCGAAGAACAAAAACTAAATTGGCTAAGACAGATTTTGGAATGGCAGAGAGACATGTCTGATAATAAAGAATTCCTGGATGTTCTCAAATCAGATTTAGATGTTTTTGCCGATCAGGTATATGCATTTACACCTTCAGGTGATGTAATAGATCTACCGGCTGGTTCAACGCCTATTGACTTTGCTTATCATATCCATAGTGCTGTAGGAAATAAAATGGTTGGTGCTAGAGTCAATGGCAAAATAGTTACATTTGATTATAAGATCAAAAATGGAGATAGAATTGAAATAATTACTTCACAGAATTCTCATGGTCCAAGTAGAGATTGGTTAAACATCATAAAAAGCTCACAAGCAAAAAGTAAAATCAATCAATGGTTCAGGAAAGAATTCAAGGAAGGCAATATTGTCAGAGGTAAAGAATTAATAGAGAAATATTCAAAAGCCAAGGGGATACCCCTTAGTGATATAATCAAACCTGAATTTACACAAGCCGTTAAAAGAAAATATGGCTTCAAGGATTGGGAAGCTGTATGTGCTGCTATAGGTCATGGAGGCTTGAAGGAAGGACAGATAGTCAATAGGCTTTATGAAGAATATAAAAAGAAGATTAAGGTAGCCAATAAAAATAGTGAAGTAGTTGAAGAAGTATTTGATATAAATACTTCAACAGCGAAGCAGTCCAAAAGTGGCATTGTTGTAAAAGGTGTAGAAGATTTGGCTGTTAGATTTAGTAAATGCTGTAATCCAGTACCTGGGGACGAAATAATAGGATTTATTACTAGAGGTAGAGGTGTATCAATACATCGAACGGATTGTAGTAACATCATTAATCTATCAGAATTGGAAAGACATAGATTGATTGAAGCTGAATGGCAAAGTTTGGATGAGAAAGAATCTAGTCGCCTATATCAGGTTGAAATTCAGATAATTAGTTCTAATAGAGTAGGTTTATTGTATGATGTATCAAAAGTATTGACCGAAGAAAGAATACCTGTAAAATCATTGAATGCTCGTTCTAATAAGGGTGATAAATCTATTTTTAATGTAACTATGGACATCAATGGTGTTAATCAATTGAATAAACTTACTAAAAAGTTAAGAAACATTGAAGGTGTTGAAGAAATAATAAGAACCAATAGCTAGAAAGGATAAGTAGTATTATGAGAGTTGTTGTACAGAGAGTTAAACATGCATCTGTAGAAGTTGAAGGCGAATTGATAGATGAAATAGGTAAAGGAATATTAGTGTTAGTAGGATTTTTAGATAATGATGATATGAAAGTATATGATTATATGCTTGATAAAATAATTAACCTAAGAATATTTGAAGATGAAGATGATAAAATGAATCTTTCAGTCAAAGATATTGAAGGTGAGATAATTATTGTTCCTAACTTTACTTTGTATGGCGACTGTAGAAAAGGACGGAGACCTAGTTATTCAATAGCTGCTAAGCCGGATAAAGCTAGAATGATTTTTGATGAATTCATTAAGAGAGCTAATGAAAAATATGATGGAATAAAGCAAGGTATGTTCCAAGCTGATATGAAGGTAGAGCTATTAAACGATGGACCTGTAACTTTACTTTTAGATAGTGAGAAAGTGTTTTAGCATAGTTTTAATCAAATTGATAGTAGGAGAAGGTTATTACTCCCAGCTATCTTTTTGTAAGAGGAGGATTTATAATGAAAGTTAAAACAATGATGTTAGGGATTTTGCAGACAAATGTTTACATTGTTTATGATGAAGAAAGTAAAGATGCAGTAGTTATTGACCCAGCTGGGGATGAAGATAGAATCATTAGATTTATTGAAGAGAATAATCTAAGATTAATGGGTATTATTGTTACACATGGACACTTTGATCATATTGGAGTAGTAGATGCAATCAGGGATAATTATGGTGTGCCTGTATTTACTAGTAGACAAGAAGGGGAGCTTATGGCTGACCCTAATAAAAATCTATCCTTGAATCTTATGAGAACAGTTGTTGCAGTAGAAAATGATGAAGTTGTTGGAGACAAAGATATTCTTGAATTTGGTGAATTAGAGTTTGACTGTATCGTTGTTCCAGGTCATTCACCAGAAAGTGTATGTTATTATAATAAAGATAATGATGTATTGTTTTGTGGGGATACATTGTTTGCTGGTTCCATAGGTAGAACTGATTTTTATGATGGACCACAAAATACATTAATTAATAGTATAAAGGATAGGCTTATGATTTTACCAGAAGAGACAAAAGTTTATCCAGGTCATGGTTTTCAAACAACTATTGGTTATGAGAAAAAGACGAATATATACATGTGTTAATATTAATCATGTAAAAGTTTAATTATATATAAGTTGGTTTAAATAATTACTATAGAGTCAGTAATTGTTAACTTATTATACTTATAAATCAAGAAAGGTATTGAACTTAATGGGTATATAGCTGTTTAAGTTCAATATATATAGGAGTAAGATTTAATGTATTTATTACTAAAAGGTCATGATTATGAATATGAAATCAAAATGCTGCTTAATCTATTTTATCATGGAGAAGATTATGATATTGTAGAAGACATACCCTCTCAAGGTGTTACAATTGAAACAGTAGTATGTGAGGATTATTTTAAAGCTGCTTATTATGAAAATGGTGAAATTATAGAAACTTCTTCTTTGGACAAGGAGTATATTAAGGATTTACCAAAAGAACCTCTAGAAAGAAGAAAACAATCAAAAATATTGCTTAAGAGATTACTTTACAATGTGGCTTCAAAAGTAACAGGTATAAAGCAGCCTTGGGGTATATTGACAGGTATAAGACCTACTAAGATAGTGTTTGATTTAATAGATAGATATGGTGATGATGAAGATAGAGTTAGATATTGTCTTGAAAATCATTATAAGATATCTCCATCAAAAGTTAATTTGATGATGGAAATTGTAAGAAGTGAGATGGAGATATTAAGTACTAACAAGGATGATGAGATTAATATATATCTAGGGATACCCTTTTGTCCAACTAGATGTTTGTATTGTTCTTTTACGTCGTATCCAATAGATAAATGGATGTCTCGTGTTATGGATTATCTCCATGCCTTGGAAAAGGAAATGGAGTATGTTTCAAAAGAATTGTTGGTTAGTAAGAAGGTTAAAACCATATATGTGGGTGGTGGCACTCCTACTTCTCTAAATGCTGAACAGTTAGAAAGATTTATGATAATGATAGATAAGCATTTTGATATTGAATCATTGGAGGAATTTACTGTAGAAGCAGGTAGACCGGATACTATTAATGGTGCTAAGTTAGAAGTATTAAAGAAATATGGTGTTACAAGGATATCTATTAATCCTCAGACAATGAATGATAAGACATTAGAGATTATTGGTAGAAGACATACAGTTGAGGATATATATAATGCTTTTTCTATGGCTAGAACAACAGGTTTTGATAATATTAATATGGATTTGATAATAGGGCTTCCTGGGGAGACTTTTCTGGATGTGAAACAGACCATGGAACAGATCAAGAAATTAAATCCTGAGAGTGTTACTGTTCATACTATGGCGGTGAAGCGAGCTTCTAGGTTAAGAGAGAGTATCAATGAGTATGATTTGATTAGCGATAAGATAATCAGGGATATGATTGATATGGTTTATCATGAATGTAAGTTGGTAGGATTGAACCCATATTATATGTATAGGCAGAAAAACATGGTTGGTAATTATGAAAATGTGGGGTATTGTTCTACAGGAATGGAATGTATATATAATGTTGAGATCATGGAAGAGGCGCAATCTATAATTGCTCTTGGTGCAGGTTCTGTTTCTAAGATTGTATTCAGTGATGAGAATAGGATTGAGAGAATTGAGAATGTCAAGAATGTGGAGCAGTATATTGAGCGTATTGATGAGATGATTGAGAGAAAGAGGAAGTTTTTTGGCTGATAATTGGCTACAGGTAATCATTCAAAAATTTTGGAGGGTAATATAAATGTTAAAAAATATTTTGTTAATATTTACAATATTATTTTTATTGGTTGGTTGCCAAAACCAAAATTCAAGTAATACCGATAAAGTAATAGATAACTCTGATTTAGAAAATGTAGATAAAGTAGAAGAAGATATAGAAGTTATTGACGATAATAATGGTAGTGACGATAATATCTTAGAATACAAGCTAGTATTAAACAATATGGAAGTAGACCTTAATTCTACTTTTACATTTAAGGAAATTAGTAATATATCAAAGGAAAATTTGAGCATATTAAGAAATGCAATTTTTGCTAAGTATGGTTATGTATTTAGTACCTCAAAATATGATAATTTCTTTAGGAAGCAAAGTTGGTATGAGCCAAAGGAAACAATTACTGATATAAATGTGTTATTAAATGAAAATGATTTGCTTAATATAGACTTAATACTAAAAGTAGAAAAAAACTTTAATGCTTTATCTAATAATTTAACTGCTGTTGAACAGAGTTTAATTGGGTTTTGGCATGAAACACCTTATGTTGCAGCTGGATATGGGGAAGTATATAAATTTAATAGTGACAGAACTTATTCATTCCATTTTAGTCAGTATATTGGTGATAATAGAGTTAAGGCATATATGGGCAAGTGGTTCATATTAAATGACAAGTTGTATTTGCAACCTATACAAGAGGAATATTATCATGGGGGAAAATTAGTTAATGCTTCTCCATCTATGATTAGTGAGAAAGAATTAACAGGTGGAAAAATCATTATACAAGATGTCACTGACTCAAGTATTCATGAGTTAGCACTTGATTTTAATATTAAAACTGATGAAAATGAACCGTTAGCTGTAAAGTTTGGAGATAAAATATTTTATTATTTGTCAGCAAATAATAAAGAAGAAATAAAAGAAGAAGTTATAACACAGGATATAACAGATGAAGATGATAAAGATAACACTATTTATGATTTTTCTAAATATGAAGGGGAATGGTACGATACTTCATTCATTAATGTTGATGACGGTGTTAATATGATAAAACTAGATTTTTTAGATGATAATAAAAGTGCAATGATAACATTAGTCAGCAGTTCAGAGGAAAAGGGTTTCGCAGAAATAAAGACAGAAACTAAATTTGACCATTATGGTAAAGGAAATTTTTCATATAACGATGATTTATGGGGAAATAAAGGTAGTGGTGAGATCTGTATATCAGATGATACTGTAAACATTAAAATTGAAGAAACAGAAATAGCCAATAGTGAAAAAGGATTTTCATTGGGATTTGGGAATTATGTAACAAAGAAAGATTATAATGGCATAAAGAAAGCAATGGATATTCTACATAAAGATTATGACTATGAGGACAATCATAAGGGTTCATATATTCCTAAAACAGATGATAATGATTCAGTGTATTTCGCATATGAAGGTATAGACGGACAAGGAAGATATATAATTGGAGTCAGAAAATGTAAAGATACAGCTATTGTTGCTTGGTATTATTTTGAACCAGATACATTTGAAGTAGAAGTTGAAGAATATTAAAATATTAATTTAAATATTTACAAACAAAATAAAATATGTTATAATCTGATAAAATATTTTAAAAATCTGTGATTGGAAAGAGTACTTTTCTGAATTTATTACAGCGAGCCGTCGGTAGGTGTGAGGTACGGTATAGATGATGAATAGGAATGGCTCCATGAGATGCTAGATGAAAGGTTGTGGACTGAGTAGTTGATGCCGGGAACTCCCGTTATTGAGTTAGGATATCGATGTAATTCTGTATCTGAAAATATAGCATAGATTTGAGTGGTATAACGGTCTTTCGTCTCAACATGACGGAAGTACCGTTTTTTTGTTTCTATAAGTTTATTATTATAATAGACTTATTGATTACTGAATCTATAGTTGGGTGGCATTAGCGAAAAACCATTTCGTCCCAATAGGGGGTGGAGTGGTTTTTTTGTATTCAGAATTAAATGGAGGTAGTGTGATGGATAAAATTAAACTAGTACCTTATGTGGAAACAATTTCGGGTGATACAGAGACCCCTATAACGCTGTTTAAGAAATATGTAAAAGATCAGGTAGGTTTTCTCCTTGAGAGTAAAGAGCAGCCCAAGGGCAGATATTCATTTTTGTGTATTAATCCTTTTATAGTAATTAAAACATTTGAAAATCAAGTATGTATTTGTGAAAATGGAGTTGAGAGGAAGCAAGAAGGTAGGGTCCTTGATATTGTTAAAACATATCTAGAGAGGTACGATTTGAGTAATACGACTAGTATTCCTTTTGTAGGAGGAGCTGTGGGTACTGTAGGGTATGACATTATAAGACAATATGAATATCTGCCAAATGAAAATATCGACAAGATGAATTTACCGGATTTACATATGATGTTTGTTAAAGAATTGATTGCCTATGATCATTTTCTTAACAAAATAAATATCGTTGTCTTGGAAAAAAAAGATGAAATATCTAGTCTAAGAGCTAATAAGAGAATTAATGTTATAAAGAATAATCTTCAGAAAAACATCAAATGCAATGAGAGATGCAACAATGGGGGGAAGGTTTCATTTCATAGTCATAGTACTCAGGAAGAATTTGAGGATGCAGTGAAAAGGGCTAAGGATTATATTTACGAGGGAGACATTTTTCAAGTGGTTATTTCTAGAAGATGGAGTGGGAAAAGTGAGATACCTCCTTTCGAACTTTATAGGAAACTTAGACAAGTAAATCCATCTCCGTATATGTTTTATTTTAATTTTGGTGATTACAATGTTATAGGCAGTTCACCGGAAATGCTGGTTGAATTAAGAAAAGGGAAAATACTTAATTGTCCAATAGCAGGGACAAGAAAAAGGGGCATGAATGATGAAGAAGATAAGGAATTGGCTAATGATTTACTGAATGATGAAAAAGAGAAGGCAGAACATGTTATGTTGGTAGACCTTGGTAGGAATGATATGGGGAAGGTCTCGAAAATATCTTCTGTTGAAATAAAATCTTTTATGCAGGTGCAGAAATATTCCCATGTCATGCATCTGGTATCCTTGGTCGGTGGTACAAAAAGGGATGATATGGATATGTTTGATGTATTAATGAGTTTCCTTCCAGCTGGTACTTTATCTGGAGCCCCTAAAATTAGGGCTATGGAGATTATAGATGAGTTGGAGAAAGAAAAGAGAGGCATATATGGTGGGGCTATAGGATATTTTGGATTTGATGGTGATATGGATATGTGTATTGCTATAAGAACTATGGTGGTCAAGGATGATACATTATATTTACAGGCAGGGGCAGGTATTGTTGCAGATTCTGACCCAGTTAAGGAATATGAAGAGACTGAGAACAAGGTAAAAGGTTTGATAGCGGCTATTAATAGCTGACAGTAACTATAAAAGGAGGGCTAAAATATGATAATAATTATTGATAACTATGATTCTTTCACTTATAACCTATATCAATATATTGGTGAATTTGAAAATGATATTAGAGTGTATAGAAATGATAAAATCACAGCAGAAGAAATATTGGAACTTAATCCTGAGAAGGTTATTATTTCGCCTGGTCCAGGAACACCTGATGATGCTGGTAACTGTCTTAATATTATAAAAAGTATTGCTGGCAAGATACCCATATTAGGTATATGTTTGGGACATCAATGTATTGGTAAAGCTTTCGGGGGTAATATAACCCATGCTAAAACCTTATTTCATGGGAAAAGTAGTTTGATTAAACATAATAACACCAATATTTTTAGAGGTATTAAAAATCCTCTAAAAGTTGCAAGATATCATTCATTGGCAATTGAAAAAGGTAGTTTGCCCTTATGTTTAGAAAACATAGCTGCAACAAGTGATGGAGAAATAATGGCTGTCAAACATAAGGAATTAGATATAGTTGGATTACAATTTCATCCAGAATCCATAATGACAGATGAAGGGAAGAAACTTATTAAAAATTTTATAGATAAGGAGTGCTGTATATGATAAGAGATGCTGTTAACAAAGTTAAATCAGGTTTTGATTTGTCAGAATCAGAGATGATGGATTGTGTTGAAAAGATAATGACAGGAAAAGTCAGTGATACTTTAATAGCCAGTTTCTTGACTGCTATGACTATAAAAGGGGAAAGTATTGAGGAGATTACAGGTGGTGCAAAAGTTTTAAGAAGAAAAGCTGTTCCAGTAAACCTTAATGATCTATATACAGTGGATACATGTGGTACTGGTGGAGATGGTTTTTCAACCTATAATATTTCAACAGCCTCATCGCTGATAACGGCAGCAGCAGGAATTCCAGTAGTTAAGCATGGAAATCGTTCTGTATCAAGTAATTGTGGGAGTGCAGATGTTTTAGAGGCATTGGGCATTAATATTGACCTTACTCCTGAACAATCAGAATCAATGGTAAGGGATATTGGTATATGCTTTCTATTTGCTCCTAAGTATCATCAAACCATGAAATATGTTGCACCAGTCAGGAGGGAGCTAGGATTTAGAACAATATTTAATATATTAGGTCCTTTGGCTAATCCTGCAAAAGCAAAGGCACAGATAGTTGGAGTCTATGATGAAAATATGATGGATAAGATTGCTCATGTACTAAGTAATCTAGGAGTTGAAAGAGCCTTGGTTGTTCATGGGAAAGATGGTTTAGACGAATTAACTATAACACGTGATAGTAAAGTGACAGAACTTAATAACAAGAGTATAAAAACCTATGAAATCAACCCAGGTATGTATGGGATAGAAAAAGCCAAAATACAGGATATTACAGGAGGTACTGCGCAGGAGAATGCAGAGATAATAAGGAAACTGTTAGATTGTGAAAAAGGGGCTAAGAGGGATATATTAATCCTTAATGCAGGAGCCGCCATCTATGTTGCAGGAAAAGCAGACTCCTTTGAGAAAGGGATAAATATGGCAGAGGAAATTATTGATTCAGGAAAAGCCAGATTAAAGTTAGAAGAATTCATTAGGTATTCAAATAGTTTTAAATGAGGTGATGAAATGGGAGATAGAATATACCTAGAAGACATTATAAAAAGCAAGAAAAAGAGGATTATAGAAAAACAATATGACCTTCATAAATTAATACAAGAAATCAGTAAAGTAAACACAAGACCATCATTTTATGATGCTATTAAACAAGAAGGTCTATCAATTATTGGTGAAATAAAAAAAGCTTCTCCATCAAAAGGCTTGATTAAAAAAGATTTCAAACCTATAGCTTTGTCCGATATTTACAAGGATTCAGTTGATGCAATCTCTGTACTTACTGAAGAAGATTATTTTTTAGGCAGAGACAGTTATCTTAGGGAGGTAAGTGATAATGTAGATATACCAACGCTTTGTAAAGATTTTATTATTGATAAAAACCAAATATATAATGCTAAATTACTAGGGGCAAGCTGTGTATTACTTATTACAGCTATATTAGATAAGGAAAAGCTTAATGAATTCATAACTATCACTCACGGACTATCTATGGATGCCTTAGTGGAAGTTCATTCAAAAGAGGAAATAGAAAAAGCATTAGGTGCAGGAGCTAAGATTATAGGTATAAACAATAGAGACCTTAAAACTTTCAAAACTGATATAAAAACTACTTTGCAGTTAAGGAATCATATTCCTGAGGATTGTTTAGTTATAAGTGAAAGTGGTATTGACAGATTAGATTATATGAAAGATTTGAAGAAAGCCAAGGTAGATGGAATATTAGTTGGTGAAACTTTTATGAGATGTGATGACATAGGTAAAATGGCTAAGGAGATGCGACTTGTATATGATACCTGATATAAAGATTTGTGGAATAAAGAACATACAGGAAATAAACATAATCAACAAATACCCTGTAAATTATATAGGTTTTATATTTGCAGACAGTAAAAGACAAGTTACAGAAGACGAAGTAATAGAACTTAGGAAACATATTAGAAAAGATATTAAGGTTGTAGGGGTATTCGTCAATGAAAATGTTGAATATGTTAATAAATTAGTGCTTTCTTGCAGGTTGGATATAGTGCAGCTTCATGGAAATGAAAGTAACGAATATTGTAAAAAAATACTTTGTAAAGTATGGAAGAGCATTGCTGTAAGTGATGAGAGTAGCCTAAAAATCATTGATGCTTATAGAAATGTTGATGGTATTTTATTGGATACTTATCATAATGGGAAAAGTGGTGGTACCGGTAAAGTTTTTAGTTGGAATTTGGTCAAGAATATTTCTAAGAGCAATCAAATAGTATTGGCAGGAGGTTTAACACCAGATAATGTAGTTAGAGCAATTAATACAGTAAAACCTCAAATTATTGATGTGAATTCAGGTGTAGAAACTAACTTGAACAAAGATGAGAATAAGATAAGAGAGTTGTTTGTTGAGCTATATAAGCTTAATTAAATAATTGTAATATAGCAACTATTATAAGAGTACAGGAGGAAATAAGAATGAAAAGAAAATTTGGCGATTTCGGAGGACAATATGTTCCAGAAACATTGATGTATCCTCTAAAAGAACTGGAAGAGGCTTATGAGAAATATAAAATAGATGAAGATTTCATTAATGAGTACAAGTATTATCTTAAAGAATATGTTGGAAGACAATCTCCTTTGTATTATGCTAAGACATTAACTGATTATCTTGGAGGTGCTAAGGTCTATCTAAAAAGAGAGGACCTTAATCATACGGGAGCCCATAAAATCAATAATGTCATTGGTCAGCTTCTATTAGCAAAAAGGATGGGTAAAACTAAGGTCATAGCGGAGACAGGAGCAGGACAGCATGGTGTCGCAACTGCAACAGGAGCTGCATTATTCGGTATGGAATGTACAGTTTTCATGGGAGAAGAGGATATAAGAAGACAAAAACTCAATGTTTTCAAAATGGAGCTTTTGGGAGCAAAAGTACAGCCAGTAGTATCTGGTACAGGTACATTGAAAGACGCTACCAATGAAGCAATAAGACAATGGGTGAAATTGGTTGAAGATACTTTCTATGTAATCGGTTCAGTAGTAGGACCCCATCCATATCCAACAATGGTTAGGGATTTTCAGAGAATAATTGGTGATGAAGCCAGACAGCAAATACTAGAAAAAGAAAGTAAACTACCAGATACAGTAATAGCATGTATTGGTGGTGGAAGTAATGCGGCAGGTATATTCTATCCATTTATAGAAGATAAGGAAGTATCACTTATAGGAGTAGAAGCAGGAGGAGAAGGTATCGGTACTGGAAAACACGCTGCGGTGTTATCGAATGGTGCAGATGGAAAAGTTGGAGTTCTCCATGGTATGAAAACCTATCTATTGACTGACGATGATGGAAATATAAAGCCAGCTTTTTCTATATCAGCAGGATTAGATTACCCTGGAACTGGACCAGAACATTCATTTTTACATAATACTGGTAGAGCCAAATATGAAGCAGTAACTGACCAAGAAGCTGTACAAGCATTCAAATTATTATCAGAAACGGAAGGTATAATACCAGCTTTAGAAAGTTCACATGCAGTTGCATATGCTCTGAAAATCGTACCAGAGATGGCAAAAGATGAAGTAGTCATCATCAATATATCTGGTAGAGGCGATAAAGATGTACAGACAATATTAAATGTCATATAAATATTCAATGTAAACCCTAAGCGGTTACACTACTCAATATAATAATAGATAATGGAGTTGATAATAAATGAACAGGATAAACAAAAAATTTCAAGAATTACAATCTAAGAATAAAAAAGCTTTTATAGGGTATCTAACAGCAGGTGACCCTAACATTGAAAAAACAGAAGAATTTGTCTATGCTTTAGAAAAAGGAGGAACAGATATTATTGAATTAGGAATTCCTTTTTCTGATCCTTTAGCAGATGGACCTGTGATACAAGATGCCGGACTTAGAGCATTGAATGCAGGTGTGACTGTTGATAAAATAATGGACTTAGTCAAGGATATAAGAAAAAATACAGAAATTCCTCTCTTGTTTTTAGTTTATTACAATACTATTTTAATATATGGAAAAGAGAAGTTCATTAGGACTTGTGAAGAAATAGGTATTGATGGATTAATAATACCTGATTTACCTCTTGAAGAAAGAGATGAGTTAGAAAAAATAATGGAGTATGATAAACTTTGCTTGATACCTCTAGTTGCACCAACATCAAAAGATAGAATCAGAAAGATAATTGATGGATGTAACGGTTTTGTATATTGCGTATCTTCTTTAGGAGTAACAGGTGGAAAATCTAATTTTTATTCAGATATCCAATCATATCTACAAGATGTGAAAGAAAATTCAAGTCTCCCAATAGCTGTAGGGTTCGGTATTTCTTGCAGGGATGATATAAAAAGATTAGAAGACCATGTTGATGGTGTCATTGTAGGTTCTGCTATAGTAAGAGAGATTAAGCGCTCAAAAGGGGATGTAATAGTTTTGAAAGAATATATTGAGAGTTTGACTAAATAATCAATATAAGTATAATAATATATCATAAGATAATAGGTGAATTTAAGGAAAATATCAAAAAGTACTTGACAAATCATGAATAAACGAATAAACTGTAAGAAACTATTTTACTAAGAAGATATCAATAAAACGTTGAAGAGGAAAAGTAAATTATGTCCACCTATGCAGAGAGAGAAGCCATTAGCTGGAAAGCTTCTTATAGACCATGATTGAAGGACACCTCAGAGTGATTCGTTGAACGCTAACAACTAGTAAGCGAGTTCGGTTCATCACCGTTAACAGATTATGAGTGGAAGCATGTGCTTCTATTAGGGTGGTACCGCGGAATGAATATGATTATATACATCTCGTCCCTGACTATTAAGTCAGTGACGAGATTTTTTAATTATATGGATTATTAATAAACGAATAGGAGTGAATAAATATGTTGACAAATGCACCAAGAGGAACGAAAGATATATACGGTAGTTATATGAATACTTGGAAGAAGCTTGAAGACACAGTTAATGAAATATGTACTAATTTTGGTTTTAATGAAATCAGGACTCCTATTTTTGAACATACAGAACTTTTCCAAAGAGGCGTGGGAGAAACTACGGATATTGTTCAAAAAGAGATGTATAGTTTTACTGATAAAGGTGATAGAAATATTACCCTTAAGCCAGAAGGAACAGCTGGTGTGGTTAGAGCTTATTTAGAAAGAAAAATGTATGCTGATGCACAACCTACAAAATTATTTTATATAACACCTGCTTTTAGATATGAAAGACCTCAAGCAGGTAGATATCGTCAGTTCCACCAGTTTGGAGTAGAACTTTTTGGTTCTGATAAGCCGTCAGCTGATGCAGAAGTTATTGCTCTTGCAGCTAATATGTTAAAGAATCTAGGTATTACCAATGTAGAACTTCATATCAACAGTTTAGGTGGTCCTGAATGTAGAAAGAAATATAATAATACATTAAAAGAATTCCTAAGTAAGAATATAGATTCATTATGTCCTACTTGTTTGGATAGATATGAAAAGAATCCATTAAGAATCCTGGATTGCAAAAATGAAAATTGTCAAGCAGTATTAAAAGATGCACCTCTTGCAAAAGATGAATTGGATACTGAATGTAAGGAACATTTTGAAGAACTGCTCAGATTATTAGATGCCATGGAAATAGAATACGTAGTTGATCCTTGGATTGTTAGAGGATTGGATTATTATACTAGAACAGTATTCGAGTTCATATCTAAGGATATTGGTGCTCAAGGAACTGTATGCGGTGGTGGAAGATACGATAAATTAATTGAAGAATGTGGTGGTTCACCTACCCCAGCAGTTGGATTCGGGGCTGGTATAGAAAGACTGATTATGACTATGGAAGCTATAAATGGTGCTAATGAAGATAAACCTACTCGTGATATATATTTAGGATATGTAGGAGAAAATGCTAAGAAAACAACTTTTGCACTTGTTAATGAATTAAGAAGTAATAATATATCTGTAGAGACAGATCTAATGTCAAGAAGTGTAAAAGCACAAATGAAATATGCTAATAAAATTGGAGCCAGATATTCAGCTATAATTGGTGATAATGAATTAGAAGAGAATTCAGTAAGAATCAAAAATATGGAAACAAGAGAACAGATAGACCTAAATATTGAAGAAATAGTTAAATACATGAAAGAGAACAAATAACAGGAACAATAACTGACAACCCATATGTTTAGACATATTAAAAAAATATATTAAAATGAGATTTTATTAGACTAGGAGGTAACAAAATGAGTGAATCAATGCAAGGATTGAAACGAACGAATAAATGTACAGAGGTAAGTGCTAAAAATATTGATGATAAAGTAACTGTAATGGGATGGGTTCAAAAAAGAAGAGACTTGGGCGGTGTTATTTTCATCGACCTTAGAGATAGAACAGGATTGCTTCAAATAGTTTTTGATGCAAGTAGTATAGGTGATGAAGGATTTGCAAAAGCTGAAAAGCTTAGAAGTGAATTTGTAATTGCTGTTGAAGGTATTATAGAAAGTAGATCCGATGAAACAATTAATCCTAACCTAAAAACTGGTGAGATTGAAGTTAGGGCTCATTCACTTAGAATATTATCAGAGGCAGAGACACCACCTTTCCAAATTGAAGAAAACAGTAATGTAAAAGAGGACTTAAGATTAAAATATCGTTACTTAGACCTTAGAAGACCTGATTTACAAAGAAATCTTATAATGAGACATAAAGTTGCTATGATTACAAGAGAATTTTTAAGTAATGAAGAGTTTCTAGAAATAGAAACACCAATGCTTACTAAAAGTACTCCTGAAGGGGCTAGAGATTATCTAGTGCCAAGTAGAGTTCATCAAGGAAACTTTTATGCATTGCCTCAATCACCACAGATTTTCAAACAATTATTGATGTTATCAGGATATGATAGATATTTCCAAATAGCTAAATGTTTCAGGGATGAAGACCTTAGAGCAGATAGACAGCCTGAATTTACACAAATAGACATGGAATTATCATTTGTCGACCAAGAAAAAGTAATTGATGTAAATGAGAGACTTATGCAGAAGTTATTTAAGGAAGTATTGGATATTGAAATTGAGATTCCAATGCAAAGATTGACTTATAAAGAAGCTATGGATAGATTTGGTTCTGACAAACCAGACCTTAGATTCGGTATTGAACTAGTTGATTTATCTGATATAGTGAAGGATTGTGGATTCAAAGTATTCTCTGGTACTGTTGCAAGCGGTGGAAGTGTTAGAGGTATTAACGCAGAAGGTTTAGGTAATCTTCCAAGAAGACAAATTGATGCATTAGGTGAGTTAGCTAAGACATACGGTGCAAAAGGAATGGCATGGATTGTTATAAATGAAGATGGAACTTACAAATCAGCCATTACAAAATTCTTAGCAGATGAAGAAGTGGAAAACATGGTAAAAGCTATGAATGGTAAACCAGGAGACTTATTACTTTTCTGTGCTGATTCTAATGATGTAGTATATAGTACACTTGGAAACTTGAGACTTGAGATTGGTAGAAGACTTGAGCTTCTTGATGATTCAGTATATAAATTCGCTTGGGTTACAGAGTTCCCATTGCTTGAATGGAACAAAGAGCATAAGAGATATACAGCTATGCACCATCCATTTACAATGCCTATGGAAGAAGATCTACAGTATCTAGAATCTGACCCTGGTAGAGTTAGAGCTATTGCATATGATATGGTTCTTAACGGATGTGAGCTTGGTGGAGGTAGTATAAGAATTCACCAAAGAGATATCCAAGAGAAGATGTTTGCAGCACTTGGATTCAGTAAAGAAGATGCTTATGACAGATTCGGGTTCTTATTGAATGCATTCAAATACGGAGTACCACCACATGGTGGATTAGCTTTTGGATTAGATAGAATTATAATGTTAATGACACAATCTGATAGTATTAGAGACGTAATAGCTTTCCCAAAAGTTAAAGATGCATCTTGTCCTATGACAGAAGCTCCAGGTACTGTTGATGATAAACAGTTAAATGAATTAGGACTTAAAATTGATACTATTGAAATTTAATAATATGTAGAATAATATTTTAAAAGTGCTGTCTTGCATCTATGGTAACATTATGGGTTACCAGAGTGTGACAGCACTTTTCTTTTTATGTATGCAATTTCCTATAAATGGATGGGGAAAAGTTAGTCTGTGCCTTAAATATTTCTGAAAAATAATTTTGGCTAGAAAAACCTAGATGTATACTTATTTCTTTTATTGACATATTTGTGCAGGTTAATAATGATTTTGCCAGAACTATTTTTTTATTGATTATATATTGAAGGGGAGTCATATTAAAATAGTTCTTGAAGATCTCAATAAAATAATTGGTGCTAAAACCTGCCAGATCAGCTAATTCTTTTACGGATATGTTCTTGTTAATATGTTTTTCAATATATTCGTTAATGGTATACATATCTTGGGATAGTTGATTTTTCCTTAAAGTTATCTGGTTTCCAGCTGTATATATATATTCGTGTATCAGTTCATATAATTTGGAATTATAATAAAAAGAATTTCCTATATATTCGTTATGGTATGTTTTCAGCATTTCTTTAAAGATGTTAATGACTTTATGTACATCTTTACATTTGATCTTAGTGGGATATTCGACCATATCAAATAAAGAGTTTTCTCCGATTTGAGCAGTGAAGTGACACCAATACTTGATTGCCTTTTTACAGTTATGAATCTTAAAAGACTGTATTGTATTTCCTGGAAAATAATATAATTCACCTTTTTCTACAACAAAATCTATATCATCGTATTTTAACCATATACTTCCGTCTAATACTATTCCTATACTATCATATTCAAATAAATAATTATTACTAAACCATAAATGATTACATACAGTATAACCGCCATTGATAAAATTAGGTTTAACACTTCCGAATACTTGATTAAGTATCTTTGTATGGCTTGTCATTTTATCCAAGTTATTCACCTCTTTTTTATTACCATAGAAAAAGTATAGATTGTTTAAAAATATAAGTCAATAGGTAGAATATATTCAATCTGAATTTTGTTTAACATTACATTAGTTTTTCCTATATGAAAGAGTATTTTTATAATCTATACTATCTATAATAGATATATTATTAGGAGGATTTAAAATGACAGGGAAAGAGCGTATAAGGGCAACTTTTAATAGAGAGAAGACTGATAGAAATCCATTTTGGAAGGGTAATCCAACTATAGAGACTGAGAAAACTGTTTGTGAATATTTTGGAATACCTACAGGGGATCAAATCTTGTTGAGTGAGAAGTTCAATGATGATTTTGTGTGGCTTCCAGCAGGAATGGCATGGAAACATCCTAGTGGAGAAGGAATGTTTGAAGCAGTTATAGGTCATAGAGAAACATTAAGTGAAGGGGGAAAATATGCTGATATCAAGTTGGAGGATGTAGATAAGATTCCTTGGCCTGATCCAAAATATCTTGATGTAGATGAATATATTAAGATTATTACAAGAGCTAATGAAAAAGGTTTAGCAGTATTTGGTGGTATGTGGTCACCGTTTTTTCATTTAGTATGTGACTTTTTTGGAATGGAAAATTATTTTATAAAAATGTATACAGAGCCAGAAGTAGTTGAAGCAGTAACAGATAGAATAGTTAATTTTTACTTGGAGGCAAATAAAAGGATATTTGAAGCATGTAAAGGTAAAGACATACTTTTTGGTTTCTTTTTCGGTAATGACTTTGGAAGCCAATTGGATTTATTGATAAGTCCGGATATGTTCAGGACATTTGTTCTTCCTTCCTTCAAGAAATTAGTTAGTCTAGGAAAAGAATATGATCTAAAGGTAATGCTTCATTCATGTGGTTCCATATATAAGGTAATACCAGATTTGATTAGTACAGGAATGGATGCTTTACACCCACTTCAAGCAAAAGCGAAAGGTATGTCAGCAGAAGAGTTAGCTAAGTATAAGGACGATATAATTTTCGTTGGTGGTGTAGATACTCAAGATTTATTACCTAATGCTTCACCAGAGGATATCATCAATGAAGTAAAAAGGCTCAAGAAGATATTTGGGGACGGTTTTGTTGTATCTCCAAGTCATGAGGCACTGCAAAGTGATGTACCTTTAGAAAATATATTAGCATTAAAAGAAGTTTCAACTGAAATGTAATATATGAAAAACAAATAATATATACAATACAAAAAAATCCATAGACTTATAGTAAACATTTTGATACTATAAAGGAAATGGATTTTTATTTTTTGCTCTATATATATTAGATAACATTTAGAGAGGTGAAATTATGGCAGAAACAGGCATTGTTATAAAAGAAACAGGAAAATATGTAACAGTTAAGCTTGAAAGAAGAGAAGCATGTGCTAAGTGTAGAGCGTGTACAGCAGGTTTTGAGACAAAAGATATGATTATTGAAGCTGAAAATATATGTGATGCAAAAGAAGGAGATGAAGTAGAAATTTCCTTAGAACAAAGTAATTTTCTGAAAGCTGTATTAATCATGTATACGGTACCACTAATGTTTTTATTTGTTGGTTTAGGAGTGGGTTACTTGATATCTTATGCATTTCAATTGCAGAATGTAGAGATAATAGCTGTTATATGTGGTTTTGCTCTCTTAGCAATTTCATATTTGATTATTAGATCAAATGAAGACAAATGGAGAGATAAGAAATTCAGACCAATAGCTAATAATATTGTTAGAAGCAAGGAAATATAATCAGCTTACCTGCATATTAATTTGAAGTGGGAAGGTTGAGTTATTTTACTTTATATTAATGTAGAAACTAGGAGGTTATATCATGAAATTCGATATTGCCAAAGCATCAAAAAAATTATCTCAATTAGATTTGAAGTTTTCTAAGGGTTCTTTTGACATTGAGATGTTTTGGTTTAGAGTTATGACCGTTGAAGGTCAATGGAATATTGCTAGGCATACTCATTCTGCTTATGAATTTCATTTTGTTGCGGATGGGATGTCAATAGTAAAAATGGACACATATGAATTTAAAATAGGTAAAGGTGAATTTTATATAACTAAACCTGGTGAGTACCATGAACAGATCAATGTTGATGGTAACAAATATGTAGAATACTGTATGAACTGTCATGTTTCATTAAACAATGAAAACAACATTGAAGATTTAATAATATACAAATTCCTTAATGATAATAAGTGTAAAGCCTATAATGACTATAACGGCATCATTAATTTATTTGAAAAAGTGCTATCCTGTGCATATTATGAGAAGATAGGTTACTATAATCAAATACAACTGTATATTCTCTTGATTATGATATCATCAGTTCAAGTGATTAGTAAAAATAAAGAGTATAATTATGAAGTTCCAGTAAAACATAAAAAAGACGATTATCGTTTTACTCAAATAACCCAATATATATTTGACAACATTGGTAATAAAGTCAGCGCTAAGGATATAGCTGATTACATGTATCTTAGTGAAAAACAGATAAATAGAATAATAAAAAAGAAAACAGATTTATCTACTAAACAATATATCAATAAAATAAAACTTAAAAAGGCTAAGGATCTACTTAAGAATACTGACTTACTCGTAAAAGAAATCTCAGAACAATTAGGTTTTTCCAGTGAGTATTATTTCAGCCAATTTTTTAAAAGAGAAGAAGGGTATCCTCCTGGAATATTTAGGATTAATATAATAAATTTCTGATTTGAATTTAGTTGTAAGGAGAAATAAATTGGATAACATAATATTTACCATTAATGGTGTACTACCTATTTTTTTAGTGATATTGATAGGTTATATATTAAAAAGATTAAAATTGATAAATGACGAATTTGTAAAAAAAGCTACTAAAATTGTATTTAAAGTTAGTCTGCCATGTATGATATTTCAAAGTGTCAGCGGTGTCAATACAAAAGAATTATTCAGCTCGGAGATAGTTAATTTAATATTATTTTTATTAATTACCAATATAATTCTTTTTTTACTGTCAATTCTATTAGCAGGAAAGATTGTACGTGATTTCAGGGCAAGAGGACCTTTTGTACAAGGGATAGTAAGAACTAATTTCGTTATTATAGGGTATTCATTAATATTGAATTTGTTTGGAGAAGTAGCTTTGGCAAAAGCTGCTTTGCTAACAGCTTTTTTAGTGCCTATTTATAATATTATGGCTGTTATAGCTCTTACTGTTTTTATGCCCAAAGAAGAATCTCAAAATAATGTCCGGGTGACATTAGTTAATCTAGCTAAAAATCCATTGATCATTTCTATATTCATTGGATTGATATTTGCTTCATTACATATACAAATACCCACATTCATACATAATACAATTGAATATACTGGACAATTAACATTACCTTTATCCTTGATTTGTATAGGTGCTTTCTTTTCTTGGGATAAAGTTAAAGATAACTTCAATTACGCCTTGATTGTTACTTTCCTTAAGATTATTGTAAATCCTATAATAATGCTTACAATAGCTTATTATTTAGGTTTTAGAGGTGACAGCTTAGGTATAATATTGATTGCTTTTGCTTCACCTACTGCAATTAGCAGTTTTGCAATGTCTGATGCCATGGATAATGATAGTCAATTGGCAGCTGCTATTATAATATTGACTACAGCTTGTTCAATAGTCAGTATAATCGTGGGTATCAATATACTTGTGGGACTGACTTAAGGATATTTTATAACTCAATTTCAAAATGTCCCAAAATCTTAAATAATAGTCTAATATAAATATTTTATTGAGAGCATTCTCCAAATATAATAAAGGCATATATAAGTGTCTTTCTTATATTGGAGAATATTTTTTATTCACTAGGGGGGATGTATTTGAATTATAGAAGTAGTGAACTTCTTGAAAAAGCGAAATACTATTGTAATGAGTTATCAAAACATCACATTTTAAGTAAGTATTGGTATGAATTAGCACTTGTTCTAAAAGGAAGTACTGCTAGAGGTAATTCTGACCAGTATTCTGATATAGACTTGGTGTTTTTCTGTGACAAGAATATATTAGATAGAATAGTGAAGGATTATTATGATGAAGGTTTAATATCAAGGGAAGATGGAATCTTTTTACCCTTGCCTGAATGGATTGGACATTACAATCTTGAGTCATACGATAATCTGATAGGGTATTTTAAGGAGAAGAATTATCCAGAGATTTGGGAATACACTAATGTAATTATACTCCATGATGAGTTAAACAGGTTCAGTGGAATAATAGAGGAGTATAATGATTATGTATTTCAAGATGTTATAGCTGATATAAAGGACAAATATTTGAACTTACAATTAACTCTAGACTGGTTAAGGCATCCATTAAAAAGAGGTGACGAATTATCTGTAATTCTTCATTGTTCAAACATAATAAGGCTCATATGTCAACTAAGCTACTTGATAGATGAGAAAACTTATCCCCACGATAAATGGTTGTTTTACTATTTGAAGGAAACTGAATTTGGCAGCAGGAAAGAAAATAAAATCAAGGAATTAGGTAAGAATATTATAAATAACAATATTCCATTACAGGTAGATAAAGAACTTGATGAATATAGTCAATATGTATTGGCGGACGGTATAATAACAGATTTAAAGAATCAAATACAATTAGAATATGGAAACCAGCCTTGGTTGGATGAATGGTATTCCTTTGTATGATAATTGCTTTTTGATTTTGTAAATATTAATTAATTTTAAAATATAAATTAACTATTATAAGGAGGTCACAAGATGTTTTTTGAGATTGAAAGAATAGGTAAGTTGTTAGAAGAACTCAAGGAATTGAGATATGTGAAAAAACATACCCTTGAAAACATTCAGATGAAAGAAGGCTTGTACAAAGAAAGATGTGAAGCTGATGAATCTAATAAGCCTTGGCAAACATTCAATAAAGATGACAGATGGGGCGGCAAAGATAAATATGCTTGGTTCAGAGGAGAATTTGAAGTAACAGAAGAATATGCGAACAAGAAATTAGTTTTTCAGGTGCTTACAGGTAAAGAAGGCGAATGGGATGCTAATAACCCACAATTCATTATCTTTGTTAATGGAAAATTAGTACAGGGACTTGATATAAATCATACTGAAATAGTTTTAACTAATAAGGCTGTTGCAGGTGAAAAATTCGTTGTTGATCTTCAAGCATATAGCGGAACAATTGACAGCTTATCAGAATGTAGAAATGTTGTTAGTATATTTGATGATACTGTAGAAAAATTATACTATGATATATATGTGCCTCTAGAAGTTATAAAATTACTTCCAAAAGAAAATAAAGATAGAATAGATACAATAAAGTTTTTAACTAATGCAGTTAACAAAATTGATTTAAGAAAACCATATAATAAAGAATTCTATGCAAGTATAAATGAAGCATTGGATTATCTTGAAGACAAATACTATCATGAATTCTGTGGAGATAAGAGTGTAGTCGTAAAATGTGTTGGACATACACACATTGACGTAGCATGGCTATGGGATCTAGATCAAACTAGACTAAAAGTTCAAAGAAGTTTTTCAACAGTTTTAGAACTTATGAATCATTATGATGATTATATATTCATGTCTAGTCAACCACAATTATATAAATTCTTAAAAGAAGATAGACCTGATTTATATGAACAAATCAAAGAGCGTATTAAAGAAGGACGTTGGGAGCCTGAAGGAGCTATGTGGGTTGAAGCGGATTGTAACCTAAGCTCAGGTGAATCTTTAGTTCGTCAAGTTGTTTATGGTAAGCAGTTCTTCAGAAATGAATTCGGTGTGGAGAATAAAATTTTATGGTTGCCAGATGTTTTCGGTTATAGTGCAGCTTTACCACAGATCTTGAAAAAGTCTTCCGTAGATTATTTTATGACAACGAAGATTAGTTGGAATGAATACAATAAATTACCTTATGATACTTTTGAATGGGAAGGTCTTGATGGTACTAAGATTTTGACACACTTCATTACTACAGCTAATTTTGATGATCTTCCAGAAAGATTCTTTACTACTTATAATGGTTATATTGATCCAAAATCTGTTAAAGGAGCTTGGGAGAGATATCAACAAAAGGATTTAAGCGATGAAGTTCTAATAAGCTATGGCTTCGGCGATGGTGGTGGTGGACCAACTAAAGATATGTTAGAGATATCAAAACGTCTTGAAAAAGGTGTGAAAGGTTGTCCAGCTGTCAAGTTAACTACAGCAACAGATTTCTTTGAGACACTAGATGAAAATGTTTCAGACAATAATAAATTACCTCGCTGGGTAGGAGAATTATATTTTGAATACCACAGAGGAACATTGACTAGTATGGCAAGAAACAAACGTTACAATAGAAAATCCGAATTTTTATATGAAGGTATTGAGTGGTTATCATCAATGGCTAATTTGGTTGATGGAGCTCCTTATCCAAAAGAAGATATATATAATGGTTGGGAGATCATATGCCTAAATCAATTCCATGATATAATACCAGGTTCATCTATCAAAAAGGTATATGATGATTCAAAAGAACAATATGAAGAGATTATAGCTAAGGGTAATGAAATAAAAGATAGTTCTATAGATGCTATCACCAAAAATATTGATGTTGATGAAGAATCAGTTGTAGTATTCAATCCATTATCATTTGATAGAGCAGAAATAATTGATTTTGAATACCCAGAAGAAGTATGTGTATATGATGGTGATGAAAAACTTTTAACTACTTATAATAATGGTACTATCTCTTTCTATGCCAATGTACCAGCAAAAGGGTATAAAACATTCAGTATAAGAAAAGAAGCAAATGAATCTTCTAATGAATTGATAGCTGATAAAGCTCATCTAGAAAATGAGTTCTATGATATTAGATTAGATGACAAGGGACATATTATTTCATTATTGGATAAGAGAGTCAACAGACAGGTATTAAAAGAAGGTGAAAGAGGTAATGTTCTTCAAGCATTCGAAGATAAACCTCATAACTGGGATGCATGGGACATCAATATCTATTATCAAGAAAAAATGTGGGAAATAGATGATGTAGCGAGTATAGAAGTGGTAGAGAAAACTTCACTAAAGGCTACTTTAGAGATTAAGAGGAATTTCTTGGATTCTACTATAACTCAATTAATGACTATATATCATAACGTTCCAAGAATTGATTTTGATACTACTATAGATTGGAAAGAAAAACATATACTTGTAAAAGCAGCATTCCCTGTAGATATCCATGCAGATAAAGCTACTTATGATATTCAGTTTGGTAATGTTGAAAGACCTACACATTGGAATACTAGCTGGGACACTGCAAAATTTGAGGTGTGTGGTCATAAGTGGGCTGACTTGTCAGAAGATAATTATGGTATAAGTTTATTGAATGATTGTAAGTATGGTCATGATATAAAAGATGGCATTATTAGATTGACATTATTAAAATCAGCAACTGTACCTAATGAAGATGCTGATAGAGAAGTTCATAACTTCAAGTATTCATTATATCCTCACATTGGTGACTGGAAAGATGGAGGAACTGTTAAGCAAGCATATGAAGTCAACGTACCAGTACACACTAGTATAGTTGGTTCAAATCAGGGTACAATGCCTAAGGAACTATCTTTTGTAAATATTGATAGTGAAAATGTTATAGCTGAAGTAGTTAAGCAAGGAGAATATAGTGATGATATTATAATCCGTGTGCATGAGTGCTATAATAGAAGAACTAATGCTAAGCTTACATTCTTTAAAGATCTGAAAGAAGTTGTTGAGTGTGATCTAGAAGAAAGAGAAGTATTAAACAATATAGAAACTGCAAATGGAGAATTCCAGTTTGAAATTAAACCATATGAAATTAAAACATTCAAATTAATATTGAAATAGTTGATTCAAAAAAAGGAGCTGTTTTTAGAAACAGTTCCTTTTTTTGGTTATTTTAATGATTTATAATCGGTAGGAGAGACACCAGTATATTTCTTGAAGATCCTATAGAAATAATTGGGGTCCATATAACCGACTTTCTTGGCAATCTGAGCCGTTTTTAGATTGCTTTCCAGTAAATATTCCTTAGCTCTGTCGATTCTATAATTATTCAGGTAATTAGGAAATGAGATACCGGTTTCTTTTTTGAATAACTGTCCCAAGTAAGTTGTATTTATGTTGAATTGGAAGCTTAGAGTTTTTAAAGAAAGCTCTTTGCTGTAATTTTTATGAATATACTTTAATACTTGATATACTACTGGACTAGTTGAGGTTTCTTTTTCATTTAGTTTATCTATTATATAGGTGAATAGATCTTTTAAAGTTTCTTTAAGTATTTTTAAGTCATGTATGTTGTGTATAGTAGATAGTAAATTTGATTGATGATTTATAATTTCGTTTTGAAATAGAACAAATTGACTGCTCATGGATTTATATAATGTTAATAAGATTTTTACAACAATCATTTTCAGATGTTCTGGAGTTATTCCGGGTATATTGATGACTTCATCAAATAGTTTGTCTATATAGTCAAACAATTCTTCTTTGTTCTTGGATACCAGTGAAGATGCTATAAAATTATGGTCTATAGATATTAGGTTTTCTACTTTCAATTTACTATCATCAATTAAATCATTACATATAACCTTTTTATTTGGGTATATCAGAAAGTACTCAAAAAGTTTTCTTGCTGTCTTATAACTTTTAGAAAGTTCTTTATAAGATATAACTGTTGGTCCTAGAGTTATATGTACTTTTACATTAAGAGAAGTTATATTATCATATATTCTACCTAGTATATTGAGTATATAAGAATCTCTATCATCATATTGTTCATGGGTGAATATCAAAACAAAATTACCATACATGTCTTCGAAGGACATTATTTTACCATCGGATTTTATATAGTTATAACAGATGTTATATATCTTGGATACTTGAGAGTTTACATTGCTGTCTAATGTAATATTGATTATTGCCACACTATAGCAGGAACTATCGGTAATTATTTGCAGCATATCTGCTCTATTTCGAAGTTCTTCTGAAGTAATTGAATCATTTACCCATCTAGATAAGATATTGCCTCTTAATATATGCCATTCACTATTATCAGGTGTAAAAATAACCTTGGATGTTGCTAGATCAAGACTCTTGACTGTTTCTTCCAGAGTAGCAGTCAATTCATCTGTATTAACTGGTTTTGTCAGGTAGTTCTCTATACCTAGCTTTATACCTTCCTTAACGTATTCAAAGTCATTATATCCACTTAGTATTAAACATTTACAATTAGGATTTAGTATTTTTGCTTCTGATATAAGTTCTAGACCTTGCATCTTAGGCATTTTTACGTCAGTTATGAGAATATCAACATGAGTGAATTTCATGAAATCAAGAGCGTCTTTTCCATTATAGGCTTTACCGACAACTGTTAAATTCAATTTAGCCCAATCTATTAATACTTCAAGTCCGTCAACAATAAAAGGTTCATCATCAACTAATAAAACATTATACATTTTATAAATCTCCCTTCTTCTTTGCAGGTATATGAATTGTCACCTTGGTTCCAACATTTTTTTGTGAAGATATTTTTAGTCCATAAGAATCACCATATACTATCCGTAATCTTTCATGAACATTATATATTCCTATACTAGTAGGCTGTACCTTATGCTCAAGAGCCAATTTTATATTATTTAGAGTACTTTCTTCTATTCCACATCCATTATCTTCTATTTCGATATAGATATCCTTATCCTTGAAATAACTATTAATGGTAATACTATTGTTTGTTGCATCCAAATTTATTCCATGAACAATATAGTTTTCCACTATGGGTTGCAATGATAGTTTAACTATACTGTAAGACAGCATGGATTCTTCAACATTTAAGTTTACAGTTAATTTATTGTTATATCTGATTTGAAATAATTTCAAATATAATTGACAGTGTTCAAGTTCTTTTTCTATAGTAGTTATGGTTTCGGTCTTTAATGAATTCCTGAAGAAGGTTGCTAAGATATATATCATTTCACTTACATCTTTTGCACCACTAACGGCAGCTCTCATTCTAATGGATTCTAATGTATTATATAAAAAGTGTGGATTTATTTGGGCTTGTAAAGATTTTAATTCAGCACTTTTTTGTTTAACCTGATAAACGTATACTTTTTCAATATAATCATTCAGGTCGTCGCACATCTTATTGAAATTATTGGAGATGGCTGTTAATTCATCTTTTTTATTTTTTGTCTTTATGCGTACGGATAAATCACCATTACGTACTTTTTTTATAGCTGATGTTATGTTATGCAAACGACTTGAATAAGATGCAGTAAATAAAATAGACAAACCGATAATTGCTATTATACATAATATTGTAACTAATAAAATTAACAAAATAGTAGGTTTTACATAATTTTGAATGATTTTTTTGGGTATTACACCTAGAATAACTATATCAGCATCTGTATTCTTAATTGATTTTACATAGGTAGAATCAACTAGCCTATAATTATGATTTGAATATCTAATGATATCAGGATCAATGTTTTGGTTATACTCATTAGCCGAATCAAAAACTACATTATTATTGTTTGTGAGTATTTTGACATGTCCAGGATTGATGCTGTTTGAATTGTTGAATATACTATTATGAATACTCTTGCTGTCATAATTAATTATTATTTTTCCTACAGGTCTTAATGAAATAGGATTCTGAATGGTTAATATATAGCTATAAGTACTAGACGTAGAACTATCAGTAGGACAGTTTGTCTTGAATATGGCTTTTTCTGTAAGGGGGTACTTACTCAATTCTTCTTTATAACTCTTGAATAATTCTGTATCATTATTATAATATTTTGATTCAGTTTCACCATTAAATGTATATAGGAATTCGCTTTTTATACTATATAGTATTATGCTGTCAATATCCCTATCCTGTAATAGTGAAATCTCCAGATAAGCATTTAGTCTGGCGAAATGTGATATGTTATTTTTGAAGTAACTATTCAAAGAATAAGTATAAAAATCAGGGTAACCAATTTCTAAAAAAGTTAAAACAGAGTCAGCATAAGATTTATTCACATAAAGATTGTTTAATATATTCTGTGAAGTATTGTATTTTGATGTTAGAGTATAATAGGTTTCATCTATCAATCTTGAATTAGCATTCTTAATCTCTTTTGTTTTATTATCATTAATTATATATATAGATAAACAAGATAAACATGTAAGAAAAATTATTGCTATGAGTGAGTAAAAAGTTATGATTTTTTTGAAAAGCTGGTTTTTAATGTTTGATATCCATCTTGTCAATTTTGCAACACATCCAATCTTAAATAAATATTTCTAGTTGAGTATGTTTATATTATAATATGAAATTACTTTTTAGTCCATCAATAATGTAAGATATAACTAATTAGAAAAAAATATATAAAAAAAATCTAGTAAATATAAATAATTTATAGTTGTTTTGTGATAGTTGCAGTAAAAAAATAATAGTGAAAACTAATATTTGTGTAATATCTATAACATCTGCAAATGAACAAGTATTATGCATATAAACAGTGATTATTATTGATAAAGGGACAACTTTTTGCTATAAAACCAAATGATTTTATATATGGATATAAGTAAAATATATAATTATAACTAGGAAAGTGATATTTTTATAGTAAAACTAAACAATTTAAACTAGAGAATATTGAAGATAGCTTATATAATATACATACGTTAGCGATAAATAAAGACAGGTAGGTGATAAAGGTAGTGAAAGCTTTAACTAACAAAAAGACTACTTTTAAAATGACGAGCAACATTAAAAGAAATTTTGCTTTATTATTAATGATTTTACCAGGGGCAATATGGTTGATTGTATTTAAGTATTTGCCGATGTTTGGAGTTGTTATTGCATTTAAAGATTTTAGATATTTTCCTGGTGGTTTCATTAACAGTTTATTAAAAAGTGATTGGGTCGGCTTTGATAATTTTAAGTTTCTATTCAGTTCCAGTGATGCATTCATAATAGTTAGAAATACAATATGTTATAATGCTGTATTCATACTTACTGGGACGATTCTTTCTGTAGCATTTGCAATCATGCTTAATGAAATGACTAGAAAAAAATTAAGTAAAATATATCAGACAAGCATGTTTTTTCCATATTTCTTATCTTGGGTAATTGTTTCATATTTTGTATATACCTTTTTAAGTTTGGACAAAGGAATAGTTAATAATATCTTGGTTTCTTTAGGTATGGACAAGATATCTTGGTATTCTGAGCCTGGAAAATGGCCTTTACTATTAGTATTTATTAATAACTGGAAAAATCTTGGGTATAGTATAGTCTTTTATTTAGCTGCAATTTGTGGTATAGATAAGGCGTATTATGAATCTGCAATGTTGGATGGAGCTACAAAATGGCAGCAGATCAAACATATTACTTTACCACACTTAAAACCATTGATCATTACACTGACAATATTAGCTATTGGAAGAATCTTTAGTGCTGATTTCGGTCTTTTCTATAATGTACCAAAAGAATCAGGACCTTTATTCCCTGTAACTAATGTAATTGATACCTATGTATATAGAGGTTTGATAAAATCAGGTGATGTGGGTATGAGTACGGCAGCAGGTTTATTCCAATCATTTGTAGGATTCATATTGATTATGGTCACAAATGGTATTGTTAGAAAAGTAGATAAAGAAAACGCAATATTCTAGTGGAGGTGAAATAAATGGCTAAAAATAAAAGAAAAAGAAGTTTCCATGATATTTCTAAAAAATCAGATATAATTATAACAGTATTTTTTGGCTTGTTTTCACTAATGTGTATTGTGCCATTCATAACAGTTATAATGTCATCTATAACAGATGAAGCAGTTTTGAGAGTTAATGGATATTCTTTATTTCCAGCAAAATTTGATTTTGCTGCTTATGAATATATATTTAAGACAGGTACACAGATTATAAAATCTTTTGGTGTATCAGTATTTATAACGGTTGTTGGAACAATCATTAGTGTTACAGTAACAGCTTTCTATGCTTATGCATTATCTAGAAAGTGTTTTAAATACAAGGGTTTCTTCAATTACATGGCATTTTTTACTATGTTGTTTGGTGGTGGACTTGTACCAACTTATTTAGTTGTAACAAGGGTAGTTAAACTTCAAAATACTATATGGGCCCTTATCTTACCATTAACGGTGAATGCTTTTTATGTTATAGTTATGAGAACATTCTTTAGAACTAGTGTGCCGGATTCCATAATTGAAGCATCACAAATTGATGGTTCAGGTGAATTTAGAACATTTTTTAAGATAATACTACCTATATCATTACCTTCTGTTGCATCTATTGCTTTATTTACAACTTTAGGATATTGGAATGATTGGTTTAATGCATTATTATATATTGATTCTGCGCAAGTAACTCCTATACAGTACTTATTGATGAAGATTGAGAAACAGATGGAGTTTCTTATTCAAAATGCAAATGAAATGGGTATGAGTAGACAAGAAGTCAACAAGCTGCCTTCTGAAACGTTGAGAATGGCAATTGTAGTTATATCAACAATACCTATAGCTTGTGCATATCCTTTCTTCCAAAAGTATTTTATACAAGGACTTACAGTAGGTTCAGTAAAAGGTTAATATAAGTGTATTATTTGCTATTATCAGCAATTTAATATAGAGTTAAATTTCAATTCAAAGGGAGGAAATATAATGTTTAAAAAAAGTTTAATTTTAGTTTTAGCATTAATGCTTGCTTTATCAACAATGTTAGTAGGGTGTGGAGAAAAGAAAGATGATAAAAATCAAACAGATTCTACTAATTCAGGTTCAGACAAAGAGAAAGAAAAGCCAGTTAATCTAACTTGGTATACAATTGGTACACCTCAAAAGGATGAAGCTCTTGTAGAAGAAGAATTAAATAAATATTTATTAGAAAAAATCAATGCTACAGTTGATATCAAGATGTTTGACTGGGCTGAATACAATCAAAAAATGCAAGTTAAGATTGCTTCAGGAGAAAACTTTGACCTAATGTTTTCATGTTCTTGGGCTAATGACTTTGCTTCAAATGTATCAAAGGGTGCATTACTTCCACTTGATGATTTAATCAACGAGTATGGAAAAGGTATCAAAGATAACTTACATCCATTATTCTTAGAAGGTGCAACTATTAATGGTAAAATCTACGGATTGCCTACTAATAAAGAATTAGGATGGCAGGCAATGTGGATCATCAATAAAGACCTAGCTGATAAATATGATATTGATGTTAGCAAAATTACTACTTTAGAAAGCTTAGAGCCATATTTACAAATTATCAAAGACAATGAGCCAGAAGTAGTACCATTGACTCTTGATAAGCAAAGTGCTCCATATATTCCTAATATAGATGATTTCTTAGGAGCTAACTTACCATTTGGTATAAAACTTGATGATGACTCAAAGATTGTCAACACATACGAAACTGAAGAAGCAATGGAAATATTCAAGACAATGCACAGATATTATGAAAAAGGATTTGTTCATCCAGATGCAGCAATCAATACAGTTGGAGATTACAATAAATCAGGAAATTACTTCATAGCGAAAGCACACTATCAACCATATGCAGAATTGATATGGCATGATGGAGATTTCAGTATGTCAGAGATAGCAATTATGCCTGTACATGAACCATATGCAAATAATAGTTCAACTCGTGGTGCTATGCAAGGTATTTCAGTAACTTCTGAACATCCAGAAAAAACAATGGAATTCTTGAATCTATTATATACTGATGAGTATGTAGTTAATCTAATTGATTATGGTATTGAAGGAACTCATTATAATAAAGTTGATGACAAACATATATCTAAGACTGAACAAGGTAAAAAATCATATGTGTTCCCAGGATTTTCTATTGGTAACTTATTCAACACTTATTCATTAGAAGGTACGCCAGATGATAAATGGGATAAATTCGAAGAATTCAACAACTCATGTATCAATGCTCCATCATTAGGATTTACTCCTGACCTATCATCAGTTAAGACTACAATGTCAGCTGTTACTAATGTGGCTGAAGAAGTTAATGCTTCTATTCAATTAGGAGTAGTTGATCCTACTGAATATGTTCCAAAAGCTATTGAGAAATTTAAAGCAGCAGGAATAGATAAAGTAATTGAAGAACTTCAAAAACAATATGATGAGTGGCGTGCAAATAAGTAAGAATTGATATAAATTTAATACTAAAAGGGGCTGATAGCCCCTTTTATACTAATAAATATACTTTGAAAAGAGGTGCTTGGAATTGGGAAAATTATTTTCTATAGATAGTATATTTTATAGAATAGGAACAATCATTATTGATTTATTTTACATGAATTTGCTATGGATATTATTTACCATATTAGGATTAGGCATTACAGGTGGAGCATCCACTACAGCTTTATACTATGTGATGTTGAGAAGAGCTGAAGACAAGGGTAATTGTAATTTCAAAGAATTCTTTTATGGTTTTAAGAAAAACTTCAAGAAATCTACTATAGTCTGGATTGTTCTTGTATCAGTATTTTCAATAATATATGTTAACATCAATAATATCACCTTTTTTCAAAGTATAATTGGAAATACATATATGACAATGTTTCTTTTTGCAGTCCAATTGTTGGTGCTCATTGAAATATTGATTATAAGCATATATATATTTTCTTTATTGGCAATGTATGATAAACCAGTTAACCTTTTATTTAAGGTAGCATTTGTTTTAGGTAATAAGTATTTTTTTACAACATTAACTTGCTTAGCACTCATGATAATTGTTCTTATTGGTTTATTTCATGTACCGATTATACTTTGTGCAGGTATAAGCGGTCTGATTATGCTTACATCTTTGATTATAAAAGATAAAATTATATTAGAATAAAGGAGATAGACATCAATGGGAAAATATAAGATTATTGGTGAACCATTAAAAAACATTCCATGGGAAGAAAAACCAGCTGATTGTAAAGAAGTGATTTGGCGTTCTAATATGAACCCAATAATAAAAAGAGATCATCTACCAACATCAAATAGTATCTTCAATAGTGCTGTTGTTCCATTTGAAGATGGTTTCGCAGGTGTTTTTAGATGTGATGATAAAAGAAGAGAAATGAGAATTCATGCAGGATTCAGTAAAGACGGAGTTAATTGGGATATAAATGAAGAGCCTATTAAATTCAACTGCGATATTGAACAAGTAAAAGAATTTGAATATGCTTACGATCCTAGAGTGGTATGGATAGAAGATAGATACTATGTAACATGGTGTAATGGATTCCACGGACCAACTATAGGTATAGCATATACTTATGACTTCAAAGAATTTCATCAATTAGAAAATGCATTTTTACCTTTTAATAGGAATGGAGTGCTTTTCCCTAAAAAGATAGATGGTAATTTTGCAATGCTAAGTCGTCCAAGTGACACTGGACATACTCCTTTTGGAGATATATTCTATAGTGAGAGCAATGACTTGGAATTCTGGGGTAGACATAGACATGTAATGGCACCTAGAGGCTGGTGGCAAAGTACTAAAATTGGAGCAGGACCAGTACCTATTGAAACTAGCGAAGGATGGTTATTAATTTATCATGGAGTATTGACTTCTTGTAATGGTTATGTATATCATTTCGGAGCAGCATTACTTGATTTAGAAAAACCTTGGAAAGTAATTGCTAGAACTGAGCCTTATCTATTAGCTCCAAGAGAATTATATGAGTGTGTAGGGGATGTTCCTAATGTAGTATTCCCATGTGCAGCATTAACTGATAGTGAAACAGGAAGAATTGCTATATATTATGGTGGAGCAGATACAGTTACTTGTTTAGCATATACTCAAGTAGATGAATTAGTAGAGTTCATCAAATCAAATTCAAAATTATAAAATAATACGAGGGTCAAGTAATAGTAGGTACAAATCTGCTTTTACTTGACCCTTTAATAATAGTTTTTCTATAGTTTTGTAAGAAAATGTCGTCTGTTATACTATCCTTTGCAGCTGGAGTTTTAAATTGGATGAGTATTTAACTTATTAAAAGTAAGTTGTTTTGATGTTATACTTAATAAATCGTGCTATATAATGAAAATATATTTTAAAAAATAAAATCTAACACTATAATCATTTGCAAGACAAATTTCTACAAAATATTTGGAATTATTGTGTTATTATATCTGATGTCATATAATGACAGGAGGTATTAGATATGAGAGAAAAAATAAAAAAACATCCTTTAATTTTATTCTCAGATTTCAGAAAATTATTTATTGCTAGACTCATATCCTCTATAGGGGATAAATTTTTCTTGCTTTCGCTTTCATGGTTAGTATTATCAATGGATAATTCTAATTCTGCATTGCATCTGAGTATAGTAATGGCCGCTAACATTATACCAGTAGTTATTTTTGGACCATTCATGGGAACTATTGCTGATTGTATTAATCGGAAAACATGTCTTGTTTTGGCTGATATAGTACGAGCTTTTTTTATGGCAATTTTAGCATTCCTTGTGTGTAATGATAATTATACCATATGGTCTTTATTTATTCTAAGTTTTTTAATAGCTACATTTACGCCGTTATTTGAATCAGCAACTAATGCATCAATTGAAATCCTAACCGATGAAGAAAGTATTTCTCAGGCTGTAGCTCTTGATTCTATGGTTTTGCAAGTATCGAATCTACTAGGGGCTTTTCTTGGGGGAGTAGTCATCTATGCTGTAGGGATCAAAGGTGCTTTTATATTTAATGCTTTGTCCTTCATCGTATCTTTAGTTATTATTCTTTTTATACATACTAATCTTAGTGTTAAGAAGAGTACTATGGCTAAAAATTTTAGACAAGAGTTTGGACAAGGGTTTAAATATATTTTAAGTATTAAACCTTTATTTGCACTTATTATTTTTTTTCTCATTTTTAACTTTTTTGTATCACCAATTGCAATATTTATACCCCTTATTGTGAAGTTTGTCATCAATGAACAGTCAAACTGGCTTGCAATATTAGAAGGTGCAGTTGCATTGGGTTCAGTAATAATTACATTATTGCTTAGTTTCAGAAATGATATTAATGAGAAGATGTACAAAAAGATTTTTATCAGTGTTCTTACTATGGGAATATCTATGAGTTTAATAGGGTTATCAACTAATAGATATATAATTGCTTTATGTTTATTTATAACAGGTTGTACATTAGCCCATGTAAATGCTACAGCGTATGGTTTTTTTCAAAAAATTGTACCAGATTATTTAAAAGGACGTTTTTTCGCAATTCTTACTACAATGTGCTTCAGCATTATACCAATAACTTATATTATTAATGGTGCATTAACCAATATTGTCAGTGTATCCACAGTAGTTTTTTATGAAGGAATGTTATCTGTATTAGCTGCATTCATAATAATTTTTATACCAAAGTATCAATTAGGAGGGGATAATTATGGGTTATTATATAAGGTTGATTAAACCAAATGAAATTCCAGAAATATGTGATCTGATATATCAGATTTATGGAGATACATATGCATATAAAAATATGTATGACAAAAAAAACATGGAAGTACTCAATAAAAGTAAGAGACTGATATCTTTTGTAGCGATAGGTGACAATGAAGAAGTTATAGCTCATGTAGGATTAAGAATTGATGGTTCTCAAGGCGAGATGTCTGCGGCATTTGTTAAAAAAGAGTATAGAAGACATAATATTTTATATGAATTATCAGAGAAGGTAGTAGAATATGGTAAGGAATTAGGATTAGAAGCCATATATGTTATTTCCATAACTAGCCACATATATTCACAGAAAGTAGCTTCAAAACTAGGATTTAAAGATTGTGCATTTCTAATATCATGTATGGAGCCTATGAAATTCAAAGGTATAATAGAAAAAACTGTACGTGAATCCTTAAAAGTAACATATCTTTTCTATGATAAACCAGATTATCTAGAATTATATATACCCAGTTCCCTGCAAAAAGTCCTTAATCTCATATATACTAATCTTAGGATCAATGTCATACCTTTGCCTGAATCTGAAGAGTCAATAAGGGAAAAGAGTGAGATTAACATAACTTATACAGATGCCTCAAATTGCTATGTAGATATTAATAGATTGGGAAAGGATTTATTGGAAGAACTTAATAAGGTAATTACCCAATATGATAATGATTTTATATCAAACATCTATTTGTATATAAGACTTGAAGATTCTCTGGTACATAAGTTTTATGAAGAATTTACAAGTAGAGATTTCTTTTTTGCTGGAATAATGCCAGGAAAGAATAATAATAGATTGATACTACAGAAAGTAAAAGAAATTCATCCTGATAGCATAAAAATTAATTCATCTATTGGCAATAAGATTTTTCAGCATATATTAGAAAGTAAAGAAAATATAACCTTAGTTAATGAAAATAAAAAACACAGATATCCTAAAGTGATTTGAATTGGAGGAGAATGATTATGCGTACATTCAAATATATTGATGAAGTAAGTAGATTAAAACCTTTTAAGTTCAATAAAGAATATGACCAAATTTTTGTAAATGCAATGAAAGAAAATTATGAATTTCAATTGACAAAACATCCTTACCTGAAGCATATGTTGGATTATACAAATGGAGGTTTAGATATAAATACAATTGAAGATATATATGATATACCCCCCATTTTTGTGGATTTGATGAAATATCATGACTTATGCAGTTTACCTGAAGAGGAAATAGAATTAACCTTGACCAGTTCGGGAACAAAAGGACAAAAGACCAAGTCATTTTTTGACAAAGGTTCTATATCTCGACTAAATAAGATAGCTTCATCAGTCTTTAATGCTATAGGGTATAGTTCTGAGATACCAGTTGAGTATTTTGTACTTTCTTATGATATAACTAAAGCAACTGATATTGGTACTAGTTGGAGTGATAAACAAATGATTGATTTGGCTCCACAAAAATCAGTCCATTGGATGATTGAATGGGATGAAGAAAGTAAACAATATATATTCGATGATGAAAAATGGGCTCGACTATTTATTGAACGAAGTAGTGAAGGACCTGTGAGATTATTAGGTTTTCCAGCTTACATGTACAAGATGGTGGAAACCATTAAAAAGATACATAAACCTGTAAAAGTTGATGAAAGAAGTTTTATACTCGCTGGTGGAGGATGGAAAAATCATCTTGGAAAATCAATGTCATTAAAAGAATTTGGAAGTTACATGGAGAAAAATATAGGATTGAAGCCTAGCCATATAGGGGATACATATGGGTTAGCAGAGCATGGGATTCCTTATTGTTCTTGTGAATATGGACATTATCATATTCCACAATATAGTCGTGTAAGAGTATGTGACCCATTGACGCTAGAACCAGTTCCTATGGGAGAGGAAGGGATGCTGCATTTACTTACACCTTATAACATTGCCCAACCTAATTTATCTCTTCTATCAACAGATATAGTGACATTAGGGGAAAATTGTCCATGCAATAGAGAAGGTACTTATATCAAGAGTATTCGTCGTGGAGGAAAGAAAAAACACAAAGGCTGTGCCATTGCAGCATTAGAGATACTTAAGAATTCAAAATAACGTTAGATTAGATATAAACACAATTTTGAAAGAAAGGAATAGTGTATCATGATAAAAAATATTATATGGGGAAAAGATATAAATGAATCACTAGATGAGAAGTTGATAGAATCCAATTTCTCTGATGAAAAGTTGCAGAGTATGAAAGATGAGTTTTGGAAGACACCGATAGATGATATATTGTATGTATTAGAACAAACAGGTCAATTAATGACTGATAAAAATAAGAAATATTATAATAGATCAATGGAAATATTGCCTGAACTTCTAGGTTATTCCCCTAGTATGGTTAGATTAGGTATTTCTATGTTGCAGGACGTATTAAGTATAGATAGTCTATCAAAGAGATTAGATGTGTTAAAAGATTATCATTCTATAGATTATCCTTGTGATATAGATAATAATATTACCTATGCTTTACCTGTAGGTAGTGTATGCCATATAGCTGCTGGAAATATATTTTTGGGAGCTATTGATTCTTTGATATATGGAATTGTAACAAAAAATATCAATATAGTGAAAGTATCAAAAAAGAGTCCTGATTTTGCTTACATATTCTTTGAAGCATTGAAGGAAGCAGATAAGAATAATATATTGATACCTTATATATCAATAATATATTGGGATAGGATGAATCAATCATATATTGAAGATCATATGAAGCAACACTGTGATATCATCTTACTGTTTGGCGGCAGAGAAGCAGTTCTAAACTATAAAAATGGTACATCCCATAAAGTTAATGTTGTCGCTTTTGGTCCAAAACTTAGCTTTGGTCTAATTACTAAGGATTTATCATACGAAAGATTAGAAGAGATCGCAATGGGTTTTGCAAAAGATATAGTAATGTGGGAGCAGAATGCTTGTACAAGCTGTCAGAATATATTTATTGAAGAAGATGCCAATACTCAGAGATTCATTGAATTACTTAATGAATCACTTGAAATACTAGGGGTCACATATGAAAATGAGTATTTGACTATTGATGAAAAATTGGAGATTAGAAGAACACGTTCTCTCTACAGATACGAAGAATATGAAGAAAAAGCAGAAGTCATTGAAGGTAAAAGAGGTCATCACACTATAATAATCAATCATTCAAAGGATATACAGGATTCACCATTATTCAGAACTATATATATTAATATAATAAAAGACTATAAAGATATATTAGAGGGAAATATTAATGGATTACAATATTATATGTCCACTATAGGTGTTGCGGCTAATAATAATTACCAGCAGATAATTGATGATTTTTCCATTCTGGGGGTATATCGTTTTTGTTCACCAGGAAATATGAGTCTTTCTTCAGAAGAATCCTCTTTACATGATGGAGTTAACATTACATCTTGCCTTATTAGGCAAATAGGGTTTGAAGATCTACCATATTCCAGCATTGGTTTATCCAACTGTAATAAGAATAAAAAAGAAGCAATTGTATTATCAAAAATCAACGCTATCTTAAAACAAGCATTGAAGTCAACATACTATAAAGAATTGTATAAAGATATCCAGATACCTGTAAAATCCTTGGAAGACTTTAGTAAATTGCCTGTACTTACTAGTAAAGCACTTATTAGTCAATCTCCTAATATGCTTACAGATAAAAATGAGAACAGCTACGTTTTTTCATCTGGAGGTTCATCAGGAAAAGAGAAATTTGTATGGTATAGTGCAGAGGAATTTTCCAAGTCCAAAGAAGTATTTGGTATTGGATTCAAAAATATAGGTATAACCAAGGATGATTTTGTAGTCAATTATCTGAAAGCTGGTAGTCTATGGACAGCTTTCTTGGCTACCAATAAGGGACTAGAAAAAACAGGATGCAGAATATTATCATTAACGGCTAATCAGTGTAAAGAAGACAGTATTAATATTATAAAGAAACTTAAACCAAATGCAATCATGGGTATACCTGGCACTTTAATACTACTGGCTCAAAAAGCAGAAGAATTAAATGAAGATATTACTTTTGAAAAGATATACTATAGTGGTAATCATATGGCAGAATCAGGAGAAAAGTATCTAAAGAAAGTATTCAAGTGCAGTGTTATCAAGTCTTTTGGATATGCAGCTGTTGAAACCGGACCAATAGGTTACCAGTGTCCACACTGTAAACCAAGTGAATATCATGTTTTTGAAGATTGGTGTTATGTAGAAAAAGATGAGGATAACAATATTCTAATAACAGACTTAGAAAGAAAACTGCATCCAATAATCAAGTATAAATTAGGTGATAATATTGAGTATGTAGAAGGAGAGTGCAGTTGTGGTAATAAGTCTCCAAAAATCAGACTCATATCAAGAAATGATGATGTTATCAGGTTGAATGATACGGATTTATATTTATATGACATAGATCAGGTTATTAAAAAGAATGATTATCTATCACCATTCTATCAAATTGAGATAGATAAAGATGAAGGAACATTGATTAAGATACATATTCGTATAGAAACTATACAAGATATGGAGTGTAACGAAGAATTTGTTTCTAATGTACTGGACTCAATTAAAAAACAGGCGAAAGCTCTAGGAAAATTCAGTAGTAAAAATCTGATAGGGCATGTGTATCTTGAATTACTAGAACCTGAAACTATCAAACGTAATTTTAGAACTGGAAAAATACGTAAAGTAATAGATAATAGATATAACTAAGTCATCAACCATGTTGTTGATACAAACCATATTGCTGTCGATAAGAAGTAGGAGTCAATCCTACTTTTTTTCTGAATAAAGTATAAAAATAGGTATCATTATCAAAGCCACAGGCGTATGCAATTTCATTAATTGGCATAATAGTACTTAGAAGCATTTCTTTAGCCTTGGAAATTCGCAGGTGGACTAGATAATCAATAGGACTTTTACCAACTATCTCTTTAAATATTTTACAAAGAAAATTAGGGGATAGATTGAACATTTTTGATAGCTGTTTAAGGGTAATCCTTTTATTGAAATTGTTATCAATGTAATCTTTCAATTCCATAATATTATCATAATTACTAGAGATTGAACGAATATTTTTTTTTCTTTTATTTATAGGCTGTAATTCAGATAAGAGACTATTCATTATACTATAAAGATAAGTTTTGCCTATCAATTGAAAGTCTTCATCGTTTCTTATAAAACTCTGGAAGCAGTCTTTCATTATTTTATTATAATATCCATAATCTTCTACTGTAGTTCTATAAGGTAGTTTATTCAAAAAATCTGTTTTACTTGCTTTATCATACATTGTTTCAAGTAATAAGTTTGTTGGATTTTCAAAAGGATCATTACTATTGTAGAAGTTCATGTTATTTACATCAAAGATACTATCAAAAATGATAATAGTACAATGATATGCTGCTACACCTTGAACTACCATACCAGGCTTTCTGTAGAATATATTACCTTTCTTAGCAAGTAATTTCTCTCCATTGGTAATGATGTATCCTTTATCGCTATAATGGATTAATTCTATTTCATACCATTTGACAACTCTTTCCTGAAATACTGTTCCAGCAGAAGGACATGTTTTTCTTGTCATTCCACCTATAGAAATGATGTATGGATTAAAGTTTTCATAGCTATATTTTTTCATTTCAATCACCCATATATATTATACCATAATTGAGTAATATAATTAAGTTAAAAAGTAATATATTTTATTAATAAGAATAAGTAATTATGTTAATATACAGTTAAATAGATTAATTAGGAGGGAATAGCAGGATGACAGGATTTGAAAGAATCAGTAATATAATTAACCATAAACCAGTGGATAGATTACCTGTTTTTGAGCATTTTTGGGAAGATACATATACTGAATGGAGAAATAAGGGTTTTATCAAGAAAGAAGAGAGCTTTGAAGATCATTTCAATTTGGATATGCAGAATTATTGGACTTTCAATATGATTGCTGATCTTGATTTTGAACAAGAAGTTATAGAAGAAACAGAGGAGACTATTTTAGTCAAGGATGGTAATGGAGCGTTTTTGAGAAGACATAAAATACATGATTCTACACCAGAACATGTAGACTTTACTGTAAAAAACAAAGCTGGATGGGAAGAACATATTAAACCTTATCTCACAATAGATGAAAGAAGAATAGATTTTGAAGGCTATAGAAAAGCAAAAGCTGAGGCAAAAAGAGCCAATAGATTTTTTTGCTGGTCAGGGCTCAATGTTTTTGAATTAATGCATCCTGTATGTGGACATGAATATATGTTGATGGGAATGGTTCTAGAGCCTGAATGGATTCAAGATATGGTTATGACCTATAGCAGATTGGTAGTAGAATTACAGAAAATACTATTTGAAAGAGAAGGATATCCAGATGGAATATTCTATTATGAGGATATGGGATTCAAAGAAAAACCTTTCTTCTCACCGGATTTCTATAAAAAGCTTATTCAACCAGGACATATATATACTATTGATTATGCTCATAGTAATGATATTCCTGTTATAATGCATTCTTGTGGATACGTTGAACCATTGCTTCCTAGTATGATTGAATCAGGCATAGACTGTTTGCAAGTTATTGAAATTAAGGCTGGTATGGATTTATTGAAGCTGTATGAAGAGTTTGGCGATAAGATTGCATTCATGGGAGGTATAGATGTGAGAAAACTCTATACCAATGACAAGAAAATTATTGACCAAGAACTTGAAAATAAGATACCTAAGCTTAAGAAGAAGTTTTCCTATGTAATTCACAGTGACCATTCTATTCCTAAGACTGTTGAGTACAGTACTTTTACATATTATTTAGAAAAAGCTACAAAGTTAGGTACTTATGATTGCTGAATATAAAGTTATAAAGTCAAGTGGTCATATAGTTCTCAAGCATTAAAAATCCGTCTATTGCCTTCTCTAAACTCTTTTGGTGGCAATAGATTTTTCTTTTTGAATAAGGAATAACAATAAGAAACATTATGAAAACCTACTTCATATACTATATCTAGTATATCCATTTTGGTGGTTAAGAGTAATATTTCCATTTTTTCAAGTCTTAACTGATTTATCCATTGGGCTGGAGTCTGATTATAGTATTTCTTCATTTGTCTAGAAAGATGTTCATGGGACTTTTCTGAGATTTCAATGAATCTTTTTAATCCTATCACAAAATTATCCTGTTTTTTCATTTCTTCTTTTGCAGACTGGAGCCATCCAGGTATAATTTCGTTGTTCATAGCACTTAATTTATTGGTATTGTATATAAATATATAATCGTAAATAATACTCTGAAAATAATATTCTTGAACTTCCGTTGGCATTTGTTTAATTTTACCTAGCTTACTGAAAATACTATTCCATTGGTAATCCAAGGCGTAGACACTAGGTATACCACTATTGGAGTTTTCTTGCCTTATTCTATTAAAAAATGATTTGCACTTATCATCCAGCTCTGAGAAATAAAATGCTAGATTGGTTATTGTAGTTTCTTTATCCTTTTTTGCTGAAAAACAATGTGTGTCATCTGGATAGATGAATTGTATGGATTGAACAGGTAAATAGTGTTTTTCATCATCGATATAGTGGATAAATGTACCTTTCTCTACAAAAAACATTTCATAGAAATCATGGGAATGTAAATTACTTTTGATATTGGAACTGAATAATGATTTGGCAACATAATATTTTTCATCATCTTTCAGAAAATCTTTTAATAATAAGTGGTCATGCATATAAAGAACACCTCAACTAATTTTCTTTAATAATATCAATATACCATAATGATTGTCAATATGTAATGAGAAAAAATATCTGCTTTAAGTTAAAATGATATCAGCTAAAAAATAGTTAATTCTATAACTCATAGGAGGATATTATGAAGGGAAGAATCACAGACCACAAAAATAGAAATTTAGCCAAATTACATGAAGATGTAGCATTTGGAAGAGCTAATGGTGAAATTATCTGGCAGCCAAGGATTCAATGCTGGTTAACAGATAAACAATTCGCTGGTGAAAAATTACCTGAGCCTTATGAAGGAAAAACAAAGCCCGAAATTTATAGAGAACTTGGTTGTTCAGCTAGGGTATATGAGTATAATGAAAGTTTTTATCCTATTGATGGACCTGGTATTAAGAGATATGAAAATAAATTAAGTGAAACAAGAACTGAACATGTCATAGATACTCCAGTGGGTAAAGTGACATTAGTAACAGAAAAGACGCCTTCCAGTCCTCACGCAATAACTAAAAAATGGTGGGCTGAAAACAAAGAAGATATAAAAGTCTTTACATATATAGCTGAAAATGGTGATTGGGGATGGAATGAAGATTATTTCCAAAAGACCAAGAAAGAGTGGGGAAATCTAGGTGCTCCAACAATATTTATGCCAAGGGTCAATGTACAGAATCTATATATTGATATTATGGGTGTAGAAAAAGCTGTATATGCATTAATGGACTACGAGGCAGAAATTGAGAGATATTTTAAAGCATTAGACGAATATCATAGTAGAATGATTAAATGTATCAATAAATCTCCTATCAATATTATTAATTTTGGAGATAACCTGCATTGTGGAACATTACCACCATATTACTTTGAAAAATATGTTCAGCCATCTTATTTGGAAAGATGTAAACAACTGCATGAAGGTGGTAAGTTTGTATATTCTCATTGGGACGGAGATACAAAAGCTCTACTACAATTTGCTAAAACATGTGGATTAGATGGAATCGAAGCAATAACTCCTAAGCCACAAGGTGATGTTACTCTAGAAGAAGTGAAAGAAGCATTAGGTGATGATATCTATCTTGTAGATGGTATAGCTGCGGTACTATTTGACGAAATATACCATGAAGAAGAATTGATTAAACAGACTGAAGATCTAATTAGAATGTTCAAAGATAAATTAATTCTAGGTATATCAGATGAAATTTCATCAACTGGTGATATTGAAAGAGTTAAGACTGTTGGTAGAATAGTAGACGATTACAACGCATCATTAAATATTAACAAATAAATCTGCTTCGCACCTATATCTACTTAAATAGTAGCATAGCAGGTGCGAAGTTTTTTACAATCATTCATTGAGAATGTTAGAATTAGTATTCGATTTTTTATCTACATTCTCATTGATTAGAATCTCTATCTTATCTTCAGCTATTATATTTTTAGCAGAATTCTTAGTATTATTTTCTATTTCCTTGATTTGTTTAATAAGCTCGGGAATTTTTATATCTATATTTTGGTCGGGAGTTTCTTTCACATGTTTTTCTTTTACATGCTCTTCTTTTACCTGTTCTTTTTTTGCATCATCGATCTGTGGAGTTTTAGTTTGTTTATTCTCGCTGGCTATATATGCTTTACGTAATTTCTTTTTGAGCTTTTTGATTTCCTGCTCAGCCTGAGAAGTTTTTGATTTCCACATTTTAGCTTGAGTTTGCAGTTCTTTAGCCATTTTAGCTAAATTATCATATTGTTTTGTTATATTCTGCTGAACTTCTTTTTGTTCATCCAGTTCATTCTTCAATGCTGCAATATTGTACATTTCATTAGAAGTGAAATTACCGATAATTGATTTTATCTCAAGGTTAGTTTGACTGCTAAGAAGTATATTATCTGTATCAACTTGACTCAGTACAGCTAATATAGGGTATTTATAGATATAACCAAAAAATTTGTTTCCTGAAAGACTATTGTTGTTGTAGCCATAAAAATAGAAATGTCTAGCTTCTGGATTTTGAGCTGAACATAATTTGGGTTCGGTAAATGTAGTTCCGTTATTACATGATAATGAATACATTAATTTATTGGCTTCTTTGAAATTAATCCATACAATATTATTATAGATAAAAATAATTGGTGATATTGTTTCAGTAGTAGAATATACTTTTATCGGGTCAGACCATTTATCATCTTTTTTAATGAAATAAATTGTATTGGTTGAGCCTCTTTCTACATATGTAACACAAACCTTATCATCACATAAGCATAGACTATAATCCATAAAAGGACTTATTGAATCTGTTATTGTTTCAAATTCTTCCCAATTAGTTGATAGGATGTTGTATTTATATAGATTAAGTTCATAGCTTCCTTTATCATTAAGTATTTGGCATAAAAGATAGATTATATTGTTGCTTATAAAACATTCATAAGGTGAGGAAAGACTAGGGACGGAAAATAGTGATTGAGGCTCAGTTTTTTCATTCTGTTTGAAAGCATGAAAAATTAGATCACTAGTTTTTTCAAAAGGATTATAAGCACAATAGAACAAATAATTTTTCTGATGATACAAGTATCTAATATTACTTATTTGATAGGTATTATCAAAGTCATCCATTAGGTTAGTGAATTCAAATTTATTATTTTTTTCATATAAATGTATTAAGCTGTTAGTTGAATTTTTATATATTATATGGATATTGTTAAAATCATCAAGAGAAGCGGAGTATTCGTTGTTGGTACTTTTTGCGATGACTACAGCTCTTTGGTTATATTTTATTGGATAACGTCTATAGTATATGCTTTCTCCAGTTTTGTCTATGAGTAAGTTTGAAGCATTATTTTTCGATAGTAGATATGGCATATTCATTTCCCCTTTACATTAGGACTCAATAACTTATTTATTAATATATTATTCTAGTCTATTATGATTAATGCCCTAAAATAATTTTTGACAAACATGTCTTCATAAAAAAGGAAATCTCTATGTTAATTTATAAGACAAAATATAATTATAAGCTGATACCTTGTAACACTACTCCAGATTTATACATAAAATATATTGAAATTAATTTTTAGAGGAGGAAGTAAAGTGTCTGATTGCAAAATATGTTTCCATAAAGGTGATGGAAAATTTATGCGTCGACCTGTAGAAGGGAATTGTCCAGTATGTAACCCAGAAAAACCAGTTGACCCTGCAAATGATGCATGTGTATGCCCACCATTAGGAGAACCTAATAGTTATATGGGCACACATTTTTTTGCCATAAATAAAGTCGGATATTGCTTATAATTTTAATAAATGTGTTCTAATTACTTAATAATGTAAAAAAAAGATAATTAATTCTTTATTTTGAGAAATATAATTTCGATTTAGTTGTAGTATGGATTATTTATGATATTCTTAATTTGGAGAGATATTGTAAATATAAAAAAATAGTATTATATTATTTCTCTATGTATCACTTATATATTTATATGAATAGTAATTTCATGTAAGTAAAAAGTGGTATTTTAATTTTAATTTTAACGTAAGGAGGCTGTAATATGCATAAAAAATTATTTATTCCAGGACCTGTAGAGGTTAAAGATGATGTGCTTAAGATGATGGCTAAACCTATGATTGGGCACAGAACTAAAGAGGCTTCTAAGCTTCAAAGAGACATCAGCGAAAAACTTATGAAACTTTTCTACACTGAAAATCAAATTATTCTATCAACTACATCTGGTAGTGGATTAATGGAATCAGCCATTCGTTCTTGTACTAGAAAAAGAGCAGCTGTATTTGCAGTTGGCGCATTTGGTAAGAGATGGTATGAAATGGCTATAGCAAATAACGTTCCAGCTGATTTATACGAAGTAGAGTGGGGTACCCCTACAACGAAAGAATCTGTTGATGAAGTATTAGCAACTGGTAAATATGATGTTGTTACAGTTACTCATAATGAGACATCAACTGGTGTTATGAATCCAGTAGATGAGATTGGTGAAGTTGTCAAAAAATACCCTGATGTAGTTTTCTTGGTTGATGCTGTCAGTTCAGCAGGTGGTGCTAAGATTGAAGTTGATAAATGTGGAATAGATGTATGTATAACTTCTACTCAAAAAGCTCTTGGTCTACCTCCAGGACTTGCTATTTGTACTGCTTCCGAAAAAGCCATAGAAGCTGCTAGACAGGTTGAACATAGAGGATTCTATCTTGATCTTGTTAAGTTGTACGATACTATCAAGAAAAAAGATCATCAATATCCTTCAACACCATCACTGTCACATATGTTTGCTTTAGATTATAAATTAGATAAAATCTTGGAAGAAGGTCTAGACAATAGATTCAATAGACATGCCGAGATGGCAAAATACGTTAGAAATTGGGCTAATGAATATTTTGAATTATTACCTGATGAAAGATATGCATCCAATACACTAACAAATATCAAAAACACAAGAGAAATCAGTGTTGGAGAATTAAATAAAGCTCTTGGTGAAAGAGGCTTCATGATTTCCAATGGATATGGAAAATTAAAAGAAAAAACATTTAGAATAGCACATATGGCTGATACTACTTTAGAAGAAGTAAAAGAACTTCTTGAAAACATAGAGGATATATTGAAACTATAGATTATTATAAGTTATTAAGTATCTTAGATTAATAATTAGGTATAAAAAGTAAATTTATTGGAGGTTATATTATGGCTAAAATATTAGTCGCTGATGGTATGGATAGAAATGCTGCAAAAGAACTAACAAATATGGGGCATGAATTAGTTATCGAGCATTTGGATGTACCAGAGTTAAAGAAGGAGTTAGGTGATTACGACGTAATCATTGTTAGATCTGCTACTAAGATCAGAAAAGAAGTCATTGATGCAGTTGCTGGAAGCAATCTAAAACTAATCATCAGAGCGGGAGTAGGACTTGATAATATAGATGTTTCTTATGCTAGAGAGAAAGGTATAGCTGTTGAAAATACACCAAAAGCTAGTAGTGCATCAGTAGCAGAACTAACCATTGCTCATATGTTTTCTTTGGCAAGATTTTTATACATATCTAATGTTACAATGAGGGATGGAATGTGGTATAAGAAAGCTTATAAAGGCATAGAATTATCTGGAAAGACTTTAGGTCTTATAGGTTTTGGAAGAATAGCTGTAGAAGTAGCCAAGAAAGCTAGTGTGCTAGGAATGAAGGTTATCTATACAGATATTATAGCTAAAGATGGATATGATGAATTTAGCTGTGTTTCAAAAGAAGAATTAATAAAGACTTCTGATTTTATATCATTACATATACCTTTCATCAAAGAAGTGGGACCAGTACTTAGCGAAAATGAATTCAATATGATGAAAGATGGAGTTTATATCGTTAACTGTGCAAGAGGCGGCGTTGTAGATGAAGAAGCATTAATAAAAGCTTTGGATTCTGGAAAAGTAGCAGGAGCGGCTATTGATGTATTTGAGGAAGAACCTACTAAGAATAAGAAGTTGTTCACTCATGAAAAAGTTTCATTGACACCTCATATAGGAGCATCTACCAAAGAGGCTCAAGCTAGAATTGGTTTAGAGATAATAGATAAAGTTAAAGAATACTTTTAGTATAACAAAACTTTGATTGGAGGTTAGCATATGGCTGTAGTTAGACCTTTTATGGGTATTAGACCTAGTAAAGATTTAGTAGAGAAAGTAGCTTCTCTTCCTTATGATGTCATGAATAGAAAAGAAGCAAATGAAATGTCAGCTGGTAATGATTATTCATTTTTACATGTTGTTCGTGCAGAAATAGATGTGGATGACAGTGTAGATCAATACGATAAAGTTGTATATGAAACAGCTAGGAAAAATCTTGACAAAATGATTGAAGATAAGATTCTAGTTCAAGATGAGAGTCCATGTTACTATATATACAGACAAATCATGGATGGAAGAGTTCAAACTGGACTTGTAGGATGTACATCTATTGATGATTATATGAATAATATTATAAAGAAGCATGAATTCACAAGACCAGCTAAGGAAGTTGACAGAATCAATAATTTTGATTACTGTGATGCAAATACAGCACCAATATTTTTAACATATAGGAAGAATGACGAACTAAATAAGATGATCAATGATTATATTAAGTTCAACAAGCCTATATACAATTTTACAAGTGAAGATGATATTACACATATTGTTTGGGTTATCAATGGGGATTTTATAATAGATAATATTAGTAGAATATTTGAGAACACCGAATATTTATATATAGCCGATGGACATCATCGTTCTGCCTCTTCTGTAAAAGTAGGATTGAAAAGAAGAGAAGAGAATCCAGATTTCACAGGAGAAGAAGAATTCAATTATTTCCTATCAGTTATCTTTCCAGATGAAGATTTATTCATAATGGATTATAACAGGGTAGTTAAGGATTTGAATGGCTATACAAAAGAAGAGTTCTTAGACAAAGTTAAGGATAATTTCTTAGTGGAAGAATATACAGGAGGTAGTTATAGACCTGTAGATAAGCATACATATGGTATGTACCTGGATAATAAGTGGTATAAGATTACGGCAAAAGATGGAATCACCAATAAGAAAAATATTGTTGATAGATTGGATGTTGCCATTCTTCAAGATAATCTACTAGGACCAATCCTTGACATCAAAGACCCTAGAACAGATAAAAGAATTGATTTCATAGGTGGAATCAGAGGACTTGAAGAACTTGAAAGACGTGTTGATGAAGGAATGAAAGTTGCTTTTTCCATGTATCCAACTACTATAGATGATTTGATGGAAGTTGCTGATACAGGTGAAGTAATGCCACCAAAATCTACATGGTTTGAACCAAAATTACGAAGTGGATTATTTGTGCATAGGTTAAGTTAATTTATTTTATAATGTTAAAGGAGGAGTATATGTGAGGTTAAAGGATAAAGTTGCAATTATTACAGGAGCAGGACGTGGTATAGGAGCTGCAACAGCAATCAGGTTTGCTGAAGAAGGGGCAAAAGTGGTAATAGCGTCTTTATTTGAAAATGAGGTAGAAGAGACCGTTAATAAGATAATTGCTAATGGTGGAGAAGCTATGGGTATAACTGTTGATGTGACTGACAAACAACAGGTTGATACCATGGTCAGAAAAACTTTGGATGCCTACAGAAAATTGGATATCATTGTTAATAATGCAGGAATAACTGCAGATGGTACTTTAGTCAAGATGACAGAAGAAAACTTTGATAAAGTGATAGATGTAAATCTAAAAGGTGTATATAACTGTGGTCAAGCTGCTGCAAAAGTAATGGTAGAGCAAGGCAAGGGAGTAATACTAAATGCTACATCAGTTGTTGGATTATACGGAAACTACGGTCAAACTAATTATGCTGCTACCAAATGGGGAGTAATTGGAATGACTAAAACATGGGCAAAAGAGCTAGGTAAAAAAGGTGTGCGTGTTAATGCTGTTGCACCTGGTTTTATTCTTACACCTATGACAGAAAGCATGCCTGAAAAAGTACTTAACATGATGAGAGATAAAGCTCCTGTTAAGAGATTAGGTCTGCCAGAAGATGTTGCCAATGCTTATCTATATCTAGCTTCTGATGAAGCAACTTATGTAACAGGTTCAGTACTTGAAGTAACTGGTGGTATCGTATTATAAAAAAAGATGATAATAAAATACTATTTTCGGAGAGGATTGGGTATTTATGAGAGAAGTAGTGATTGTAGGTGCAGCAAGGACGCCAATAGGTAAATTCGGAGGTAGTTTAGCTAAGCTTTCAGCTGTTGAACTAGGGGTGGTTACAGCAAAAGCAGCAATTGAAAGAGCGGGAATAAAGCCAGAGCTCATTGATGAGGTTCTTATAGGTAATGTCTTAACAGCAGGGCTTGGACAAAATACTGCTAGACAGATTGCGATTGGTGCGGATGTACCAGAAACTACACCTGCTATTACAATCAATAAAGTTTGTGGTTCTGGACTTAGGACTGTAAGTATGGCTGCACAATTCATAATGCTTGGAGATGCAGATGTAGTCCTTGCAGGTGGTGTTGAAAGTATGAGCAATGCACCATATTTGATACCAAAAGCTAGATGGGGTTATAGAATGGGAAATGGTGAACTTGTTGATTCAATGATAAATGATGGATTAACAGATATATTCAATAAATATCATATGGGAATCACAGCTGAAAATGTTGCAAAACAATGGGAAATAACAAGAGAAGAACAAGATGAATTTTCTCTTAACAGTCAATTGAAAGCTGAAAAAGCCCAAAAAGAAGATAGATTCCAAGATGAGATAGTCCCAGTAGTAATACCTCAACGTAAAGGTGATCCTGTAATATTTAATAAAGATGAATTTCCAAAACATGGTATGAGCATAGAAAAACTTGGTAAGTTAAGACCAGCATTTGATAGAGAAGGTACTGTCACAGCTGGTAATGCTTCAGGAATCAATGATGGTGGAGCTATGCTTATAGTTATGGCTAAAGAAAAAGCAGAAGAATTAGGTATAGAACCTTTGGTTACTATAAAATCTTATGCATCAGCGGCACTTAATCCAAGCATAATGGGCTATGCTCCAGTACCAGCTACTAAAAAAGCTCTAGAAAAAGCTTCAATGACAGTTGATGATCTTGATCTAATTGAAGCCAATGAAGCATTTGCTTCACAATCCATAGCTGTATTAAGAGATTTAGGTTTGGATAAAGAAAAAGTGAATGTTAACGGAGGAGCAATCGCATTAGGTCATCCTATAGGTGCATCAGGAGCACGTATATTAGTGACTCTAATATATGAGATGATAAAACGTGAAAGTAAAACTGGTTTGGCTACATTATGTATTGGTGGAGGTCAAGGAACTGCCATAATAGTGGAAAGATAGATTGTAAGGGCTGTCTGTATATAAACAGACAGCCCTAATAGTTTGTGTGAATATAATAATAAAGTAGTAAAAAGTAAAATAGAATATAATAAGAAGAATATAGCAGGTGATTACAAGTTATTGGTGCAGCTTATATTAGAGTAAGTACTTGTGAACAGCTAGAATATAGCCCAAGTGCCCAGAAAAATTCAATTATACAATATGCCAAAAAAAACAATATACATATACCAGAGTGTAATATATTTATAGATGAAGGTATTTCAGGTAGAAAAGCTGAGAAAAGACCAGCTTTCATGACCATGATTAAGAAGGCAAAAGAAAAACCAAAACCATTTGATGTAATTTTGGTTCATAAATTTGATAGATTCGCTAGAAGCAGAGAAGATAGTGTGGTTTACAAATCACTTTTAAAAAAAGACTGTAATATAAAAGTTATCAGTATAACAGAACAGTTGGAGGAAGATAAATTTTCAATTATCCTTGAGAGTATGCTAGAAGCTATGGCGGAATATTATTCACTGAATCTATCAGATGAAGTAAAAAAAGGTATGAAGGAAAAAGCAAGAAGGGGAGAAATGCAAACAAGACCTCCTCTAGGATATAAATTTGTCAATGGTAAAGTAATTGTTGACGATGATGAAAAAGAGATCGTACAATTAATCTATAATAAATTTGTTAATGATAATATGGGCTATGTAAATATAGCAAATACACTTAATAATATGGGATATCGTACCAAGAATAATGGATTATTTCAGAGTAAATCAATAAAATATATTCTTGAGAATCCATTCTATGTTGGTATTGTGAGGTGGAACAGAAAAAATAAAAATGGTGTACTAAAAGATGAAGAGAAATGGATAGTTTCAAATGGTGACCACGAAAAGATAATTGATGATTATATATACCATCAAGCGGTAAAAAAGATAGAACGGATGAAAAAAACTAAAAAGATCAATCATTCCAATGAGTATAGCCATTATTTGTCAGGTTTAATTAGATGTGCCTATTGTAAAGGAAGTATGGTATATAAAAATAATCAAAGAAGATATTCATATTTCAGATGCAGAAAAAGTTCTGAAGGAGCATGTCTCCAAAGAAAAATGATTAGAGTCAGTTTGATTGAAAAAATGATGGAAGATAAATTGGTTCAAGATTTCAATAATGTATTAGTCATTACAAAACATAAGAAAATATATATGAACAATCAAAGAAAATTCATTTTGGGTAAATTGAATAAATTAGACAATAAGTACAATAAAATTAAGAAAGCTTATATTGAAGACATTGATTCTATTGAGGAGTACAAAGTAAATAAATCAAGATTAAGTGAAGAACGTAAAAACCTTATAAAGGAATTGGAAAATATAAGCAGTATTTCTTTTGACGAAGAAAATAGTATACTACTACACAATGTATTTACTACTAATGAATATCCAATTCCTATTAGAAATAAAATGTATAGTTCCTTTATAGATAAGATAGAAGTGGATGTAATTAAAAAAACAATCCAAATAAACTATTATAGAAATGATTGATGTGTGTTCCTTTGACTATTAGGTGAACCTAAATTATTGACTTGTGTTGCTCCAGTAGTATTTGACGAATGCGGTATTAATCTTTGTAGAGAAATAAAGATACCAGAATGTTTACTTGAAGAAAATCCATGTACTAAAGCTATTGAATTAAAAGTTATTGATATTGATTTTAGTATTGGTGAGATTGATGGTTCATGTGTTGAAACTTTACCTAAAAGACCTAACTGTGTTAGAGTTACATTATCTAAACTAAAAGTTAGATTCGCAGCAAAATTATTAGACAGACATTGCAGAGTATTAGCAGAAGAATGCTTCCAAGCACTATATCTCCCAGATAAAGATTCTCCACATTGTGATGATGATACGAATCCACCATCAATAACAATTGATTTATATGCTCCATATGGTGTTTCATATTATGGAGAGTGTAAAGAATGTATTCCTTGTATAAATTATCTAGGATTTGTTGAGGGACCTGATAGAAATAATGAATTACGCCAAGGTATTGGTTGCCAAGGATTAGCAAAAGTTATAGATTTTGATCTTGACGACGGATGTATGGCTGTTGGATTATCATTATATCTAAAAACTATCTACTTTATCCAGTATAGACTTAAACATGCAGGTCTATGTTTCAATAGAGTACATAAAATGTACTAAAAAAGGGCTATCGGTTAATATATTGTAGCAATCTACAAAAATATATTATCCTACAGCCCTTTTTAATATATTCACTCTAAATAGAGATCAATAATAATGGTATTATCTTTGGAATTAAATACAATCTGTTTGATGAAGGATTTAGCAATTTTGTGTTTGGTTACAATTGATGAATTATCAAGATAGAGTAAGTCAGTTGGAGAAGATATGTGCATAATTGAATCATTCTTATTTTGTGATACTTCTATTTTAAGTTTCTCTAATTTCTCAATAAGCCCATTCTTTTCGTTATCAATATTCCTTTTGTTAGCTTCATATTCCTTAAGAGTATCTATCTCTTCAAGGTATGATTTATTAGCTAATTCATATTTTTTACTTATTCTTTTAAGCTGCTGCTGTAATAGGGTTATATCTTCTGATTTAAGACTAGTAGAGCTATCTTTTTTTGAAATATTGATATCGCTAAAATTATCAAGGTCATTTTCTAGTTTTTTTAAAACATAGTTCTCTATTTTTCTTCCGCTAATATAGTTTGGAGTATTGCAACTTCCTTCAAAATATTTGGAACAGCGAAAATTAATATATTTACCTTTGACTTTATTTGAAGACATTGTACTACCACATGAGGAACAGCGGAGTAAAGAGCTTAACCAATGTTTTTTTTCATTTATTGGTCTGGAGTGGGTAGAACTGATAGCTTTGTTCTTATTGAATTTCAGCTGAGCCCTATCCCATAATTCTTTTTCTATTATTGGTTCATGGTGAGCTTTTTCTATAATCCATTGATCATCCGAATTAGGAATGTTATTACCGCCTTTACGATAATTCCATCTGTTATAGCCGCAATATACAGGATTTTTTATTATATATTCAATACTGCGTTTACTGAATAACTTTTTCTTTTTGGTTCTGTATCCTAACAGATTTAGATTTTTGGCTATTTCATAGAGAGATTTATTATCATTAGTGTAAATGTTGAAAATTAGTCTTATCATATTGGAGTATTTATTGTCTATGAGTAATGTTTTGGATGATTTATCTAATTTATACCCTATAGGACAGGTACCGGAATGTTCACCACGTTTAGCTTTTTCTATCATTCCTTTTTTGACTTCATCAGATAGATTGAGAGAATAGTATTCTGCCATAGCTTCTAACATACTCTCTAGAATGATGGCGAATTTGTCATCTTCAATATGTTCAGTAATACTTATTACTTTTATGCCACATTCTTTTCTAAGGAGAGATTTGTAAACCACGGAATCTTCACGATTACGAGCAAATCTATCAAACTTGTGTATTAAGATGGCGTCAAAAGGGTGGGGGGTGCTTTTAGCAAGACCTATCATACGCATGAATCCAGGTCTTTTCTCAGCTATTCTTCCGGATATTCCTTCGTCTATGAATATATGTTCATCCTGGACTAGATAATTATTCTTATTAGCGTATTCTAATAATGCTGTTTTTTGAGCACTAGGGCTATATTCTGTTTGCTCATCTGTAGATACTCTTATGTAAAGTGCTGCTCTTTGCATAACATCACCTTTTTAATCATTCTTTATTTTAACCATTATAAGTTTTAGTATAATATATGTTATTATAGGCAAAATTAAATTAGAAAAAATAATCCTTCTCCTTTTTAATTATATGTTGAGATAAGTTACTAAATGTTATTTTGTAACGGTTAGTTAGTCTAACAATAATAAACATTATACTATTTCATTGAGCATATAACAATAGATGTAATTGATATATATGATAATTTTGAAATTAAGAGGAAAGGAATAATATATTAGCTGGAAATCAAAAAAATAGTAGTGGATTGCAGTAATTATAAGAAAGGATTTGGTAATTTGAATACCCTTGGATTCATTGAAATACAAAATTAAGTTTAGTATAATTGAACTACAAAATATTAAATATTACAAAAATGGGGATGTGACTTAAATGGAAAACTTAAATTCATTTCAATTCTTACTAAGTACCAAGATAATTTTTGGGAAAGATCAATTAAATTCTCTAGGAGATCAGTTGGCAGAAATTAATGCAAAAAAAATCATGATAGTAACAGATAAAGGTTTGATTAAAGCAGGTATAGTGGATAAAGTATTGGATATTATCAAAAAAAATAATATAGAGTATTATTTATATGATGAAGTAATTCCTAATCCAACGATAAATGTAGTAGATGAAGCTGCTGCAATATGCAAGAATGAAAATTGTAATGTTCTTATTGCCATTGGTGGAGGAAGTGCTATGGATACCACTAAAGGAATATCAGTAATGGCAACCAATGAGGGAAGTTCTTACGATTATTTAGATGGAAGAGGAGAGAGCAAAAAAGAAATATCAAACGATCCTTTACCTATAATAGCTATACCTACAACATCAGGAACTGGGTCTGAAGTATCTTTTTATTCAGTTTTAACCGATCCAGAAACTAAGATAAAAGATTCAATATCTTCACATAAGATTTATCCTGTAGCTGCTATCATAGATCCTGCTCTTACTAAAAACCTACCTTCCTTCATTACTGCATGTACAGGTTTAGATGTTTTGGGACATGCATTAGAAGCATATACATCAACTATAGAAAATCCTATGACTGATTTGTTTGCATTAGAAGCGATTAAGATTGTTTTTAATAGTTTAGCTGAAGCAGTGAACAGTGGAGATATTGAAGCTAGAGTTAATATGTCTTATGCCTCCATGTTAGCTGGAATAGCAATGAGTCATTGTGGAGCTACTATTCCTCATGCTCTTGGATGTCCATTGACAGGTCATTGTGGTATGCCTCATGGATTAGCGGTAGGAATTTTACAGATACCTATGTTAGAGTTCAATAAAGAGGTTTTACAAGATAAAGTCAAAAACGTATTAAAATATATGGATGAGGATATTAATAACATTGATGAAGGTCAATATCACACATATTTAATTAATAAGATTAAAGAATTAATGAAAAAGATGAATATTGAAGAAGCTGTAAATAAATATGTTATGGATGAAAAGAGTATAGACCTAATGTCAAAAGATGCAATAATACATGGCTGTACATTAATCAATCCTAAGAAGATTTCTATAGAGGATATTATCAATATCTATAATGAAATAGGGTAATTATTTGGTTGTAAATATTTGTTTATGTTATATTACAACATGGAGGTCTTTGTGTACCACCAAAATGTATACCAATTAACCCTTGCGAACAAAATCCTTGCTTAGAATTTGTTGAAGGTGATTTGTTAGAACAAAGTATTCAACCACTGGAGTTATGTACTAGACCAAAAACAATTAAACCTTGTTGTTATGATCCAGTAGAAGACCCAACTCCAGCAGATGAAGCAGCTACTAAAACAGAGTGTGACAATTGCTTATAGGATATAGCAAGTTAGAGTCTAACTAATGTTAGACTCTAGGTACATAGCTTTATTGATTTTTTGTTTTCATGCTTTTTATACTATATCCTATAGCATTTACCATTTGGTGAATCATCTTTTTTTCGGCTTCTATTTTTTGTTCTTTTGTCAATGAATTATATGGGACTCTTTCTCCAGTGGATAAATTAGTTATATAAGACGTTACTTTGTACCCATCTGCCATTAGACTATCACCTCCACTAATATTCTATGCGTGTAGGTTTGTACTTAATTAAATCTAATTCAGAGATATCAAAGGCAGAGGTTTTTAGATAATAAATTAGAGCCCTTAATAGGACTCTAGTGTATTAACAATTCTATTTATTCTTCTTGTAGAGAAGCTTTATATTGAGCTTTTTTTCTTAGCATTATAATATTAGTTATTAATTGTTCTATGAAGGTATATAAACCTGATACAATCCAATATAACCCTATTATAACAGGTGCTTTTGATATAAATAATGCATTTATTATTATTGTGCTTATAATCATGACTTTATTTGGTTTGGTTAATTCTAATTCTTTGAATATATTTAGATAGTACATGATATTAGGCATCAAGTGAATTATTACTGATATTATTGGTATTATATAATAATTGTCAGGGGCTTTTAAATTAGTTATCCAAGGTAGGATAACAGTGGATGTCACCTCAAGAGGTATACTAGCAATAGCTCTGTAGAGTGATATCATTATTGGAAGTTGTACAAATGTTAATAAACAACCTATCATGCTACCAGAATATTTGCTGGAGATCTTGCTGATTTCTTTTTCCATCTTAGCTTTGTCATTACTGTATTTTTTCTTGATGCTTTCCACTTCTTTTGATAATTTTTGTTGAAGTTCTATGCCTTTTTTTTGTTTGATAGTTAGTGGTATTAACAGTATTTTAATAAGTAGTGTGATTAGGATTATAGTGATACCCCAATCGTTAACTACATAATACAGTTGGTTTAGTATATCAGATAAAAACTTTATTACAATATTCAATTAAATTCCTCCTAGTTTTTGGTTTAGGTTGATTTAGTTGAATATTAGTTTCGTTTTTTCAAAGAAAATCCATATTTTATATTTATGATAGGATTCAATATCTTCTTGATATAGGGTAGTTTTATAGTCAAGATATTGAGTCGAGCTAATGGTGTTGTAGATAAATATTTGTTTAAAGAAACGCATACTATTATTAGTAGTATCAATATGAATATACATAAAGTACATGATTAAGGCAACTAGTATAAGTTGTATGATTAAAGAAAAATCGATATTCATAATTTCTCACCTCTAAAAATAGTATTGGTATAATAATACATGGAATTGAGATTTTCTGCAAGTGAAATTTGATAAAAGAAAATAATAAAAATTTACTTTAGATGTAAGTTGTTATTAATCTTAGGGATTATTAGGTATATTGCAAGTAAGGCAGAAAAAATGTTTGTTCTGTCGTGGCTTTTTGCAAAATAGTATATGTATATGTTACGCCAGCTACTTGCTCGTCCTGAGCAAAAAGCTGGGTTCGGCGTCCTGCCTCACTACTCCACATATACATATACTATTTTGCTTGAAATAACCGTCAATATAAGCACAAAACACTTTTTCTTCTATGTTAGCTTAACTCTTGGCTATATGGAATTTCAATTTTCATAAAGAGAGTGGTGCAGATATATATTTCTTGAAGTTAAATTATTTGGTTGATATAATGATTTATATGGTAGTTATTAAGTTGTATATTAGGAGGTAATTAGGATTAATATGATAGAAGGAATAATTTTTGATATGGATGGATTGATGTTGGATACGGAGAGTATTGCTTTGGAGAGTTGGGAGAGGGCAGGTAAAGATTTTGGATATGTGATAAGTAGGGATTTGATGATGAAAGCTGTGGGAAGAACTTTGGTGGATACTAGAAAGTTGCTTGTTAAGAATCTTGGTGATGATTTTCCTTTTGAGGAAGTTAGAAAAGTCAGGATAGATTATACTAAAGAGTTTATGTCGTTGAATGGTGTTCCAATGAAAGAGGGGCTTATAGAATTTTTGGAATATTGTAGAACAATGGAAATTCCTACTGCGGTTGCAACATCAACGAATAGGAGTGATGCAATAGAGTTGCTTGAAAAAGTGGATATAGTTGGTTACTTCAATACTATCGTTTGTGGTGATGAGATTGAAAAAGGGAAACCTGAACCAGATATTTTTCTTATGGCAAGTAAGAAATTAGGGGTGAAGCCAGAAAGATGTATTGTTCTGGAGGATTCGGAAACTGGTATATTAGCTGCGACTAGAGCCAATATGATACCTATATGGATACCGGATATCATTGCTGAATCAGATATAGCTAGAGAAAATGCAAGATATATATGTGATTCGTTGAATGAAGTTAATATAATTATTGATGAACTGAATAATTAGAAGGAATAGCTATTGTTATAAGAGGGGATAACATATATAATAATGTAATAACAAGTATTATTGCTATAATAAATGAAATACATAGAATAGACTAGAAGGGAGTACTTATATGATTAGAGATGTAAAATTAAGTGATGCTCAGGCAATATGTGATATCTATAATTATTATGTGGAAAATACGGTTGTTACTTTTGAAGAAGAAAATGTAACAGTAGAGGATATGGCAGATAAGATTAAGTATATTACGGATAAATACTGTTTTATAGTATATGAAAAAAAGGGTAAAGTAGTTGGATATGCGTATGTTTCTGAGTGGAGAGGTAGAAGTGCATATCGTTTTTGCGTTGAATCGTCAATATACTTGGATAAAGATTATAGTGGTAGAGGTGTCGGAACTATTTTATATGAAGAATTAATAGATAGATTGCGAAAACTTAATTTTAGAGTGATAATGGGAGTTGTAGCGTTGCCTAATGAGCCAAGTGTGAAGTTACATGAAAGAATTGGATTCAAGAAGGCGGGGCATTTTGAAAAAGTTGGTTTGAAATTTAATAGATGGATAGATGTAGGATATTGGCAATATAATATTAAATGAGTTAATATTCGGTGATTTCGGGAAAGTATTGATTTACCATATATATGATGGTAAAATATTATTATAAGTAATATGTAATAAGATAATTAGTTTAATAACGTCTAAATTAGGACAAAATATATACTAGAATGATTGTCAGAAAGAGTGAGGAACAATGAAAAGTACGTATTACACAAGAAAATTAAAAGAATCTAGGAAAGAGCAAGGCTTGTGCATTGATTGCAGCAAACCACATAGTACAGGATATTTAAGATGTCAAGAATGTTTGGACAAACAGGCAGAGTATGCAAGAAAAAAAAGAAAGAAAGTAAATTCCTAGACTAAAAGGCAGTGTATGTAATTATTTATGTACAGTGCCTTTTTTTAGTACCAGAAAATATGATATTAGTGCTATGGCATAAACTGAATTTCTTATAACGTTCACTTTCTCTTTTTCATAAGCATATAATGAATTAGGTATTATAAAACACTTAAGAAGAAGAATTAAGAAAGTGAGGTGAATAAATGGCTAATTATAAAATCATTTGGAAAGGAAATGACAACACTAACAAGTCTACTAGAAGAGGACATGCCCCTAAAGTAATTGTTGACCACATAACAGAAGGGTCAGCAAAATCTACTATAAATTGGTTTACTAGTTCGGGTAATACAGTATCATCAGCACATTTTCTTGTTACTAAATCAGGAGAGATATATCAATTTGTAAAAATTGAAGATAATGCATGGGCTAATGGAATTAATTCATATAACAGAAAATATTCTACTGCATCTATTGTGAAAGAGATGGGAGTCAATCCTAATTGGTATTCGGTTTCTATAGAACATGAAGGAATACATAGGATGACACAAGGAAAATTGACAGATAAACAGTTGGCAGCAACCATTTGGTTACATCAATATATAATAGATTATGTTAAAAGAAAATGGGATGTTGATATACCTTTAGATAGAAAACATATACTGGGACATTATGAAATTGATCCAAGAAGGAAACCAAATTGTCCAGGAGAAAAATACCCTTTTAATCAAATTATACAAGCATTGAATAATAAAAATACCTTAACTGATATTAAGGGGCATTGGGCAGAACAAGATATAAATGAGGTTGTTTTACAAGGTATAATGTCTGGGTATCCAAATGGAGAGTTTAAACCTGATGAAAAAGTATCACGAGCGGAACTAGCAACAGTTATAGCTAGATTACTTAAAAAGGAGGTGTAGTAGATGAAAAAAGAGATTCTACGAAGGTTAACAAATACCAAAGTAATTATTAGTATAGCTAGTACAATTGTTATGATGCTTGTTGCGGCAGGTGTAAAAGTTCCTAATGAAAATGTAATGATTATTGTTGAAGGACTGTGCACAATAGGGATTTTATTAGGGGTACTTAATGATAAAGGAATGGAAACAGAAAAGTGGGACGATAAGGAATAATTATTGATAAAGATTTGGACATACTATATAACTATTAATAATGGAGTGGGATAATGGATTTATTCCACTCCATTATTTTTTCATTCTTGGAGATTTTGTTACAGAGGCAACCAAAAAAACTGCTACAGCTATAGCACATGCCAGTTCAATAGCCTGTATACCATAATATGTAGACATATCATAATCTTGAATAACAATATTATAGATAGCTTTATATAGAATTGCTCCAGGAACTAAAGGGATTATACCTGCAATTAAATATATAGTAACCGGTGCTTTCCTTATTTTAGATAATATATGGGCTATAATACTAATAGTTAGAGCTCCAAGGAAAGTTGAAAAAATAATGGAGTCCATATTTATTGTTAATAAATAAACGAGCCAGCCTATAGCTCCGTTAATACCACAATAAAGTAGCTGATTTTTTGAGATGTTAAAAATTATTGAGAAAAACAAAGTTGCAAAAAAAGCTGCTATCACTTGAATAATCATATCGCTATACCTCCGGATAATAAATAATATAGTTTCAGAACTACTCCTACACCAGTTGCAATGGATGCGGCTACAATAAGAGCTTCTACACCTCTTGAAATACCAGATAATAAATTACCTTCAATGGTATCTCTAATTGCATTGGTGAAAGCAACACCTGGAACCAAAGGCATGATGGAACCTATAATTATTAAGTCGAAGTTTGTTCCAAGGGGAATAAGTTTAGTAAATAAAATAGCAATCAGTGCAATCAAACAACCACCAACTATATCATAAAAAAACTTATATATATTCAATTTCTTAAATAATATATCTATAAGAGCTAAGTTGGCACCGATAATAGAAGATGCAATAAAATCTCTAAGATTTCCACTAAAAACTGTTGTAAAAAAACCAGCGGCCAGACCAGTAGCTATAATTGTCAGCATATTTGAATAAGCCGATTTTCCTTTAACTTCAAGTAATTTTTCATAAGCTTCTTCTATAGTAAGTTGATTGGTACAGTATTTTCGGGAAATATCGTTGGTAAGTTCTACTTTGGATAGATGGATAGTTCTTTTATTAACCCTTTTCACATATGTAATCATTTCAATTGTTGGATCGTCTAAAGTGGCGAATATTCCTGTCGGTGTAACAAAGGATTCTATAACCTGAAAATTAGTTGTTTTCAATATTCTATTTATAGTATCTTCAACTCTATATGTCTCAGCGCCATTTCTTAACATGATCTCTCCTGAAAGAATAGCTGATTTGAAAATTAGTTTATAGTTCATATGATCACCTTATAATTATTCTTTTATAATAAAAATTAGCTTATTTTTTTGATATTTTATATACAATCCAAATGTTATTCTAATCAAATACATTGTACACTATACTTAAGCAGGTATCAATTCAATATTCAAAATTATAATAAATAATATCTTTAATAGGAATTAACAATATTTAGTAAATATTTTATAATGATAATTATAATAAAATTAGTATTTTTTTTAACATGAATAGGATATACTTATTTTATCTTAGAATAAGCGTTTATATGTATCTTTTTTATATTACTATATTAATTACAATATTTACAAATAGTAAAAAAGTACTAATTACATAGGTAAATATAACTAATTGACTTGCTTTTGTTTGTTATGTAAAATTCAAAAGACGTAACTTTATAATTGCAGAGAGGAAAGTGTATACATTGAAAGATAATAATGTTCAGAGAAGTCAATGGGGAAGTAAAATAGGTTTTATACTGGCTGCTGGAGGATCAGCTGTTGGTTTAGGAAATATATGGAGATTTCCATATCTAGCTGGAGAAAATGGTGGAGGAGCTTTTGTACTTATTTATTTAATAACTGTAGCAATAATAGGATTCACATTAATGCTTGCAGAATTTACTATTGGAAGATACTCTCAGAGTAATGCAGTTGGAGCTTTTAAAAATATTGATAAAAGATTTGGTTTTATAGGATTCATCGGTGTTATAGTCGCATTTCTGATTATGGGGTTTTATATGATTGTTGGTGGATGGTCATTAGCATATATTTTTAAGGCTATCACAGGAACAATTAATTCTACAGACCCAAAATTTTTATCTAGTTCTTTTAATGAGTTGGTAGTTAATGACTTTCAACCAATTCTTTGGGGTGGCATATATATAATTCTTAATATTTTCATAGTTTCATCAGGTATAAATAAAGGAATTGAAAAGGCTAGTAAAATCCTTATGCCTGCATTATTTGTAATTATGATAATACTGACTTTCAAGAGTTTATCACTAGAAGGAGCTATGGAGGGTGTTAAATTTTTTATTAAACCTAACTTTAGTGAGATAACACCAAAAGTAGTCCTCAACGCAGCTGGTCAAGCATTTTTTTCTTTGAGTCTAGGTATGACATGTATGGTTACTTACGGAAGCTACTTAAATAAAAGTGAAAACTTAGTTAAGAATGCAATGATAGTACCATTGCTAGACACATTAGTAGCCATTATGGCTGGATTTGTTATTCTTCCAGCAGTATTTGCATTCGGTTTTACACCTGAGGAAGGACCAAGTCTTGCATTTGTTACTATTCCAGCAGTATTCACTACAATGGGAACTAACCTGGGAACTATATTTTCAACACTATTCTTTATATTATTGACTATAGCTGCTATTACTTCATCTATATCCCTATTGGAGATACCAGTTGCTTACTTAATAGAACAACGAAAATGGACCAGAAGAAAAGCAGTTATTATTACTAGTATAATTGTATTTGTAATGTGTATATTTTCATCATTATCAAAAGGCAGCTTAAGCCATGTAATGATTGGTGGTAAAAGCATCTTCGACCTATATGGTTTTCTGACTTCCAATATACTACAACCATTCGGCGGATTGATGGTCTGCTTGTTTCTTGGTTGGATATTAGGTAAGAAAAAAGCATTGAATGAAGCTACCAACGAAGGTACAGTCAAGTTTAGATTAGCTAATTTTTGGATCTTTTTATTGAAGTATATAATACCTGTACTTATTTTCCTAATATTCTTATCAGGGCTAGGTGTTTTCAATATTTAGATATTTTCTGATTATTATTAATGAATGTTAAGTTAGGTATTTCATAAATTCATAAAAAAAGGAAATAAATCAAATATATCAAATGCGTATTCCAATATAGATTAACTTATGCTATAATGATTTCATTGATTTACTAAGTAAAAATGGAGGTATGTAGATGTATACATTTGATGAAGTTAAAAGTGTTGATCCAGAATTAGCTAGTGCACTGGATAAGGAAATAAACAGACAAAGGGATAATATTGAACTTATAGCATCAGAGAATTTTGTATCAAAAGCAGTATTAGCAGCAATGGGAAGCCAGTTAACTAATAAATATGCAGAAGGTTACCCAGGTAAAAGATATTATGGCGGTTGTGAATGCGTAGATATAGCGGAAGATCTAGCAAGAGACAGAGTAAAAGAATTATTTGGTGCAGAACATGCTAATGTTCAGCCTCATTCTGGCGCTAACGCTAACTTAGCAGTTTACTTTGCAGTACTTAATCCTGGTGATACTATCATGGGTATGAATTTATCACATGGGGGACACTTAACACACGGAAGCCCTGTTAATATTTCAGGTAAACAATATAAAATTGTACCATATGGTGTAAACGAAGATGGTTACATTGATTACGATGAACTAATGAAAATTGCAAAAGAAAGCAAACCAAAGCTTATTGTAGCAGGAGCAAGTGCTTATGCTAGAACAATAGATTTCAAGAAATTTAGAGAAGTAGCTGATGAAGTTGGAGCTTATCTAATGGTAGATATGGCACATATTGCAGGCTTAGTTGCTGCAGGACTTCATCCAAATCCAGTACCATACGCTGACTTTGTAACATCTACAACTCATAAAACATTAAGAGGACCTAGAGGCGGACTTATCTTATGTCCAGAAAAATATGCTAAGATAATTGATAAAGCTATATTCCCAGGTATCCAAGGTGGACCTTTGATGCACGTTATAGCTGCAAAAGCAGTCAGCTTCAAAGAAGCTTTATCAGAAGACTTTAAAAAATATCAGCAACAAACAATCAACAATGCTAAAGCTTTAGCTGAAGGTCTAACTAAAAGAGGATTTAATCTTGTATCAGGGGGAACAGATAATCATCTACTATTAGTTGACCTTCAAAATATGGACTTAACTGGTAAAGTTGCAGAAAAATTACTAGACGAAGTATCAGTAACATGCAACAAAAACACAGTACCATTTGACCCTAAGAGTCCATTTGTAACTAGCGGAATAAGACTTGGAACACCTGCTGTTACAACAAGAGGAATGAAAGAAGAAGATATGGATACCATCGCCGAAATCATATATCTAGCACTAAGCGATTTTGAAAATAACAAAGAAAAAGCACAGAACCTAGTAAAAGACCTAGTAAAAAAATATCCACTATACTAAAAATAAATAATATATAATATACCTAAAGCTCAGTGCTAACCCCACTGAGCTTTTTCTATAATGAAATACATATCAGCTTTCATAAACAAATTACTTATGAAAAATAGTTGACCATACACTCATGATATTAAAAAATAACGGGCATAAAAAAAGTGGTATATGATTCGTTTTACGCAGACCGTTCCTTTGGAGTAAGGCAAGTAAAACGAATTATATACCACTAATATAGCCATACGTTAGTTTATTTTATCTGTTCAACACTATAACCTTCGTCTTCTAACTTATTAACTATCCCTGCATTAGTTACCATATGACCAGCTCCAACTATTACAAAATAAGTTTTTCCACTATCATCATTAAGATAACTTAATACACTCTCATACATATGATCATTTCTATCTATCCAGAATTTCTTAGTAAATTCATCAGTAGCATTTTCATCATACGCCACTACTTCTTCTAATTCTTCAACATTTCCTTTTCTCCAAGATTCCAACATTCCAGCAATTACTTCAACATTATTATCCATTGAATCAACAGCAGGATCAGTTTCGTCATCATCTGCTTTTTCTTCAGGCTTAGTTAATACACTCTGTAAAAATTGCTCTTGGAACTCTGGGTCAAAGGATTCAAATAAATCAGTTTGGAATTTATAACCTTCAATTTCAATAATTGGTTTTCTGAATAATGCCTTGGACATAAAATAAACATCTACACCAAGTCCAACTTGGATTGATTGTTCAGCAGTTTGCATATTTTGAATGGTAAAAGCGGCACTCCAAGGTTTTAATATATCATATTGTTCTTTTGTAAGAACACCAAAACTCTTCATTGCTTCTTCATAAGCTTCATAAGTTTCTTTTGAAATATGTTGGTCTATAGTAGTTCCATCAGAATATACCATTTTTTGCTGCATATAAGCAATTCCTTCTTGACTGTCTAATAAATTAACTTCAACAGCTAAAGCATCAGATGAATCAAAAGCTTCTAATATGTCATCATTCATTGGATAAATACGTGAATCTGCTATATGTATCGAACCTAGAAGATAAACTGTATTTTTTCCACCGCTAACTTTCCAAAAAGCACCTTTTGCAGCTCTATCAGATTTTTGAATAGCATAATAATAAGCTCTTCTTGTTAAAGCGAAAAGTTGTTCCTTAGTACAATTGTTTTCAAGTCCCAACTTATTATTACCGATACCGTTTAGAAGGTTATTAGAAACCAAATATTTGACACCATTAAGATTACCATCTGCTGATGAAATATCATCAAAAGAAAGTGAATAATCCAGTTCATAGTCGAAAGTTGGTTCAGCTTTTTTGATAACTTTATATAGAACGTCTACAACATCTTTTCTTGTAACGACTACATTCATATTATCATCTAATAAAAATACGTTAAATAATTTGTAAGCAGCTTTTTGTAAAGCTATATCATCAATTGTTATATCTTCATCAGATACTGTTTCGCCAGTTAATTTTTCATATAACTTAACACCTACAGTATATAATTCTCTATAAGTTACATTTGATTGATATTGCCCAAACATAGATATATCAATAATATCATAGATACTTAACATCTGAACATCTTCTAATGCCCATATGCTAGGTTGTTCAGGTTGTTGCTGCTTGATTGGTGCAGGATTTGCATAAGCTACTTGAAAATTGTAATTGATTGATACTAAACAAAGAACAAGTGACATACACAAAATAGTAAATAACTTTCTTGATTGTTTCACAAAAATAACCACCTTTCTTATAATGCCTAGAATAACTATGTATATATTTACAGAATGATATTATCATACATATATATCTATGTCAATATCTAGAAAGACAGCCATAAATTATAAAAATTGAATAAATATACATTAATATCCTAATTCTTCTCCAATAAGAATAACTTTTATTCTATTAGGTACTCGTGACATTCTTGTTATGACTGTTTGACAACAAATACAATCATCACTAAGGCAATCACTGCATTTACCTGTGATTGAACATGGTGTATTCTTATTTAATCTAACTGTATTAATAGGTGAAGCTTCATTTCTAACTCTTTTCAATGCAGACTCTTCATCTAAAACAACCTTATTCATTCCAGCAACGACGATTACATTATCAGGACCATATATTAAAGCAGCAAGTCTATTACCATTACCATCAATATTAACTAGTTTTCCATCAAGTGTTATAGCATTGGAGCTCATGAGATAATAATCAGCAGAAAGAGCCTGATGATAAATTTCCGCTGCCTCTTCATTATTCTTGGCAGTACTTCTGTCCAATAGATTATAATTACCATTTTTTAGAGAATCAAATAAGTCAATTTCTTGTAAAGTCATTGAACCACCCCATGAAACTGTAGATCCATCTTTTAATAACTCAAGGATTTTATCTTTTGCCAGTTCTTTGTTTTCACAATAATAAGCTTCAATTCTTCTTTTTTGAAATTGTTTTATAAGATTCTTACTTGTGTTTTCATAATATTTTTTTCTAGGTGTCATTACCTTCAACTCCTTATATGTATTTTTAATGATTTTTCTAATTGTAGTATACCATCTAAATTGGTAATAGTCATGATTTTTATTATAAATCTAGAATCTCTTTTATTTTGTCATAATCAGGTAGAGCTTTTGCTTCTTCTTCGGTAATTCTCTTAAAGCCTAATTTCAGATAATAATCAAGTTGTTTTTCATTAGTGAGCATTAGGATTTTACCTTTTTCATCGTATACGTATATTTCGTTAAAAATCATATAATTCCCCTTTCTTAATAATAGAAGTTAATTACCTATTATTAAATAATATGATTGAGATTATATGAATTATTACATTACATTTTACAAATAATAAGATAATCAACAATAGGAATTACAGCATCATTTTTAATAATAAATATTGTTATCAACTTATTAGGAATTATTATAACTTGAATAAAATTCTTTGAAAGGAAGACGAATAAATGCATACTATGTGGAAAGGGTCAATTAGTTTTGGCTTAGTCAATATACCAATCAAAATGTTCGCAGCTACTGAAAATAAAGATGTTAGATTTAGATATATTCATAAGGAGTGCAATACTCCTATAAAATACAAGAAAATATGTCCCACATGTAACAAAGAGGTTGCAGAAGAAGACATAGTAAAAGGGTTTGAATATGAACCAGGTCATTTTGTAATTATAAGTGATGAAGATTTGAATTCTGTTAAAAATGAAATCAACAGTAAATCCATTGAAATAGTTGATTTTGTAAATCTTTCTGAGATAGACCCAATATATTTCAATAAAACATATTATCTTGCCCCACAAGATACAGTTGGAAAGGCATATAAGCTCCTTAGAAAAGCTATGGAAGAAACAGGTAAGATAGCTATAGCAACTATAACTATCAGGAACAAACAATCTCTAGCGGCTCTTAGAGTATACAAGAACGTACTTGTAATGGAAACCATATTCTATCCAGATGAAGTACGTCCCATTAGTCAGGTACCAGGTTTACCAGAAGATGAGCAAGTGGATGAAAAAGAGCTTAATATCGCTAATCAATTAATTGATAATCTAACAGCTGAATTTGAACCAAGTAAATACAAAGATGATTATAGAGAAGCTATGATTGAATTAATTAACAAGAAGATATCCGGCAAAGAAATAAAAGTAACCAAAGAAGCTCCAGAAAGAAATGTAATAGATCTAATGGAAGCATTACAAGCCAGTTTGAAAGAGACTAAGACTGGGAAAGTAAAACCACCTACAACAAAGAAGAAGAAAACTGCATCAAAAAAACAGACAAGTTAGTTAGAGAGGTTTTTGATTATGGAATTAATAAAACCCATGGAACCTATCTTATCTACAGAAATAATTGAGGATAAGGACTTCATACATCAAATAAAATGGGATGGTATTAGAGGAATTACGTATATAGATAATGATACTCACAAGGTTTTCACTAAGAATGGTAATGAAAGAACAGATTATTACCCTGAATTAAATGAGATTAATCATCTTTTTAATGGTAGAAGTGGTATTATTGACGGTGAAATCATAGTTCTTGATGATAACTTACGCCCAACTTTTAATTATATACTTAATAGAGAAAGAGTAAGAAATCAGGCTAAGATAAAATATTATGCAAATAAATATCCAATAAAATATATTGCCTTTGATATATTATTCTTGGACGGTAAAGATTTGAGAAGTCATCCCCTAGAAGACAGAATAGAAATTCTCCATAGAACATTAAATAAAAGCGGTATAATAACAATAACAGATTCATTTGATGATGGAAAAAAATTATATGAATTGATGGAAGAAAAAAACTATGAAGGTATAGTATCCAAAAATATAAATAGTAAATATATAGCTGGTAAAAAACATGATATGTGGTACAAAACAAAAATATTCAAAAAGATGTTGACAGCTATTGGGGGGATACAGTTAGGTAATGGTAAGATAAAATCTCTATTATTGGGAATATACAGTGAAGGAAATCTTATTTATATTGGTAATGCTAGCATAGGACTCAAGGAATCTGATTATAACTTATTGAAAGAATATATGAGCGTAATCAGTATGGATGAAAGTCCGTTTGCTAATATAAATAAAGCTAGAAATGTCATATGGATAAAACCTATTTTAACCTGTTGGGTCAGTTTTTTGGAGTGGACAAATACCAATTCTTTAAGACATCCAAAAATAATAGGGTTCAGTTCAAAAAAAGCTACAGAAGCTATTGGAGAGGAGTATACCTATCGTGGATAAAATTATTATGGTAGACAATAATAAAATAAAAATATCAAATCCGGATAAATTATTATGGTCAGAGCTTGGTATAACAAAAGTGGACTATCTAAAATACTTAATATATATAACACCATATATTATAAAATATACAAAAGACAGATTCTTGACTACTATCAGGTATCCAGACGGTTATGATAAAAAATTCTTCTATCAGAAAAAAGTTCCAAGTTATGCTCCAGAATTTGTTGATTCAGCTAAATGGAAAGATGGAAGTGAGTATATCAATCTTAATAAGCAAGCTACTCTTGTATGGCTTGGTAATCTAGCTTCCCTTGAATTTCACACCACCTTCAACAGAATACAAAAACCTTTTTCGCCTACTAATCTAGTATTTGACCTTGATCCATCAGAAGGACAAGTTTTTGAACAAGTCATTGAAGTGGCTTTGAAAGTGCATGATACCCTAAATAAGCTTAATATTACCAGTTATGTAAAAACTTCTGGTGCAACTGGATTACAGATATATATACCTATTGGGGAAAAGTATGATTACAACGAGGCTAGGAAAATCAGTAAATTCTTCGCTGAGTATTTTGCTAATAAATATCCAGATCTAATAACTATAGAAAGACTAAAAGAAAAAAGAGGAAAAAAATTATATTTCGATTATCTACAGATGTGGGAAGGGAAGAGTATCATTACACCTTATTCCCCAAGAGCTACTAAGTATGCTTCTGTTTCAATGCCAGTGAAGTGGGAAGAAGTAAAAGCAGGTATCAAGCCACAAGATTTTACTATATTCAATGCCTTGGATAGGATAAAAAAAGTAGGGGATATTTTTGAACCTCTACTGGACTATAAAAATGTTGAAAGTTTTAGTTCCATACTTCAACAAATAAAATAGAAAGAGCAATAATAAAAGGTAAGAGCAACAATTTATTTACAATATGAAAGTTAATTGATATAATTAACCTAGTTAAATTTAGTATATTGCTATTATGGATAAACAACTTTTAGTTGGATAGATACAATTGAGTGACTTAATAGCTTAATAGAACGGGAAAGAAAGAATTTTCCTATATTGACAAAATATAATTTAGGGGCAATTATAATGAATAACATTAGTATTACAGATATCATAGAACAGGAAAGTATTGATATATTAATGCAAGTCATTTTATCACCTCATGAGGATTTTGCTGTAGGTATTGAAGCTTTGGCAAGAGGAGTTGATCCTAATACTAATACAAGCGTTAATCCTAATGAATTATTTCGACAAGCTAGGATGTGCGGACTCGCTGTTGAATTAGATAAATTATGTGTAAAGAAAGCAATACAAGAATTTACACATATATATAATAAAAATAAAAGTACTCTATTATTTATAAATATTGAGGATAGCTTCATATCTTATTCAATTACCTATGATTATTTGATAGAGTGTGCAGATGAATATAATATTCCATACGAGAACATTGCAATAGATTTATGTGATTTTGATTTATACTCAGTAAAAGAGGTAGAGATCTTTATTGAAAAATATAGAGCAAAAGGCTTTTATATGAGTATAGATGATATGGGTAAAGATTATTATAATCTAGATAAGATATTATTGATTAATCCAGATATTATTAAAATCAATACTTTTTTACTTAGTAAGCTGGAAAGCGAACAGTACAGGAAATATTTATTGAAATTCATATCTTCCATAGCACATGAGATGGGAATGGTTGTAGTTGCAAAGGGGATAGAAAGTGACAAAGACCTGAATTTTTTTATTGAATGTGGAGCACAGTTTGTTCAAGGCTATTATATAGCTAGACCCAGTAAATTATCATCTAGTGAGATTGATGATATAATACATAATTTTAAACGAAAAGATAATATGGAAGAATATTATTTCAAAAATAAAGTTGATAGTGATAGAAGTACTATGACTAAGATTATAAATTTCATGAATAACATAAAAGAACAAATTGACGGTGTTCATATAGGGCATGAGGAAAATAATTTCAAACAAATATTTGATGAATATTCTTATGTTGAGAATTGTTGGATACTGGATATGAAAGGTATTCAGGTTAGTGATGCCTATATTAATAAGGATAATTTTAGAACAAGAAATTCTTCAATATTTAATATATCCAAAAAACATATGGATTTCTCTAAAAAAGAGATTTATGAAAGATTAGTTAATACAATATTGGATGTCTGGATAACAAAACCATTTCATTCATTACTGACTAATAACATATGTCTAGGGGTTTCCAAGTACATAGTGGATTCAAAAGGTGAACAATATATATTATGCCTTAATATCAACATTAATAGGTTTAATATGGTTAGAGATTCAGTTTGACAATAAATATTATATAATATGATAAAATTGGATATATCTAGTTGACTTATATAAAAACTTAATATAATATTATAGCTAAATGAATTGATATAAATATTGATAGAACACATCAATAAATAATGGAGGCAGTAACATGGAAAAAGTTAAAATCAGAACTAGGTTTGCACCTAGTCCAACAGGTAGAATGCATGTTGGTAATCTTAGAACAGCTCTATATGCTTATTTAATAGCTAAGCATGAAGATGGAGATTTTTTACTTCGTATAGAAGATACAGATAGAGAGCGATATGTAGAGGGTGCTATAGAGATTATTTATAATACTCTAAAAAATACTGGATTAATACATGATGAAGGACCTGACAAAGATGGTGGTGTGGGACCATATGTTCAAAGTGAGAGACAAGCACAAGGAATATATCTAAAGTATGCAAAAGAATTAATAGATAATGGTGAAGCATACTATTGTTTCTGCGATAAGGAAAGATTAGAAGATTTACGTAACAAGGCAGAAGAAGCAAAAGAAACTTACAGATACGACAAACATTGTTTAAGTCTATCAAAAGAAGAAATAGAAAAGAAACTTGCTGATAATGTACCATATATTATTAGACAGAATAACCCTGCTACTGGAAGCACATCATTCAACGATGATATATATGGAACTATAACTGTAGATAATTCAGAATTGGATGATATGATTCTAATAAAGTCAGATGGTTATCCAACATATAATTTTGCTAATGTTATCGACGACCATCTAATGGGAATAACACATGTTGTAAGAGGTAACGAATATTTATCCTCTTCACCAAAGTATAATAGATTATACGAAGCATTTGGTTGGGAAGTACCTACTTATGTACATTGTCCTCTTATTACTAATGAAGAACATCAAAAACTAAGTAAAAGAAGTGGACATTCATCATATGAAGACCTTATAGAACAAGGTTTCCTTGCTGAAGCTATAGTTAATTTTGTTGCACTCCTTGGATGGAGTCCAAGATCTAATGAAGAGATATTTACAAAAGAAGAACTTATAAAGGAATTTGATTATAGACATATCAATAAATCTCCAGCTGTATTTGACATGACAAAGTTCAAATGGATGAATGGGGAATATATCAAAAAAATGTCAGATGATAGATTCCATGAGATGGCTTTACCTTTTATGAAGGAAGTTATTACAAAAGACTACATCGATCTTAGAAAGATTAGTCCTTTGATTAAATCAAGAGTGGAAGTATTAACAGATATACCTGCTCATCTTGATTTCTTTGAAGAATTACCAGATTATAATATTGATCTGTATAATCATAAAAGAATGAAGACTAATCCAGAAAATTCATTAGAGAATTTGGAAAAGATTCTTCCAATGTTAAAAGAGCAGGAACAATTTGATGTAGATAGCTTACATGAAGCTGTAATGGCTTTTGTTAAGGAATTAGGGATCAAGAATGGTCAGATGTTATGGCCTTTGAGAACTGCTTTATCAGGAAAAGCTATGACACCAGGTGGTGCTTTTGACTTAGCAGATATATTAGGCAAAGAAGAATCTATAAGAAGAATTGAAGCAGGAATAGACAAATTAAAAAAAGAATTAAATAGATAATTTTTATATGACACTGTATAAAAATACTAGTAAATTAAAAAAAATACATTTTTAATATTGACAAATGGATAAATTGATGATAATATATTAAAAAATTGATATGTAAAAAGACTGTGAAAAGGAATAGTAGATATTTGGATTATTACAGAGAGCTATTGGTTGGTGTGAAATAGCATTTGATAAATATTGAACTCGCCTTGGAGTTGCTCGCTGAAAGTTTAGTAGGAGGAGACGGAACCCAACCGTTAGATTGGCAGGATATCGGTAAATGTTACCTGTATCTATAGGATTACAAATTTGTTTTTGTAAAGAGTGGTTTGCGATAAATTATACCTTTCGTCTCTTTTGACGAAAGGTTTTTTAATTTATATACAACATTTTTTACAGGTCTATTCATATTAGGCTGTTATTTACAAACATTTTTGTTAATTATCATTTACTATATCCATCTGAGTGTATTTCTACTAAGAAATAAATAAGAGTGGTACCACGGACCTTCGTCTCTTGAATCAAGAGTTGCAGGTCCTTTTTTATTCTTATAGAAAAGATCTGCTAATTAAGGAGTAGCCTTTTTTCTTGTCTTATAGGTAAAAACGTTGAGTAAGTTTAGTTAATTTGACAATAATAATCATTTAGAGGAGGAATTGGAATGAGTTATAAAAATTATAAAAAATATGAACCTGTAAAATTAAATGACCGTAGGTGGCCTTCAAATACAATAAAAAAAGCACCTATTTGGTGTAGTGTTGACTTAAGAGACGGTAATCAATCGCTTCCTATACCCATGAATGTTGAGAAGAAAACAAAGATGTTCTATCTATTAAAAGAAATGGGCTTCAAAGAGATTGAAGTTGGTTTTCCTTCAGCTTCAAAAGCTGAATTTGACTTTACACGTAAATTGATTGAAGAAAATATGTTAGATGATGATATGACAATTCAAGTTCTTACACAAGCGAGAGAAGAACTTATCAAAAAGACTTTTGAAGCTATAGATGGTTGTAAGAGAGCTATTGTCCATGTATACAATTCTACATCAACATTACAACGAGAAGTAGTATTCAAAAAAGATAAAAAAGCTATTATTGATATAGCGGTAAATGGAGTGAAATTAATCAAAGAATGTGCTAAGAAAAGTAATGTCCAAGAAATTATTCTAGAATATTCACCAGAAAGTTTTACTGGAACAGAACTTGATTACGCATTAGAAATATGTGAAGCTGTTATAGAAGCTTGGGAGCCAACAAAAGAAAATAAGATAATCATTAATTTACCTGCAACAGTTGAAATGTCAATGCCTAATGTCTATGCTGACCAGATTGAATGGTTCTGCAGAAATATTAGCTGTAGAGAAAGCGTCATCATCAGTGTCCATACTCATAATGATAGAGGAACAGGTGTTGCTGCTACTGAACTTGCAATGTTAGCTGGAGCTGACAGGGTTGAAGGTACTTTATTCGGTAATGGTGAAAGAACAGGTAACTTAGATATGTTGACAGTTGCCATGAATCTATATTCACAAGGAATTGATCCAGAATTGAATATTGATAATATCAACCATATAATTACCGTCTACGAAGAGTGTACATTACTAAAAGTTCATGAACGCCATCCTTATGCAGGAGAATTGGTATATACAGCTTTTTCTGGTTCACATCAAGATGCTATTAAAAAAGGCTTGGACGTTTATAACCAAAATGAAAATAAATACTGGGAAGTTCCTTATCTTCCAATTAATCCTTCAGATATAGGCAGAGAGTATGAAGCTATCATCAGAATCAACAGCCAGTCTGGAAAAGGTGGTATCGCGTATATTCTTCAAGCTGAATATGGTTATAAATTACCTAAGAAAATGCATCCAGAAGTAGGTAAGTTAATACAGGGTGTGACAGATAGAACAGGAAAAGAATTAAATCCTCAAGAAATATACGATATATTCAATAAAGAGTATTTTGAACAAGATAGCATCTTATCATTGAATAGATTTGAAAGTATAATTGAAGATAAAGATACTAAGAAAAAAGATGTAAAAGTAACCGTCTCAGCAGAAGTAACTTTCAGAGGGGAAACAAAAGAAGTCAAAGGTGTAGGCAATGGTCCAATTGCAGCGTTTGTAAAAGGTATAAGAGAATTAGATATAGAACCATTCAAATTAGTTGAATATGAAGAACACAGTATGAATGGAGGAGCAGATGCTCAAGCAGTTGCTTATATAGGGCTTATCAATGAAAAAGATGAAGTGAAATTTGGTATAGGAAAAGATTCAAATATCAATTTAGCTTCTATAAGAGCTTTAATCAGTGCGATAAATCGTCATATGAAGAACTAATATAGTAATACCTATAGAGAGAAACATGAAAAAATGTTTAATCTATAGGTATTTTTTTTGCCTACATAGTCAATATTATTATATGATTGCAGTAGTAATAATTCAAGACGTAGTTTTTAAAATCACATATTGACTTGACAAGATTATTAAAATGGATTATACTTTGACTATCAAAATATTTGTTTGTCAAATAATATGACTTTAGGAGGATGACTGAATTGAATATACCAAAGCTGAAAATCGGAGATTTGAATATTAAATTACCTATTATACAAGGTGGTATGGGAATAGGCGTATCCAAGGCTAATTTAGCTTCAGCAGTAGCTAATGAAGGTGGTATTGGTGTTATATCAGGTGTTCAGATTGGATATGCAGAACCAGATTTTTTGACTAATACATTAGAAGCTAATGTAAGAGCTTTGAAGAAAGAGATAAAAAAAGCAAGGAAATTAAGTCCGAAAGGTATCATTGGTGTTAATCTAATGGTAGCTATGACTAATTATAAAGAATATGTGAAAACAGCAATCAATGAAAAAATTGATATTATTATATCAGGTGCTGGCTTGCCTATGGAATTACCTAAGATTGTAAAGGGAAGCCCTACCAAAATCATTCCTATTGTATCATCCAGCAAAGCAGCTAGAATCATACTTAAGCAATGGGAAAAATGTAACCGTCTACCAGATGCCATAATAGTAGAAGGAGCTAAGGCAGGTGGACATCTAGGTTTCAAGGCAAAAGACTTAATATCAAATACATGCAAAAGTCTAGAAGAGATAGTTAAAAATGTTATAGGCATGGTATCACCGTATGAAGAAAAATATAAGAAAAATATACCTGTTATAGCAGCTGGTGGGATTATTGATGGAAATGATATAGGGAAAATCTTATCAGCAGGAGCACAGGGTGTTCAAATGGGAACTAGATTTGTTGCTACTGAAGAATGTGATGCATGTGATAGTTTCAAAGAAGCCTATATCAATTCTACAAAAGATGATATATGTCTTATTAAAAGTCCTGTAGGTCTTCCAGGAAGAGCTATCAATAACAATTTTATCTGTAAAACACAAAAAGGGAAAATACCTATAAAGAAATGTTTTGCGTGCCTTCATACCTGCAATCCAGGAGAAACACCATATTGTATCTCAGAAGCATTAATAAACTCTGTTCAAGGGAGAGAGGGATTAGTGTTCTCAGGTAGTAGAGCAAATGAAATTAAAGATATCATATCTGTAAAAGAACTGATGGATAAATTAAAAAATGAAATAGATATGTATTGACAGATAAAAAAATAACCCACCAAATTAATTTTGGTGGGTATTTTCATGGTTTCCTAATTTGAAATGATTAACTATTGAGGATAATTCATTGATAAGCATATAGATTGAATCTATCTCGTTGCTTATTTGTTGAGTTTGTGTAGCTTGGTTTTCAGAACCAGCAGCCACTTCTTCGGTAGATGCCGCATTGGATTCTGCCAATTCAAATATTATAGCTATCTGTTCTAGTACCTCATCTTTATATTTAATCAAGCTTGTACTGTTAGATTTTATACCAGTAACATATTGTTGTGACATTTCAATGGAGTTATTGATATCATCAAATTTCTTTTTGGTTTCTGTTAACATTTCCATTTGGGATTTTACAGCTTTACGAACTAATTTTGTTTCTTCATAAGCAGTATTTGACTTTTCTTGCAGTGTTTTTACAATTTCATCTATTTGAGCTGTTGATGTGGCTGATTGTTCAGCTAACTGTCTTATCTCATCTGAAACTACTGCAAAACCTTTACCATGTTCACCTGCTCTGGCAGCTTCAATAGCTGCATTTAAGGCAAGTAGGTTGGTTTGTTCTGCTATGGAAGCGATAAGAGTTGTAACTTGACTTATTTTCTCTGCATTTTCATTGGTTTCCCTAACGATTTCATATACACTTTTAGTAGAGTTAGCACTTTCATAACTTTTTTGTAATAATGTATCTAGAGAACTATCTCCTTCATCAACGGCTGAATTGATTTCGTTGAATGAATCTAACAGATAATTTATAATATTAAGGTCCTCATCAATTATTTTTCCAAGTGTATTTATGGTTTCCTGTCCTTTTTCTACGTTAGCAACCTGAGATGAAGAACTTTCTGCTATTTGTTCTACAGCTCCTGACATCTCTTCAATACCTGTCAATATTGATTTGGAAGAATCATTTATAAGATTAGAAGAATCAGATAATCTATCGGTATTTTCTTTTATTTTCTTAATATAATCAGCAAGACTATTTCTAAGGAGTGCAAAAGACCTTAATAAATTACCGCTTTCATCTTTAGTTTTTAAAACTTTATTGTCTAGTGAAAAACTAAGATCTCCATCAGCTATGGAAAGAGCATTTTTGCTGATAGTGTTAATGGATGGTGCAAGTTTGAACGCCAATCTATAAAGAACAAATAATGTGATTAGTAGATTAGCAACAGCAGTAGCTAAAAATATGTATCCAAGACTAGTTAGTTGGGTTGTGTTAATAATTTCTTCGGCATTATTATATTTTGTAATCAAAATAATAGAGAAGCAAATACCGACAATTGATAGAATTGAGCTAATTATTAAACTTAGTGTGAGTAATTTTCCTTTGATTTTTTTCAAAACTGTCACCTCAATTATATTTTTTGTTTTTGCCAATTTGTGAGTTTATTATTAAAATAAATACCAAATTTTACCTTAGTGTTTAGTATAACATATTTTTTATTTAAAACCTATAATTTGAATGAAATTATTACAAAAAAGTTAATAATCATGAATATAAATAATACTAATTATTCTATCACTATGATAATTATTAACATATATTAATATTAGAAATAATTATAAGGAGTAATCTGATGGAGAATATTTACAGTTTTGACAGCGTTAAGGATAAAGATGACAAAAAAAATCGTATGGTACCAGCAAAACCCAAATACCCCAATGGTATGAATGATATGGACGACATGAATGATATGGAAGAAATGTATGATATGGACGACATGTATGACATGGAACCAATGATGTCCATGAGACAAATGAATCAAATGATGCCTATGAATCAAATGGCAGTAATGAATCCTATGATGATGAGACATCAAATGATGGCAATGTATGCTATGGCTAATATGGCTGCTATGGCAATGTATAGTATGAATGCAATGGTAGATAGTATGAATAGAATGATGTACGATATGGATGAAGATATGGATGAAGATGACGACATGATGGATATGGATTAAGGCGCTGATAACAAGCGCCTTATAGTTTACAATGCTTATATCTATCATTTAATTTCCATTGAGAGTATGAAAGGGGAAAAGAATGCATTATAGCATAATTCGACGTTTTAGATTATATATTAAGTTCTTTGTCAATGGATTCTAATATTGTCATATTGGACTGATATACAATTCCCTGAACCTGCTGCATAGCTTCTGCGTAATCTTTTATTATTGTTCTACTTGAAATTCTTTCAAAGTTGTCTACGATTTTTTTCATTTCAGCTTCCATCTGGTTTGGAGGAAGATTTCTTTTATATAAGTTAGCCTGTTCATTTTGGAAATTCTTTATCATAGCTGTCAAATTTCTATCTTGCAGAATTCGATTTTTCAGATTCTTAGCATTCTTGAATTCTGGTGTGTTTTTAATTAAGCCAATCATTTCCATAGTCTTTTTTTCAATACTCAAATATGCCACCTCTAAATATTTTATTTGTGATTACAATATATTCGTAGAACCATAAAATATGATAAATAAATATCTTACCTTGAATTATAATAAATAAAATATACAAGTATCCAATAAAAGTTGTATTACATATAATGATATAAGGTACTACTAGGTAGGTGGAAAAATGAGAGAGGAAAATATTAATGATGTCCTATCATTGTTATCAGCTTATATCTTTAAAGATTGTAATGAACTGGGAGTCATTACCTTAGGACAAATACATAGCATTATTAATATATTGGTAAAAGCTAATATACCTTTTACACTGAATGTTACTGAAGGTACTAGAAGAGTAGCTAAAAGTGCCGTTTTCACTATAAGTATTACACCTACATTTGAAATAAGAAAGATATTTCAATTTGAAGAGGGAAGGATTATCATATAGAAGCTGTAATGAGAGCTTATTTAGAATAGAAAGCATCCTAAGTGCATATAAGGATGCTTTTATTATATATAGGAAATTATCTTTTCTAAGCATACGGAATATAAGTGTTTTCATATACTTAACCTCTTTATAGGCATATGGATTTGCAACATATAAAATGTACCCCTAAAATCTATAATATGTCACTTCTAGAAGAGGGAATTTCCCGCTAAAATATATACATATTGACAACAACAATGATTAAATACTGGAAGGTGATAGTTTTGCAAAGAGGTACTTTAGTTGGGTCAAAGAAAGATTTATTAACAACAGAAAAAAAGAATAAGTCTTTTTCTAAGCATTTAAAAAAATATTGGCAATTATACCTGATGGTTATACCAGGTTTTATATTTTTTATAATGATTAAATATGTACCCATGTTAGGAATTACGTTAGCTTTTAAAGATTATCAAATCTTTAATGGATTTTTTGAGAGTCCGTGGGTTGGATTAAAACATTTTGCCGACTTCTTCAAATATCCTAATTTTTGGAGAGTATTTTCTAATACTTTGATAATAGGTGTTATGAAAATAGTACTTACATTTCCATTTCCAATTATTCTAGCCATATTAATGAATGAGCTTAGAAATGTGCATTATAAGAAAGCTGTACAAACTGTTTTTTATATTCCACATTTTTTTTCTTGGGTTATTATTGCAGGTTTAACATTTGATTTACTATCAGGTACTGGTATCGTAAATTCAATCATTACATTCTTTGGTGGAGAACCAATATTGTTCATGCAACAATCCAAATACTTTAGATGGATTCTAGTATTAACTCATATGTGGAGAAATGGTGGCTGGGGTACCATAGTAATATTAGCGGCCATAGCAGGAATCAATCCTAGTCTTTATGAATCTGCGTGTGTTGATGGTGCTAATAGGATACAGCAGATATTCAAGATCACTTTACCATTGCTTATGCCTACTATAGTAATATTATTCTTGCTTCAGATGGGTAGATTCCTTGATGTAGGATTTGATCATGTATTTAACTTATTGACTCCTATGACATATAGTGTTGGGGATATTATAGATACATATGTTTACAGAATAGGTATACTGGAAGGACAATACAGTCCTGCAACAGCAATAGGATTATTCCAATCTGTTATTGGTTTCATATTTGTATTTACATTTAACAGATTGTCTAAAAAAGTCACAGGTGGAGGTATTTGGTAATGGTAGTAAATGAATCTTATGGAGAAAAAATATTTAAATATTTCAATATAATCTTTTTAGGAATTCTAGGATTGATTATGCTGTTACCTATTATAACAGTTACAGCGACATCTTTTAGTTCAGCTTTGGCGGTTGACGCAGGAAAAGTATCATTATGGCCAGTAGATTTTACTTTGGCTTCATGGAGAGAGATTTTAGCTAAGAGTGAAATGTGGAGAGCTTTTTTCTTGAATATATTTGTTACAGTAGTTGGAACTTTCTTAGCACTTATGACAACTTCATTGATGGCATATCCAATGGCTAAGAAAGAATTTAAGCCAGCTAAGATTCTAAGTATTATGGTTGTTATTACCATGGTTTTCAAAGCACCAATAATTCCCTACTTTTTGGCATTGAAAAACATGGGGTTATATAATAATATATTTGTACTAATAGTACCTCATTTAGTTGTGCCATATAACTTAATTATAATGAGAACATTCTTCAAACAAATACCATTGGAATTAGAAGAAGCAGCGAAAGTAGAAGGTAGCAATTATTTCCAAATACTATTTAAGATCATACTGCCTATGTCAAAAGCTTCTTTAGCTACTGTTGGACTGTTTTATGCTGTAATGATATGGAATCAATTCATGCATCCAATGTTGTTTATACAAGATGAAGCATTATTTCCGCTTCAGCTAAGATTAAGACAATACATATCTGTTGGTGAAGACCTATCAAGCGGTTTATATGGTGGAATAAAACCATTTAATGAGAGAACGTTGAAGGCTGCGACAGTTATATTTACAGTAGTACCAATCCTATGTGTATATCCTTTCTTGCAAAAGTACTTTGTAAAAGGAGCAATGTTGGGATCAGTGAAAGGATGATTACTTCAACATATTGTTGAAATTGATCATATATAAAAATAACTAAAACTTTATTGGAGGGAAACATATGAAAAAGAAAGCGCTTATATTAATACTTGTTTTAGGTTTATTGTCAAATTTATTAGTTGGATGCGGTGGTAAAACTGAAAAAACAGATTCAACGGACGATAATAAATCAACAGAGAAAGAAGCATCAACTGAAACTCCATATATTGAAGTTTGGACTTCTAATGCCGGTTTTTTAGCACCTGAAAAAGGTGGACCTGTATGTGAATGGATTAAGGAGAATACAGGAATAGGGGTATATTCCCCATATGTACCTTGGGAAGGTGGTAATGCATATATACAAAAACTAAACACTGCTATAGCAAGTAGAGAACTACCAGATATGTTCTTACCTTGGAAAGGTGTAGAGACTACATTAGCTAAGCAAGGAGCAATCGCTGATTTAACAGATCTTTTACCAAAATATGCTCCAAGTGTTTGGGAAAGAATACCAGAAGAAGTTTGGAATATCGTAAAAGCAGCTGACCCTAATGGTGAAGGAAAAATCTATTATATTCCTAAAGTTGACATATACAACTCATATGGAACATTCGTTAGACAAGACTGGCTTGATAGAGTGGGCTTGGATATGCCACAAACACAGGATGAATTGGTTAAGATGCTAGAAGCATTTAGAGATCAAGATGCAGATGGTGACGGTAATACTGACAATGAAGTTCCTACTTCAGGAAGAGAATTCGGTCGTTGGATGGACCAATTATATGGTATTTATGGTGTAGCTATGTGGGAAGGATATCCAATGTGGGATATCTATGAAGGTGAATTAACTTATTCTGGTGTAACTAAAAATATGAGAGCTGCCATAGAATGGATGAGAGAACTATATGCTGAGAAATTATTGGATAATGATACATTCTTGAATGCATATTCTGATTGGCAAGCAAAAATTACATCTGGACAGCTTGGAATGTGGTATCACTTAGCAGGTGTAAGTTCAGCTTCAAGTAGATTTGATGCAATTTTACAGATACAGCCTGATGCAGATTTCAATCCATTACCAAATATAAGTGCAGAAGGATATGAAGGTTTTGTAACACATCAATTACATAATAGACCTGAATATGTTATTGCAAACAAAGACGAAGAAACAATAATAAATTGTTTAAAAGTTTTAGAGTGGTTCAATAATCCTGACAATTATGAAACTGTAGTTTATGGTCCAGAAGGGGTACGTCATGAGGTAAAAGATGGCAAAAAAATCATTCTACCTGTTGACAAAGCAAACATGGAATTAATTCCTATTTCAGGTGTTGTTAAGGATTTAGATGCAATAGAAAAGAACATTGCAATGCAAAGAGAAAATATTGATGAAAGCAGAGCTAAGATGATGGATGCCTTTGAAAGAGTTGCTTATGGTTTCCAAGAAAACAATAAAACAATTGCAGGAGATGGTTTACCATCATTAGTATTTGAAGGATACCCAGATATTAAATCTCATACATTATACCAAGAATACATGACAAAAATAATAATTGGTGAATGGCCAATCAAGAAATTTGATGAATTTGTTGAGCTATGGTATAATCGAGGTGGAACTGAAGTAACTAAAAAAGCTAGAGAATGGTATTCAAAAGTTTCAAGTAATTAATTCTAATAAATAATAACAAGAATGGTGCTGAAGGTTTCTTCAGTTACCATTTCTTTCTTATAATGTAGAAAGTATACTCTAATAATGTTTATTTAGTCGTTTTTCATATTCCAAATCATTAATTTCATAAAACTTAAAGGTAGGCATAAAATGATTAAAAAATTAATACTAAGTATAAGAAATCAAAAACTGAATCAAAAGATGTTTATTAGCCATTTTATAATTGCGGTTATACCTTTAATACTTGTAACAAATGTTTTTTATATGTTAGCTAAGAATAATATCAATGAAGTATCATCCAACTTTATCAATTTATATGCATCACAGAAAAATCTGGAAATAAATTCTTATATAGAAGATATAGATAAAAGATCAAAGAGAATCTATAATAGTGAAATACTGACTTATCTAATTAACGAACCCAATTATTCAAAATCCCAATTTATAAGTAATAAACTAGACATTGATCAATTTCTGGTTAGTATGATGCAGCAGGATGAAAGATTATTCGGAATTACACTTATCAGTGCTCATGGTTATGGTTATTCTATGGGCTATAGTCAGAGAGGTATAGATAAGGACATACTTACTAAAGAAAAATGGTACAAGCAAATAAAAGAATCTGACGGAGAATTAGTGGTTACATCTGCTCACAAAACCCCTTATTTGAGTATAAGGTCTAATGAAGACGTATTTTCAATAGGAAGAGTTATAAAAGATGAGTATGGAGAACTAGCTGCCGTAATGATATTTGAAGTCAGACCAGTAGAGTTAATGTTATTCAACCCAGATCATGAAAAGATTAGTGAACAATTTAATACGAGAATAACTATCAGAAGTAGTGACAATCAATTGATATTTGATTCAAAAGCTCATCTTGTAGGAGAGAATAAGAACCTTTATAGAGAAAAGGATACTCTAATATTAACTAATGAATCGGAAATGAGCGGTGTAAAAGTTTCAGTTTTCATTCCTGAAGCCAACCTATTATCTACAATAAATAATTTTGGAAATATCACAATAGTAATACTTATAGTTGTTACTATATTTTTGATTGTTATTTCATATTACATAAGTCATTATATAACTAAACCTATAATTCAACTAACTAGAAGTATCAGGAAAACAGCTGAAGGCGATAGGGTAATGATAAAAAGATCTAACCGTAATGATGAGATTGGAATATTGGAAGAAAACTATAATAGAATGGTGTTGAAAATAAAATATTTGATTGAAGATGTTTATTTGGCTCAACTAAAAGAACAGCAAGCGGAATTGTTGGCACTACAGAATCAGATCAACCCCCATATGCTATTTAATACTCTTGAATCCATTAGGATGGAGGCAGTGGTGAATAATGACCTAACGACTGCAGATATGATTAAAAACTTAGCTAAAATGTTTAGACTGACATTAAATAGATTTGAGGATGAATATTATATCAAAGATGAAATAGAATATGTTCAAACATATGTAGATCTACAAAACATAAGATATGATAATAGATTTCAGCTGAATATTGATCTAGGTGAAGAGATTCTCAATACAAAAATCATCAATTTAGTTTTTCAGCCTATCATTGAGAATAGTATTATACATGGCTTCAAAGATATTGAAGAAAAATGTTACATATCAATTGTTGGAAAAATAATTGATAATGGTATATTAATACAATTTAGAGATGATGGTATAGGTGTTAAAAAAGATAAAGTTGATGAAATAAACAAGTATCTGGAAATTTCACCAAACAGGATAGCTAAACCTAGAAAGAACATAGGACTTAAAAACATATATGACCGTATAAAAATACGTTATGGGAGTCAATACTATTTGAAAATAATAAAAGAGCAAAAAGAGGGATTCGTTGTTGAAATATTCATTCCTCAAAAAAGCAGGGAGGAATAGATATTGTATAAAGTCGTATTATTGGATGATGAAAATAGAATTATACGTGGACTAAAGGTAATTATTGATTGGGAAAAATATGATTGTGAGATTATTGGAGAGGCAAGCAACGGTATTGATGGGATAGAACTCATTAAGAAGACTCAACCTGATATTGTCATCACAGATATTAGAATGCCTAAGATGGATGGATTGCAGATGGTTCAGTCATTAAAAGAAAAGGATTATTCTCCAGAGGTGATTATTCTGAGCGGATATTCAGAATTTGAATATGCTAAAAAAGGTATGGAACTAGGTATTAATTGTTATATATTAAAACCTATTGAAGTTGAGGAAATGGAAGCATGTCTGACTAAACTATGTAAAAAACTTATGAAGAAAAAGATAAAGAATCGTGAAATGATGGAATTTAAGACATTAGCCCTAAGAGATGTTATAGATGGTTCAACAGATAATAGAGATGAAATTATTGATTTGCTAAATATCAGTAATACTAAATTAAACGAAACAAATATAGTATGTGCTATAATAGAAATAAATCCAATTTATGCTAGTTATATCAATAAAAGTATGAACACATTAATAAATATGGTAAAGACTTATATTGAAGGACATTTTCAATGTGAAGTTATTAAATATTCGGATTTGCAGATTGCTATAATTGTACATAGTTCTAATAAAATAGATATAGAAAATGTTCACACCATTTTTAATGAACTTCATAATAACATTGAACAGGAACATGAAATTAGAAGTTGTATTGGTGTAGGGAAAATAGTTGAATGCCTTAGCAAAATATCCCTATCATTTGAACAAGCCAGATATGCCATTAATTATAAGGTCATTAATGGAAATAATTCAGTAATAGAGTTTGAACAACTATGTAACACCAAAAAAGATATCAAGATTCCCAAAAAAATATTTAGTGATTTAGAAAAATATATCAATAATCTGGATATTGAAGGTTGTAAAAATACTATCAATAATTTCTTTGATATGCTGGTAATGAATAAAAGATTAAGACCAATGGATATTCAACTTCAATGCCTACTTTTGATTATCTCTACTGTCAAGTCAATGAAATCAATTCAGTTTGAGTTGAATGAGTTTATTGGAAGAGATGTTCTATCCATAGAAGAAATATCAAGATTCAAATCAATTGAAGAAATAAAAAATTGGCTGACAAATGTTATTTCATCAATTATAGAATTAAAATATAAATCCCAAAATATAAAACCTAGTACTATAGATGAAATAAAAACTTATATCAATCAACATTATACAGAAAATCTAAGCCTTAATTCTATTGCGGAACATTTTTTCTTTAATCCATATTATTTAAGTCAATTATTCAAGAAAAAAACTGGTGAATCCTACTTGAATTATGTAACAAAACTTAGGATTCAAAAAGCTCAGCAGTTACTTAATACTACTAATATGAAAATTTATGAAATATGTCATGCTATAGGTTATGAAAATACTAAATATTTTAATAAGGTTTTTCAAAAACATATAGGACTTAAACCAAGTGAATACAGGAAGAAAAATAAACTAGGCAGTGTATAATAACTGCCTAGATTTATATTCTATCATTATAGTAATGGAGGTTTCACTCTATTATCACTCCATGATTTAAGTTGTTCCATAAGGTTTGAAAGAACTTCTTTATAAGAATTATCATGCACTAGGTTTTTCATTTCATAAGGATCATTTATCATATCAAACATTAGCCAAGGTTCACTATGGTCAGATTTAACAGATAGCTTATATTGTTCTGTCCTGATCATTACCCAGTCTGTTTCGTGACAATGATAATTTTCAGCAAAGACAGGTTTGCTTTTTATTCCTGAATCATTAAGTATTAATGGCAGTAGGCTTTCACCTTCAAATGAACGATTTACGTCTATACCAGCTAGATCCAGGCAAGTAGGATACAAATCAATACATGAAACGGGTGCTTTAATTTCATTATGACCTTTTTGACCAGGTACATATATTACAAGAGGTACTCCACATGATTCTTCATAAGGGTAATTTTTATTGATTAATCCATGACTTCCTTGCAGGTCACCATGATCAGCCGAGAAAATGATAGCAGTATCATCAGCGAGATTTAGATTATGTATAGCTTCTATAATTCGTCCAATACCGTTATCTATCTGAGAAACCATACCATAATATAAATGTTTATATTTTTCCATATCCGTACCGTAACGTTGATAATTTGGGTCATTCTCTACAGGTCTTGGACTACGTGGAGAGCCAGTTGGTGTGAATGGTAGAGTAGCTTCATAATTAATTGGATAAGGCATATCCACATTTTTGTACAAGTCTTCATATTCTTGTGAGGGTTGAACAGGATAATGAGGTGCTTGATAAAAAACAACATGTAAAAATGGGTTATCAGTATGGGCAAGTTCTTCTAATCTTTCAATAGCCAAATCGGTTGTAACATCTGTTCGGTGTTTATTATATCTATGTTCAGTATTATTTTCATCATAGAAAAATACATCATCCAGAAAACCGTTATAACATTGATATCCAATAAAATGTTTGAAACCTCCTCTTAAGTGTTCAGGGATAGGACAATTGCCTTTACCACCTAAATGCCATTTACCTACAAAACTAGTTTCATACCCTGATCTGTTGAAAGCATCTGCCATGGATATAATATTTTCAGGAAGAGGCTCACAATTGTGATATACTTTACTATCAGAAGAGTACATTCCTGTAAACAAATTAGCTCTATAAGGACCACATACTGGATTGTTGGAATAGGAATTTCGAAATATGCAGCCTTCTTTAGCTAGTTTATCAATATTAGGTGTTTTTATGAAGCTTTGCTCATACCCTACTGCATATTTGTGCATTTGGTCCGTTAATAACATTACAATATTCATAGTTACCTCCTATAAGATGCATTTTGTTTTTATAAAGTATATAATTATTTTAGGAGATAATGAATAGTAAGAGGAGATAAAAAGATGATACTAAACGATAATAATTGGAAGAGATTCGATGAATTGTTGAATATGACACCATACAAAGGTCATTTCCAGATTCATGATATTCATAATGTTGAATTAAGGAAGAAATGGGGTTTATCACAGCGTAAAATTCATGATTATCTACTAGCGTATATCAGAGATGGTAATGGACATTATGATATTGATGGTAATATATGTCCTATTGTACCTGGTAATATGATATTAATCAGTCCTGATTTGATACATAGTGCACAGCAATATGATATTACACCTTCATTATATTCAATTAGATTTGGTCTATATGATAATCAATTATTAAAGGACATCAGTGATGAGGTTAACCCTTTTTATATATACCATTCACCAAGTAACAGCGAATACTACAGAAACTTGATGAATGAAATATACAAGTGTTATATAAATGTAAGTTATGGAACCAATCATAAAAGATTACTTAATGCTTATATGACAAAGATTCTATCAGATATCTATTGTGAGTTGAGCAATGAAGGTAAAAGCTATGATATGCGTCTAGAAAGAGCTAGAGTGTATATTATTAAGCATCCATTGAAGGAACATGATATTAATGAATTGGCTAAAATATCAGGATATTCCAGTGCTTATTTTTCCAAGAAATTCAAAGCACAGTATAATATCTCTCCCAAAAGCTATATTTTTGAAAATAAAATGAAATACTCAAGGACTCTATTAACAGAATACAATTACTCAATTAAGGAAGTTGCTAATAAATTAGGTTATTCAGATCAATATATATTCTCAAACCAATTCAAGAAAACCTTCGGTATTACGCCTGCCAAGATGAAAAATAGCAGGTAAAATATGGGATATAAAAAATGTACCCCTATGTGCTATAATTTGTCACTAGCAATAATTAGTATACTCTTATATATTTAAATCAGCATACATATCAAATAGATCAATATCTATTTTAGATAGTAATTTTTGCTAGGATGATATTTTATAGAAAGGAGATGTAGCTTAAGAGGGTTATAAGTTTTATGAAATACAAGATATAAATAATTAATAAGAAGTACAGCATTAGAAGTAAATTATTGGTAATATGTTTCATAGAGTAAAGCATTTTATTTAAGGTACATATTTTTTATAAAGCTTAAGGAGTGAAATATAATGTTATTCAAATCTCGAAACAAGGTAATATCAATATTATTGACAGTATGTTTATTAATATCTTTATTTGGTAGTGTATTACCAGTTCATGAAGTTTATGCTGCATCTGGCATTGAGGATGCTGAAATAAATATAGATTGTAATCAAATAAATGATAATTTCATCAGGTTAGAACAGTATAATAATCTGAATCCTAGAGGAGCTATTGATAGCCAAATAGAAGATTTTAAGAGCTATAATACTAAGATGGTAAGATATTTTGGCGGTATCAGTAATTGGCTTAGAGACCAAAGTGATATAAACTCAATAGATATGGACTATTATGATATGTGGTATAACCGTTTAAGTCAGGCAGAGTTGTATGCTGACTCTATTTTGATGCCCATAAAAGGCTGGCCAGAGATATTATCCGGTGAAAATTTCAACGAAGAGGAATTCAAACAAGTATTGAAAGCTGGTATAAAGTATTATAAAGAAAAATATGGAAAATTAGAATATATCAGTGTCTGGAACGAACCTAATCATCATGACGGTACAATGCCTAATGGTGAAAGAAACGTTGCAACATATGTAGAACTATACAGGATGTATGATGAAGTAGTAAAAGAAATCAATCAAGAAGTTGATAATGGTCAACCACTAAAAATCGGAGGACCTATAACTGCAAGTTATCATGGGACAGATTGGATTGAGCCATTTATAAAAGCTTCTGCAGAAAAAGGTTATACATTAGATTTTATAGGATGGAATCATTACAGTGGTAATGCTGGAGCAGTCAAAGGACATGTAGAAGAGGTAAAAGGATGGATTACCGAATATGGTTTTGATCAAGAAAAAGTTGAAATCATAATTACAGAATATGGACTTATAGGGGGAGGGTCCAACTTTAACCCTTCATCAAAAGATTTATTAAGACAAGCTGCTATGATGGCAAGTTCAGGATACCATTATTCAGAGGCAGGAGCATTGCCTATGCATTGGATTAATGAACATAGCAGCAATTACATAAAAAGCCAGTATGGTTATAATTTCAAAAAAAGCACTGGAACCAATTCAGGATTGGAAGAATATCAATTTGATGAAAACCTGCAAGGACGCTATGTTAGAATTCAGGGGTATGGTAATCTTGAGGAAAATGATGATATAAAGAATCTGACTTCAGTAAAAGAAGTTAAAGTAATAGATGAAAATGGGGTAGCCATACCTGTTCAAGAGGTATATGTAGGACAGAACTTCGAACTTATTCCAAATTTATATGATAATGACCTTGATACATATTGGGAATCATCTGCAACTTGGAAAAGGCAGATAACACTGGACCTGGGAGAAATTAAAAACATAAGCGGGGTACAGATTGCTTGGAAAGACGGAGACCTACGTCAATACAAATTTGCAGCTCAAGTTTCTGAAGATAATGTTATCTATCATAATGCTTGGGATACTCATAAAATTTATCCTTATGGACAACTTTTGAAGCTACAGTCAATGCTTGCTGAAGAAAGAGTAGCAGTGACAAGTAATCAGGCTAAGGATCAAGGTAAAGGGGTAAGAAGTATTGCTTCAAAAAATGATGATGAGGTCACTGCATTAGTATGGAATTACCAAGACAATGGTTCAACAGAATATAATGCCAAAATAGATATTGATAATTTACCTGCTAATCTAGCAGATGAAAAATTGTTGAAATATGAATATTATCTTGTTGATGAACAGCATAGTAATTATGCTTATAATGGCGATGATACATTATATAAAAAAGAATATATTACTCAAGTTGCAGAACAATCAGTTAATATTGAATTCCCATTAAGCAGAAATGGGATAGCTTTTGTTAGGGTGACCAAGAGTAATGGAAGCCAAGACAGTAATAAAAACGAGCTTGGGAATAAAATTAATGAGATAATGAACTTAAGTCAGGGAAGCTATACTTCTGAATCATGGGAAGTACTCATGGAAGCTATGGAAAATGGAATTTATGTATATGAAGACCTAGAAGCTGACTCTCAACAAATTACTGATGCATGGAATCGAATAGATTATGCCCAATCGCATCTTGTTGATCTATCTGTAGAAGTAAATCCTAAAAATATAGAATTGATGCAAGGAGAAATATCTACGGTTACTGCAAATGTTATTCCACCTGAATTCAATCAAAATGTTATTTGGTCTTCAAGTGACACAACAGTTGCAAAAGTCTATGATGGAGGAATAATAGCAGCTATTAGTCCTGGTACAGCAGTTATTCGTGCTACTAGTGTATTGGGGAATGAGAGTTATGCTGAAGCTACAGTCATTGTCAACAACAATTCACAGGAAACAAATGTTGCAATAGGAAAAACAGTAACAGCTACTTCTGAACGAAGCACATATCCAAAGGAAAATGCAGTGGATGGAATTATTGATAAAAGTAGTAGATGGATGACGGAATCTTCATCCATAGCACCTCAAAAACTTGAAATCGACCTTGGACAAAATTATCAAATAGGATCTGCTAGGGTATATACTGGAGTTGATGGAACCAGTAATCCATCATCTTATGCAATCAAGAATTTTAGATTAAGATATCTTAATGATAGTTCAGAGTGGGTGGATATTCCAGATGCAGTTGTATCAGATAATTCAAGTCAGAATGTATACTTTAATTTCAGTAATCCAATAGATACCAATAAAATTGAATTCTACTGTTCCGATGATGGTACATTACGTGTTCTTGAAATTGAGGTATATGAATATGATGATACAGGAGTGGATAAGACAGCTCTTAATATGAAAATAATTGAGGGACTTGCTTTTGATTCTAATGATTATACAGTAAGTACATGGGCAGTGTTCCAAAAAGAGCTTAATGATAGTATAAGTATATCACAAGATGAAAATGCATCTACTATTGATGTAAATAATGCTGCAGAGAATCTGAAAACAAGCATGGAAAATCTAAAGAGTATATTGTTAGGTAAGGAAAATGTTGCACTCAACAAATCTGTTTTCACTAATTCCCCTGGTGGAGAAGACTATCCTGCAAGTGGAGCAGTTGATGGAAACATAGAAGATTCAGGTCGTTGGATAACCAATCTAAAATCAGTTGCACCTCAATGGCTATATATTGATTTGGGAGATACCAATGTATTAGGTAGTGCAAAAGTTTTAACAGGTTCTAAATCAGGAAGCTATACGATTTCTGATTACAAACTTCAATATTATGATGGTAAAGGAAACATAGATATTCATGATAGCTGGATTGATATACCTGGAGCTGAAGTAATAAATAATAGTGATGGAGAGAATATGTTAATCTTTGAACATCCTATAAAAGCTGATAAGATAAGATTTATCAGCGAACTCACTGGTACATTGAGAGTTAGAGAAATAGAATTATATACTGCTTCCAATTATCTTGAATTAACTGGAACAGAAAAAATCAGTAAAGGTATGAATTTTGATATTGGGGTAGATTTAAAGAACGTTAATGAAAGCATATACTCATATGATTTTACAATTGCATATGATAATAATCTTTTTGATTTCATCAGTGCTCAGTCAAATAATAATGATGTTGAGATATTGCAACAAGATAATGATTCAACAAATGGTATTATCAAAATAAAGGCAACACATGAAAGTGGTACAGTAGAAGGTACCAATAATCTATTTATATTTAAGTTTCAAGGGAAAGAAGTTACACAGAATATGAGCGGAAATATAAAGATTGATAAAGCAGAAGCAGGTCTTGAAATCACTGGACAAAGTATCATGTTACCTACAGACAAAAAAATAGTGGAGGTACTTGACTTAGAACATCCAATAGCTGATACTGTTCTTCTTAAGGAAAAGATATTGGAAGCTCAAGGTATGGAAAAATATAAATCCCTATACACTCCTGAGTCATGGGTTATTTTGGAAACAGTCTTAAGTGAAGCGATATCAATTAGTGATGATGTTGGAGCTACACAAGAAGAGGTGGATGAAGCAACTTCTCAATTAGAATCAGCATTATCAAATCTAGTGCGTATAACAGATGAATTTGATACTTTGAGATTAAGATATTATGAATATCTTACTGGAGGTAAAGATTTTGACCCAAGTGATAAAAAATATGCTGATATAATTGCTGATATTGATACAACTGCCGAAATAAATTGGAATTCAATGAATGAAAACTTTGTATGGGATGATCTTGAGGCTAATAGTACGAAGGTTCCAGGTGATTCATTAACGTCTGATGCCAATAAAAGAGCTGCTAATCAGTTCAGATATATGTTGGGCAGATTAAAAGACATGGCATTGGCGTATTCAACATACGGCTCAAAATATTATCAGGACCAACAGCTTAAGGATGATATAATCAAAGGAGTTGATTGGGTATATACAAATCGCTATAATGAGAATACTTCATATTATGGGAATTGGTACTCTTGGCAGATAGCTAACCCAGAGACATTATCTCATATTATGATATTATTATATGACGACTTAACTCCACGACAGATTGAGAATTATTCAGCTGCGATAGATTATCATCTTAATCACGGACACTTTGATGGTTTAAGTGCTTCTGGATTGACTGGTGCCAATTTGGTTAATATGGCTCAGAATAGAATCTGGAATGGTATTGTGGCTAAACGTAGTGATTGGATTCAAGAAGCATCCGACTCACTTGGAAATGTGTTATCTTATACAGCTCTAGGTGATTACAATTCAAATGATGCAGATGGATTCTATACAGATGGTTCTTTCATACAACATGCTGCATATCCTTATGCAGGAGGTTATGGTGCAGGCTTTATTGCAGAAATATCTAATGTGCTTTGGATGCTTAGTGGTTCTACATGGGAAGCAAATTATGATGATAAGGATAATATTTATGAATTCATATTCAAAACATATGAACCTAATATATATAAAGCTATATTTATGAATCCTGTAGTTGGAAGGTATGCATCACGTAGAGAAGGGATAACTAGTGCCGCATCTCTTGTTAAAGCTTTACTACTTCAAATTGGATTTTCCAACAATCCTTATGAAGAACGTGAAAAAAGCCTTGTAAAGTATTATCTGCAAGAGATAGATAATGATGATTTTAATGCAGGGATATGGTTTACGAGTAAAATAGATGACATAATTAACGATAATAGTATTGTACCAAGACAAAATTACACAGGATATTATCAATTCTACTATCAAGATACAGTTGCACATCATCGACTTGACTGGACTTTGGGGTTAAGAATGCATTCTAGTAGAATTGCCAATTATGAATCAATTAACTTGGAGAATCTAAGAGGCTGGTATACTGGTGATGGTATGACTTATCTATACTTGAATGACGATGATTATGGAGATTTCTACTTGACCACTGCAGATCAGCATCGTATGCCAGGAACAACAGTGGATATTAATAGAAATAGACCTCAATCAGCTAGAACATCTCGTGAACAAAGCAGTAAAGATTTTGTCGGAGGTGTATCATTCAACAATGAATACGGTGTATCTGCTATGGATTTCCAACAGCATTACGAAGACATGGATTTACATGCTAAAAAATCATGGTTCATGTTTGATAATGAAGTAGTAGCACTTGGTAGTGGGATAAACAGTACATCTGGTAGAACTATAGAAACCATTATTGAAAACAGGAAATTAGATAGTCATAATACAAATATCTTTACAGTTGATGGTATTGAAAAGTCAGTAGATGACGGTTGGCAAGAAACTATAAATAATGCCTCATGGGCTCATTTACAAGGAACAGGTGGATATTATTTCCCAGAAGGAACATCCATTAAGGCAATAAGAGAAAAACGAACTAATGATAATTTCGTTATTAACGAATACCTGCGTTATAAAGGTACTGATCTATTTAATGATACATTATTAGATTTGATGACTTGGTCTTTTATAAGAGAGGTTAAAGATAATTGGAGTCTTGAAAATGGACATTTGATAATTACCACTCAACAAGGTTCTCTAGAAGGAACAGGTGAAGGGACAGCCAAGAACCTATTACTAAAAGAAGCACCTGCCGGGGATTATTATATGACTACGGAATTGGATTTTAACCCACAAGCACTAGGGGAAGAAGCAGGGTTAATTGTTTATATGGATGACGATAATTATATATCTCTTGCAAAATCCAAGGATATGATTATCTGGAAACATGAACAAGATGGTACAGTAGTTAATACTGGCAATGTTAGTAATACTGATAATAAGGTATTCTTGACTATAGAGAAACAAGGAGAGGATTTCACATTATATGTTAGTGATAACTCAGATACCTGGGAAGGTGAAGCACCACTTGCAAAATATGGTTTATCAGAAAAAGTTAAAATAGGATTATTTGCTCAAGGTGGGGTAAATGATAGTAACAGTAATGCATCATTCAATGAATTCATTCTCAATCATACTAATTATCATTTGACTATGTGGCAAGACCATGATGTAGACCCTGTTGATGAAACATATAGCTATGTTCTTTTACCAGCAATGGAGAAAGATGAAGTAAGTAATTATGCTAATAATCCTAATATAGAGGTATTGGCTAATACTACTGACGTCCACGCTGTAAGAGAGAAAGAATTGAATCTACTAGGAGTAACATTCTGGAATCCAGGAAGTGTAGATTATATAGAGGCACAAGATGCTTGTACAGTAATGGTTGAAGAAAAGGAAAACGAACTTACTATTGCTGTATCTGATCCATCACAGAAAAAACAGACAATAACATTAGACATAGGTAAAAGTGCCAAAGGTTTTATATCAAAAGACCCAGAAGTAGAAGTTTTACAATTATCACCAACCATCAAGGTGAAAATTGATGTTAGTCAAGAACCAGGTAAAACATTTAATGCCAATTTTGCATTAGGCGAAATACCAGAAGTAAGTCAACAAATTACCCAGTCTGCTGCTGATAAATTCAATCATGTAATATTAAACTATGATTCATTGACAGAAGGACATAAATATTATATTTCATCTGATGTTGAACCAGATCAAAATTTGATTGATTGTAATATTTTTGGAAGCACACGTCCAGCAGAGTATGATAATGAATTAATTTCTGGAGAGAGTATAGAGAGAAAGAATACTGAATATATCAATATTGTGGAAGTTGACAAACATGATAAGGTATTAGCCTATGCAATAATTGAAGTGACTCAAGCCCCTGTTCTTGAAAGAGATACACAGGAGTATAATGTATCTGCTGATTCATTTATACGAGGTGGAACAGAAAGTGATACCAATTATGGCTTGGAAGAAGAATTAATGATTAAAAGTAGTGAATCAGATAGTACCAAGAGAAATGCATATTTTATGTTTGATTATAATGGATTTACTGAACCAAGTGCTGCATCAGCAATCTTTAAGTTCTATGTTAATCGTACCAGCGAGGATAAAAATAGAACAATCAAGATTTATGGTACATCTACTGAATGGAATGAAGAATCTATAGATTGGAATAATGCACCAGCTCCAATTCAAGAAGAGTATATTGGCAGCATTGATATTGATAATACAAGTGATAAGTGGTATGAAATAAACATAACAGACTATGTTAACAGTAAAATGGGTGATAGAAAAATATCCTTAATACTTGTAAATGAAGGTGAGCCAACAGCTAAAAATCATTTCTATATTGCTTCAAAAGAATCAAGCTCAGGGAATGTACCAAAGCTTATACTAGCTGAAGCTGATATTAGAGATCCTTTAGCAAAAGAAATTCAAGATACGGAAATTCTTATTGATTCCTTATCAACAGTGGATATTGATAATAATATCAAATCTGCCATAGAAGAATTAGTATCAGCAGTTAATAAGGCTAAAGAAGCAGTTATGAAGGTAGTAATAACAGACAATGAGATAGAAACTGAATTAGCAGATTTAAAATCAGCCAGGAACGCTCTTTATGAGAAACTGAAAGTTTTAGATATAATAGATATTGAATTATCCTCAGAAGTCTTAGTCAATGACGATGAATATGGTATCAATATTAACCTTAAGACCATTTCAGATAGTATTTATGAAGCTATAACTCAAGGAGATAATTCACAGGTCTATGTAAAAGACATAAAAATTGATTTTGATACAGATATAGCAGACTTCATTCAGTTACATCCTATTGAAGATAATCCTTACTATGTGAACAAAGATGATTCAATGAACAATATCAGGATTCTACCAGTTGAAGATAAAAATGATGCTTTATCAGTAGAAAACCCATTTGTTACTATGGTCTTTAAACAGTTAGCTGATGTTGGCTTAGAAGATATAGATAACTTTATTGAAAAAATTGAAGTCGATTTAATTGATGAAGCAGGTAATACTAAAAAAATAAAATATAATATAAAAGTAACTAAGAAAGAACTAAAAGAAAAAATTAATGAGGCTCTACATAAAAGAGAATCGGATTATACAACTGATTCATGGGTAACCCTGCAAGATGCATTGGAGGAAGCACAAAAAGTAAATGACGATTCAGCAGCTACACAAGAAGAAATTAATCTTGCATTAGGAAACTTAATAACGGCATTAGATAGTTTGACTGAAAGAGTAATATCTTATCCAGATGACGATGATGATAACGGTGATTCTAATTCAGATAATGATAAAGATAAGATAAAGAAAGAAAAAGATGGAAGTGTGAAAATATTACCACCAGTTAAAAACAATGGTAATAAAGGCGCAAAATCAATAATTGGTAAAGAAACTATAGAAAAAGCTTTAGCTTTGGCAGTAGATATTGAAGGAGTTAAAAATATTACTCTAGATATACCAGAAGTAAAGGGAGCTGAAAAATATACTCTTAATTTACCAACTGATGTATTAACCTCAAATGAGATGGATAAGAAATTAGAGCTTAAGACGCCTATAGGATCAATTGTCGCAGCTGGTAATATGTTCAAAAAAGATGAAATTGATAAAAGTACTATTGAAATTACCATAGGTATTGCTGATAAATCCAGCTTGAGTAATAAAGTAAAAGATAAAGTAGGTAAAAGACCTGTAATTGAATTACATGCTCAAGTAGGAGGTAGAATATTAGATTGGTATAACCCAGACTCACCAGTGACGGTAAACATTGAATATCAGCCTACAGAGGAAGAATTAAAAGATATTGAACATATTGTTGTTTGGTATATTGATGATGAAGGACAAATAAGTCCTGTACCAAATGCTAAGTATAATCCAGAGACTGGAAAAGTTATTTTTACTACAAATCATTTTAGTGAATATGCTGTTGCATTCAACAAAAAGACTTTTGATGATATAAACATTGAATGGGCAAAAAAAGCTATAGAAGTTATGGCATCAAAAGGGGTCATCAATGGAACTTCAGAAACAACATACAGTCCACTAAATAACATAAGCAGAGCAGATTTTATTTGCTTGCTTGTAAGAACACTAGAACTTAATGCAGATTATACATCCAATTTCAAGGATGTTCAAAAAGATGATTATTTCTATGAAGCATTAGGTGTAGCAAAACAGTTAGGTATCAGTAATGGTATAGGTGATAATCAATTCAATCCTCATGAGGAGATATCTAGACAAGATATGATGGTTTTAATTGACAGAGCTATAAAAATAGCTGGAAAAACAGCTGAATCAGAAATAACAATAGATATAGCTGAATTTGAGGATGCTGATTATATATCAAATTATGCATTAGAAGGTGTAACGGCACTTATTAACCAAGGTATTATTAAGGGCAATGACAACAAAATTAATCCTCTTGGTTCAGCAACAAGAGCTGAAACAGCGGTAATGATTTATAGAATAATGAATAAATATATCTAACATGTCAACTATGTTTTGTAGACAGGAGTTGCTTCCTAATTAAAATAATTAGGGAGTAGCTCTTTTTTTGATTGATTAAGTATGATTACTTAAAAAAGGGTACCCAAGTGCTTAAATTTATTCCTTTTAGTTATTATTATGTAACATTATAATGTACATAGATAATTTGACAATGGAGGAGTGATGAAATGAATAAGCCTAACATTCTGTTTTTAATGTGCGACCAATTACAAGAACGACCAATAAGTTCTAATATGTGTAAAACACCAAACCTTGATTATCTTGCTTCTATTGGAACAAGTTTTAAACGTGCATATACACCAAACGCTGTTTGTTCTCCTGCAAGAGCAAGTTTAATGACAGGATTATTACCTCATAATCATGGTGTATTATGTGTAACACATACTACTGATGATGATCAGAGCTGTATTAGATATGATAAAGAACATTGGGCACAAAAACTAGTTGGTAATGGCTATCGTACTGGATATTTCGGTAAATGGCATGTGGAAAGAACTGATGAAGTAGAAAGATATGGATGGCAAACAAATGGTACATTTTCACATCTAGGTAAATCATCTAAGGATTGGTTGAAAGATAAAGAACATGATGAAGTTTTTAGTCTAGTTAAATATCATGATCAACAACCTGGATATAATAGTAAAAATCTGTTTTATGGCGTTACAAATATTCAGCCAGAATTAAGAGGTGTGGGTATTGCTACTGATGCAGCTTTAGATTTTCTTGATGATGCATTGGCATATGATGAACCTTGGTGCTGTTTTGTAAGTATTAATGAACCACATGACCCTTTTATTTGTGGAGAGGAAGCTTTCTCAATGTATGACCCTTCAAATATTGAGCTTCCACAAAATTTCTATGATAATCTTGATAACCGTCCTAATATATATAAAAAGGCTGCGCGCATATGGGAATATATGTCAGATCAAGAGAAAAAAGAAGCTGTAGCCTGTTATTATGGGTCAATAACAGAAATAGATGAACAGTATGGACGTTTAATCAACAAAGTCAAGGAATCAGGACAGATAGATAATACTATCATTGTTTTTACAACTGACCATGGAGAACTATTGGGAGCTCATGGACTTTATTGTAAAAACATCTCTGCCTGTGAAGAAGTATATAATATTCCTCTAATCATGTCAGGACCAGATATAGAAAAAGGAGTAGTCTCTAATGCACGTATTGGGCTTCATGATATATGTCCTACAATACTAGAACTAACAAAAAGCGAATCAATCAATGTGCCTGATTCAAGTTCTTTTGTATCAGTATTAAGTAATCCTTATGAAGTTGATGATTACCAGAAAGGTTATGCTGAATATTTTGGAAGCAGGATATTGTTGACTCAGCGTGTTGTTTGGGATGGAGATTGGAAATTTGTTTTTAATGGATTTGATTTTGATGAGCTCTATAGTCTTTCAGATGACCCATCAGAGATGAATAATCTTATAGATGATCCTAGTTATAGAGATGTTGTCAAAAAAATGACTAAACAAATGTGGAAAAAAGTAAAAGAAACAAATGACCATAGTCTTTATAAAACTCACTATCCTATCATTAGATTAGCACCTTATGGACCTATGATTTTAGATGAGCAATAGATAGATGGTTTTAATTATAAAACAAGTAATATAGAGACAAGGTTATTGTAAATATTAGCTTAAAAATTAACTCTTGGAAGGAGACAATAATGAATAATAATATAGCTAACGAAAGAAAAAGACTTTGGGTAGATAATCTTATGGGTAAACTTACTCTTGAACAAAAGGTAGGACAGCTTATGGTATTTGGATTTGCTGGTCCATTTATTACACCAAGCGTTGTTGAACTTATTACTAAATACCATGTAGGTGGTCTAAGGATTGCGCAAAAGTTTCACGGTGGATTTGATCCAAAAGATGGTTCTCATAAAAATATCTACCGTAGACCAGATATGAAATCCTATGACCGTCCTGGTAATCTGAGAAACAAAAGAATTGCATGTACACCAGAAGAGTATGCTAATGTTTTGAATACTCTAAGAGACTATGCACTTGATAGAAAAGATAGTATAGGATTACATTTTGCTTTTGACCAAGAAGGAGAAGGTGCTGATTTTTTATTTAATCAGAGATTATTTCCACATCCTATGGGCTTAACTGCATCAGGTGATCCTGAGTTGGCTTATAAGACAGCTCTATGTGTAGGAAAACAAGCAAGAGCTTTGGGAGCGAACATGGTTCATTCTCCTGTATTGGACGTTAATACAAATCCTAAGAACCCGGAAATAGGACCAAGAGCATACTCTGATAATCCAGATATTGTGGCAAAATATGCAACCCAATCTCTTAGAGGTTTTAGCGAGGCTGGAATCATAGCAACAGGTAAGCATTTCCCAGGAAGAGGAGAGTCTGATCAAGATGCACATTTCGGATTACCTATAGTTACTTTAGATAAACCTGAACTTATGGAAAAACATATTGCACCTTATAAAAAAATGATTGATGCAGGGCTTCCAGCAGTAATGGCAGCTTTTACAGCTTATCCATGTTTAGGTGGTGGTGAAGTACCAGCTGCTACATCAAGAGAAATTATAACTGGATTTTTACGAAATGAATTAGGGTTTAATGGTGTTGTAACAACTGATAACATTAGTATGCATGGTTTGCTTGATAAATATGAAGTTGGAGAAGCAGTTGTAAGAAGTCTATCAGCTGGTTGTGACCTTATTCTTTGTAGAAATGAAACACCTGTTACTAAGCATATTATACATACTGTTATAGAAGCAGTTAAAAGTGGTAGATATCCTGAAAAAGAATTGGATCAATCTGTTCAAAGAATACTTAACATGCGTTGGGATATGGGTCTTGCAGAAAATGGAGGAAAAGTAGATGCAACTAAGGCGGGACAGCCTTTCAATGATACATTCATTGTAGATACTGCTCAAGAGGCAGCAAAAAAATCTACTGTGATGTTACGTAATGAAGAAGATATTTTACCATTATCTAAAGATAAAAAAGTTATGTTGATAGAGCAGATACATCATTTCCACTCATTCATCAATAACATGTATTCTCATCCTGGTATGTTATGGGAAGAAATGCTCAAGCATTCAGAAAATGTGTCAGTAGTAGCTATAGAAGAGAAATATACTGAAGATGATAAGAAGAGAGTTATGGATAGATTAGAGAACGATGAATATGATGTGATTGTGACAACAAGTTATTACAATTATAGATCACATGCAATAATGATTCCGTTCTTAGAAGAATTAAAACGTTTTAATAAACCTATTATCGTTGTTTCAAATACACCATTTGAAAACTTTGGAGTACCAAAAGATTTTCCAACAGCTTTAGTATCTTTCTGTCCATCAGGAAGAGAAAATATACAGGCGATAGCGGATACAATCTATGGAAAACTTATACCTAGTGCAAAATTAGATGTTAAGCTTTCTTAAATTAGAGGAGAATAGAAGTATGACAGATATTGAGAGATTGAAAGATATGGATTACGATGAGTTTGAAACATCAATAAATGATATCTGGAAAGCAGTTATTAAAAAAGTGGATGTTATGATAACTAATTCAAAAGACAAATCACCTCATGTCTCTGTAGATGGCATTTATGATAATATGCGTCTTGATTGGTGGACTTCTGGTTTTTGGCCAGGTATATTATGGATTCTGTATGATATGTCCAAAGATGAAGTTTATCGTCAGATTGCTTGGGATTATGATAAACGTATTGAGAAATGTTTTATAGAAAAATCCAATCTTCATCATGATGTAGGATTTCAATTCTTGCCAACAAGTGTCATAAAATATAAATTGACAGGTGACCTAGATGGTAAGAGAAGAGGGTATGAGGCAGCTAACTTCTTAGCAGGAAGGTTTAATATTGCAGGAAGATTTTTACGCGCATGGAATCAAGATAAAATAGGTTGGTCTATTATTGATTCATCCATGAATATATCCTTATTATTTTGGGCTGCAGAAGAATTCAATGATCCAAGATTCAAACATATTGCTAATGCACATGCTGATACTGTTTTAAAACATTTTATTAGAGAAGATGGTTCAGTTTGTCATATAGTAAGCTTTAATCCTGAGAGTGGCGATTTTATTGAATCTCTAGGAGGACAGGGATATGGACCTGATTCGGCTTGGAGTAGAGGTCAAGCATGGGCTTTATACGGAATGGCCAATGTTTATAAATATACAGGAGAAACGAAGTATCTAAGAGCAGCGCAAAAAGTAGCAAATTACTTTTTAGCAGCTTTAGGTGATGATTATATACCTTATTGGGATTTTAGAGCGGAAAAACTGGATGGTGAACCTAAGGATACATCAGCGGCATCATGTGCAGCGTCTGGCATGTTGGAAATTGCAAAACACCTTACTCCTGAAGAAGGTAGATTGTATAAAGAAAAAGCAAAGAAAATACTATTTCAGTTGACTAGAGAATATTCAACGTTTGATAGAATTAATTATGAAGGTATATTATTACAAGGAACTGGAAACAGACCTGCGGGGAGAAACGTAAATGTTTCGTTAATTTATGGTGATTATTTTTATGTAGAGAGTATCGCTAAGTTGCTTGGATGGGAAAAAAGTATATTCTAACCTAATATACTTTTTTGAAGTGACGAATATAAAAATGCTGGATAATAACGGAGGAATCAGATTATGAAATATACAATAAAGAATCCGGATTATGAGTTAAGTCCATATTCTGGGATGACAAGAGAACATTGGATAGATGTATGCTATTTTTTGCTTGAAGGAGTTTTTTCACATATAAAAGACTTTAATGACCCTATTGTATTCCCTAGATACGATACAGAAGTAAGTTATCCAAGACCTAACGATCCTGAGTGGAGACATGGTTCTGAGAGATTTGAGGGACTTGCTAGGACATTATTGGTAGCAGCACCGTTAATGAAAAATCATCCAGATGCTGTAGTGAATGGATATAAATTAAGGGATTACTATTCTAATCAAATTTTATTATCTATTGATCCAGCTACAAAAAGTTATTTTGGTAGATTAATAGACATCTTGAAAGCTCCAGGGAGACAAATTGCATTTCAACATACATGTGAATGTGCATCCTTAGTTATTGCGCTTATGGTAACTAAAGAACATATTTGGGATAGATATTCTCAAGATGAAAAAGATAGAATAGCTGATTTCTTATCAGAATTTGGGCACTATAGGACACATGCTCATAACTGGCGATTTTTCAACTTGCTAATTCTATCATTTCTTAAGGTAAATGGATATAAGATAGATGAAGAAATCATGAAGGACCATGTAATGAATGCTCTTACATATTATGTGGGGGATGGATGGTATAGAGACGGTAATTTATTTGATTATTATTCACCATGGGCATTTCAATTCTATGGACCATTATGGAATGTTTGGTATGGATATGAATATGAACCTGAACTTGCTTCTGTTATAGAAAAAAATTCTAATGAGTTAATGACAAGTTATCCAAGATTTTTTGATAAAGATAGTAAAATGATTATGTGGGGAAGAAGTAATATATATAGGTCAGCTGCTTCTGCACCACTAGGAGCTAACTTGTTATTACGTAACAATACTATAAACCCAGGTCTAGCCAGAAGAATTATATCAGGTAACATTCTTCAGTTCATCACCAAAGAAGAATTATTCATCAATGACGTTCCTTGCTTAGGGTTCTATGGTCCATTTCAACCATTGCTTCAAAATTACAGCTGTGCCTCCAGTTCATTTTGGTTTGCCAATTCTTTCATGTGCTTAACCTTTGATGAGGATTCACCATTTTGGACAGAGAAAGAGACTAATGGTATTTGGGATGAAATTGGTGATGAATCAAAGACTATGGTATTGGATGGACCAGCATTAAGTATAACTAATCATGGTAAAACAGGTACTACGGAAATCAAAACCGCTAAGGTATTGATGAAGAAGGGTCACCCATGGATTGCTGATTATTCCAGACTCTCATTCAACTCTGAGTTTCCATGGGAAGAAATTGATAAGACAGGTCCTGTATCAATGAATTATTCCTTAAAATATGGACAGAATTCAGAACAATACAGTGTTCCTAATTTGATTATGTACGGTGGAGAAGAAGATGGTGTCTTATATAGAAGAATCTATTTTGACTTTGTAGATACATTTAAAGACAATCCAGCTATAGATTTAGCTGATATACCAATCAGTAATGGTATCATTCGTATTGACAGGGTACGTATTTCTGAGAAACCATATGAATTATTATTAGGACATTATGGTCTGCCTCATATTGATGGAATATGTGATATTGAGGAAAAAACCATAAATGATAATCAAGTGGTAATAGGTAAAACGAAAGGTCTTCAACTGGCGTTCATACCTTATAGGGGCTGGGATGAGATTTCATATAAACATAATAATAAAAAAAATGCTATGACTGAGAAGAGTACCTTGATTTACAGTACGAGCAGACGAGATAAAATGTATAGTGGTATTTATTTATTGATAACTGTCATGTTACATAAGACTGATAATGATAACTGGACAAAAGAAGAATTATCACCAATTGAAAAAGTAGAATATTGTGATGTTTCTAAACGTGGTAGTTGTGGAGCAGTTAATCTTTTATTAAAAGACGGTAGAGAAATATTGGTTGATTTTAATAAAATAGAAGGTAGGCTTTCAATATAGACATGAGAGGAGAAATACATGATAAACGGTATTGAAAAATTAAAAGGATTAAATAAAGAAAAAGAGTTTTTGGTGTGTATTGATTCAGATGGATGTGCAATTGATACCATGGAAATAAAGCATAAGCAGTGTTTTGGACCTATGATGGTTGATATATGGGAGCTTGAAGATATATCAAATGATGTATTGGAAGTATGGAATTTTGTTAATCTATATTCAAAATGGAGAGGAATAAATCGTTTTAAAGCACTATTGAAAGTTTTTCAATTATTGGAGAAGAAAAAGACTGTAATAGAATCAGGAATAGATATACCTGATTCTGGATCTATCAGAAGGTGGGTTGAAAGTGCTAAGCATTTATCAAATCCTGCTCTAGAATCTGTATTAATGCATATAAAAGATCCTGTACTGGAAAAAACATTGATATGGTCAAAAGGTGTTAATGAACTTATTGCCAATATGCCAAATAATCATCCTCCTTTTATGAATGTAAAAGAAACTCTTGCAAAAATGCAAAAATATGCTGATATAGTGGTAGTTTCCTCAGCTAATGCGGAAGCACTTCATAAAGAATGGAATTTACATGGTCTTGCTGAATATGTAAAGGTTATAGCAGGTCAGGAAATGGGTTCTAAAACAGCATGTATAGAAATGGCAAAAGCGGATAAATATGAAAATGATAATGTAATCATGATTGGAGATGCTCCAGGAGATCAGAAAGCTGCTGAGGACAATGAGGTATTATATTATCCAATCATAACAGGAAATGAAAAAGAATCATGGAAAAGACTTCTAGAAGAGGCATTTGGTAAATTTATTAACGGGCAATTTAAAGGTGAATATCAAGAAAAATTGATTAATGAATTCAATATTGCACTTACTTCAGAGATACCATGGGATTAATCCAAGAAGGGAGGTATGTAAATATGCTTGATTTAAATGAGATGAAACAATTCATATTAGATAAAACAAAAGATAATGCAATGAATTTTAAGGATAAATTACCATTTTATAGTGAAGATGGTAAATATACCTTTAATGAGTATGGAGGCTGGACAGGTGGTTTTTGGTGTGGTCTGAATTTCTTATGTTACGAAATGTCTAAAGATAAGTTTTATATTGAGGCGGCAAGAGCCTCTAGACATCGTTTTGTTGAGAGATTATATGAAAAACCTGAGTCTTTAGATCATGATATTGGATTTTTATATGGTTTATCATGTGTAGCGGATTATAAGATCACAGGTGATGAAAAAGCTAAAAAAATAGCACTTGATGCAGCGGATGCTTTAATAGCCAGATATAATGAAACAGGTAAATTCATTCAGGCTTGGAATGTACGTACTCCAGGAGATCCTTTCAGCGAGGAAAATAGAGGTCGAATAATTATTGACTGCATGTATAATCTTCCATTTTTGTTTTGGGCTACAGAAGTTACTGGGGATGAAAAGTACAAGAGGGTTGCTGTAGGTCATGCTGATACATGTGCTAAGTATATTATAAGATCAGATTATACTAGTTTTCATTGTTACATTTTTGATCCAGATACGGGCAAACCAAAATGTGGTAAAACTTATCAAGGTTATGCAGATGATTCCTGCTGGTCAAGAGGACAGTCATGGGCAATTGGCGGTTTTACTTATGCATATGCATATACAGGAGATAAGAAGTATCTTGAGATAGCTAAGAAGTGTGCAGACGTATTTATTGATTTGTTAGAGGATGATAATGTTCCTATGTGGGATTTTAAACTTCCTGATAAAGATGGTGAAGAACGAGATACTTCAGCAGGGGCAACTGCTGCAGCCAGTATGTTAGAACTGTCAAAACATGTAGCAGATGATGAAAGAAATTATTATGTGGATTGTGCCAAGAAAATATTGGAAAGCCTTTATTCTAATTATTCCACAAAAGATATGGCTGATGAGCAAGGATTGTTATTACATGGATGTGGTCATAAACCAAAAAATAAGATGGTGGATTGTTCATTGATCTATGGAGACTATTATTTCGCAGAAGCAGTTGCTCGATTATTAGATGATACAGTCAGATATTGGTAATAATAATGTTGGATATCAAAGGAGAATATTAAATGAAGAGTAAGCCTAATATTATCTATATATTTTGTGATGAATTAAGGGTCGATGCACTTCAATGTTATGGTAATTCCTATACTGAAGTACAAACCCCTAATATTGATTGGATTGCTGAAAATGGTGTGAAATTCAATAGATGTTACTGCAATTCACCTGTTTGTGTTCCATCTAGGACGAGTATCATGACAGGATTATATCCTGAAGATACAGGGGTATATCATAATGAGGCAGCATGGAAGAATTTTAGGTTGGATAAAGATTATCTAACTTTTCCAGAGGTATTAGAGGAAAATGGATATGTTACAGCTAATTTTGGAAAACAACATTTACCATTGGAAATGAACCCTTTCATGATTCACAACTCAGAAGGTGGAGATGGTTCATGGGGAAAGCAAATAAAAGATAAAGTGAATCTAATAACACCAGGAGGTCCTTTTACATTATTAGGAGGTAAATATCCTGATGATATCAATGAATATCCCCCAGATAAAGTTACTGAAAATGCTTTGAAATTCATGAAAGAAACCAATGAACCTTATTTTATTAGAATCTCTTATTTGCAACCTCATACACCAGTTTTTCCAAAAGAACCCTTTGCTTCAATGTATTTGAAATCTAGATTTAGAGGTAATTCATTTAGTCATGATGATATAAGTAATTTTGAAAAGAGATTTGCTGAAGTTGTTGATATGTCTAAGATGACTGAAGAAGAAATACATCTAACAAAAGTATATTATTATGGATTGGTGGCATGGGTTGATGAACAAGTTGGTGAAATAATGACTTTATTAGATAAAAACAATCAACTAAATAATACCATTATTATTTTTGGTGCAGACCATGGGGCATCCCTAGGAGAGAATGGATGTTACTCAAAGCATATTTTCGCTGCTCAATCTCATAGAGTACCTCTGCTTATTTCTTATAAAGGAGTATTGCCTGAGGGTAGTGAAGTTGATCTTATCTGTGAAAACCTAGATCTGGCTAAAACTATATTTGGATTGACAGGCATTGATGCTCCAAAACAATTTAAAGGAAGGGATTTGTTCAATGATGAACCGGTGGACGAAGTTTATTCAACAATAGGATTCGGGCATAAATCAAGTTCAGCTTATCCAAATATAAAATATGGTACATATTGCGGAGAAAAAGGATGGCCTAGAAGAGCATGTATCAGAACTGATAGATATAGATTGGATAAAAACATACGAATAGATGGTCAACCTGTTACAAAGGAAGATGAAGATATATTTTTTACAGATATAAATATATACCCTAATGAGAATAAAAATCTAGTAAAGGATTGTAGATATAAAGAAGTTATAAATGAATTATTATATAAGCTTAATAGGCATGTTGAATTATCTGTAGAACCTGATGAAAATATGTGTTAAGATAGTTATAAAAAATCCCTAATTAATTGTTTAGGGATTTTTTTAACATTACTTAAGAATTCAATTTATATAATAAAGCTGTTCTATTGTTAACATCCATTTTAGCATATATATTCTGGATGTGAGTTCGTATTGTATGGCTACTCAAAAACAACTGATCAGCAATTTCAGTGTTTGTTAAACCTTTTAATAAAAGATTGATGATTTCTAATTCTCTTTTTGTGAGTTTATAGTTAATCAGTTTTTTCTCGTTGGTTTTTTCTGGTTGTTCATCTTCTGTTATATAGATTGTATACATTGTTTCAATAGTATGATATGTACTGCTTACAATGAATGGATATATTTTGAATGTATATGAATCTATGTTGATTTCATTATTGTTATTTTTATGATACTCAGAAGTAAGTAAATCAACAATTTTATTAATGTATTCATTCTTAGTGGGCGAGAAATAATTTCTGTTTTCTGAGATGATTTTACAATATTCTTTAGCTGTATCATTTGTATATATATGTGAAAATTGATAATTTAATATCATTAATCCAGTGGGTATGACAGAGTATGAGCTTTTAAATATGTTAGCCTCTTGATTGGATTCAAATTCTTTTAGATACATATTCAATGATTGGGTTATTATTTCATTTATCTTACTTAATAAACAATACTCATAAGTTGTAACATCCTTTTGTCCGTCTTGCTTTAAAATTGCAATTACACCTAATTGCCTAGCATTATAATTAAGAGGTAATACAATCTGATTATCCCAATCATAATATCTTAAAAAATCATTGTAATATTCGCTATGAGTGAAATTATAGGAGGACATCAAATCTTTAACAGTAATAACTTTGTTATGATATAAGTTATTATTAAGGCTACTGGAATAAGCTTTATGAAAAATATCTTTATAAAAATAATGTTTTATGTAAGAATTCATTGCTTTCTCAACTGTTTTTGTTGATGTGGGATTACATAAATTGATATCATTACTATCTAGATCATAAAAGAAAAAATTCATATTATCATAATTAAAAAGTTCAGATATCATATTTAAAGTTTTTTGTCTAAAATCATAATCTATGTTTTGAATTTCTAAGGTAAAATCTAATAATTTATTCAAGTCATTTTTATTAAGCATATATTCTCACCTTTTTTTCTATAATGTCATTTTTAAAGCTTACTTACAAAAATACGTAAAAAATACTAGATGATTTAATTAAGTTTACGTATTCTTTTTAATACTAATAATGAGATAATAATATCATAAAACAAAAAACAAATAAAGAATAACTAAATAATTACTTTACATAATGGGAAAGGAGATATAAGTATATGCTAGAGATGAATTTAACAAAAAAAGTAGCAATCGTAACAGGAGGTGCAGGTGGACTAGGAAAGGCAATCGCTTTAAAATTAGCTGAGGCAGGTGCTGTAGTCGCTGTATCTGATATTAATCTGGAAGGTGCAAAAGAAACAGTTGATGAGATAAAAGCAATGGGTCAAGCTAGTATAGCAGTGAAAACTGATATTACAAAATCTGCTGAAGTATCTTCATTGGTAGAAACTACAATCAAAGAATTTGGTAATTTACATATCATGATTAATGCTGCAGGGATGGGAATTATAAAACCAGTTAGTGATTTTGCAGATAACGAAATTGATAAAATTCTGGATTTGAATTTAAAAGGAACTATTTATGGTACAAGGGAAGCCTTGAAACATATGATACCTAATAAAGAGGGTAAGATAATAAATATATCATCAATTGCAGCAAAGAATGCGTCTCCAGGTACTTCTATGTATGCAGCTACAAAAAGTGGAGTCATTGCTTTTAGTAAGGCTGTTGCAAGAGAAGTTGCACATGATAATATTAATATCAATGTTATTTGTCCTGGAATAATTAAAACACCAATGTGGATTGCACAATTGAAAACTATGGCAGATAGTGTAGAAGAACAAAATAAGATATTTGATAGCTATATTGAAAGAGAGATTCCACTAAATAGACCACAAGAGCCAGAAGACATAGCAAATATAATTGTGTATCTATGCTCTGAGCAAGGTAAAAATATCACAGCACAAGATATTAATGTTGATGGTGGTTCTATAGTTTTTTAAAATCCAAATAGATACTTGTAAGAGATAGAAATAGATAAAATAGAAATAGTTTTTATAAATCCCGTAAATTATTATTGATTTATTGGGATTTTTTTTATATCATTGATATAAACTATCTTTAATTGATTAAGGATTATAGGTTGCCTAAAATAATCTAAATATTTTTTTAAGGAGTACAAGAATGAATACGTTTCTATTTGATTTAGACGGTACATTATTACCATTAGAAGAACAAAAATTCGTTAAGACATATTTTGATGAAATGCACAAAGTATTTGAGGATATGATTGATAAAGAAATGTTTGTAAAATATGTATGGACTGCAACTGATGTCATGAGAAAAAATGAAGAACAGAAAACAAACATGGAAATATTCATGAATAAGTTTGAAGAATTAGTTGGTGATGAAATTGATGAATATAAGAATAGATTTGATGATTTTTATGATAGGGGCTTTTTAGAGGTTGAAAAAGCAGTGTCAAAAAATGATTATTCTGTTAAATGCATCAATATGCTTAGAGATAAAGGGTATACTGTTGTTCTAGCTACTAATCCGTTATTCCCACTTAAGGCAATTCACCACAGAATTAATTGGGCTGGACTCAAAGAGACAGATTTTCATCATATAACATCTTACGAGACTAGTCACTTTTGTAAACCCTGTGTAAATTATTATGAAGAGATCTTGAGCTGTATAAATAAACAACCTGAAGAATGTATAATGGTTGGAAATGATGTACAGGAAGATTTGGTTGCAGGGGAATTAGGTTTAGAAACATTTTTGTTGGAAAATCATATAATCAATAGAGATGAATCAGATATCAACTGTACCTATAGAGGTAAATATGAGGATCTATATAGATTTGTAGAGAATCTGCCAGCTATATAAATTAGTTAATAAATAGGCTGTATCACTATACATTTGTGTAGTGTACAGCCTACTTAATTATATTGTAAATATTATCTTATTGGACAAACTCCGTTGTCACAACTGGAGTCACCAATGTCAAAATCAATCTCTTCTTTTTCATATTTGCTTATAAGACTAGGTAAAAAAGGTCTTAACTTGTCAGTTCTTTCATTATACTCTTCCTCTTCTATAGCTTCATAAGGCAATAGTTTGTAGAAGTTGTCATCTAGTGACAAGAAAGATAATGCTACAGTACTATCCCAGTTTTTCCATACCCATTCTTCAACTTCATCCCATTCATGATCTCTTACATGTACTGTTATGGAACAGTTATGATCTACATAGTTCTCCATAAATAGTTGATAGTTCTCTAATTGTTGAATCGCAGTAACGTCATATTTGGTAACTCCTCTTGGAGCTTTTACAGGAAATTCTATTACCTTGGTAGTGCAGGACTTAGAATCTTGACCAACTTCTGGGAAAATAGGGTATTCTAATTCTTCACATACTTTTACTAACGGATCATCACTATTTATTCTAATTCTTCTGATATAATATGGAGAATGTGAGTAGTGAACTCCACTGGATACAGATGGTAATTGACTTAGAGTTCCTTCAGGTTTCACCGTTGTTACTAGTAGAGGTTCGTTTTCGCCTATTTCACCAGCATATTCATTGGCAGATGTTTTGGCGATTTCTCTTAATTCTTTAAGTAATTTTCCCTGTTCTTTTGTAGTAAGTCCAACTGCATTAACCATATCTTGCCATCCGGTCAAGGAACAGCCTAATAGTTTATCTCTTTTATGAATGTAGTTCCATCTAGGAATCTCCAATTCTGTACAAGTCATCCTGTATCCAGCTCTTGCTGATAATTTTTGTGCTTCATATAGACCATCATAGTCTAAAGTATCATCTTTGTTTATAAAAGAGAACACATTGACGGTGGTTAGATTACATAAACCTTTTGAATCAAGTAAAATCTCACCGCAAGGATTGACACCGTTCATATTGGGTCTTCTTTTCTTACCAGCAGCTTCATTAACCCATCCAGGTTCTCCAGAATAACGCATTTGCTCTAATTGCCAATGTAATTGTTCTCTAGAGGGTTTTTCTCTATAATAGATTGAATTATTACTCATCTGACGGTGAATGATATCTTCATCAACAATCCATTGACCATCAATTTGTTTATAGAGATTGTTTTTTGCTTCAATAGCTTCTTTGTCATCTGGGTCTACAAGTACAATCTCAGCAGTTCTTCTAACACCACCTACAACTACATTTTCGCCAATGATATTAGCTATATCAAGGCAATCAATTGGAAGAAGTTTAGTATAATCTTCTCCGTTCAATACACCACGTTTTTTAATTATGTTAGTAGCTTTTATAAACATGTTTTTCAAGCTGGAGTGACCGCTGGCTGTACCACCAAAGGTCTTAAGTTTCTCACCTTTTGGTCTCACGTGATTATAATTAATTATTATGGTATTTATTTTACGGTATTCGTTACTATATAGTACTTTTAGATAAAAATCTATCGCTTGCACCCATCCTTCTTTGCTATCACCTATAATGATTTTAGCAGTATTGTTATGACTGAATTCTAAACTTGTATTATCTTCTCTCAGATATATTGGAGTAGGGGTATAATCTTCATGAATAATATCAAATTTAGTTCTGATCTTTGGTAACTTAGCAATATCGTCTTTTAATATTCTAATACCTACTCCAGAGCCTATCATTAACAGGTAGAACAAATCCTTGAAGGCATCAAAGTCATCAATAATCGTAAATGAACAATTATAATTGGACATAGGATAATTCTTAGCAACATCAGTATTACCTACCCAAAAAGTACGTCCTGATAAGAATTGTCTTAGATTAAAGATATTATCATATAATTTTTCTGCTTCAGCTTTTGTAGTAGGGACTAGACTGCAATTGTATTCTACAGCTCGTCTTACGGTTTCCCACCAATATTCACGTCTCTTCTCTTCAGGAAGCCACCTGGAATATGTTCTATAATAAACAAAAGAGCCTAATTGTTTCATTGGGTTTGGACGATGCTTGTAGCGACTGACAAATTCTTCTGACAATATCCTCCCATCAGTACGCTTGCTTCTTTTATCTCTTGTCTTATCTCTTTCGTATCTATAGAGTATGTATCTTTTTGCAGCATCCTTTCTAGGAGAGTCCATTAAGGATTCTTCAACCAAGTCTTGTATTATTTCAACTGATACAGGATTATTGTATGTATGTAATTTTTCTTCTGCTTTTTTAGCGATAGTTTCAGCTAATACATTATCAACACTTGCCTTGGTTTCTGACATTGATAATAATATAGCTGTAATAATTTTATTGACATCAAAGTCAGCGATGGAGCCATTTCTTTTCAGTACTTTTATCATTATTATTCATTCCTTTCGTCTTTTTATCTTAACACTTTTATAGTTAAGCATTTTATAGCTGTATTAAATTGTACTTAGCTTTTATGTATATTATTTCTATTAAGCATCAGCATTAACCATATTAATAAATTGAAAATTATATATATAATCTATTCAGCTTAACACTCCAACAGTAACTTAAACACATTATGTTGTGGTTGGTAGCTTTATAATATACAATATATTGTATCAGCAATAGAAATATGTGTCAATTAAAAAATGTTTATATATGGAATTTATCCTTAAAAACATTTGTTAAGTCATGGACATTACTTTGATTATCGGATAAACTAATAAAAGATATATGATAAAAAGATACATAATATAAATATATAAGTAACGAGGGAGAATTAAGATGAGTTTTTTATATGGCGATATATGTACATGGTGCTCAATCATATTAATTATTGCATTAGTTATATTGAGCATAACAAAAAAGATGCAAAAGATGAAAATTGCTGTAAATATTATTTTATTTATTTACGGTTTGCTAGGTACTTTTACTTTACCAAGCTATCTAATGGTTAGACTTGGTAGATCACATAGAGTAGATAAAGATTTCATAAAGTGGGCTTCTGTAAAATTTTATGACTATTCTTTTGTATTAGCAGCTATAACACTCATTATATTGGCTCTTGCTATAGTGATATTTATTTTTAGTAAAAAGGTGATTTCAGGTAATCTGAAACTTATCATGGTATTTGGACAAATATCTTTAATTGTAATAGCTTTTCTTCTAGGATTGAATACAATAAATAAGAAATTTGATCTTGCAATATTTATATTGAATATGAGCTATTTCAATGCCTTAGTATTATTTGGAATTAACATATTTGATAATTTGACTAGAAGACTATCTTATGATAAAATAAATAACTGATAAGCAGTATTATTATATTTGTCTAATCCAATTAAGTAAAGAAGGATTTAATGTTAGAAATACAAGCTTATAATTAAGAAAAGGTGTGTTAAAAAATGACTCAATCAACTGATTTATGGATGGTATTTAAAAGAAATATAACAGCAATTCTAGATGGTCCTACTACAAGTGCGTCCATTTTTAAATATCCATTATACAATAAGTTAGTTGAAGGATGTATGTATGATAATACTGATACCTAGATAAGGTAAGCAAGTATAGCATATATAGATATGATTGTTTATTGATCCTAGACTAATGTCTAGGATTTTTTGCGTTTAAAAATAAATTAGAATTGAAAGGTATGATTACAATGATAGAATTGGGGATTAATAATTTATCAAAGAGTTTTGGAGCTAATAAAATATTTGAAAATGTTGGTTTTGATATAAAAACAGGAGAAATAGTTGGATTGATTGGTAGGAATGGAATAGGTAAGACAACCATAATGAAAATTCTTATGGGGCATGAAGATTATGAAGGTGAAGTTTTCTATCGTAAAGGTGTTACTCTAGGATATCTTGACCAAATACCTGTCTTTAAAGAAGATTATAGTGTTAAGGAAGTACTTTATCTTGCATTTAAAGATGTATATGATATCAAAAAGAAGATGATGAAGATTGAACATTCATTGACTAATGAGGATAATGATATTGATAGACTCATGAAGGAATATGGTCAGCTTCAAGAACGATTCGAGCTTCTAGGAGGATATGACATTGATGAGAAAATGAGTAAGGTAACAATCGGTCTTCAGATATCTGACTCCATTCAAAAGATGAAGTTTGCTAATCTAAGCGGTGGTGAAAAATCTAAGATCATGCTTGGTAAGATATTATTGGAAAAACCTGAGCTGTTGCTTCTTGACGAGCCCTCCAATCATCTTGACCTAAAATCAATTGAATGGTTGGAAGAGTATTTAAAAGAGTATAAAGGTTCAGTATTGATAATATCTCATGATAGATATTTTTTGGATAGAGTTGTTAATAAAATAGTTGAATTAGAATACAATGGTGCTTCAATATATCATGGTAACTACACATATTATCTAATGGAAAAAGAAAGACGGTTTATTGAAGCGTTCAATAGATATAAGGAAAACCAGAAGAAAATCAATAAGATGGAAGAGCAGATCAAAAGGTATCGCATCTGGGGAAAAATGCGTGACAGCGATAAAATGTATGTTAGAGCCAAAGAATTGGAAAAAAGACTTGCTAAAATGGAAAAATTAGATAAACCTGTTTTGGAGAAAACTAAAATCAAATTGTCTAGTAAAGGATTTGATAGAACAGGAAAAGAAGTTCTGATATTGAAAGATATTGAAAAGAGTTTTGATAGCAGAACACTGTTTTCAGGTCTTGACCTCACATTGTTCTATCAAGATAGTTTAGCCATACTTGGTGATAATGGTACAGGTAAATCCACATTGATAAAGATTGTCATGGAAGAATTAGAAAGTGATAAAGGCAGTATAAAATATGGTTCAAACATAAACATTGGATATTTGCCTCAAGAGGTTAAATTTGAAGATGAAAACATATCTATACTTGAAGCCTTTCAATACAAGTATAACATCACAATAGGAGAGGCAAGAACAGAATTGGCTAAGGTATTATTTATCAAAGATGACGTATTCAAGAAAATAAGTATTTTATCTGGTGGAGAAAAAAGCAGATTGAAATTATGTATGCTCATGTACGAAAAAGTTAATTTCATGATATTAGACGAACCAACGAATCATTTGGATATTGATTCAAGGGAAATCCTAGAAGATACCTTACTTGATTTTAAGGGTACTATATTATTCGTATCCCATGACCGTTATTTTATTAATAAAATAGCTACTAAAATAGGGGAAATAGAAAGTAAGAAATTAGAATTCTATAATGGAGATTATGAATATTATAAGAATGAATTACTAAAAAAAGCTGATAGCATTGTCATGGAAAGGGAACAAGTAAATAGAAGTAGTAATAAGAATTATAATAGAAAAAGGGTAGATGATAATGAAAAGATTATAAAAAGAAAGAAGAAACAATTAGAATCAATAGAAATAGAGATTGAATCATTAGAAACATATATTGATGAACTAGACAGAAAGATGTTAGAAAATAGCACAGATGCAGGTAAACTCAATGAAATATCCATTGAACAAAATGATAAGAAAGAAGCACTAACTAAACTTTTAGAAGAATGGGAAAGTATCAGTGAAGACATTGATAGTTTAAGTTAGGTGGGGTTTCAAAAAAATAGGCTGTTAAAATACAGTCTTATTTTTTTGCAATAATCTATGGGTATAATCTATTTTTATAGTTAATGACTTATACTACTAAAATGAAAATAATCACATAATTTCACATAATTAATACATATTATTACCAATATTTATTGGTAGAATTAACCTACTAAATTTGTTAAGGGAGGTTTTCACAAGTGTATTTTATGAAAAGAGCCTTAAAATACATAAAAAACAAGAAAGGAAAAACTTTGTTGTTAGGTATTATCTTCTTGATAATAGCCAATTTCGTTCTAGCAGGATTGCTGGTATATAATGCTACAGTAAAAGCGCAAGAACAGACGAGAGAAAGTATTGGAGCAGAAGTAAAATATATTATTGATAATGAAAAAATTATTGGAGATTCATCAAAAGGAGTACTCAATAAAGAAGATTCATCAATACTTAAAGCCAGTTTCATGGGTGGAATTGTTACTTCAGAGAAGTTGACAGAGAAAGGTGGTCCTACTTACACTAATATTATGAAAGTAGTTGATTCGGAGTATGTGGACAGCTATGATATATCAATATCTTTTGAGGCTGATAGCCAACAATTAGAAGCTTATACCCAAGATACTGGGGGAGCTAATACTTCTAATCATATTTTTGATATTAAGCTATTCAGTGCTGTTGAACCAACTGATTTTAGTAATGGTAATGCAGAACTTGTGGAAGGTGAATTTCCATCCATAGATAAAATCAATTCTGGTGAGAATGTTGTACTTGTTGAAGAAACAGTAGCTTCCAACAATAATTTGAAAATAGGTGATACAATAACTACTACTGTTTCGGTGTTGGATTATGAAGATGTAGAGTTGGAATTAAAAATTGTTGGAATATATAAAACTAATGAAGAAGTGGAGCAAAGACTAATTGGTAGAGGAGGAGCTTCATTATTACCTCAAAACCGTTTATATGTTCCTTTTAATATCCTCAAATCAATAGGTCTGTCAGATGAAGAGTTAGATAATCTATTGATTACATCTAATGTTATCAATCTAAAAGATCCTCTATATACTGACGATTATAAATTAGAAGCAGAGAACAAAATAAAATTCAATTATGGTAAATTAGATGCTAATGATGCTTTATACAACAGCTTGATGGGACCTATTGAAAAATTAGGTGTAATTGCAAAAATCATGGTTATTATTATTGCTGTTGCCGGTGCTGCCATAATAGGATTAATTACTGCGCTTACAGTAAATGAACGTAAAGAAGAAATAGGTATCATGTTAGCTGTAGGCGAAAGTAAAATAAAAATAGTGGTGCAATTTGTTATAGAAGTAACAATAATAGCAATAATAGCATTTTTACTATCATCATTTACCGGTTCTGTCATTGGAGAAGAAATAAGTTCAGCAGTATTAGAAAGTGATATCATCAACGACTCTAGTAATGATAAAGGATTTATGATGAAACCAGTGGGTCAAATTAGTGTGGTTTCTGGTAAGTCATCAAAAATAAAAGATAATCAATTTAACATAAGCGTTGATAATAAACAAAAAAATGATAAGCTTTCATTAGAAGATAATAAAGTAGATATAAACTTTGATATAACCGCTTTAATACAATTGTTTGGCTTAGGTTTACTTATGTCCATAATAAGTACCATAATACCGTCGCTATATGTTATGCGATTCAATCCAAAACAGATTTTAATCAATAGGACTTAAAGGAGATGAGAAAATGTCCATATTAAGATTAGAAAATATATCTTATGGATATATAGATGGTAATAATAAAAGAATGATTCTAAATAATCTTGATTATACTTTTGAAAGAGGAAAATTCTATTCTATACTAGGACCATCAGGAAGCGGGAAAACTACTTTACTGGCGATTGCAGGTGGATTAGAGAAAGCACAAGAAGGAAATGTCTATTTTGAAGGCAAAAATGTCAATGATATAGGACTTGGAAAATACAGACGAAATAATCTATCTTTTGTATTCCAACAGTTCAATCTAATTCCATATCTTACAGCTGTTGAAAATGTAGTCAATGTAATGGAAATAACCAATAATCAGGTTCCAAAACCTCATTATACCACTGCACTGAATTTACTTGACCAATTTGGCATAGTTAAGACAAAAGCTGAAAGAAGTATCTATAAGCTATCTGGTGGAGAACAACAACGTGTTGCAATAGCCAGAGGTCTTGCAACTAATGTTGACTTAATAATGGCTGATGAACCTACTGGTAATCTGGATACTGCTACGGAACAAGAGATAATCAAGATATTGAGGATGTTAGCAAAAGAATATAATAAATGTGTTATTGTTGTTACTCATTCTGATAGTATAGCAGGTCTTAGTGATATTCAGTTGAAGTTAGTAGAAGGTAAGCTTACTGAAAGGATGTAGCACATGGATAGTAATAAAAACAAGGATATATTCAAAGATGGATTCAATTTCAATCTAGATGAAGAAAAGAAACCAGAAACTAATGAAGAGGTTCATAATAAAGAAATTCATGAGGAAGAAATAGATAATGAAGCTAAGATAGACAATGATACTATAAAAGAAGTAGTTAATATTGAAGACGATAAAAGTAAAAGCAATTTTCTATCTAATCTTAACGAGACTAAGAATGCTAGTTTTGAACAAGAACAATTTACATACCAGAAAACAAGTAATTATAAGAAGTGGATTATCCAAATAATAATATTAGCAATTGCTGTAATAAGTATATATTTCATAGTAAACAGAAAAACAGTTTTGATAGATTTTTCTAATATGCTCTATGAAGATGCAGTAGCATGGGCTAATGATAGAAACATTATACTTACTTATGAAGAAGAATACAGCAATGAAATACAAGAAGATTATATTATATCCCAGAATGTAGAACCTGGAGAAAAGATAGGGAAAGATTCAACTGTAAAATTATCCATTTCAAAAGGGAAAGATCCTTATGAAAAGATTGTAGTTCCAGATTTTGATACTAGCTGGTCCAAAACAAGTATTGAAAATTGGATAGAGCAGAATGGTATTATTAATTATAAATTCAATAATATTGAAAGTGAAGAAGTACCATCTAATTATCTGATATCATATGAGTTGATAGGTGCTACCAATGACACCTTCGTCAGGAGTTCGGAAGTAGAATTTGCTATTAGTTATACAGAGACCTTTGATACAGTAGTCGTACCAGATTTTATTAATGAAACTATGATTGATGTAGATATATGGGCAAAAAATAATGATATTGAATATACTTATACATACGAGAAAAGTTCCTTATATGATGAAGATATCATAATAAATCAAAGTGTCAAGTCTGGAGAAGAGATGGATGTTAATGAGGTATTTTCATTTGTCATATCAACTGGAGATGAGAATGATACAATAATAATGGAAAACTTTTTGAACAGAACTATTATTGATGCTGACATATGGGCTAAAAACAATCGGATAAGATATACTTATTCTTTCGAATATAGCGATATATATCCAGAAGATAGCATTTCATACCAAAGCATAAAAGCGGATGAGGAAATAAAAGAAGGATATACAGTAAGTTTCATCGTTTCAAAAGGTACTGAAGATGAAGAGGAAGAAACCATAGTTATGGATAATTTCCTTAATAGGGCATTACTTGATGTAGATATATGGGCTAAGAGCAATGGAATAGACTATAATTATACTTATGAATATAATTCCATTTATGAAAAGGATAAAATAATGTATCAGAGTATTCCTGATGGAGATGAATTAGTAGGTGATGAGGTACTGAATTTTATCGTTTCTAAAGGGGAAGAGATAGTTGTTCCAGATTTCAGTGAATTAACGGTAACTGAAGCAGAAGAATATGATGATGATTCAATAGAAGTTAAAGTCATAGAGAAATATGTTAAGGGCACTAGAGAAGGAGAATTCTTATCTCAATCAATCGGGGCAGAAGAAGTAGTTGAAGAAGGAATGGAGATAAGGGTAGAATATTCTCTAGGAGATAGAATAACTGTACCTAGCTTCATAGATGAATTGAAGCAGGATCTAGAAGAGTGGATTGAAGAAGCTAATGATAATGGGGCAAATATTGATTTGATTGTTAATGAACAAGCAGGTACAGGACTAGAATATGGAAAGATAATAACCCAAAATATTTATAATGATGATATAGACCTGTCTTCTGATATAGAAATTACAATATCATCAGGATTAACAGTTCCATCCTTTATGAATATGAGCAAGAATGAAGCAAATAACTATTCACAGACAAGTGACCTTAATGTAGAGGTTGTAGAAATGTATCAACAGGGAACTAGTGCAGGAAAATTCCTTTCACAATCAATTGAAACAGGAACTAAAGTCAATAAAGGCACGTATGTCACAGTATATTATTCTTTGGGAGATACCTTGAACATACCTAAATTTGTTGATAGACCTGTTACTGAACTGCAAGAATGGGTTGATGAACAAAATAGCAAAGGTGCTCAGTTAACAATAACTAAAACTGAATTACATATTCAAGATCTAGATTATGGATTGATTTTTTCTCAAAATATATATAATCAGACTAATGCAGATTTAGATACTGATATTGAGGTTGTAGTTTCTCTAGGAGAGCTATATAGTGTGATTGATTTCTCGGAATACTCAGTTAGTGAAATAGAAGATATTGCTGAAGAGAATGACTTGACAATCATTTTTGAAACTGTTGAAGATTCATCATATAGCAGTGGCAAGGTTATTAGTCAAGAGCCAGAAAGTGGAGAATTAATTAGTAAGAAAGATTTTATTAAAATTAGAGTTGCTGAATAATACTATAGAGGAGCCTCATGGGTTCCTCTATTCTATATTTTAATATCTTGCAGAACTGGAAATTTTATGATGTTTAGAAGGGTATTTTTTTAAGTAATAGGATTTGTTTTTTACTATTTTTTCTAGGAGTTCTATCAATATGTCAACTTCTGAATAATCATTATACAGACCGAAGCTTATTCTAACCATGCCAGGACGTGGATAACGGGGATTTCTTTTCAATTCATTGATATCATTTTTGGTTAGGTACAATAATTTTTGTACATAAGGCTGAGCACAGAAGCATCCGCTTCTTACGCTTATACCAGCTTCTTTTGATAAAATATTAGCTACCACAGAATGATGCAGTCCTTTTATATTGAATGTAATGATACCTATTCTATTGTCACAATTATTTTCGTTACCATATATGATAATGTCTTTGATTCTGTTTAATTTATTTAATGTATATTCAGTCAGGTTCAATTCCATGTTTTCTATGTTATGCATACCTAACTTATTTATTTCCATTAATGAAGCATTAAGGGCAACTACTCCCATGATATTAGGGGTTCCTGCTTCCTCTTTATATGGTACATCATCCCACATAACACTTTTTGGTGTAACTATTTTTACAGTCCCACCACCGACCTGAGTAGGTGAACCATACTTGAATACATTCTTAGGACCTATAAGGACACCTGAACCAAAAGGTGCATATATTTTATGACCAGAGAAAACCAGATAGTCAATATGGTCATTTGAATAAGATGGTTTCATGTCTATAGGTGAATGAGGAATAAGCTGAGCGCCGTCAATAAGGATTTTGGCTCCATACCTATGTGCCAGCTTTGCAAATGCATGAATATCAGTTTTGTATCCAGTAACATTAGAAGCACCAGAAATGGTTACTAACCTAACTTTACCATTATACTTTTTTAGCTTTTGTTCACAGTCTTCTAGAGATAGATTTCCTTTATGGTCCAAATTAATATAGTCCATGTTGAAATTTTTTCTCCATGGCAGATCATTGGAATGATGTTCCATGAATGAGGATAATATTATCCCATTATGAATGACTTGTGATAATTTATTGGAAACTTTATTAATCGCTTCAGTAGTATTCTTAACAAATATGACTGTAGAATAGTCCCTATCCATCTTAACAAAATCAGCTACAGTTTTTCTTGTAGCATCGTATATTTCTGATGATAGATTAGATTTATAGCCGGTTCCACGATGTATAGATGAATACCATGGGGCAAAATCATTTACCGCTTTCATAACAGATGTCAATGGTGGTGTAGTTGCAGCATTATCAAAGTTGATTTCTTTGGTGTATTTACCGTTAGATAAAGGAATTGATACGTCAGTACCTACTACAAGATATTTATAATTTGGTTGAGAAGAGTAGTAATGCATAAAAATCCACCTCATTTATCTATTACTTCAATCCGCGATAGAGTCTATCCCTATCACGGATTGAAGATCTATAAAAATATCAATGATTAACTATATTAAAGCTAATCATTAATAATCAAAATAATGTCTATGTTAAATAGTAAAAACCTTTTTTAATATAATATGCCATCTATTTGAATACGTGAAGAAAATGTAAACCTACTTAGTTTTTTCATGGTAAGTTATATCATATTATCGGTGGAAATAGTAAATACTAATGTAGGAGGTGATAAGTTTGAATGAGAGTCTGGTAGTTATTGTAAGAGGTGTAATAGGTTTTTTTTCATTGTTGATCTTTACACGTTTACTAGGAAAACAGCAAGTCAGCCAATTAACACTGTTTGAATATATTTTAGGAATTACTATTGGATCAATGGCATCTACACTTACTACTGATTTAAGTTCTGCTGCATGGCCTCATTGGGTAGGATTAGTAGTATGGGCTGCACTTGTATATTTGGTTCAGGTACTTACAATAAAATTTCCTATTCTATCAGAATATATCAATGGAAAACCTAGAGTCTTAATAGCTAATGGTAAAATACTAGAGAAGAATTTAAAAAAATTGAGATATAATTTATATGAATTACTGGAACAATTAAGAATTAATAACGTTTTTGATATTAACCAAGTTGAATTTGCGGTACTTGAAACAAACGGAAAGTTAACGGTACTTAAGAAATCTCAATTTCAAGCTTTGACTCCGAAAGATATGAAGATATCAACAGAATATATGGGACTTAGTACGGAATTAATCTATAATGGTGTGGTTATGGAGCATAATCTTGAAAAGGTTGAATTAGATGAAAAATGGCTTAACAGTCAATTGAAGACCAGAGGAATCAAAGATCCTCAGGAAGTTTATTTGGCAGTACTTAATACATCAGGTGAGTTATATATTGATTTATATAAAGACCATCTAGATGACAAATCCTTGTAAAATGGTTATAATAGAAAGGAAAGTTTTTTAATGAAGAGAGTTGTAATAATCTCATTCACTTGCATACTTTTAGCAATATTTATTCTAATAATGAATTCTGGCGGTTTCTTGAAAAAACCTTTTACTGATCAAGATGATGTAGAGACATTGTTACAGAACTTGAATGAAGATATAGTTAATGGTGATTGGGAAAAAGGTCAAGACGACATAGAAAAGTTAAAAGATGCATGGAATATGGTAAGCAAAAGAGTTCAATTCAGTGTTGAAAGAGATGATATAATGGGTATTGAATTGTCTATTGCCAGGCTTAAAGGTTCAATACGTGGTAAAAACATAGAACAATGCTTAATTGGATTCGAAGAACTGAAATTATATTGGAACAACTTAGAAGAGTAGGTGGATAAATGAGTTTTTATGAAAGTATATCTAAATCTTATGATAACATATTTCCCTTGAAAGAAAGCATGGTCAATTATGTGCTAGAAAGTATTTCAGATTACTCATCCTGTAGATTATTGGATATCGGGTGTGCTACTGGACATATGGCTGGAACTATTGCTGCAAAGGGTGTTGAAGTTATGGGAATCGACCTTGATTCTGAAATGATTAAATATGCAGCCAAAAATTTTGAAAGGGAAAATATATCCTTTCAAGTTATGGATATGTTGAAAATAGAAGAGAAATTTGAAAACAATAGTTTTGATATAGTTACTTGCTTTGGTAATACATTGGTTCACTTAACTAATGAAGAGGAAATATTTGAAGCTTTAAAAAATATGAAAGCTGTTCTAAAAGCCAAGGGTAAGCTTTTGATTCAGATATTGAACTACCAGTACATCTTAGATAAAAGTATCAGAGAGTTACCTGTCATAGAAAATGAGTATATCAAATTTGAAAGATTCTATGCTGAACAAGTAAGGGATGAAAGATTAATTTTTGAGACAAGATTAACTATAAAAGACACTGGAGAAATAATTTCTAATGAAATATACCTGTATCCTTTATTGGAAAAACAATTGAATGATTATCTTGAAAAGCTAGGATTTCGTAATATTAGGTTCTATAAGAATTTTAATAGAGAACCTGCATCTTATAATCATCTGCCATTGGTTTTAGAAGCATCATTAGAGGAATAAGATACAGGTAGGAAATATATTATTATAATCAATGAACTGATTTATTGTTATCTTTGTATTTTTTGTTATTTCTTTTGATTTCAATTATAGGTTTTCTAAGGAGTATATTAGAAAGGGCTTTCCCATTAAAAGGAATGAGAGGCCATGTATACCGCATACCACTAAAGGTTTTGGTGGTTCCGATAATGATAAGTATGATTATTATACCGGCAAAGAATCCATATGCATTGAATAAACCAGTCAGCAATAATAGGAATAGTCTAAACAAGCGTATTGCAAGTGCAAATTCAATACTTGGAGAAGCAAAGGTGCATATTCCCACAATTGCCATGTACAATATGGTTTCTGGTATGAACCAACCTACATCTACAGCGAATTGACTAAGAATCAAACCACCGATTATACCTAGAGAAGTAGACAAGGTATTAGGGGTATGAATTGATGCAATCCTCAACATATCAAGACCTAACTCCAATATGATGAATTGAATGAACAAGGGGATATTACCAACTTCTTCTGGACCAATGAATTCTAGAGCTTCAGGTAGATAAGATGGATTTAATGCGAATAAAAGCCAAAGTGGTGATAATACCATAGCTATAAAAATGGATAGAAACCTTATCCATCTTATATATGTTCCCACTAACGGATTTTGATAATAGTCTTCCGAATGTTGAGTGAAATGGAAGAAGGTTGTAGGAAGTAATATTACACTTGGAGATGTATCTACTATTATAGCAATATGGCCTTCAAGGAGATGGGCAGCCACAACGTCAGGTCTTTCTGTAAAACGTACTTGTGGCATTGGGTTATACCATTTTTTCTTTATCAGTAGTTCTTCAAGAGATTTTTCAGCCATTATAAGGGATTCAACTTGAATGTTATCCATTTTCTTATGAAGGTCCTCAAGTAGTTTGTCATCAACCAAATCTGCAATATAACCGATTGAAACATCGGTTTTAGAACGTTTTCCTACAGTAGTCATTTCAAAGATTAATCTAGAATCTCTTACCCTTCTTCTTATTAATGCAGTATTGAAGATAACTGTTTCAACTAATCCATCACGAGAACCACGTGTTACTTTTTCAAGATCAGGTTCTTCGGGACCTCTTGCAGGATAAGTTCTAGCATCAATTATTATACCCTCAGATTGATTTTCTAATATTAACCCAACTGCTCCTGATAGTACAGAATCTCTAATAGTATCATAATCATCGAAGGTTTCAACTTCTATATATCCAATATGACTTGAAATCCAATGTTTCAAATCATTGATATTTGTATCTTTTGCAGGTAGGTTTTGAAGGTTTTCTAGTAACCATAACATTATATCGTCTTTTGCAAATCCATCTATAAAGACAAGATACCCTTTTGTGTTACCAAAAGTAAGGTCTCGTCCAATGATATCAAAACTTTTTTTGATAGGTAGTATTTTATTGATTACATCTATATTTTTTGTCAGGTTTTTAGATAGTTTCATTATAATCTCCTATCCTAAGAATTCAGGTTTTCTTGTGTGGTCAGAGCGTACAGCTTTTTGGAGTATAGTAAAATCGAATTGGTCAGGATTGAGGTTGAAATCACAGGGGAATTTAGTGCCACAATTTTCACATTGGATGTATTGAAAAGAATCTCCATTTTCCCTGGTATCAAATTCAAAAGATACATTCTTATCATTTTGGGGTATATTATTATCTGTACCTATTTTATAAGAATAGGTAAAGGTAGCTTGATGTTTTGCCATTAAATTGGTGGAATTACAAACAGGGCAATGTATAGAATTATTTAAATTCATTTAATCACTTCCTCGATTAATTATTTTATATAATCATATAATAAGTATTACCAATTTCTAATTCATATATGTTGTTTTAGCAAAAAAGTAAAATAAGGACAAAATATTTATAAAAAAATAAGGATAATATGTAAATTAACAAGACAAAATAAAACAAAAAATAAACAAGATTAAACAATATTTTATAGAAGTATTGGTATATCATTATTTGGAAGTATATTATTAATGGTACAATGTTAAGGAGGCTTTTATATTATGCTAGATAGAAAATGGACCATGTATATTCTACATCATTCACACACTGACATAGGTTATACTGATTTACAAGAAAGAATTATTTATACTCATGTTGATTACATCAAGTCAGCAGTAAATACAATCAAAGAAGGCTATAAGAATGGAACAATTGACAAAGACTTCAAATGGAATTGTGAAACATACTATTGTGTAGAAAGATTCTTGGAAGAAGCTACAGAACAAGAGAAAAATGATTTCTATGATGTAGTAAAATCTAATAATATCGGACTATCTGCTACGTATTTGAATTTTAATGATTTAGTTGATAAGGAAGTATTGAACAAAAGAACAAAAGAGATGGTTGATATTTTTGGTGAACAGGGAATCGATGTAAAAGTAGCCATGAATGCAGATGTCAACGGAATTTCCCTTGGAACATTTGATGTATTATTGGATAATAATATCGAATTTTTATTTACTAACATTCATACTCATCATGGAATGTACCCTCTTTATCAAAATCAAAAACCTTATTATTGGGAAAATAAAGATGGTAAAAGATTATTAGTATTCAGTGGAGAACATTACAATTTGGGTAATGCACTAGGTATAATCTATAATAAAAACATTAATTTCATGACAGAAAACTATTTCGGCACAACTCAGCCTCAAAATCATATTGATGCACTTAAGCATAATATAGATAATTATCTTGAACAATGCGCTGAAAATGGATATGATTATAACTTTATTCCTGCCTGTGTATCAGGTGTGTTCAGTGATAACGCTCCACCAAATACAGATATCATAAGAACCATAAAAGAGTTTAATGATGTCTATGGTGATGAGATTGAACTTCAAATGGTAACAGTGCAAGAATTCTATGATAAGATTAAAGACCAAGTAAAAGATGCACCAGTGTACACAGGTGATTTAACAGATTGGTGGGCTAATGGTGTGGGAAGTACACCATATGCAGTAAAACATTACAAAGAAGCTCAAAGAATGTACCATTTATGTAAAAGATTAGATAGAGATGGTAATATAAGTAATGAAAAATTAGTAAGAGAAGCAGAAGACAACATGTTACTATTTGCTGAACATACTTGGGGTCATTCTTCTACAATTACTAATCCTTATGATACAATGGTACAAAATCTGGACATCAGAAATATAAGCTATGCATCAAAGGCACATGAGGCATCAGCTAAAGATCTTAATAGAATTACTCATAAAAAAGGTGACAAACTTCGTTATTATGATCTAAGTGGTAAGATAAAAGCAATCAATCCATCAAATAGAAGATGTAAGAACGTTGTAGAATTCTATATAGAAGTATGGAAATATCAAGGTGTCAAAGTTATTTGTGAATCCACAGGTGAAGAAATGAAGGCTCAGATGTCTTCTCATCCAAGAGGTGTACTAATCAGCTTTGTTGATACGTTTGAAGCTAATGAAGAAAAAGTCTACAGCTATGAAGAAGTTCTTAAAAAAGAAATTGTTAATACAAGAGTTGCTTATGTAGGAGCAGAAAGAGTAAAAGATATCGTTAATGATTACGATACAACAAATTATAAAATTCCTTATGGAATAGAAAATGATTACTTCAAAATATCTTATGAAATAGGTAAAGGAGTAACTTCCTTCTATAATAAGGTAGATAAAGTTGAGATGTTAAAAGAAGGAGATAGTGCATTCTTTACTCCTATTTATGAAAAAACACCAGTAAAAACTGATGTATATGAAGAAAGAAGATTATTAGGTAGAAATATACGTGGTCTTCATGCTGAAAAATATATAGGAAAATTAGTTGATATTAAGATTATTGATAATGGCGAGATATTTACAACTGTTGAACTTATATATGAATTGGAAGGTACTTATTTTAGTTCTGTGGTCATAAAACTATACAATACTCTACCAAAATTAGAGTTTAAATACAAAATAGCTAAAACATTATCTACAGATATTGAAAGTGTATATCTACCATTAACACTTGACAACCTTAATGCAACTAAATATATTGATAAAAGTGATGCTGTAATGAGACCAGGTATCGATCAGGTTCCAGGTACTTGTATGGAATATTATCTTGTTGATAACGGTTTGATATATGAATCAGACAAGAATACTATCTTAATCCAAACAAAAGATACACCACTTATATATATGGGAGAATTAAAACATCATCCAATAGTTCTTTGTGACAACAAGGAAGAGAACAATAAAAGAGATGTGTACTCATGGATTATGAACAATACATGGGAAACTAATTTCAAAATGGATCTATCAGGTATAACAGAATACTGCTATACTCTAGACCTTGTTGAAACAACTAATGCACGAGAAAGCTTTAACAGAATGAAAGATGAAAGTTTTGGCGTAATCACCTTTATGATTAATGATTAAAGATCAGGTGTTTGCATTTCTTAATATTTATTGACATATTTTATAAAAACACTTGAAAAATTTCTGATAATACATTAATATGAAATTATAAATGATGAGTGTAACTTATAATACTCATTAACATATATATTAGTATATAAATATGATTTGAATAATAATTAAATAATGAATCCTATGTGAAAATTGCGAGAGATACCTGTTTAAGGAGCCGAAGAAGCAACATAGAAATAAGCCATATTTCTATCGAATCTTTCAGGCAAAAGGATCGCAATTGGATGGGAATTCTGGAAAGCTTTTTGAAAGCACCGAAGGAGCAATATCTCAATGATAGAATCTCTCAGGTAAAAATACAGGATAAGACGGCATTTACATTAAAATGCTCTCTTATCCTTTTTATTATTTTAACGGTATATTCAATAATGCTTAAAAATATGGCTAGATTACCGAGTGAAGATAGTATAGGGGAATATGTAGCAGTGAGCCAGGACGGCGAACTCAGCTTTTTAAACATGGACGTTTAATTAGCTGACGAAATATTCCCCTATACTATCTGAACGACCGTTATACATAATGTTTAATTACTAGACTTATTAAATCATAATACTAATATATTCTATATAAGTCCAATTAAATAATTGTTAAATAGCAGCAATTATTTAGATCAATTAGACTTATGAAATCAAGTAAAATATATTGAACTTATTTAATGAGTGTATAGATTCTTAAGTTCAATATATAGATAAAGGGAGGTTTACATATGGAACAAAGTAAAAGAACAGCTTTATACGATACTCATAAGAAATATAATGGAAATATAGTAGATTTCGCAGGTTTTGAACTTCCGTTATATTATGAAAGTATTCTTGAAGAGCATAATGCTGTAAGAAATAATGCAGGGATGTTTGACGTAAGTCATATGGGCGAAGTAACAGTTAAGGGAGAAGAGGCAGAAAAATACATACAGAATCTAGTTACCAACGATATATCAGTCATTACTGATAATGGAGTCATGTATACACTTATGTGCTATGAAGATGGTGGTGTTGTAGATGATTTGTTAGTCTATAAATATAATACCACTGACTATCTCCTTGTCATTAATGCAAGCAATATTGAGAAAGACTACAATTGGATGGTAGAGCAAAAAGGTTCATTTGATGTTGATTTAGAAAATATTAGCGATGATGTAGCAGAAGTTGCACTACAAGGACCAAAAGCACAAGAAATACTCCAAAAATTGACAGACACTGATTTACAGACAATCACATTTTTTAGATTCAATGAGAACGTGTTAGTCAATAATAATAAATGTATTGTATCAAGAACAGGATATACAGGAGAAGATGGTTTTGAAATATATACTTCTCTAGATAATATAGTCAATATATGGGAAGCAATAATGGAAGCTGGTAAAGATGAAGGGTTAAAACCTGCTGGGTTAGGTTGCAGGGATACACTTAGATTCGAGGTTGCATTACCTTTATATGGAAATGAGATAGATAAAGACATAACTCCATTAGAAGCATCATTAGGATATTTTGTAAAATTAGACACAGATTTTATAGGTAAAGATGTATTGGTTAAACAAAAGGAGCAAGGACTATCAAGAAAGCTAGTGGGTATTGAATTACTTGGAAAAGGTATAGCTAGACATGGTTATGATATTTTATCACCTGAAGGAGATAAGATAGGAGTTGTTACTACAGGTTATCAATCACCATCAGTAGGTAAAACTGTAGCTCTCGGTTTAGTTAATATAGATTATACTAAAATGGGTACAGATGTAAGTGTTAAGATTAGGAAAAAACAAGTACCAGCTAAGGTAGTAAGCAAAAAATTCTATAAGAAAAATTATTCCAAATAGTTAAACAAAAGAGGCTATGCCTCGTATATCTACACTAAAAATATAAAATAAATTTAGGAGGAATTGACAATGAAAATTATGGAAGGTTATTATTATACTAAAAATCATGAATGGGTTAAAGTAGATGGGAATACAGCAATAGTAGGTGTGTCAGATTTTGCACAACATGCTATGGGTCAAATAGTTTATGTGGAATTACCAGAAATAGATGATGAATTCTCTAAAGAAGATGCATTTAGTGTTGTAGAATCAGTAAAAGCTGCATCAGACATATATATGCCTGTTGGAGGTACAATAGTAGAGGTTAATGAAGATTTGGATGATGAGCCAGAATTAATTAATACTGACCCATACACTAATTATATCTGTAAAATTGAATTAACTGATGAAAATGATATAGAAGGTCTAATGAATGCAAAAGAATACGAAGAGTTCTGCGATAAATAAAAATTAAAATGTAAGGAGGTAGGTAGCTTATGTTTCCATATTTACCACATACCGAAGAAGATATAAAGAGTATGTTAGAAGTTATAGGGGTAGAAAGCATAGATGCTTTATTTGATGATGTGCCTGAGAAAATAAGGTTAAAGGAATTATTGAATATTAATGAACCAATGAGTGAATTAGAAGTAAGTCAGTACATGAAAAAGTTTGCTGACAGTAATAAAGGTGTAGACGACTTGGTATGTTTCTTAGGAGCAGGAGCATATGACCATTATATACCATCAATTATAAAACATATAACTTCACGTTCTGAATTCTATACTGCTTACACTCCATACCAGCCTGAAATCAGTCAAGGTACATTACAGGCTATATTTGAATATCAAAGCATGATATGCGAATTGACAGGTATGGATGTAGCCAATGCTTCATTATATGACGGTTCTACTGCTACAGCAGAGGGAGCACTCATGGCATGTGGAGCCACAAGAAGAAATAAAATTGCTGTATCTAGGACTGTGAGTCCAGGTACAAGAAAAGTTTTAGAGACTTATACAAAATATAAGGGAATAGAACTTATTGAAATAGAAGAAAATGATGGCGTTACTGATATAGATGATTTAAGAAATAAGATGAATAAAGATGTTGCAGGAGTAATTGTTCAAAATCCTAACTTCTTTGGAATTATAGAAGATATGAGTGAAGTAGAAAAAATTACCCATGATTCAAAAGGACTGTTAATGATTAATGCAGACCCAATATCACTGGCTATTCTAAAAACTCCAGGTGAATATGGTGCTGATATAGTTATTGGTGAAGGTCAAAGTCTAGGTAATCCACTTAATTTTGGAGGTCCATATCTAGGATTTATTTCCTGTACTAAAAAATTGATGAGAAAACTTCCAGGCAGGATAGTAGGTCAGGCAGAAGATGTAAATGGAAAAAGAGGTTTTGTGTTGACTCTACAAGCTAGAGAACAACATATAAGGCGGGATAAAGCAACTTCCAATATTACATCCAATCAAGGTCTTAACGCTCTTACTGCTGCTATATATCTTAGTACTCTCGGAAAAGAAGGATTAAAAGAAGTAGCTAAGAATTGTCTAAAGAAAGCTCATTATGCTGCTGAACTAATAGGTAAGTCCAGTAAATACGAACTCAGGTTCAATAAACCATTTTTCATGGAGTTTGTGATTAAGAGCAGTATAAAACCTGAAAAAGTCAACAAAGAGCTTCTACATAATAATATTCTTGGAGGTTATGAACTAGGAGGGGATTACAGTAATTATAATGATGATATACTCCTATGTGTAACTGAGAAAAGAACAAAGAAACAAATAGATGATTTAGTAAACATAATGGAGGGGATGTAAATGGTAGAATACGATAAATTGATTTTTGAGGTATCAAAAGATGGTAGAAAAAGTTATAGCCTTCCAGAGTGTGACGTACCTGATACTAACATAGAGGAACTTATTCCAGCTGAATTTCTTAGAAAAGAAGATGCACAGCTACCACAAGTAAGTGAAGTAGATGTAATACGTCATTTTACGTTGTTATCTAATAAAAACTTTGGTGTAGACACTGGATTCTATCCTCTTGGTTCTTGTACAATGAAATATAATCCAAAGATAAATGAAGATATGGCTTCCCTAGATGGGTTCACAAAACTTCATCCATTGCAACCAGAAAGCACAGTACAGGGAGCATTGGAATTAATGTATAACCTACAAGAAAGTCTACAAGAGATAACTGGTATGTCAAAAGTTTCTTTACAGCCTGCTGCAGGGGCTCAGGGAGAGTTGACAGGACTTATGATAGTTAAGGCATATCATGATTATAATGGTAATCATAATAAGAAAAAGATCATTATCCCAGATTCTGCACATGGTACTAATCCAGCAAGTACTAGTATGGCAGGTTTTACATCTGTTGAAATCAAATCAAATGATAAGGGAATTGTAGATATTCAGGCGCTAAAAGAAGTATTAGATGAAGATGTTGCAGGACTTATGCTTACTAATCCTAATACACTTGGTCTATTTGAAAAGGATATTCTCACTATATCAGAGCTGGTTCATGAGGTAGGAGGGTTACTATATTATGATGGTGCCAATATGAACGCTAACATGGGAATAACACGCCCTGGGGATATGGGATTTGATATTGTCCATCTTAATCTGCATAAGACATTTTCAGCACCTCATGGAGGAGGAGGACCAGGAAGTGGACCAGTTGGTGTGGTTAAAGAATTAGCTCCATTCCTTCCAAGGCCAATAGTAGATAAAGAAGGCGACAATTATACTCTTAAAAATGATATAGAAACATCTATAGGAGCAGTTAAAAACTTCTATGGTAATTTTGGAGTGCTTGTAAAAGCTTATACCTATATTCTTACTATGGGAGGAGAAGGCTTGAGACAGGCAAGCAGGTTAGCGGTACTTAACGCTAATTATATGAAGGAAAGATTGAAAGAAGATTATATATTGCCAGTTGATGAAGTATGTAAACATGAATTTGTTTTAGGTGGATTAGGAGAAAATGAAGGTCACGTAACAACATTGGATGTTGCCAAGAGACTTATGGATTATGGATATCATCCACCTACAATATATTTTCCGCTTATAATAGATAGTGCTTTGATGATAGAGCCTACAGAAACTGAAAGCAAGGAAAATATGGATGGTTTTATAGAGGCGCTTATCAAGATAAAAGAAGAGTCCATTAGTAATCCAGAGGAATTGAAAAAAGCTCCATTTAAAACTTGTATCAGAAGATTTGATGAAGTTACAGCAGCTAGAAAACCAATATTGCGCTACACAAAATAATCTAAATAAATGGGAGGTGGATCAATGAAGGATATTATTGTAATAGGTGGTGGACCTGGAGGTTATGTGGCAGCCATAAGAGCCGCTCAGCTTGGTGCTAAAGTTTGTATAATCGAGAAGGATAGATTTGGTGGTACTTGTCTTAATAGAGGCTGTATACCTACAAAAGCTCTATATAGAAATGCTGAGATAATAAATACCCTAGGTAGAAGTGAAGAATTTGGTATAGACATAGAGAGCTACAACATCAATTATAAGAGTGTACTAAAAAGGAAAGATGACGTAGTAGGAAAATTAGTCAGTGGTGTTGAAAAGTTATTGAATGATAACGGTATTTTGATACTAGATGGTACAGGTATAATAAAAGACCAGCAAACTGTAGAAGTTATCAAAACAAACGGCGATACAGAGATTATAAAAGGAAAAAATATAATAATAGCAACAGGTTCAATGCCTGTAAAACCTCCTATTGATGGAATCTGTGAACCAAATGTCCTTACGACCAAAGAAATATTGGAGTGTGAAGAGATACCAGAAAAATTAGTAATTATAGGCGGCGGCGTTGTTGGTATGGAATTCGCTAGTATCTTCAATGCTTTTGGATCACAAGTTTCTGTAATAGAGTTTCTGCCTAATATTTTAAATGGTGTGGATATAGGTATTTCAAAACGTTTTAAATCAATGGCGAAGAAAAAAAATATTGATATAATGACTAAATCAAAAGTCACTAAGATTATTAGTGAGGACAATAAACTTCAAGTATGTTATGAAAGCAAAAATAAAGAAAAGATAGTAGAGGCAGATAAGGTATTGGTTGCAGTGGGAAGAAAACCTAATCTGGAAAACATAGGTTTAACTGAAATCGGTATTGATCATGATAGTAAGGGTATCAAAGTTGATGAAAATAATGAAACATCTGTAAAAGGAATATATGCTATAGGCGATGTAAACGGCAAGATAATGCTTGCACATGCGGCTTCCCATCAGGGAATTGAAGTAGTCGATAATATAATGGGTGTTGGCTCTGATGAAGAGTCTCAAGTGGTACCAAGCTGTATATTTGTTTTTCCAGAGATTGCTTGTGTAGGTATGACAGAACAGCAAGCAAAAGAAGAAAACATTAATGTAAAAATTGGCAAATTCATGTTTTCAGCTAATGGAAAAGCAATGGCTCTAGGAGAAGATGAAGGATTTGTCAAGATTATTGCACGTCAAGAAGACGATGCAATATTAGGTATGCATATATTAGGACCTCATGCATCTGATTTAATACATGAAGGAGTTTTAGCCATACAGAATGGTTTAAAGACTATGGATGTTATTAAGACAATTCATGCTCATCCAACTCTTGGAGAAGCTATACACGAAGCAGCCTTAGATACTCAAAATAGGGGAATACATATAATACCAAAGAAATAATGTTAAGCAATAATGAATAAATGCTTTATTAAATAAAAGAAAATACATCTGTATATTAATAATAATTAACAGATGTATTTTTTGACTTTTAATATAATTAGTTTACATATTTGGTGTATGTCACTTAGTTAATTTATTATCAATATAAATATAAATAAGCCAATCAAAAAAATGGAAAAAAATATTAAAGATGAATATTTAAATCACAAAAAATATTACTGAATTAAATCAAAAATATTTAAAAATGGTTTTCCATAGTATATACTGACATTATAAGACATTTCACATATTAATTATTCAGGTATAAATACATATATACAAGAATTATTTTGTTAGGTATCATGACTGAACTTAAAAATTACTAATACAGTTTGTAATACGTGAATATATTATACTTAAGGAATAGAGTGCAAAAAAGAGTTACTGCCAATATAATTATTAGAAAAGAGGGCTATATGGATTCGATTGATATTAGTATTTTAAGATTATTGCAAAAAAACGCAAGATCCACTGTTTCAGAAATAAGCTCCCAGATCAATTTGTCTATATCAGCTGTAAGTGATAGGCTGAAAAAACTTGAATCCGGAGGTATCATAGATCAATATACAACAATTATTAACCCTAGTTATCTGAATAAAAGATTGACAGCAATCATGTTCATTGCTATTGATAGACCTAAGTATACTGATGATTTCATTACCTTTATTCAAGAAACAGATGAAATACTAGATTGTCTGTATATAGCTGGTGAATATGACTATTCATTAAAGATTGTTACTAAGGATACATTTTCTCTAGAGCAACTATTGAATAAAATAAAAGCAATTGAAGGCATCAAAAAAACTAAAACAAACGTAGTTTTATCCACAGTCAAGAATTCACACTCAATCATTCCATCAATGGAGACGTCAAAATAGAAATATTCATTAGTATCCTGTTGGTAGTATACAGTTCTTAGCTAATACCGATTAAAGCTATCATACTGTATAGTATATATAAATTATTTAAGGAGGAGGAAATTTATGATTATAGGTGTATTAAAAGAAATTAAAAACAATGAAAACAGAGTAGGATTAACTCCTGCAGGTGTAAGTGCTCTAGTAAAAAATGGTCACACAGTATATGTTGAAACTAAGGCAGGACTTGGAAGTGGTATCACTGATGAAGAATATGTTGAAGCTGGTGGGGTTATAAAAGAAAAGAATACTGATATATTCGATACAGCAGATATCATAGTAAAAGTAAAAGAGCCTTTAGAATGTGAATATGACCTATTCAAAGAAGGTCAAACACTATATACATATCTACATCTTGCTCCTAATGAGCCTCTTACTAAAGCGTTGCTTAAGAAAAAAGTTACTGGTATAGCTTATGAAACTGTTGAAGAAAAAGACGGTTCTTTACCATTATTGGTTCCTATGAGCGAAGTAGCAGGAAGAATGTCAACACAAGTTGGTGCACATTTACTTCAAAAGTATAATGGTGGAATGGGTGTTCTACTTGGTGGTGTTCCAGGAGTTTTACCAGCAGAAGTTGTTATTATAGGTGGAGGAATCGTTGGTACCAATGCTGCAAAAATGGCTTTAGGTCTTGGTGCTAGAGTAACAATACTTGATATCAATGCTCATCGTCTTGCACAATTAGATGATATATTTGGTGGAAGAGTTTCAACACTTATCTGTAACGATTATAATATCTGTCAAATGGTTAAAAGAGCTGATTTATTGATTGGTGCTGTACTTGTAAAAGGTGCAAAAGCTCCTAAGATAGTAAAAGAAGATATGGTTAAGACAATGAAGAAAGGTTCTGTTATAGTTGATGTAGCTATTGATCAAGGTGGTTCTATAGAAACTATAGATCATATAACTACTCATGACAATCCATGTTATGAAAGACACGGAGTCATTCATTATAGTGTTGCCAATATGCCAGGAGCTGTTCCAAGAACTTCTACTTATGCTTTAACAGGTGTAACTCTTCCATACCTTGTAAAAATGGCTAATAAAGGTGTGAAAGAAGCTCTACTTGAAGATAAGAGATTATTATTAGGTCTTAATACTTATGATGGAAAGGTAACTTATGATAATGTAGCAACAGGATTAAATCTAGAATACTTTGATCCTGAAACTTTATTGAAATAATAAATCAATAAAAAGGGGCTGTCTCATAATACATTTTTTGGATAATTAATTGCCAGTAAGATAGATATTGATTAGCTGTTTTACTAGGTCATCTTTTATAAAATGTATTGTGAGCAGTTCCTTTTTGTTATAATATTATTGTCTCTTAACATATTGAAAATTGTATATCAAATTGAGTATTGATATAATATTTGTTTTTATATCACATTTAATGTTAATATGTTATAATTATATGTAAGGAGGCGAAAGCAGTAATGTATAAAAAACCGTACATAGCAAGTGATAGAATAATACTTAGGTTAGCTGAAAAGAATGACACAGATGAAGTATATGAATATCATTTGAGGAACAAAGATTACTTGGCTCCATTTGAACCGAAACATAATGACAGATATTATACAAGAGAACGCTGGGAAAAATTAAATCACAGAAGTCTAAAAGATGCTGAAGAAGGTAAAGCTATAAGACTATTTATTTTTAGAAAAGAAGATAATAAAAGAGTCATTGGAGAATTGAATTTTGAGTTTATCATGAAAAAACCTATGTGTTCATGTGAAATTGGTTACAGTATGGATGAGCATGAACAAGGTAAAGGTTATATGACAGAAGCTGTGAAATTAGGGACGGATTATGTGTTTAGAGAGCTTAATCTTATGAGAATAAGCGGAGGCTATAGCAAGAGCAATGAAAAAAGCGGTAACGTTATGAGAAAAGCAGGTTTTGTGGGAAATAATTTAATAAAAAATTACATGCTGATTAATGGAAAATGGGAAGATATAATTTATTGTTACCTATACAATAATAATTGGAAGGATGAATAGGAGGCGAATTCTTTTATTAATAATCAGTTGAAGCAAATATAAAATTTGATTTTTAAATGAAATGGATGAATTTATAAAATAATGCTTAGGGGGAAGGTTAAAATGGACAATGTAACAAAGGAAGTAATCATTGATAATTTTAAGCAAAGAAATATTAAGGCAGAATTTTATAATACAATAGAAGAGACGAACCAGAGAATTTTAGAATTAATACCACCAAAAGGTTCTATTGGAATTGGACATTCCAATACTCTAGAACAATTAGATGTGATTAATCAACTGAGTAATAGAGGAAATGAAGTTATAGATAAGACATCTGCAAAAAGCGAAGAGCAAATCAAGGAGTTCAAGAAGGAATCCCTTACTGCAGATTGGTACATATGTGGAAGCAATGCTGTTTCAATGGACGGGCAGATTGTAAATATTGATCATAGTGGTAATAGAGTTGCAGCTCTTATGTACGGACCTGACAATGTAATTCTAGTTATTGGTGTTAACAAAGTAGTTAGTACTCTTGATGAAGCAATAAATAGAGCCAAGAATATAGCTGCTCCCAATAATGCAATAAGAGCAGATTACAAACCACCTTGTGTTTATCTCAAGAAATGTGTGGATTGTACATCTAGCGAGAGAATATGCAATTACCTTACAATCATACAAGGTCAAAAAGATAAAGATAGATTGAAAGTGTTAATTGTAGATGAGGAATTAGGATATTAGTGAAGGAAATCAAGGTAAATATAGGGGACATATTAACGTTCAAAACGTATTACATGATAGTCCCCTAAAAACTTTTTAATATGGGTTGAAAAAGTTTTTTTGTTATGCTATAATTTACTTAAATTAAAAAAGACAATTCAAATTATATTTTTTTTGGAACTTTCTAAAGTGATTTTAAAAACTATAAAAACATAAAAAGGAGAAATGAAAATGAGCTATTTCAATGTAGAAAATGTTAAATATGAAGGACCAAAATCTAAGAATCCATTATCATTCAAGTATTATAATAAGGATGAAGTAGTTGCTGGTAAACCAATGAAAGAGCATCTTAGATTTGCTATGAGCTATTGGCACACTCTAGCAGCAAATGGTTCAGATCCATTCGGAGTAGGAACATATGTTAGAGCATGGGATGGATTAGAAGGAATGGAACTTGCTAAAGAGAGAGCTAAAGCAGGTTTTGAATTAATGCAGATCCTTGGGATGGAGTATTATTGTTTTCATGATGTAGATGTTGCTCCAGAAGGAAAAACTTTACAAGAATCATTGGATAATCTTGATGAAATGGTGGATTACCTAGAAAAACTTCAACAAGAAACAGGTGTAAAACTATTATGGGCTACATCTAACATGTTTAGCCATCCAAGATTCGTACACGGAGCTGCAACTTCATGTAATGCAGATGTATTTGCTTATTGTGCGGCAAAAGTTAAAAAGATGCTAGAAGTTGCAAAACGTCTTGGTGCTGAAAACTATGTTTTCTGGGGTGGACGTGAAGGATACGAAACACTACTCAACACTAACATGGAATTAGAGCTAGACAACTTAGCTAGATTCTTAAAAATGGCTGTTGATTACGCTCAGGAAATAGGATTCACTGGACAATTCTTAATTGAGCCTAAACCAAAAGAGCCTACAAAGCATCAATATGATTTTGATACTGCTACAGTACTTGCGTTTCTAAGAAAATATAACTTAGATGGATATTTCAAGATGAACATAGAAGCTAATCATGCAACCTTGGCAGGACATACTTTCCAACATGAACTTCATACTTGTAGAATTAATGATGTACTTGGAAGCATTGATGCAAATCAAGGTGATATGCTACTTGGATGGGATACTGATCAATTCCCAACTAATATCTACGATAGTACTTTAGCTATGTATGAAGTACTTAAAAATGGTGGAATCGCTCCTGGAGGATTGAATTTTGATTCCAAATTAAGAAGAGGTTCATTTGAGTTGGATGATTTATTATACGGTTATATCGCTGGAATGGATAATTTTGCAAAAGGTCTGTTAGCAGCAGCTAAACTATTAGAAGAAAACGCTCTTGAAGAATATGTTGATAAGAGATACAAGAGCTATACACAAGGTATTGGAAAAGATATCGTTGATGGCAAAGTTGGTTTAAAAGAGTTAGCAGAGTATGCTCTTGAAAATGATCAAATCGTTAATGAATCTGGTCGCCAAGAACTATTAGAAACAATAGTCAATGATTATATCTATAATGCATAAACATATATCTTAATATTATAAGTATGTTATAATCATATAATAAGATTAAATCAAAGAAGTAAGTATGACTATATTCTCTACAGGATAATAAATGTTGATTATACTTTTTGTAGGGATAGTCATACTTAACTGTTTTTATTAATCATAGCATACAATAAAGATAACAAAGATGGTGATTATATGATATTGCTTAATACAATAAATCAACAAATAATTAAAGAAACCAATAGAGCTAGAATACTAAAATTGATAAGAGAGAAAAAAGAGATAACAATCAAGGATATTGCAAAAGAATTAGGTACAAGTATTCCTACAGTAATTTCTAAAGTCAATGAGTTAATAGAGATAGGTATTATCAAGGAAGGCGGCGTAGCTGAATCTTCAGGAGGCAGGAAACCAGTTCTAATAAGATTTGTACCTGAATCCAGATTAAGTTTTGGAATAAACATATCTCCTAAGAGAATCAGTATAGCCTTAATGAATCTTGATGCAAAGATTTTAGTTGAAAAATCTACAGAATATAATGATTCCTGCTCGTTTGACAAGATTTTATCAAGAACAAAGGAAATTATTGAATCCATAATTATAGAAAATAAAATTGATAGGAATAAAATATTAGGTATTGGATTCTCATTACCTGGAATAGTAGATGAAGAAAATCTGATCTTAGAAAATGCACCCAATATAAATGTAAAAGGATTTGACTTTGGACCCTATGAGAAGTTTTTTGGATTCCCCATATATATAGAAAATGAAGCTAATGTCGCGGCAATAGGTGAATCGGAGCTAGGTATATCTTCACATTATAACAATATGGTTTTCGTATCAATCACAGAAGGTATCGGTACAGGAATAATAATTCAGAACACACTATATAAAAGTACAAACAAAAGAGCTGGAGAATTTGGACATATGAGAATTACTGATGACCATTTAAAGTGTAATTGTGGTCGTACTGGCTGTTGGGAAATGTATGCTTCAGAAACAGCTTTATTAAAAAAATATAATGATAAGGCAACTACAAAAGTTAGTACAGTAAGTCAGCTTATATCAAGAATCGAAGAAAAAGACTCTATAGCATGTGAAGTCTTTAATGATTACATCAGATATTTGGCTGTGGGCATAGAAAATATTATACTTACTCTGTCTCCAGAAAAGATAATCATAGGAGGAAAAATAAGCAAGTATCATAATTTATATGAAAAGAACTTGGTAGAGTATATTAATAGAGAAAGTATACTATATCCTATTGAAGAATCTATAATTGGTTATTCATTATTAAAAGGACGTGCATCAATACTTGGAGCTGGTTTATTGCCAGTCTATCAATTAATCAGGACAGGAGCTACAACGTTATAAATAAGATTATCATAACAATAGAGGAGTGATTTATAATGTTTTTAGGCATAGACCTTGGAACATCTTCGGTTAAACTTATTGCTGTTGATGAAAATGGGCGTATATTAGGCGAAAGCGTAAGGGATTACCCTATATATTATCCCCAATTAAACTATGCAGAACAAAATCCAGAAGATTGGTGGTCTGCTACAAAAGAAGCGCTGAAAGAAATTGTTGATAAGATAGATGTTGAAGTAGATGAAATAGAGTCCATAGGTCTTAGCGGACAAATGCATGGGCTTGTTATATTAGATGAAAATGATAAGGTCCTTAGACCTGCACTATTATGGTGTGACCAAAGAACCCAAGAAGAATGTGACGAGATAACGGAACACTTTGGAAAAGATAAATTAAGAGACTTGACAGCTAACAAAGCCTTAACAGGATTTACAGCCCCTAAAATCCTATGGGTCAAGAAAAATGAACCTGAAATATTCAATAAAATAAATAAGATCATGTTACCAAAAGACTATATAAATTATAAACTAACAGGAAATTTCTCAACAGATGTCTCAGATGCATCAGGTATGCTACTAGTAGACGTGAAAAATCGAACATGGTCAAAAGAAGTTCTTGATTTCTTAAGTATAAAAGAAGAAATGCTCCCAAAACTATACGAATCATCTGATAGTGTAGGTAATTTAAAAGACGACCTAAAAAAAGAAATAGGTATCACTTCAGATATAGTAGTAGCCGCTGGTGCTGGTGACCAAGCAGCAGGAGCAGTAGGGACTGGAGTTGTAGAAGAAGGTACAATCTCAGTGGCATTAGGTACCTCAGGAGTTGTCTTTGCAGCCCACGATAAGTTTGCTGTTGACGATGAAGCTAGAGTACATTCATTTTGTCACGCCAATAACAAATATCACAGCATGGGAGTTATGCTTTCCGCAGCGTCATGCCTAAAATGGTGGGTAGAAGAAGTTAACAAAAATATATCCTTTGACGAATTACTAAAAGAAGCCACCAAAATAGAACCAGGAAGCAATGGACTTATATTTCTACCATATCTAATGGGAGAAAGAACCCCTTATCCTGACCCAGACGCAAGAGGATGCTTTATCGGTCTCACCATTACACATACAAGAGCACATATGACAAGAGCTATCCTAGAAGGTGTATCCTTCGGACTAAGAGATTCCCTTGAAATACTTAAAGAACTAGGTGTACCAATTAAAGAAGTCCGAGTATCAGGTGGAGGAGCCAAAAGTGATCTATGGCGACAAATACTAGCCGATATCTTTGACTGCAACATCAATACCATTAACACCAATCAAGGACCTGCCTTAGGAGGTGCTATACTAGGATGTGTAGCAACAGGCAAATACGATACTGTTGAACAAGTATGCAAAAAATTAATCAAAGTCACCAATACAATAAAACCTATAAAAGAAAATGTAAAACAGTACAACAAAACATATGAAATTTATCATGAACTGTACAGTACCCTAAAAAATACTTTTAATAAATTAAGCAAAATATAATCTTTAGGAGTACTGTTTAAGCTCTAGGATGCTGGTTAGATAATTAGCTAACATGCATCCTAGAGCTTTTATATTATATTTTTTTAGATTTTTTTATCTTTAATAAAAATAAAAATCAGTGATAGCCAACAGTTATATAATAAAGAAGAAAAAGTGTTTTGTAATTACATTGACGGATACTTAAAGCAAAATAGTATATGTATATGTGGAGTAGTGAGGCAGGACGCCGAACCCAGCTTTTAATCTGACAGCCCTACTGGACTGTCAGAAATAATGATGGACTCGATGTCCATTATTATTTATTGAGATCAGGACGAGCAAGTAGCTGGCGAAACATATACATATACTATTTTGCAATAACCAAGTCAGAACAAAAAACTTCTTCTGACTCACTTGCACTAATATCTCTTACATCCAATTTTTTATTTGACTTCCCATTAACAAAGGAGTAAAATTACTATAATTATGTAATTTATCATATTACATTAAATACATAATAAATTACATATATATTGACTAAAATATAAATAAGGCAAGGAGGTATTCAATGAAATTTCTAAATAGATTAGAAAGAAAACTAGGTAGATTTGCAATAAGAAATCTAATGTTATATATAGTATTATGTAACGCTTTTGTATATATCTTTATGAATTTTGCTCCCATGCAAACAACAATAAACTTAGCACTAATACCACAACTAATAAAACAAGGTGAAATCTGGAGACTAGTTACTTTTGTATTCTTTCCACCTACCACCAGTATGTTCTTCTTAGTATTTGTATTATACTTTTACTATATGATTGGCAGTACTCTAGAACATGAATGGGGAAGCTTCAAGTTCAATATCTATTATTTATTAGGAGTCATAGGAGCTATAGTAGGAGCATTCATAACAGATACACCAGTATTCAGTTCCTTCTATATTAATTTATCATTGTTCTTGGCATTTGCTAGACTTTATCCAGACTACCAAATATTATTATTCTTTATTATACCAGTAAAAATGAAATGGTTGGCATGGTTTAACTGGGCGTATTTTGCATATATAATACTAATGGGTAATTCTTCAGCCAGATTAGCAGCTATAATGGCACTAATTAATTTCTTTATATTCTTTGGAAAAGAAATAATTACTGGAACAAGAAATACCACAACCAGTTATTATAGAAAAAAACAATATAATGCAGGATTAAATAGTAATAAAAAAGCGTATGTTCATAAATGTACTGTTTGTGGAAGAACTGAACTAGATGACAAAAACTTAGAATTCAGATATTGTTCAAAATGCCATGGCTATCATGAATATTGCATGGATCATCTTCATGATCATGAGCATATTAAAGAAGATAATTAATTTAAAATAATATATATAATTAAAATAATATAAAGATAAAAAATATAGAATAAAAATATCCAATTAAATCTTGGAGTTTTTATTCTTTTTTTGTCTGTTTCTATTAATTTACTTTCTTAATGTAATATATTTCCTTATTTAACTAAATATAATATTGTTTGCTGTTTGTATACTTGTGTAATAAGTTGGTTTTATGGTATATTATAAGTGAATATGTGTAATATTATACTTGTATTAACATATTTTATTAAAAAAGAGTTGTATTTGTTTGGTGTTTACAATTCTTAAGATAAAAAGGAGGAGCACATATGTTAAAAAAAGTATTCAGTAAATCATTTGCTACAATTTTAATTGCTGCCATGATGGCAACTATGGTATTTAATCCTATTAAATCTACAGCACAGGGTATACCATCAATTACGGTATCTAAGACTAATGTTACACTAAACAGTTCACTAGAAGTTACAATAGAAAATGGAAGCCTTAGAGATGATGCTTGGGTTGGATTATATGAGATTGATGTAACACCAGACGGTGACCCAACATCAATTTGGTGGAAGTATCTGTCAGAGGTAGGCGTTAACAATGGTAATGGAACATTTACATTAGATTTATCCAGTATCGGCTGTGACAGGTTCAGACCTTCTGCTAGATATAAACTTGTTCTATTCAATGACGATATAGGAGGATATCCTATAGATGCAAGTGTTAATATCAACCTAGTAGACGATATTAGAGATGGTGTTGGCGATTTGGAAGTACTAGTAGTGAGTGACGTACATATTGGAGATTCGATAGCAAAAGAAAAATTCAAGAAAGTATTAACTAGATCAGAGGAACTAATGACCAATATGGATGGAATACTTATAGCTGGTGACTTTACAGATGCTGGACATAGTAGTGAATACGATAATTTTATGGAAGTTTATAATCAGTATGCTCCTCAAGATGCATTAAGATTATGGGTGATGGGTAATCATGATTATTGGAATGGATTATTACCTGTTCATGCACAAGATAGATTTGAAAGTAAAACAGGTGAAAAAATACATTCTCATAAAATATTAGAAGGATATCATTTTATACAAGTAAGTACAGAAGGAAGAGAAACACATGGAAAATTCACCGATTCATTGAAAGTATGGCTAAAAGAACAACTAGAAATGTCTATTGCTGATGATCCATTAAAACCTATTTTTGTCACAGTACATCAGCATATTTCTAATACTGTATACGGAAGCCATGAATGGGGAAATCCTGCATTATATGATGTATTGGACGATTATCCACAGGTAATAACTTTTTCAGGTCATTCCCATTATGCAATAGATGATGAAAGATCAATTCATCAAAGAGATTTTACTTCAATAGGTACAGCTTCTACAAACTATATGGAATTAGAAAGAGGAAAAATCCAAGGGAGTGTACCACCTGGGGGTAAAGAGTTCAGTGAGGGATTATTGATGAATGTTGATAAAGCCACTAATAAAGTAACTTTAAAACGTATGGATTTCTATAATGATAGAGTAATAAAAGATGATTGGGTAATTGAAGATCCATCAGATAAAACAAAATACATATACACAGACAATCGTGCAGATAGTAGTGAAAATCCATACTTTGAAGATATAGCCCAACTTGAACTCAATTATATACAGCCAGATACTGTAAGAATTACATTTAACCAAGCTAAAGATGAAGATATGGTTCATTCTTATAAAATTCAGGCAGTGAATAAAGCAAATGGTAACATTGAGAAAGAGGTTCTAGCTTTTTCAGAGTTCTATAATTATCCTATGCCAGATAAACTATCATTTGATATAGATGGATTATCCAGCAATGTGGAGCATGAAATCATAGTTACAGCATTAGACTCATTTGAAAAAGAGAGTTTAGAGCCATTAAAAGGGATTGCAGTAAGACCCACTTTAACTCTATCACAAAGTGCAGTAAATATTAATGGAACAATAGAAGTTACATTGAATAATGGAAGAAAAACTCCAGGTAATGAAGACTGGATAGGATTATATGAAGAAAATGAAACACCAGATGGTGACCCAAGTTCAATATGGTGGAGAACATTACCACAATTAGGCATCACAAGTGATAATGGTACATTCACCTTTGATCCAGCAAATATTCCTTCTGATAAAAGAAGTAGATATCATAGTGGACAAAGGTACAAATTTATTTTTGCATATGATGACACATATGATATTCAAGGAAGCAGTAGTTTTGATATAACACCTGCTACCCTAATCCTTTCAAAAGATACATTTGCACTTGATGAAACAATTGATATAACAATTACTGAGAGCAATGATCCAACACATACAGATGATTGGATTGGATTATACGAAGAGGGTGAGACTCCAGATGGTAACCCAGTGTCAATTTGGTGGGCAAAATTACCTGACTTAGGAATTACAGATGGAGAAGGAACAATTACTTTTGACCCAAAAGATATCATTGTTGATAATAAAGACAGATATAGAGCAAATAGACGATATAAGTTTATTTTAGCATATGATGATACATATCGAATTGAAGCAAGTGATTATTTTACTACTTCAGACCCTATACAACAAAATTTAGCTCTTGGTAAACATTGCAGTGCAAGCAGTGAACAAAATATCTTCCATAAAAATTACCCTTGTAAAGCCAATGATGGAAATATGTCTACTAGATGGTGTGCCAGCAATGGTGATAATAATCATTGGTGGAAAGTAGATTTGGGAGATAATTATAATATTGCCAAGACACAAGTTGTATGGGAATATGGCGGAGTAGTATATAAATATAAAATAGATGTCTCTACTAATGACAGTGATTGGATCAATGTAGTAGATAAAACCAACAATACTTCAAATATCCAAATACAGGAAGATAATTTTACAGCAAATGCAAGATACGTTCGTATAACTGTTACAGGTTTAGAAGATGATTGTTGGGCTAGTATCAAAGAATTTAAGATTTTTGAGTAATGTAATTGAATAGCTACACAGAAAAATAGTTCTGATAAACAGAACTATTTTTTTTACAGGATGATTCATATAAAATTATTAATTAGTAACAACAATGATGTTTTTTTCTAGGTTTACGTTTTTTGCATATACAATAGCACTTACATATATACTCTTCATATTTTGGTTTATAATGGCAACATTTTTTACCCCAATCATAATCATCATCATAATCGTAATCCCAATCATAATCGTAGTCATAGTCGCAATCATAATCATATTTACTATAACGTTTCATGTCAAACCTCCTTTAGAGCTTGTTCTACTATAATATATGCTTGTACCATTAATATGGTTACACCTTGTCCTAAAAAATATAAATTAATCATTATATAAGAAAAAATATAAGTCAATTTAATAAAATATAGTGATAAGTTTATACGAAGTATAAAGAAATAATTTTTTATATAATAATAATACATAAAATTAGCATGTATAGGATTGTTAAAATTGTAACATATAACAATAAAAGCATTAAAGCTTTAAATTATATAATAATATAAAAAATTGACAAAAAAATGAAAATGATTATAATTTCTATGTATTAGCTCTATTGCTAATATCAAATATAAAATATATATTTTTGTTTTGGCTACAGTAATATCAAATAAAAGAATAAAAGAGGTGAGAGGGTGACGATATTTGCCACGATTATATTTTGTATATATGTAATTTTTCAAATATTGTATTTCATTGTTCCCATACAAACTATGTGGAATGATAAAAAATCAAAAGAGGAAAGAATGGAAAACAAAGAACAAGGAATCTCTATATTGATACCTGCATACAATGAGGAACTAGTGATTAAAAATTGTATTGATGCAGTATTTAATTTAGAGTACAGTAATTATGAGACGATTATAATAAACGACGGTTCTTCTGATAATACCTTACAGATTCTACGTACATATCTTGATTTGGAAGTAACCGAAAGAACGAAATCAAATCAATTATCACATAAAATAATTCATAATGTTTTACAATCAAAAAAATATCCAAATATATATGTTATAGATAAAGAAAATGGCGGAAAAGCAGATTCTTTAAACGCTGGAATTGAGTATGCACATAATGAGATTTTAATATCCATTGATGCAGACAGTATGTTAAAAAAAGACTCTCTGAATCATATCAACAATGAATTTCAAGATGAAAGTGTTATAGCAGCAGGTGGTACAGTGCATATTGCTCAAGGAATCAAAAAAGAAAAAGGGAAAATATTACCTAATTTTGGCATTAAGCCTCTTATTAGGTGTCAAGTCCTACAATATCTAGATAGTTTTTTTATAAGAAAAATAACTCAAGCTAAATTTGGATCCATGATAGTTATTGCTGGTGCTTTTGGAGCATTTAGAAAAAGTATTTTACTTGAGATTGATGGATATAGAAGTACAGTAGGGGAAGATATGGATATAACTCTAAAATTACAGAAATATATAAATAAGAGTACAAAAAAACTTCGTTTATTATACATCCCAGAAGCAATTTGTTATACTGAATGCCCTGCTAATCTAAAAGGTCTATATAAACAGAGATTAAGATGGCAAAGAGCCTTTATTGATTGTGTAGTGGAATATTGGGATTTACTATTCAAGGGTTTTAATAAAATAGTTTCTTATTATTTTTTGCTGGATTCATTCATCATAGGTACTTTAACTGCTTTTTCTACTATTTTTATAGCTCTTGATATGGCAATACAGGGAATCAATACTTATATGCTTGTCATTCTTTTTATGATAACAACCCTTATAGCCATTTCACAAGATATATTATGCTTAACAGTAAGTGCCCACTATGGTTTTGTATACTCCAAGGTGGATTATGTTAAGATAATATTATTTTTACCATTTGAGGTTTTGATTTATCGACCATTAGGAATGGTATTTACAATAATTGGTACTATCTCGTATTTCTTCAATGATCATCATTGGGGTAGTGCAGATAGGATTGGAGAATTTTCAATATCTTAATTGTGAACTATTTTATAACTATAATTTTAGAGAGGAAGATTATTTGAATAAGCAACAGGTGGAAAATAGAATTCTGTATTTGGATATATTACGTGTTTTAGCTATATTTGCAGTTATTACAATTCATGTAACGGCAATGGATATAATCAAAGTGAAGGATATTGGAAGTTTTGAGTGGTGGGTATCAAATATATTCAATTCAATTTCTAGATGGGGTGTACCAGTATTTTTTATGATGAGTGGAGTTCTATTGCTGAACCCTAAAAACGATGAGAGTACATCAGAATTTCTTAAAAAAAGAATAGGAAAGATAGGTATTCCATTAATCGTATGGTCTATCATATATTCAATTGCCAAACATTATTTTATAGAAATGGACAAGCCTGAAATTATTACATATCCTAAAATATTATTGACTGATATAATTTTTGATAGAGCATATTATCATCTTTGGTTTATATATGTTATTATAACCATTTACTTGATTACTCCCTTTCTGAGAAAGATTATAAAACATTCTAACATCAAAGAAATCAGATATCTACTAATTTTGTGGTTTGTATCAACTATAGGGAGTTATACATATGAAAGTATATATACTTGTATCCTACATGAAAGATCTTCTTATATCCGAATATTAGATATACCATTGGTTGGTGGATTTATAGGTTATTTTGTTCTTGGTTACTATCTTAATAAAATTGAGATAACTAAAAAAATAAGGGGAATCATTTATTTTATTGCTGGATCAAGTTTTATACTTATCCCCATACTAATATACTCTACTAGCATAGGAAAAACTAAACTCAACGAACAATTTTACAATCATTTCATGATTACAACTTTTTTTATCACCATAGGAGTGTTTGTTTTCTTTAGATATAAGAACTTTGATAATATAATACCAGTCAATATGAAAAAACTAATTGTTTCAATGAGTAATGCAACATTCGGTATCTACTTAGTGCATATGCTGGTTCTAGGAAATATAGTTAATGATATCATTCCTAAAGAAATAAATACAATCATCAAAATAATAGCAAGAGTCATACTAACATATATAATCAGCTATTTGATCGTTATGTTAGGAAGATTAAATAAATATTTAAAAAAATATTTATTCCCATAATAATATATATATTTTAGTTTTTTTAAAAAATATAATTAAATAAATCTGAAATAGCTACTAGTTTACTATATAGAAGAAAAAGTGTTTTGTGATAATTTCTAAGTTACTAGGGGCAAAATAGTATATGTATATGTGGAGTAGTGAGGCAGGACGCCGAACCCAGCTTTTAATCTGACAGCCCTACTGGACTGTCAGAAATAATAATGGACTCGATGTCCATTGTTATTTATTGAACTCAGGACGAGCAAGTAGCTGGCGTAACATATACATATACTATTTTGCAAAAGCCAAGTCAGAACAAAATATTTTTTCTGACTTACCTGTATATATTTAAAGAAAACTCCTCAAAATAATTATCCATTGACAAAGACCAGATTATCTAGTAATATGAAATTAGATAATTTAAGTATATGAATGTGAGAGGTACGTTTATGGCGAAGGTGTTCTTTAACTAATCTAATTTAATAGCGGCATGATAAAATTATAATAATCTTACTTATTGGTAGAATTATTATGCTTTTTTGATATGCCTTAGTAAGTACTGATTATACCTACATGATAGGTTTAATAATTGTACTTATTATTAGATTTTTTAATAGAACATTTATATACTGTAATTATCATATTTATATACGTTTCATATATAAAATATTTGTGTAATTATGGCTGAAAATGATTATGTTCATTTTCAGCTTTTTTAATTTGAAAAAATAATATTTTATTAAAGGAACTTCAAATCAATAATAAACTTTAACATTGACAAATGGAGGTAATACCGTTGAATATAAAAGCTTTAGAGCTATTAGAATATAATAAAATCAAAGAAAATGTAAGAGAGTTAGCAGTATCAGAATTAGGTAAGAAGTTGATTGATGATTTAAACCCCAGTGATGATATAGACAGGGTCAAGAATCAATTGATTGAAACAACAGAAGCAAGAAGTATCATGGATAAAAGTTCAGCAGTACCTATTCAAAATCTTGTAGGTATTGAAAATGTCATAGAAAAGTTGGGAAAAGGAACAGCCCTTAATCCAGAAGACTTACAAAGTATCTTAGGATTATTGCGTAGTACCAAAAAATTGAAAAGATTCATGGAAGAAAGGAAATATATAGCACCTACAATCAGTAATTATGCTTTTTCCATGTTTGAACTAAGTGACGTCATTGAGGAAATAGATAGATGTATAGATAATGGTCGTGTCGTAGATAAAGCCAGTACTCAACTAGAAAAGATAAGAAAAAAAATATACATTGCAGAAAATAGAGTGAAGGTGAAATTGGATGATATAATAAAATCCCCTGCTAATAGAAAATACCTGCAAGAAAATATAGTCAGCATTAAAAACGGAAGACATGTTATAGCTGTAAAAAGTGAATATAGAAATAATATAATGGGTAGTGTAATAGATAAATCTTCAACAGGTTCCACATTGTTTATAGAACCTCAGGCAGTAAGAAAATTACAAAGTGAACTGGATCTACTGAAAATAGATGAGGAAAAGGAAGAATATCAGATTCTATTATACTTGACTTATATGGTTGAATCCTATAGCAGAGAATTGAACATTAATATAGAAACCATGGCTTATTATGATTATATATTTGCAAAAGGCAAGTACAGTAAAAGTATCAATGGAAGAAGTGCTGACGTAAATTTTGATGGTTATATCAAGATTAATGGTGGTAAACATCCAATGCTTGGAAATGATGTAGTTCCACTAGATTTTGAAGTAGGCAATGACTATAGTGCATTAGTGATAACAGGACCTAACACGGGTGGTAAGACTGTAGCTCTTAAGACTATAGGATTATTTACAGCAATGATACAATCTGGATTACATGTTCCAGTCCAAGAGGGAAGTGAATTCTCAATATATAGTGATATATTAGTTGATATTGGTGATGGTCAGAGTATAGAACAGTCTCTTAGTACCTTTTCGGCACATGTTAAGAATATAATAGAGATAATGAAGGCTGCCACTAAATACACATTAATAATACTAGATGAATTAGGTGCAGGAACAGACCCGGCTGAAGGAGAAGGATTAGCAGTTTCTGTACTAGAGGAACTATATGATAGAGGATCAACAATTATAGCTACATCCCACTATAGCAAAGTTAAAACATTTGCAACAGAACATGAAGGATTCAACAATGGAAGAATGACATTTGATATAGCTACATTAAAACCTATGTACAAATTAGTGATAGGGGAAGCTGGAGAGAGTAATGCTTTCATAATAGCCCTTAGACTAGGTATGAAAACAGATGTTATTGAAAGAGCCCATAAAATAACTTATAATGAAGAAAAGAATTACAAATCATTACTATCCAGTGGGCAAACCAACAAGGAAAAATTAAAAGTCAACTACTATACAAAAGCTAAACGACCCAAATCCTTAGATAGACAGAAACAGACTGAGGAAACTAAGAAATCAATAGTAGAATATAATATTGGAGATGTAGTCTATGTCCATACTGTCAAACAAAAAGGAGTAGTCTATGAGAAGGTAAATAAAAAAGGCGAAGTCGGAGTGATGGTAAGGAATAAAAAGATGTTGGTTCAGATTAAAAGGTTATCACCATTCTTAGATAGTAAAGATCTATATCCAGAAGATTATGATATGGATATCATATTTGAAACAAAAGAAAATAGGAAGAAAAAGAAGACTATGAATAGGAAATATGTAAAAGATATGGTAAGAGAAATCGAGTAAAAACAAAACGATATGGAGGAATAATATGTTGACACGTGATGAAGTGAAAAAATATATACTAAGTAAACCAGGTGCTTATGAAGATTATCCTTTCGGGGACGATGTACCAGTATTTAAGGTATGCAACAAGATGTTTGGTCTTTTCAACAGTGGTAATGATGAGCTTAGGGTTAACTTGAAAAGTGACCCTAGCGAGGCTCTTTACCTTAGAGATAATTTTGAAGCTATCATACCAGGGTATCATATGAATAAAAAACATTGGAATACGGTTATTATTGATGGTAGTTTACCTGATTCCATGATTACAGAATTGATTGATAAATCATATATGCTTGTCTATAGTAAACTTAAGAAAAGTGAAAGAGAAATTTTAGATAAAAAATGAACATATGGGGTAAGGATACGTTGATTATACTGGATAATGAATTATTGCTGCTATTTTGGAAATGGGAATATCGGCAATAGAGCCAGGCTTATATAAACAAGGGGGAGAGTTATTAAAGGTTCTATTGAAATTAATCATATTTTTTGGTGATTCGTCATGCTTTTTTATTACCCCTAGCGTCAGAATTAATGTAACGTAATCTTCGTGGATTGCTGCAAGTGTTCCGGTAAAATCAACGCTGTTATCATTACACCCTACAGTATGAATCGTAACTGTCTTATAAAGGAACTTTTTCAAGTTATCTGAGAATATATTATCAACCATATTAATCACCATAATTGTACTCTATAGTTTAACTATAGAGAGAAGAAATCTATGTGATTAATTATATTAGAATGTTAGTATAATTATTACTGATAGAGAGTTGTATACATGATATATTTATGATACTATATGAAGAAAGCAGGGATATCCCTGCTTTTTTTATTACTATTGAACTGCGTTTTGTACGAAAGATGCAATCTTGTCACAAGGTATTAAAGTAACAGATCCTAAATTATTGTAGCAACCATATCCGCTGTAACCAAAACCACAGCAACCGCCACCACCGTAGCCATAACCACTTCCGCCGCCGCAACCGCAACCGCCACCGCAGCCACTAAGATTAGTTTTACAAGTGTTGCAACCTTGACCACAACATGCAGCACATGGTCCTTGAATTGGATAAGTAGGAGCTCCACCTGGGCAAGTTAATAACTTAATAAAGCACTCTGTACAAGCAAGAACTATACCAGTAAAACCACAACCTGATGCGCCTCCACTTGTTGTAAAAATAGTAACTGTTTGACCTATTAATCTACCAAGATCATGATGGAAACCATAACCGTCAGCCATTTATTCTAACCTCCTTTTATTATCTTGTCCTAGTATATAGTATGTCTTGGTGTCCTAATGTGTGAAAAATAAAATAGAAAAATTTTTATTTATATGCTATAATTTTTATGCTATAGAAAAATAGCAAGTTTAAGATATATAAGTAATGATTGACAGACTGATTGTTAGTAAGAAATACATACTTTATTATGAAAATACAATGAAGATTAGAGAGGTAAACAAGAATGGTAAATCGTATTGGAATGTTGTTGGAGAGATATGATATACATAATCAATGGGTAAGTATTGCTATATCCATAATGATAATTATTTTGATTTGTATTATAGTCCAGAAAATAACCAAATATATTATACTTAATATTATTAAGAAAATAGTTAATAAAACAGATAATGTCTTTGATGAAATATTATATGAGAAAAAAGTATTTCATAATATATCACATATAGCTCCAGCAATTATAATATACATATTCTCTAATTCATTTGAATCAAGGGAGATAATACAGAGTATTGTATATGCATATATCCTCCTTATACTTACTTTAACTTTATTTAAGATATTAGATTCAATACAACAAATATATAGAACTAAAGAGTTTTCTAAGAGTAGACCGATAAAAGGAATCATACAGGTTATCAAAATAATAATATGTGTATTTGCTGTGGTATTCATTGTTGCAATATTCACAAGTGATTCTGCAGCTTGGGCTATGTTAAGTGGGCTTGGAGGAATGTCAGCAATCATTATTCTAATATTCAGAGATTCCATATTAGGTCTTGTCGCAGGAATTCAATTATCAACTAATAACTTATTAAAAATCGGTGATTGGATAGAAATGCAGCAATTTGGTGCAGATGGTGAAGTAGTTGATATATCATTAACTAATATAACTGTGGAAAATTGGGATAAAACCTTAGTCAACGTTCCTGCTTATAAATTTATAGATGAATCATTCAAGAATTGGAGAGGAATGACAGACGCTGGTGGAAGAAGAATTAAAAGAGCAATACATATAGACATTAACACTATTAGATTTCTTGATGATAAGCTATATGACCATTTAATGGAAGTAGACATGTTAAAAGATTATTTGACTAGCAAACAATGTGATATTAATGCTTATAATAAGAGTTGTAACATGGTCAACAATGTTAATGGTAGGAAGCTTACTAATATTGGTTCATTTAGAGCTTACGTAATTGAGTATCTCAAGAGAAATCCCAAAATACATAATGATTTCACCTTACTAGTAAGACAATTGGCTCCTACTGATACAGGATTACCAATAGAAATATATTGCTTCACTAATGATACAGCATGGGCTAACTACGAAGGAATCATGGCAGATATTTTTGACCATCTGTTGGCAATAATTAGTGAGTTTGATTTGAAAGTATATCAAAATCCATCAGGTTCAGATTTTGTGAAATTGGCTAAGTAAAAATAAAGGGGATGGAATTAGATGAAAAAAATATTTGAAAATGATTGGCAAGAACTTTTAAATGATGAATTTGATAAAGAATATTATAAAAAATTACGACATCAGTTGAAGAATGAATATAATAATTACACTATATATCCTGATATGTACGATATATTTAATGCTTTGCATTACACATCCTATGAAGATGTGAAAGTTGTTATATTAGGTCAAGATCCTTATCATGGACCTAATCAAGCACACGGGTTGAGTTTTTCAGTAAAAAAAGGAGTGAGGATACCACCCTCCTTAGTAAACATATATAAAGAATTGAATAATGATTTGGGCTGTAAAATACCAAGTCATGGTAATCTTACTAAGTGGGCTAAGCAAGGTATATTATTACTGAATGCATCATTGACAGTAAGAGCTTCCAAGCCTTCTTCTCACAGTAAAATAGGATGGCAGATTTTTACTGATAAAATAATATCTCTGCTAAATCAACGAGAGGAACCTGTTGTTTTCATTTTATGGGGGAACTATGCAATTTCCAAGGAAAAACTTATTACCAGTGATAGACATTATATTATAAAATCTGTTCATCCAAGTCCATTATCAGCAAGCAGGGGCTTTTTTGGCAGTAAACCATTTTCAAAGGCAAATGAGTTTTTGAAAAGTATTAATAAAGAAGAAATAGATTGGCAAATAGATGAGATATAAAAAAAGGATGGATAAGAAATGGGTAAAACGTTAGTATTAGCTGAGAAACCTTCTGTTGGTAGAGAGATAGGAAGGGTTCTTTCATGTAAAAGAAAATCAGATGGAGCATTATATGGAGATAAATATGTGGTGACTTGGGCACTTGGACATTTAGTTACTTTGGCAAATCCAGAAAGTTACCATGAAAGATACAAGAGTTGGAATATGAATGACTTGCCCATGCTTCCAGAAAAGATGAAATTAGTGGTCATCAAGAAAACTTCCAGACAGTTCAATGTAGTTAAGAATCTCATGAACAGCAAAGATATAACAGAAATTGTAATTGCAACTGATGCTGGAAGAGAAGGTGAACTTGTAGCAAGATGGATTATAGAGAAAGCAAGAGTTAAAAAGCCTATAAAAAGATTATGGATTTCATCACAAACAGATAAAGCAATAAAAGATGGATTTAAAAACTTGAAAGACGGAAAGGCATACTGGAATCTATATAGGTCAGCATTTGCAAGGTCAAAAGCAGATTGGTACGTTGGACTTAACTTGACTAGAGCATTAACCTGCAAACATAATGTGCAGTTATCAGCTGGTAGAGTTCAGACACCAACTCTTAATATGATAGTTCAAAGAGAAGAAGAAATTAATAAATTTGTTCCAGCAAAATTCTGGGAAATAAAGTGTTCAGCAAAAAATGTTGAATTTAACCTATTGGGTAAGGATGGTAACTCAAGAATATTCAACAAAGAAAAAAGAGATAGCTTATTGGATAAGTTGAAAAATGAAGATGGTGTTGTAAAGAGTGTAGAAGAAAAGATCAAGAAAATAAATGCTCCTTATGCTTATGATTTGACAACATTGCAAATAGATGCAAATAATAAATATGGTTTTTCTGCTAAGAGAACCTTACAGATAATGCAGCAATTATATGAGCACCATAAAGCGGTTACTTATCCAAGGACTGATTCCAAGTATATATCCAAAGATATAGTGCCTACGTTAAAAGAAAGATTGGAAACTATAACATCCAGTTCATATAAAGGCTTTGCGAGAGCACTACTTAGAACGAAATTAAATATTTCAAGTAGATTTGTAGATGATAAAAAAGTAACTGACCACCATGCTATCATTCCTACAGAACAAACAGTATTTTTAAATGATCTATCCTCAGATGAAAGAAAAATATATGATCTTATTGTAAAAAGATTCTTAGAAGTTCTTTCCAAGCCATGTGAATATAAGGAAATAAAAGTAAAACTTAGTGTAAAAGATGAATTATTCAATGTAACATATAAAAATATTATTAATCAAGGATGGAAACAGATAGGCTCTGATAATGAAGATATTAAAAATGAGCAGATAAAATTCAAAAAGGATGATAAAGTAAAGATAGATAAAGTTTTCTATAATGAAGGTTCTACAAAACCACCTTCAAGATATACCGAAGCTTTGTTATTAGCAGACATGGAAAATCCTAAGCGATTTGTAAAAGAAAGCAAAATGAAAGAAACCCTTTCAAGTGTTGGAGGAATAGGCACTGTTGCAACAAGAGCGGATATCATTGAGAAATTATATAATACCTATTATATAGAAAACAAAGACGGTAAGATACATCCTACCTCCAAAGGAAAACAATTGGTTGAATTAGTACCAGAAGATATAAAATCACCTATACTTACGGCAAAATGGGAAATGGAATTGACTGGTATAAGTAAAGGCAACGTAAAAGAAATCAAGTTCACGGAAAATATAAAAAACTATACAAAAGAACTTGTGGAGAAAGTAAAAAAAGATAATGTAACTTTTAAACATGATAATATAACTGGTGAAAAATGCCCGGATTGTGGCAGTAATCTGTTGAAAGTCAATAATAAACAAGGTGAGATGCTGGTCTGTAAAGACAGAGAATGCGGCTACAAGAGAATGCTCAATAGAGCAACTAATGCAAGATGCCCCGAGTGCCATAAGAAAATGATAATGGTTGGTGAGGGAGACAAAAAGATGTTCATATGCAATAATTGCGGTTTCAAAGAAAAGCTGACTTCTTGGAACAAGAAAAAAGAAGGCAAATCCAATCAGATGAACAAAAAACAAGTGAAGAATTATATGAATAAAATGAAAAAAGATGCTGACAAACCATTGAATAATGCTTTTGCTGATTCACTATCAAAATTTAAGTTTTAACACTATGTTAAAAGGGACGTATCATGATTGATTTGATTCAATCATGATAGTCCCTTTAAAATTATTACATTGGTTTATTAGAAAATTTTGTTTTAGCTTCTGATATTTTATTTTGTTGTGCTGCTTCAGTCTTATACCATCCCTTAGTAGCCATTTCTTTATACACATTGTCTTGAGTACAGAATGAATTATTCAATGCGTTTTCAAATTCTTGTCTAACATTAGGGGTAGCAGCTTCTGTAACAGCTGTTGATAATGTAGAGCAGAGTTGTTTTTCTGAAACTAAACAATCATTTAATAAATCTTCGTCTTTACGCATAAAAAAACCTCCTTGGTTAACTATTTAATTGATTATATATACCGTTATAGCAATCCATATGCTTAGTAGCCATTTGATTACATAGATTTTTAAGACTTTCATCTTGTACTTGAGTACTATAATCTCGGTATTTGTCAATCAATACTTTTGTTTGTGTTAGAACATCATTAATGTAAGATAATTCTTTTGTTGTCATAATAACCTCCTATAAAAATTTGATTGTATAATTATTATTATACAAATTTAGTAAAATATTCATCACAATTTTATTTTTAAAAACTAATAATATATTTAAGTTTACATACCATAATAAGTGTAATTAATTAAAGAGGAGGAATTATTATGGCAAAAGCTGGTATGAGAAGACCTGATACAGAAGAACCACATGGAACAGAAAGCAATAGGAAACATAGAGACCCTAAAAATGATATGAGAATTGTACAAGAAATACAAGGAAAAGCTAAGACAGGCAATAAAAAAGCGAAAAACATAATTGATTAGTAATTTGTATACAAAAAACCTTTTCAATATTGCAATTTTAATGTATTATATAATAAGGTATATTTATAAAATAACTTTCGTAGTATTCTTGTGGCTACGAAAGTTAAGTTATTAGAAAGGAGAAGTAAAAATGGACGAAAAATTTACTGAGAAATCTCCAGCAGAAATCGTAGATGCTGTGGATAAAGAAGAAGTAAAAGAAGAAATCAAAGAAACAGAAGTAGAGAACACACCTTCAATGGAAGACTATGCTGAGGAGATTGATAATACTTTTGTTAAACTTACAGAAGGTGATATTGTTGAAGGTAAAGTATTATCTGTAACTGATACAGAAATACTTGTTAACATAGGATATATTTCTGATGGTATTGTACCTGCGCAAGAAATAATACACGATGAAGATGTAAGTCTAAAAGACTTATATAAAGAAAATGACATGATCAAAGCACAAGTCACTGACCTACATGATGGTGAAGGAAATGTACTGCTTTCAATAAAAAAAGCTGAACAAATCATAGTTTGGGATGAATTGAAAGAAGCTTTTGAGAATAAAACTACAGTTAAGGTAATCGCAAAAGAAGCAGTTAAAGGTGGAATCAAGTGTGTTATAAAAGGTATAAGAGCTTTTATGCCTGGTTCTAGATTATCTGTTAATTATGTAGAAGACCTTAATGAGTTTGTAGGTAAAGAACTAGAAGCAAGAGTAATTGATTTAGATGTAGAAAAGAAAAATGTTGTTTTATCAAGAAAAGAACTAGAAAAAGAAGAACTAGAAAAGAAAAAGCATAAATTACTTCAGAGCATTAAGAAAAATGATAGAATGGCTGGTGTAGTTAAGAGAATCACTAATTTCGGAGCTTTCGTTGATATAGGCGGTATCGATGGACTTGTACATATTAACGATTTGTCATGGAAGAGAGTTAAACACCCTTCAGAAGTAGTAAATGTAGGGGACAATGTTGAAGTATATGTACTTGATGTTGATAAGGCAAGAGAAAGAATTTCACTAGGACTAAAAAATGTTAATGATGACCCATGGCTTAATATAAAAGAAAAATATACTGAAGGCAATATCTATGAAGGTACTGTTGTAAGATTATTAAGTTTTGGAGCATTTGTCATGCTAGATGGTGGTATCGAAGGACTAGTTCATATATCAGAAATAGCTGACAAAAGAATAGAAAAACCAGAAGATGTTCTAGAAATAGGCGATAAAGTTACTGTAAAATTACTAGGTATAGATGAAAAAGGCAAAAAAATAAAACTTAGTATAAAAGAAGCTAAAGACGATGTTAATAAAGAAGAATTCAATAAATTTAATGATGACTCAGAGATATCAACTAGTTTAAAAGATGTTTTTAAAGGAATAATGGATAACTTTAAAGAGTAAACTTGATAAGGACTTATGTTGAAGAGTTCTATAAATGAAATGTGAAGAACATTCCAAGGTATCATTATAAATACATGGAATGTTCTTTTTATATAAAAAGGAAATAAAATTATATTGAAAATATTCTTGTTTTATGTCATAATTATTTAACGATGACAGTAGTTAAAATTAACATTGCATCTGAAATAGTTTCCTATTTTTATTCATTATTTTAAATATAGCAAATAAAATAAAAGTAATAAGAATATTAATATAAACTGAGGAGGGAATTATGAAGAAATGTCCAAAATGTAATGGTGAATGTTTAGAAGAATCTACGTTTTGTGGTATCTGTGGGTATAAATTTACGGATAATACTGAACCAGAAATAATTAATGAGGAGAATTTATCTATGGAAAATGACGACAAGCAACTTAATCAAACTGACGATAAGACTATACAAGACAGTACTGTAGAAAAATCAGATGTTAATAATGATTTTACTGATAATAACGTAACGGATGATGGTATCTATGAAGTTGTTGAAGAAAGTACTGAAGAAGTTAACGTTATCAAAGAAGACAATAGTGATGATAAAGGTAATAAAGGAAAAGGAAATAAAGTAATTGCAGGAGTAGCTGTTGGACTTATAGTTGCAGTCTTAGCTCTAGCTACAGTATTAATATTTGGAAAAGACTTATTTAGTAAAAAAAGCCAAGAAGAGAAATTAGTAGATGCTTATGAAAAATTATTGAAAGCTAATACTATAGACATGGCATATAACTTTTCTTTTACTGATTTAGAGATTCAAGGTATGGACAATAGTGATCCACAAGCAGCACTTGTTGCAAATATGATAAAAGATTTTAGTTTTGATGTAAATACAAAAATGGATAGAAAAGAGCATATTATGGAAGGTGATATTAACATTAATATGCAAAACAATAAACTAATGAATGCTGATTTCTATGTTGATAAAGAATTAGTGGGAATAAATATACCTTTTATATATGATAAGACTTTCTATGTTACTTGGGACAGTCTATTCAACAAGATAAAAGATGAAACAGACGTTAGTATTAATTGGAAAGATTATCTAGAGCTATTAGACAAAGAAAATTATCCATCAGCTAAAAAGATTGATGAAAGTAAATATAATAAATTAGCTAGTGAATTTGTTAAAGAAATATTAGGAGATGTAACTAAAGAATCAGTAAGAATCGGTGATCAAAATATTAGTTGTGATAAATATCCACTACAATTGGATTATGCTAAAATAATGGAATTTGGTTTCAAGATAATGGATGAAATGGTAACTGACGAAGATGCCAAAGCATTTGTTTATGAAGTTGTTGATAAAGTTTCAGAAAAAATTATTGCAAATGAAGATTATACATATTTTGATATTACTGAAGAAGAATTCAAAAATGGTATTGAAGAATTCAAGAGTAATTATGAAGATATGTTAGATGAATTAGACGGTAAATCAATCTTGGAGAAGATGGCAGAAGAAGAAGGATTTGATATTAATACCTTACCAGATCTAATGGAAGCAGGAATTAACATCAAGGCGGATGTTTTTGTTGATAAAAACAATACCATAAGAAAAGTTGATTTCATCGAAGAAATTAGTGATACTCAGACAAACATGAAAATGGGAGTAAAAATGGAATGTGTAATCAACTCAATAAATAAGAAACTTAAATTTAATGGTATTGACAAATCAGAAGGTGTTAATCCTATTGAACTTGATCAACAACAGATAGAAGAGTTAATTGTTGAAATGCAAAGTACAATAATGGGTAAGGTAATGACTAACCCATTCTTAAGTCAATTAATAGGACAATTCAGTGGAGGTCAAATGTACTAAAATGATAATGACTTTTTGGGGACTATTTAATAAAAATTTCAAAGAGTTGATAAGAGAAAAAAAACGAAATGTTTTATTGTTTGTTCTACCAATAGCTATGTTTGTATTTGTTTTCTTGTTCTTTACCAACAGTCAAGTAGAAAAATCATTTGTTAAACCTATTAGCATAGGTATAATTGATAATGATAAAAGCTTGTACAGTTCAGCTCTTATTGAAGCTTATAAAGGTAATGAGTCATTTACTGACTTTATCAATATAAGCGTTGGAAATAATGAGTTGAAAGAAGCTTTTGAACAAGGAGAATACGATGCATTAGTTGAAGTTCCCAAAGATTTTGCTGATAGTCTGATGAGATTTGAAGAAGATCCAGTACAGGTCAAAATTGCTTATGAGGATCCTATGAAAGCAATTTTGTTTAAAAATGTTATGGAAAGCTATGAAAATTTTATTACTTCTGTTCAAGTAGGAGTAGAAGTACTATATGATAAAATGGAAGAACTGTCTATGACTAATGAGGAGATTTCATTGTATAACAATGAAATCTCCTATGAATTAGTTATGACTTCTGTAGGAAGAAATAGATTCTTTAGATATAAGGGACTAGTCAATATTCCTTCTACCACATCAGTTAATTACTTTTTTATTGCAATAATAATGATGTTCTTAATGTACATGTCTATATTTACAGCTATAGATTTACTTAGAGAAAGAGAGCATATGTGTTTCAAAAGATTAAAAGTAGCTAGGATATCAATTTTTAGATACTTATTAAGTAAATTACTAAGCTCTACGGTCTTTATTTTTATTATTGTAGTAGTATGGTTTTTAATGATATCAATCACTACCAATCTAACCATTCATAATAATCTAGGATATATAGTTTTATATATTATAAGCTGCATATTGTTTGCAGTGAGTTTTGCCATGTTTATTTCCAGCTTGTTCAAAAGGGATGAGAATGTAATATTAGTAAGTAATATATATATTTTCATAAATGCCATTATAGGTGGTAGTATAATTCCTATACATTACATGCCTGATGTACTTAGAAAAATAGCTGTGATTACTCCTAATTATTGGATGATTAAGGGAATGTTATATCTAGATAGTGGATATAAACCTATGTATGGCATTATTATTATGAGTGTGTTCATTTTAATGAGTATATTGCTTACATACATATCTTTTTTAAGATACAAGAATAACAACTAATGTACCAAAAAGAAATAAAGTATAGAATATGGTGATACTATGAACAGGTTATTTAACATATTGCAAAGCAGATTGAAGTTATTGTTTAAAAGTAAGATGATTATCATATTATTAATTATAATGATAAGCTTATTTGGTATGCTTGTCGGTACCTTATATCATAATGCTGACGAGAGTAGTAGTATACCCGTAGCCGTAGTGGACAAGGATGGTACTGATATGTCTAAGAACATATTGGATAATCTTGAGGATGATAAGACTTTGCGTGTTTTCCATAGTACTGAAACTGAAGCAATGGGCAAATTGAAAGATGGACAGATTGAAGCTGTATACATATTAAAAAAAGGTCTGAAAGACAATATTATCAATGAGAAATATGATGAGATCATTGATGTCTATTATATAAGAGGCAGTAATATTGCAAAATTCGTAGGAGATATATTTGCTGAAAAAGTACTAAGGGATTTATGTCTGACTAAAAGTATAAATCTACTTGAGAGAGCTTTAGAAGAAAATGATTATGATGACAAAGATTCTATTCTAAGAGAAGCTTATGAATATGGGATTTCTATGCAAGATTATAGTAATGACAAGCATTATTATATAAACGTTGAATTTGTTGATAGTGACAAATCCAATATTGATGCAAATACTTTAGATAATGATTTGATATATAAAAAAATGATTTTAGGTATAATCATTTCTTTTACATCTTTTTTCTTACTATTTGCGTCCATTAGCATTGTCAAAGATAAAGAGAATGGTATGCTGGGAAAAATACAGATAACAAGTACTAATAATGCAACTATCATATTGGGGAATTATCTGAGCCTAGTTGTTTCAGGCAGTATCATAGGAATGATCTTTTCCATAATCAATAGTGTATATGCTGCAGACAATCATCTAAAAATATTTTTTGGTACTTTTATTGCACTGCTTATGTTTGTAATAAGTATATCTTCATTGATTATGTTCTTTACTAGTGTAATAGACAAGACAGCTACATTTACGATGATATTCACAATATTTATACTGATTATGGGAATTGTTAGCGGTAGTTTTTTCAGTATTGATTTGCTTACTGGAGGTATTAAAAGTCTAAGCTATTTAATTCCTAATTATTGGACATTGAATTATCTGACAGATATTATTACTAAAGGATTTGATAGCATTGATTTATTGAATTACATGGGAATAATGTTAGTGTATACAGTTATAATGATATTAATAACATATTCTATTAATAAATACAGGAGAAAGGTGATAAGATAAATGGAAACAATGAATTTTTCTACCATAAAAAACAATATTAAAACTAATAAGAATCTGGAAAGCACATTAGATCAGTTAGCGGTAAATTATCAGTTTAGACAATATAAAGTAGCTGTTTATGATTTATTATTTAACTGTATTACTTTTCTCGAGATGCTGGATGATGAAAAAAACAATAATCACCTATTAAAAGATAACCAGTCCAAGGAAATAATTGAACCTATTATATCAATATTTGACAACTACGAAAATCTTGAAAGTCTAGTATTTGATAGAGAAGATTTAATGAAAATAAGAAATAAGATTGAGTCAAATATTGAGGTACTATCATATTATACAGATGAAGTTGAAACATATGAATATATTTTAAATAGAATAGAAGGTAAATTCATTCAAGACTATTATGATTTAGAGGATGATAGTAGTTTCGCTGGTAATCTTATAAAATTCATCTTTGAAACAGATGAAAATATAGTAATAAATGAAAAGATAAAGTTAGTATTAAGTCAACTTCCTATAAGAATAACTAAGAATAAGTTCCATGAATATATAGAGAATTCACTTGAACTATATAAAGGTGCTTATACCTCAGACTTAAATAATTTTATTGAAATGTTAAAAGGTACTGCAATCCTTGGACAAGAATATAAAGGGTCTCATAGAGACATATGGGAAAGTATAGAGATTCTTAGAAATACGGATTATAAAAACATTGAAAAACCACAATATGATAATGTTGTTGGTATCAAAATGGATATAGCAGATAAAATAGAGAAAATTTATTCAGTATATACATTAGGAGCTAGTATCTTAAACAACTTAATAGAAATCAGTTATTGTGACAGGTTTAGTTCATTTGCTGAAAATGATGATTTAGAGATAGTAGATGAATTATTTCATATAATTAAAATCAAAGGTGAAAAGATTGGTGTTGACGATGAACTTTTCAATTCACTTGAAAGAATTGAAGGTGTTATAGAAACTAATCTGGGTGATATAGAAGAATATGCACCTATAATAGAGACAGCTAATAATAAATATAATAAGGCTATTGAAGAATATGGTTTAGCTGTTTCATATAAAAACATACAAAAACTAGATTATATGTCAGCTACGTCAAGTTATTTTATGAATCCTGAAAAAATGGATATGACAGAGGGTGATGATAGAGTAGATGATTTTACTTTAGCAAAAATCAAGAAGGAATTGATTTCTTGTATTGATGAATATCTAAAGGATAAATCCCAATTGTACAGACGAGCCATCATGTCACGATTACTATATTATCTGCCAGTGACATTCAAGAAACCACAAGAAATTCACAGTTATATTGTTAATTCATTAGAACAATGTTCTGATTTAAATGAAAAAAATGTTTCTAAGGAGTTATTGAGACAGGTTATAGATGATTTATCACCTTTAGCATAATTAAATTAGCTGCATAAAAAATACTTTTCTAACATAATATTATATTTTTTTATGGGTATAATATTATTATCAACTATGATTGATTAACAATTATACAAGAAAGGTAGACGAAAATGGAGCAAAAACAATTTACTAAGTTCTTTGAGAACTATAAACATGCTGATGTAGATAGAAAAATTGAATTATATTGTTCTACACAAGGTTTATCAGAAAATCAATATATGCAGCTTCTTAGAGCTTTTCCTGTTAATAAGATACCTAAGCTTGAAAAAGCACTTGGCTAATAAAAGTTATCCTTTCATTAAGCTTACACTTGATGGAAGGATTTTTATTGTACTATAATACTATTACCTATTAATACCAAAAAAATATTGTATTATAATTTTTTTTTGCTATACTATTAATATAAGTTTATTTTGGTGCATTGATAATGCATCGTATAGAGTTAATAGTTCAAAAGGGTGTTTATATGGAATATGCAGATAACATATATATAAGTAAAGAGATCAATGATAAAAAAACAAATAAAATATTTAGGAAACTAAAAAGAAGAAAACATATTAGGGATGTTTATTTTTTGACGTGTATAGAAGAATCAAAAAATCCTATGGAAATATTATTATCAACTGAATTATATAGATTGGAAGATAAGGGAAATGATATATTAATAATAGGTATTGCTAAGGGCAGGGATAATGCATTTGAATTAGTAAGAGACATATATGATGATGTATACACCAGCTCTTCAACTGTTAACTTAAAATCATATTTTAAGACAAGCTGATATTATATCACGATAAAAGATAAATAAAAGGAATGGGGATTCTATGAAATGCTTGAATATTGGTGTTAGTATTATAATTGGAGTTTTACTATTTTTTGTTTTGTTATTTACTTCAGCAGAAGTTATAGCATATAATATTAATCATTATCAATGGCAGTATGAAAGACATGACATTCCAGAACAAACAAACATGAGTCTCGATGAACTAACTAAAGTTACTAAAAATATGATAGCCTATCTAAAAGACTCTAGAAAAACACTGGATATGAAAGCTGTTATAGATGGGAAAGAACAAGAGGTTTTTGGCGAACGTGAAAAAAGCCACATGGTTGATGTTAAGAAGTTATTTGTTATAGGTACATATATGAGAAACATTAGTTTTATTATACTTGTTATAGCCATTGGTTATATGGTTTTCAGAAATAAGAAGTTGCTGACCATTACATTTTCTATGGTTAAATATGTATTTGCTGTAATAATTATGTTAATATTAATACTAAGTGGTTTATTATTAATTGATTTCAATAAATATTTTACTATATTTCATGAAATATTTTTCTCTAATGATTTATGGTTATTGGATCCTAAGACAGATATTCTAATCAATATAGTGCCAGAAATATTTTTCTTCCAAACAGCTATGATTATATTAGGAATCTTTGTTGTAAGTGTTGTTGTAACACTTGTTATCATTGAAGTAGCAAAGAAAAAATTGATTAGACATTATCATTAAAGTATAAAATAAGGTATACAGGTGGTTAATTATGTTAGCTATATTACTTGGAATATTAAAAATTTTTTTATATATAATATTGTTTATAATACTATTTGTGGTATTATGTATATTAACTATACTGTTTGTGCCAATAAGATATAGTGCCCAAGGTGAAAAATATGATACAATAAAGCTGGATGTGAAAGTTAATTGGTTGCTTCACATCATATCCTTTAAGTATCATATGGATGAAGATACCAAAATGAGCCTAAAAATTTTTGGTAAAGACATTATGGCAGAAAAGAAACATAAAAAGGTAAAAAAAGTTAATAATAAAAAGAGTAGGAAAAAACAAAAGAAAAAAGACATTAGAGTTAAATCAGATAATGAAACAAATAATATAGAAAATGGAAATAGAATAAACGAAGATAGTCAGAAAGAAATTGCAGAGAATAAAACATCAGAAGCTAAGGTGGATAATGTAGAATGCAACATTAAAACTGATAAAGATGATTTACAAGAAAAAAATGAATTAAAAGAAGACAACAATGACAAAGTAAAGTTGGATGACAAGGTTAATCAACAAAGTGAAGAATTAAATAAGAAGAGAGTTAAAAAAAGTAGCAAAAGAAAAGAAAAAAAGACAAAGAAGAAAAAGAATAAAGATAATAAAGGTAAAGACAAGGCAGCAAGTAAATGGAAACAAATATACAGTACCATAAAAGATTTTATCAAAGATGAAGAAAATCGGGCTGTCATTAAAATGATAAAAGATAAAGTTCTAAAAATGATAAAACATATTTTACCTAAGAAATTCGAGTCTAAGTTGATTATTGGTACTGGTGATCCAGCTTCAACAGGATATGTAGTAGGTGCAGTAAGTATATTATATACTGTTACTGGTAATAAATTAAAGGTTGTCCCTGATTTCAATGAGAAAATATTTCAAGGATGTTTTTATGGAAAAGGGAAAATATATTTAATTGTGCTGCTAAAAAATACATTAAGTATTATTTTAGATAAAAGAGTAAGAAAAATATATAAAACATATAAGGTATAAAAAAAATAGTATATCTAATGAACTTAAGGAGGAAAATAAATGGAATCAAATTTTAAAAAAACTGTGGAATCATTATTTAATGGAATGGAAAATTTCGTTTCTACAAAAACAGTAGTGGGCGAAGCCATTAATATTGGGAATACTATAATACTACCATTGGTTGATGTTTCATTTGGTGTAGGTGCAGGAGCTTCTGAAGAAGCAAAAGAAAAAACAAAAGGTGTTGGTGGAGGAGCCTTAGGTGCTAAGATTAGTCCAAGTGCTGTTCTAGTAATACAAGATGGTCAAACAAGATTAGTTAATGTTAAAAATCAAGACAGCTTAACTAAAATAATTGACATGGTTCCTAACATAATGGATAAATTTACTGCAAAAAAGAAAGATAATGTGAAGGAAGAAAAAATAACAAAAGAAGAATATCCAGAAGATGAGGAATAATATTTATATAATATAAGCCTAATTAAATAATTGCTATAGAGCCAGCAGTATTTAGTTGTATTAGGCTTATAAAATCAAGGAAAATATATTGAACTTATTGCAATGATATATAGATGTTCAAGTTCAATATATATAGGAGAAAATTCTAATGAAAAAATTATGTAAAACATTAATATGTTTATGTATGAGTTCCATTATTTTATTCAACGTTCCAGTATTAGCGATAGATAAAGTTCCCCCAATATCAGTAAAAGTAAATGATAATTATATTATCATGGATACTGAACCAATCATGATGAATGATACCGTGTATGTACCCCTAAGATCCGTAGCCAATGCTCTAAGTGCAGAGGTTCTATGGGATGGAGATACACATAAGATAACAATCAATGAAGCAGATAATAAGATTGAGTTATCTACAGATTCTAATATTGCAAGTATTAATGGTGAGCAATATGAACTTGAAATTGCACCACCAGTAGTAGATGATAGAACTATGGTTCCTATCAGATTTTTTGCCGAAGGTATGAACTGTACAGTAAATTGGAACAAGAAAGTATATACTGTAGAAATACTTAGAGAAAATCTTGTGGTTCCAGCTACTAGTCTCCTTGACAGAGGGTATACAGACGAAGACTTGATTTTATTAGCCAAGATAATCACTGTTGAGGTTAACTATATAAGCTTTGATGCTAAGATTGCTGTAGCTAATGTTGTCATAAACAGAAAAAATAATCCAGAGTTTCCTAGTACAATAAAAGGCGTTATCTATGACAAGACATATTGTGTACAATTTCCCCCAGCTCACAAAGCTAGTTTTGCAGAAAAAGAACCAACAACAGATTGTATCATTGCGGCTAAAATGGCTTTAGAGGGAGTAAATAACATTGATAAATGTTTGTTTTTCAATCATAGACCTTTTAAATCCAAATCAAAAGACTTTTATAAAAAAATAGATACTGAGTATTTCTATTATTAATATAAGAGGTATAATAAATAGGTGTTATGATGCCTATCAATTAGATATAGTTATAATATGTAAACCCATAACATATTTTTTACAGAGGGGTGGTCAATATGAGTAAGAAGTTTGCACCTATTTTTATAACAGTATTATTATGTCTGATAAATGTGCTCATGCTATATGGCTTTTCATTTAATGCAATCATTTCAGGCATTCTAGTAGTTCAAATTATTGGAGTAATATTTGCTATAGGTATAATATGGGTGATTATTGCACTTATAGTAAATCTTATAAGAAGACTAGACGAATTAAAGGAGGAAAATGAAGATGATCTTAGTAAATACTGATTACATCTCAGGAAAACAACTAGAAACACTATCAATCGTCAAAGGTTCCACTATTCAATCTAAACATGTTGGTAAAGATATTATGAGTTCATTCAAAACAATTGTTGGTGGTGAACTTGGTGCTTACAATAAAATGATGAATGAAGCAAGAGCTTTAGCTACAAAACGTATGGTTGAAGAAGCCACAGCTCTAAATGCCGATGGTATAGTTAATATTAGATATGCTTCTAGTGCTATCATGCAAGGCGCTGCTGAAGTTATTGCATATGGAACAGCAGTTAAATTCGTAGAATAATATAAGTCTAGGCATCTTGCCTAGATTTTTCTTATATTATAGGGTAGTCCTTATTTTTAACCTATGAAGCATAAGTGTTTGTAAAACAACGAAATTTTAGTAGAAAGGATACGAAAATTATGTACTCACATGTAGATTGTATAGCTTGTATAATTAATAAAGCTAATCAACTGGCTGACAAATATATTGAAGACAAAAAAGAGAAATATAAATTCATGAACAAGGTTCTATTGGAAGTGGCTGATACTGAATATGAAAAAACAGCACCTTACATAAGCACTAAGGTAATGAGAATATTACATAACCTTACAGGGGTTGATGACTTCTATAAAGAAGAGAAGAAACTTTTCAATGAAAAATTATTAGCTATGGAAGATAATATTAAGGCAATGCTTGATGATTCAGACCATAGATTCCTAGATGCTATAAGAATAGCTATGGCTGGTAATATAGTTGATTTTGGAGCTCTTGACAATATTACTATGGAACTTGTTGAAGATATCATCAAAAGAACGATGGATAGTAAGATTGACAAAGACGTTTATAATAAATTCTATAAGGAATTATCTAATGCAAAAGAAATATTATATCTAGGAGATAATACAGGCGAAATTGTTTTTGATAAAATCTTGATGGAAGAACTTAAAAAAGAATTTCCAGATATAACAATCTATTTTGCAACAAGAGGTAAACCAGCACTTAATGATGCTATTGAAGAAGATGCCTATTTTGTTGGTATAGATAAACATGCTAAAATAATAAATAATGGTACAGATATTCCTGGTACAGATTTAGATGAAGTGTCTGACGATTTCAAAGAGGTATTTTATAATAAAGCAGATATGATTATCTCCAAGGGACAAGGTAATTTTGAGACATTATCTGGTAGCGGTCATAACATTTTCTATTTGTTCTTATGTAAATGTGACATGATAACTAAGAGACTCAACATAGATAAGTTATCAGCAATGTTCTTATACGAAAAGGATATCGATAAAACTTTATTTTAGATTTTCATATTTCTTCATAACTTTTTCATATTGTTATTTTATAATTACAATAACAAATCAAAAAGGAGGAAATATATATGAAAAAAACAAAATTAATCACATTCGGTTTGTTAGGATCACTATTAGTAGGAATGGCAGCATTTGCAGCTACTCCAGCACAAATTTATTCAGAGCTTACTGGAGTAACAGAAGAAGAAGCTTATGAATTAAGACAAGAAGGTAAAACTTTCGGTGAATTAGCTAAGGAAAATGAAGTCTATGATGAATTTGTAGAGAAGATGGTAGACGAAAAAACAGCCTTGATTGAAGAGAAAGTAGAGCAAGGTCAGTTAACTAGAGAAGAAGCTGATGAATTTATAGCAAATCTAAAAGAGAATGCTGGTAATTGTGACCCAAGTAATCCACAGAGATTAGGACAGAAAATTGGTCTAGGCCGTGGAATGGGAAATGGTCGAGGTGCATGTAATGGTACTGGTAATGGCTATGGCAGAGGCAATGGCGGTAGAGGATTAGGCTATGGAAGAGGAGCTAAATAATATACTTAATTCAAAAGATGCAAAAAGCAGCTTATAGCTGCTTTTTTGCATATATAAAGGTAATTTGATAGAATATAATAAAAGTATTATTTATCTATTAACATCCAAAGATTTGATGACTATATGAAAGGGAAAAAAGATGGAAGAAAAAATACTTGTTATAGATGATGAACATGGATTGTTGGAAGTAGTGGAAGCATATCTCAAAAAAGACGGTTATGAGGTTTTCACTGCTGATAATGGAAAAGAAGGATTATCCCTCTATAAAAATATAGCCCCGGATTTTATAATATTAGATTTGATGCTTCCTGATTTATCTGGTGAAAAGATCTGTGAAATAATAAGGGAAGAATCAGATGTACCTATACTAATGCTTACTGCAAAAAGTATGGAAGATGATAAAATAAGTGGGTTAGCACTTGGTGCAGATGATTACTTGACTAAGCCTTTCAGTCCTAGGGAATTGGTTATGAGGGTTAAGGCAATACTTAGACGTACTTATAAAAAAACTAATATTAATAACGATAATATCATATCATTCAATAATAAAGATATAATAATTGATAAAGAAGAGCACATTGTTAAAAAAGCTGGAGAAGTACTTAATATTACTCCTAATGAATATGAAATACTATTACTTTTTGTTAGAAATCCAAACAAAGTTTTCACTAGGTCCCAAATAATAGATGCAGCACTAGGTTATGAATTTGTAGGCTATGATAGAACTATTGATGCACATATAAAAAACCTCCGTAAAAAACTGGAAGATGATATAAAAAAACCTGGATATCTTTTGACTGTTTATGGTGTAGGATATAAGTTTAAAGGCAAACAGGACTAGAAATGGGTGTGAGATAATGATAAGTCTCAGTAAGAGAATAATGAAAAATTCTATAGTGATATCATTGATTACAGTAATAGTTATTATCATATTATCTAATATTGGAATAAAATATTATTTTACTGATTACGTATTGGAGCAGAACAAAGTTGATAATGAAGAAATAATAACCTATGTTAATACTAGTATTGAGAATGATGGTATTATTGATAGTAGAGAGCTATCCTATCTGAAACAGCAAGCACATTTTAAGAATGTGGAGATTGTTTTGCAAGATATAGATAGGGAAATTATATTTGTCAGCAGTATGGGAATGGGTATGGGTAAAGGCATGGGAATGGGTAACGCTATGCATAAAGAGTCTTTTAAGGAAGACTATACCTATTTAGAGAAAGAATTGAGTTATGAAGGTCAAACAATCGGATATCTCAGTATAGGACATTATAAAAACATTATCACTGCAAAAGAAGATAATGATTTCATATATACGATTAACATATTATATGTAATCTCATTTTTTATAGCTGTGCTGCTTGCTATTTTTTTAAGTCTATTACTTGTAAGAAGACTTACACGTCCTATTATTGAGATAAAGGATAGCACCCATAATATATCAAAAGGCAATTATGAACGTGTAAAATCAATAAAAACTGATACAAAAGAATTAAACGAATTGGCAACTTCTATTGAAGAATTAGCAAGGCAACTCAGTGAACAAGAACAACTGAGAAAAAGACTGAGCAACGATATTTCCCATGAACTTAGAAGTCCTCTGGCAGTTCTTAGGAGCCAAATAGAAGCATTGATGGATGGTGTTCTAGAGCCATCACCAGAGAGACTTGCCAAATTGAATGATGAGATTGTGAGAATGACCAAACTAATTAACGACCTCAATGAATTAGTGATAGTTGAGAGTGAGCACCTAAGACTTAATACCAGTAAGGTAAATCTTGAAAATGAGCTGTCAACTATAATTGAAGGATTCATACCACTGATGGATAGTAAAGATATAAAGCTTATGGATCAATTAGAAAAAGAAATATTTATTAATGGGGATAGAGATAGATTGAAACAGATATTCGTCAATCTGCTAACCAATGCTTATAAATATACTAATAGGGGAGGCAGTATAAAAGTTACATTGACAAAAAACACAGATGAAGCCATAATTAGATTTATTGATTCTGGTATAGGAATCAGAAAAGAAGATTTAACTTATGTATTTCAACGATTCTATAGAGGTGATGAATCAAGGAGTAGGAAAACAGGGGGTGCTGGTATAGGATTGTCCATAGTTAAGGAATTGGTGAAAGCACATGGAGGTATAATAACAGTTGACTCTGAACTTGGAAAAGGGTCTACATTTACTATAAAATTCAAGTTAGCCACTTAAAATAATCTTAAGTAATGGGGGAAGAGTATAGATATGTATCCATTATCAAAAGGTAAAAAAGCTATGTGGGATATAGGAAAAATGTATAAATCCTGTATTCCAAGTTTAATAATTGGGGAAATGATTTTCAAAGATAATAACATATCCATTGATGAACTTGATAGGGCTATAAATAAGCTGATTGAATCAGATGATATCATAAGAACATCAATAATAGATGATGACAAAGAGACTATAGACCCTTTTTATTATCATAAGGTTAATATAATAGATTTAGTTGGAAAAACCAATGAAGAATCAGATAAGATAATACAGAATTACACACAAGAGAAATTAGAAAAGAATAAGCTGTATTCCTTTAGGATTGTTCTATATAACAATGGTAGAACTGGTATTATTATAAAACTTCATCATATTATATCTGATGCTTGGACAATGGTACTAATAGGAAGTAGGATCAATTATTATTATAGAAATGATAAAATAACCACTCTGGATAAAGGAATTTCTTATACAGAATATTTAACTAGAGATAATAGGTACCTGATTTCAAATAGATATTTACAAGATGAAAATTATTGGAAAGATAAAATAAGTGATTTTGATGATTCAGCCATAAAATTAAATAATAACTGTATTGGTACAGTTGAAGATATAAAAGCCAGAAGAAAAAGTATTAAGATTAATGAAAAACATATAAAACAATATTGTAAGAATAACTCTATAAGTTTGTTTGCATTTCATGTTGCTGTTTTATCCATTTATATGGCAAGAATGAATCATAAGGATAAAGTAATAATTGGTACACCAGTATTAGGCAGAGAAGGAAGAGAAAAATTCTCACTAGGTTACTATGTCAATATGGTTCCACTAAAAATCAATATCAACATGGAGTGGACTTTCTATGAATTATTAAATGAAGTTAAAAAAAAGATTTTCAATACATTCAAACATTCAAAGTATCCTTATATAAAGATACGTGAAGCCTTTACAGCTGAATTCGGAACCAACAAGAAAATATTTGATACTGTATTATCTTATCAAAATGCTAAGAATGTTGATTATAAGGATTACAATACTAATTGGATCTTCAATCAATGTGCTATGGATGGATTAGAAATAAATATCAGCAATAGAGATAGTGAACCTAGCATTACATATGAAATAGACTATCAAATCAATAAATACTCAGATAACGATATTGACCAGATTCTTTCTCATATGGATGTTCTTATTAAAGATGTTTTAGGCAACCATAGTAAAAAACTGAGAGAATTAGATATACTGCCAGATAAAGAAAAAAACATTATACTTAATGATTTTAATGATACAGAGATAGTGTATGATGATACAAAAGTACTCCATGAGTTGTTTTATGGACAGGTAACAAAAACACCTAATAAGAATGCAGTAATATATAAAGAGGAATCTATGACCTATAGAGAGCTTAATGAAAAATCCAATTCATTAGCAAGAGTTCTACAGAATGAAGGAGTCAGAAGAAATACTATAGTAGGAATTATTGCAGAGCCATCAATCGAAATGATTATAGGTATTCTAGCAATTTTAAAGGCTGGTGGAACCTATCTTCCACTAGATATTAATCAGCCAACAGATAGAATAATAGATATAATCAAAAATTGTAATGTAAATAAAATAATAGTTCATACAAAAAAAGATATAGCCGATATTTTAAATGTTGTACAACAGGCTATTCCAATAGCAGGACAGCTTAATAATTCAATTGATAATATAGATAACGTTAATGAAGTAGATGACTTGGCTTATATATTACATACATCTGGTTCAACAGGTAAACCAAAAGGAATTATGACTACCCATAAAAATGTTGTGGGTTATGTAAATACATTACTAAAAGAAATCAATATAGAAGGTAAGATTGTGCTTCAACAATCATCTTATACATTTGATCTATTTACTGAAGAGGTTTTTCCAACACTATCTTCAGGTGGGACATTAGTGATTGTTGAACGAGAAACGGTTACTAACATTGAAAGGTTAATAAGTGCAATAAAAGATTATAAAGTACAAATTATCAGTAGTGTTCCGTCGGTAGTAGATATGCTCAATAAACATATGATTATTCCTGAATCCCTTGAAATCATTATTAGTGGGGGAGATGTACTTAAAAATAATCATGTTGATAATCTGATAAAAAAAGATATTGATATATATAATTCCTATGGACCTACCGAAACAACAGTATGTGCTACCTATAACAAATGTAATGAAGACAATGTTTCATTAATCGGTTCACCCATAGGTAATTATAAAGTTTATATCATGGATAGATATGAAAATCTAATGCCCCTAGGATATGAAGGAGAAATAGTAATTGGTGGTATAGGTGTTTCTAAAGGTTATTATAATGATAGTAGTCTTACAGAAAAGAAATTCATAAAATCACCATTCAATGAAAGTGCTACTCTATATAAATCCGGTGATAAAGGAAGATACCTGGTAGATGGCAATATAGAATATAAAGGGAGATTAGACCGTCAGGTTAAAATATTAGGAAACAGGATTGAATTGGATGAAATAGAAAACAAAATCAATCAAGTGACAGGGGTAAAAAACAGTGTAATGACTTTAGTAAAAACGAAAGATACAAAACAATTAGTTTGTTATTATATTTCATCAACAATAGAAGAGAACGCACTTAGAGACATACTTAAAAAATCATTACCAGCTTACATGATACCTAATCAGATAATTAGATTAGAGACATTTCCATTAACGGTTAATGGGAAAATAGATATGGAGAAACTAAATAAGTATAAATCAACTAATAAGGTTTATATTAAGCCAAAAACCAGTTTAGAGAAACAATTAGTATCTTTATATGAAAAAGTATTGAATATAAAAAGAGCAGGAGTGACTGATGATTTTTTTGAATTAGGTGGTGACTCTCTAAAAGCAATGGAGTTAATTGTAGAAGCAGATAAATTAGGAATAGGATTGGAGATAAAAGATGTCTATAATTATCCTACCATAAGAAAACTTATACAAAAAGATTTTGAGTTGGATATCTGTAAATATGAAGATGCAATAGATATTATCCCTAAAAAGATAAACAGAAAGAATTCAGGAGATATATTGATTACAGGTGCAACAGGATGGTTAGGTATCCATTTAGTAAACGATTTATTAAAACAGACTAAGGATAACATATATTGTATTGTTCGAAGAAATAATCCAGAAGAAAAAATGGAAAAGGTATTTGCTTACTATTTTCCAAATATGACACATGAAGAAAAACTAAGAATCAAGATTCTAAGAGGAGATATTACATTAGATAGACTTGGTCTAAGTGACAAAGACTATAATATCATAAAAGATAAGATTAGAATTATTATTCATGCAGCAGCTTATGTAAAATATCATGGAAAATCAGAGCTCTTACATGATATTAATGTAACAGGTACCCAAAAAATAATTCACATGACAAAAAAACTGAATGCAGAACTTTATCATATGTCTACAATATCTATAAGTGGTCAGTATATGCTGCAAAACCATAAGTTAAAAGGTAGCTTTACAGAGAAAGATTTGTATATAGGACAGCATTTTTCTGATAATGAATATATACTTAGTAAGTTTCTTGCAGAGAGTGAAATCACAAAAGAGATAGAAAATGGATTAGATGCTTCCATCATAAGGGTTGGCAATCTGACTCAACGTATAAGTGATGGTAAGTTTCAAATAAACAAGGAAGATAATGGATTCTATGGTAGACTAAGAGAATTACTCATGTTAAAAAAGGTACCAAAGGAATTTTTGAATCAAAAAGTTGAGATGACACCAGTTGACCAATGTAGTAATGCAATAGTAAAAATCATCAAGAGTAAACCAGATTATACTGGAATCTATCACGTTTTTAACCCTAATAAGGTGAAGGTTATAGCTGTTTTACATATCATTGAAAAAATGGGATATAAGATATTACCAGCATCTATGGATAATATTACTACTCTTATATCTCATAGTAAAGTAAAACTGAAACATTTATTGAGTATAAATAATAAAAATACTCCTGCCAGTAAAAATATAGCAGTTGACAACAATCTAACAACCAATTACTTAGAGAAAGTAGGATTTACTTGGGATAAGATAGATGAAGATTATTTGAGAGCGATTATTAAAAATATAGAACTAAGATAGTTTGTAATCAATACGGAAAGAGTGATAACAGTGAGACAAATTCTATTATTGGAAGATGACGAAAGTTTAAATAGGGGTATTAGTTTTAAGTTGAAAAAAGAAGGTTATGAAGTATTATCTTCCTATGGTATCAGAGAAGGCAAGAAACTTTTTTCTAATAACAATATTGATTTAGTAATATGTGATATCAATTTGGAAGATGGAAGTGGTCTGGATTTCTGCAGAGAAATACGTGAGCTAAGTAATGTAAGATTTGTTTTTTTGACAGCGCTTGATGAAGAAATAGATATAGTGATGGGATATGAAGCAGGTGCAGATGATTATATTACAAAACCATTCAGTTTAGCTGTACTTATGTCTAAGGTCAATGCTATTTTTAAAAGGCTAGAAGGGGGCGTAAGTGATAAGCTAGAATCAGGTAATATATGTTTCATTAAAAATGAAATGAAAGTAATAGTTAATGGAAATGAAAAGGTACTTAGTAAAAATGAACTGAAATTGTTGAATATACTAATGGAACATCCTAAACAGATTTTATCAAAAAAACAATTGTTAGAATGTTTATGGGATATTGATGGTGACTATGTAGACGAAAACACTGTGGCTGTTAATATAAGACGACTAAGAGAAAAGATAGAACAAACACCATCAAAGCCATTATACATAAAAAATGTAAGGGGTATTGGATATCTGTGGGATATGGAGTGTAGAAGAAATGATAGATAAGTCTAATAGTAAAATCTATAAATATATAGTGTTTGGCAGTATTATCCTAACATGTATTATAGTCATGTTATTGACTACTCTAAAGGAGTTCGGTGAAATTGATAGTATAAGGAGCAATCAGTTGGAAGAACTTTATCAAATAGCAGGTTCTACTTCTGATAATGATACATATTATGCAATAACGGATATCCTAAAAGGCAAAAAAGACGAGGATTCAATTGAATTAGGAAGACAATTGCTATCAGAACAAGGTTTTACAGATTCTTATGTCAACAATTATGTGACAATAGGTAATGATAACAAGAATAATATTCTTATACTAAATATTGTTATAGCCTTTATTTTTATTATAGGAATTTCAATTATGGTATTTTATACTAAGAGTAATCATAAAAGAGAATTAAACAGTATACTTGAAGTTCTAAAAAGATTTACCAAAGGAGATTATAACTTTCTGGCACCAATCACAGATGAATCAATTGGGAGCAAGATAAAATATGATTTAGAATCTCTAGGCAAGACGATAACTATAACGAATGCAAGACTACAAGAAGAAAAAGAGGGAACTAAGGCATTAGTCACTGATATATCTCATCAATTGAAGACACCATTAGCATCACTGAAAATGTATTATTCACTTATGGTAGAGGATGGGTTGGAGGAGAAAGAAAGACAGGAGTTTGTAGAAAGAAGCAAGGAACAGATAACAAGGTTAGAAGGATTAGTTGCAGCCTTAGTGAATATATCCAGACTAGAAACTGGATTGATAAACATTAAAACCAAGATGAATGATATCAGGGAGACCCTTATCCAAGCTGTAAATAGTGTTTATATGAAAGCAGAAGAAAAAGAGATAAAGATAGACTTACATAAAATTCAGCCAGTAGAATTACCTTATGATGATAAATGGACAAAAGAAGCCATTTCCAACGTTATAGATAATGCAATAAAATATAGTGATAGAAATAGTACCATTACCATTAGAACCCAAAAACTACATAACTATCTAAGAATTGAAATCGAAGATGAAGGTATTGGAGTTAATGAAAAAGAATATACCGACTTATTCAAGAGGTTCTATCGGGGGAAACGTGACATAGTGAAGAAACAAGAAGGTTCTGGAGTCGGACTATATCTAACAAGAAAAATATTAGAAGATCAGGGTGGTAATATAAAAGCGATTTCAAAATCTTCTATGGGAGTTAATAACAGAGGAAGTATTTTTGTTTTACAATTATTGTTGGAGTAGTTTGTCAGTCTTACAATTCTGTAAGACTTTTTGTTTGTTAATGAAAGTAAAATGAAAGATTGAACCTTTATGATAATAAGTAATGAAAGAGTTGATTAACAATTGATTATCTTAAGGAGGCAATAAAAATGGACGTTATTCTAGAAACCAAGAATCTATGTAAATATTATGAAAAAGGTGAAAATCAGGTAAAAGCAATTGATAATACAAGTATACAGATTAATAGAGGTGAATTCATTGCAATAGTTGGTAAATCAGGGTCTGGAAAAAGTACTCTTCTTAATATGTTAGGGGGATTAGATAAACCTACAAGTGGTTCTGTTTTTATAGGAGATAAAGAAATATTCACATTGAAGGAAAAAGAACTGGCAGTTTTTAGAAGGAGAAAAATTGGTTTCATCTTTCAAGCGTATAACTTGATATCCTCCTTAAATGTATGGGAAAACATTGTTCTTCCTATAGGACTGGATGAAAGTAAAGTAGATACAAGATTTGTGGGTGATATCGTTAGGACTCTAGGAATAAAAGATAAAATTAAGAACCTTCCCAATACTTTATCAGGAGGGCAGCAACAACGTGTAGCAATAGCTAGAGCATTAGCTTCCAAGCCAGATATAATCTTGGCGGATGAGCCCACTGGAAATCTGGATTCAAAGACTGGTGATGAGGTAATATCGCTGCTTAAAATGTCAGCAAAAAAATATGGTCAGACTTTAGTTATGATTACTCATGATGCTGAGATTGCACAGATGGCAGAACGAATAATAGTTATTGAAGATGGCAAGGTGGTGAGATAGATGAAAACTACCACTAAAATTGCAGTAAGTAATCTTAAGAATAATAGGACAAGGAGTATTCTCATCTCAGTAGCTATAGTATTAACCAGTTGTCTGTTAATGATTATTGGAATCAGTGCCTTTGGATTAGTCAAATATAACAAGGCGAATGCTGGACAGCAAAATGGGTTTTATGAAGGTACATATATAAGAGTCAAAATAGATACTCTTGAAAAAATGAAGCATCATGCAGATTTTATTAATATAGGAATATCAGAAGACTTAGCCACAATAAAAATGAATGATATAAGTGGTGGTCTTATTTATATGGACAATAACGTATGTTATATGATTAATATAGTTCTGGAAGAAGGTCATCTTCCAATTGAAGAAAATGAAATAGTAGGACAGAAAGAATTTTTTGAGAGTATAAGTGGGTCTTCATCTATTGGAAATATTGTCACAATACCATATAGGGTAAAGGGGGAAGGAAAAATTATTGAGAAGGATTTTATTATCAGTGGAATCCTTCCTAGCAACAAAACAAGTAATTATAATAAACGCTATCAATCATTAGTTTCTGAAGAATTTTATAATAGTTCAATTAGTGATGAAAACAAGTCTTGCAATGTCATTTTTAATGTGCTGGGAATAGATGAACTCAACTATGAACAGATGCAGGATAAGATTAAAAGTCTAGCTGAGACTTTAGGAATAGATGATAATAGTGTTATTATAAATAAGGGATATTTGATGTGGATGACTAATCCATCGTCAGATATAATATTGATGAGTGCTCTAATAGGTATTTTAGTAATATTATTCAGTGCCCTAGTTATCTATAATATATTTTATGTGGGTATAATTGATAAAGTACAGGAGTTCGGAAAAATAAGAGCTATAGGAACTACCAAAAAGCAGTTGAAACAAATCATTCTAAGAGAAGGGATGATTCTAGGATTAATTAGTATCCCCATTGGGATTGTATTGGGCTATATAATAGCTGATGTTGGTTTTGAATTCATGATATTCAAATTAATGGATCAGGTTGTGACTTATGATATAGAAAAGATATCCCTCTTTAATATACCAGTTATCCTATTAGTTATATTAGTGTCTTTTATTACAATTTACATTTCTCTTAAGAAACCTATGAAGATTGCATCAAATATATCACCTGTAGAGGCTATTAGATATCATGATAATACAAGTGGTAAAATTATTAAGAGAAAAGGTTATAAAACAGTTAACCTATACCGTTTGACAATGTCTGATATAACTAGAAACAAAAAAAGAACCTTAGCTACTATAATGACTATGGGGCTTAGTTGTGTGCTTTTTGTTACAGTAGCTAATATTGCAAGTAGTATGAATCCCGAATATGCTGCTAAGCGACAAATGGAAAAAGGTGATTATCACATTGAATTGGAATATGATGTTGATGATACAGCTTATCCAGAAAATAATCTCAATCATCTACAACAGCAGAATATCATGGGAAATGATTTAATTGAAGAGATAGAAACAATAGATGGAATAAGTAAGATAGAAACAAGAGGTACGGTTCTTGCAAAATTAGTATCTGATAATTCGTCAGAAGATGAAAGGTTAATGGGTATAAATGTACTCTCAAGGGAAGATTATGAAGCAAGGGTAAAAGAGTGTAAAAAAGGTGTTATGGACTATGATAAAGCAGTATCAGAAAATGGAATTGCTTATACCTATGACTATTTTTTTGAGCAGTACGGTTATGAGATTGGAGATAAATTAACTTTTGAACTCTATGATGGAGATAGGGTAATTAAGTTTGAAGCAGTTCTTCAAGCATCTACAAATTCTACAGATACAACATTTATAATGACTGAAGATACATTCAAAAAATTAGGCTTCAAAGAAAATATTATATCTCATATATTTATATATTGTGATAAAGATAAAGTGAAGTCAGTAGGTAATAGGATAGATAATATTGCTTCAAGAAGTGAGTATTATTCTATGAAAGCTTATACAGAACTGTTGGACCAGTCAAAATTCAGTATCAGATTATTAGTTGTTCCTGTTTATGGTCTATTAATTGTATTGGGAATAATTGGATTCATGAATATGGCTAATACTTTGATTACCAGTATTGTTACCAGAAAAAGAGAATTCGGTATTTTACAGGCTATAGGACTTACTAACAAACAATTAGGTAAGATGTTACAAGCAGAAGGGTTAGTGTTCACCATAGGTACACTGATAATAGCTCTGACTGTAGGCAATTTTTTTGGCTATCAATTATTTCTAGGGGCTAAAAGAACAGGAATGATAGGTATATCCACATACCATTTCCCATTTAAAGAACTATTGATTATGACAATCTCTCTTCTTGCTATGCAGTCATTGTTATCAATATATATGAGTAGGTATATTCAGAAGGATGCCCTCATTGATAGGATTAGATATAATAGCTAATCAAAGGTTTTAAATATAAAAAAGATGACTCCTCAAAACTATTCAGTATTGAAGAGTCATCTTATAATATAGTATATTTAGTACTTATCTATGTTTAATCAATAATCTGATTATTGTTATCAAGAACAACAACTTTTGGTTTATAGTCTTTTGCTTCTTCCTTATCCATTAAGGCGTAGGCGATAATGATTATTATATCACCTGGTTGTACAAGTCTGGCAGCGGCTCCGTTAAGACATATGGTACCGCTGTTACGTTCTCCTTTTATAACATAAGTCTCTAATCGAGCACCATTATTATTATTGACAATCTGTACTTTCTGTCCAGGCAATATATCTGCTAATTCCATTAGGTGTTCATCAATGGTGATACTTCCTACATAGTTAAGGTTAGCATCAGTTACAGTTGCTCTGTGTAATTTTCCTGTCATCATTTCAATTAACATATTAGATTACCTCCATTCTTAGATTATCAATCAATCTTGTTTGACCAATTTTAACAGCAAGGGCAATGAGAATATTACCCTGAATATAATCTATATCTTCAAGTGTATCTTCATTAACTATGCTTATATAGTCTATAGTTGCTGAAGGTTTTTCTTCAATCATTTCTTTTATCATATCTTTTATGATTGTGGCTGATTGTTCGCCGTTTTTGATACACTCTTTTGATTTTTGGAGAGATTCATATAAAATAGTAGCTTGATTGCGCTCTTCAGTATTTAGGTATGTGTTACGAGAACTTAATGCTAGACCATCATTTTCCCTTACAATAGGGCAGATGATTATATCAATAGGCATGTTCAGGTCTTTGACCATTTTCTTGATGACTATAGCCTGTTGAGCATCTTTCTGTCCAAAATAAGCTCCATTTGGCTGAACTATATTAAATAATTTAGTTACAATAGTTGTTACACCTCTAAAATGAGTAGGTCTTGATTTACCACATAGATTATCTGTTAGATTATCAACATTCACATAAGTAGCATGATTATCTAGGTACATTACTGAGTTGGTTGGTGTAAAAATAACATCTACTCCAGCTTCCTTGGCAAGCTTTTTATCATTTTCAAGATCTTTAGGGTATTTATCCAAATCCTCAGTTGGACCGAATTGAGTGGGATTCACATAGATACTTAGTACTGTTATATCATTATCTTTAACTGATTTTTGTACTAAAGAGATATGTCCCTTATGTAAATATCCCATAGTAGGAACTAAACCTATAGTCTTGCCTTCTGTATGATAGATTTCCAGATGTTTTCGCAGTTCATTTATATCATTGAATATTTTCATGATTTTTTCCCTCCACCATATATTGAATCAATTACATCCTGATTTATATGAAAAACATGTTCTTTATTAGGAAAAGCCTTCTGTTTTACGTCTCTTATATAATTGCTGGCAGCTTTCAAGATTTCATCTTGTAGATTAGCATATTGCTTAACGAATTTTGGTACCATGTTGGAATATAGGTTCAATATATCATTGGTAACTAATACCTGACCATCACAGTCAGAACCTGCACCGATACCTATAGTAGGGATTTCTACCTTTTCTGTAATCAGTTTTGCTAATTCCGTTGGTATACATTCAAGTACAATTGCAAATGCTCCAGCTTCTTCTAGAGCCATTGCATCTTCAAGTAATTTTTTTGCTTTTTCTTCTGATTTTCCTTGAATATAATAACCGCCTAATTGATTAATTGATTGAGGGGTTAGTCCAATATGTCCCATAACAGGGATTCCTGCATTTATAATTGCTTTGGTTTGTTTAATTACTTCTGTTCCGCCTTCAAGTTTTACAGCATTAGCTTTGCCTTCTTGAACAAGACGTCCTGCATTTCTCACAGCTTCGTATTTTCCTGTGTGGTAAGTCAGGAAGGGAAGGTCAGCAACGATTAATGAGTGTTTGCTGCCTCTAGAAACTGCTTTTACATGATGAAGCATGTCTTCTATAGTTACCTCTGTAGTATTTTCATAACCTAAGATAACCATTCCTAATGAATCACCAACCAATATTATGTCGATACCTGCTTCATCCAGTATAGCTGCTGTAGGGTAGTCATATGCTGTCAACATTGTTATTATTTCGTTATTCTTTTTCTTGTTCCTTATTGTTTGTGTAGTTACAGTTTTCACCTTGTAATACCTCCTTTAAAGTATTTAGAGTGTATTCGTTTAATTTGTTTTGTTTTTCTACTAGACTTAGAGTTCTATCACCTAGTAAACGATAAAATTGTTCCAGGCTTCTATCTTCTCTAGATAAAGCTTGTATATGTGTCTTGATAGTATGGACATCACCTCGAGCTAAAGGTCCAGTAAGGGAATTTACAGTCCCTTTTTCAAAAATGTTATTCATTGTTCCTTTTACTAAGGATTCTATTAGTTCTAATGATGATTCTTGCTTTAATCCAATTCGGTTAAGAGTTTCTATTCCTATATCAATTACAGTAACAAGATAGTTAGATACTATACAAGCTGCTGCATGATATAGAGATTTTTGCTCTGAACTTATGCTGTGTATTTTTAAATTAATATCTAGCAGGATTTTTTTGAAATCATCAATCAGATTTCCTTTACCTTCTAATGTAAGTGGTGTTTGCGGTAACATGGTTAATGCATAATTAATATCAGCAAATGATAACATAGGATGTAGTGATAGGGTAGTTGAACCAAGCTTGGAAAGAGGTTCAAGTATAGTGGAGGGATGAGTACCACTTGTATGACAAACCACTTTATCTTCCCATGCTGCATTTATTGATATTAACTGACCAACAACATCTTCTATTGCGTCATCAGTAGTAGTTATCATGATATATTTTGAGGAATCAACTAATTGGGTAATATTTTCATAAGCCTTGCTATTGGTTAAAGCAGCACTTTTTTTGGCTGATGCAAGTGACTTACTATTATAACCGCTAATAGGCAGATGCATATTGTTAAAGTACATACCTAATGTTGTTCCAACTTTTCCAGCTCCTATAAATCCAAACATTACAACCTCCCATTTTCATAAGCTACATTAAAAAAACCTTCTTAGACAGCGTCCAAGAAGGTAGAATATCATAATTAATATACCTTGTTTTTTCTTGATACTGTCTTTGTTCAATGAATCAAAGCAGATATTATCTATTAAATTTTAGATTAGCTATAATATAATCCAGTATACTATGGGCTAATTGTTTTTTAGGCATAACTGGGTAGGCTTTCTTATTACCTTTTTTGTCAATTAATGTTACACAATTGGTATCAGTGCCAAAACCTGCATCTGCCCTAGTGACATCATTAACTATTATCATATCAATATTTTTTTTCTTCAGTTTACTAATTCCATTTTCCATAACATCGTTGGTTTCAGCTGCGAATCCCACTATTAATTGTTCTGGGGTTTTGTGCATGCCGATCCATTTTAGTATGTCTGAATTACGGGTTAGAGTAAGTTTGAAATCTTCCTCTGATTTCTTTATTTTTTTATCTACATAAACCTCTGGACGATAGTCTGCTACAGCAGCAGATTTAATAATTATATTCTGGTCTTTCAGATTGTCTTTTACAGCAGTAAACATTTCCTCTGCAGATTCAATCTGAATATATTTTTTTAGGTTATTGGGTTTTTCCAAGGTAACAGGTCCAGATATTAAAGTGACTTCTGCTCCTTTTACGGCTGCTGCTTCAGCAATAGCATAACCCATTTTGCCAGAAGAATGATTGGTCATATAACGAACCGGGTCAAGAGCTTCTCTTGTTGGTCCAGCTGTTATCAATATTTTTTGCCCAGCTAAAGGTTTATCTTCTATTAAATTCATGGTAATTGATTCAATAATAGTGTCTACATTGGCTAGTTTTCCTATGCCTAAGTCACCACATGCTAATCTTCCTGAATCTGGCTTAATGAATTTATAGCCATAATTCTTTAATTTTTTGATATTATCTTGTACTATAGGATTTTCGTACATATTGGTATTCATAGCAGGTGCAATAATCTTAGGTGCTTTAGTTGCCATGATGGTTGTTGATAACATATCATCTGCTATTCCATTTGCTATTTTGCCTATTATGTTAGCTGTAGCAGGAGCAACTAAGAACAGATCAGCAGCCTTGGCTAAAGCAATATGTTCAATATCCCATTTAACTATTTTTGCAAACATATCTACAATCACAGGTTGAGATGATAGTGACTCAAATGTCAAGGGTGCAACAAATTCTGTTGCTGATTTAGTCATTATTACATGTACATCCGCATTTAATTTCTTCAGTTTACTAACAAGGTCACATACCTTGTATACTGCAATTCCACCACTTACACCAATAACGATAGTTTTTCCTTTTAGCATTTGGAAATCTCCTTTCGGTGTAGTATCTTCAATATACCACTAGAAAAAGTAAAAATCAATATTAAATTTCAATTATAATGCAAGTATGTCAGAAAAAGTGTTTTGTTCTGACTTGGTTTTTGCAAAATAGTATATGTATATGTTTTGCATAACTATTGGCTATTTAATATTTATAAAAAATGGTTGTTTTGATGCTTTTGTGAATACTTATTATGACATGTTTTAGGATGGTTAGTGAAATATGGTAATAGTTATTATATAATATTTGCAAACTATTTTTTTGAATAATTAGGGAAAAGGTGGTTTTAGAGAGTGAAAAGATTGTTGTATACATATAAAACAAAAAATAAGATGTATATTAAATTGTTGATGATGATTGTATTTTCTATAATATTGGCTATAGTTTTGACTTCATCCATTTTGTATAAGAGCTATGAAAATTTTGGATTATCCATGATACATAAATATGAGAGTGATAAACTTGCTCAGACTACTTATAGTGCCACTTATATGAAGACATCAGCCAGTAGATTGGTTATGCAGTTGTATGTCAATAGAAATATAGAGAAGTTCATGTACAATTATTCTATAGACATGTTAGAGGTCAAGACCAGTATTGATGAATTGATTTCCTATAAAGCTACAGGACCTTTCATTCATTCTATTTATATATATAATGGTAAGAATAATACTTTCTTGACTACTATATCATCTGAAGGAGTGGAGAATAACAACGATTTTTTTGATAAGGAATTAGTGGAAATTCTTAATAATTATCAAGATTATAAAATTCTCTATCCAATACCTAGGAAAAGTCCTATGCCTTTAATGCCTGTAGATGAAAATCACTATTCAAATGTATATACATTCATTTATTACACCAAACCAACAAATGATAAACCATTGAAATCTGCAATAATTGTAAACGTAACTGAAGAATGGTTACAAAATATGATTAAGACAATGGAGATTAATACAGATGGAGAGATATTTATTATCAATAATGAAGGTGTAGTTGTAACAGGGAATAATACATATTCTATGAAATCCAATATATCAGATAAAAGGTTTGTTCAAAAAATACTTAATTCAGATAAGGAAACAGGATATTTCTTAGATAAGGTAGATGGTAAAAAAAGTGTTATACATTATAATAAGTCCAATTCCCTTGATTGGAAATTCATAAGTATCACTCCTTATAAAAATATCAAATATAAAGTAAGTAAAATGAAATATTTAACCTTATTGGTTTGCATGTTTATATTAATTCTAGGTATAGCATGTTCAATTTTCATGTCACATAGGTTATGGAAGCCAATCAAAAAAATTCTTAACAAGATGAACAAGTTGGAAAAACACAAAAGAGAGAGTACATATGTGTTGAAAAACAGAATGCTGAAGGCTATGCTTCAAAATAAGAATAGTGTCAGCATTGATAATCTGGACAAGTTGTTCAATGATTTCAATATAAAACTGAAACGTGAGACTCCTATAGCATTGATACTTTTCAAAATTGATGATTTCATTGAAATAAAAGATAAGTACAATTATAAAGATAGAGAAGTTCTTAAATTCGCTATTATGAACATAGCATCAGAAATGTGTGGTAATAAATACAATCATGAGTGTATTAATCTAGAGGAAGATAATGTGGTACTGATTATAAATGTAGAAGATAATCAGTTGTCTTACTGGCTTAATGACATTAGAGAGATTATTGAAAAAGTACAATCAGCAATGAATGAGTATTTTGAACTATCAATATCAGCAACTATAAGTTCTGTATCAGATGAATTAAGTAATATCTATTATACATACATGGACACATTAAATAATTCTCAATATAGATTTTACTTCGGACATAGGAGCATTCTCTATGAAGATGAATTAAAAGAATTAGAGGAAAAGGACTATGAATATCCTGTACAAAAGGAACAGCAGATGATTGATTCTCTAATGCTTGGAAAGATAAAAGATGCAAAGTTTCACTATGAGGAAATAATTAATGAGACATTAAATTATTCCTACTATTCTATGAATCAAGTACTTTTGCGAATGAGCCTAGCTATGAGTAAAGTATTTAATAGAATGGAGAAAAATTATCATTGTAAATTTCCTTTTAATTTTAATTCACTATTCACAGAAATAGGACAATTAGAAACAATAGAAAAGGTCAATATAAAATTCTTGGGCTTTTTTGATCAGATTCATATGATAATAGAAGAAAACAAAAGCATAAAACATAATCAGTTAATTAATGAAATAATAGAAATGATTAATGATAATTATAAAGATATTAACTTATCTGTTGGCATAATAGCAGACAGATATAATATGACAGCTAATTACTTGAATAGGATTTTTAAAAAACATACATCAGTATCTGTTTCACAATTCATTAATAGAACAAGGCTTACGAAAATTAAAGCTATGTTGGAAACAACTTCAAAACCCATTAGTGAGATTGCTGAAGAATGTGGATTCTTGAACACCAGTTATTTTTATACATTATTCAAAAAAGAGTATGGTATAACAGCAAATGGTTACAGGATGAAAGCAAAACAAGAGTTGAATAAATAAAGGGATCAATATAAGCATTATATAGTACAATTCTGACTTGTATATATAATGCTTTTCTATATGGACATATGGACTTAGTTACCTATTTTAAATAGATGACAGGATTTTAAATAAGTAAGTTACACAATTTTGGAGTGGACACTTGATTTTATCATTTACAGGTTAAGAATGAGAACTTATAGTGTTAATTACAAACACATGAAGCATTCAATTGACAAATATAAGGAGGGAGTTAATGGCGAATAGTATTTGTACTAAAAAAAGAAAAAAGATAAAAAGTAGCAGATCTAAAAGATTCAAAAAAAATTCTCCATTATTAATAATGTGTTTACCAGCAGTTGTTGCAATTTTTTTATTTAACTACTTGCCTATGATAGGTATCGTAATAGCTTTTAAAAAATTCAAACCTGCAAAGGGGATATGGGGCAGCCCTTTCATTGGATTTGATAATTTCAAATTCTTCTTTACTTCTCAAGATGCTTGGAGAATAACAAGAAATACTGTAGGTTTGAATTTCATATTTATTCTAGGATGCCTTATCATATCAGTAGCTTTTGCAATTATGTTAAATGAGATAACTAAAAGGGCATTCGTAAAGTTTTATCAGACAGTATTCTTCTTCCCATATTTTTTATCATGGGTAGTAGTTGGATTCATGTTATTTTCATTTTTGAACTCTAATCTAGGAATGCTTAATAATTTCTTAGGGATATTTGGGATAGACCCCATCAACTGGTATAACAAACCCAGTTATTGGCCTGGCATACTCACTTTTTCTTTCCTATGGAAGAATGTCGGTTACTATAGCGTAATCTATTATGCAGGAATTATGGGTATAAATCATGAGTATTATGAAGCAGCTGCAATTGATGGTGCAAATAGATTTCAAATGATAAGAAAAATTACATTACCTCTATTATCCCCAGTAATAACTGTTATGGTATTGCTGCAGATAGGTAAGATCTTCTATGCAGATTTTGGTATGTTTTTCTTCTTACCTAGAAACATTGGTACTCTCTATGCTACTACAGATGTTATTGACACTTATGTATATCGAGCACTTAGAGTTTCAGGTGATATAGGTATAGCTTCGGCTGTAGGGTTCTATCAATCTATTGTAGGTTTCTTACTGGTAGTTATAGCTAATTGGATGGTAAGAAAATTCAATGAAGATAATGCATTGTTTTAGATAAGGAGGAACTTAGTAATGATTGAGAACAAAAGCTCACAATTAATATCAAAGATTATTATACATATCATTTTAATGATTTTCGCAATTTTATGCATTATCCCTATTATAGCAATTATTTCTATATCTTTATCAAATGAAACAGATATCGCATTAAAAGGTTATAGTTTAATTCCTAGGGGATTAACCACAAGGGCATACAGTATCATATTTAAGAATCCGAAACAGATACTTAACTCTTATTTAGTTTCAATAACTATCACAGCAGTTGGAGGAGCATTAGGTTTATTGGTTACTTCGCTGATAGCTTATCCATTATCCAGAAAAGATTTCATCTATAAAAAGAAGTTAACATTTTATGTGTTTTTTACCCTTCTTTTTAATGGAGGATTAGTTCCTTGGTATATAGTTATCACAAGATATCTGCATTTGCAGAATACCATTTGGGTATTGATATTACCTTATATAGCTATACCATGGTACATACTATTGCTTCGTACATATTTCAGTAAAATACCCAAGTCAATAATTGAATCAGCTAAGATAGATGGTTCAAGTGAATTTGGAACGTTCTTCAAGATAGTTTTACCGTTGTCAAAACCTGCTCTTGCCACAATAGGGTTATTTATTATACTTCATTATTGGAATGATTGGTGGTTAAGCTTGTTGTATATTGAAAAAGAAAAATTGATTCCACTACAATATATGCTTTACCGCATAATGAACAACATACAATTTTTGACAACACAAATGCAGACAGGTGCAGTTACAGTAAAAGTCGGTGACCTGCCCAACGAATCTGCTAGAATGGCAATGTGTATCATTGCAGCAGGACCAATGCTGTTTTTATTCCCATTCTTCCAAAAATATTTTGTCAAAGGATTAACTGTTGGAGCAGTAAAAGAATAAGGTTATTAAATCTAGTTAATCCATATGTTAGTTGGTTACTAGATATAATATATATAAACAATAAAAGAGGAGGAATTAAAATGAGAAAAAGAATTTTTGTATTAGTGCTTACAGTTTTAATGATTACAAGTACTATGGTAGGGTGTGGAAATAAAGATAAAAAAGAAACATCTAATACCGAAAATGGTAATCAGCAAACAGCTGGTGAAAATGAACCAAAGGAAGAAAAAGAGTTAGAGTTTGTTGAACTATCATGGTATTACCCAGGTTCACCACAATCTGAACAAGATGTGGTATTTGCAGAAATAAATAAGCTTCTAAAAGAGAAAATTAATACAAAAGTTAATTTTCACCCTGTAGATTGGGGTAGCTATGAAGAAAAGATGAAAGTCAAGATTGGTGCGTCAGAAGAGTTTGATATTTGTTTTACTGCCAATTGGATGAACAATTATCAAAAGAATGTTTCTCAAGAGGCATTCATTTCACTAGATGACCTATTAAATGAGTATGGTTCAAATATCCTAAAAGGTATTCCAGAAAAATTCTGGGGTGCTACAAAAATAAAAGGTGAAATATACGGTATACCTAACTATCAAATATCAACTATGACTAACGGATTCTGGTTCAAAAAAGACTTGATTGACAAATATAATGTTGATTACAAAGAATTGAATACTCTAGATAAATGGGAAGTGTATCTTAAGACTATAAAAGAGAATGAACCACAGATAATTCCTACAGCTATATGTGCTGAAAGCGGAAGTAACTGGGGACGTATGCTTGTTAATTATGGATTTGATGAAGTTGGGGGACGTAATATCCCTGGTGTTGTTCGTTTGACTGACAGCTCCTATAAAGTTATTAACCAATTTGCTTCTGATGAATTCATGAGCTTTGTTTCTAAAATGCATGATTGGTATGAAAAAGGATATATACGTAATGATGCTCTAGCAATTCAAGATCCAAAGGGAGATATAGAAGCTGGTAAAATAGCAAGTGGCATGGGTGGAAACTATAAACCAGGTGCAGATGCTGAGATGTCAGCAACATATGGTGAGGAATATGTTAATGTCAAAGCTTCTGAATCATATTTATTGACAAGTTCAATCATTGCTACTCTTAATGCAATTAGTAGAACTTCCAAGAATCCAGAAAGAGCAATGATGGTTCTTGACCTTATGAACAGTGACAAAGAAATATATAACATGTTATGTTATGGTATTGAGGGAACACATTATAATAAAACAGGGGACAATTCTATTGAGATTGTTGAAGATAGCAAATATAAGCCTAATACAAATTGGATATTCGGAAATACATTCAATGCATATCTTCTTCCAGGACAATCCCAACAGACTTTTGATGATACACAAGCTTTTAACATGAATTCTGAAGCATCACCTATCTTGGGATTCGTCTTCAATCAAGAACCTGTAAGTATGCAGATTGCACAATGTACAACTGTAGTTGATGAATTCATATTGAGTCTTGATACTGGAACAGTTGTTCCTGATGAATACTTACCAAAATTCTTGGATAAATTAGAAAAAGCAGGTTCACAAAAAATTATAGATGAGATGCAAAAACAAGTTGATGAGTGGCTTAAAACAAAATAATGATTGTTATATCAATAATTGAGACAGCATTATTAATGATATAAATGTCATTAAAAGTGACAGTTACGATAATCAAGTAAATCACATGTACCAAAAAACATAATAGTATTCTTCTTTTATATGAAGATACGGCTTATAATTGATATAGATTTTAGCTGTTATAGAGATGAAACAATAAGTATGCAGGTTATTAGTAACAAAATGCATACTTATTGTTTAGTTATAACAATTAGTTTGATAGCTTAATAAGGAGTGATATGACATGAGAAAAAAAGAATGTTTGAGTGGTGAATGGCTGTTTCTGCCAGATTATGAGGGAGTAGATCGTGGACAAGATAAGATTATGGTACCATCAACTTGGAGATGGATCATAAATGAAAAAGCCCAGTTTCAACCATATGATATGTTTGATTATCCCAGAGAATGGAATAAAGCACAGGCTGGTATAATTTCAAGGAAGATTGTAATTGATAGTGAAGATGACCATAGGGTATTTGCTATATTTGAAGGTGTGTTTCAAAAATACATGGTCTTCATTAATGATATAAAAGTTCTAGAAACAGAAGAGAGTTTTTTAACAACTGAAATAGATATAACAGATTATGTGATTAATGGTGAGGAAAATGAGATAAAAGTATGGTGTGGACCCTATGATACCATTGATACAGAAACTGGACTTAAGAGATTATCACCTGATGGCACTTGGTATGCAAATATGGCTAGAGGAATATGGCAGAATGTTTATTTAGAATATAGACCTAACAAGTATATTGATGATGTTACTGTTAGCACTTCAACTAGAAATAAGACTATTGACATAAAAGCCAATATTATAAATGAATATAATCAGACTATGAATGTTATTGCAAAAGTTTACAAAGATGAGAAAGTAATCAAAAAATGGAAACTAAGTAATAATAGTGTTCATCTAGGTAATGTTGAATTTGCTACTAAAGAATTGTGGGATGATGCAATATATTGGTCTCCAGAGAATCCACATTTATATGTTTTACTGGTAGAGCTCACATGTGATGGAAGAATTATTGATACATATGAAGTTCCGTTCGGATTTAGAGAAATATGGGCAGATGGACATAAACTATATCTTAATGGGAAAAGAATCAATCTTAGAGGAGATGCATGGCATTATCAAGGCTTTGTTCAACAAACTAAGGAGTATGTGAGAAACTGGTATAAAGCATGTAGAGAAACAGGAATAAATTTTGTTCGTCTTCATGGAATGCCTTATCCTAAGATATATCTGGATATAGCAGATGAGGAAGGTATGCTTATTATAGATGAAAGCGCTATTTATGGTTCAGCAAAAAGAATTCAAGCTGATCATCCACAGTTTATAAGTAACTGTAAAAATCACCTTACCAAGTTGGTTAAGAGAGATAAGAATCATCCAAGTGTCATCATATGGAGTATGCAGAATGAAATGAGGTGGGTAGACGGAAGAGATGGTTATAAACAAGCAATGAAGAACCTTTCTGCAACAATAAAAGCTCTTGATTGTACAAGACCCATAGCTTACGATGGTGACAATCGTTTAGTTGATCCAGAAGATATGGAAATAGTTAGTATGCATTACAATATTGATGGAACCATAAGTGATTGGGATAAAGAAAAACCACTTATTTTTGGTGAACATGGAAAGTGGCATTATGTTTCCCCACAGGTAAGTACAGCTATGAAAGGTGCTGATGTATACCTTTCTTTTGAAAAGAGTATTGAAAGTATTGGATTAGAGGAAAAGCATTTCATTGAGTATGCCAGAAGAGAAGAAGTAACAGGTATTTCACCTTTTAACATGATTAACTACACTATGCATATGCAGCCTCAACAGGATATCATCATTCCAGAATCAATGAATATAGAAGAAGTTAGACCAAAGGTTATTAAAGCTAATACAACTCCTATTAGTAATGGTTTTTTTGAACAAGAACAGTTGTTTTATCCTAATTCCTCATGGAAACATCTTAAGGATGCTTTTAAACCAGTGGCGATAATTCCTAATGAATATAATCACTCATTCTATGATAATAGAAGTGTCAAGAGAAGTTTTAACATATATAATGATTGTGAAAATGACGTAGAAGCTAAGGTAGGTTATAAGTTAACTACAAAAGATGGTGATATATTACTTGATAACGAATATATATTTAACCAGTCTGCAGGTGAAAAGCAGGAGTGGGAACTGATATTAGACCTGCCAGCAGTATCAGAGAAAACAACATTAATCTTACAGATGGAGCTTTATCATAATGATAGATGTATGAATCATTTGGAAGAAAAATATAAGGTATATCCTTCTATTTCCAAGAAAGACCTTGCAGATATTAGCTGTAAAAAAGCAGGATATCTTGGAAAAGAAGAAGGGTATGAGGTAATTGTAAAGCTAGTTGAAAAAGTAGAGATTATTAATGAATGTCTAAAAGAGAATATAGATAAATTGGACCTATTAATTATTGGCAATAACTGTACCGAAAATGTAAAGAAGCTACAACCTGTTTTACAAGACTTTGTAAATGATGGGGGATATCTATTGATACTTGAACAAGAGAGTTTTGTACCAGGTGAAATCACACTTTCTGGTAAGAAATTCTTTAGTGCATTCATAAATGATGAAGAACATCCAGTTTTTGATGGTATAGAACAAGAAGATCTATTATTCTGGGGTTCTGAGAATGTCAATAATTCTAATTATACACCAGTAGTAACTAATGGATTTAACAAGCCTGTACAGGGTGATCTTAATATCCTTTTAGAATGTGGAGAAGGAGATTTCGGATGGGGCGGATTATTGTGGTCACCTCTAGTTGAATATTCTGTAGGAAAAGGAAGAGTCATGCTTAGTCAGCTTAATATAATTAAGCAGTTTGAAGAGACACCACAAGCAGGTTTAATGTTAAGTAATATGATCAGATATGGTATTGATTTTGCAGATAAGAGACGATTCATTGAAGATAATGATAAACCTTTGACTGGTCTATTAGCTTCTAATGATTCAAAAAGCGGTAAATTCCTTGCTGATGTAGGAGTTGAATATGAAGTTGTATCTGCAATGGAAAGAATAGAAGATTATTCACAATTGATTGTTGATCTGAAAGGCTTAAAAGAAAAAGAAATCAATTTACTTACAGAGTATGCTAAACAAGGTGGAAAGCTATTGATTCTTCCTGTTGGAATAGATGAGAAAAATAATCTGCAAGATATTCTTGGTAATGATGTTGAGATTGAAGCAAGACCAGTGTATCAATTAAAACCTGTTAGCAATAAGTTGACTAAGGGGATTTCTAATTATGATTTATACCATTATGAAAAAGTCACTTATTCTCCAAGTGATAAAAGTAATTTAATAATCAGTGATTATTCTATTTATAGTGAGGGTGGAATACCTCTTTTTGAAAGCATTAATAATCCTTGGCATGAGTTTTTTGTTAATGGCTTTGATGAAGAGTTCATGAAAATATCTATTGCTGATATAGTTGAAGAAACTGATTTTGTAACTGATACATATGGTATTATTCAAGATATAGGTAAAGGACAAGCAGTAGTCATACAATTAAATATGATAGACAATAATGATAAAATCAAACGTGTTTATTCAAGATTACTATCTAATCTTGGAATTGAAATAGATACATCCATATTGACTTATGAAAAAGAAGAAAAAGATTATGGTATACAGTCGGTCATGGCATTACCTCAAGAAAATCATCAAGATTATAATGAGATGGTGAAATATTTCAGTGATAAAGATTATCTGCTCAACAACTTAGGTGAAGGGGTATACGGTTGGATGAAGAGGATTGAGAAAAAAGACGGATTTATCAGTATATCCGGTAGTACTGGAAAGACCTATTTTATAACCTTATTCATTGAATCCAATATTAATCGTAATCCTGAAAAAAGAGGAAATGGTGAACTACCAGATAGCAGTATTGTGCCTGATCTTTATGTGGATGTTAACTGTTCATTTGAACTTTTTGTTAATGGTAAAAGCTATGACAATCTAATAGTAGAAGAAGATACGAATTCTATTAAAATAGATGATGTAGTACTTGATAAAGGAATAAATAGAATGTGTATGATATGTAAAAGTGAAGACAATGATATAAAATTCAATATATGTTTCAAAAACAAGTATGGTGATTATATGAATGGTTTAAAATATTTACTTACACTAGATTAATTAAGGGGAAGAAACACATGAAAAGACATATATTCAAAGCACATATAAGTAAAGGTATGGAAAAACCTGTTATTGAATTCATTAAGGATAGAGAAACTACTTTGAACCAAATGATAAAAGAACAAAAAATAATGACTATAAGTATATTTAGATTTCATCAGACCTTATTTTTATATTATGAATCCATAGACAGGGACATCAAACCAAAAGACCTTATTGGTGAAACTGTAGAGTCTTTATTAGAGACCTTACTTGGATTAATGGAACAAGAAAGATATTGGGTGCCTATGGCTGATATTTTCCACTATAATAGTCCTGTTAGTGTTGAACATTGGAGAAGAAAAACTAAGCCAGAAAAGAGCATTGGGAGAATATTGCAGTTAAGACCTGAGACATTAAGCAGGTATATATATTATCATTATCAATATCAAGAAGAAAAACCTGGTGATGGTGATAAATACGGGATAATTGGAATTTATGAAAATCTACTGTTTTTCTATACTGAGTATCCTACATATGAGGAAGGTGCAATTCACAAGGGAGAATTGGATACATCTCTAACACCAAGTAATTGGAGTGAACTTATGGAGAAACATTTTTTGAGTTGGGAGGATGTGAGTGAAAAAGAGAGGTATTGGAGATATATTGAAACTATTATATACCTGTAATTCTCTAGCTTATCATGGCATATAATAGCAAAATATGGATAATGAGATTCTTGGTATTATATGAAATAATTGCTATGGAGTAACCTATAACATAGTATTAATATCCGTTTTATGGTATAATATCTACATAATACGACATAAAGATCATGATGTTTATTCTTAATAGAGCAAAATTATTATGATTCTCTTTAACTTGTTTGTAGACTGATAATACGGAGGGACAATACTTGAATCTTAAAACCAAGAGACAACATTTTTTCTACTCTATAAGTATAGGTGTCACTATTAGCGTAGTAATTATGATATTCCTTTTTTTAGCTATTGATACTATAGAAAATAAAGAAGATCAAAGGCAGAGGTTAGAAGTTCTAGAAAGATTTCTTAGATATCAATCAAGAGCTGAGGCCACCATTAATGAGAGTATCAATTTATTGGAAGGTTACATGACATACATAAAAATCAATCCAGATATTTCTGAAGAAGATTCATGTAAATATCTAGAGAATCTATTAGCACAAAAAGAAACACTTATAAGAAATATAGGGATTATGGAGGATACTACAGTTATATGGAATTATCCCAAAGAAGGTAATGATAAAGTTATAGGTATGGATTTGACTGCAATTCCTAGTCAGAGGGATGATATACTTAAGGTGAAAGTAACATCAAGACGCCTATTTATTGGACCTGTAGATCTAGTACAAGGAGGAGTAGGGTTCATAGCTCGTTTACCAATAGTCATTGATGGTGATTATTGGGGACAGACAAGTATTGTTTTAGATGGGGACAAGTATCTTGAATATATGGATACAATTGCTGAAGAATCAAAACTTAATGTAGCCATATATAATATGGAGGATTTTCCCATGAAGTCATTTCATGGTGACAGCGAAATAATTGACAGAGATGGTTTAGTTCTTAATATTGAAATTCTTAATAACAAATGGAAAGTGGTTATTGAGCCATTACAAGGATGGCAAAAGAATAAAACAATGATTTGGGCTTTTAGAGGGTTAAGTATATTTATCAGCCTCTTAATCGGTTTCTTTATCCTTATGATCTTCAATACTAGGTACCAGTTGAACTATCAAGCCATGAATGATCAATTGACGGGATTGAACAATAGGTATTTTTTAGAGTACTATTATCAAACTATATTAAAAAAAGCAGAAGCAAATAATGAATTTATTGGTCTATTCTTGATTGATATTAATCATTTCAAAGCTATAAATGATAATTATGGTCACAAGGTTGGCGATTTAGTCTTGATTGAATTCGCAAAGAGAATCCAAGCTATTGGAATTAATAAAAAAAGAGGATTTAGAATAGGTGGGGATGAATTCCTTATCTTAGTTTCCAATATAGATAAATTACAAGACTTAGAATATGCTTTTAGAATAATAAGGGCAGAAACATTATTCAGATTCAAACACCAAGACATTGATATTGAGGTTGTACCTAGTATTGGGCTTGCTACTTATCCAATAGATGGTGAAACTCTGGAAAAAATCATGAATGTTGCAGATTCCAGGATGTATGAAGAAAAAAGATTAACAAAATAATGTGATATGAGCAATATCAGATTTATATATTTGGTAATGAGACTACTGAAAAGATTAAACTTGCCAGTAGTCTTACTTATTAGACCATTAATGTAAAAAAGGCGGGATTGTATGAACTATAAGCTTATTATTGTTGATGATGAAAAGGTAATTAGAGATGGAATGGCTAACCTGGTAGATTGGAATTCCATGGGCTTTACAGTCGTCAAAACTTTTTCTGATGGCAAAGATGTTATAAAATATATAGAAAACAATCAACAAGTTGATATAATATTGGCAGATATCAAAATGACTTTTGTGTCTGGATTAGAGTTAGCAAAATATATACATGATAATAAATGCAATGCTAAAATAGTATTGATTAGTGGTTTCAAAGAATTCGAGTACGCTAAACAAGCAATTGACTATGGAGTATTACATTATTTAACAAAACCAATGTCTTTAGAAGAAATAACTAAGACATTTTCAGCTGTCAAAAATGAATTAGATAAAGAATTGGAAAAGCAAAATAATATAGAAGAGGAAGTAAGTAGATTCGAGGAAGTTAGACCTTTATTGATTCAGCAATTTTTCACTGATCTAGTATTGGGAGGGTTGATAGAACGAAATTTAATTATGGATAGACTACAGTTAATAAAACTGGATATTGATCCAGATACAACTTATTGTTGTACAATTGATGTGCTTTTAAAAAAGAGCAATATAGGAAAATGGAAATACGATAAAAATCAATTCTTTGCTGCCATAAGTAATTTTATTCAAGGAGAACATAATCACATTCAATTCTATACAATCTATAACCAAGAAGAGATAATCAAGATAATAGGATTATCCTCATATTATGATGACACCCAAAAGTTTCAAGAAAGTGTAAGTATTCATCTTAGAAGTGTTTTGAAAACTATCAATTCTATGCTTAGTGTTGATATGGATATTGACATAAGCGGTGTATACAAAACAATCTTTGATATTACTAAGCATGATAGATTGGTGAAAAAAACACATTCTTCCACTAATAGAAATAATGGTCTGCCAATAGAACATAGTGATTATCTAAAACTTATGGAACAGCAAAAGTTGATGATGTCATATGTTAATATAGGTAATTTTGAATATGTAAGTAACATAATGGATAGTGTTATGAAAGAATTAGAGGATATTGATATTACATATGTGAAAAATTTCATTATAGATTTATTTTCAAGGGTTTTCTTCAATCTCCATGAGTTAGGTATTGATCTATATTCTATAAATAAAGGTCAAGTCGACTATCATAAAATAATGTCCATGAAAAGTTTGACGGAGATAAAATTATGGTGTAAACAAATTCTAAAAGAAATTATGGACATTGTCTCTAAGTATCAGCAATCTTCACAAGCCCAGATAATTCAACAAGCCAAAGAATACATAAATAATAATTATAATCTAGATATCTCATTAGAACAAGTAGCGGATAAAGTATTTCTAAGCTCTGCTTATTTCAGTAGATTGTTCAAAAAGATTGAAGGGGAAAGTTTCACAGACTATCTAATCAAAATTAGAATTGAAAAAGCAATGGAATTAATTAAAAATCCTCATTACAAAACTTATGAAATATGTGAAAAAGTAGGATATAAGAATAGCAGGTATTTTTCAAAATTATTTAAAAGGAGTACAGGACTTACTCCATCAGAGTACAGAAAAAAGCTTATAAAGGTAAGTGGGGAAGAGGATGAAGAATAAAAGATTTTGGCATTACATCAGAAGTTATAGATTCAACAGCTTATTTTTTAAGAATCTTATTATTATTTTAATCATAATATTATTACCTCTTAGCGCTTTGGATTTGGTACTTTATAAACATTTTGATAATGGCGTACAAAAGGAAATAAAGGAAGCCAGTAATAATGAGCTATATAGGATATCTAATATTTTCAACAACATGTTCAATGAAATGTACCAGATATCAACCAAGATATTGGTGGATGATGATGTTATAACATTTTTCTATTCTAATAGAGATCAATTAAATAATTTTGTGGCGTTAAATAATTCAATATTCAATACCATAAACAAAGTCAACAACTATGTCTATATGGATAATATTTATTTATTCGCTGAAAAAAATGAATATGTCATTTCACCTTATGGTGGGCAAATGATCGAATTATTTGCAGATAATCAATGGTATAAAGAATATGAGAAGAATAAGGAAATCAAAAATCTTTGGGGAATGTCAAGGCAAAACGGGATGAAAGATTCTTATGCTAATTATTTGACTATATTCAAAAATGTGTATTTGGATTATCCTAATTGTTCTGGAACCATTGCATATAATATCAATATTGAGCGATTAATGGAAATAACTAATGGAACTATTAATCAAACAATTATTCTAACTGATAAGAGTGGTAGAATCCTATTCAATAACAACAATATGGACTCAGCTAATAAAAATATTAATGTTTTACCAACTTTTGATGACCTGATTCTTGAGGATAACGATAGGTATTCTTTAACAAAGGGTAAGGATAAAATGATAGTTTTAGTAGATCATTCCCCATATAACGATTTTGAATATATTTTAGCAATACCACTGAAACATTATCAAGATAAAATCGATAATTTCAGAAATTTGATTATTATGGTAATTGTATTGACCTTTGTATTTGCAATAATAATATCTTTTATTATCTCTGTCAACGTTTTTGAACCAGTAAAAATAATCTTATCGGTTATTGAAGATTCTGATGAGTACATTGATGATATGACAGTTGATGATACATCAAAATTAAATGAAATAAAGTACATTGTACAGAATATAAAAGGATATATTGATAATAATCAAAAACTGGGAAAAGAGTTGAAACGAAGATTGCTTCTATTAAGAAAAACACAGATGGTCGCACTTCAATCCCAGATTAATCCACATTTTTTACATAATACCTTAGAGACAATAAAATGGAAAGCTATAGGATTGACTAGAAGCGATAATGAAGTTTCTATGATGATTACATATTTATCAAGGTTAATGAGAATCAGTATAGAAACAAATGATATTGTAACCAGTATCGCTGAAGAGGTTGAACATGCAAGATTATATTTGGAGATTCAACAAATTAGATATGAAGATAAACTGGATATACATTGGGATATCAATGAGGAAATAATGAAGTATAAAATAGTGAAAATCACTCTCCAACCCTTGATTGAGAATGCAATTTATCATGGTATCAAACCAAAAGAGGGCAAAGGGAAAATTATAATAAAGGGATACAAAAATAAGGACCAGATTATAATAGAACTTATTGATGATGGTGTGGGAATGAATTCTAGTATTCAACAAAAGATTAATAGATATAAACCTACAGATGATTTCATTGAAGATACCCATATAGGAGTAATCAATGTAAATAGAAGAATTAAATTGATATTTGGAGATGATTACGGTATTACTGTAAAATCTACCAATAATGTAGGTACTTCATTACATATTAAATTACCTGCACAGTTATAAGTTAGAATGATAGAGATTAATAGGATTCTCCTTGTATTGAAGTTATTTTATGAATTAAATATTGGGCTGTCTTGCAATACATTATTATGATAATAAGCCTTGCTTATTACAAATAGAGTCAATCCCATTGTACTCTATAGATAAAATGTATTGTGAGAAAGCCCTTTTTTTATTAGATCCAATTAAACATTATCAAGTGGTCGAATCAAATTTATTATAAAGTCATTATATATGATATGAAAGTCATTATAAGTGCACAGCATAGTCAGGTAGGTATTTTAGGTATACTAAAAATCATTACAGTGTTATTGGTTTTATATATGGAATCCGTATAATAATAAGAGTAATTTAACTAAATCAGGCAGCGAAAGTGGTGTTATTAATGTTTAAGAAAAATAAGTTTAAAAGCCAAGTCGAATTTTTTAGTATGACCTTACCGGTTATTATTCATATCTTCATATTCTGTTATATACCTATGGTTGGGATAATAATAGCATTCAAAGATTTTAGATATGATAAAGGTATTTTTGGAAGTGAGTGGATTGGATTTGAGAATTTCAAGTTCTTCTTTTCATCTCAGGATGCGTGGAGAGTAACCAGAAATACTGCTTTAATGAATATAATATTCATAATAACTAATTTGATTGTTTGTGTAGTTGTAGCCATATTAATGTATCAGTTGACCAATCGGGTGTTTGTTAAATTCTATCAGACAACTATGATTTTACCACATTTCTTATCTTTTGTAGTTGTTGGTTTCATGACATATGCTTTACTTAATCCAGTTCATGGAGTACTTAATCAAATGTTGGTTTCTATGGGTTTTGAACCAGTAAATGTATATACATCTCCCAAGTATTGGCCTTTTATATTACCTTTGATAAATATTTGGAAAACCGTTGGAATGGGAAGTGTTATCTACTATGCAGCGCTAATGGGAATCAATAAAGAATATCTGGAAGCAGCAGCTATTGATGGTGCTAATAAATGGCAGGTTACCACTAAGATAATTATTCCATTTCTAGTACCAGTAATGACTATCTTGACTATATTGGCAATAGGAAACATATTCCGTGCTGATTTTGGAATGTTCTATCAGATCACAAGAAATTCATCACTCCTATATGAAACAACAGATGTAATAGATACATATATTTTCAGGGCATTAAGAAAATTTGGAGACATTGGTATGTCATCAGCAGTTGGTTTATATCAATCCTTTGTAGGATTCATTCTCGTAATTGTAGCAAATACTATTGTTAAAAAAATTGATAAAGATAGTGCCATGTTCTAGATGGAAGACTATACAATATAAAAACGTTTAATTAATGAAAGGAGCATAAGAAATGATTCAATCAAAAAATGGACAAGTGGTTCAAAAAATAATTACTCATGCAGTATTAATAATTATCAGTGCTACTTGTTTATTACCATTCATCTTGCTTATATCTGTTTCATTATCTTCAGAACAAGATATATTGAATTATGGATATAGATTGATACCTCATAAAATAGATTTTACAGCCTATAAATACGTTTTTGAAAATTCAAAAGAACTTATAAGGTCATATGAGGTTTCAATTTTCATAACAGTTGTAGCTACTGTAATTAGTGTGTTTCTAAAATTACTAGCAGCATATCCATTATCCCAAAAAGCATTCAAGTGTAGAAAAGTCATCATGTTCTTTATTTTCTTTACTATGCTATTCAATGGTGGTCTAGTTCCATCCTATATTCTGATAAGCCAATATCTAAATCTGGATAATACTATATGGGTTATGATTATACCTCAATTAGTGTCAGCATGGGACATTATAATAATGAGGACATTCTTACAAAGAATACCAGTTTCCTTATTTGAAGCTGCAAAAATTGATGGAGCTAATCAGTACAAGATATTTATCAGGATTGTTATACCATTATCTAAGCCAATAATTGCAACTATAGCATTGTTTACATGTTTGGCTAAATGGAATGATTGGTTTACTGCATTATTATACATAAGAGATTCACAGTTGTACCCTCTTCAATATCTTTTACAGAGAATATTGATGGATCTGCAATTCTTGATTGATCATGCTCAAAATGCACCAGCAGGCATGGCAGATTCATTAAAGATACCAGGTGAAAGTATGAGAATGGCAATGTGTATCTTGGCGGCAGGTCCTATGGTCTTCATATTTCCTTTCTTCCAAAAATATTTTGTTAAAGGAATTACCATTGGTTCTGTTAAAGGATAGAAAATTTGATATAATAGATATTTCAGCTTATTAGCTTAAATATAAAATAATTAACATTAAATATAAGGAGGATTTTTAGATGGGAAAATTAAAAAAAATCGGGATACTATTATTAGTTGTGACTCTATTTTCAAGTACTTTACTTAGTGGATGTAAAAGTAAAACAGATAGTGAAAACACTAATACGGATTCAACAAAAACAGATGCAGCAAAAGATGGTGAAAAAAAGAAACCTGTAGAGATTTCATGGTATTATCCAGGTGAAAAGCAGGAAGACGAACAAAAAGTATGGGATAGGATCAATGAATTATTAATAGAAAAAGCTAATATCAAAGTAGATTTCAAAAGACTTGATTGGGCAGCATATGATGAGCAGATGAAAATGGCTATTGCTGCAAATGAAGAATTTGATATATGTTTCACTGCTAACTGGTCTAATAATTTCTATAATAATGTTTCTAAGGGAGCATTTTTACCTCTTGATGATTTATTAAAAAATGAAGTGCCAGATTTAATGAAAGCTCTTCCAGAATTTTTATTGACTGCTTCTGAATATCAAGGTGAAATCTATGCAATTCCTAACTATCAATCTATTTTCACTCAATGGAGTTTGACAGTACAGAAGGACTTAGCTGATAAGTATGGATTGGATTTGGAACAATTCAAGACTTCAACTGATATACATGAACAAATGAAAATGATAGAGCCATTTTTACAAAAAATCAAAGAAAACGAAGAAGACTTATATCCAATTGAAGCCAATGGAGCATATACTCAGTTAGTTACAGAGTGGATTCCTGGTACTAATGCAACTATTAAATCAGGTTCTGATGAACTTAAGGTACTTACATATGAAGAAATGACCGAAGTACTTAAGCCTTATCGTGATCTATACCGTGAGTGGTTCAAAAAAGGTTATCTAAGACCTGATGTAGCAACAATCAAAAAAGAAGATAGAGCAGATAAGAGTAATCTGAAATATGCAGTATGGTGGGAACCATATAGTCCAACAACAAAATCAGCAGCTGAAAATAAATATAAAATTGGTTGTGAAGTTATTCCAGTAGGAATTCCTTTCATTGCTGCAAGAGCTGGAGATGCTACAATGAATGCAATCAGCAGGAATTCAAAACATCCTGAAGCGGCAATCAAGTTTTTAGAAATCCTTAATACAGATAAAGAAATCTATAATATGCTTTGTTTTGGTATTGAAGGAGAACATTATAAGAAAGTAGCAGAGAATAGAATTGAGACTGTTGAGGATTCCAAATATTTTCCTAATTCATCATGGATGTTCGGAAACGTATTCAATTCATATTATGTTCAAGGACAAGACGATGGAGTATGGGAAGCAACTGAAAAGATGAATACAGAGTCAAAGGTGTCACCATTGAGAGGTTTTGGAGCTGACCTAAGTTCAATTAAGAATATTCTTCCACAAGTTGCTGCAGTAAGTGATGAGTTTAGAAATATTGAATTTGTTTATGTAGATGAACAAGATAAATATGATGCTTTATTAAAAGAGGCTAAAGAGAAAATTGAAAAAGCTGGTTATAATGAAGTTGTTGAAGAATTACAGAAACAAATTGATGAGTGGAGTAAGAAAAAGTAATAGTATTTTATGTTGATAAAAAAATAAAATATGGATGGTGGAGCAAATGAAAAAATTTGTTATGTCAGTGTTAGTTATTGTATCAACTCTATTTTTCTCTAATCTTGTTTATGCACAAACCATAGATGTAACATCATATGGTGCAACTGCAAATGATGGTAATGATGATATAGCTGCAATAAATGCAGCTATAGATGCGGCGATGGAAGGTGATACCTTGTATTTGCCAGAAGGTACATATGATATATCCACTCCAATAATACTAAAGAGTGGTATAAATCTTATTGGAGAAAGTCAAACAGGAACTATTATTAAATATATGGGTACCCAGGAGCCTTCATATCTAAGAAAAGATAGTCAAGGAAATACTCTTCAACATTATGGCATGATTTCTCTTATGGATAATATAAATAATGAGATAAGTTATATAACTATAGATGGTAATCATAATCATTATGCCAATAATGGTATTTATGGAGAGAGCAGTTCCAATCTTAATATTCATCATGTAACAATTAGAGATTTTGCTGATACAGCAGATGCTTTTGGTCCTCATGGTATTTTTTTTACAGGATATAATGACCCTGCTTTAATAGATGGTGTGAGTAACAGTATAATCTCAGATTGTAATATTGATAATATTGGAATAGATAATACTTGGGGAGCAGGTATGAGAATTGCATGGCGTTCAACAGGAAATAAAATTCTGAGAAACACTATTTCCAATACAGGACGTGGAGGAATACTATGTAATAATGATTCAAGTGGTTTAGTTATACGAAATAACACTATTACCGGTTCAGGTCAAAAAGCAGAAGGGCTAGGAATAGAATTATGGACAGGTTGTGACAATTCACTTGTTGAAGATAACAATGTAGACCACTGGGTTAGTATTGATGGTGCAAGTGGTGTTGCTGTCAGAAGAAATACTGTAAGTGATACTTCTGGTATCTATAAATTTGGTGGTTTAGAATTCGTTGGTTCAAGAGACTGTGTTTTAACAGATAATCTAGTTGACCAAGGACAAAACATAGGTATAACTATTTCAAATGACCATGAAAAGAGATATTCCTTCTTTGGATATAATACAATTATTAATTGTAATCAAGCAGGAGTGCAGATTCAAGGTGAAGACTTATATGCTAAGTATCTATATTTCTATAGAACTAATTTTATTGGAACATTAAATGACAGTACTTCACTATGGCAATCAAGTGCAGGTGTTGGTGTGAAATTTAATGGAAACAATACATATATTAATTTTGAAGATTGTAATATTGGAGGAAATGCAAGTGATGGTGTACAATTCCAAGGTTCCGATAATGATCAATTAAGCTTTGTTAACTGTAATATATATGGAAATGAAGGAAAGGCTTTTGGTTCCTATAGAGGTTATGATGCATTGGAGCTTGATAACAATTCAATTTATGATAACAGTTCCAATGGAATACCTTCAGAAAAGAGTTTCAATAATCAAAAACCAGTAGCTGTAATAAATTGTTCTGATTTTGGAAGTGTCGGTCAACAAGTTCAATTCTCAAGTGATTCTTATGATCTAGACGGAAATATAAGCCATGTTTTATGGGATTTTGGAGATGGCGTTCCATCTACTTTGACAAATGATACTTATACCTATGACAAACAAGGTTATTATCGTGTAACTTTGCTGGTTTGGGACAACCAAGGAAGAGCATCAAGAGCTGAAAAGATAATTACAGTAGGTACACCTATACTTACAGGAAATGCTTATTCAGTAATAGAGGCAGAGAATTATACAGTATTAAATGGTGTTCAGGATAATGTTACTGGAATAGGAAGTTGTGATGATTCTGATTGGATACGTTACGATAATGTTGATTTTGGAATAACTGGTGCTGTGGAATTCATTGCTAACGTAGCAGTTGATTCAGCTTTCGCAGGTAATCAGATTGAAGTTAGACTTGACCAAGTTAATGGCGATAAAATAGGTACATTAACAGTAGCTGATACAGGTGGATGGGGTAATTTTAATCAACAAAGTACATTTTTAAGAAGCACAAAAGGGATTCGTGATGTTTATCTGGTATTTAAAGGTGGAAATGGTGTATGCAACTTAGACTGGTTCAATTTTAGGGCATTGAAAAGTTTAGATGATTATATGGAGGCTGAGGATTATAGTGCTTCTAAGGGTATATTAAATGGAGGTACTGGCATTAGTGAATGTGATGATAGTGATTGGGTCAGATATGATAATGTAGATTTTGGTACATCTTCAGTCAATTATTTTATTGCCAACGTGGCAGTTGATCCTGTTTTTGCAGGTAGTGATATTGAAATCAGACTAGATGGAATTAACGGTAAGCACATTGGTACATTGACTGTGACTGATACAGGTTCATGGGATACATTTGTAGAACAGAGTACATCAATATCTGACGTAACAGGGCTTCATGATATCTATCTAGTGTTTAAAGGCGGTCATGGAGTATGTAATTTAGATAGATTCAAATTTATTAATTAACATATTAATTATTTTGATTATAGCTAGAGAGAAGATAATCAAGAGTTTCAGAGATTAGTGGAGGAATATTATAATGAGTCAAAGAAATGAATACTATGTTTCTTGTGATGGTAATGATTCATGGGATGGAAGTAGTCCAGTATTTTCTGGAAATGATGAAGGTCCATTTCGAACAATCAAGGCAGCAAAGGATTCTGTTAGAAAATTAATAGAAGATGGTCTTTATTCAGATGTCATCATTAACATTAGAGAAGGTAATTACTACCTTGATGAAACCCTTATTTTTAATGAATTAGATTCAGGTACAGAAGATTATAGAATAATATATAAAAACTATGGTGATGAGAAACCTGTTTTATGTGGGGGAAGGTTGGTTAGTAATTGGCAGTATTACAAAGGCAATATTTATGTTGCAGATATAGGAAAAGATATTTGTCCATATTCTCTATTTGAAAATGGCAGAAGAGGCATATATGCTAGATATCCAAAGGATGGATATAATAATGCTATCATGTCAGAAAAGGCTCCTATGGAGAGCTTTAAATATGGCAAGCAGGATATACCTGCAATCCTTGATAAAGATAATCTACAGGTATATATATGGCCAGGTGGTATGGATGGTGATTGGAATTGGTTTACCAATACTATTAATGTTTCTTCTATAGATGAGAAGAATAGAATTATTAAATTACAAGAAGCTGCTTCATATGAACTTGGAACAGGTTCAAGGTATTATATCCAAGGAGCATTGGATCTGCTAAGTGAACCAGGAGAGTTTTATTATGATAAGAAGGAAGGTAAATTATATTATTATCCTTATACTGCACCTATAGAAGAACAAAATATTGTCATACCAATTATGAATGAGATCATCAGGTTTCAAGGAGAATCCATTGATAAGACAGTGAAGAATATTCAATTGAACAATATTGAAATAAGATATACTGATAGAAAAGAACAACTCACTAAGGTAGTGACTTCAGATAGTCTCAATAATGGTGGAACCATATGTATTGAGAATGGAGAAAATATTGAGATTAAGTATTGCAGGATATGTAATACTGGTTCTCATGGTATTTATTTGAAGGGTTATGCTCAAAAGAATTTGATTTATGGAAATAGGTTTAATGATATTGGTGAAACTGGTGTATACATAGAAGGTATTCGAAAGCCTGATTATTTTGTAAGCAGAAATAATCAGATTGTCAACAATGATATCAGTGATACTGGAAAAAGTGTTGGTCATGGTGCAGGGATACAATTATATCAGAGTGGAGAAAATACAATTGCTCATAATAGAATCAGAAACACACCAAGGTATTCAATCAGCCTAAAATCAATCTCAATACTTGAAGACGAGTTGAGTAATTCATATGAGACAATAGATAATACATTGTATTCAGGATATAATGTCAAAAATATTATTGAGTATAATGATCTATCACATGCTAACACTGACTCACAAGATACAGGTGTCATTGAAATGTGGGGTGGAGGCTCTAGGAACATTATAAGAAATAATTATATCCATGATAGTAATGTCAATTTTTCTTTTGGTTTTGGGATATATCTTGATGACCGGGCTGATTTCTGTCTTGTAGAGAATAATATTATTGAAGGACTTCAGAAAAAAGGAAATGGTAAACTTCTATATGCCATATATGCAAAAGGCTTGAATGATAGGATTATCAATAACGTTATGATAAACAACAATGTCTTTAGAGCAGCTATAGGTACTTTTGAAATGGTATATCCTAATGTGGATATAGAGATTGAACGAAATATAGTTTTTGAATCTGGAGACATATATTATTTCCAAAACTGGGATGACAAGAGATTTTCCAAATGTGACTATAACCTTTTCTACAGTACTCAAGGCAGATATGGAATATTGAATGAAATAAGAGAGGTACAGAGTGGTAACAAAGAATTAGGCGGTGTTGAGAGTATAAAATGGGAAACTTACAGTCTGGAAAAATGGATAGGAATGTTTGATGAGAAGTTTGATTCACATTCAATAATTGGTAATCCACAATTTAGAGATATCAGTAATAAAGATTTCAGACTTTCACCAAAATCTCCTGCTTATAAACTAGGTTATGAAGACATTGATTTCTGTAATATTGGATTAAAGGAAGATTTTCCAGAAATTAATAAAATGTAAACTAGACTATAATTGAATTATTTATGCAGCAAGGCAAAGGGCATCTTACCTAGAATTTATCTATTGTAAGACAGCCCTTTTATTTAATTAAAATAAGGGGATTGCCTAAAAATAATTAAGTTTTATTCTTTTTGGAGATTAATATAAATATCCATAGATTTTTATTGTAAACATGATATAATGGCATATATATAAATAAGAATAATATAGTCTGATTCTTGTTACAAGGAAGTGATGTAATGACAGGTACTATAATGAATATTCAAAAATACTCTGTTCATGATGGTCCAGGAATTAGAACAACAGTATTTTTAAAAGGATGCCCATTAAAATGCTGGTGGTGCCATAATCCAGAGAGTCAAAAGTATAAACATGAAATAATTTATTTTGAAGATAGATGTTCTGCTTGTGGAATTTGTGAGGAAACATGTTCCAAGGAAGCTATTATAATACAAGATTCACAGGTAATCATTAATAATGATAAATGTAATTTATGTGGTAATTGCACAGATTTTTGTCCTAATAATGCTTTAGAATATGTGGGTAGGGATATAACTGTTACAGACCTTATGAAAGAAATTGAAAAGGATCATGTTTTTTATGAAGAATCTGGTGGAGGTGTTACGTTCTCAGGAGGAGAACCAATGGTTCAATCAGATTTTCTTGATAAAATGTTACGAGCTTGCAAGGAGAAGGATATACATACAGCGGTAGACACAAGCGGCTATGGTAAATGGGAGGATTTCAGTAAAATATTAGACAAAGTTAATTTGTTTTTATATGATCTCAAATTAATTGATAATCAGAGACATAAGAAGTACGTTGGTACATATAATGAAGAGATACTTGATAATTTGCGAAGATTATCTGATGCAGGTGCAAACATATTTGTCAGGATGCCTATTATTAAAGGCATCAATGATGATGATGAAAATATTAGTGCTACCATTGATTTCTTATCAGGTCTTCGTATTTTACAAGTTAATCTGCTCCCTTATCATAAAATGGGCATGGATAAATATAAAAGCCTTGGATTACAATATAGATTAACAGGGACGGAAATACCTTCAGATACTAGAATGAATGATATAGCAATGAAATTTGATAAAGCTGGTATAGAGGTTAAGATAGGAGGGTAAATATTATGATAACAGAACGAGTAAGAAAACTTAGAGAACAAAGCGTAAATGCAATACCTTATATCTCAATGGAAAGGGCAGAAATAGTTGATGCGGTTTATAAAGAGTATGAAGGAAGTGTATCAATACCAGTTCTAAGAGGTATGGTATTGAAAGAATTAATGACTCATAAAAAACTTTGTATCAATGACGGGGAACTCATTGTTGGAGAAAGAGGGGAAAAACCTGCTGGAACACCAACATATCCAGAACTATGTTGTCATACTGTGGAAGATTTTCAGGTTATGAATGACCGTGAAAAAATCACATTCAAGACATCAGAGGAATCTAGAGAGATACAGCAGGAAACCATTATTCCTTACTGGGAAAAAAGGTCTATGCGCCATCATATCATAAACAACATGACACATGAGTGGAAAGAATGCTATGAAGCAGGAATTTTCACAGAGTTCATGGAACAAAGAGGACCAGGACATACAGTTGCCGATAGTAAAATCTATAAAAAAGGTTTTATGGATTTCAAGAAAGAGATAGAAGATTCAATAAGTAAACTGGACTTTTACAATGATGATGAGGCTCTAGATAAGAAAAATCAACTTATGGGTATGAGCCTTGCTTGTGATGCTATCATGATTTTGGGTAAGCGCTATAGTGAATTAGCCAAAGAGTTGGCTGATAAAGAAGACGACCCTGTGAGAAAAGAAGAACTGCTGCATATTGCTCATACATGTAATCATGTTCCAGCATATGCACCAAGAACCTTTGAAGAGGCTTTGCAAATGTATTGGTTTGTACATTTGTGTGTTATTTCCGAGCTCAATCCTTGGGATGCTTTTAACCCTGGTAGACTGGACCAACATCTCTATCCATTTTATATGAAAGAGATTGAAGTAGGAACATTGAGCCGTGAAAAAGCGGAAGAACTTCTACAATGCTTTTGGGTGAAGTTCAATAATCAACCAGCTCCACCCAAGGTTGGTATTACATTAAAAGAAAGTGGAACGTATACAGACTTTGCGAACATCAACTGTGGAGGATTAAGAGAAGATGGTTCAGATGGTGTCAATGAAGTAAGTTACATATTACTCGATGTCATAGATGAAATGAAATTATTACAACCAAGTTCCAATGTGCAGATAAGTAAGAAAACACCACAAAGATTTCTTAAAAGAGCTCTAAGAATAGTTAGAAAGGGTTGGGGGCAACCTTCACTATTTAATACAGATGTAGTTATACAGGAAATGCTACGAGCTGGAAAGACTGTAGAAGATGCAAGAAATGGTGGGACTAGTGGTTGCGTTGAAACAGGAGCATTTGGAAAAGAAGCATATATTCTTACTGGATATATTAATCTGCCTAAAATATTGGAAATTACATTGAATAATGGTATAGATCCAATGACTGGGAAAAAAATAGGTATTGAAACAGGAAACCCAGCAGATTTTGAAACCTATGAAGTGTTATTTGATGCTTACAAAAAACAATTAAAACATTTTGTAGATATTAAAGTAAAAGGGAATAGAGTAATAGAGAGATTGTATGCTACAAAAATGCCTGTACCATTTTTATCGGTTATCATAGATGATTGTATTAAGAATGGAAAAGATTATAACTCAGGAGGTGCAAGATATAATACCACTTATATTCAGGGGGTAGGTATTGGCAACATCACAGATATGTTATCTTCTATTAAGTACAATGTATTTGATTACAAGAAATTGACTATGGATGAGTTATTAGCAGCTACAAAAGCTAATTTTGCAGGGTATGAAGGTATATTGAACTTAGTGAAGAATAAAACCCCTAAATATGGTAATGATGATGATTATGCTGATAATATCATGAGTGAGGTTTTCCATGCTTATTATGATGAAGTTACTGGAAGACCTAACGGTAAAGGTGGCGTTCATAGAATAAATATGCTTCCAACCACATGCCATGTTTATTTCGGTGAAGTTATGGGAGCTACACCTGATGGCAGATTAGCAAATAAACCTCTTGCAGATGGTATTTCACCATCAAAGGGAGCGGACACAAATGGTCCTACTGGGGTTATTAAGTCAGCTTCTAAAATGGATCATGTCATAACAGGAGGAACATTATTAAATCAGAAATTCACACCATCCCTTCTTGAAGGTGAAGAAGGATTGGATAATATTGCACATCTGGTAAGGGCTTATTTTAGATTAGATGGTCATCATATTCAATTTAATGTTATAAGTAAGGAAACCCTTTTAAAAGCTCAGGAGAATCCAGATGCTTATAAGAATCTTATTGTAAGGGTTGCAGGTTACAGTGATTATTTCTGTAATCTTAGTAAAGCGTTGCAAGATGAGATTATAGAGAGAACGGAACAATCTTTCTAGATGATTGTTCTAAAGGATTAGAAATCAAGTAAGGGGCTTACGGATAATCATGCCATTACAAAAATGTATTATCCGACAGCCCTGTTTATTTAGAAAGTTACTTGTATTTCATTACCATCATAATTAATAATTTTGTCTGCATTTATTTGTTTATCAATACCTGTTCCATGACCTTTTGATACAATTACTATTTTAAATTGCCTGTATGATGACATTCCCTTATAGGAGCCTTCACGGTTACCAATGATTAATGTTCTATTATCATCCAACCATTTTAAATTAATGAGTGAATAAGAACCGTTTTCATAGTTGTAATTATCTCCCTCATCTTCATAAATAGTAAAACAAGAGTCAGAACCAATATATATCCTTAATTCTATTGGAGCATCTAATTGCTCGTCTGTATATTGAACAACAGGTCCCATAGGTATAATAGAGCCAGCACGTATATAGATTGGTATAATATCTAATGTTGCCTTGGATTCTATAATCTGTCCACCTTGATATTGTTTTCCCGTCCAAAAATCATACCAATCATAACCTCTTGGAAGGTAGACCTTACGAGTTTTTTCTATACTTGACAACTTCTTAGAATTTTTTCCATAATACATAGGCTTGGTTATAGGATTAATCATAATAGATGGACCAAACATGAATTGGTCAGCTATATTATACACATTATTATCATATCTGAAATCAAAAGGTAGTGACCTCATTATTGTATAGTTTTCAAATGTGACCTTTCCAGCTAATGAATATATGTAAGGCATAAGTCTGTATCTAAGATTATCAAATTTGACTAGAGTATCATAAAATATGGAACCAGGTTCTCCGAATTGCCATATTTCTCTTGGTGTATCTGTTCCATGGGAGCGAAACATTGGTAAGAATGCTCCATATTGAAACCATCTTACATATAATTCACGGTATCCAAGATCATTACAACCATCATCATATTCACCAGCAAGAAACCATGGTGCTGGAATATTCTTATCATCGCACCATCGACACCATTTGCTCTTTCCACCAACAAAGAAAGCGCCTATGTCAAGAGTCCAATATGGTTCACCGGTTACACAGAAATTAAGACCTGCTGGAATCTGTTTCCTTAATGTATCCCAACTTGCAGCTATGTCTCCTGACCATGTTATAGCAGCATATCTATGTTGTCCTGCATAAGCAGAACGTGTCAAATTGACAACCCTCTTACGGTCAGTTGTGTTTCTTTGACCTTCATATATACCTTTACAGTGTAATAAGGAATAAGCATTTATGTATTCTGGGTCAAGATATTTTTTAGCTTCCTGGGTATTTATTTTCATTCGCTCTTCAGGTTCGGGTTTTAGTTCACCCGTCCAATCAGCTTCAAAAGGCTCAGTACAATCGCACCACCAAGCATCTGTCCCATGTGAAAATATACCCTCATTAGCTTGATTCCAATATAGTTTACGTGCTTTTTCGTCAAAGGCGTTATAATTGGCTTGATTTCTCAGTAAAAATCCTTTACTAGACATTTCTGAATGATTATTACATCCAGATGCCATAATAGGCCATATGGAAACCATAAGTTTTGTATTCATATCATGAAGCTGACTCATCATTTCAATAGGATCAGGAAATCTCTCAGGGTCAAAAGACTTTTGTCCCCATTGTCCATCAGTCCAAGAACGCCAATCAAGGACAATCAAATCAAGAGGTATTTTACGCTTTCTGTATTCTTTTACTATTGAGACCAATTCTTCCTGTGTTTTATATCTCTCTTTGGATTGAACATAACCATATGCCCAACGAGGTAACATAGGAGTATTTCCAGTTAATTTTCTGTAACCATTTATGATCTCATCAAATTCAGGACCATAGATAAAGTAATAATCCATTTCATCATCCACATCTGTCCAGATATAAGAACCATACATATCATCATGGAATGTCATTAATGAGTAGCTGTCAACTAGAATGCCATATCCTTTTGTAGACACTAACATAGGAACAACAGATTTCATATTCTGCTGATACAAATATTGATGGTGACCTCTCAGGTTCATGACTCCTTCTTCGTGGGAACCAAGACCATAGATAGCTTCTCCATCTTCCCAAATGAATTCTAATTTAGTATGATAGGCTTTACGGTCAATTATTTTTTTATAATCAGTTGCATTGGATCTGATTCCATCAACACTTTGTGTAGCTCTTATTTGTGTTGATTCATCAAATACAGTTTTTACAACATCAATTGATTCTAAACTTTTTCCACCACGAGCAGGTTCTTTTGTCAGTAGATTACCTAAGCTGTCATAATAGGTGAATGCTCCTGTATGCTTATTAATATTAATTTGTAAAGCTTTTGTAATAAATGTTATTTTGTCATGAGATTCTTTTAATGACCAGTTTGCACAAGTATCTTCTTCCCATATAATCATGAGACTATCTTTATGGGAAAAATACTTTTCTCTACTATAGGTAATTCTGACAATTGAATCTGAATAGGGTATAAGTCTAATTTTCCCACAATCAGTATTTAGTAAGAGATATTCATTAACCTTCTTATAACTTGTTATTATCATTTTCTAAGCTCCTTACTATTAACATTTTAATGCATGGATTCTATGATTAAGATAATTATATATCTATGTTAAAAAGGATACTAATAACATTTTGCTGACAAATAACACAATATTGCTTTTTTATTGATATTTTTATATTTTTGTATTATATTAAAATAGAGGTGTCTTATATGATGAAATATAATTTGAAAGAGAATATAATCCATGGTACTGATAAATATCCTTTTGCAATCTACAAAGTGGATTTTGGAGAGTGTAATCAGCAGATACTCCCATGTCATTGGCATGATGAATTAGAAATCATATACATAAATAGAGGAAATGCAACTTTTAGAATTAATGATGTTAATCATGAGGTACACCAAGGTCAAGCTTTAGTTATTAATTCTGGAGAATTGCATTGGGCATATACACAAAATCAAAGTGGTTGTTCTTATTTTGCTATTGTATTCAATACATGTTTTTTGGAGCTGCCTAGTAGAGATATTTCCCAGCGTAATTATATTAATCCCTTATGTTTTAATGAGTATAATCTAAATTCTCTAATTGATGGAGAAAGTACACCTAGTAAGGAACTACTTGGAATAGTTGAAAAAATTATTGATAAAAATAATAGTATGAGTGCTGGATATGAATTAGCTACAAAAGCTTATTTATTACTATTTTTATCTCTACATATTGAAAATAAATTATTAACTCCTGTAACGCTATCTACGGTTACTAAGAAGAATACACAGAGAATAAAGAATGTATTGAGTTATATTGATATGAATTATACTCAGAAGATTACTGTTGAAGATCTAGCACAAGTAATAAATGTAAGTAAATATCATTTTTGTAGATTGTTCAAAACATATACGGGACTAAGTCCAATAGAATATATTAATATGATAAGAATAAACAAAGCTGAAGAATTACTTAGAACATCAGATTGTACAATAACAGAAACAGCCTTTGAAGTTGGTTTTGAAAATTTAAGTTATTTTACAAGACAATTTAAAAGACATAAAGGTATATTACCTTCAAAAATATCATTATAATATACAGGAGGCATACATGGACAAATACTTTTCTATAGGAGAAACAGCCAAGATAAATAATGTATCTATTCAAGCTTTAAGGTTGTATGATAAAATGGGACTTCTAAAACCAGCATATGTTGACCCAGAGAGTAAATATAGATATTACACAATAGATCAGTTCATATACATTGACTTGATCAAGTATTCAAAACATATAGGAGCACCGTTAAAAGAGCTTAGCGATGTTTTGCAGAAAAAGGATATTGTTACCTTGCTGTCATTTATCCAAAAACAACAAGATATAGTGGAGAAAGAGATTGACAGATTAAAAAATATAAATATAGCCATGGGGAACATTGAAAGCAAAATAAAATATGTTATGGACCTCAAAGAAACCAATAAAATATATTATAGAGATATAGATAAAAGATTTATCGTAAAAAAGAAAATTAAAAAAGATGACAAAGAAAGTGATATTGAAATAAAGATTAGAAAACTAGATAAGATATTAGAAGAGAATGATATATTATTTGAAGGAGAAACGGGGTATTTTGTTGACTTGAACTTAATTATAGAAAAAGGAAAAATGGTCTACCAAAATATCTATACAACCCTATACAACGATAATATTAATAGTAAGAATATAGATGTTAAAGAGATACCGGGAGGAAGATATATATGTATAGCTTATTATAATCATGAAAGAGAAGAAGCCATAAATAAATTACGGTCATATATAAAAGATAATAATATTAATTACATAGGTATCTGTATGCAAGCAGAGTTATTCAATACCCTTAGGCAATGGGAAAATGATAATCTGTTATACGAATTACAAATTTTATTATAAAAAACTATTGACTCTATACATGGTATAGACTTTATAATCTTCCACAGGAGGGATGAAAATGAAGTCACTATGGAAAGAGTTTACAAAATATGCAATACCATCAGTAATAGGTATGATGGTTTCAGCCCTGTATGTTGTTGTTGATGGAATATTTGTTGGTAGAGGAGTAGGCGCTAATGCTTTAGCTTCAATAAATGTTGCTTTACCAGTTACAACCTTGATGATTGCGATCAGTATGATGGTAACTATGGGTGGAGCGGCTGTCATGTCAATAAAATTTGGTGAAAATAAGCATAAAGAAGGTAATAATATATTCTTGCAAAGCTTATTTCTTATAGTAGCTATAACAGGTGTAGTATCAATAATCAGTGTTATTTTTCCAGAACAAATAGCTAGATTATTAGGTGCTAGTGATGAATTGGTGAAAGGAACTGCTGATTATCTTCGTTATTATATGATGTTTGGTCTTGGTTTTGCAGGAAGTCTGGCATTAAGTGCTTTTATTAGAAATGATGGTAATCCTAATCTAGCTATGATTGCACTTATAGCAGGTGCTATTACAAATATAATACTAGATTATTTATTTATATTTAAGTTTGGTCTAGGGATAGCTGGTGCGGCAGTAGCTTCCGGATTAGGACAATTATCCAGTGTATTTTTGCTTATGACACATTTTATAAGAAAAAAAGGTAAGCTTAGATTATATGTACCTAAGCTAAAGAAAGAAGAGCTTAAGCGAATTCTTAAGGTAGGAACACCAGAATTCCTTAATCAAATATCACCAGCAGTTTGTATATTTGCATTTAATCAAGTCATAATCAGAAGGCTTGGAGAAATTGGAGTTGCAGGTTTTAGTATCATCGGTTATATAAGTGTTGTTCTGTTAGCACTATTCATGGGTATCTCACAAGGGATTCAACCATTGATAAGTTATAATTATGGTAAGGGAAACATGGATAAAGTTAATAAGGTTTTCAAGATGGGTGTTAAGACTAATTTGATTTCATCTATTGTTATTTATTCAATCATGTTATTGGTTGGACAAAAAGTGATTGGTGTTTTCAATAGTAATGCAGAACTTATAAAATTGACTTATGACGCTTTAATAATTTATAGTTTTTCCTTTATTATTGCTTCAATCAATATAGTTAATGTCACTTACTATCAATCAACAGAGAATTCTAAGACTGCTAATATTATATCAGCTAGTAGAGGAATGGTATTTACAATTATTTTCTTGTTAGCTCTTCCTTCAATGATTGGAAATATTGGAATCTGGATTTCTATTATTCTTGGTGAGATATGTACTTTGCTCTTAATACAGCTATTTATTAAAAAAGCAGATGTACATTCTAATAAAAAGGGAATTACAGTATAGCATAAACATATGATGATTATTTTAAAGCTGATACGTATACATTATTAAAGTGTACATATCAGCTTTTTATTAATTATCTTTTAGAAGAAATCTACTGTTATCTACTTTATTTTCGTAGGCTGTATTGAATAATAATGTATCAAAAACTACATTGTCAACATATTCAACAAGTATTTTGTTATTACTATCAATCATAAATAAATCATAGTATGGTTGTTGCTGTGACACTGTATATTGCATTTTAATGATGTTTTTATGAAACAAAAAGACATAAAATAAGAAATTCTTAAGAATTTGATTAAATAATTCTTAAAACATTTTTGATAACATATCTTTAGTATTTTAAAGAAAAGGTGTGATATAATATGATGAAGAAAAATATAGCATGTAGAGGTGATACGTCGTGAATATATTAGTATGTGATGATGATAAGGAGATAGTTGAAGCAATAGATATATATTTACAGAATGAAGGTTATAAGGTTTTTAAAGCCTATAATGGAATAGAAGCATTAAACATAATTAAGGAAGTAGAAATTCATTTAATAATAATTGATATTATGATGCCTGTGATGGATGGATTAAGAGCAACAATAAAAGTTAGAGAGAATAAAAATATACCAGTTATTATGTTATCTGCTAAAACTCAAGATACAGATAAAATAATGGGGCTTAAAATGGGAGCTGATGATTATATAACTAAGCCATTCAACCCATTAGAACTTATTGCAAGAGTTAAATCACAGTTAAGGAGATATACTACTCTTGGAGGTATAGAAACTAAAAATAATTTATTAAAGACAGGTGGATTAATAATAGATGATGATTATAAGAAAGTGACTGTAGATGGAAAAGAAGTTAAGTTGACACCAATTCAGTATAAAATATTAATATTGTTAGTCAAAAATGTAGGAAGAGTATTTTCTATTCAACAGATATATGAGCAAGTTTGGGGAGAAACAGCTTATAATCCTGAAAATACAGTAGCTGTACATATTAGAAAGATAAGAGAACAAATTGAAATAAATACAAGAGAACCAAAATATTTGAAGGTGGTGTGGGGGATTGGATATAAGGTTGAAAAAATTAAATAATATACTATTAACAAAGATAGTTTTATTTATTATAGCTGTAATATGTATAGCTAGTTCTATTACTATGTCAATTAATCTTATAAAAATTTATGATAATAACATTATTAATATACTACAAGAAAACAGTTATTATGAAAGCCAAATGTTTGAAGATGATATAACAAACATTATTAAACTATTTGATAAATATTTCAAAGATAATTATAGTTCTTTTAATGGAAATGGACCAGAACTACGACAAAAATTAGAAACGAAATATAGAGGTCTAAAGTATAATTATTTGAATATCATATCAACAAAATCATCAATAAAAGAATCATTCAAGACTTGTCCAGCCTATTTTTTATATGATCAGAAATTAGGTGCAGAGGTACATCCAAAGGAAATAGCTAATAATAGTAATTATGATTATATGATTAGAAAAAGTGTTGAAAATTCAGGATCTAATAAATTTATTTATTTAGGTTTTACATATGAATTTTTGAATCCTAGGATTGAGAAATGGGAATATAAAAAATCAATAATTATTCAAAATATATATATTATTATAGCTCTTTTGGCAGTGTTTTTAATTACTCTAATTTTCCTTGCAATAATTTGCGGCAGAAAATCCTATAGAGATAAAAAGCTACATCTTAATGCTCTTGACAGAATCTATAATGATATTAATATTCTATTATGCATTGTGCTAATAATAGAATGGTCAAAACTTATTAAGGATATATATTATAGCAACTACTATTTTATTGAAATAGTAGCTGTAGAAACCCTTATAACGAGCATATTAGGATTATTGTTATCAACATCTATAGTCAAGCACTTCAAAAATAAAACTCTTATTAAACATACATTAATATATACTCTTGTAAATAAAATAAAAGTATTAATACAAAAGGTATATAATCAAGGAAATACTGGTAAAAAGGTTACATTAATTGTTGTTGGTTATTCCATAGCATTATTATTGACAAGCCATATTTTCCCTGTAACTATCTGCATTGCTGTATGGTTGGTTCTTAAAAAGGTAAGGGATTATAATGACATCAAGGAAGTAGTAAAGGAGGTTGAAAATGGAAAGTATAATTGTAGAATAGATATACCATCACAGGGTGAATTAGGAGAATTGGCAACAAGTATTAATAGTATTAATAATGGATTACATCAAGCAGTTGAAAATAAGCTTAAAAGCGAACGTTTAAAAACAGAACTTATATCAAACCTTTCTCATGATATAAGGACTCCTTTAACATCTATTATTACATATGTCGATTTGTTAAAAATAGAGAATGATAAAAATAAAAGCAAAAAATATATAAGTATCTTAGAAAAAAAATCACAAAGATTAAAAACACTAACCGATGATTTATTTGAACTATCAAAAGCATCCAGCGGAAATATAAAAGTGAATTTTGATAAAATTGATGTTGTATCTCTAATAAATCAAGGGTTAGGTGAATTGCATGAAAGAATAGAAGAAAGAGGCTATGATTTTAAAATAAATCATTCAAAAGATAATCTATATGTTAAAGCGGATGGAATGTTGCTCTGGAGAGTTATTGAAAATCTCTTAAATAATATTATTAAGTACACAAGTGAAGGTTCTAGAGTCTATATAGATATATTTGATCTTGATGGATTCGTTAACATGTCTTTTAAAAATATTTCTGCTTATGAATTAAATATACCTGTAGATGAACTTATGGAAAGATTTATTAGAGGAGATAATTCTAGAAGTAGTGAAGGTAGTGGGATTGGATTATCAATTGCTAAAAGTTTGACAGAATTACAAGAGGGGAGATTTTATATAGATATTGATGGTGATCTATTTAAGGCAACTATACAGATACCAAAATTCATAAATGATTAAAATAGTGGGGCTGGTTTATAAGCCAACCCCACTATTTTATTTCCATTTTGTATATAATTTGTTTAGAAGTTTTTCTGCTGTATCTTGTGAGTCAATTCCTGTAATATTCCTTAAAAAGACACCTTCAGGTGAAAGATTATCAATTAACATATCGATTTCACTGATATCTATACAATGAAGATCTATGCCTTTTCCAGCTTTTTGTATTTTCTTATATACGTCAATCCAGTCTCTGAAATTATCATGTCCAGCTCCTGGAACCCATTGTACTGCATTCAGATTTTTCATTGATAGTATAGTATCCAAATGTCTTAAGGCTCCAGGTCCATCTAAGTGATATATGGATTTATCATAAAACAAAGTTTCGTCAATTAATCCATCCAGAAAAAGTTCCTCAAAATCAGATGTACTTATCATGCAAGAAAAATCATTGCTCAGAGCATAGTATTTTTCTTTTGAGATGAGAGGTAACCAAGTAGATGCAGGATTGGAAGCAGCATGGATTTTATTGTAGAACATATCATATACTTTATAGAATTCTCCTTGTGAATCAGATAACTTCTTCTTTATGTAATTCTTGTTTTCAATAACATCCATTGCTAAGTTTGCTGGGTCACGTAAAGCTGATAAATGGTCACCCCCTGGATGAAAATCTGGTAATCCTGTAATAAATGTATCTTTTCCAAGATTAATGAGATTATCAGTAAATTTGAGCGCTATTTCTAGTAAGGGATGGGATGTGTCTAATGTAGCTTTATGGTAATCTTCTCCCCAGTCTTTGATACATGGTTCCGACCAAGCTGTTGTTTCTGAGAATGAATAGTCACAACCACATAATGCACTAAAAAACTCAGGTCCCATATCAGGAAAAGCTACAGGCATTGCATCACCTAGATATATTTGATTATTCAGTTGGTGTGCAATCTGTTCAGCTCTATAATCTATATCTAGCCATTGCTCTTTATATGAATCATATTTTTTCTTAGGGAATTCAATATAATTATCTTTTGGTAGAATAATAGATACTAATGGTCTATCGTCAATTGTTCCTTCAAAAAAAGCCTCATATCTCTTATAACTTTCTTCAAAATCAGGTTTGAGAGAAAAATTCATAGTATAACCTCCAATAATTTTTGTTATACCAATGATATCTAATATTCCACCAGCTTAGAATAGAGAGGATTGTATAAAAGATATGAAATCCTGTATTTATCCGTTGGTTAAGTTTTTGTGCTTATAAGAAATGGGAGACAAGCCGTAATGTTTCTTGAATACATTACTATAGTAATAAGGCGATGAAAAACCTAGGGATGAAGCTATTTCTTGTATAGATAGATTGGAAGAGAGCAATAATATTTCAGATTCTTTTAATTTGGAATACAATATAAATTGGTTTGGTGTTATTCCAATGAGCTTTGAAAAAGATTTGTACAACTTAGACTCACTTATGCATAAAAAGGTACATAAATCATCTATAGTAATTTTCTTGGACAAGTTACTATAGATATAAGATTGACATTTCTCTATTAGAAAACGGTCACTATCAAACCTGTTCAAACATAGGTCAGATATTTTTTTAGTTGTTAGACAGTTTGTTCTAATTATATATAAGATGATTTCTTTAAGAACATTAGTAAAGACTAGAAAATGACCTGGTGTCTTGGTACTAAGCTCTGTTGACAGTTTTTCGTATAGACTCAACAGATAATCGTCTCCTATGTGTATTATTGAATTTTGTTCATTGGTCATCATGTTGAATAATTCAAATTGCTTATAATAAGGAGAAGTTGAAAAATGCAGCCAATAATTGGTATGGATATCTTCATCTTTTGTATAGATCTTGTGGGGAGTGAAGGATGGAACTATTATTAAGTCGCTTTCAGATAGAACATAAGTCTTGTCGTTGAATTCTACATATGTGGTACCGGATATATTATAGATAAGTTCTATGTCAGTTATTATACGCCAATCACAAATACCATAATTCTTGGGAGTCTGCTTTCCAAAGGCTTTTGGAGTTAGTTTGAAATCATTGATGAACTTGGTTAATTCATCTATAGTATATTCATTAAAATATGTATTAACTGTTTCTATCTTTTTCATAATCTAACCAACCCTTCTCATATCTACATAAAATGATTAAGATTAGTATATCATCAATTAGAAATAAAACAATATATATGGTAAAAATAATAATATACAGGTCACAAAACATATTTACCTATAATTTTCCTCTTCAACATATAATAATCCCTTCAAATGTGTTGTAAAAAAATGTATTCTTATATAGTAATATTTATTGATATTCTTTGCAAAGAATAATACATACAAGGAGGGTAATTTCATGAATAAATTTGTTAAGATAATATGTGTTTTGGTAACCCTATCAATGATAATGATGGTTGGTGGATGTAGTAAATCTAAGGTATCAAAAGACAATGATAGTGATACAGCCAATACGGTAAAAGATAATGGAAATGATAAACAAAAAGATGAAGTTACAAAATTAAAACTCGTTACAATAAGTACTGATGAAACTAGAGTCAATATTATGGAAAATTATATAAAACCTAATTCAGAAAAAGAGTTACCTAATTTTAAGATAGAATTTGAACCAGGCGGAGGCGGAGAGGATTTAGCTAATAAGATGAAGACTTATAATGCTGCTGGTGACCTGCCTGACGTATGGTATAGTGAAGCCAGCTATGCACCTCCAATCATTGAAGTAGGAAATCAGTTGGATTTGACGCCTTATATAACCAAAGATGGTTTTATTGATAAATATTCAGTTAAAGATGCATTAAAGTTCAAGGATGGAAAAATATATGCTCTATCATCTGGTAGTGATACATTTTTTACACCTAGGATATTTTATAACAAAAAGATATTCCAAGAAAACGGTATAGAGATTCCTGAGACTTTTGATGAATTGATAGAAGTATGTAAAACTTTACGAAGTAAAGATATCGTGCCTGTAACTACAATGGGTAAAGGTGGATGGGCACCACAACTATACTTATTCCAGACTATGGTACAGATTGAGGACCCAGAAGTGATGAAACAGCTATTAAGTAATGAAATAGATTTTACTAATCCAGTTATTAAAAATGGTTTGGCAAGGATTGAAGAACTTGCTAAAGTGGGAGCTTTCCCGAAAGGAATAGCAACACTGGATTACGGTCCTGCAAAAGAGATGTTTGTATCAGGAAAAGCTGCAATGTATTGGATGTTCACTTGGGAATTACCAAGTCTATCTGAAGATCCAAATGTAGATTTCTTCCCATGGCCTAGCGATGGCAGCAAATATGATAGAAATAACGTGGTTCAATACTGGGGTTCACCTTTAGGAGGATATGCAGTATCAGCAACAAGTGAAAATATAGAAGAAGCTGTAAAACTTGCTGAATTCTGTGCAATGCAGGATGCTAAATACTTCAATTCACAGAATGCCCCTGTTACCTTGGATACAGGTAATGAGATAACTGGTGTATCAGAACTTATGAGCAGAAACTTAGACCACTTCAATAATGCTGAGACTAAGATTGCTTCATTCATGACTAATGCAATGGATGCTAAGACAAGTGCAGAATTTGCATCATATGGAGCCATGTTATTGACAGGAGATTATTCAGCAGAACAATTCGTTAAGGATTTCAATAAAATATGGTTAGAAAATACATGGTTCGATAAATAAAATATAGCATTTTGAAGGGGTTTCTCGTAGAAATATTATAAGATAACCCCTTCAATATTCAACGATAATTAAAATAAATCAATTGGTGGTATGTATATGAATAAATATTTTAGTAATAAACTTTCTATTTTCGTATTTGCTTTTCCTGCGTTGGCTTTATTTACTTTGTTTGTAGTATATCCCATTTTCCCCCAGATATCTATAAGTCTACAGGAACATGATGGATTCAGCAGTAAGGGTTTTGTAGGTCTTGCAAACTATTTCAATGTTTTCAAATCCAGTTCCTTTTGGTTAGCTAATAAAAATACTCTTATTATAGTTGCTATGTCAGTGTTGATAACATTACCATTTTCACTGATTCTAGCATTACTAATGGATATTCAGACAGTCAGGATAAGAAGGTTTTTCAAGGCTACAAGTGTTTTTCCAGCAGTACTGTCTGTGACAGTAATCGCTCAGATGTGGATAGCAATCTATGAACCACAATGGGGACTGTTGAATAGCCTACTAAGTACTGTAGGACTTGAGAATCTTACACAAGAATGGCTTAGTAATCGGGGAACTGCTATTATTTGTATAGCCATAGCTTTTCTTTGGCAGTATATAGGTCTTAATACTTTGCTTTTCTATACTGGAATAAAATCCATACCAAAAACTTATTATGAAGCGGCACTTCTTGATGGAGCAGGTTTCATTAAAAGCAGTATATACATAACAATTCCATTATTACAGGATGTAGTTAAATATGTTTTGGTTATATCCACATTAGGTTCCATGGCGCAATTTGCCCATGTAAGGATTATGACAGCTGGAGGACCAGGTGATATGACAAGAACTGTTATCTATCAGATGTATTATAGTGCGTTCAGTAAATCAGATTTTGGTGAAGGTAGTGCGATAGCTGTAATTTTTATAATTCAATGCCTGATAATCACATTTTTCATTAATAGATACGTAGCAAAAGAAAGAATAGAATTCTAGAATAAGGAGAGATAAAATTATGAAGAATAAAAAAGTAGATGTATTAGTGAAAATATTCTTATTGATATTAGGCTGTACTTTTATCTTCCCGTTGGTATGGATGCTCAATCTTGCTTTTAAAACAAAAAGCGAGGTCTATGATAATCCTTTTGGACTTCCTAAGATATGGGATTTCAGTAATTTCGGTGAAGCACTTGAGGCATTTGATTTTCTGAAATATTTTTCTAACAGTACTATATATACGGTTAGTACTATAATAATTACTATTTTTCTTGGAAGCATGCTGGCTTATTGTCTTAGTAGAATGAATTGGAAGTTTGGAAGATTAGCACTCACATATGTTTCTCTTGGACTGATAATACCTGTTCAAGTAGTCATTATCCCTCTTTATATCATGTTAAAGGGTATGGGTATAAAAAACACACATTTTGGACTAATTATGCCTTATTGTGCATTTGCACTTGCATCCTGCGTGTTAATGTTATATGCTTTCTTTAGGACTTTACCAAAGGAACTGGAGGAAGCGGCATGTGTTGATGGTTGTAATGTATATCAATCATATTTTCATATAATAATGCCTCTAGTAAAACCTGCATTTGCAACTCAAGCCATATTGATATTCATGAATATATGGAATGAATTTTTCTTGGCGTTCATTATTGCTGGTCAAGATAAGTTTCGTCCTCTGCCAGTAGGTTTACTCAACTTCTTTGTCAGTATTGGAGTAGCTGATTGGGGATTGATAGGTGCGGCTATGATTATCACTAGTATCCCAACCATTCTTGTATATCTGATAGGCAGTGAACAAATAGAGAACGCTTTAACAGCTGGTGCCATACTAAAATAGAGAGTGATTGAATGAGAAAATTAATTAGTCGTTTTAACAGAATTTCAATAAAAAATAAATTGTTTATATTAAATGCATTAATAATCATCATTTCATTGATAGTGTTTGCCAATTATGCAAATAAGGCATCTACCAACGCAATTATTGAAAAAGCTGAGAAGAGTGCTATAAGAGAGTTAGAACTAATTAATAAGAATCTAATGACTACAGTTAACAGCTTTGAAGATTATACTAGAATTATTACCTCTGATTACAGGCTTCAAGAGGAATTGTTGAAGCTGAAAAAACAAGATAAGTATTCATCCAAAAATATGTTGAAAAAATTAAATATCGAAGGTGTTATATCAGCTATTATCAGTAATATCATAGCTCCTAATACACAAGGGGCTGCAATAGCTGTATATGATACTGAAGACATCATATACAGTGGTTATAATCTTTTTACTTCCGAGGTGGATAGGATAATAACCCCAACCCTTCTTAGTAGGGCAATACAAGAACAGATACCTGTATGGTCCGGTCTCTTGACATTGGAGTTCGGCGATAAGACTAAGGAAAATGTTTTTGCGGTGGAAAAATTAGTCATAGATAAGGATACAGGTTATAAAACTGGTGTTGTCATCATGTTTGTCAATGAGAAGACACTATCTCAAATATATATAGAAGATAAAACTAATGCCAATGACAAAATCTTGATTTTGGATGAAAATGATAGGATTATTTCTTCTAAGGATAAAGAAGAGCTTCATAAAGATATAAGTCAAGTCTTTGATATGGATAAAAATGAATACAATCAGCTTTTACAAAATGGAAGCATCATTCTTAGTGAAAACAATCATAAGATTCTATATTCTATCCAAAACTTCAAAAAACTGAATTGGAAATTAATCAGCAGTATTCCTCTGAATGAAATTACTCAAGAAAATGCACAGATTGGTAGAATTATCATTACTGTAGGTATTATGTGTGTTATTTTCGCTTTCATAGCTTCTTATCTTATTTCTTATACTATAACGAAACCAGTACAGCAGTTGACAGGTACAATGAAAGATATTATGACAGGGGATATCAAAATAAGGGCAAGAGAATATGAAAGTGGTGAAATTGGTATTCTCACAAAAGGATTCAATAACTTAATGGACAAAGTTGAATCGTTGATAGATGAAGTGTATCATGAACAAAGGGCAAAAAGAAAAAGTGAATTCAGACTTCTTCAGGTTCAGATAAAACCCCATTTTTTATATAATACCCTTGAAACTATCATATCCTTCATTAAGCTAAAGATGAATGACAAAGCTATTGTAACAACCAAAAACCTTGCGAACTTTTATAGAGTCTCTTTGAGTAAAGGTAATGATATCATATCTATTGAAGACGAGATTAAGCTTACTAAGAGCTATTTATCTATTCAAGCATTAAGATATGCAGAATATATGAATTTTGAAATCAATGTAGATGATAACATTTTACACTATGATATTCCCAAATTGATTTTGCAGCCTCTTGTAGAGAATTCTATATACCATGGACTGAAACAAAAAGAGGATAAAGGTAAACTTATTATCAAAGGCTATGAAAGAGAAGAGAAGATATTCATTGAGGTTATTGATAATGGGCTAGGAATGACAGAGTTACAAATAGAAGAAGTGCTTAATAAAAAAGATGATAGTGCAAGGAATAAGAGTTTTGGTTTAGGTAGTGTCAATCAAAGGATACAACTTTTCTTCGGTAAAGATTATGGAGTAAAAATAGAAAGTGAATACTTGGAATATACAAAGGTCATTATTAGTCTGCCTAAACAATTCAGGAGGGAAGAGTAATGTTAAAAGTCTTATTGGTAGATGATGAATATTATTTTAGAGAAGCATTGAAAGTAACTATTGAGTGGGAAAAATGGGGATTCGAGATATGCGGTGAAGCTAAAAACGGTAAGATAGCTCTGGAGAAAATGAAAATGTTACAACCTGATATTGTTATAGTGGATATAAACATGCCTATAATGGATGGTTTGGAATTCTTAGAAGTAGTAAAAACTCTTAATGCTAATGTGAAGGTAATTATTTTGACAGGTCATAGTGAGTTTAATTATGCGAAACAAGCTGTACATCTAGGTGTAATCAACTATATTTTGAAACCAATAGAAGAAAAGGAATTATTAAATACATTACTTGATATTAAAGATACAATAAAAAAAGAATCAAATATAAAAGTAGAGGTTAATAAACTTAAAAGACAAGCTAAAAAAAGCAAGAGAATCATGAAAGAAAAATTTATTAATGATCTTATTCAAGGCAATATTATAATGACTAAAGAGGGTATTTTTGATAAGTTCAAATATTTCAACATGAACATAAAAAGTGAAGTTTATCAAATATGTGTGGTGGAAATCGATGCAGAAGAACATCCTGAGTGGAGTTTGGAAGATAGACAACTATGGATAGCCGCTGTTTCTAACATTATCAGTGAGTTACTAGCTGATAATTATAGATTAGATATTACTTATGACAATCTGGAATATATAATACTTGTTATAGGGCACAACAATAATTCCAGTGATGAAATCAAGGAATGTCTTATAGGAGCCTTGGAACATGTAAAAGAAATTGTAAACAAGCTTCTTAATTTCACTATAACCATTGGTATCGGTGGCATCTATGAAGATGTAAAGAACATCTCTGTTTCTTATAAAGAGGCTTTGGTAGCAATCAAGAGTAAGACTGTATTTGGTAATGATAAGATTATCCTGCATGATGATATATCACAAATGAGACTTACCTATAATTTTTATACTATGGAGCATAGAAGACAAATTCTCATGAACATGAGAGTAGGTAAGGTAGAAGAAGTAAATGCTCTGATAAAAAATATTTTTACTGAAATGAAGGAACGGAATATTCATCCAGACCTATTATTAGCTAATTGTGTGGAAATGTTTTCTACATGTTTAGAATTTATGGCTGAGATGGGAGAAGAATTCTACGATGATTTTGAAAATTACTCTTCTCATTTTTTTGAAGATATCCAATCTCAAAAATCCATTAATCATATGGAACAATATATTATTGGTATTTTTAATGAACTAATTAAGAATGCAACTAATAATAAAAATAATAGAGCTTCGGAAATTGTAAAATCCGTATTGGATTATATTCACGATAACTATTCTGATGAAGATTTGAATATAGGCAATATATCAAATAATCTATTTGTCAATTACGGGCATCTCTGTTATGTTTTCAAAAAAGAAATAGGAAAGACAATTAATGAATATATAACTTCTTATAGAATGTCAAAGGCTAAAAAAATGATAGAAGAAGGTAATTGTTATGTTATGGATGTTGCATCTAGGGTAGGTTATTCAGATGCAAATTATTTTGGTAAGTGCTTTAAAAAAAGATATGGTATTTCACCAAGTAAGTATATTGAAGATTGTAAATAGGTCAGCATTGTATTTTCTTGTAAAATTATATTTGTAGAAATATGAAAATAATTGTAATATATTCAAAATAAATAGAAAAATTATGAGATAATACTTAATTGACAAAAAATATTACTAATTATATAATATTTAATAAGATTCTATTTGTTGGAAAAATAAATGATGAGGAGGAGAGTTAACGGATTATATTTTAATCCGTTTTCAGTATACAAAAACAAATAGATTCTGAAATTAGCAAAGGAGAAAGGTGATTAGTATGTTTAGAAAAAACAAATTTACAATTTCTTTAATATTAACTTTAATTATGTGCTTAGTAGTAGGAACAAATGGTTCTTTTGCAAAATCTGTAATTGAAAATAAACTAGTTATGAATGATAATATAACTGATAAATCTACTGTTATGGAATTATCAAGGACAGATGTAAAATTAGATGTGAAAGATGGAATCAATAATCTAATAAATAATAAAGCAGTTAATGAACCTGCTTCAGTACAACCTTCAGCTATAGAGTGGCAGCATCTATTAAACTATCAAGGATATGACTACAATAATAGTAAACTTTACGAAAATACTTCAGATGGTGGATTCATGATGGGGGCTACTACTGGAGATAGCCTTATATGGCTTACTAAAATTGATTCAACAGGTAATATTGAATGGTCATATGTCTATGGTCAAGGCAATAGCTGGGCTGTAAATGGTTTAAGCCAAACTGCTGATAATGGATATATTGTAACTGGAGAAATAAATGAGGATGTTTTCCTTGCAAAATTTAGTTCTGTTGGAAATTTTGAATGGATTAAGCTTTTTGGTGGGGATAAATCTGATAATGGTAATGATGTTATCCAAACAACTGGTGGCGGATATTTTATAATTGGAACATCCAAATCATATGGTGACGGACATTATGAACCATTATTGATTAAAACAGATTCAACTGGAAATATACAATGGGGTACTACTTTAACAACAACTACAAGAGATGAGTTTGGTCTACAGACTATGTTAGAGCCATCAACTGGTAATATAATTGTTAGGACACATAGTACAGAATTAAGTAATGACCAAACCAAATTATTGAAGATAAGTAATACTGGTAATTTGATTCAGAGCAAAATCCATAATGATATTATGAATGGTATCGTAGAACATATGGAACTTACTAGTGATGGAGGTTTCATAATGTCTGGTAGAGATTCAGAATATGAAAATGGTGAATACGTTTGCAAGATGTCTATAGCTAAACTTGACTCTTCTTTCAATTCCAGTTGGAAGAAAAATATTTTTGTCAATGGATATGATAGTTATCAAGATGCTAGTTATGTAAGCCAGACTAATGATGGCGGTTATGCTATAACTGGAACAGCTAGTTATTATGATTCTGCTGCAAGTAAATCTTTTTATGATATAGCATTAATTAAAGTTAATTCTTCTGGAAATACTGAGTGGATTCAAACATATAATATATCTGATGTTGATTATCCATCCTATGTATATCAAACAAGCGATTCAGGATATGTTCTTGGAGGTAAGATAGCTCCTAGTGGTGGTAGTGATATATTTATCTTTAAGCTGAATTAATTAATTGTAGTATAATATTATTAAACTAAAAGTATCAGATGTGTTATAATGGTATATGACAAAAGATAAAAATATTATGTAAATGGTGATAAGATGAAAATGAAGAATGTACCGTACTTTTTTGCATGTTTGATATTAGTAATATTAGTATTATACTTATTCAAGTTACAGAATTCACCACTAGAAAAAATACATAATTCTACTAGCGTTTGTATAGGATATGGTTATAGTAGTCATATGGCTGAGATTGACAACAAAGAAGATATCTCAGAATTAGAGGAGTTATTCAATAAAGCAGAATTTACTGAATCTGATACAGCTATACAATTACCATATTTAAACATAATTTTCTATAATAAGAATGGAAAGACTAAATTGAATATTGATGAAAATGGTATTATAGAGTTAGATGATAATACATACATAAAATCAGAAGACATAAATTTTAAAGATTTATATTCAATATTTGAGAATAATTGAATCATAGCATGTAGCTAATTATTAAAACACACCTCGTTTATTTGTATTGAGGTGTGTTTTAGTATATATGTAAGTATAATTGGAGTGGCATAATTATTGTTTATGATTTACTTCAAAAAAATCTTCCATTTCCATACTTTTCTTTAGTTTTCTCCATATCTTCTTTTTAGTATGGTACGAAATACATTCCAGTATTAAATATTTACCCATAGAACCAACTAAGAAACCAATTACGAAATGTAAAAATAACATCTAAAGCCCCCTGATATTTATATCAAATATAATGTACTTCAAGCATGATAATTATGTATAAGAAAAGTTCTATTTATGTACATGTCCAGTTTTCATTGAAGAAATGTTATCAAAGAATAAATCTTCAATGGAAGTATTATAATAGTTAGCAATATCCATAGCTACATCTAAGCTGGGATTTCGAACACCAAGTTCAATCATTCCATAATAGCTGGTGGTTATCCCTATGGAATCAGCAACACTTTTTTGTGATTTGTCACCTCTTTTTTTAATTAAATTAATTCGTATCATGATTACACCTCTGATAGACAATAAAATATTTTATATTAATTATATTATACAATTTTATATTGTTTGTCAATAATAATAACAATATAATATTATATTTTATTTACACTTACAACTTTAAGTTGTAAAATTCTTGTGAAGGGTTGTGATAGCTTGGTAGGCAGAAGATTAAGAGAGTTAAGAGAAAAGAATGGATTAATACAAAAAGATATAGCAAATTTGTTAAGCGTAACTACAAGTGCATATGGATATTATGAACAAGGCAAAAATGATATTGATACTAATACGCTTATATTTTTATCAGATTATTACAATGTATCAACAGATTACATGTTAGGTAGAACTGATATTCCAGTACCAATTGAAACATTTTTACAAGATAAGCAGGTAGATGAAAAGTTAAATGACTTAATAGAAGAAATATCTAATAGTAAAAATTTGAAGTTTAATAATAAGCAAATGAACACTCAGACAAGGAATTTCTTGATAAAGATGATTACAAATACATGTGATATCGCAGGGGAGATCAACAGTATTGTAAGTGATAATTCTAAGAAGAAATAGTCTGTGTATAATAGGGGGATAAAATATGGCTTCAGAAGGAACTAATAAGTGGACTAATAAAAAGAAAATAATTATCTTAGTACTGATAAGTATTATTCTAATATTTTATTTTAAGATTTTCTTTACTCGTGGAGTATATTTTGAAGATGCTTTTTTGAAAAAGGAAGTTGTAGGTTCCGAATATCATTATAAAGGAAATAATGTATATGGTGATATGCTTGTAACTGTAAATGGAGAAGCTGAAGAAGGTAATGATGTTAATGTGACTTTTGATTTGCCCAATAACATCTATAAAGAATACACAGTAGCATTTAATAAAAAAACTCACTACAACTCAGACATAGAAATAAAAGAAAATGATAAAATTGTTTTTAACGGAGAATATAAAAAAGACAGTTCTATTTTACGAGACAATAATGGTGAGATTTCAATTGATAATAGTTTGATTAGAGTAACGTATAATAATGAATCACCATTTAATGCTGATTATAAAGTATCGTTAATCAATGTAGTAGAGTTTTCGTTACGTGACAATGAACAAAAACGTGGTGTAGGTTATTTAGTACTTCTGGCATTTTTCCTATTTGGTATTACTATTTTTGACTATAGCTATCCATTATTCTTTTTTAATATGAAGCATATATTATCAGTGAGAGATCCAGAACCATCTGATTTTTATGTCTTTATGCAAAAGATATCATGGTATGTAATGCCTATAGTAGGTGTTGTTTTAATGATATTGGCACTTTTTCCTAATGTATTTAGTTAATAGACTAAAGTACAAGACTTTATTAAAGAATCAGTATAATTTTCTCATTAAGTATAAAAAAAGATGTATCCCAAAGATAGCTTATTTTTGGAGATACATCTTTTTTTAATTACATTAAAATTGTTAGAAATAAGAATAATGTGATTTATTTATAGATGTTTTGAAATCTGATATTTATATGACCAATCAACATTATTAGAACTATTATTAACTTCTCCTTCAAGTTGGAAATAATGAACATCTTTTCTACTCATATATGCTTTACCAGATTCACCGTATATCGCCTTTATAATATTCTCGTCTCCATACTTATCCTTTTGCATTTGAATTGTGTCTGGAAAATCTTTTTTTCCTTGAGTTATTGCATTTGTAATACATTCATCATTTGCATAATCCCAAAGAGTAAGTACTGTTCCACCGTGTGGTAGTAACCCGATTAACCCCTTAACTGAAGATTGTGATTTTAGACTACCATTTAAGCATCTGCTAGTGAATATATTATCATTACTAGCTTTTAGATATAATGCTAATTTTATATTGGATACATTTCCACCGAGTCCATATTGAATGACTTTAGCTTTTTTGGTATAGATATTGTATGACATAACCATTCCATCGTAGTATTCCAATTGAACGCTAACATTTTCATCTTCATCATGAACTGTTGTATCAAGCATAGTAATTTGAGCCAAATACTCATCACTACCATTTTTACTTGCATATACTGAATATGCAAAAGGATTATTTTCTTCATTAGTGTAGTGATAGTGATCCCAACCTGTATCAGTAAATAGAGAAGTAGGTATATCATAATCTGATAACTTAACTTCACCATATTTATTCATTGCCGTAAGAAAAGCTGTTAAATCACTTCTGCTCATTCTTGGGGCAGACATAAGTCTTACTGTATTGCTAGAATATTCTATGTTTAATGTTTCAGGCTGATTATCTTCTATATCATATTTATATAATGATAATAACTTTTTATCTAAATCGTTTTCAGAAATAGAAACTTCTTTTAAGTTTGCCTCAGACTGATTATAGATCATTTCAAATTCTTTGTTGGTAATGTTACTCTTAAGTTCAAAATAATTACCAGTTAATGTCTCCATAAGAACAATAATTAATGTGGGTTCGCTTACAGAAGTATCAACTTTAACATTTATAACTTTAAAATCTGGAGATGAACTTGAAAAATCACCTACAACTAAATTTTTGTTATATACTCCTTCATTAAACGGATAGAATAATCCATTAAGTTGTAATTCATACTTAGTTTCGTTAATTATTAAATTACCATTAATATTTACATTTGTATCAAATGAAACATTTACTTCCTTAAACTTATTCTCAGTACTAATATCTTTCATTTCATTTATGTAAATTGATTTTTGTTGAGTAAGAAACTCATCGTCTCTATCAGGTTCAATTGCAAAACTTGTAGCAGTTGAAATCATAAGCATACTAACAACTAATACTAAACTAATTATTTTCTTATACATCTTTTTCCTCCTAGGTTATTATTTTTCTTACATTTGTAAAACTATATTTTACCAAAATGACTTAAATATTATTTTTTCTACCACCTCCAGTTTGAATATTTCGATACTACCAAGTATATCATTGAATATTCAAAAAGAATGTAGAAAACCGTTGTGAAACTAGACTCTTTACAAAAATAAGAGAATTATTCATTCGGATAAAATTTTAGAGTTTTTAAGTTGAAATATATATCAATAATTAATTTTTGAAGTAGCTTATGATATTTGATAAGCGAAAGAAGGGTAGCGAATAATACATCAGGGGCTGTGAAAATAGATTTTTCAACAACCCCTTTAAATTTAATCGTCAATATTTGACATACATTCAGTTATATTGTTTTCTCTCATAATAGCAACTACTTTTTCTGTTTCATCTTCTGGAAAGTAGAAGGTTGCCATTTCTTCATTTTTATTAGGATTATACGGTCTCATATATAAGATGACACCTTCGACGATCTCATTATCTGAAGAGTATATCAATTCATAGGAAATAATTCTGTCCCATCTGCAAATCTTGTGGTATGATTCTATGCCTGATTCATAAAACTTTTGATTCCTAGCGAATTTTCCAAGATAGAAAATAAAAGGTATGATAAATAGTATTGCATAAAAACTCAATCGTAAAACTGTATTAATAATGATGTAAGCGATAATTAATAATAAATATATTATATTAGAATTAAAAGTCCACTTGAAATTTATTAATACTTTTCCTAGATTGCGCATTAATTTTACTTCTCGGTAAACCATGATTAAAAATATCGTATATATAACTATGATAAAGATTATGCCTAAATAGAAAGGAACATCCATTGACTACCACTCCTTTATCTTAATTTCAAGATATAGATTCAGTTACAAATGACATTTGGTTATTGATTATTTAATAATATAGTATCTTAATTACTATAAAATATCAAGAAATATTATTTTCCATAACTAATGACCATTGAATCTTAATTTTTTTATGTCAAAAGTAATTATTCTTGACAAAATTATTAGTAGCTACTATAATAATTACTAATCAATTATATAGTAGTTATTTTGGTAGTTACTAATATTATAAGAGCAGGTGATATAGATGAAAAAAGAAAGAATAAGATATAGTTATAGTGATGGATTTGTTGATGGTTTACCCATAGTAATAGGTTTTGTACCTATAGCTATGACATTTGGTATATTAGCAAAAACCAGTAGTATTTCATTATTAGAGGGAATATTATTTTCTGTACTAGTATTTGCAGGAGCAAGTCAGTTTATTGCCCTTAATCTATTAATGGTAGGTGCTGGTATAGGAGAAATCATAGTAACTACTTTGTTAGTGAATATGAGACATATGCTTATGAGTGCTTCTCTAGCTTCAAGATTGACAAAAGATATGAAGAAATGGAGTCCACTAATTGCATTTGGTATAACAGATGAAACATTCTCAGTAAGTTCTTTTAAACATGGAACATTGACTAAAGAGTATATGCTGTCTCTAGAATTCATAGCATATCTTTCATGGGTAGGAGGGACTGCTTTAGGATATATAGTAGGAGGTATTTTGCCTGATATAGTCAAGGCAAGTATGGGGGTCGCATTATATGCTATGTTTGCCGCTATATTAATTCCTGAGGTCAAGAAATCAAACAAAGCATTAATTCTAGCATGTTTATCAGGTGTAACAAATACAGTTTGTAAATATATCCTTATAATTCCTCAAGGATGGAGCATTGTTATATCCATTGTCCTTGTGTCACTACTAGGAGTATATCTATTCAGAGAACAGGAAGTGAAAGAATATGAATAATATAATGATTTTAATTATAGGAATGATGATAGTAACGTACATACCTAGATTATTACCTTTTATAATAATGTCCGATAATGAAATGCAACCTAATCTAAAGAAATTTTTAGAGTATATACCGTACACAGCACTTGGGGCATTAATTATTCTAGGAGTATTTTCAGCTACTCCAGAATTACCACAGGCGTCGTTGGTTGGTATAGGTTTCTGTGTTATCTATGCTTGGTACAAAGGTGGTATAATAATACCTGTTATAGGCTCTATTCTAGTAACATTCATAACTCTTTTACTTAATTAACAGCTTTGTTTTTCTGATGGAATATGAGATAATGTACATACGTTTTTATATTAGATATAAAATAACATATTGAAGATAAATAGAGGTGGATTACATGGATAAAAAAATATCAATTATAGAGGATATGAAGAAGCTTGGATTAAGCGAATATGAGGTAAAAGCTTATCTCAATCTATTAGAAGAATATCCAGTGAATGGCTATGTTCTTAGTAAGAATTCTGGTATTCCAAGGTCAAGAATATATGAAGTATTGGACAACTTGAAAAATAAGCAGATTGTTTTTGAGCAAGTAGAGAATGACACCACTCAATATTATCCACTAGAGCCAAAATTGTTAATAGGTAAATTGAAAAATAACTTTGATGATATTTTGAATAACGTAGACGAATACACAAAAAAAGTATACTATGAACAACAAAATGATAATAAATTAATAGTTATCAAAGGAAGGGATAAGATTATTGATTTTGTCAATACTTTGATTTCACAAGCCAATAAGCGAATAGCTGTTTCCATATGGGAAGAAGAAATAAATGATATGAGAGCTATGCTCGACGCTGCTATCAAAAGAGGCGTTACTGTAAAAGGAATATACTTTGGTAAAAACAATTCATATAAAGACATCGTTTCTCACAGAAGGATTGAAAGATATCTTTCTGAGAAAAGTGAAAGATATATGATAGTTATCATTGATGGGATTCAAGTTGTATCTGGGATAATATCTAGAGGAGAAGATAGCCAAGTCACTTGGACAAAAGATGCTGGATTTGTTGATATGAGTGAAGATTATATAGCTCATGATCTAATGGTTAATCTATATTCTAAAAAACTTGATGAGGATCAAAGAGAAGAATTTGAAGCATATTCTGATAAAGTTAGAAAAGATTATTATGGATTTAGTGATGAGGAATTCAATAACTTCAAAATATGATGTTTATTAAGAAGATATAGGGGTTTTTATATATCCTTAACATAATTAAAGTAAAAATACTAACTTGTCATTAGATTGAATATATATATATAAACTTAAATATATAAGAGGTAGTTTGTTATTAATATTAAAGTGTTGCATGATGAAATCTATAAACTGAGTATGAAAATAAATGATAACAGGATTTCATTTTTTAGGACTCCTTTTATAGAAAATAAAATGTATTACGTAAGCAAGATCGAAGAAGAACTGTTTGTATTGGATAAGTTACTTGAACAATGTTATATATTTCTTGAGAATATGGCAATTAATGAGACAAGTGAAAAAAGACTTAATAGGACATTTACCATAGAAGAATTAAAAAAATATAATGGTGAAAAAGGTAGACCTGCTTATATTGCAGTAGATGGTGTAGTCTATGATGTAACCTATAATCCAAGCTGGGGTGGTGGAACTCATTTTGGTGTAGTAGCAGGAAAAGATATAACAGATGAGTTTAATAAATGTCATGGTGGTGAGAATGTATTAACTCAATTGGAGGTCGTGGGGAAAATAATAGAAGGGTAGACAATTGTCCCATAATAGATACTAAAAACAGAATGGCAAGAACTTTGATGGATATGGTGTCAGAACAAAAATCACAACTGAATAAGATTAATCTCATATGGCTGGAAACTACAGGATGTTCAGGTAATATCATATCCTTACTTAATGCGTATAATCCTGATGCTGTATATTTTTTGAAAGAAATGGTTAACCTCATGTACAGTAATAGTTTAATGGCTGCTGAAGGAGAAGCTGCATATGAACAATTTCTGAAAACCATAGAGACAGAATTTGTTTTGGTGGTAGAAGGGGCAATTTCAACAAAAGATAACGGTCTGTATAATGTGATTGCAAGATACAAGGGACAGTATATAACTGGAATGGATGCAGTAAAAAAAGCTGGTGAAAAAGCAAAATACATACTAGCTGTAGGAACCTGTGCTTCATATGGTGGAATATCAGCTGCCAGTCCTAATCTGGCATTATGCAAACCAGTAAAAGAATTTGTTGAGAAAGAAGTTATTCATCTCCCTGGCTGTCCAGGGAATCCAGATTGGATTACTGGTACTATTGCACATTTAATGTTGTTTGGGAAACCTGAACTAGATGAACAAGGGAGACCTATTATATTCTATGGTGTTACTATTCATGATAGATGTCCAAGACGTTCTTACTTTGATAATAAAATATTCGCTAAGAAATTAGGGGATAAAGAGTGTATGTTTCGTCTAGGTTGCAGAGGACCAGTGACAAAGACAGATTGTCCAATAAGACGGTGGAACAATACTGACAATTGGCCAATAGGTGCGAATACACCTTGTATAGGTTGTGCCCAAGAGGGGTTTCCAGATAAAATGGAGCCATTCATTAGGTACTAATTTTAATATAAACTATTGTAAATATAAAAAGTGCTAAATTAAGTTTTATAGATGTGTTTAAACTTGATTTTAGCACTTTTGTATTTTTATTATTATTAAAATAATGAATAGAAATTTTCATTGTCTGAGATTCCATATCTTCTAATATAATATGGATTAGTAACTTTGGTTACCTTCCCTTTAGCAGTAAGGAATGCAAGTTTGTAATCCTTTTCTTTTAATATTTGCTGTGAAGTATCTGTATATGCTCCATATGGATAAGCTAGTGCTTTGGTATCTATATCAATATATTTTGATAATATTGATTCACTTAGGGTAATATCGTTCTTAATATCTTCATATGACTTAAATTTCATATATGGTAAATTCGTTTCGCCATCTTTTCTATGTAAATTATATGTGTGGTCTCCATATGTAAATACATCACTACAAGTTTCTAATTCTACGACGGAACAAAATTGTAACTTTTTAGAGTCAAATTTCTCGTAATAGTTTTGGATTTGGGATGATATTAGAAATATTGTAGCTTTAAAATTGTACTTCTTCAAAATGGGATAAGCATATTCAAAATTACTCTTATATCCATCATCAAATGTAATTAATACACTGTTACTGGGAATAGGTTTATTCTCATAAATATAATCTTTAAAATCTTTTAAAGTCAGGATAGTATATCCATTATCATATAAATACATCATTTGTTTTTGGAAATCCTCTAAAGCTAAAACAGCACTATTATTCTTCCAAGGACCAACCATATCCTTTTTGGGTAAGATATGATGATACATCAATACAATTACATTATTTATATTATTATTTGCTCCTAATGAATATGAACCAAAACTTAATAATGATAGAACTAAAATTACTGCTAATAATCTTTTCATTATAAAACCTCTATTTCTAACTATATCGTTGCTAATGACTATAAAATATCTACTATAGTGATAATAAATTAACAAGTAAATTATATCCTATAAGTAGTAGTTTGTTGGATAAATATAACAATTTATTATATAACATATGGATGAAAATATCAATACAAGTCAAAAAATATAAGAATAAAGTAATATTTGTTTGATAGAATTTTAATAAAATATTTATAACATTTTGTGTTAAGTATAATAACTTGTACATGTTTTGAATATATATAGTTAGATAAGGGGAGTAGGTGAGAATAATAATGAAGAAAAGAATAACCATTAATCCAGTTACAAGAATTAGCGGTTTTTTAGAAATCCAAGTTGAGATAACCAATAATCGAATCTCTGATTCCAAGAGTAGCGGTATGTTATTCAGAGGATTTGAAAAAATGCTTCAAGGGAAATCGCCATTAGATGCAGTTTATTTTACTGAAAGGATCTGTGGAATATGTTCTACTGCTCATAGTATGGCTTCAAGTCTTGCTCTAGAAGAGGCGCTTAATATAAAAGTTGATAATAACGATAAGATGATTCGGGATTTTATGCATGGATGTGAATTCTTACAGAATCATATAAGACACATATATCAATATACATTTCCTGATTTTGTGAAAGGACCAGATATCAACCCTGTATATGTTGTTTCACATAATAACTTTAAACTACCTGAAAAAGTAAATAATGAAATAGCGGAGCATTATCTCATATCTATGAGATACAGCAGGTTAGCTCATCAAATGCTTGCTGAACTAGGTGGCAAAGCACCTCATAATCATGGTATTTTTGTTGGTGGAACTACAGGAAATATGGATATCTCAAAGTACATAAAAGTAAAATCTATATTAGAGGAAATAAAGGATTTTGTTGTCAATGTGATGATAGAAGATGTAAAGACTGTAGGTTACTATTATCCAGAATGTTTTCATCAAGGAGTAGGATATAAAAATCTGATGACCTACGGATGTTTCGATACATATAAAGAAAAAGACAGAACCTATGTATATCCAAAAGTATGGATTAATGGCAGGGAAGAAGCATTCAGACCAGAATATATTACTGAAAATGTTTATTATGCATGGTATGAGGATGACAGACCAAATCGAATGAAACAAAATGCTTATTCTTTTATAAAAGCGCCAAGATATAAAGGTCTTCCCATGGAAGTAGGTCCTCTGGCGAGGATGTGGTTAGGTGGATATTACAGAAGAGGTATATCTCTGATGGACAGAACCATAGCAAGAGCTTTGGAAGCTAAGAAGATCATTGAGATAATGGAATCACTATTAGAAGGTATTAGATTAAAAGATAGTAAACAGAAAATATATGATATTCCGGAAAAAGCTGCTGGTAAAGGATTGATTGATACAACAAGAGGTGCGTTAGGTCATTGGATTCTGATAGACGATAAAAAAAACAGAAGATATACAATCATAACACCATCTGGCTGGAACCTATCACCAAGAGATGAAAAAGGGGTTAGAGGTACTATTGAAGATGCACTTATAGGAACTGAGATTGAAGATATAGATTATCCTGTAGAGATTGGAAGAATTGTAAGGTCCTTTGACCCATGTGTATCATGTGCAACACATGTACGAGGTCAATATAATGCGGTAGAAATGAGGATAGTCTAATGAATGTAAAAATAATAGCTATCGGCAATCCTATCATGATGGATGATGGAGTAGGTATTTCAGCGGTAAAAGAGCTGGAAGAATGGTTAACCAAAAAAGAGATAGAAATTATCATTGGGGAAACAGATATGGACTATTGTATGGATTATATAAGTGACGGGGATTTCATTATAATAATTGATGCTACCAATCTAGGCTATGAGCCTTGTCATGTAACGACTTGTCCTATTAGAGAATTGGATGACGATTATAGAAGCGGTTACTCACAACATGAGATGAGTATATTAAAAGGTTTGACACTTTATGGTAAGAAAGTTGAAGGGTATTTTATTGGAATAGAAATTAATACAATTGAATATGGTTGTGAGTTAAGCGATATATTACAAAGGAGATTTATGTGTATATGTGAAGATGTGAAAAAAGAAATTAATAAAATATTAAGGGGGAGTATCAATGCATGATACATTTTTGTTCAAGAAAATATCAGACTATCTTAAGAACTTATGTGAAGAACAGAACATCAACAAATTAACTAGCCTTACTGTAGTAGTAAATCATGATAGTCATGTTACTGAAGATACGTTGTTGGAAGAGCTGAGGGTGAGTATAGGTGAATATCTTTCTGATAAGGTAAAGATATATGTTGAGCATAAACAAATAGAAGCTTTGACAGCAATCATATATAAAGTAGAAGGTGAAAATTAGTTGCTAGGTTATAAAATACAGATTATGGGCATAGTTCAAGGCGTAGGATTTCGCCCTTTTGTATATAATAAAGCACTTGCAAACAACCTGAAAGGGTGGGTCAATAATTGTGAATCTACAGTGGTAATCATGATAGAAGGAGAAAAAAATCATATAAAATGCTTTATCAAAGATATCGTCCATAATCCACCTTCTATAGCCTATATTGAAAAAATAAAGATTAAACCATGTAAAGTTAAAGAATATAAAGATTTCAGCATACTTCCTAGTACTAGTATGACTCCAACCATATGCTTTCTATCTCCAGATATAGCTACTTGTGATGAATGTATGAAAGAAGTGATGAATCCTGAATCTAGAAGATATAGATATCCTTTTACTAACTGTACCCAATGCGGTCCTCGTTATTCTATTATTAAAGAGTTGCCCTATGACAGAAAGAATACAACTATGTCAATGTTTCCTATGTGTACAGATTGCGAAAAAGAATATAATAATCCTGGTTACAGAAGGTTTCACACTCAGCCTAATTGTTGTAAAGAGTGTGGACCACAGGTAGTATTTATCGATTCAAATAATAAGAAGAAATATGATAATCCAATAAAATTAGCAGTATCTAAGATAAAACAAGGTAAAATAGTCGGCGTAAAAGGATTAGGGGGATTTCACTTATGCTGTGATGCAGTTAATAAAAATACTATCAATACTCTTAGAATTAGGAAAAAAAGACCTAATAAACCCCTTGCTATAATGGCTAAGAATCTTGAGTCAGCCAAAAAGATAGCTTATATTAGTACAAAAGAGGAACAAATTCTAACAGGTAGACAAAAACCTATAGTCTTATTGAAAAAAAGAGTGTCCAATATACTTCCATCCAATATTGCACCTGACCAGAGATATATAGGAATAATGCTGCCATATACACCATTGCACTATCTTTTATTTGATGAATCTATAGAATATCTAGTTATGACTAGTGGGAATCTCAATGGACAGCCTTTAGCCTATAAAAATAACGAAGCAATAAAATTGTTGGGAAATATATGTGATTATTTCCTGACTCATAATAGAGAAATACATATGCCTATAGATGATTCTGTTGTGAAAGTCATAGAAGACAAATTAATGGTAATTAGACTTGCAAGAGGATACGCTCCATACCATGTGAAAATGGATAGTAATAAGGAAAAATTGGCATTAGGAGGCCAGCAGAAGAGTACTGTTTGTGTATTGAAAAATAAGTATGCTGTGATTAGTAACTATATTGGGGACTTAGGTGATTATGATACATATGAAAGGTATCAGAAAACTATAGATAATATCCTGAATATATATAAATCAACACCCGATAGATTAATTCATGATTTACACCCATTGTATGACTCAACAAGATATGCCCATGAACAGTCCATTAGACGTATAGGTGTACAGCACCATTATGCACATATGTTAAGTTGCATGGTAGAACATAACATAAATAAAAAGGTCATTGGTGTAATCTATGATGGGACAGGACTTGGTGATGATGGAGCTATATGGGGAGGGGAATTTCTTATAGGTGACAGGAAAAGTTATAAGAGAGCAGCCCATCTCAAATATGTGACATTACAAGGCGGAGATATTACTGTAAAAGAACCTTGGCGGAGTGGGGTTAGTTTTTTAGTTAGTTCAGGAATTGAACCTGAGAAATACATTAAAGGAGTTAATAGAGATAGAACACAATTACTGAAGGAAGCTCTTAATTCCGATTTTAACTGTTTCCAATCATCTAGCATGGGACGTTTTTTTGATGGAGTCTCTGCACTTATTGGGTTATGTAATTACAATACCTATGATGGAGAAGCCGCAATAATATTAGAAAACAATATAGAACCTGGTGTTACTCAATTATATAGTTATAATATAGATTATATTAACAGTGAGTGGCTTATAGATTATGGGAAAATAATACAAGGTATTATTGATGATATGGAACAGGGAATAAGTATACCTATTATGAGCAGCAAATTCCATAATACTGTGATTGATTTTACAGTTAATATAGTAGATAGATTATCTGAGGAATCAGGAATTGTTGATGTTGTTTTGAGTGGAGGAGTTTTCCAGAATTCATATTTATTGAGTGGAATATATAGAAGGTTAAAGGGTTCAGGTTTTAATACATATTTTAATGAAATGATTCCTATCAATGATGGGGGACTATCTTTAGGACAAATAGCAATAGAAGATGATAAGTTTGGAGGAGGGAAGTAAAAATGTGTTTAGCAGTTCCTGCAAAGATTAAATCAATTGAAGGAGCTTATGGAGATGTTTTATACCTAGGAGTCGTTCAAAGGGTGAACATAGAACTTATTGAATCTCCTAGAATCGGTGATTATATTTTGGTACATGCCGGTTTTGCTATTGAAAAGATTGATAAAGATGGGTATGTTGAATTACAGAGAATAATGAGCTATCTATTAGAGGAATGTGATGGGTATGAATGAAAAACAACTAATAGCCAGAATGGTTCAAGAAATAAATGAAGGTGTAGAGAGTGATATTGTAATTATGGAAATCTGCGGTACACATACTCAGAGTATAGCTAAATATGGGATATGGGAAATAATTTCCCATCGTATCAAATTGGTTTCAGGTCCAGGCTGTCCTGTATGTGTTACTGATAAGAGATATATAGATATGGCTGTATCCTTATCTCAAAGAGAAGATATGATAATCGCTACTTTTGGAGATTTGATGAAGGTGACAGGTACAGAATCTTGTTTGTCTGAGGAAAAATCAAAAGGGAAGGATATAAGGATTGTTTATTCTCCTATCCAGAGTATTGAATTGGCAAAGGAGTATCCTAGTAAGAAAGTGGTTTTTCTAGCTGTAGGATTTGAAACAACAGCTCCTCTGATTGGGAAAATGGTCATGAAGGCAAAAGAAGAAAATATAAATAACCTTTTCTTCTTGACCAGTCTGAAATTAATGAAACCAATATTGAAAGAGATACTTAAGGATAAGACTCATTGTATAGATGGTATCATATGTCCAGGTCATGTTGCAGTAATAAAAGGTGCAGATTATTTTTCATTCATTAGTGATGATAATGATATTAAAACTGTAGTAAGCGGATTTGAACCTATAGATATAATCAGCGGTATTTATTTCATAGTACAACAGTGTAAAGGTAAGATACATTATCATGACAAAAACTTATACAAGAGATGTGTAAAAGAAAAAGGTAATGAAACAGCTTGCAAAATATTAGAGGAAGTCTTTGTACATGAAGATGGCAATTGGAGAGGTATTGGAATTATTCCTGATTCTGCAATGGTAATAAATAAAAAATATCAAAACTTTGATGCAAAGAAAGTTTTCAGTTTTGGCGATTTACCAAAAGTCATAGAGGATAATTGTATATGCAAAGATATTTTATTGGGGAAGGAGATACCTACGTCATGCAGGTTTTTTGGAAACAAATGTACACCTCAGCATCCTGTAGGACCTTGCATGGTTTCATCAGAAGGTACTTGTGGTATTTATTATAGATATAGAAAAGAGGGGTAACTTGTGTAAAACCATTCAACTTCGTCATGGGGATGGAGGAATTCATACTAGTAAGCTGATTAATGATATTTTTTACAGATATTTTGGTAACCCTATATTGCTGAAAGGGAGAGATTCGGCAATTTTTGAAATGAGTAAAGGAAGATTGGCATATTCGACAGACAGCTTTGTAGTAAAACCTATTTTTTTTGAAGGTGGAAATATTGGAAAATTGGCAGCTTGCGGGACTATTAATGATTTGACAGTTAGTGGAGCTAAGCCCTTATATCTTAGTGCAGGTTTTATAATTGAGGAAGGATTTGATATAGGACAATTGGAACGGATTGTCAGTTCAATGCAGGAAGTTTGCAGTAAGACAAATACGTTGGTTGTGACAGGTGATACAAAAGTTGTTGATAGAGGTAGTGTAGATGGCATTTTCATTAATACATCGGGTATAGGAAGTATCTATGACAATTATAATCCTGATCCCATTGGTATAGGTGATGAGATAATAATTACAGGTGGTATTGGGGAGCATGGCACGGCTATAGCAATTAGAAGATATGACCTTAATATACAAGGTAATATCAAGAGTGATTGTGATTCGCTTACTAATATTTTGGTAGGGATTAAGAAGTTTTTGCCACATGTGAAAATGATGAAAGATCCAACAAGAGGAGGTATAGCTACTAGTCTTAATGAGATTGCAGAAGAACAGGGACAAGAAATTTTAATAGATGAGGATAGTATTCCTATAGCTGATGAAGTAAAAGGTGTGACGGAGATATTAGGATTAGACCCTTATTATTTAGCTTGTGAAGGCAGGATGATATTGATTGCAGAAAAAGGTTATGGAGAGAAGATTGTCAAGACAATAAATAAGTTGGAAAATGGAAAAGATGCTGGATTAATCGGAAGGGTAATGGATAAATCAAAAGGGATAGTTTGTGTAAGAACTACCATAGGAGGTAAAAGAAGGTTGTATGCTTTAAGTAATAGCATGTTGCCTAGGATTTGTTGAATTACAAGATAATTGAAAAAATAAATGTTTTGTATTATAATTATAACAATGTTTATAAGTCAAAATCATTAGTATGTAATTATAAGGTGGTGTATTATGTAATGTATCAAGCAACATTGGTGTTAGAGGGTGGCGCTACTAGAGGCGTATATACAGCAGGTATCTTGGATTACTTTATGGAACAGGAATTAGAAGTGTCCAATATATTAGGGGTTTCAGCAGGTTCATGTAATTGTGTAGATTATATTTCTGGACAAATTGGAAGATCTAAGGATTGTATGATAATTACTAAGAAAGAAAATGTGTATTATGGGATTAGAAAGCTTGTGGAAAAAGGCAAATTGATAGATATGGATTTATTATTTGATGATTTTGCTAATAAAGTATTTCCATTTGATTATGATGCTTTTCTTGATTCTGATACTGAATGTGAAATAGTTGCAACTAATTGTGTAAGTGGAAAAGCAGAGTATATGAAACCTCATAAAAAAGAGGAACTTATGTCTATATGCAGAGCTTCCAGTAGTGTGCCTTTGATTGCACCTATGGTATGGATAAATGATACTCCATATCTTGATGGGGGTATTGCTGATTCTGTACCTATAGATAGAGCAATGGAGCTGGGAAATAAAAAGATTATAGTTGTTTTAACAAGAAACAAGGGCTATCGTAAAAAAGCACCTTCAAAAACTATGTTAAGATTGTGCAAACGAAAATATTCGGCTTATCCAAAATTCATATCTGCTTTGGAAAATAGATATAAAGTATATAACAAAACAATGGATTATATAGATGAACTTGAGAAAAAGGGAGATATTTTTGTTATGCGTCCAACTCTTCCGCCTGTTTCTAGATTTGAAAAAAGTGTGGAAAAGCTTAATGAGTTCTATAATCATGGTTATGAGGATGGAAAGAAGAATTATACAGCATTGTTAGAATACATAAAATAAAATGGAAAATTATTTCTTTTTTGTCAATATTTACACTTGATTTTTGTTTAAAGATATAATATAATATTTCTTACAATTTTCAACACAAACCAGCCTTATACTAGTCTTATTCTAAAAGATAAGGGGTCGCTCCCAAAGAAATTTTCTAGTGGGTCAAGCGAATAGGAATATGGTGTCTTCTAAGTGGCTATCTGCATGACGGAAATCGTAGCAGACCTAAGAGATAAAATTAACTATTCGTTATGGTTGCTTATAAGGTTAGATAACTTTAAATATAAAATTGTGTTAAGAATATAAAGCACTTCCATAGTACATGTAACATGTAGTACTATAGAGTGCTTATTTTTTTTGTGAATTTTTATTTTTATAATATATGGTATAACGAATTATAATTAGTTATGATTCTTAATGGAATGGGTATTTTAATGGTTCAACTTTTCATATTTTTCCCAATATGATTCACTAGATTCATGACTTGAAACATCATCCCAATTATCTCTATACTTAAAGATTTCATTACGAAGTTTGATTACTATGTCTTCATAGTTTTTATCAGAATATAAATTGTTCATTTCTAATGGGTCATCTATCAAATCAAAAAGTTGAGTTTCATTAGAGTTTCCATTGATGTATTCTATAAGCTTGTATCTTTCGTCTTTTACACTTCTTATTGTATCTGTATATGCAAAATATAGATTTTCTCTTGTTATATGATTATTATCTTGAATTGAGTTTAATAAACTTCTACCTTCAACTGTTTCAGGGATATCAATACCAGCTAAATCGCATAAGGTAGGATATATATCAAGCAGATAAGCGTAGGAATCCCTTCTTTCATTGGTGGGTATTCCTTTACCAGAAAATATTAATGGAACTCTTATACTATGTTCGTAACAGCTTTGTTTACCCATCAATCCATGTTGACCTAGAGCAAGTCCATTATCTCCAGTAAAGACTATTATAGTGTTATCATACTGACCTGTTTCTTCGAGAGCGGCTATAACTCTGCCTAATTCATGATCAAGATGACTTATCATACCATAGTATTCTGCAATATGTTTCTTAATGGCTTCTTCAGTACGTGGGTAAGGTGTCAAGATTTCATCTCTTATTCCTTTAATACCATAATCTATAGGATGTTCTTGCAAAAAATTATCTGGTAGGGATATATCATCAGGATTATACATATTCATAAATCTTTCTGGCATGGTTCGTGGGTCGTGAGGTGCCATAAAAGCAATATATAAGAAAAACGGGTCAACACTATCGTAATTATATAGAAAATCTATTGATGCATCACAAAAGATCTCACTAGAATGTTTGCCTGCTTCAACATGATCGCCTATGGATATGCGAGTTTCATTAGAAGTCATAAAACTATATGTTCTTTTTAATCTACCTTCATATTTACCTGTTGGATCGTAATGATTTAGAGGAACGTTCCAATGGTCATCCATTCCACCAAAGAAAATATTATCTCCACAAGTAAAACTTCTTGCATATGACTTAACCCCATTATGCCATTTTCCTGTTCCGAAAGTTTGGTAGCCTTGATTTTTAAGATGTTCACCTAATGTAATATGATTATCAGGTATATTTTGTCCTTCTTTTTCTATGTGGAAAAGAGTTCTTCCAGTATGTAACATAGCCCTGCTTGGCATACAAACAGCTCCACTGGTTCCACATGGAATATGAGCATGTGTGAAAGTCACTCCATTACTTACCAATTTATCTAGATTGGGTGTATGAATTTCTTTATTTCCCAAAGAAGAAATAGTATCGAATCGTTGATCATCAGTTAAGAAAAACAATATGTTCGGTTTCATAATAATCCTCTCCTTATTTTGTTATTAAATGGCTAGTGTAAAATTGTCTTATAGAAATGATTTTAACAAGTTATCTTGTTTATTGAAATATCAAAAGGGATGATTAGAATGTTAAAAAGGGACATTTTTGTGATTTATTATTGTTAATTGAAAAAAGGATTGTGTGAAAAATATCGTTGTATGATATAATATTAGATGTATATTATTATTTATTGATGGATGATACTGTAAAGATGTAAATAAAATTTTATATTTATAGTATTCCTAATACACAAGAGAGGAAATCGTAATGAAAGAAAGAGCTAGTGATATTGTTTTTAGAACAATAAAAGAGAATATAATAAGCGGCAAATGGGTTTCAGGTACAAAAATTATGTCAGAAACACAACTTGCCAGTGAACTGAATGTTAGTAGAATATCAGTAAGAGAAGCTATAGAGAAATTAGCGGCTCTGAATATATTAAGTAAAAAGCAGGGTGGAGGAACATATGTCAATGATTTGCAGCCATCAATATATTTTAATTCTCTTATACCCATGCTTACACTAGATAGAGATAACTATATGGAAATATTAGAGTTCAGACTTATCTTTGAAACGCAAAGTATGGGATTATGTGTTAAAAGATGTACTGATGATAAAATAGAAGAGCTGGAAGAATGCTACCATAGAATGGTTAAATATGAGCAAGATGAAGAAAGATTTACAGATGAAGACCTTAAGTTCCATATGCTTATAGTTGAAGGTGCTAATAATTCAATCTTAAAAAAGGTTAGTGAGGTTTTGGGAGAAATATTACGATATCATCAAAAGAAATTGTATAAGGAATTAGGACCAGGTGGCGGTATAAAAGAACATAAGATGATGCTTGAAGCCATAAAGAATAGAGATGAAGAATTAGCAACAATATATATGAGAAGACATATAGAAAGAACTATAGAGGATATTAAAAATACTAGGATTGATTAATCGGTTAATGGAAATCCTTGATTAAGTATAAGTAAGGGCAGTATATGATAAATGGTATCATATGCTGTTTTTTTATGTTTTAAATAAAGTTATAATTATATAGCAATGTATAAGTTGTAGTTGATTTATCCCGCCATTGAAATAGATTGCTGTTAATACTGATAAGTTGTATAACAAATATAAAGCAGGGGATTGGTTAAATTGTATTACAAATAAGTGCTAAAATTATCCAAAATAGGGATTGACAGAAAAATATTAGTGTTTTATAATGAATTTGTAATACAAATTGTGCATAGTGTACAATTGTTAAAGTTTAAACTTTGATTTGATAAATAATAATTAAATAAGTTGTAATACAACTGGAGGAGTTAAAATGTTAAAGAGTCAAGAATTAAGATCATTAGCGCCAGAATTGGATTCTCTTAGAATTGGTTCTGGATGGAAAGTAGAAGAATTAGATAAACCACAGATTTTTGTTCAAAGCAGTTATGGGCACAGTCACCCAGGAAGTGCGCATTTAGATAAACTGGTAAAAGGTGTATGTGAAGGTGTATATGAAGAAGGCGGACGTCCAGCAAAATATTTTGTAACAGATATGTGTGATGGAGAAGCCCAAGGGCATGATGGAATGAACTATTCATTAGCATCTAGAGAAATGATAGCCAATATGATTGAGATACAATATCAGGCTACACCATTTGATGCAGGTGTATTCATTGCAAGTTGTGATAAATCCGTGCCAGCACATTTAATGGCTATTGCTAGATTGGATGTGCCATCAGTAATATTACCTGGTGGAGTCATGAAAGCTGGTCCTGATACACTTACATTAGAGCAGATTGGTACTTATAGTGCTATGTATCAAAGAAATGAAATAACTGAAGAAAAATATACTTATTATAAGCATAATGCATGTCCAAGTTGTGGTGCATGTTCTTTCATGGGAACAGCATGTACTATGCAGATAATGGCAGAATCCTTAGGCTTAGCATTACCAGGGACATCATTAATCCCAGCAGTGGGAGAAGAGATAGAAGAAGTATCCGTAAGGGCAGGTAGACATGCTCTAAAATTAGCTGAATTAGGATTGAAACCATCAACTATATTGACTAAAGAAGCATTTGAAAATGCAATTGTTATTCATGCTGCAATAGCCGGTTCTACCAATACTTTACTTCATATTCCTGCAATAGCACATGAAGTTGGAATTGATATTGCACCAGAATTATTTGATGAAATCCATAGAAAAGTACCTTATATATTAAATATAAGACCAAGTGGATTTTATCCAGGAGAGTATTTCTGGTATGCAGGTGGTGTGCCAGCAGTAATGGAAAAAGTTAAAGAATATTTACACTTAGATGTTCTTACAGTAACAGGTAAAACTCTAGGCGAAAACTTAGAAGAATTAAAGAAAAACGGATATTATGAAAAATGCCACGAATACTTGAAAGAACTTAATATCAAGCCTGAAGAGATTATCAAGAATAAAAATAATCCAATTCAAGCTCAAGGTGCCATTGCTATTTTAAAAGGTAATTTAGCGCCAGAAGGAGCAGTGGTAAAACATTCTGCAATATCCAAGAAACTAATGCAGGTAATTCTAAAAGCCAGACCTTTTGATAGTGAAGAAGAAGCTATAAAAGCGGTTCTAACAAAAGAAGTACAACCTGGTGATGCTGTATTCATCAGATATGAAGGACCAAAGGGTACGGGTATGCCAGAGATGTTCTATACTACAGAAGCCATTGCATCAGATGAGGAGTTAGTAGAATCAATAGCTTTAATAACTGATGGTAGATATTCAGGAGCAACAAGAGGACCAGCCATAGGTCATGTTTCACCAGAAGCTTCAGAAGGTGGACCAATAGCATTAGTAGAAAAAGATGATTTGATTAAGATAGATATTCCAAACAGAGTTTTAAGCATTATTGGAGTAAATGGAGTAGAAAAATCTGAAGAAGAAATGACAGAAATTCTAAGAATGAGAAAAGATAAATGGCAAAAGCCAGCACCTAAATATACAAAAGGAGCATTAGGAGCATATACAGCCCTTGCGGTATCCCCTATGAAGGGTGGATATATGGACTGTAAATAAGTATATGATTATCTAGAAAGTAGATTAGATTAAGGACAATAGGAGGACATAAGCGATGTCAAATACAACTATGTTGATACTAATTACTATAGCAGCAATTGTGTTATTATTGGTTTTAGTACTTAAATTTAAGATTCAAGCTTTCATTGCACTTCTTATTACAAGTATGTTTGTTGGAGTTGCTACCGGCATGCCTCTGAATGACGTAATAGCAAGTATACAAAAGGGTATGGGTAGTACTTTAGGATTTGTTGCAACCGTTGTTGGATTGGGAGCGATTTTTGGACAGATATTAGAGTCTTCGGGTGGAGCGGAAGCTCTTGCCCAAACAATGATTAGAAAATTCGGCAAAGAAAAAGCCAATTGGGCTTTGGTCATAACTGGTTTCTTTGTTGCCATTCCAGTATTCTTTGATGTAGGGTTCATAATTCTTGTACCAATAGTATATGCATTAGCAAAGGATACTAAAAAATCAGTTCTATTTTATGGTATACCACTATTAGCTGGTTTAGCTGTTACACATACTTTCATACCACCAACTCCTGGACCTGTTGCTGTAGCCGAGATAGTAAGTGCTGATCTAGGATGGGTTATTCTATTTGGATTTATCATAGGAATACCTACAGCAATTATAGCAGGACCAGTCTTTGGAAAATACATAGGTAAAAAAATTAATATTGCACCACCAAAATTCGTAAGTGAAGGTGATGATTCATCTAAGATAAATGATAATAATTTACCTTCATTTGGACTTATTGTAAGTATAATAGGTGTTCCATTGGTACTGATTCTATTGAATACCCTTACAGATGTATTGGTCAAGAAACAGGTCATTAATGAAGGGTTTACAGTTGATCTATTAAAATTCTTAGGACATCCATTCGTGGCGTTGACAATAGCAACTCTTTTAGCTCTATATCTTCTAGGAATTAAAAGAGGGTTCTCTAAAAATGAATTATTGAATTTAAGTAGTAAAGCTCTAGCGCCAGCCGGTTTGATTATATTAGTTACAGGTGCTGGTGGAGTGTTCAAGCAAATGCTTATTGACAGTGGTGTAGGTAATATGATGGCTGAGTCAATAGCAAAATCAAGCCTTCCACCAATCGTCTTAGCGTACATATTAGCAGTAGTAGTAAGAATTACACAAGGGTCAGCAACAGTTTCAATGATAACTGCCGCTGGTATAATGGCACCAGTTCTTACCGTATTTAATCTTGGTGCACCAGACAGGGCATTGATAGTTATAGCAATCGCTTCAGGAGCAACAATATTATCCCATGTCAATGATAGTGGATTCTGGTTAGTTGGTAAGTACTTTGGAATGAATGAAGCACAAACGTTGAAATCATGGACTATGATGGAAACCATTATTTCTGTATGTGGCTTCGTAGGGGCAGTCGTATTAAGTTTATTTGTATAGATTGATTTAGGATGATAATATTAGGATTATAGTATTTGATAGATGATACGATATTTAGTTATTGTATCATCTATTTTTATATTCTGTTCCATAGAAAAGTAATATTTTTTCATAACGGTTGCTTATTGCTAAGTATTATTTTATATTTTAATTGAAAATGTTTATTATCAATGTATAATAAGTTTATATGATAATTAGTAATTTATTAGGGTTCAAAAATATTAAAAGGGATGAGTTATATGTTAAAGAAGGATATAATCACTGATAATCCAATAGAAAATATTAAAAGCATATTTAGTGAGGTACCTTACAAATATCATTTTAAAATACATACCGCTTATAATATTGATGAAGTACCTTTGACATGGAAAATTGAAGACAACAGAAGGAATAAAGATTTTCATATAATATTTATTAAAGGTGGTAATGGTTATTATTATCTTAATGGTAAGGAAGAGCAATTGAAAAGAGGTAAGGTTATCTTTGTTAGTAATGACTTTCCCCATAGTGCAATACCTGATAAATCTAATTTGCCTTCTATTATGCCTATTAGATTTGGATTATATGATAATAAAACTTTATGCCAGAGAGAAAATTACTTCTCACATCCTTTTTCATATGCTTTTCATGCTAATGATATTATTAAGTATCAGAAACTATTTGAGAGATTATATCAGATAGCTAATGGTGACAGTGACTTAGCAGATGAAATGTGTAATAGTATAATGACCCAGATATTTTATGAATTGGTCAATGATTATGAATGTGATAAGGAGTATAAAAAAGACAGTAGAATAGAAAGTGTTAAAATCTATATAGATGAGAATCCTAGTAGCATGTTTACTATTGATGATTTAGCTAAGTTGGCTAATCTATCAAAAAAACAGTTTACAAGGCTTTTTAATGTGCAATACAAAATATCACCATATCAGTATATAATCAAGTCTAAAATAAGATATGCAACATTTTTGTTGGAGGAAACGGAAATGAGCGTAAAAGAGATTTCTAATTATCTAGGTTATCCTAATCAGTATTCTTTTTCTAAGCAGTTCAAGAAGTGTATGGGGTGTGCACCTTCTTTGTGGAATAACTGATAATATTCTGAATTTAGATTGTTTAGAAAATATAATATTAACTTTGTAAAATAATATTATATTCATTATATGCTATATATTATTTGTTATTGTATTTACAAAATAATTTCTGTGTAGTATTATCATATAAAATTTATATGATGAGGAGAAAATATAATGAAGAAAAATATTGCTTTACTTATTCTAATCTTATTAATTACTAATATTAACAATACTGTGACTTATGCTCATGATACTAACTGTAATCCAAAACCGTTACATGCTTATACAGATCATCATGTACATATGATGAGTGAGGAATTCTCAGAAGTATTTAAAACATTATTGGGGACTGATACATATATTGATATCCCTATTGAAGAAGTTTCAGGTGAAAAAATAGTATCTTTATTAGATGAAGCAAATATGAATAAAGCTTTTGTACTATCTAATAGTTATATTTATGGTATGGATCAAGTTCAAGATTCTAATGAATATGAGAATGTTAAAAAAGAGAATAATTATTTAGCTAATGAAGTTGCAAAATATCCTGACAGATTAATAGGATTTTTTAGTGTTAATCCTTTAAAAGCTTATGCTATAAGTGAGATTGATAGATGTTATGATGAATTAGGATTATCAGGGTTAAAATTACATTTTACAAATTCTGATGTTGATTTAAGGAATCCAGACCATCTTATAAAAATAAAACAATTGTTCACACATGTTTCAGAAAAAGGAATTCCTATCCTATTACATTTCAGAAGTAGAAGTCCAGAGTTTGGAAAGGAAGATGCTGAAATATTAATAGATAATGTGATTTCTCAAATTCCTAATTTAAAGCTACAGATTGCTCATTTGGGGGGATGGGGTGGTTTTGATAGATCCGCTAAAGAAGTATTTGCTACATTTATTGAAAAATATAATTCAAACCCTTATCTAAAAAAAGAAAATATTTATTTTGATATTTCAGGAGTAATTGTAACTGATAGAGAAAAAGAATTAGGATTGGATGTAACAACTGAAGAAGATTTAAAAAAACTAGCTAGGATGTTGAAAGAATGGGGATTAGATAATATTGTATTCGGAACAGATTACCAATATCAAACTCAAACTGGTTATTTGGAATATATGAAAACTTATCTACCTCTAGCTAATTATGAAATTCAAAATATATTAAATAATGATTTATCTAAGATATTTTTTAATTGTGAACAGTAAAAAGAGGCAAAGGTAACATTTGAAAAGTGTATTGATAATATTGTCATAAATTTATAAACTTAAAATAGATGTATCTCATTAAGAAATTTGAGATACATCTATTTTATTATTTGATTATTTAATGTCAAATATATTTTTAATTATCCTTAGTTATTTTATCATCAAATAAAATCCATAAAAAACTATTATGGTATAATAATATATTGACTTTTAAACTTACATGATTATACTCAAAAAAATAATATATCAAAGGGTGGGATAAAAAAATGAGTGATTGCTATGTTTAGAGTTAAAAGATTCAGTACCAAATTACTGATTAGTTATCTAGTCATTATCTGTTTATTCATTATAGTTAGTGCTGCTTTCATTTATGACCAGTTCTATAAGACATTAGATCAGCAAACTGCTAATTTTGTATTCGAGATATTGGATAGTGAGTCAACCAGTTTAAATGAAACTACTGCTCATATGGAAAGTATTATACTAGGTATTTCTGTTAATAGTACTTTGAATGAATTCATTAGGAGTGCCAGTACATACAGTGATAAAGAGTACACTGATAACTATAGTAATACAGTTGAACCATTATTAGATTGGATAGTCAAATCTAATAACGAAATAAGCAGGATAAATATGTTTACAACCAACACACATATTCATGATGTAGGGTATTTCTTTAATTATAATCAATATATGAAAGAAGGTTGGTTTCCAGAGGAAGTACAAGAACAACAATTATACCAGACCTATTGGGATAAGATGCATAGACACAGAGACTATCTAAAAGTAAATTCAAGTGATGGTTATGTATATTCATTGTTTTACTGGTATGAAATAGGAGATAATAAAGTACTTATTGAATTTGAGATCAGTACTAACATACTTTTTAGCAGTTTAAAAGATTATTCTATCAGCAAATCAGGTTATATAACAATCTATGACTTTCCACTTAATCGTTTTCTAAAGGATGATTCAATATTAAACTATCTAAGAACCAACCAAGAATTTATATCAGCTTTACAAGAAAATGAAAAAGGTATTTACCATTTCAATTATAAAGATATAGACTATGAAGCATTTTTTAATCAAGCTAACATCACAGGAAGTTATCTTATAACAATTATACCTGAAAAGGAAATCAAGAATCTAATACCTGTTAATAAGAATATAGTGTATTTTTTATCTGGATTCGTAATCATCATCATAGGACTTGCAATCATTTTTCAAAGAAGTTTTGCCAGAAGAATTGTTTCTGTGCAAAAGGCGATAAAGCAAGTAGAAAAAGGAGATTTTTCCATACATATTCCTGTTAAAGGAAAAGATGAGATTGATATGTTGGCTAATGACTTCAATATCATGGCAACTAAAATAGAAGATTTAATCAATAAAGTATATGTATCTGAAATTGAAAGAAAGCAAGCCGAGCTTTTCGCCTTACAATCACAGATTCGTCCCCATTTTATTTACAATACCTTGGAAAGTATAAGAATGTTAGCAGAGATTAATGACGAAGAGGAAATATCTTCAGGATTAATGGCACTTGGACAGTTGATTCGTTCTAAGAACCATAGTTCAGAAGATCTTATTACCATAAAAGATGAAATAAAGACAGTAGAGAACTATATCACAGTAGAAAATATTACTCATAATGATAGGATTAATTTTCAGGTTGATGTAGATGAAAACATAGAATCATTAAAAATCATAAATATGATATTACAACCTATCCTAGAAAACTCAATAATTCATGGATTCAACAGTGGATATGATTTGAATATTACGATGGGTATAAAAACTGACGGTAAGATGTTACAAATCACTGTAGATGATGATGGACTTGGTGTGGATAACGACAGATTGATAGAATTAAAAAACAGCTTATTAGAAATGAAATATAACAAGAATATCAGCATCGGTTTGATTAATGTTCAAAAGAGAATAAAACTTTACTTTGGAGAAGCTTACGGTATAGAGGTTATACAATTAGAGAAAGGATTACGTGTAGTAATTAAATTGCCGGTTATTATCTAAGCTGTACATGGGTACAGCTTTTATAATCCAAATATATTCCACTAAATCTAAAGAATTAACACTTAATTATACAGCCATAAGATTTATACTAAAAATAATAATATGAATGTAGGTGATAGAATGCGTCTGCTTGTTGTTGAAGATGACAATAATATTCGTAGAGGATTAATAAAAGTAATTAAAAAAATGCATTTACCAATTGAAGTTTTTCTAGAAGCGGAAAGTGGTGATGAAGCAATTACTATATATTTAGAATATAGACCCAACATTGTAATAACTGACATAAAAATGGGTGAGATAACAGGACTTGACTTCATAGAATACGTAAGAAGTATAGGTGACAAAGTCCATTTTATTATCATTAGTGGATATACTGATTTTGATTATGCTCAACGTGCAATACGTAATAAGGTTGTTGACTACATAAAAAAACCCATTGATACAGAATACCTCAAGAAGATTCTAATATCTACTATATATAACGTAAAAGAAAATTCTAATACCATTGATATTAAGAACATTGATTATCGTAATCTCTTATTCAAATCTCTTATAGAATCTATTCATCAAATGAATCATATAGAAAAAAATAACTATAAGTTCAAGGTGGCATATCCTAGTGTAGATTATCATCTAGTAATTATGCACTTTAACGAAGGATATGATAATACCCATATAAAACTAAGGCATGATAATGTTTTAGCATGTTTTCCTATAGATAAGAACAGATTGTTAGTGGTTATTAACTCAAGAATATTGGATAATTTCATCAAGGAGTATCAGACAATATGCAAAATGGGTATTAGCAATTCAATTAATCACCTAAAAGATGTAAGACAAAGCTATTATGATACATCTTACAGTCTTGAATTTCGCTTATATAGCAATGAAAAAATATTTTATTATAAAGAGTTAGCTAAGTGGTTGCAAAAAGATATACCAACAAGTCATTATTATAAAGAAATGCTCATAAATGCATATAAAGAGGGAAGTATATACTTCTCAAAAGCATTGGATAAGATAAAATTGCAGGTAATGGACTATGCTCCATATTATTTCAAAAAACTTTTGAAAGATGTAGTTAAAAATATTATCACAAATGAAGTTGATATCGATCAATTATATGTTGAAAGTGATTCATTGGATATGTTTGTTTTTAAAATAAAGTCTACAGTATTTTCAAACCAAAATTCAACAGAAAAAGTGGATTATCAACCTAGTATTAGTCGCATCCTCAGGTATTTGGACGAGCATATTGCTGAAAATATTACATTGGAAACAGTAGCAAAATATACAGATATGAATACTTCCTACATAAGTTTTCTTTTCAAAAAGGAAACAGGTATAAATTTTATTGATTACCTGCAAAATCTTAGAGTAACTAAGGCAAAAGAGTTATTAAGAAAAACTGATTATAAAATATATAAGATAGCATATCAAGTGGGTTTTAATGATGATAAATATTTTTATAAACTATTTAAAAAGCATGAAGGAATGACTCCCCTCCAATATCGAAAGAAATTCCACTAAAACAAAAAATAGGAGACTGTAATCAGACATAGCAAATTTTATAATAAAAAAGTAAAGATATAAAAAAAGGAGGAGGTTTTACAAGATGAAAAAAATTTTAGTATTAACCTTATGTTTTGTTTTTGCTACAACATTGTTTGTGGGTTGCAATAAGGAAAAAGCTGTGAATAAAACAGGTGAAGAAAATAATATGAGTGATAGGGAAGAGCTTGAAAAAAATATGTTCGGATGGGAAATACCTAATGAGACTATCCAAATATCCCATTTCTATGCTTCTGCTCAAAATCCTGATAAAACTGAAAAAGAGACAAAGGCTATGAGGGAGTATCTATTGAAAGAATTTAACGTAGAGCTTAATAAAATCGTCTATGATACGGATTCCAATGAACGTTTGAATTTGATGTTGGCTTCAAACAAATATCCACATATTATTACAGGGTTAAGTTTACAAGAAGCAAAAAAGTGGGCTGATCTTGGTAAGGCAATAGAGCTATCTCAATATATAGAATCAGATAGTGAATTGTCCAATAAATATGGTGAGATATTGAATCGTTTTACAGACAAAGAGGGTAAAATATACTATTTAAGCAGTGGATGGGGGTTCTTGCCTATTCCAGACTATGCTGTACATATTAGGTATGATTACTGGAAGGAGTTAGGTGAACCAAGTGTTGCTACTCCAGAAGAGTATTTCAATGTACTTAAACAAATGCAGGCTCTTCATCCAACTAATGAAAATGGTGAAAAAGTATACGCTCTATCTACTAGAGGATGGAATAATACCTTCAATACATTAGCAGGTATATGGGGCATAAAAGATGGTTATAAAGAAAATGCCAACCATGAACTGACACATTGGGTAAATACACCTGAAGGTCTTGAAATGGCTCTATGGATTAATCAATTTCACCTTAACGATATGCTTGATCCAGATAGTTTCATCAATAAATTCGAGGATTGGAAAGCAAAAACATCCAACGAAAGAATTCTAGGTCATATTGGTGGTTGGTGGACTACTTGGAATGCGGGTCATGAAGTATGGCAAAAAACTGACGAGAACTGGACTGAAGAAAAACGATTCATCCAAGTGAAAGTGAAATCAGAAAATGTTGATAATGCTTATTATACTCCAGTTAACACTACTGGTGGTAGCTACACTATCATAACTGATAAATGTAAGGACCCTGAATCTGTAATAAAATGGTTTAATTTTGAGATCTCAGATATGGGAACAAAACTTATGGGTTGGGGTGTACCAAATACAGAAAATTCTCTTTGGAATACAGATGGTACAGAATGGTCTTTTGTTGAAGAGAAGAAGCAGGATGTTATCAATAGTACTCTTGATTATACTAACCTTCAAGAAACAGTAAGTGGCGGTCGTTTTTGTTTGGTTGGTGGAACAGGTTTAAAAGAAGACAAAACAACCTATTATTTTGACCAGAATTTCAATGATTTAGCTAAATGGAAAAAACTTATGAATGATAACTTAGCAGATACTATATACGACCACTCTGCTTTTAAAGGAATAGTTTTTCCTCCTCAAGAACGAGCAACTTTCATCAAACAACAAGTTAAAGATATGCTTTTATCAGGTTGGGCTGAAGTCGTAACAGCATCTTCACAAGAAGAATGTGAAACAAAATTCTTTGAATTAAGAGATAAGCTAAGTGATGTAGGAATAAAAGAGCTTGAAGAATTTGTGACCACACAATACAAAGCCAATCTTGAACGTTACTACAAATAATCAGTACAAAGAGGAGAATATAATTTTCTTCTCTTTCGTTCAGCATATCACATATGGGAGGTGGGTTAAACCATGCAGCAAAGCATTATTAATAATACATATACTACTAAGAAAAAAAATAAATTATACAGGTTCGTTAAAATCTTCAAGAAAGATTATCAACTTTGGCTCATCAGTATTCCTTTGATTATCTGGGTGTTGGTATTCAGTTATTATCCTATGTATGGTGTATTAATGTCTTTTGTGAATTATATACCAGGTAAAGCTATTACAGATTGTGAATTTGTTGGGTTAATGCATTTCAGGCAATTCATTACCTCACCAGAATTCAGTATGGTCATGCGAAATACCATTGCTATTAGCGGTCTGAATATCATTATTGGTTTTCCAGCACCTATAATACTAGCCTTATTATTCAATGAATTAAAGAATTTGAGGTTCAAGAAATTCATTCAAACTACATCCTACTTGCCTCATTTCATTTCATGGGTAGTAACTGCAAGTATTGCTTTCACTATAATAGGGAATGAAGGTCTTCTTAATGATATTCTCTTATCATTAGGTTTTATTGATAAGCCTATTTCCTTTTTAGGTACAGGTAAATATTTTTGGGGTGTCATCACAGGATTAAATATCTGGAAAGGCGTGGGTTGGTCATCAATCATATATCTATCAGCTATTGCAGGTGTGGATAAAGAACTATATCAAGCTGGAGCGGTAGATGGATTAGGACGGTTCGGTATGATTTGGCATATAACCTTACCTGGTATCCGTACGACAATCATCTTGTTACTGATACTTGGTATGGGTAGTTTGCTTAATGCAGGTTTTGAACAACAACTTTTGATTGGTAATCCTCAAACAAGACAATATTATGAAGTATTGGATACCTATGCATATAAATATGGTATTCAGCTTGGTAATTATTCTTTTGCTACAGCTATTGGTTTAATGAAATCTGTAATAGGAGTAACACTAGTGTTCACAGTCAACAAAATTGCTAAGAAGTATTCAGATACATCTATAGTCTAGGAGGTGAGTATATTGGAACATCGTAAATATCTTAATGTAACTGTATACAGGGTATTTGATTTATTGAATGTTATATTTATGGTTAGTTTTGCAATTATTATGATCTATCCTTTTTACAACCAATTTATACTATCTCTTAATGATGGTGTAGATGCAGCAAGAGGCGGTATTTATTTGTTGCCTAGAGTATTTACCATTACCAACTATAAGATGCTATTTGAAAATACTAATTTGACAAAAGGTTTTCTGATTTCAGTAGCTCGTGTACTAGTGGGTACTTCTACAAGTCTATTGGCTACAGGATTATTGTCTTATGTTGTAACGGTTAAAAACTTCTCAGGGCGTAAATTCTTGAGAGTACTATTCATATTCACAATGTATTTTAGCGGTGGATTAATACCTTTTTACTTATTGGTTATGAATCTGAGATTGAACGATACCTTTACTGTACTATGGTTGCCATCACTTGTTAATGTCTACTATATGCTCATCATTTCTTCGTATATGCAGGGATTGCCTGATAGTATAGTAGAATCAGCAAGGATTGATGGATGTAGTGAAATACGTATCTTCTTTCAGATTATAGCTCCAATATGTAAGCCAGTATTTGCAGCTATTGCAATATATCTATGTGCTAACCATTGGAATTCATGGTTTGATAGTTTGATTTATAATCCATCAGGAGATTTGGATACTTTGCAAGTCTATCTGAGAAGGATATTACTAGAAGTAGAAGCTCTAGAAAAAATTCAAGATGTAGCATCTAAAAACGAAGCTAGTGAATTCAGAAATGTAAGCAGTATTACTTTGCGTGCGGCTACTACTATGGTTGTTACATTGCCTATCGTATTTGTGTATCCATTTTTCCAAAAATACTTTGTTGGTGGAATTACAATGGGTTCAGTAAAAGGCTAGTGAGGAGGAAGTGTAAATTGACTGGAATAACATTTGATTCATCAGATGAAAAATTATTAAAAGCATTCAATTGGGCTAAGGAACAAGCCCTTAGTTATGTGAATTATGAAGACAAAGTAGGTGATTGGTACGAAGCAGCATTACCGAATAGGAAGAGTTTTTGTATGAGAGATGTATTTCATCAAAGTATGGGAGCTCATTTTTTAGGGCTTCAACATATCACAAAAAATATGTTGAATAAATTCGTTGAGAATATATCCAGTAGCAGAGATTGGTGTACATATTGGGAAATTGATCTGAATAACGAACCTTGTCAAGTGGATTATACTAATGATGATGATTTCTGGTATAACCTGCCTGCCAATTTTGAACTTATCAATTGTTGCTATAACCAGTATTTATGGACTGGAAATTTGGATTACATTAATGGAGAAAGTTATTTATATTTTTATAATAAAACATTGAATGATTACATCAATCATTGGGACAAAGATGGTGATGGTTTCATTGAATTTAATGAGGTCAACGGCAGAAGAGGTATAGCATCATATAACGAAGATAAGAAGAATCAAGATGCTCTATTAATTGGAGATATGTTAGCTGCTCAATACACAGGGGCATCAACTTATTCAAAAATATTGACACTGAATCATGATTATGAGAAGGCTTATTATTATCAAGAGCAAGCAAAAGGAATCAAAGAGATATATAATAATGATTGGTATAATGGAAATACAAAAAGCTTTTACAGTATTAAAAATAGAGATGGGATATATACTGATACTTATATAGGTATATGTAATACCATGCCATTAAGGTTTGATTTAGTTGATACCCTATATATACAAGAAGTATTAGATTTTATTTATGAAAAAGGTGCTTATAACGTTGAAGAACTATCCTATTTCCCAGAACTTTTCTATAAGTATGATTCAACTAAAAAAGGTTATGAACTACTATTGAAATTAAGTGACCCTCAGCTAAAAAGGCGTGATTATCCAGAGGTATCTTATAGTGTTATAGCTACCATTGTATTGGGAGTTATGGGTGTGAAAGCAGATTATAATTATAGAACAGTATCTACTATTAGCCAATTGAATGATACTGGATATGGGAAACTTGAGAACGTACCAGTATTTAATAATCATATAAGTATCCACCATAAAGGTAGCTCTTCATCAACTTTTAAAAATATATCGGGTGAACGTTTATACTGGAAAGCTATTTTCAAAGGAAGAAAAGATAAGGTATGGGTAAATGATAAACCTTATATGATGATATATGATAAAGATTCATTAGGGCAAGAGTATAGTTATGTTACTTTACTTGTTAAAGAGGGTTGTGAATATAATATTAGAGTTATATAAATGAATTAAATGATTGATTTGCAATAAAAGAATCTCTCTTCTAGTTGTATATTGAACTAGGAGGGAGATTTTATTTGATTTATATATTTGTGTTATATATATGGTATGTTATAATATAGTCGATAAATGTAAAAAATGGTAAGTTATAAAGGGGAATAAATATATGTTTCTATATAAGATAAATGGGACTAATCTAGAACAAGTAGTAGAAAAACCTTTTTCAAAAGAATACGAATTACATAAGCTATGTGAAAATAATCTAAAAAATATTTTTGATCTCAAATTTGTAAAAAGAGAATTTACTCTTAATAATTTTAGACTTGATACTTTAGCTTTTGATGAGAATAGTAAATCTTTTGTAATTATAGAGTATAAAAATACTAGTAACTTTAGTGTTATAGATCAAGGATATGCATATCTTTCTCTAATGCTTAATAACAAAGCTGATTTCATACTTGAATACAATGAAAACTGTAAGAGTGTTCTAAGAAAAAGTGATGTGGATTGGACACAATCAAGAATTATATTTGTATCACCATCTTTTAATAATTACCAAAAGGAATCAATTAATTTTAAAGACCTACCTTTTGAGTTATGGGAAGTTAAGCGATTTAATAATGATACAATATATTTTAATCAAATAAAAGCATCTAAAAAAGTAGAATCTATAAAAACTATATCTACTAGAAGTAATGAAATGGAAAAAGTAAATAAAGAAATCAAGGTTTATACTGAAGAACAACATTTAAAGAAATCAAGCGAAGATATTGTTGATTTATATGAAAAAATCAAAGAATATATATTATCATTAGACAATACCATAGACATTAAGGCTAAGAAATTAGAAATAGGTTTTGTGTATAATAAAAAGATTATCCTAGATATACATCTACAAAAGAAAGCTTTAAAGATGTGGTTAAACACAAAAGCAGGGACATTAGATGATAAAAGAAATATAGCCAGAGATGTTACCGATATAGGTCATTGGGGTAATGGAGATTATGAGATACAGATAAGTAACGATGAAGATATTGAATATATTTTTAGCTTAATAAAACAAGTATATAAAAAGAGAACATTAGCATAGACTAAAACGAAATTAAAGCTGCATATATTCTCTAGCAGCTTTTTTTAAGCTGTTCTTAACTCTAAATAATGTATGCCCAAGATATGGTATATTATAGCTTAACAGAAAGTGAAAATGGAACAGTAAAACAAAAAAAATCAAATATTTTGCTATAATTAACAATTTATTCATATATAATTCAAAAAATAAATATAAAATAGTATTTATTGGTATTGCATTAAATATCATATTTGTATTACTAAGGAGGATTAAGAAATGGAAATAACAAGTTTATCTGATAAACAACAGATAATATATTCACTAAAAGATGAAATAAATAAGGTGATTGTTGGACAGGACTATATGGTTGACAGAATACTCATCGGTCTTATGACTGGAGGACATATCTTATTAGAAGGTGTCCCAGGTCTAGCAAAATCCCTGACAGCAAGTACTATAGCTGAGGTAAGTGGAGTTGATTACAAAAGAATACAATTTACTCCTGACTTATTACCAGCAGATATCCTTGGTACAGAGATATATAACCAAAAGAATGGTGAATTCATTATTAAGAAAGGACCTATCTTCAGTAATCTAATACTTGCTGATGAGATAAATCGTGCCCCTGCTAAGGTGCAATCAGCTCTACTAGAAGCAATGCAGGAAAAACAAGTAACAATAGGTGATACTACTTACCAGTTGGAAAGACCATTTTTAGTAATTGCTACACAGAACCCACTAGAAGAACAAGGTACTTATCCACTTCCTGAAGCACAACAGGACAGATTCATGATGAAACTGAAAGTGAAATATCCTGATAGGAATGAAGAAAGTAAAATCATTGACCGTTTTACTATGGATAATTACTATGAACCTAACCTTACTAAGATTTTATCATGCAGGGATATATTACATCTAAGAGAACAAATAAACGGTATTTATATAGATGATAATGTTAAGAACTACGTACTGGATATCGTATTGAAAACTAGAGAAAAATCTAATTATATAGCTTGCGGTGCATCACCACGTGCTAGTATCAACCTTATAAAATCAGCAAAAGGACGAGCATTCTTAGAAGGACGTGATTATGTAGTGCCAGATGATATAAAATCTATGGCATATGATGTTCTAAGACATAGAATATTACTCTCATATGAAGCCGAAGCTGATGATATTACTTCTGAAGATATAATAGCTGGAATTTTGGAAAAGGTTAACTTACCATAGATAAGGAGTTAAACAATGGTTTCAAGAGAAATGATTAAGAAGATAAGACAAATTGAAATAAAGTCCAATAAAATAGTTGAAGAAATATTTTCAGGTGAATATCGTTCTGGTTTCAAGGGTAAAGGAATGGAATTTGACGATATAAGGCAGTACTATCATGGTGATGACGTTAGGAATATTGATTGGAACGTTACAGCTCGTCATAACAAAGCATATGTAAAACAATTCTGCGAAGAACGGGAACTTAACATGTTTCTAATTATAGATATGTCAAAATCAAGTGACTTTGGTAACAAAAAAGAATTGATAGCAAGCATCGGTGCAACATTAGCTCTATCAGCAAGTAAGAATAATGATAGAGTTGGTATGATTCTATTTACTGATGAAGTTGAAAAATTCGTACCTTCCAAAAATGGAAGAAAGCATGTTTTGTCAATTATAGAAAATATTCTTGATTTCAAACCTAAGAATAAGGGAACCAATCTTGGGAGAGCACTACAATACTTTAACAGAATTGAGAAAAAGAGAAGTGTGGTTTTTGTAATATCAGATTTTCTTGATGAAGGTTATGCAAAAGACCTTAAAATTACTTCTGGACGTCATGATTTAGTTATGGTACGTGTTATTGATAGAACGGAAGAACTGATTCCTGCTGGCGCTATATTTACTTTTGAAGACTTGGAGACAGGAGAGATAATAGCCCTGGATAATCTTAAAAAAGAATATAAATTAGATAATAACTTTAAGATGTATAGAAAAAACATTATTAACATATACACTGACGAGGATTATTATAAACCGTTAAAACAATTTTTCAGAAGAAGGGGTAATAGATGAGAAAAAGAAAAGTTATATATTTAATTAGTTTAATATCTTTATTGTTGCTTATTTCATCTATGACTATATCAGCTGAGGAAAGAAGTATATACGTTGGTGATTTGATTAATATAGAGATTGAAACAAACTTATATAGTGAAGATGATATAAGAGATAAATTCAAGGATTTTGAAATAGTTGATATAAAGGATACTGACAAAGGATATTTATTGACTTTACGCAGTTTTGAAACTGGTAAGAAAACTATTCAGATAGATAATAATGAAATAGAGATAGAGATTAAATCAACTCTTGAAGAGATTGATAGAGATAAAATATATGAAGGTGATGAGGGTACAAAGAGTTATGGATTCTCGTTTAATTATAGTTATATATTTTATCTCTTGATAGGTATCTTTTTGATAACAGGATGTATAAGTCTATGGCAATACATAAAAAGTAGAAAGACAGGTCCGGCTAATGCTTTTATTATTTTCAAAAAAGCAACAGATGAGATTTCACTAGAAGAACGTGATTGTTTTGTTACTATGACATTGAATCTGAAAAATTACCTGCAGACAAAGTATTCATGTTCTATTAGAGGTAAGACATGCAATGAAATAATAGCCGAGATTTCATCAATAACTGTTTTGGAGCCTTTTATACCTGATATCAAATCTTGGCTTCAGATGTGTGATTATTACAAATTCACAGGAGTAGCGGTTACCACAGAACAAAAACAAGAATTACTTATAAGACTTGTAGAAATAGTGGAAAAAATAGAACAAGCAAAAGAGGTAGAAGTATGATACGATTAGCGAATTGGTATTTCTTATTGTTTATACCTTTAATTATATATATTTTCATAATCAAGAAAAATAAAAGTACATTAAAATTTTCTAGTGTTAAGCTTCTAAAAAGTTCTGGGCTTAGAAAAACTTATAAGCATAAAATCGGTAAGTACATGATATGTTTGAGTTTAATAATATTAGTCGTAGCACTTTCAAGACCCCAGTTGACCAGCCAACCAGACACCATACAGGAAAAAGGGATAGATATTGCAATGGTACTAGACGTATCTGGTTCAATGGAATCTGTGGATTTCAAGCCTAATCGCCTTGAGGTTGCTAAGAAAACCATTGAGGATTTTGTAGAAGAAAGACCTTCAGATAGATTAGCATTGGTAATATTTGCTGGAACTGCATATACCAGAATACCATTGACACTTGACCATAACATTGTAAAGCAGTCATTGGAAGAGATAACCACAGAATCAGTTAATGATAATGGTACAGCTATTGGCATGGCTATTTCTGTTGGACTTAACAGACTGAAAAAGAGTGATTCACAATCTAAGGTTATGATATTAGTTACTGATGGTGAAAATAACGCAGGAGCCATTAAGCCAAATACCGCATCTGATTTGGCAGAAGAATTAGGTATTAAAATATATACTATTGGTGTAGGAACAGATGAAACCATATATCCAGAAGTAGATATATTTGGACAAACTAGATATAAGCGATATGAAGGTGGACTTGATGAAGAATTATTAAAAGGTATCGCTGAAAAAACTGGTGGCAAGTATTATAGAGCAAGAGATCCCCAGGCTATGTCTAAGATATTTTTGGATATAAATGAACTAGAGAAGACAAAATTTGATGGGGATGATTTTGTACAGTACAAAGAACTTGCTTTTGAATTAATTAAAGTAGCTCTTATTTTGCTGCTGCTAGGTATTTTCCTTGACCGTTATTTTTATATTCAAATTCCATAATGAATGCAGTAACTAAGATAGAAAGAGGGTTATTTTATTGAATGGTTTAGAATTTAGATATCCTTTTAATATAATATATATCGTAATTCTGATAGCGTGTTTGGCTGTTTTTATACTAGGATATTATAAAAAGAAAAAAATATTAAATTTGTTGAAGTTTGATGCTAAGGTGAGATTTATATATGTCAAAATCATTTTAATGACTGTTGCTATTGGTTTAATAGTATTTTCTCTTCTTGGACCTCAGAAGCTGAAAGGGCTTACGGAAGTAAATAGAGAAGGACTTGACATATATGTTCTCATTGATACGTCAAAGAGTATGCTAGCTGAAGATATCAAGCCTAATAGGATTAGCAGAGCTAGGAAGATAGTTGAGAATATAATTGATAATCTTGAAGGAGATAGGATAGGTTTTATTCCTTTTTCATCATCAGCTTTTGTTCAAATGCCTTTGACAGATGATTATGACTTGGCTAAGATGTTTCTTAAGGTAATTGATACGGATATGATTGGAGGAGGAGGCAGTAATGTTGGTACTGCAATTAGCCTAGCGGATAAATCTTTTGACCAGACTTCAAGTGCAGATAAAGTTGTAATAGTTTTGAGTGATGGAGAAGAACATGATTCCAACAGTTTGGAAGTACTTAAAAAGATCAATGATGATAACTTGAAAGTGTTTACTATTGGCATAGGTACGGATAAAGGCGGTTTAATACCTGTATATGACCCTGCTAATAATAATGTCATAGATTATAAAAAAGACCAAAATGGGCAGCCAGTAATGTCAAAATTGAATTCGGATATATTGAAAAGTTTAGCTTCTAGTGGAAATGGGGCATATTATCAATCATCATTAACTGGTGAAGAGATTAATTCTCTTACAAATGATATTCGCCATCTAAAAAGAGACGTGTTGAAAACTAGGAAATTGAAGAGATATAGATTGTTATATCAATACTTTTTAGGTGCAGGGATATTATTATTTGTTCTAGGGTATTTTATTCCAGAAAGGAGGAAGTTATAATGAAAAAGATTTCTTTTGTATCTGGAGCATTGATAGTAGTTATGTTATTACTTTTTTTGACAGGAGTACTTGATTTCAATAATGAAATAAAAAAATCCATAGCCAGTGGTAATGAATTATATGCTTCAAAAGACTATGACAAATCTCTAGAAGTGTATAGAAAGGCATTAGAAAAGAATTCTGAAGATGCTATACTTAACTATAACTCTGGACAAGCATCATATAAATTGAATGATTATGAACAGGCAATTGAACATTATGATAAAGCTTCTGATAAAGTAGATAAATATTTACACCAAGGGAATTGCAGTTATAAGCTAGCTGATAGCAGTAATGACATGAACCAGAAAACGGAGAACTACAATAAGGCTCTGGAAATTTATAAAAATGGTATGGTCAATTTCCCTAGTAATGTAGAGTTGAAATATAATTATGAGCTTGTAAAAAGTAAAATAGATGAGATGAACAAAGATAATCAGAATCAGCAAGATAACGAAAATCAACAGGACAACAAAGAAAATCAACAAGATGATAACAAAAATAATCAAGATGGTAAAAACGACCAGCAGGATAATAAAGACAATCAGGAAAATGAGGACAATAAACAAGAACAACAGCAGGACCAAGATAATCAAAACAATGAATCTGGTAGTGAGGACGAAAATAAAAACGAAAATGGAGAAGATGAAAACAAGGAAGAGGAACAAGAAAGTGAACAATCCAAGAATCAAGAAGGAAATCAAGACGAAGATAAGAAGAATCAGCAAGAACAGGGCGAAAAGTCTGATGAGGATAAAGAAGATGGTAGCAGCATGAATAAGGAAGATACCTCCGAAGGCGAACAAAATGATAAAGATATAATGCAGGTACTACAGATGTTGGAGAAACAAGAAGAGAGTAGTTTGAAAAATAATCAACAAGTAAAAAACAGTGGTAAGGAGGAGAAATATGACTGGTAAAAGAATCAAAGTTAGAATTTCCTTCATATTATGTTTGATAACTACATTTATATTACTTACAGAAGGAAGCGTTTTAGCAAAAAAAGAGGCAGAGTTTCGTCTTGATATCGACAGTCTTAATCTAGAGGAAGGGGTCAGTACTAATCTAGTTTTTTCAATAATTAATGCTAATGGATGTAAGGATCTGGTAATAGATGGATTAGATAATTTTGATGTATTATCAACAAGTCAATCAACATCTACTAGAATTATCAATGGAGATACAACTAGTCAGATTGATGTTACTTATGTGTTGATGCCAAAGAAAGAAGGAGAATTCACTCTTCAAGGTAGTATCAATTATAAGGGAGATATACGTGAAACAAATTCATTGAAAGTCAATGTCAGCAAAAGGAATGATGATGTTCATAATGAGGAGGTCAAAGATATATTTTTAAAGACTTTAATCTCCGATGACGAAATTTATTTTGGGCAAAAGATTGGTTTGACTTATGAACTCTACTCACGTTATAGCATTGAAAGCTATGGTTTTGCAGATCAAATAGGTTTTGATGACTTTATGGTTAATGAAGTTGCCAATGATGACCTAAAAGGTAACTATGTTTATGTTGATGGTAATAAATATGTTAAATACGAAGCTAAGAAGATGTATTTATCACCAATAAAGACAGGTAAGGTAACAATACCTTCATATAAATTTCAAGCTAATATTGCTACATCGAATTTTTTTGACTCAGCTAAACCAGTATACTTAGGGACAACTGAAAAAGAGATAACTATTAAGCCTTTGCCAGAGGAAAATAAGCCTGATGATTTTTCGGGGCTGGTTGGTGACTTGAAAATAGAGGCTGAGTTTAATAAAGAACAGTTAGAATATGGAGATTCACTGACTCTTAATGTTACAGCTTCTGGTAATTGCAACTTAGAGATTCTAGATAAGATAATAAAAGATGGGGTACCTGGATTTTCAGTTTACGAAACAGTAAAAGGTATGGATGAAAGTATTGAAAATAATCAATACAATGCTAAAAAACAATTTGAAGTAATATTGGTTCCAGAAAAAAATGGAGATATCAAGATTGATCCTATCTACATATCTTACTTTGATACTGTATCAGGAACTTATAAAAAAGCTGAGATACCTAGAAAGACTATTACCGTAACTGGTGAAGTCCCAGAAAATAATCAGTCCGATAATGGAGATAAAACAGATAACAAAGAATATGCAACTTCTCAAAAGATTAAAATTAATCAAGTCAGTTACAATATGACTGATAAGGATTACGTTACACTGAAAATGAGCAAGAAAGGTTTGTTGATAGCTTTTATTATACTCATAATCTTAATACTATTAGCTGTATTTTTAATTGTTTTAAGGGCGTATGCTAAGAAACAAGACAAAGAGCTTAATAATCTGTATAAGCGATTAAAGAACAGTGATAATGAAAATGAGATCTACAATATTCTAAATGACATGATAAAGCACCATTATAATATAAGCTTAAAAGCTAATTCCAAAGATTTCATAAGAGGTAGTATTGAGGAGCATGAAGTTGCTGACATTGTAGTGGAAATCATTAATTATATGGAAAATAAGAAAGATAGCTCTAATAGAGATAATAGATATCTAAAGGAGAAAATTAAGGAGATATATAACAAGATTAAATAGTAAAATAAGATTTGATAAGCAGAATGTTAAAGGGTATGGTATGCGATATTAAAAATATATCGTCTGCTATACCCTTTATTTTTAGTTGACTGGCAAGTATAAAAGTTATATAATAAGTTGTCCAATGATTGGAGGTTTGCATATGGATATAAAAAAACCAGTTAGATTGTCATTACCAAAACAAATTGCTAATGAAATTGAAAAAAATATTAAGAATGGTAGTTTAGAATTAGGCAGTAAAATTCCATCGGAACCAGAATTAGCTAAGGAGTTTGGAGTGAGTAGGAATACCATAAGAGAAGCAGTACAATCTCTTATTCATGCAGGTGTATTAGAAGCCCGTCAAGGTGACGGTACTTATATATTGGCATCAGGACGTTTTGAAGCGAATATATTAAAAAGATTAAGTGATTCAGGTATGAATGAAGTGTATGAAGTTAGACTTTGTCTGGAAAAAGATATTGTAAGACTTGCAAGTCTAAGACGTACGGAATCTGATATTCTACATATCAAAGAAGCTTTAATAAAAAGGAATGAAGTGAAATTAACTGCCAAAGAAAATACCGAAGTGGATTTAGCTTTTCATATAGCAATAGCTAAAGCAGCTCATAATGATATTTTTTTTGATCTGTACAAGTATGTTTCAAAATTTATTAGTAATTCAATACAGCAAAAAGTCGAATCCAATAATATGGAAGGAGATAAGGTTGATCAATTGCACACAGAACTCTTTAATGCAATAAATGAAAAAAATGTTGAAAAAGCGGAAAATACTATAATCAGAATTTTAGACATCTAATAACGTTGAAAGCAGGGTATACATGAAGAAAACAGCAAAAATATTAATTATATTGTCAATTATATTTATATCATTTAATTTACGAGCACCTATCACAGCAGTTGGTTCTATTATTGATCTAATTAAGGTTGAATTTAATCTAACTAGTGGTATGGCAGGTTTTATCACCACACTTCCTCTTATCGCTTTTGCAGTGGTTTCCCCATTTGTATCAAAAATAAGTTCGAAATTCGGATATGGACTAACAATGCTCGGTGGATTGGTTTTCATTATTGCAGGTGAACTTATTCGTTCTTATACTAATACCTTTGGATTATTTGCAGGAACTACTCTTATAGGTATTGGAATTGCAATAGGGAATGTTTTGATACCAAGTATTATTAAACTTAGATTTTCAAAGAATGTTGGTATAATAACTAGTATCTATACAACAAGTATGTGTATTTTTGCAGCAGTGGGGTCGGGTGTAAGTGTACCACTAGCTCTTGGTTTAGATTTTGGCTGGAGAAATGCTTTAGCAGTATGGGCTATCTTAACTTTTATTACTGTTTTTATCTGGTTACCACAGCTTAAGAATTCCAAGGATTCCATGAATAACCAGAAAACGATAAAAGATGCAAAAGGTAAATCAATATGGAAATCACCTCTTGCTTGGTGGGTTACATTATTTATGGGAACCCAATCTTTATTATTTTATTGTCTTGTTGCATGGTTACCATCTATTATTACATCAAAAGGAATGAGCCCAGAATTTTCAGGCATGATGGCACTGCTATTTCAGATGGTTGGATTACCTGCAACACTTCTAATGCCTATTGTTGCTGATAGATTTAAGGATCAAAAAATGATTACAACCATATCGTCATTGATATATCTAGTGGGTATGAGTTTACTATTAGTATCCAATTCGACAATATCAATAATAATTTCTCTAATATTTGTTGGTCTAGGAATGGGAGGAAGTATAAGTCTGTCTATTACTTTCATTTCACTTCGTGCTCCAAATGCAAGAAAAGCAGCAGAACTCTCAGGTATGTCACAATCAGCAGGATACTTACTAGCAGCAACAGGTCCATTGCTTATAGGCTTTATTTATGATAGAACATCATCATTTACTATTCCCATTGTGATATTGATAGTATGTATAATCATGCTAATTTGTTTCGGATTACAAGCTAGTAAAAATGAAGTTGTAGAACAATAAGGGATTGTAAGAGATACTGGTATAAAAAAGAGATAATGGATAAATAATATCTTGCAAATTTCTAAGTAATTGGTTAATATTTAATTGAGAGAAATAATTTTTTTTTAATAGGAGGTTTATATATGAGAAGATATGTTATTAATGCATAGCAGAGGCTGTTGCATTTTTAATCTGATTTGTAAATAATAGCCTTTGCGTAATCCTAAAAAAACAATTTTATTAGGAGGAGCAAAATGAGCTATATCAAGGCAACAAAGTTATTACCAAAGGATTTAATAGAAATAATTCAAGATTATATTGATGGTGAATATATTTATATACCTAAGAAAGAAAATAATAGAAAATCTTGGGGAGAAAATACAACAACTAAAAAGGATTTGGCTGTTAGAAATATAAATATATATGAAAAATATAAAAATGGTTATTCAGTAAAAGAACTTGCAGATGAATTTTATTTATCACAAAAAAGTATTCAAAGAATTATTTTAAACATAAAAAAGAAATATTGTTAGATACATAAGTCTGTTTCAATCATTTGATTCAGGCTTATTTTTATTTCTGAAAAGAATATGAGGTAGTTATTTTGCATAGATGTTAGTATAATATCCAAGTGACATATTGATTAAAAGGAGGATTTTTTTATGAGAAAACTTATTATTAATGCTTAGCAAAGGCTATGCATGATAAATCAAATATTGTGAAATAGCCTTTGCGTAATCCTAGAGATAAATATATAGGAGGAGCAAAATGAGCTATTTAAAAAACATAAAGTGGGAAATAGTTCCTTTAACAATCCCAGCCGTAATAAGGAACTGTCCAAAATGTGGTAATAATGCTGTTTATAGAAGTAGTGGAAAATTTCGAGTGAATGCCAATAAGAATAAGCTGGATATATGGCTTATATATCAATGTGAGAAATGTAAATCTACCTGGAATATGGGGATATATGAAAGAATAACACCTACTGATATAGATCCACAGCAATATGAATTATTTTTAAGTAATGATATTGAGCTTGCAAAAGAATATGGATTTGATATTGCTATCCATAATAAAAATAAGGTCAAGCTTGATTTTAAGAATGTTGAATATGAAATTTTTGGCGAAGATATAGATTTAATCAAAAATGATTTTACGGAGGAAAATAAAATCATTCTTGATATTATATGTAAATATCCACTTGATTTGAGGGTGGATAGAGTTTTAAGTAAGAAGCTAGGTATTTCAAGGGAAAAAGTAAAAAAATTATATAAGGATTCAGTTGTTATCGGTGAAAATAATAAAAATTTGATGAAACAAAAGATTAACAATAGAATTAGAATCTATTTTGGATGATTATGAAAAGGTCTATTTTTCTACAATATCCATCAAATCATCTTTATATGTAATATCATGGGTTTTTATAGCGCTTCTATGTTATTAATATAAACCCATGATATATAATAAGTTCTGTTTATTTGTAAAGAAGTTGTAAATTAACAGCTTTTCTATTGACCTTCATTTATTTGTGATATAAAATAAGACACATATTTACAGGGAGGTTATATCTTGAAAAGGAACATACTAATTGTTGAAGACGAGGCAGCAATATCCAATCTAATTAAACTTAATTTACAATCAGCAGGGTATTATACTGAACAAGCCTATGATGGTGAAACAGCTCTTGCACTTATTTTAGGAAATACTTATGATTTGATTTTATTAGATGTGATGTTGCCTAAGATAGATGGTTTTACATTAATGCAAAAGATTGAACATTTAGATATTCCAGTAATATTTTTGACTGCCAAATCAGACGTTATTAATAGAGTAGAGGGACTGAAATTGGGGGCTGAAGATTATATAGTTAAACCTTTTGAAGCTATAGAGTTATTAGCAAGAATAGAAACTATTCTTAGACGTTTTAATAAAGTAAATAATATCTTAAGATTCAAGGATATTGAAATAAATGTATCAGAACATATTGTACGTAAAAATAATGAAATAATTGATTTGACCCTAAAAGAATATGAACTCATATGTATACTTGTCAAAAACAAAAATATTGCACTTTCAAGAGAAAAACTTATAGAATTAGTTTGGAATTTTGATTATTTAGGTGGAACAAGAACTGTAGACATGCATATTGGCACACTTCGTCGAAAACTGGACTTGCAGGAAAACATTAAGACGGTTTATAAAATCGGGTATCGCTTGGAGGAATAACATTGAAGATTTGGTTTAAACTGTATCTATTCTCTATAATCTTATTTTCTTTAATCTTTTGGATTACAGTATTTGTTATCATTGAAACATTCCATAATAATACACTCACACAACAAGTAACCAACAGTCTTAATGAACATCAAAATATATATAATGGTATAAATATGGATATACCAGCCTATGAAAAACTACAGAGATATTCTAGAGATACTCTGTCCAGTACTCAAACCCTAGTATCCTCATTCAATGTATATGCTAGTAATTATAATTCTGATAATTTCTATCTGGAACTCTATAACGATAAACAAGAAGTTATTTTCAGTAATACAAATTTCATTGATAATATATCTAGAGAAGATCTTAATAATCTAAAACCTAATACCCGTCAATATATAATTAAGGATATTGGGGATAGAAGTTATATCTTCATATCCAGTATTCTAAAATTCAGTGATGACAACTATTATTTTTCATATATCTATGATTTGACTAATATTTATGATGAGCGTAGTGAACAATATAATTTTACATTAAAACTATATTTATGCTTTTTGGTTGTATTCATGTTTTTGATGTTTATTATTAGTAATTTCTTGACTAAGCCTTTATCCAAGTTGACGCAAGCTACAATAAAGATTACCAAAGGTAAATATTCCGAAAGAGTGTCAGTCCGTTCTGGGGATGAGATAGGTATATTGGCTGATAATTTTAATCATATGGCAGATGAGATATCCACTAAAATTGATAAGCTGCAAGAACAGAATAATGAAAAACAGCGTTTCATTGAAAATTTAACACATGAACTTAGGACTCCACTTACATCTATAATAGGTTATGCAGATTATTTGCAGCGTTCAAAATATGACGAGAAGGTATTCTATGAGGGATTAGAATATATTCATAAGGAAGGGCAGAGATTGCAGCAATTATCTTTTAAACTTATGGATCTATTATTGATAAAAAAAGATTCATTTGAATTTCAAAAATATGGAATTAAAGATATATGTAGTCAATCCATTGGAACTCTAAGACCAAAGATCTTAGAAAAATCAATTGATATAAAATTAATAGGCGATGATTTCGAGTGTTATATGGAGCAGGATTTGATGCAAGTATTCTTTATTAATTTTATAGAGAATGCAATACGAGCATCATATGAAGATTCAAGGATAATCATATCAATTGATAGTAATAATCAACAAGTTACCATAACAGATTATGGCATTGGAATGGACCAAGAAAATATTGATAAGATTTTTGAACCCTTCTACATGATTGATAAATCAAGAACCCGTTTGGAGAATGGAGCTGGATTAGGACTCGCATTATGTACTAAGATTGCTGAATTTCATCATATCAAAATAGATGTAATGAGTGAGTTAAACAAAGGAACTTCTATAGTGTTGACTTTCACTAAGGATCAAGGAGGTAACCAAGATGCATAAAAAATTGATACTCCTTATAATATTATTGATAGCAAATTTACTCCTTAGTTCTTGTAGAATTAGTACTAAGATTAAAAAAGATACTCTATATGAAGAAGAATATGATCTATCTAGCCTTCAGTTGGATACAGAGGAAAAAAGTGATAAAATGACTAAAGATGAAGCACTTGTATATGCTTTGGAATTCATAGAGAATAACTTGGATAGAAAACTTTATCTAAATGAACTAAAGATAGAATGTATTTATGAAGATAATGATTTATTAAAAGATTATAAGAAGATCAGTGAGGATAATCTTATAGACTTGGAATTAGGATTATATTCTATAAGATTCGAGTTACCAGAAGTAGATGAGAGGTTTTCTTTTTTGATTAACGCAGAGAATGGTAGTATATATGATTATACTCATCATTCACAAGAGCATGAACCAAATGATAAAGAAAAGTTATCTGAAGAAGTTTTAAATGAGATAGCATTAGACTTTATAGAGAAAAATGATATAAATCAAATAGAAGAACCTGTAATAAATGATACCGTTAACAAGTATTGGTATATTTTAAGAATAAAAGATGTTAAAAATCCAGGAATAGTTACAATTATGTATCTTAATAATAAAACTGGTGAAATAATTAATTTATACACTATTTATGATAAACATGATAACTAATCTTTCTATAATATTTCTTAATATGACATGAATGTTGTCATATTATATATGTTATATTTTATATATTAATGTAAGAAAGAAGAGATAATATGAAATACGAATGGAGAAAGACAGAAAAAAATCTATATGTTCCTAAGGCTGAACCACAATTAGTAACTGTACCTGAACAAAAGTTCTTCATGATAAGTGGTAAAGGGAATCCTAATGGTGAAGAATTTGCTGAAAAAATCGGAGTTTTGTATTCTATGGCATATGCAGTTAGGATGATGCCTAAGAAAGGTTATACTCCCGAAGGGTATTTTGAGTATACTGTCTATCCCCTTGAAGGTGTATGGGATTTGACAGAGCAAGGTAAACTAAGTGATAGCTTGGATAAAGATGAATTATTATATACCATCATGATTAGACAACCTGATTTTGTGAGTAGGGAAGTAGTTGATATAGCATTGGAGAATGTAAAGAAGAAGAAACCACATCCTTTATTAGATGAAATAGCTTTTGATACTATGGAAGACGGGTTATCTGTTCAGATGATGCATGTTGGGTCATATGATGATGAACCCCTTACTTTTAGTGTAATGAAGGATTATATTGAAGAAAATAATCTTAAGATAAAAACACTGAGACATAGAGAGATTTATCTTTCTGATGTAAGAAAGACTGAGAAATCAAAATTAAAGACGGTTTTAAGATATAGGGTTGAGTATAAATAGGTATAATAAAACCTCCTAATGGTGAAATAATCATCAGTAGGAGGTTTTCATTTTGTATGATAATATTATTTATACGTTGAATCTAAAAACGACGAGTTAAATATTGTTGAGAGTGAACTGGAGTTAACAAAAAAAGGTTGTTGAGTGTAACTGAGTTGACTATCTGATAGCGTTAACTGGGTTACTGCACCATTTGTTACACCCAGCCAAATCATAGTATATGGGTATAACGAGAATGAAAACAAGAGCAAACAAGAGACCTTCGGCTTAGAAATGAGTCGTTGGCTTTTTTGATTAGTTTGCTAAAATAACTAATCGTAAAATATGGCAAATGATAGTGAAAAGATGTATAATTAAGTTTGGTGCTGAAGTGGTGATAGTAACGCAAAGTCAGCTGTTAATTATAAGGGGGAAAACTCATGAACAAACTCAATTTACATCAATTACCACAAAAAGCCAGATGGGAAAAGCTGAAGAACCTGAACCTTAATATAGGTCCGGAGTTTTACAGGTACACCTATTGAAAAGGATGATAAGAACACCTATAGATTCTTCGGTAGTAAAATAGACCAATATACACTGTCAGAGGCTGTTGATGATGGTGCTACCGTTGGTATTGTCTATGAAGGCCGTAAGCCTGAACTTCAGATCAAAGTGGATACATTGGAAGACTTGTTCAACCAAGAATTTAACTACTACTCTGATGAGGGAAGCAATTAACAAAGTATGTCAACAAACAAGCTATTGCAGAGGCTGATGAGCGAGTGGACGAGATTGCTAAAGACATACTTGTACATTATAAAGAGAATATCTATCCTAATGGTTTTAAAGCGCAACTGGTATGTGTTAGTCGGAGGGTAGCAGTGAAGTATTATGATGCTCTTTACAGACATATGAGTGACGTTTTTAATGATCCGATAGAAGCGGAAATTATCTTCAGTACTGATAACAACGATGATCCAGAATTGAAAGCCCATTGGACTACAAAGCAAGATCAGGATGCCATCATAGACCGATTTAAGATGCCTATAGAAAAAGATAGGTTATGTATCATAATTGTAAAAGATATGTTGCTGACAGGTTTTGATGCTCCTATCGAACAAGTGATGTACTTGGATAAACCGCTAAAAGAACATACGCTTCTACAAGCTATTGCAAGGACCAACCGTACTTATGTACAAGAGAAAGAACTGATTAATGATCAAGGATAAGTTGAGAAACACAGCTTCCCTAAGAAATATGGCTTCATCGTTGATTACTATGGAATAACCCAACACCTTGAAGATGCATTGAAGGTGTTTGATAAGACAGATGTTGAAGGACAGATGGAAGATCTGAATGAGATGTATAAGCGTTTACAGGATTTTAAGTCTGCAGTCTACAGAATGTTTGTAGGAGTCGAAAAAGGTGATTTAGACGCTGTTATGAGTGTCATAGAGCCAGAGAACAAACGAGAAGAGTTTGAGATGGCATACGTCAGAGCAGGAGCTAAAGCAAGGTTTGAACCAGAAAAAGAGATTGACATTGCAGACTGTGGTGAGAAGGCCAGAGAGATTATATCTGAACACCTGAAAGCACAAGGAGTTATACAGTGGATAAGACCTATATCCCTTCATGACAAAGATTTCGATGACAAGATGAACTCGCTCAAGTCAGATGAAGCAGTGGCATCCAGTATGGAACATGCGATCAGACATACTATAAGCATTAAGATGGAAGATAATCCGGTTCACTATACATCATTGCTTGAAAGACTTCAGCAATTGTTGGATGATACCAAAGTCAGCTGGGAAGAGCGAAGAGCAAGGCTGAAAGAGTTCATTGATAGAGAACTGGAAGAAAGCAAAGAAGATGAAGCATTTAAATTAGGGTTTGAGTCCAAGAAGGACTACGCATTCTACCTTAAGATTAAAGAAGTACTCAATGAGGAAACAACAGATGTCTTTGGTGCGGTTGCTGAAACACCTGGAGAGTATCTTTCTGACTCTAAGGTTGAATTGTACAAGGATATGACAAAAGATGTTGTGGAGACAATCAAGTCAAACAGACTAGATGGATTTGCAACCAATAAGGCAAAGGCTGACCAGGTTGAGAAGGCAATACAAAGCTCACTGATGACTGCTAAGTATCACAAGTTTGGTTATAAGAAGCTGAAGCAGCTTGTTAACCCAATGCTTGAGTTGGCTAAAAGACACTTTGCTACAGAAAGTGAATAGAATCCCAGGGGAGGTATAGAAAATGGAGTTTAGTTTGTATTTGATGAATGATACGAAGCAGCATATTGACGAAGTGTTTCGTTTGGATCATGAGATGCCTAAAATAGGGACAACAAATGTTGGAATAGAAGTTGTGGTTGACACTGAAACATATAACTATGATATGGAAGTATCGTTCTATTATAAGATGACGAATAACCCATCAATTGTTGATTGGGGAGTTTATTGGAACTCACTATTCACTAATAGGACTGATTTCAATAAGGATATCGAATCAGCATTTGGTGCTATTACGATTTCCTTTGAAGACAGGAATTATGTAATAGCTTTGGGTAGATCATTTAGCTATGTAAGTAAGCTGTGTAATATGGACTTTGGATTAGATTTAGCTGAAATGTCCCTGAGTGAAGAAAGAATTACTGTTAAGTCTGCGAAATTCTTTAAGAAATCAAAGAATAAGTCTTTGACACAATATCGAAAATCAACATATGTAACATCTGAAATTGGTGAAAGTGATGATTTTGTTATAGGGAACCTTAATCTTGAGAGTAAATACTCTCAATTTAGTATATTCCGTCACAAGGAAAGTTTCAAGTTTGGAGCTGCAGTTAAATTTGGTGTGGGTGATTATACCCCTCAGGATATTTTAACAATAGTGGCTGAACTTAATAAAATATACACTGATGAGCAAGATAACCGTCAATGTAGTTTGCCTAGACTAATGATGGTTAAGGATAATGAGGACAATCAAGTTATATTGTCTGATTTGGATAGAAATTTACTCGAGGATCTTATATCAGAGGGAGATATTACAACAACTCTGTCATACTTTGAGATTGAAGGTGGAGAGGTGATTATCACCCCAGAATCAAATCAAAGGATTAAATTGGTATATGACAGGCATAGATACGATGTTGATTTCAGTATTAGCAGTATATCTTCTAGGTTACGTGAACTTGAATGCCAAGATATCAATATTGTATCAATACGTAATGAAGATACTGGAGTTTCAAAAAAGCTTAAGGTGTTACTTGACTATAGAAATGTGTATAGAGGTAGTAATTATTGCCTTTATAATGGTAAGTGGGCGTGCTTTAATCAATCATATCTTGACCATGTAAACCGTGAAATTCAGAATGTTAACTCTATTAGTGTGGTTGATAATGGTTATGACTTGACTGAACGAGTGCTTGAAAGAGGTTCAGAACTAAGAATAGAGCTTGAACTTGACGAAAACGTAACATACGCAGAATATCAGTACAATATTTTCATGTCTAATCGAGATGATGATAAGTTACTTGACAGGAAAAGAGATAATGGTTCGTTTAAGAATGTAGAATTTGCTGATATATATTTAAATGATTCTGAGTCGCTAATGCATGTAAAAATAGGTGGCACAAAGGAATTGAGATATTGTATTGAGCAGTCATTGAGAAGTGCTGAAATTTACAGCGTGCACAGTGATGTTCTTCAGGAGTATGGTATAAATAATGTGAAAGAAGTATCGATGCTATTTGTGACAAAGGTGCAGAACTTATTCAATGATGAAGGTGAGGTTGACTTTTCGAGAAGTAGTTCACTCTATTTCAAAGTAGAGCTGATTGAGTGGATGAATAGGGTTCGTTCATTCAATTTGAATCCTAAAATATATGTAGCTAAAGATTTAAGGTGATTTATATGGAACAAATGTCAATGATGTTTGGGACTCAGTTGATTGAGTTTACTGTCAAATACAGTAGAAGAACTACAATAGAGATTGGGGTAGAAGCTCCTAATATTATAACGGTCGTTGCGCCAGTAGGTATCAATAACGATGTATTGCTGAAACATGTCAAAAGTAAAGCAAAATGGATTGTTCAGAAGCAATTTGAAATCAAAGAGATTCAATCAAGACATATTGATCGGGAATATGTGAATGGAGAGTCTTTCATGTATCAAGGGCGAAATTACTCTCTGGTGATCAATGTTGACAAAGATATTAAGAAGACAAATACAAAGCTCTTTCAAGGTAGGTTTATAATTACTACAGCTGTTGATGATCAAACGATGTTAAAGAAATCAATGGAGTCTTGGTATAGATCCAAAGCACTAGAAAAGGTAACTGAGCGTGTCAAATACTATCAGCCTTATTTTTATGATGAGCCTGTTGCTATTAAAGTGAAAGAACAGAAGAAGAGATGGGCGAGTTGTACTTCAAAGAGAGAGTTGTTGTTTAATTGGCGAAGCGTAATGGCACTGTCACCGGTACTGGATTATATTGTTGTTCATGAGATGTGCCATATTATGGTATAAAGATGGATTTGTGACAACCTTATAGGACAAAAAAATATGTCACAGTTTCTGTCAGTTCTGACTAAATGGTATTCTGTGGGGTTTTTCGTTTCAAGGAGACCCCTTCCACATAACAAATGAATACTGCATACGATAGAGAGTTCTTGTTGAGGACTCTCTTTTGTTGTATTAATGAATACCACAGGCTATGCCTGTGGTTCTAAAAAGCTTATAGCTATGAGTAGAAAAAAACCTCCAATGCTAAGATAGAAGCAGGTTTGCCGACCGCATCTATAATAGACAAAGGAGGAAGTCCAAATGGACAACAAAAGTTTAGTACATACCAAATGGAATTGCAAATATCATATAGTATTTGCACCAAAATACAGACGTCAAATAATTTATGGAAAGATAAAAAAAGATATTGGGCAGATAATTCGTAAATTATGTGAGTATAAAGGCGTAGAAATAATAGAAGCAAATGCATGTAAAGAACACATACATATGTTAGTAAGTGTACCACCTAAATTAAGTGTATCACAGTTTGTAGGATATCTAAAAGAAAAAAGTTCCCTGATGATATTTGACAGACATGCTAATTTAAAATATAAATATGGGAATAGAAAATTTTGGTGTAAAGGATATTTTGTAGATACAGTAGGAAGGAACAAGAAGGCAATAGAACAGTATATAATAAATCAATTACAACAAGATATAGCCTCAGATCAATTAAGTCTGAAGGAATATATTGACCCGTTTACGGGTAAGCCGATAATAAAAGGCTAATGAAAACACCTTTAGGTGTAACTTGAGAATAGATGCAGTTGGCAGACTATTCAATGAATCTTGAGACTCAGCTAGTAATATACCCTTATAGGGTAAGTGAAAACCACCCATTTTACGGGTGGTGGTGATTATGCCCATAATTAACAGAGCGAAAGGAGAAACGCTATGAATTACAAACGGTTTACGGATGTAGAACTTCTAAGAGAGGTTCTACTGGAACGAAAGGGCACTTGTGTTGCAGAGGCCTTACTAAATGAATACGGAAGTCTTCCAGATGCAATACTAAACTGCTCAAACAACGAGATTAAATACCTAGAGGTTAATGGACTTGGAATAAGAAGGAAGGCACAGATTATGGCGATTCAAGAACTTGTTAACCGACTCATGACTGTTGATTATGGTCGTGGGGATTACAGGATAACATGTCCTTCTGATGTTACTAAGCTTCTGATGAATGAGCTTAAATTCAAGAATCGTGAAGAAGCGTGGATTATGTGTTAATCAAAGCAATGTAGTGATGGACTGTTTTCAGCTATCAATCGGTGGGATAGATCCACGTTGTGTATATGATAGACCAATTAGGCTAAAAAGTTGTGGTGGTATCTTTTTGATACATAATCATCCTTCTCATTTTGTCGGTAATGCAGCTGTAAAACCATCACCATCCAATGAAGATGTTGAAATCAGTAGGCTCATGAGGGAGGTCGGTAAGTTGCTAAATATACCGTTGATAGACAGCTTGATTATTGGTATGAATCGTTACACGTCACTGAAAGAAGAAGGTTACTTGGCATAGAGCTACATTACAGATCATAATCGTTACTATAATCTCAGTAAAGGATAATGCCAAGCGAAGTTCAGAAGATGATGGGGCATGCTGATCCAACAACAACTCTCAATATCTATAGAAAAGTGACTGTTGAGGATAAAGCTGAAGCACAAGATATTGTTCATAATGACTTGAAAGTGGGTGTCTAAATGCCTTACTACACCCTTGTTACACCCAAAACTGAAAAGTGGAAATTAAAGAACCCGCCAAAACGGTTGATATAACAGTGTTAGCGGGTTTTGTTATGCTTGATATATGGGTGTTGCGTTTTATACGTTGAAGCTGAATCAAATAACTTCTTGTATGAGAAAGGCTGATAGTTAGTCATTTTACGTCCATGACTTATCCATTACATATAAATGAATCCACTAAGTATTATCGTAATTGCAGTCAAATTGCAGTCAAATGCAGTATAAGTTGATGTTAGTAAAATCAAGGGATTAGTATAGTTTGCTAGTCTCTATTATTTTGTGAGTAGATATATGCTGAATAATAGGATGCTTACCATACTTTCAGTTTATAATTAATTACCACTTAATGGATTATATGTACAAGTAGGTGTATAATGTTGTTAAGATATTAGGATGTACAAGTATTGTTTTTCTAGGTAATTGAATAGAAAGAGGGGGATATTGTTGGAAAGATTTTTAGAGATTAGAAATGATATTAAGTTTCTTAATACGTTAGATAGCTATGAAAATGGTAGGATATATTCAAAGAAAATTGAAGAGGTTAAAGATAGTATTGACGAGGAGATACTTAAATACCTTGAATGGGATAATCAACTTTTCTATCTACATGAGAATGAACTACATATTTTTTCTAACTCAAGTAAACCAAGATTTGATAAACCTGAGAGCTTTGGTAAAGAGTGCGAAGAATTTTATGAGATTTTGATTGACCATACGGAATTAGATGTAGTCAAATATAGATATTTAGATTATCTTATAGAGTTTGGACCTAAGGAAAAGAGATATGGATTTGCACAGCGAATAATTCAAGTTCTTGAGGGAATTATATCTGAACATAATAATAATGTTTACCCACTTTTAAGTCCTATTTCGAGATTAATAGATGTTTCTGTAAGGTTTGGGATGAGCGACAAGGTGAAAACATCAATTAATTTAATTCATGATATGAGTATGAAATTGAAATCCAAAGGTGAGATTAGATGGTGTTTAGAATTAGCACGACTTATCAGGTATGCAGGCTATAAGAGAAAGAGTAAGTTAATAGAGCAACATGTAGTAGATGATATTATCCAAATTCTTATAGAAGGTAAAGAATACTACAAGGTAGAGAGTAACTTAAATCTAACAGAATTTTTCATATGGGAATTGGTGGAATGGTATAAAGCTGAAAAGATTGAGCCATCTGAGATTGAATCATTAATACTTGAGGTAGGTAAAGCTAATGAAGATGAAGCTTTATATCAAGGTGGCCGTGAAGAGAAATCTAGTTTAATTGAAGCTCTTTTTCTTGAAAAATCAGCACAGCTATATTTAAATTATGGTTTTGTGGATAAAGCCAAGGAACTTCAAGTTCGAATAAAGAATGCTTATAGAAATCTTAGTGAGAATGAACTAAAAAGAATTTCTGTAGATTTTAAGATTGAAAAAGAGAGGTTTGAACAACACCTTGAGATTTTTCAAGCAAGTACTGTTGAGGAATCACTTTATAAGCTTTCTAGCTCTAGATATCATGTTCCAAATTTAAATGAGATTAAAAAGGTAGCAGAAAAAAATCTTCAAGATTCGGTGTTTATGAAGCTGGCAAGCATTACTAAAATAACTGGTGATAGAAAAGTATTTGCAGCTTCTGGCGAAGAAGATGAGTTGACTCATGAAATCTATTCTCATTATGGTTTACATCTATCTGTTATGTTCTCTATGTTTTATAATCATGTTTGGGAAAAATTTGTTGATGATGGTTTAACGTTAGAGATGCTTAAAGAAAGAATACTTCATTGGATATACTTTGATGAAGAAACTAGAATTTTTGTTGAGAAGGGTTTAGAACATTTTTGGAGTGAAGATTACATTTCAGCTATGCACATCCTTGTTCCACAGTTTGAGAATGCTTTTAGACAGTTTTTTCATGCAGGGAATAATCCCACGACTGTACTTAGAAAAGATTCTGTGCAGCACGAGCAAACTTTTAATCAGTTTTTAGAACAAGAGTTTGTTAAGAGCAATATAGACGAAGACGTGTTATTTATGATTAAATATGTTCTAGTGGAAGAATTAGGTTATAATCTTAGAAATGAAATAGCTCATGGTCTAGCTAGTTTATCTTCATTTAGTATAGATTATGCTCATATAGTTGTTTATCTATATTTTTTAATGACGATGTATAAATGGGATTTAGATGAATCAGAAGCTTAAAAAATGGTTTGAATCTAGAATAAGCCGCATCATATATTCAAGATAAGACTTAAGAAAGGGGTGGTTATTTTGATTAATATTGAGGAGTATTTAAGAGCTAGGGGAAGTATTATTCCAAAATTTAAGCTTGACACACTCTACGACAACTGGGTCGAATTTAGAGATTCATATTATAAAATTTCTGCAACTATAAAAGAAGATATTAGAAAATATTTCGAATGGGAAATAGGTTTATTGAGAGGTAGCGAGAGATATGAGTATATTATTAATCAAGAGGAAGGTATTAGATTACCTAATACAGTGAATTTTGAAGATAGTAGAATTGATTTCTATTCAAAATTATATGAAAATATAAAAGACAAATTTATACGTGTAAGAATTCTTGATTTTCTGTTGGATAGGGTTGCCCAAAAAGAAAAATATAAAGTTGCTACAAAGTTAGTCTTAGAAATTGAATCATTAATAGATGAGACTATGTTAAATGAATTTAGCGAAGGCTCATTAGGTTATACGTACCTTCTTAGCCAAGTTGCAAGGTTAGTAAATATAGTTTTAAGTTTTAATATGAATAATAAAATAACTGCATCGTCTAATTACATTTTGACTATAAGTGAAAAATATCCTTATCATTGGCTTGTCCAATACTCCAAATTATTGAGAAATTTGTGCTATCATAAGAAAAAGAAAAGAATTCCACAAAGTGATATATGTAGGATGATTGAGCTTCTACAAAAGACCAAAGAAAATGGTGCAGAGCATGATAAGTATCATTGGCCAATATATTACTCAAAGGAGTTAGTAGCTTGGTATAGACATGAAGGAGTAAGTGAAGAAACTATTGGAAATGAAATGTTAACTCAGCCAGAATATTTAATCAATATTGCTAATGATCAAGTAGGAAAGAAGACACATTCATTTTTAGTTGAATCAGATTTTAAGCAAAGTGCGGCCAAAATGTTATATGATATGGGGGAGGCTGAAAAAGCAGCTAAACTAATGTCAGAAATAAAAAATGCATATATCAGTGCAGATAAATCAAATGAATATAATACTACTACAATAGAGATACCTATAACTAAATCACATTATGAAAGTACTTATAAAAAGTTTGCAGGAGATGATGCGGTTGAAAAATTAATGTCTTTATCAAAAACTGCATATTTTATTCCTGAGTTAAAAGTCTCATTAAAAATGGCTGAAGATAGATTAAAACAAAGCCCCATAAAGAGCATTTTTGATAGCCATAAGATAAAAGTTGATAGGAATGTGTTTTCAGCGAAAACCGAAAAGGAGAAGTTAAGTTTAGAATTATATGAAAATTATAAGATTGCTTTAGGTGTAAATAGCATATTCTTAGAATATGTATGGGAGAGGTTAGTAGATGATGGGTTGTCAGTAAGTGATGTAAAGAGACAAATTATATCATGGGACATTATTGATTATGAAAGAAAAACATTGATTGAAAGAGGTATTGACCTTTTCTGGAAGGAGGATTATATTTCATCTATTCATATTTTAGCGCCTCAATTTGAAAGTTTATTTAGGCATTATTTTCACATGAATTTATATCCAACAACTATTTTCAGAAGAGGAGCTGTTCAGCAAGAGCAAACATTTAATAGTTTTCTTGACAATGAGTATGTCAAAGAGAAGATAATGACGGACCACCTCTTTTATATTAGATTCTTACTGGTTGAAGAAAGAGGGTTGAATTTGAGAAATGATATTGCCCATGGATTAATTAGACTTGAAGACATAAATAAAAGAAACGCATTGTTGTTGCTATATGCTTTTTTAGTATTGAAAGATTATGCAGAAGAATAGGGGGTACGAGAATATAAGAACTACAAAAACATAAATAAATAAGTAAGGTCAAAAAAGATATTATTAATACACAATCCATAAAGTATAAAAAATGCATCTAATTATATTTTAATGATTGTCAAATGTATAAGTAAATGACAACAAAATGAAGGGACTAGCAGAGTTTAAAGCTTTGCTAGTCCTTATCATATTAGGAGGGGAAATTTATGTACGATAAAATGAATAGTGTAGTTAATTATACTTCAAGTTTAACAAGTGAGCCTTTTCTATATGAAGAAACAAAAATAGTAGTAGAGTTAAGGCTACAGGGGTATTCAGATAAGGAGATTAGGAAGAAGGTTATTGAAGATAATATATGGAATTATAAATCTATAAAACAGGCTAAGAGGTTGGTTCCTGTTGTCCTTAGAAGGATAATATTTCTTGATGATGAGTTATCTAATATATTGATTAATGGTAATGAGCAAGATAGTAAAATTGTGGCATTGCATCTGGTAATGAAGAATAACCGACTCTTTAATGAGTTTGTTCAAGAGATATATATTATAAAAGCGAGTTCAGACAATAAAGTCATTACAAAACCTGATATTACATCTTTCTTCGATAAAAAGAAGCAGGAAAGTATAGTTGTAGCAAGATGGAAGCCGTATGTTTTCAAGAAGCTAGGACAGGTGTATATTAACATTTTGATTAAAGCAGGCATACTCAATGAAGTAGAGATAAAGTGGAACTCTTGTAAAATTAATGTAAAATATAGACTATTACTTGGGTTGGAGGTATAATAAAATATGTAATTTAACAAAAAATTACGATATGTGTTAATTATATATTGGGGTGATAGAATGGTGATTACAAATGCTATATTTAAAGAACTAACAGATGAGGAATTAAGCCTTTACAATGAATGTAAAAAAAGGACGAGTGGTTTGCATAGAGCTGGTATAATTTATGAATATCCGGATAAAGTGAGATATTGCATGGAACCTTTTCCATGTAACTTCTTAGACCATAAAATGCTTAAACAACCACATGATTTGATGAAACTATGTGAAGATTTTAAAAATCTATTGGAAAATACTGAAACAGGAGAAAGAGAGATACTAAATTTTATTAGAGACAGTAGCGCCTATCATTTAATAGGGGCTATTCAAAAGCGAAATTATAATTTTGGTCATCATGGTACTTATATCTTTCCTGAATTTAAGTTAGGAACATCCTATCAAGTGGACTATTTAATATTAGGTAAGAATTCTGATGGATTTCATTTTGTGTTTGTTGAGCTGGAAAGCCCTTATGGAAAAATCACAATTGCTGATGGAGATGAAGGAGAAGTGATAAGAAAAGGACTTAATCAGATAGATGACTGGGATAGATGGATGCAAGCAAATTTTGTTTCAATGGCTGAAAGCTTCGAAAAATATAAACATCCTCATCATGACTTAACTAAAGAATTTTATAAATTTGATAAAACACGGATTAATTATGTGGTTGTAGCAGGAAGACGTAATGATTATAATGAAAAATTAAGATGGAAGCGTAGAAATCTACTTGAAAACAAAAAAATAGTGTTGATGCATTATGATAATTTATATGATTATGCAATAAGTGCAATAGGTGAAAATTCATATTGATGAGTTATTTTATCAAGATATACGAGGGGATTAATCATGAAATCGATATATTCTAATAATCAGATTGATGAACAGGAATCTAGATTGTATTTTGCAACTCACTGTAATAAACTTGGGTAGAAATTTAGAGATTATAATTTGGATAATGATATAGATGGAGAAATAGAGGTCTTTGAAGCTAATGATGAAAGTAAGTTTGAAACAATGGCTTCTTTTGTAAAAGTACAGTTAAAAGCAACAAAGAATTTAAAGATTGATGAGAATGAAATAACCTATCATTTACCTATTAAATTCTTACACTTTGCTGATGTTTGTGATAATCCTATTATATTATTTGTATATGATGTTAATTCAAAATTTGGATATTGGATATGGATTCAGGACTACATTTTTAATACACTAGATATAAGCAATCCAAACTGGAGAACAAATAAAAGTAAAGTAACAGTAAAGATTCCTAGGTGCAATAGTATTAAGGATTTAGAAAAATTCAGATGTGATATCACAAATATATCAGTCAATGGTATTTCAGAAATTCTACAATATAGAAAAAATTACCTTGACAATTATTGTACTGAGTTAAGTATTGAAGATGTTTCAAATCCTCAACAAAGGAAAATAGCAGTGAAGTTTTTGCTTGAAAAGACAATTGCATCAAGTAAAACCGTAGTTAAACAATTGATTAGAATGCTTAATGAAAGATATAAATCCTGTGATTATTTTAGGCATGCTCAGTTAAAAAAAGTCCATACAGATGGAATAGTAGATATATTGTTATTGTACTTTTATGATGATGTAAGGCAAAAAGAAAATGGATTACCTTTATGTAGAACAATTTGGTTAAAGCCGAATAAAGATAAAGGTTTTTTAGTAGGGACACCTAATGAAATCGTAGATGACATTAATCTTTTCTGGAACGATAATAGTACTTTAAAAGATATTTACATAAATAAAAGAATGAGTAAGGCAGAATATATGAACCTTTTGGAATATACATATATAGAATCGTATTCAATTGCAGACGAAATAAAATTATACGTAAATGAGTACAATTCTAAGAAGATAAATGAAATAGAATTAATAAGTATTACCAAAAGTTTGGCAAAAAAGATTGATAGGTTATACTGGAATTATGAAAATAGAGATTTACCACCATATGAATGTACAGAAATAGACCAGATTATGACAAATTGTCTATGTAGTCTTCATAATATAAAGATTTTTGTAGAGTCAATGGATAGAGATATTAAGAATAAGTTGTGGGGAATAGACTTTTATTTAAAGTCATATTTCAAAGATATACAGCCATATCAGTATGTTAAAAACAAGATAAGATAAAGGAGAAGTATATTGTGATGATATATAATCTAGCTATACCTAAGTAGATACTATAGCAAAAATATGTTATATTGGATAGGTATGGAAATAATTATTATCTTATGCTATAATTATGGACAAGTTGTCGAGATAATAAGATATTAAAAATACATAAGAGAAGTTAATCTGTGTCTAGTGATATTACTAGAAAGCATGATACTATGAATGGCACTCTTTGATTTCTCAAAGTGTGCTTTTTGTTTTGAGTAAAGTTAAATAAGGGGTATTAAGAACATTTAGGATTTATAGAAAGGGGGATATTCTATGGAAGTTTTCACACACGAATTAAGAGAAAAAGCTGGCTCAGAATCTTATAATAGATTTGAGTATCAAGTTCATTGGATTGTATACCATATGATAAATGAATATAAAAGTGGTAAGAATGATTATTTAATAATATGTGAATTTCATGATGATATGGCGAAGTTTGATTGTAGAGATAATCCGAGCTGTGTGGAATTTTTTCAAGTAAAAACATCTTCACGATATAAAGATTGGTCAATAAGTAAGCTATCAAATAAAACTAAGAAAAAGCAACATTCATTTTTAGGTTTCTTATTTATGAATTTCTTAAATTTTGATAAAGAATGTTCACGATGCCATTTCGTATCAAATATTGATGTAGATGAGGAAATTAGAAAGTGGCAGGCGGTTATTGAAGATGGAGGAGTGTTAAAAGATGAAGCTCCCAATTTATATCAAAGTATTAGACAAGTTATAAAAAATGAGTACTCAATACTTTCGGACAAGAAATTTGATGAAGTGTACGATATATTTATCCAAAACACTTATGTTTATTTTGGTCAATTACCTTTAGGAAGCTACGAAAAGGTAGTTATGGGGGAATTCTTTGATTTATTGAAGGATAAAGATATATATGCATCCAATTGCAATAAAATTTTAAATGACTTAATTCAGGATGTAAGAAAAAAATCTAAGAAGACTATAAATACTCCAATTAGCTTTACAAGACTGAAAAAAGTTAAAGGGGTAAATTCTTCAATTCTAGACAATATCAAGAATTCAATTAGCATTAGGAAAAGAGATGAGATTTATAGAGACCTTGAAGATTACTTATTGGACATTGGTAATGATAGACCACGAGCTAAACTAATTATACGAACTTTGAAAAAGCATCATGAGAAGCTTTTAGATATTTCTAATTATTTATATAAAGATTTAACACTAGAAACAAATAAAGTTATAGATGCAGTCACTATCAAATTCAATGAGAGGCTTGAAGACAGAAATTTTATTATACAGAAGATAAAAGAAGAATTAGAAATGAAAATTGAGAAAGAAGAAATATTTGAAGACTTTTTGTTGGAGGTTCTATTCTATGGAAGATTATTCGAATGAGAAAACAATATTGATATATAAAAGGTTAATTAGAAATCTCAGAAAATTAGAAGAAGGTGATGACAATGAAAAAGTTATTATTAAGAAAGCTTATTGTAATCAGTCAAATAGAACAAGCATCAAAGGAAATTGAATTCGGAGATGGATTAAATATAATTATTGGACAAAATAAAACGGGTAAATCTTCATTAATAAAAAGTATTTTCTATGCATTAGGAAGTGAGCTAAAGCTAGAAACAGAATGGAAAAAAATTATAAATTACTATATACTCTTTTTTAACTATGGCGATGAATATTGTGTAATTAGACAGGGAAAATCATTTAGACTACTAAAATTCACTGATAATGACTACGATGTAATTGTAGATACTGATAAATTTGGAGTATATTCAACTGAATTAATGAAAGTACTTGAAGTTAGTATGATTTGTACAAATAAAAGTACAGGAGATGAAATATCAGCAACTGCACCTTTAATCTTTCGTTTTCAATACATTGACCAGGATAAAGGGTGGAATGATATAGCAACTTCTTTTGAAAAGTTAGGATATATTAAAGACTGGAAGCCTAATTCAAACAAGTATATATCGGGGTATATGGGAGAAGAGTATTACTTTAATAGACGTAAGATTGATTTGCTCAAGAGTGAACTTGAAGCGCTAAAGGCTAAAAAGAATAGTTACAATGAGTTGATTTCAAGTCTTGAAAGTAATATTGAGGTTAAAGGTAGCAACAATAAGTTGACAAATAATACATATGATATAGCTAACTATACAAATATACAAGTTAAAGAATTGCTAGATTCTTTAAGTAGGATACGAAAAGAAAATATTCAACTAGACAAAAATCTAGAAAGGCTTAAAAATAATAGATATTCACTTAACTTAAATATTTCGTTCATTAAAAATATGATTGAAGAAATGAATAGCGATTATGATTTTGCTGTTAATGCAGATGAGGAAATTATATGTCCATTCTGTGGAATGCAAGCCGAAAATGATTTAATTCATAGGGTAGAAATTATAAAAGATATCCAACAAGGCAGTGAATTATTAGGAGTTTATAGACAAGATTTGAAAATTATTGAGGATAAGATTCAACAAATAACATCTCAGATAAAGCAAAATAATAGGGCATCGAAGATAATAAGTTTAAATATTTCTCATATTGAAGAGAGTTCTACTATTATAGATAATTTTAAAAATGAAGGAAAAAGAGAAGTTATTAATGAAGCTTATAATCAACGTGAATTAGTAGATGAAGAAATAGAAAATAAAGTGGTATCAATAGATAAGAAAAAAGACAAAATAAAATCTCTTCAATCTAGGAAAAGACATAAAGAAATATCAGATTCTATAAGGGGATATTTAAGGAGTACATTCGATACACTTGATATTCCACAACAGTATATTAAATTAAGAGATTTTGTTCAACAATTGGGGAATACCGGCAGTGAGCTACCAAGAGTTGTATATGCATATCATACGGCTTTATTTTTACATAATCTTAGCCAAGAAAGAGGTTTGTTTAATTTTCTTGTTATAGATACTCCTAATCAACAAGGACAAGATGAAAAGAATTTAAATAATATTCATGATTTAACGGAAACTCTTTTAAACTCTACTGGGCAGATAGTATTAGGAACAGAAAGAGAAACAGGATATGAACAAACTGATAATACGATAGTTTATAAACTTAAAGAAAAAAGAAAATGTCTTACTAAAGATAAATATAATGAGCATTTTGAACTGTTAAAAGCATATTGTTTGAAGTAACTATTAATAAGATTAATATAAGAAAAGAGGAAGAATTATGAAGTGGTTAACTGATAATTATGTGTTTCTACAAGGAATCTACGTTATAGCAACAATTGTACTTACACTAGTTATAGCATGGATTAGCATCAGAAGCTATAATGCAACAAAAGCTTTTAACAAATATCAGCAAAAGTTGGATTCTAATAGAACAAAATCTAGTATTTCTAGCATTTATTATGACTTGATTTTTAATATAACCCAGTCTCTAAAAATTCTAAGATATATTGAGAAGGAAGAGAAAGTCCCCGATGATATACATATTGTGATGATGGATAACTGGGCAGAAAATATATCAAATGTAAATTCTGTTTTAGGTTATAAAGAAATTTATGAAATTAATATTCTTTACAAAAGACTTACAACAATCCAATACTTATTAGCTGAAAAGAGTATAGAAGGATTAACAGTGCAACTTCAGAATTTCAAGTCAATGATAATAAACAAATATCTAAATGAGTATACATGGATTGATTTTTCTATGAGATATGAATATATGTTTAATCTAAAATATCTAACACTATTTCACCGAATGCGTCTATTGCTTGAAGATGCAGAAGATAGAGATATAGTTGAGTTCATAGATTCAAGTGTTTCGAAACAGATTAACTACAAATATAATGACGAGTTAATTATCAACGGTAAAATTCATGATGGTATATTGAAAGAGGGAGCTTTATCGATTAAGAATGATAATAAAGTTGACTGTATTAACGTTAAATTTAATGAAAACACGAATGACCATATTATAATTTATACAGATAGTAAAAAGCTTGTTGATGCTGACTATATTGAAGATTCAAGCCAATATGAAGGGTTTAAAACAGTTTATAATAGTCATGGGGGCATTCATTTTCAAGGGCAACTTAAAGGTGATGAATATATTAATGGACTTTTGTATGAAGAGATGAAATATGTGTTTACTGGTGAACTGAAAAATGGAAAACCTTATAATGGTGAAATGAAACCTATAAAAACAGGTAGATTAAGTGAGTTAAATCATATTTTCAATTTTGATGGAATTTTAAAAAACGGATGGCCTTATACTGGAAAAGGTGCTGTTTTTGCTGCTGCTTCAGACATTGATATAGAATATTCTTATTGCGTTGATGAAGAAGAGCAATTAGAAAGGCATATGAGAGAACAGGAATACCATGAAGATAATTATGAAGAGGACTATAAGCAATATTTAACCATGGAAGGTAAAGATTGGATTGATGTTAAGCGTGTAGAATGGAAAGATGGCCAAATTATTAACGAAGGAAGTATTGAAACTTATGAGTATTAACAAATAAATAGTTATAAAGTAAGCTAGTAAAGGGGGAAGTATTTTGAAGTTTGATAAAGCATATTGTAAAGAATTGGACAAAGCGATTACTCCATATTATGCAAGAGAATTATTTTTTGATGAGACAGGTATATACTATGGGAAAAAGCTAGAGTTTAAATGTAGGGATGAGAATTGTAGAGTTGAATTAATTGGAGTAAATATCTATAAGGAGAAAAGGTTTAAAAAAGCCTTGCATTATCGTACTAAACCTAAAACTAATCATGCTGATGAGTGCATGTTTATTGCTGAAAATAAAGAACATAAAAATGGCAGAAATGATGAAAGGGAAGATGGAGAAGGTTTTAAAATTTCTAAGTACCCTTCTGAATTTCTACTAGAGAGACCAAAGCAAAAGAATAACGGGGTAAATATTATCGAAGTTGAAGAAGATGTAGATTTACCTACCAAGTCTACCAATGGGCGAGGGAATGATAAAAGGTCAACAAAGAAGAAATCAAAATTGAAAACTAGTTGTCTAGAGCATTTAGTTGACTGCTATCTTAATGGAGATAAAAATCAATTAAAGAGGGAGGTATTGACTATTGGGAATAAAACGAAATATTTTAATAACTTTTTCAAGAAAATTAAGTTTTGCCACGACGAACAAGGATTGATATATTGGGGTGTACTAAAGGGTATAAAGAAATATGGAGGAAATTATAAGATAACATTTAAAGATAAACTTAAAATTGATGAAGAGTATTTACCTGTTTCAATTTATATAAAAGATGAAACAATTAATAATTATAGAAGGAAAAAAGTATTTAGAAGTTTAATATCTGATTTAGCAAGCTCAGATGATGAAGTTACATGCTTCTTTGTTGGAGCATATCCAGAGAAGAAAGAAGTAGAATATAATGGTTCTAAGTTTAATATTATGGAGGTTGATATTGAGAATTTAGACCATATTGCACTAACATTTAAATAACTATACTGAAATAGAGGTGGAGAGTTAAATAATATGGCTCTCTACTTTTTTGTGTCAATAAAAAAACTAAGACTTATTTTAATAGGGTTTTAAGCAAGATTGACCAAATTTAGAAAATTAGTAATACTTATGAAAAAGCCAATAACTTTAGGGCTACTGGCTTTATGGACTCGTAATGTCTGAAATTCCAACTCGCTTTTAAGAGCGTTATTTTGAATAGTGCTTCGCTATTGTATTCACAACATTTATTAATAAATCCATTTCATCATTTTTAAGCTCTTTAACATCTGATAAGACTTGTTTAAGTCTAGCATCCTGAGAAATATCTAAAGAATCTGAGAGTAAATAATCTGTACTAATATCAAGGACAGAAGCAATTTTAACAAGTGTTGTAATGCTATTTAAGCCATTGTTAAAGAAGTTGCAGGAGAAAGGATATGGAGAACCAATATTAAGTGTGAAAAGCTTATAGAATGCAATGGTAATGAGGATTTATTTTTAGAGATTCACTTTGAGCATTACTATCAAAAAGCTTTGAACTCAGCCATGTATCCTAATGGGTTTGAGTTATTCACTAATCAAGTAACAGATAATAAAATAGAGCCTACATATATATTACGATTGAGTAAGTTATACAGCTCTGGGGATGTACTAGAAAGTGAGTTAAGTAAAGATGTTGAAGCACTAATTGTATGGGCAAGTAAATTATAAAATGGTCTACTAGATTAGACTGAAATATGAGGAGGAAAAATTATTATAAGAAATTTAAACAATGTTGAAGGAACTATTCAAGAACGTCCAGACGGAAGTTACATTGGTCAAGTAATAAAGAAGAATGATGTAGACGGCAAGTTTAAAAGAAAGATTGTGTATGGAAAGACTAAGTTGGAAGTAGGTGTAAAGATATGTAATGCTATGGTTGAAATGAGCAGAAAGTCAAAATGCGTATAATATTATTATAATATGTTAAGAAATAGCCTCTAAATGGGGCTATTTCCATATAAAATTAAGGAGGACATAATACTATGGCAAAGAGAAGAGGAAATGGCGAGGGAACGATTACAAAGCGTTCTGATGGTAGGTATATGGGGCAGATATCATTCAAAGACCCTGTTACTGGTAAGACTAAAAGAAAAACCGTCTATGGCAAAACTCAAAAAGAAGCTATGGAGAAGCTTAATAAGATTAAATATGAAATCCAGACTGGTGTATTTAATGTAAGTGATAATATCACTTTTGAAGCATGGGCATTAACATGGTTAAAGGAATATAAGAAGAATAGTCTTAAAAAAGGGACTTATACAATGTATTGCGCAAACTTCAACAATCATGTGTTTCACTACATTGGAAAGGTTAAGCTGAAAGATTTACAACCACATCATTTACAGAGCTTATACAATAGGTTGCTTGATAATGGTAGGAAAGGCTCTAGTAGAAGTAATCAAACAGGGTTATCACCAACAACAATTAAGAGAATACATATACCTATTGGTTCATGTCTAAAACAAGCAGTGAGAAATGGTTTAATTAATAGAAATGTTGGTTTTGTAGTTGAAGTGCCTAAACAGATAAAGCATGAGATTAACCCACTAACAAAAGAAGAGATACAACAATTTCTTGAGTATGCAAAGCTAGACCGTCTATATGGAGCCTTTCTATTAGAATGTGGTACTGGTTTACGTCGTGGAGAGTTAGCAGCATTAAAATGGAAGAATATCGACTTTGATAATAGTACATTACAAGTAAAACAAAGTCTAGTTGTACGTTATGACATGAATGCTACTGAAGAGGGTAGAAAGGCTACAACCTTAGAGTTTGATTCACCTAAAACAGAGAAGTCAAAAAGGACTATTCCTATACCTCAACCGATTATGGTAGAGTTAAGAAAACATAAAGCCCGACAGAGTGAAGAGAAGCTACGTGTGGGTAAGTACTACAATGATAACGACCTAGTATTTTGTAATATTGATGGTTCACCTCTTCATCCGGCCACTATAACAACAAAATTCAAATCTATTCTTAAAAAAGCTGGATTAAAGGATGCACGATTTCATGACCTGAGACACTCCTTTGCTACACTATTATTGGAAATGAATGAGCATCCAAAGGTAGTGCAGGAGCTATTAGGTCATAGTAGTATAACTACTACATTAGATATATACAGCCACGTTTCCTTAGATAAGAAAGAGGAAGCAGTTCAAAAACTAAATACAGTATTCAAATAAAAGACACCTCCGAATGATATTTCAGAGGTGTTTTTGTCTAATTGCAGTAAAATTGCAGTAATTACTATATGAATTACGATATTCGATTGATGGTTAATGCCTAAAACCTTGATAAATAGAGGTTTGTAGACATCGTAAATTTAAAGTTGTGGACGTTTTTATTTACACGTTGAATCTAAACAACATTACATCTCCGTCTTGTACAACATATTCCTTACCTTCAACTCCAACTAATCCTTTTTCTTTTGCAGCAGTATAATTACCACATGCGATAAGGTCTTCGTACTTGACTACTTCTGCACGAATAAAGCCTTTTTCAAAGTCGGTATGGATTTTACCAGCTGCACCAGGAGCTTTTGTACCTTTTGTAATAGTCCAAGCTCTTGTCTCTTTTTCTCCAGCAGTAAGGAAACTGATAAGTCCAAGAAGACTGTAGCTTGCATTTATTAATTTTTCAAGACCAGCATCTTTTATGCCAAGATCCTCTAGGAACATTGCTCTTTCGTCATCATCAAGTTCAGAAATCTCTTCTTCAATCTTAGCACATATTACAAAAGCCTCAGAAGCTTCTTCCTTAGCGAATTCTTTTACTAATTGTACATAAGGATTACTAGCTCCATCATCTGGAAGATCATCTTCTGTAACGTTAGTTCCATAGATAACAGGTTTATATGTAAGAAGATTAAGGGATTGGGCGAATTTGATATCTTCTTCTGAATTAAATTCCACGTTTCTTGCTGATTTACCTTCTTCTAATTCCTCTTTTAATTTCTTTAAGACTTCTATTTCTTTTGCGAGGGATTTGTCTCCTTTTAGAGATTTAGTTGTCTTAGCCATTCTTCTATCTAATATCTCAATATCAGAGAAGATCAATTCAAGATTGATGGTTTCAATATCTCTTATAGGGTCGATAGAACCGTCTACATGAACTACGTTAGTATCTTCAAAACATCTCACTACATGAACTATAGCGTCTACCTCTCTTATATTGGATAAAAACTTATTACCAAGTCCTTCGCCTTTGCTGGCGCCTTTTACTAATCCGGCGATATCAACAAACTCTATAACTGCAGGTATAGTTTTTTTAGAATCATATAATTTAGTTAATTCATCAAGTCTTGGGTCTGGGACTGTAACGATACCTATATTAGGGTCAATAGTACAGAATGGATAGTTAGCAGATTCTGCTCCAGCCTTAGTTAATGAATTGAATAACGTACTCTTACCAACGTTTGGTAATCCTACAATTCCTAATTTCATTGGTCGTCTTCCTTCCTAATTAATAATATTATTCTTTACTGCTGTTATTATAAATATTATCTAGCAGTATTGTCAACTATATATATTAAAATTAATCATCTATATATACAAACAAAAACCTAGGTTATTAACCTAGGAATTATATATAAGCTATTTTCTATTCATTGCAAGTCCAATTAACCAACCTTGAATAAAACAAAAGATAGCGATAATAATGGAAGTTTTTTTGATATCAAATTCCATTATGCTTTTTTCCTGAGATTGCTGTTGTACTTGTTTTTCGCCTACTCTATGATGTGGTCTTCTATGATTAGGTCTATTCATTATAGTTCCTCCTTTATTTCATCTAATATATGTTCTTATATTATAATTATATATTAGTATAACACAATATGATAAAATTAATCAATAATATATATTTAACTGCTTTATTAAGTTAATATACTACAATAACACTGATATATAGTTAATGTCCAAGAGGTTTCTGTCTGTATATGTCGTATAAAAAATTGTTATGGTAAATGTGGACGAAAAGTTTGCATTTTCTAAGAATATACTATATTATATTTGTAATATGATTTTTTATGGAGGAATGAAAAAATGAATTTAGCACCAGACATAATTTTTCCCAATCTAGGTATAGAGATAAATAGTATCGACCCGGTTGCATTTAGCCTATTTGGTCTAGATGTATATTGGTATGGTTTGATAATCGGATTTGGGATACTTGCAGGATTATTTGTTGCAATTCAATTAGGCAAGAGAAATGGTATAGATGAAGCCTTATATCCTGATTTTTTAATCTATGCACTTATCGTATCAGTAGTTTCAGCTAGATTGTTTTACGTTATATTTTCATGGGATGAATATAAAGATAATCTAGTAAAGATATTTGCATTCAGAGAAGGCGGACTAGCTATCTATGGAGGAATCATTGGAGCAGTAATAACTCTAATCATATTTTCAAAGCGTAAAAAAGTTGATTTCTGGAATTTTGCAGATACTGCAGCTCCAGGCCTGATACTTGGACAAATTATTGGTAGATGGGGTAATTTCGTCAATATGGAAGCATTTGGCGGTTACACCGAGAATCATCTGGCTATGATGTTGAAAACTACTAAGGCTAAGTATATTCCTGCACAACTACTTGATAAAATCAAAACGGTAAACGGTGTGGAGTATATACAAGTCCAACCAACATTTTTATATGAATCACTATGGAATTTAGGTGTTTTAGTTCTATTGTTAATTTATTTCAAAAGAAGAAAATTCAACGGAGAAATATTTGCACTATATCTTTTGGGATATGGTTTAGGAAGAGTTTGGATTGAAGGTCTAAGAACAGATCAATTAATAATTGGTGGTTCGGGTATTCCAGTTTCACAATTACTTGCAGGGGTCCTTATAGTTGTGTCATTAGTGTTTATAATAATCATGAGGAGGAAGAGAACAAGATAGAAAACGAATGCTACAAATATTGAAAGAAGCTTAAAAGCTAAGGGGAATGAGAAATGCAGAATTACAATATTGAGCAGCTAAGGGAAATTCTTGACGAAATGATCGCTTGCAAAGCTGATCAGCAAGAAATTTATAGAGTCAGTGTTGAACTCGACAAACTTATTGAAAGTTATTATGTTAAAGCAAATATGACAGAAAAACAGTACAGTAAAATAAATAATTAACTTTCCTTGAAAATAAAGAAAATGGGCATTAGTACTTATGAATTAAGGGAAGTGAGAGTTAATTACTATAGGTGTACAGAAATAGTTTGAATTGTAAATTTAAATAAAAATTTGTATAAAATAAATAGAAATAATATACAAAAACTATAAAAAATAATTAAATGCATTCGTTTTAAATAGTAGTAGCATTGTAAAAGTAGTAATAATGTATAAAAATCTAATAAAAATTTATATAAAATAACAGATTAGTTGTATTGGTCTGTTATTTTTTTTTGTCTAAATACTTGAAAAACTCTCTCATATATACTATTATATGGATATAGGTGGTAGAAAGTGGTAGTGAGTGGTAGAAAGTGGATGATGGTCTAACTATCTGGGGAATTGCAGGTGAATGCTATGTTTATAGGCGAATATAAACATTCGATTGATGATAAAGGAAGATTAATAGTACCTGCAAAATTCAGGGCTCTACTAGGCGAGACTTTTTACCTAACCAAAGGATTCGATAATTGTTTGATGGTATATACAGAAGAGGAATGGAATAAATTTATCGAGAAGTTGAATAATAATCCTATGAAGAAAAAGGATGCAAGAAGAATACAAAGATTCTTTATTGCTTCAGCTAATGAATGTAATCTGGACAAGCAGGGAAGAATATTGATACCATCACACCTTAGAGAATATTCAGTGCTTGAAAAAGAAGTCATACTGATTGGTGTTTCCAATAGGGTAGAGATTTGGTCTAAAGAGAATTGGGAAGATTATAATGCTGATGACGATATTGATATAAGCGAATTAGCAGAAGACATGGAAGACCTAGACATATAGTTTAATAGACATAAATAGAAAGAAGGAGTAAAAAATGGCATTTCAACATAAGTCAGTACTATTAGAAGAATGTATAGAAGGACTTAACATTAAGCCAAATGGTATCTATATTGATGGAACTCTTGGTGGAGCAGGACATTCTTATGAAATATGTAAAAAACTTAATAAAGACGGATTGCTAATAGGTATTGACCAAGATGAAAATGCTATTGATGCAAGTACGAAAAAGCTAGCAGAATATAAAGGTATTGTTAAAATTCATCGTGCTAATTTTTCAGAATTTGAATCAGTCCTTAATGAAGAAGAGATTCCAAAAGTAGATGGTATCTTATTGGACCTTGGTGTTTCATCACATCAGCTTGATACTGCGGAAAGAGGATTTTCATATATGAAGGAAGCACCTCTTGATATGCGTATGGATACAAGACAAACAACTACAGCAGCTGATATTGTAAACAACTATGATGAGGAAGAATTATATAAAGTAATCAGAACATATGGAGAAGAGAAATGGGCTTCTAGAATTGTCAAAAACATAGCAGCAGCTAGACAAGAGAAACCTATAGAGACTACATTAGAGTTAGTTGATATCATTAGAAAATCAATACCTAACAAAGCTATGCAAAAAGGTGGACATCCTGCCAAGAGAACATTTCAAGCTATTAGGATTGAATTAAATGAAGAATTGAATGTATTGAAAGATACATTGAATGATATGATAGATAGACTTAATGATGGAGGAAGATTATGTATTATAACATTTCATTCATTAGAAGATAGAATTGTTAAAAGAGCATTTAAGGATAATTTTGATCCTTGTACATGCCCTCCAGATTTTCCTATATGTGTGTGCAACAAAAAATCAAAAGGTAAGATAATAACTAGAAAACCAATTATAGCTACTGAAGAAGAATTAAGTAGCAATAGCCGATCTAAAAGTGCTAAGCTTAGAATATTTGAGAAAGTTGAGGTGAAGTAGATGAGCAAAAAACAACATTATAATACTGATAATCAATTCTATGTGATAGGGAATAATGCAGCCAAATTAGATAGAGATTACAATGCTTATAACAGAGATTCAATCAATGAAAATAATTTGAATGAAGTTAGAAGGAATAAGGCGCAGAGAAGAGTTGTCAAGAGATACAAATATAAGTTGAAATTTTCACTTATACTATGTCTTACCATGGTTATGTGCTTAATAATGATAAAAACACAATTTACCGTATCAGATAGATGTGATAATATTGCAACGTTAGAAAATAGACTCAACAATCTCAAGAAGAACAATAAATTAATTGAAGAAAGTATCAATACTAATATTGACCTTAATAAAATATATGAAGTAGCAACCACTAAGCTTGGCATGGTAGTACCTAGTAAAAACCAAATAAATAGATTAGATGTGGCACAGAATAGTTATACAGAACAATTGACTGATATAACACAACCAACCCAACAGAATAATGATTTTAACAATATCGTAAGTTTTATTCTAACAAAGGGAAGGTGATTTCATTGAATAACACGAAAGATTATACATACAAAGCGAAAAGGAATCTAGTTTTCCTTTTCTTTATTTTTATTACATGTATTCTTTTATTATGTTTTCGAGTATATTCCATAGTTAATGCAGAAAGCTTGAATTATAAGAAACGTGTATTGTCTCAACAAGTTAACAATAGTGTCAGGTATAATAATCTGCTAGAACCTAAGAGAGGGACAATATATGATAGAAACGGTAGAGTTTTTGCAGAGAGTAAAAAAGTATATGATTTGATTTTTGACCCAGGAGTATTAGCTAAATGTGATGAAGAAGATATAGATGAGACTATTAATTTTTTAGTTAATACTTATGATTTTAAAGAGATGGATCTCAAGGATTTATTGAAAAATAGAGCTTTCAGTAATTATGAGGTTTTAGCCTCTAATCTTAATTATAGTGAAATTGAAAATGAATTTGATGATATAAGAAAAAGGAAATATAAAGGACTTCATCTAAAGGAAGTTTATAAGAGATTATATCCTAACAATAATATGCTATGTGACGTATTAGGATTCGTGGATAAGGGTAATCAAGGTAGATGGGGTGTTGAAGAGACTTATGGTAATGATCTGAGAGGAGAAGAAGGTAGAGAATTTGGCGTTATCAATGATGGTAATTACATAGAAAATAAATACATAGAACCTAAAAATGGTAATGATGTAGTACTTACCATAGACCAAACTATTCAATATTATGTAGAAGAAGCTATAAAGGCTAACTTGGAAAGTAATCCTAAAAATGTATATGTAGTTGCTACTAATCCGCAAAATGGAGAAGTACTTGCTATGGCTAGTTACCCTGATTATAACTTGAATGATCCTTATGATTTGACTGCATATTTTACTGAAGAAGAAATTAAGAATATGCCTCTAGAAAAAAGAACGGAATTCCTTTATGGATTATGGCGTAATTTTAACATTAGTGATACTTATGAACCGGGTTCAACTTTCAAACCATTTGTGGCTGCAGCAGCTATAGAAGAAAAGAAAGTGAATCTATTTGAAACATTTCATTGTAGTGGTAGTAAAAAACTTTACGGGCATAGTATTTCATGTTGGAAATCTGAAGGACATGGAGATTTGACGGTTGTAGGGGCACTAGAAAATTCTTGTAATGTAGCTTTTATGGATATAGGAGCGAAGATAGGTAAAGACATATTTTATGAATATCAGCAGTTATTCGGATTAGGAACAAGAACTAACATTGATTTAATAGGTGAGGGAGATCCAGAATACTATGAATTGGATGGACTCGGACCTGTTCAACTAGCTACTTGTTCTTTTGGACAAGGTTTCACTATAACTCCACTTCAATTAATAACATCTTTTGGTTCATTGATTAATGGTGGATATTTATATGAACCTCATATGATGAAAAAGATTGTCAATGAAAATGGTAATGTTGTAAAAGCAAATGATGCTAAACAAGTGAGACAAGTCATATCATCAAAAACAGCTCAGACCATAAAAGAAGCTTTGCATTCTGTTGTTGAGAATGGTACAGGTAAGAGAGTTGCTATTGAAGGATATGATATTGGAGGTAAAACAGGTACAGCAGAAAAATTACCTAGATCAGCAGAAAAATTTATGGTATCTTTTCTAGGGTTTGCACCAGTGGATAATCCAAAGATAGCGTTATTGGTAATTGTAGATGAACCTGAATCACCAAGACCAACAAGTATATTTGCACAGAACATTTTTAAGAGCATAATGGAAAAGACACTTCCATATATGAATATCTATCCTCGTATAGAAGGTGAGAAACAAGGAAATAGTACAGTAGATAAACCAAAAGTCAATGCTGATACAACTACTGATAAGAAGACCGAAGAAAATATTGAACCCGAGATATAAGAATCGGCTTATATTAATTATTAAGTTTCCTTTAAATTAAGCATAACATTTATGAAAACTCATAGAATTATATAAAAGTTAATGTTATGGTGAAATAATGTTTAGAACAAAAACACATAATAGAAAAAGAACGTTTTTTATATGTTCCGTCTATGTTTTGCTACTTTTCATATTATGTTTTCGTGTTGGTTATATAATGATATGCAGGGCTGATTTTTTACAGGAAAAAGCAGAAGAACTTCATAACAGAGAACGAGTCATAAAAGCTGAACGTGGTAGTATACTTGATAGAAATGGTATACCTATTGCAGTAAATAAATCTGTCACATGTGTTTCTGTTATACATAACCAGATCACTGATAAGGAAAAAGTTATAGAAGTTCTATGTGACAAATTAGAAATGGATTATGATTTAGTTAAGAAAAAAGTTGAAAATAAAGTAGCTCTTGAAAGAATTAAGATGAACGTAGAAAAAGAGGTTGCAGATGAGATAAGAGAGTATGACTTGAATGGAATCATCATTGATGAAGATTACAAAAGAATCTACCCGTTTTCAACTCTAGGTTCTCATGTAATAGGTTTTGTTGGAAAGGATAATCAAGGAATCATTGGTCTTGAAGTAAAATATGATAAATACTTAAAAGGCGAAGTAGGTATGATATTAACAAGGACCAATGCAAAAGGTATTGAAATTGAAAACTTAGCAGAAAGCAGAAAAGACCCAGTAGCAGGGTATCATTTGGTTACAAGTATGGATGTTAACATTCAGAAATATGCAGAACAAGCACTTGAAAAAGTGCTTATATCCAAGAATGCTAATAGAGGCTCTATCATAGTAATGAATCCTCAAAACGGAGAGATATATGCTATGGCCAATAAACCGGACTTTAATCTTAATGAACCTTTCGATCTTGGGGATTTACAAATAGAATCAAGTGAAGAACAACAAAAAATACTCAATCAAATATGGCGAAATTATTGTATTAACGATACTTATGAACCAGGTTCCACTTTTAAGGTGGTTACTGCTTCGGCAGGGTTGGAAGAAAAAGTAGTTAAACTTGACGATACTTTTTTCTGTCCTGGTTATAGTATTGTCGCTGATAGACGAATAAGATGTCATAAGGCAGGAGGACATGGTTCAGAGACTTTTGTTCAAGGTGTTCAGAATTCCTGTAACCCAGTTTTTATGGCTGTAGCTGAGAGACTGGGAGTAGATAAGTTCCTCAAGTATTTTGACAAATTTGGCTTGTTGACCAAGACAGGAATTGATTTACCAGGTGAAGCGGTAAGTATAATGCATAAAAAGGCTAATATAGGACCTGTAGAGCTTGCTACCATGTCATTTGGTCAATCTTTTCAGATAACCCCATTGCAGCTTGTCAGAGCAGGTTCGGCAGTAGTTAATGGAGGGAAACTCATAACTCCTCATTTTGGTGTAGAGATTCTTAATCAAGATGGAGAACCTATTGAAACCTTGAAATATGACAACTCGAAAACAGCTATCAGTAAGGAAACATCAGATACCATGGCTAATCTATTAGAAAGTGTTGTTTCAGAAGGTACAGGTAGAAGATGTTATGTTCCCGGTTACAAAGTTGGAGGCAAAACAGCTACATCAGAAAAACTTCCTAGAAGCAGTAACAAATATATATCTTCTTTCTTAGGATTTGCACCAGCAGATAATCCACAGGTCATTGCTCTTGTATTAGTTGATGAACCAGAAGGAATATATTATGGAGGTACTGTCGCAGCTCCTGTAATTAGAGAATTATATGAAAATATTTTACCATATATGGGCATTAATCCAAAATATGTCCAAAGAGATTTTGATGAATTCAAAGTTGGAGAGATTACTATACCTGATTTATTAGGGGAAAATATAGATGAAGCAAAAAAAATACTAAAAGATATAGAATTAGAGATAGTAAATATTGGTAATGGTGAAACTATAACAGAGCAGTTTCCGTTACCAAATGATAAAGTTAATAGAGACAGTAAATTAATACTCTTTGCAGATTAAAAAAATTATGGTAATATTAATGGTAAATTATAGTTTTGGGAATTACATAATAGGCATTATATAATTCTCTCAGTTTGGAGGAGATAGTTTGAAATTACAAGGACTGTTAAAGAATATAGATTATGAAGTTTTACAAGGAAATGAAGATATCAATATATCAAATATACAATATGATTCAAGAAAAGTGACTGATGCCAGTCTATTCGTTTGCATAAAAGGTTTTAAGGTAGATGGACATAATTATGCAAAGAGTGCAGTATCAAAAGGTGCAAAAGCTATTTTGGTAGAAGATGATATTGAAGGAATTGATAAGGATATTGCTATACTTAAAGTTGGTGACACAAGAAAAGCTATAGCATATATTGCTGAAAGATATTATAATCATCCATCCAATAAGTTTAGGCTGATTGGTGTTACTGGTACTAATGGAAAAACATCAATTACTTATCTTACAAAGAGTATTATTGAGGAATTCAATAAAAAAACTGGAATTATTGGTACAATTGAGAATAGAATAGGAGATGAAGTTCTTAAGGCTAGTAGGACTACACCTGAATCACTTGATCTACAAGAATTATTCTATAATATGGTTCAGGAAAATGTTAATGCTGTAGTAATGGAAGTATCATCTCACTCACTTGCTCTTCATCGAGTAGACGCGTGCAAATTTGACGTAGGTATATACACCAATCTTACTTTAGATCACCTAGATTTTCATAAGACAATGGAAAATTACAGAGATGCCAAGTTAAAATTATTCAAAATGTGTGATACAGGAGTAATAAATATAGATGACAAATATGGACCATACATGATGGAGAATGGCACATGCAAAAGATATCTTACTTATGGTATTGAAAATGATGAAGCAGACTTGAATGCTACCCAGTTGAGTATTGACCTAGGTGGAGTTACTTTCAATGTGGTCTATGAAGGGAATTCATATAAGATAACTCTTAATACACCTGGAAAATTCAGCGTTTATAATGCGTTAGCAGCTATGGGAGCTTGTTTGGCTCTAAATGTACCTATGGATGTAGTTATAAATGGACTTGAAAAGAATAAAGGGATCAGAGGGAGATTTCAGTCTTTCACAAGCAGTAAAGGCTATACAGTAATTGTTGATTATGCTCATGCACCTGATGGATTGCTTAATGTATTACAATCCATGAAAGAATTTTCAAAAGCTAGAATTATTACTGTATTCGGCTGTGGTGGAGATAGAGATACCAGTAAACGACCTATAATGGGTGAAATCGCTGGTAATAATTCCGATTATTGTGTAATAACTTCTGATAATCCAAGAACTGAAGATCCAGTTTCTATTATTGATGAAGTTGAAATAGGCATTAAAAAGACTGATTGCGAATATGTTAAAGTAGCTGATAGATTAAAAGGTATACACACAGCCCTTTCTATGGCAAAAGAAGGAGATTTAATCCTTATAGCGGGCAAGGGTCATGAAGATTACCAAATACTTCATGATAAAGTGATTCATTTTGATGATGCTGAAGTAGTATTGAATTATTTTATGACAGAAGAATAATTGCCTAAGAAAGGAAATGATTTTTTAATGAAACAAGTAGATATAGAGACAATTGCTGAAGTAGTCAAAGGGAGTATTATAGGTAAAGAACTATTACAGCAACATATTGAATATAATAATGTCTCCATTAATTCAAGAACCATACAAAAAAACGATATATTTATACCTATAAAGGGAGATAACTTTGACGGTCATGATTTTATATTAGGGGCATATGAAAAAGGTGCTATAATATGTTTTACGGAAGATAAAGCAAAGATACCTTCTGATTGCTTAGGGTTATTGGTAGATGATACTGGGCAAGCTCTAAAAGATTTTGCCAAGTATTACCTTTCTATGTTTGAAATACCTGTTATAGCTGTAACAGGCAGTGTTGGAAAAACCAGCTGCAAAGAAATGATTGGGTCTGTTCTGAGTGCTAAGTATCTTGTTCATAAGACTAGCGGGAATTTTAACAACGAGATAGGGCTTCCTCTGACTATATTCAAGTTAGAAGAAAAACATCAAGTAGTTATTCTTGAAATGGGTATGAACCATTATGGTGAACTTCATAGACTCAGTGAGATTGCTAATCCAGATATAGCTGTAATTACCAACATTGGTGAAGCACATATTGAATACTTTGGTACGAAAGACAACATTCTGAAGGCTAAGAGTGAAATACTGGATTTCCTTAAGGAAGATGGTCTAGTAATATTAAATGGTGATGATCCTTATCTTAGAAAACTCAAGGATAGAATATCATTCAAGACACTTACTTTTGGTTTTGATGACAGTAATGATTTTTATATAGATGAATATAAAATATTAGGTTGGGATGGACTGGAAGGTACAGTAAAAGAAGATAACAGAGAGTTTGATATCAGAATAAATACACTTGGTAAACATATGTTGTATAATATATTACCAGGGATTATAATTGGGAATCATCTAAATATGACTGTAAGTGAAGTTGAACAAGGTGCCTGCAATTATAAACCTTATAAGATGAGAATGGATAAAATTATTCTTGATAATGATATAGTAGTGATTAACGATGCTTATAATGCTAGTGTTGACTCTATGAAGTCTGCTCTTGAGACATTGGCTAACTTAGATACTAATGGCAGAAAAGTTGCTATTCTAGGTGATATGTTCGAGATGGGAGAAAGGTCTAGGGACGCTCATAGCAGAATAGGAGAAGAAGCAGCTGATAAAAATATTGATTTGCTCATATGTGTAGGTAAAGATGCCAAATATATCTTTGATAGTGCTGCTACTCATGGAATGGATAAAGATAAAATATTATATTATAGTGCAAAAGAAAATCTAATAGGTGATATTAATAATTTGGTTAACAGCAAAGACACAATTATAATAAAAGCATCTAGAGGAATGCATCTTGAAAAGATAGTAGAAAAATTAAAATCATTATAAATAAAAGTTGAAACGAAAGTTGAGAAATTTAAAGAGGTGGAACTTATGACAAATACATCCTATATAATACCAGTACTGATTTCATTTTTTATAAGTGTGGTGCTGTGTCCAATTGTTATCCCGTTTTTGGCTAGACTGAAATTCGGTCAATTCGTGAGGGACGATGGACCAAGAACTCATTTGAAGAAAGCGGGAACACCTACTATGGGTGGTGTAGTTATACTGGCAGGTATACTTTTGACATCATTGATTTATGTTGGAAGCAATACTGATATTATACCTATACTATTCATAACAGTAAGTTTTGGTATTATAGGATTTCTAGATGATTTTATTAAAGTAGTTATGAAACGTTCTCTAGGATTAAAAGCGTATCAAAAAATTATAGCACAGTTAATAATAACTGGATTATACTGCTATTACATGTTTAATGTAGCATCACTAGGTACAGAGGTTTATGTTCCTTTTACAGGAGGATTAGCAATTGACCTTGGATGGGCTTATATACCATTAATATTCATTATTATGATTGGTACAGTAAACAGCGTTAACCTTACAGATGGATTAGACGGTTTGGCTTCTGGTGTAACTGTATTGGTTGCTACATTTTTTACAGTAGTAAGCGTTGGAATAAAAAGCGAGATTACACCTATTACATGTGCTGCTGTAGGTAGTTTACTAGGGTTCCTATTATTCAATACTTACCCTGCTAAAGTATTTATGGGAGATACAGGATCTCTTGCTTTAGGTGGATTTGTCGCTGCTACAGCCATATACTTGAAAATGCCTATATTTTTATTGATAGTAGGGTTAATTTATGTTGTTGAAGCTTTATCAGTTATGATTCAAGTATTTTATTTTAAACTTACTAAAAAAAGATTCTTTAAAATGGCGCCTATACATCATCATTTTGAATTATCTGGATGGAATGAGACAAAAGTTGTTGTGGTTTTCTGTATAATTACAGCAATCTTAAGTCTAATAGGACTATTAGCTTTTAATGGATTTTTTTAGGATGAAGGAGTGCTGCTAGAATGGAATTAAAGGATAAGAATATACTTGTTATAGGAATGGCATTAAGTGGTATAAGTGCAGCTAAACTATGCTTAGAAAAAAAAGCTGATGTCACAGTATATGATGGAAAAAGCAAGGAACAATTAATAGACAGTATAAAATTATTTGATGGAAAAGAACCAAGATTTGTTTTTGGAGAGTTTGATTACAGTATTTTAGATAATATCTCGCTGGTAATCGTAAGTCCTGGCGTACCTCTTGATCTTCCTTTCATGAAGAAGATTTTTGAATTAGGTATACCTGTTTGGAGTGAAATAGAATTATCTTATAGATTTTGTGATGCTCCTATAGTAGCTATTACTGGAACTAATGGAAAAACAACTACTACAACTCTTGTTGGTGAAATAATGGAAACTTATTATAATAATACTTTTGTTGTTGGTAATATTGGTATTCCTTTTTCCCAGATAATTGATAAAACGGACAAAGATTCAAAAATAGTAGCTGAAATAAGTAGTTTTCAGCTTGAGACAATACATGAGTTTGCTCCAAGAGTAAGTGCAATATTGAATATAACTCCAGATCATCTTAATAGACATAAAACATATGATAATTACATTAACGCAAAACTTAGAATCTCTGAGAATCAATCAAAAGACGATTACTGCATTATTAATTATGATAATGAAATATGTAGAGGGTTGGATGATAGAATTCCATGTAATGTCATATTTTTTAGCAGATCTAAAATAGATGCTAAAGGAGTCTATTTGAAAGATGGTTATGTATGTACTAATGTTCATGGAGCAGAAGAAAGAGTCATAGATATAAATAAACTAGGTGAACACAATGTTGAAAACATTATGGCAGCAGTAGCGATTACAATATGTATGCAGGTTCCTACTGATGTGATTAGTAAAGTAATAGAGAATTTTAGAGGAGTTGCCCATAGAGTTGAATATGTAACCACTGTTGAAGGTGCTAAGTATTTCAATGATTCCAAGGCAACAAATGAAGACGCAGCCATTAATGGAATAAAATCAATGAAAAGTAATACAATATTAATTGGTGGCGGTATGGATAAAGGTGGAAGTTACGATAGCTGGATACAAGCATTCGATAATAAAGTAAAAGGTTTGATTCTATTTGGTGAGACAGCATACAAGATTGAGGATGCTGCTAGAGCGAATGGATTTGAATCAATATATCAAGTAGATAACCTGAAAGAGGCAGTAGATAAGGCATATACTTTAGCTGAAAGTGGAGACAATGTTTTGTTATCACCTGCATGTGCAAGCTGGGATATGTTCAAAAACTTTGAAGAAAGAGGTAATTTATTCAAGCAATATGTAAGTGAATTAGATAAGCAATAGGGAGGGGTTATGTTGCATGAAAAAACAATCAAGAGACATCGTAAGAAGCGGTCGCTTTTAAAGAAGAAAAAAAATCAGACAGATTTTACTCTTGTTGCAATAGTGGTTATTCTTATTGTTTTTGGTATCATTATGATATATAGCTCTAGTTATTATTATAGTATTGATATGTACAATGACAGTACTCATTACCTTAAGAAGCAGATTGTATGGGGTGTTCTAGGAATTGTTGTAATGATGATTGTATCAAGAATAGACTTTCATATATTTAATAGGTTTGCTTTGTTAATTTACATAATGTCTCTAGGTTTTTTGGTTCTGGTATTACTTGTTGGTAAAGAAATAAAAGGGGCTAAGAGATGGTTGATTATTGGACCTGTCAATTTCCAGCCTTCTGAGTTTGCCAAGTTGATGATTATTATTGTTATTGCTTATATTGCATCGAAAATGGTTAGTCACTTAGATAAATATAGATTGATGATGTTCATATTATTTATTATAGGAATTCCAACAGCGTTGGTTGGTGCAACCAACATGAGTACTGCTATTGTAGTTTTCGCAATAGGTGTGGCTATTTTATTTGTGGCAGTACCCAAAGTCTACAAACTGATGTTGATTACTGCTCTGCCCGGTGCTGTCGGTGGTGTACTTGGAATACTACTGGCTGGTTATAGAGCAGATAGAGTTAAGATATGGCTTGAAGGACCATGGACAGATCCACTTGGAAAAGGATATCAGACTATCCAATCCTTATATGCTATAGGTACAGGTGGTTTATTTGGTACCGGGTTAGGTCAAAGTATGCAAAAAAGAGGTTTCATCCCTGAGGCACATAACGATATCATATTTTCAATAGTATGCGAAGAATTAGGTTTATTCGGAGCTTTGGCGCTTATCATTTTATTTATCTTACTTATATGGAGATGTATGGTAATAGCTAGTAATTGTTCTGATCTTAATAGTTTGCTTATTGTTGTTGGTGTTATGGCACAGATTGGATTACAAGTAATAATTAATATCGCAGTAGTTACTAATTCAATACCTGCAACAGGTATGCCGCTGCCATTCATTAGTTATGGAGGTTCTTCATTACTATTTCTTATGGTTGAGATAGGAATGGTGCTTGGTATAGCTAGAAGATCAAAGATTAGTAAGGCGGGATAGAAAATACATAAAACAACCCGTACGTTACAATGATTAATCATTTATTATTATAATAATTTTATGTTGCTGTAATTGATTAAGGGATAAGTTATATAGTAACATAAAAGGATTAAATGAATACTATGAATTATATAGAATTGCTATTTGTGCGGAGGTCGCAGTACATGGGTAAATATATTATAGAAGGCGGATACAGTCTAAGTGGCGAAATAAAAGTGCAAGGGTCAAAGAATGCAGTTCTCCCATTACTTGCAGCTACTGTTTTAAATGAAGGGAAGACATATTTTCATAACTGTCCAAAAATATTAGATGTCTATAATATGCTAAATATATTAACTTCCATAGGGTGTACTATTGAATGGGATGGCGATGTATTGATAATCGACTCTTCCGATATAACAACTCATATAATACCAGAAAAATATGTTCAGATGATGAGATCTTCCATTATCCTATTAGGTTCTGTTCTTGGAAGATTAAAAACTGTGAAGATATCTTTCCCAGGTGGTTGTTCTATTGGAACTCGTCCAATTGATTTGCACTTGAAAGCTTTAAAGCAGATGAATGTAGATATAAAAGATAGGCATGGATTTATTGAATGTAGTACTAACGAAATAATTGGCAATAAGGTTAGTCTTGATTATCCAAGTGTTGGAGCTACTGAAAATATAATGTTGACAGCAGTACTCTCAGAAGGAATTACAACTATTAATAATGCTGCTAAAGAACCTGAAATAGTAGAATTACAAGAATTTTTATGTGAAATGGGAGCTAAGATAGAAGGGGCAGGAACAGATACAATTACCATAAAAGGTGTTAATAAGTTAAAATCAGTTGAATATAGGATAATGCCAGATAGAATAGTAGCAGGTACTTACATGTGTGCAGTTGCAGCTGCTGGAGGAGAAGTCCTACTGAAAGACGTATGTAAAGAACATCTAAACTCAACAATAACTAAAATTAATGAGATGGGATGTTTTACAAAAGAATTTGAAGATAGTATATTAATAAAAGCGCCTGAAAGACTAAAGTCGCTTGATCTCATAAGAACACAACCTTATCCGGGTTTTCCTACTGATATGCAAGCCCAGTTAATGAGTTGTCTTGTTACAGCTGACGGAACAAGTATCATAGCTGAAACAATATTTGAATCAAGGTATAAACATGTTGCAGAATTAGTCAGAATGGGTGCAGATATTATTATAGATGGAAGAATAGCAGTATTAAAGGGAGTTAACAGATTAAACGGAGCAGAAGTTTTTGCGGAAGATTTACGAGGTGGTGCAGCATTAGTACTAGCAGGCCTAGGAGCAGAAGGTAAAACTATTGTTAATAATGCTAGTCATATTTTAAGAGGATACGAGAATTTGGAAAAAGATTTAAGCTTGTTGGGAGCCAAGATAAAATACTCTTCAGATTAAAGGTGATAATATGTCTAATGTTATTTCGATGGAAAAAGTTAGAAAGCGTAAAAATAAAACAGGTAAATTTGTCTTATTAATAATTTGCTTAGTATTTATCCTAGTTATTTTTGCCTTTCAACTTATTAATGTAAATATCATTACTGTTATAGGAAATAAAATATATAGTGAAGAGAAAATAAAAAATATAGTAGGTATTCATGAGAAGACAAATCTATTTGTATATAAGTTAGCTTCTAAAGAATTGAATTTGGAAGAATATCCATATATCGAGAATATAGATATTAAGTACCGTTCTTTTAACAATGTAGATATTGTGGTAAATGAAAAAAGTGTAATATCCTATATTCCATATATGGGTAAATATCTATGTCTTAGTAAAGACGGTACTGTTATTGATTATACAAATGATTTGCAGGTTAATATACCTATTGTGCACGGGCTATCTTTTAACCATTTTGTAATTGGGGACAAGCTATTTACAGATGATACTGACATTTTTAAATCTATTTTAGAAATTTCACATAAAATGAAAAAATTTGATTTCAAAATAGATTATATAGATTTTAATTATAATGACCCAGAACAAATTATAATAAAAATCGACAAAATATCTATATCAATCGGCAACATAAATGACATTAATAGGAAATTTGAACTATTAAAGGACTTAATAGGCAAATTGCCTGAAGGTGTGGATGGAACAATTAACTTAACTGACGCAGATAAAAGAAATATAATATTTACTCCCTATAATAGTAAATAATGACTAGGTTTGTATAAGCAAAAACTTAAATTAATTTTATTTTTACTTAAAGATGAAAAAAAAATAATGAAAATTTCAATTTTTATATTGATTAATTTTCCAAAAAAATATATTATTATGTGTAAGAGATTATGTCAATAAAATCGCTTAAATGCATATAGATTAAGAAAGATTTGTTAGGAGGAACTACTTTGCTTGAAATTAAGATGAATGAAAAGGCAAGTGTGGCAAAGATTGTTGTCATTGGAGTAGGCGGAGGTGGAAATAACGCTGTTAATAGAATGATAGAAGATAGATTGAACGGTGTTGAGTTTATAGCTGTCAATACAGATGTACAAGCTCTACAATGTTCAAAAGCTTCTGTTAAAATTCAAATAGGTGAAAAACTCACTAGAGGCCTAGGAGCTGGAGCTAATCCAGAAGTTGGTTTAAAAGCTGCTGAAGAGAGCAAAGAAGAACTATCTGAAGCTATTAAAGGCGCAGATATGGTTTTTGTAACTGCCGGTATGGGCGGTGGTACTGGTACTGGTGCAGCCCCTGTAATTACTAACATTTCTAAAGAGATGGGGATTCTTACAGTTGGTGTTGTAACAAAACCTTTTGATTTTGAAGGCAGAGTTAGAATGAAAAATGCAGAGGCAGGTATAACTGCATTAAAGAAATCAGTGGATACATTAATTGTCATACCTAATCAAAAATTATTATCTATCATTGATAGAAGAACAACTGTAAAAGATGCTTTCAAGAAAGCTGACGAAATATTACAACAAGGTGTACAAGGTATTTCTGATTTGATTTATACACCAGGTATAATTAACCTTGACTTTGCTGATGTAGAAACTGTAATGTCCAATAAAGGTATTGCACATATCGGTATTGGAAAAGCTAAAGGTGATAATAAATCTGAGGAAGCTGCACAAATGGCTATTTCAAGTCCATTGCTTGAAACAACTATTGATGGAGCGAAACACATACTTATTAACATTAGTGGTGATTCAAATATGTCCATGTTCGAAGCTAATGATGCAATTCAATTAATACAGGAAGCTACAGGAAATGATTCAAATATAATCTATGGTCAGATTATTGATGATTCTCTCGAGGATGAGTTGGTAGTTACTGTAATTGCAACTGGCTTTGAAGCACCTATTTCAGAGAGTAGAACTGATACAAGTAGTAATATTAGTTCTAAAACAAGTGAAATGGTTAGTGCTACTACTGAGCCAGAACAAAAAGTTCAGACAGATATACATATTGATGAAAAACCTATAGATATTCCACCATTTTTACAAAGAAAAAGAAATAGATAATATTTTTAAGTGAGAGGTTATTCCTTCGGGAGTAGCCTCTTTATTTTTTGTATAAATATTTATTGTTGAAAAATATAAGAAAAAAAACAGAATTCATTTATTGTTTTTGACAAATTATTCCAATTAGCCATGCTATAATTAGCATAGCTTAAATAATATGTGAATAAAATATACTATAGTATTCATATAACAAAACCAAGAAAGCCTTGATTTATCACAAATTTGTAAAGGAGGGGGGGCGTGTATTTAGAAGTTTATATTGACATAGTCTTCATTATTAATTTGATAATGGACTATATTATACTCTGGATAGTTAAAATTCTGACTAAGAAAAATACCAAGAAGATTAGGTTATTTATTGGTGCTATGGTTGGAGCATTAATGATGTGTATCATAGTCATACTTCCTTATGATAGTTATTTTTTCAATGTTATCGTAGGATATTTGTTAACTAGTATATTATTGATATACATATCATTTAGACCTAAAAGATTAAGCGAATTTGTTAAATTAACAATTATTATGTATTTAAGCGCAATCATGCTTGGCGGTTTAATGTTTGCATTATATTACTATTCATTTATTGGAGTTGCTGTAAGCAAAGTAATAAATGGTACATACAATATGAATTTGAGAGTAGGACTATTTGTAATTTTTGGAATAATTGCAATTATCATATTTAGAATCGTTAGAAAAGTAATGTCTAGTACAATTAGAGCAAATAAAAATTTATTTGGACTTGAAATCTATATTGATGATTCTAAGATTAAGGTTAATGGCTTATTGGATACAGGTAATAATCTATATGATCCAATAACAAAAAATCCTGTTCTTATTGCAGAAAGTGAACTATTAAAAGATTTACTAAAAAAAGATTGTTATGATAAGTTGCTGAATATGTCAGGTGATTTATATAACATATCTAATTTTACTGATTTTGGTGAAAACAGTAATTTGAAATTAAGGCTTATTCCATTTTCCTCACTTGGGAATGAAAATGGAATGTTACTAGGAATTGTTGCGGATAATATATGTATTAACCTTGGTGATGAAACAAAAGATTATAGAGATGTGGTGATTGCTGTTTATGATAAAAAGCTTTCAAATGACAACAGTTACCAAGTCCTTATACATCCCGAATTAATTAGTGTACATTAGAGTATTATTGATTTTACAAGAAAATGTGGTAGAACACAAAAAAATAACATAAAAGCTAAGGAAAATATCTTTTGTTTTAATTCTATATAAGGCAAGAGATATATAATAGGGGGAATAGAATTGGTATGTAAAAGTAAAAACATATTAGATATTTTTAGCATAAAACTTATTGAGAGATTTAGAAAATTATTTTTGTGGGATAATGGAGAGATTCACTACATTGGCGGTAGTGAGATATTACCTGCTCCACTTGGGAATGAAGAAGAATCAAGGATTATTGCTATGCTTGGTAGTGAAAACGATTTTAAAGTGAAATCCATACTTATTGAGCATAATTTAAGACTTGTAGTATATATAGCTAAGAAATTTGAAAATACTGGTATTGGAGTAGAAGATTTGATTTCTATTGGTACTATAGGATTGATAAAATCCATAAATACCTTCAAACCTGATAAAAAAATCAAATTAGCCACCTATGCTTCTAGATGTATAGAAAATGAAATCCTTATGTATCTAAGAAGAAATAATAAAACAAAGTTAGAGATATCTATTGATGAACCCCTTAATGTAGATTGGGACGGAAACGAACTATTATTATCGGATATACTAGGTACTGAGGAAGATGTTATCTATAGAAATATAGAGGAAGAAGTAGATAAGGAATTATTAAAAAAGGCTCTTAGCAAATTGTCAAATAGAGAAAGAGTTATTGTTGAACTTAGATTCGGACTGAAAGCAGATGGCGAAGAAAAAACTCAAAAAGAAGTTGCTGATATGTTAGGCATATCACAATCATATATATCAAGGCTTGAGAAGAAAATCATAAAAAGATTACAAAAGGAAATTATTAGAATGCAATAAAAAAAGGTATAAATATATTACCACTGGCAATCATTTTAGTATAAGAAAAAATATATGACAAAATGATTACTGGAGGTAGAGTATGGCATTGAACAAAGTTGAAATATGTGGTGTGAATACATCTAAATTACCCATATTGAAGAATAAAGAAAAGGAAGCATTATTTAATAGGATACTTGATGGAGATCTTGCTGCTCGTGATGAATATATTCACGGTAATCTGAGATTGGTATTAAGTGTAATCCAGAGATTTAGTAATTCAGGGGAAATGGTAGATGATTTGTTTCAAGTAGGTTGTGTAGGACTTATTAAGGCGATAGATAACTTTGATATTACTCAAAATGTTAAATTTTCAACATATGCCGTACCAATGATAATAGGGGAAATAAGAAGGTATCTAAGAGACAATAATAGTATAAGGGTAAGCAGGTCCCTTAGAGATACAGCTTATAAAGCTTTACAAGCAAAAGAAAAGTTATTGCGACAGAATAATAAAGAACCAACTATTATGGAAATATCAAAAGAGTTAGATATGAAAAAAGAGGATGTTGTTTTTGCTCTTGATGCTATTCAAGATCCTGTGTCACTTTTTGAACCAGTTTATAATGATGGGGGCGATTCCTTATATATAATGGATCAAGTAAGTGATAAAAAGAATAAAGAGGAAAGATGGGTTAGATCAATAGCTCTTGGTGAAGCTATGAAAAAACTCCCTAAAAGAGAGTTTAATATACTGAAGCTTAGATTTTTTGAAGGTAAAACACAAATGGAAGTTGCTAGTGAGATAAGTATTTCTCAAGCACAAGTATCAAGACTAGAAAAATCAGCTATAAGACATATGAAAAGATACTTGAATTAACTAGTAAATTATTTTGAATATGAATCTAAGTAAGGACAGCTTTTAGGGGGAATTTAGTATGGTTAGAATATATGATATGAAACAAAAAGAGGTTATAAATTCTAACGATGGTATTAGATTAGGATTTATAAGTGATATTGAGGTTGATTTACAGGAAGGTAAATTGATTAAGCTGATTGTTCCAGGACCAGCTAAGATATTTGGAATGTTTGGTAGAGGCAAGGAATATCAAATACCCTGGGACAGTATAAAAAAGATAGGTGAAGATATTATTCTGGTTGATATCAACGTTGATAAGTCATTAGTTGAATCAGAATACTAATAATTAAAATTATTTTAAATAATTATAAGTATTTAAAATCAAAGGTTGACCTTTTTCTGCTTATAACTTATAATATGACTAAAATAGTGGCTATAAGCGGAAAGTAGGGAGAATAACTTATGAGATGTCCTTTTTGCAATGAGGATAATACTAAAGTAGTTGACTCAAGACCATCAGATGAAAACAATTTAATACGTAGAAGAAGACAATGTGAAGCATGTGGCAAAAGGTTTACTACTTATGAAAAGATAGAAACAATACCTTTAGTCATTATTAAAAAAGATAAGACCAGAGAACCGTATAATCGAAATAAGTTAATGAATGGTGTTGTTAGATCTTGTCATAAACGATCTGTGTCAATGAGTGAAATTGAAGGATTAGTAGATGAAATAGAGAATAGTTTATATAATTCATTAAAAAAAGAAATTAAAAGTAAAGATATCGGTGAGAAGGTAATGGAAAAACTTAAGACCATTGATGAAGTAGCATATGTCAGGTTTGCTTCTATATATCGTGAGTTCAAGGATATTAATACTTTTATGGATGAGTTGAAAAAAATATTGAATGATAAGTAGGTTTCCCAGTGGGAAACCTCTTTTGTTGTATGGAATAATATAACACTTGTTAGTTTAGTTTGAATATAATAATCCTAATTCAGATTGGAAAAGCTAGTATAAAAGGGGAACTTATTCTAATTATACCATGTAAAAACATTCAACTAGCTAGAGGTGACAGACTTGAAAATGAATAGGATGTTTATATTAATATTAATCATTGTATCTATAACTGGGTGCTCAAACAAGATCAAACAGATTGACGATACTAAGTATCAAGAACTCATTCAAACGACAGAACTAACTAAAGTATATGTTAGAGATGAAGAAGAAGTATGGAATGAAATGCACATGATGGCAAACACTAAAATTGTTGCTGATGAAATATGGGGTGAGATTGAAATCACTGAAGAAAGAGTAGATTACTTGATTACCGAAGTTCTAGTATCTGAGTATCCTGATAAAAAGAGACTTTTGACTATATTGTATAACTGGAAGAACGAAGATTTTTCCTGTGCAGTAGATGAACATAATTATCTCTGGGATAAGTTAGGTGGAAGTGTTGGAAAAGCTTATAAATTAAAAGAATAGTCAATTCGGAATTAAATTCGTTATGAAAGAAGAATGATTATCTTCCTGTAATTGCATATATTAGCTTTAAATGGATTTTTAGCGTTGAAGGCATATAATTATACCAATTCGTCTTTAAGGGCTTAATTTCGGCGTATTTTTGAAGTGGACAATAAATTATTATTCATAATTAATTATTTAGTTATGGAGAGGTTGAACTAGTTTCTTCTATATTAATAGAGAACTAGTTTTAATATATTAATTATAATAGTTCTCCCTAGTCTAAGTAACAGATTAAAAATGAAGTGTTTTAGTACGTTTTTTTTAACTATATTTAATTGAAATATTAATTTGTTATTAATAATATGATTATTTTATGATATAATGATATAGATTGTTTATATACTAAAAATTACTAATAAGGTTAATGCTTTAATAAGTTGGACATAATAAATTCTTAAATTGTTTAACATTTCATTTTATTGCATGACCAAATATACATATGACAAGGGGGACAACATGTTTAACAGAGTTTATAGTGCTGCGCTAATGGGCATTGACGGATACATGGTTGGGGTGGAGGTAGATATATCAAGCGGTTTTCCTCGGCTTGATTTAGTTGGATTACCAGACTCTGCCGTTAAAGAATCTATAGAAAGAGTAAGAACATCTATCAACAATTCAGGATTTCAGTTTCCTTGTAAGCGAATAACAGTAAATTTAGCTCCAGCTGATATAAGAAAGGAAGGACCTGCATTTGATTTACCAATAGCTATTGGCATTTTATCATGTATGGAGTTAATAGATAACAACTCATTGGATAAAACCTTAATTATTGGGGAATTATCTCTTAATGGAGAAGTTCAGAAAGTAAATGGTATACTTCCAATTGTCTACAGTGCATATAAGAATGGTTTTGAAAGATGTATCATTCCTATAGATAACGTTGATGAAGGTGCAGTAGTAGAAGGTATTGATGTTATCGGTGTTAGTAACTTGTCTCAGGTTGTTAAATTATTAAATAACAATGTTAAAATAGAACCAAAGCGAATTGATATAGAAAAGCTATTCCATGAATCATGGGATAACGAAGAAAATATAATTGATTTTAGTGATATAAAGGGTCAAGAAAATGTTAGAAGGGCATTAGAGATAGCAGCCGCAGGAGCTCATAACGTTCTTATGATAGGTCCTCCTGGCTCTGGTAAAACTATGATGGCAAAGAGATTACCTACCATATTACCAGATCTGACTTTTGAAGAGAGTATAGAAATAACTAAGATATATAGTGTAGCTGGATTGTTAAGAAAAGATCAGGCTCTAGTCACTAAGAGACCATTTAGGGCTCCACACCATACAGTTTCAAACTCAGCGTTGACAGGTGGAGGAAGAATTCCAAGACCGGGAGAAATAAGTTTGTCTCATAATGGGGTATTATTCCTAGATGAGATGCCCGAGTTTAGCAAGAATGTATTAGAAGTAATGAGACAACCTCTAGAAGATGGTAAAGTAACGATTTCTAGGGTGAATGCAACAATTACATACCCAGCTAATTTTATGCTTGTAGCTTCTCTTAATCCTTGTCCATGTGGATATTATCCCGACAGAGAAAAATGCAGCTGTACTCCATTACAAATAAAAAGATATCTTAACAAAATATCTGGACCACTACTTGATAGAATAGATTTGCATGTAGAGGCCAATAATGTTAATTACAATGAACTTAATAATAAAAAGAAAATGGAAACGTCTAAGGATATTAAAGAACGAGTAATGAGAGCTCATAAGATTCAGCAAGAACGATATAAAGATTCTAAGATATATTTTAACTCAATGTTAAGTGCTGCTCAGATTGAAAAATATTGTCAGTTGGATGATAAGTCAAGAGTTATGATGAAGTTAGCCTTCGAGAAGCTGGATTTGAGTGCTAGAGCATATCATAGAATATTAAAAGTTGCAAGAACAATAGCGGATCTAGACAGTAAAAATGATATAGAAGAAAAACATCTAGCAGAAGCAATTCAATATAGATCTCTTGACCGTAACTACTTTGATTAATAAATAGTAACTTGATATTATTCCATAAACTGTTTATAATGTTAACTTAGGGAAATTAATAGAATGATTTGAGGAGGAAGACAATTGTCTGATATCTATTTGGAAGTTAATCTTCATAACCTTTATTATAACCTATCCAAAATAAAAGAACAATTAAGTAATGATACTATGATTATGGCAGTTGTAAAAGGTAATGCTTATGGACATGGAAGTGTAGAAATTGCAAAAGCATTAAGTGGTGATGTGAATTATTTTGGAGTAGGATTATTGGACGAAGGTGTTGAACTTAGAAAAAACGGTTTAGAACTACCTATTTTTCTAATGGGACCCACTGAAGAGTTTGATATAGTTTATGAGAATAATATTACTATGAGTATCTGTTCATTGAATCAATTAAGAAAACTGATTGATTGGACAGAAAACAATAAAAAAACGATCAAGTTTCACTTAAAAGTAGAAACAGGAATGAATAGATTTGGTATAGATTATGACCAATTGGAAGAAGTTAAGTCACTATGTGAAAAAGCTACTTGTGCCATACTAGAAGGGGTATATTCTCATTTTGCAACAACATATAAAAATAATAGGTCTTATGTATTAGGACAAAAAGAAAAGTTTGATAAATATATAACTTTCTTTAATCAGCATTACAATGGCTTGATTTATCATATATGCAATAGCGAAAATACAATAGACTATAAAGAAGCTCATTATAATATGGTAAGATTAGGTAATGCTTTATACGGTCCCTGTAATAGTAAAAAAAGAATAGGACTCAAAAAGATTGCTGATATTAGAGCCAAAATCATATATTCTAAAAATGTTAAAGCTGGAGAACATATAGGTTATGGCAATAGTTATAAATCTAAACAGGATAAAACTATAGGAATAGTTCCAATGGGATTTTATTGTGGAATGGGATTAATTAAGAAACCTATAGGTTCCAAATTAGGTTCAGTTATTATATATTATCTAAAAGAAATATATAGATATCTATTCAGGAATAAAACAGTAATATTCTATAAAGGAAAACCATTAGAAATATTAGGGAGACCTAATATGCAGTATACTATTGTTGATATCACAGGCATAGATGACCCTGATGAAATTATGGTTGAGATAAAGATCTCACCTATTTTTGTAAAAGAGAATATAAAAAGGACATACATTTCGGAGGTAAAGAGTTAATGAAATTTGTTACACACATAGATGAAAAAAAATTTACTTTATTTAATGAAAACCATCCTAACGGACATGCTCTACAATCTATAGAATGGGGAAACCTAAAGTGTATTGGAGAGTGGACTAAGGAATTAGTTGGTTTAGAAGATGGCAGTGGTGATTTGCAAGCATCAGCTATGCTCCTTAGAAGAAAATTACCCGGCTTATCAAGATATATTTTATATGCTCCAAGAGGATATGTTCTTGATTATGAAAATATTGACTTAGTTAAAGAATTCACAAAAGAATTAAAACAATATGCTAAAAAAACAAAGGCGATTTTTGTGAAAATTGACCCATGTATAATATATAAGGAAAGAACTATAGATGGAGACATTAAAGAAGATGGTATAGACAACACTAAGCTTATAGAATCATTGAAAAGTATGGGTTATGCACACAAGGGAACAAATCTTGATTTTGAGGGAATTCAGCCTAGATTTGTATTCAAGTTAGATGTTGATAAGGATAAAGATACATTATTCAAAAGTTTTCATCATAAAACAAGGTACAATATTAGACTTGCAGAAAAAAAGGGTATTGAAATATATGAAGGAAGTATAGACGATTTAGAAGAATTTGAAAGAATCATGCGAGTTACAGGCTCTAGAGACGGCTTTATTACAAGACCTTTAAAGTATTTTAAAGATATGTATAATACTATGGAAAAACAAGGTAAAATGAAGCTGTTCATGGCTAAATATAACGTTAAAAAAGCACTAGATAAAGCTATCAGTGACTTGGAGAAAGAAGAAAACTCAAAAAAACCTAATGAAGATAGAATTAATAAACTCCAAAGAGAAATTCCAGAGATGACAGAGTTGGCTAGTAAAAATCCAGATGGAATTATTGTTTCTGGAGCAATTGTGTTATTGAATGGGAAAAAAGCATGGTATCTGTATGGAGCAAGTGACAACTTATATAGAAATCTAATGCCTAATTATTTATTGCAATGGCATATGATAGCATATTCTATGGATTGTGGCTGCACATTATATGATTTTAGAGGTATTTCAGGTAATCTTGACCCAAATCATCACCTATATGGTTTATACAGGTTTAAAAAGGGATTTAATGGTGATTTTGTTGAATATATAGGCGAGTTTGATTTAGTGGTTAGTAAATTTTATTATAATCTATGGGAATTTTGGGTGCCGAAAGTAAAAAGATTAATTAGAAAACTTAGGAAAAAATAACTAAAGGATGATGCGTATGGGGAGTGTTATGGAAAAGGAGCACTATTGGTTATGGTTGAACAACATAAAAGGTATTGGGCTTAAAAAAATAAAATATCTATTAAATTATTTTGATGAACCAAAGTATATTTGGGAAGCCACTGATGAACTCAGTGAAGTTAAAGGCTTAAGAGAAATTGATAGAAAAGCAATTATCCAGTCTAGAAATAAAGATAAGATAATAGAATATTATAACAGAATAAAAAAGAGCAACATCAATTTTTATTCTATTGATGATGATTTGTACCCAGATAACTTGAAAAATATTTATGATTATCCCTATGGTATTTATGTAAAAGGAGATATAAAAGATGCTTCTCCCATCATAGCTGTAGTTGGTGCTAGAAGGTGTACGGAATATGGTAGGGAAGTTGCAAAACTTTTTGGAAGAGAATTAGCAAAAATGGGAATTATAATTATAAGCGGGATGGCAAGAGGCATTGATACTGCTGCTCATAAAGGTGCATTGGAAGGTGGCGGCAGAACATATGCTGTTCTTGGATCAGGTGTTAACATATGTTATCCTAAGGAAAATTATAAATTAATGGATGACATTAGTCATAAAGGAGCTCTAATATCTGAATTTCCAGTTAATCAAATTCCAAAACCAGGTAATTTTCCTCTAAGAAATAGAATTATTAGTGGAATAAGTGATGGAGTACTAGTTATAGAAGCTGCAGGAAAAAGTGGTTCTCTAATAACAGCAGACCAAGCATTGGAACAAGGAAAAGATGTCTATAGTATTCCTGGCAGGATAACAGATAAGCTAAGTGAAGGTACTAATAATTTAATAAAAATGGGTGCTAAAATGGTAACCAATATTGATGATATTTTAGATGAAATTTCTGTGAGTTTCACCAAGGAAAAACAAAAAAATTCAGAAAATATTACTTTAGGACTTGCAGAAATTGAAAAAATAGTGTATTCTTGTTTAAGTTTAGAACCTTTATTTATTGACGATATACATATTAAGTCAAACATACCAATTGATGAACTTGGGTTGATATTAACAAAACTGGAACTTAAGGGCGTAATAAAACAACTGCCAAACAAATATTTTATTAGAAAATTGTAGTGGAGGGTAAAAATGGCAAAGAATTTAGTAATAGTTGAATCGCCTGCAAAAGCAAAGACTATAAAAAAATTTTTAGGTAGCAATTATAAAGTTGAAGCTTCAATGGGACATGTAAGAGATTTACCCAAAAGTCAGTTAGGGGTAGACGTAGAAAATGATTTTGAACCGAAATATATTACTATAAGAGGTAAAGGAGAACTCCTAAAACATCTTAGAAAAGAAGTAAAAAAGGCTAACAAAGTTTTTCTCGCTACTGACCCTGACCGCGAAGGTGAAGCAATATCATGGCATTTGTTATTTTCTCTGAATTTAGCAGACAAAAAATTCTACAGAATAACTTTTAATGAAATAACAAAAAATGCAGTTAAGAATTCGATAAAACAAGCTAGAGAAATTAACATGGATTTGGTTGATGCTCAACAGGCTAGAAGGATACTCGACAGAATAGTCGGATATAAGATTAGCCCGCTACTATGGAAAAAAATAAAAAAAGGACTCAGTGCAGGAAGGGTCCAGTCAACAGCTCTAAAACTCATTTGTGATAGAGAAGAAGAAATTAACAGTTTTATACCTGAAGAATATTGGTCATTAGATGCCAAGTTGCAGGATAAGAAATCAAAAGATGAATTTACTGCTACATTCTATGGTAAAAGCAAAAAGATGAAGATATCTTCAAAAGAGCAGGTTGATGAAATAATTGAATACCTAAAGGATAAAGAATATATTGTAAGTGATGTTAAAGAAAGTGAAAGACTAAAAAAACCACTTCTACCGTTTATTACGAGTACTCTTCAACAAGAAGCTGCTAAGAAACTCAATTTTACAACTTCTAAATCAATGAGAATAGCTCAACAGTTATATGAAGGTATAGATGTAAAAGGAAAAGGTACTGTAGGACTTATTACGTATCTTCGTACTGATTCAACTCGTATATCTGATGATGCAGATAAAGCTGTAAAAGAATATATTTCAAGTAGTTTTGGAGAAGAGTATGTAAATAATAATAAAATCTCAAGCAATAAAAAGAATAACGTTCAAGATGCCCATGAAGCTATAAGACCAACTTATGTTGATATTTATCCTGACGATATAAAAGAATCCTTATCAAGGGATCAATTGAGATTGTATAAGTTGATTTACAACAGATTTGTTGCAAGTAGAATGAAACCCGCAAAATACGCTACAAAATCAATTAAAATTAATGGAGGAGATTACAGATTTAATGCTTCCGGTTCTGTTTTAATCTTCGATGGATTTTTAAAAGTATATAATATCTCAGATGATAAGGAAGACAACCAAAAAATTGGGAATATTAATAAAGATTCTAATTTAAATTTAATAGATTTGAGCAAAAAACAACATTTTACTCAACCAGCGCCTAGATATACAGAAGCATCATTAGTAAAGACATTAGAAGAAAATGGTGTTGGGAGACCAAGTACCTATGCACCAACTATATCTACCATTCAAAAAAGAGGCTATGTTTCAAAAGAAAAGAAAAATATCTTCCCTACAGAACTAGGTGAAATAGTTAATGAGATAATGGAAAAATATTTTGAAGATATAGTAAATGTTAAATTCACAGCAGCACTTGAAAAAGAACTAGATGAAGTTGAGACTGGAAATATACAATGGAAAGAAGTACTTAGAAAATTTTATCCTAATTTTTACGAAACAATTGAATACGCTGAAGAAAAAATAGGCAAAATTGAAATAAAGGATGAAGTTTCTGATGTTCTATGTGATAAATGTGGTAGAAACATGGTAATCAAAATTGGTAGATACGGTAAGTTTTTAGCATGTCCTGGTTTTCCAGAATGCAGAAACGCAAAACCTTTATACGAAAAAGTTGAAGGTGTATCATGCCCTAAATGTAGTGGCGAGATCTTTATTAAAAAGACTAAAAAGGGCAGAAGATATTATGGGTGTGAAAATAACCCAGAATGTGATTTTATGACTTGGAATAGACCTACTAAGGAAATATGTCCAAAGTGTGGAACTATTATGGTTGAAAAGGGCAAATATCTAAAATGTAACAACGAAGAATGTAATTATAGCGTTCTGAAAGAAAAAGAAGAACATGAATAATAATTTTGTTATTCATGAAAAATGTCAAAGTAATTAGAATTAAAATTCTAGGGCAGTTACTTTGGAGTTAAAAAAAGCTATGTGATAGCGTCAATTTAAAATATATACTTGAATATTTAGAAGCTTCGTAATATAATAAACTATGCAACTTGGTTGATGCTTTTAGCTTAATAGCATAATAATTTAGGAGGGAAAAATTTAATGAGTGTACAACTACTGGATAAAACGAGAAAGATCAACAGATTATTACAAAGAACAGGTACACAAAGGGTAATATTTACCGACATATGTGAAGTGCTTAGTGATATTTTATATTCTAATGCATTAGTCATTAGTAAAAAGGGCAAATTACTAGGACTTCATAACAGGGAAGAGATTGGTATTATTGAAGAGTTGTTACAAGATAAACTAGGAGCATGTATTGATGAAAATTTAAACGAAAGACTATTAAATGTTTTATCAACAAAAGAAAATGTTAATCTTGAAACATTAGGGTTCTCTTCAAACGTAAACGCAAACAATTATATTGGAATTATTATTCCAATAGATATTGCGGGAGAAAGACTTGGAACTTTATTCCTATATAAGAATAATGCTTCCTATGACATTGAGGACATAATATTAAGTGAATATGGTGCTACTGTTGTAGGACTAGAAATCATGAGATCAATCAACGAAGAAAACACAGAAGAAATTAGAAAAACTACTATCGTTAAATCTGCAATTGGTACATTATCATTCTCAGAACAAGAAGCGATTACTCATATCTTTGAGGAATTGAATGGTAGTGAGGGCATATTAGTTGCAAGTAAAATAGCTGATAGAGTTGGAATAACTAGATCTGTAATCGTTAATGCACTTAGAAAATTCGAGAGTGCAGGAGTTATTGAATCTCGTTCATTAGGTATGAAAGGAACTTATATTAAGGTTCTTAATGACGTATTGATTGAAGAACTCAGGAAACTATAAGATTTTATAATAAGAGGGAAAGCTCGATAAGAGCTTTCCCTTTTTTGGTTACAAAAAAAACTATTACTGTAAATTCTAGGTAATATTTTCAAAAATTGTTAAGTATATATTGTATATTATGACATAAACTGATACAATATATAGGATAAAAGTATTTTTTTGGAAGAGATAATTGAGTATTTAATAACTTAAATTAATTATTAAGTCTTATTTATTAGATTAGTGTAAATTAAGTCTAATTGCTCATTACAAAAGCCTTGCAATTTTCGACATATAAATTATAATTAATATTAATGGATAAAAAAGGCAGGTGGAATTATGATCAGTAATAATATGTACAATGGAATTAATATTCTAGGTAAATCTTTAAATGCAAGTTTAATGAGGCACAATGTAATTTCAGATAATATTGCTAATGAAGATACACCAGGTTATAAAAGGAAAGATGTTAAATTTGAAGGATTATTACAAGAAGCATTACTATCTAATAATAAGTTATCAAATATAGATACTAATGCATTAACACCACAGGTAGTTGTCGATAAATCAAATCTAAGTTATAGATTAGATGGTAATAATGTAAACATTGACACAGAAATGACAGAACTTACAAAAAATCAAATTAAATTCAACGTTTTAGTTGACCAAGTATCTAATAATTTTAGTAGAATTAAAACAGTTTTAAGTCGTTAATTAGGAATAAGAGGTATATATGTTATAGAAATATTAATTATGATTGGAGGTAAAAGCAAATGTCTTTTTTTAATTCAATGAATGTTAGTGCAACAGGCTTAACTGCCCAAAGACTAAGGATGGACATTATTTCTCAAAACCTTGCTAATGTTAATACCACTAAAACAAAAGATGGTGGACCATATAAAAGAAAAGTTTTACTTTTTGAAGAACAAAAAAGCAACAATTTCAGTTCCATACTTAATGATTCAATTGATAGTTACACAGCTTCAGGAGTTAAGGTATCCAAGATCATCGAAGATACCAAACCACTAAAAAAAGTTTATGACCCTAGTCATCCAGAAGCTGGTGAGGATGGATATGTATTAATGCCTAATGTTAATACAGTAGAAGAAATGGTTAATATGATTTCGGCTAATCGTTCCTATGAGGCTAATGTGACTGCAATGAATGCGGCTAAATCAATGGCAATGAAATCTTTAGAAATTGGCAAATAAGAGATTAACATAATTGAGATGATTGGAGAGATGCAAAATGGGAATTCAGATTGGGGATATTAGCAGCATTAATAATCTTATATCCAGTGGAAATAAGTCGAAAAAAGAATCTGGACAATTATTTGAGGATATCTACAAAGCAGCAATTGGATTAATAGATGATACTAATCAATTGCAAAAAAAATCCGAACAAGTAACTACAGATTTTGCTGCAGGAAAAACTGATAATTTTGTTGATGTTCTAATCGCATCAGAAAAAGCTTCAGTAGCATTACAATACACAGTAAAATTAAGAGATAAATTACTTGATGCATATAATGAAATAATGCGTATGCAAGTCTAAATAATATTTAGATGTCAAACCTAAACTAAGTTAGAAAATGGATGTGTGATTTATGTTAAAGGGGTGTACATATGCCTGGTTTTATAAGTAAAATTTCAGACCAAATAACCGGGTTCTGGAACAAGTTTGACAAAAAACAGAAGTTGCAAATAATTGCAGCTGTGGTAGTTACGGTTATTGCATTGAGTATATTGACAATAGCACTTAATAAAACTAAAATGGTTCCCTTTGTTTCAGGATTGGAACCAAAAACTACTAACCAAGTTAAAACTTTATTACAAGAACAAGGGATTAAATATGAAGTTCGAGATAATGCTTCTTCAGTATATGTTGATAAAAAGAGAAAGCAAGATGCGCAAATGGCATTAGACAGTATGGGTATCATATCAAATACTGGTATGACATACAAAGAGGCTTTTAATTCTAGTCTTAGTACTACTGAAGCAGAAAAAAGAGCAAAACACAAATTAGCATTTGAAAATGAACTAGGAGATAAAATATCTGTTATTGAGGATGTTGAGTCAGCCGTAGTTAAATTAGTTACACCAGATCAAGATAGAACAATATTTGATGATGTCAAGGAGGCTAAAGCATCTGCTATACTTACTACATCACATGAACTAACAGATGATCAAGTAGTTGGTATTGCTAACTTTTTAGCATCTTCTGTAGAGAACTTAGATCTTAAAAATGTAAGAATACTTAATAATTCTGGTAAAATGTTGTACTATGGTGAAGATATTGATGATAACGGATCAAGTTTAAACAAGAAAATCAATTATGAAGTAACAATGGAAAATAAAATAGAAAAAGATGTTTTATCTATATTATTAGGAGAATTTGATGATGCTGTAGTAACAGCAGATTTGATTATTGATTTTGATGCTCAGTCTTCTATAAAAGAAGAATATACTACACCAGAAGGTCAATCAAAGGGAATACCTTCATCTGAATATCATTATGAATCAGAAGGTTCAAATCAGACACCATCTGGTGTTCCGGGAACTGATTCTAATAATGGTACTACTGATTACCTTGTACCAAACAACAGTAATTCTGATAGCAGTACCAAAATAGATAAAGTAGATTATGATGTAAGTAAAACTGTTACAAATGAAACAAAACATATTGGAAATATAAAATATAATGAATCATCTGTATCAATATCAGCTAAGAAATATAAGATATATGATCAAGCACTTCTAAAAAAACAGGGTGTTTTAGATAACATATCATGGGAAGAATACAAGGCGCAGAATAGTGAATCTAAGAAAATAGCTATTGATGATGACCTTATATCACTTGTCAAGAATGCTGCTAATGGTTCAAAGGTTGAGATAATAGGTTATGAAGTTCCTTCATTCATTCCTATTTCAGTTAAGAAAAAACCTATTACAGATTATATCTTTATAGCTATTATCGTAATTATGATAGCGTTGCTAGGATATGCAGTTTATAAAGGTACTGAACCAGTGGAAGTTACTGAGATACAACCTGAATTATCTGTTGAAGATATGTTGGCAAGTACCAGAGAACAACAAGATCTAGAAGAAATTGAATTTGATGATAAATCAGATACAAGAGTTCAAATAGAGAAATTCGTTGATGAGAAACCTGATGCAGTAGCACAGTTGCTTAGAAACTGGCTGAATGAAGATTGGGAGTGATAATAATATGGCTAATAGAGATTTAAAAGGATTACAAAAAGCAGCTATATTGCTAATTGCTTTAGGTCCTGAGAAATCATCAAAAGTTTTTAAACATCTAAAAGAAGAGGAAATTGAACAATTGACTCTTGAAATAGCAAATACGAGAAGTGTTTCTCCAAAAGACAAAGAAGCTGTATTACAAGATTTTTATGAGGTATGTTTAGCTCAACAATATATAGCAGAAGGTGGAATTGGTTATGCCAAAGAGCTTCTTGAACATGCTCTTGGTTCTGATAAAGCAAAACAGGTTATTGGAAGACTTACTGCATCATTACAAGTTAGACCATTTGAATTTGTTAGAAAGACTGAACCTAGTCAACTTCTTAACTTTATTCAAGATGAACATAACCAGACAATTGCACTTATCTTATCGTATTTAAGTCCTGCTCAATCAGCAATGATACTTGCTTCGTTGCCTCAAGAAAAACAAGCAGACGTAGCTAGGAGAATAGCTGAAATGGATAGAACATCTCCAGATGTCATAAAGGATGTAGAAAACGTGTTAGAGAGAAAACTATCTTCATTAGTTACTCAAGATTATACAATTGTGGGTGGTGTCGATTCTATTGTTCAGATATTAAATTCTGTTGATAGATCTACAGAAAAGAACATTATGGAAACATTAGAAATAGAGAATACAGAACTTGCTGAAGAAATCAGGAAGAAAATGTTTGTATTTGAAGATATCTTATCACTTGATAGCAGATCAATTCAGACTATACTTCGTGATGTGGATAATAATGAGTTAGCAACAGCATTAAAAGGTGCAGGAGAAGAAGTACAAAATACTATATTTAATAATTTATCTAAGCGTTTAGCAACTATGATAAAAGAAGATATGGAATATATGGGACCTGTTAGACTTAAAGATGTAGAAGAAGCACAGCAAAAGATTGTTGGTATAATCAGGAAATTAGAAGATGCTGGTGAAATTGTTATCTCTAGAGGTGGAGGTGACGAGATAATTGTCTAGTATTATCAAATCACCATTTATAAATTACGCCTCCAATAATAAGAAGATTATTGGCGTAAATAATAAAAATAACATCTCTGAGAATAACGAAGAAGATATACATATTAGTGCTGCTAAGATTAATAAATCTATTGAAAAACAAAAAAAACAAGCTGAGCAAGTTGCTAATGATATTATAAATAAAGCAATGGGAGAGGCTCAGTGTATTGTTGAAGATGCTAAGAAAAGTGCAATAGATATTACTGAAGAAGCTTACAAGAAAGCACTAGAGGACGGATATAAAGATGGTATTAGTAAGGGTGAACAAGAAGCAATAAGATTAAAAAGTGAAGCTGACCAAGTATTACAACAAGCGTATGACGAAAAAGAAAAAATACTTAGTGATATAGAACCTAAGATGGCTAACATCTTAATTGAATTAGTGAAAAACCTAACAGGTTATGTTATTGAAAAAGAGAATATAATTCTTTATCTAATTAAAAAAGGTTTTTCGGAAATTGAAACATTAGATGACCTGATTGTTCACGTATCACCCGATGATTTTGATTATGTTAACGAAAATAAAGACAATTTATGCGAAGAAATAAGTCAAACTGTTAATGTTGAAATTGTTAAAGATAATGCATTAGAGTCTAACGATTGTTTTATTGAAACTAAGTTAGGAAATTTAGATTGCAGCCTTAACACTAGACTAAGCGGTTTAACATCAGATTTGAAGCTTATAGCAAATAGTTTAAATTCTTAAGAGGATGAAACTTATGGAAAGTATTGATTTTAACAAATATGAGACACTTAAAAGTAATTCTTATATTAGACATCTAGGAAGGGTTACAAGAGTAGTAGGATTGACTATTGAATCATTAGGTCCAAAGGTTCGGATGGGAGGACTATGTCTTATTCATTCGGGTATTGATAAAGCATCTGTTTTAGCAGAAGTTGTTGGATTTAAGGAAAATAGAATATTGCTTATGCCCTTAGGGGATTTAGAAGGTGTTGGATTAGGAAGTACAGTTGAGGCTCTTGGACAAACTCTTACAGTAGCTGTTGGTGATAAACTATTAGGAAGAGTGTTAGATGGATTAGGTAATCCTATAGATGATAAAGAAATAATCTATACTGATACAGATTACAGTATACATAATGAACCTCCAGAACCTCTTAAAAGAAAAAGAATTAAAGAAGTATTACCTATTGGTGTAAAAGCTGTTGATGGTTTATTGACTATCGGTAAGGGACAAAGAGTAGGTATCTTTGCAGGAAGCGGCGTTGGAAAAAGTACATTGTTAGGTATGATTGCAAGAAATACAAGTGCTGATATTAATGTCATTGCACTAATTGGTGAAAGAGGAAGAGAAGTAAAAGAGTTTATTGAGAGGGATTTAGGCGAAGAAGGGTTGAAAAGGTCAGTAGTAGTGGTTGCTACTTCTGATAAACCTGCTTTAGTTAGGCAAAAGGCTGCTAGTACAGCTACAGCAATAGCTGAGTATTTTAGAGATAGAGGAAAAGATGTTCTGCTGATGATGGATTCCCTAACTAGATTTTCTATGGCTCAGAGAGAAATTGGACTAGCTATAGGGGAACCGCCTGTTAGTAGAGGATATACTCCATCTGTATTTGCTGTAATGCCAAAACTATTAGAAAGAGCTGGAAATGCAGAGGTAGGATCTATTACGGGGCTTTATACAGTACTGGTTGATGGTGATGACATGAATGAGCCAATTACTGATACGGCAAGAGGTATTCTTGATGGACACATTGTTCTATCCAGGAAATTGGCTTACAAAAATCATTATCCAGCGATTGATATTCTACAAAGTGTTTCAAGAGTTATGTCAGAAGTTGCAGATGATAGACATAAAGATATTGCAAACAGTATGAAAACTGTTTTAGCAACTTATAAAGACGTAGAAGATCTTATAAATATTGGTGCATATTCTAGAGGTAGTAATGAAGATATTGATTATGCAATTGACAAGATTAAACTTGTTAACAATTACTTGAAACAAAAAACAGAAGAAAAGTTTAATTTTGATGAAGAGATAGATAAAATGGAAGAGATATTTTTAGAAAGTAGTGATAAGTAATGGCTAAATTTCAATTCAGGTTACAAAATATCTTAAGTGTAAAAGAGAAATTTGAGGAACAAAAGCGTATGGAATTAAGCAATGCTAATCAATTACTTGATATAGAAGAAAGAAGATTAACACAGTTAATTACTCTAAGAGACAACAATAATAACCTATATAAAAAAATGGTTAGTGATAGAATCACAGTAAAAGATATTAGAGATTTTGGAGAAAAAAACAAATATTACACTAATGTAGTCTTAGAACAAAATATTACTGTTACTAAGGTAAATAGCAGGGTTGAATCAATTAGAGATGAATTAAAAGAAGCATTAATTGAAAAAAAAATGTATGAAAAGCTGAAAGAAAATGCTTATGAAGAGTATTACAAAGAAGAATGTAAAGAAGAACAAAAGCATTTGGATGAAATAGTAAGTTATAAGTATAGAAAATAAATTGACTAAAAAACAGTGATATTTTCGCTGTTTCAAAGTAACATACGTTAATAAAGCCATTAAAGTTTTAGTGGACTGAAAGGAATGTACGTTCATGGAAAACGAAAGTATTGAATTTAATGAAAGTAAATCAGGTTTTGGTAAAATCATAGCAGTATTAATTATATTAATTATAATAATAGGTGGTATCTGTGCTGTTATAAAGCTAGATATAGGTAATATTGGAAGCAAATATGCTTATCCTGTTCTAAAGAATATACCTGTAGTAAATAATATCTTACCAAATGTGGCTGAAGAAACATTAAGTGAAGATATGACAGCTGATGACAATTATGCATTCGAAAACGTTGATGAAGCTGTTGAACGATTGAAAGTTACAGAAACTCTTTTGAAAGATAAAGAAATTGAAGTAGAAAAACTCTCAGAAGAATTAAAATTATTAAAAGACGAAAATGCAAGGTTAAAAGTTTTTGAAGAGAATCAAGCAGCTTTTGACGAAAAGAAAAAAGAGTTTGATGAATTAGTAGTATTTGGCGAAGGTGTTCCAGATATCAGTAATTTTATTAGCTTCTATGAAGAAATGAAACCAGAAAATGCTGCAAAAATATATGCAGAAGCAATCCAAATAGAGAAATATGACAAAGAAATTCTAGATATAGCATCATCATATGGACAGATGAAGGCTGCTAATGCAGCTGCCATATTAGCGAAGATGACAACTACATCTTCCAAAATGAAAATGGTTGTTCAAATCCTTAATAATATAGATAGCGAACAGCGGGGAGCAATACTCGGTGCTATGGACACAAAGACAGCGGCAAAAATCACTGAATATATGTTTCCGAAAAAATAAGAGATGTCAATACGATTTCTCTAGTTAAAGGAAGGAGGCGAAAAGAATGGTTACAATGGTTGCCAGTAAAATGGATTTAGCAGTTGGGGTTAAAAGTAATGTCAAGACTAACAATGGAAAAACTACTGACAGTAATTTTAATGAAATACTTAATCAACAATCAAACAATAAAATGAAACAGGAAAATGTAGAAAAACCTGTCACTAAGGTTAAACCTACAAATAATAATCAGCATAAGATCAATAACACTGAAAAGCCAGTACAGGATAAGCCTGAAGATAAAGTTGATTTAGAGGAATTAGAAGCTGATATTGTTGATCAAGTAACTGATAAGTTAAACATCACAGAAGAACAATTAAATGAAATGTTAGCCCAGCTTAACATGACTATCTTTGATTTACTTTTACCTGACAAACTTAATACGTTTCTGATGGCTTTGTACAATGTTGAAGATTCACTTGAGTTATTGATGTTACCTGATACAGCTAATATAAAAGAATTAAAAACAGAGCTTAGTGATATAAGTGAAGATTGCAATTTAGAAACAGAAGACATCAAAAAGATTATAGCAGAAATGAATCAAGAAAATGATATTAAAACCACTACTGATCAAGTATCAGAAGTAAACAATACAAATGATTCTAAGGAACAAGTTGCTTCGACAGAAAAAGAATCGAATAATGAAAAGAATCAAATGCCAGAGATAGATATCACAGATAATAGAACTGAAAAAAGTGATATGGCAAAAGACGATATAAAAGTTGAAGCTGTAGGTAATAGTAGTAAAGAAATTCCTGACAATGTACAGAACATAACGATCAATCAAAACGTACAAAAAGTAGAAGTTGTTGACCAAAGTGGTGAGAAACACATTCTTACATATAACATCAACACAGAAGAAGTAATTGACCAGATTGTGTCTAGTTTCAAAGTCAATCTAACTGACGATGTAAACAAGATGTTTATTCAACTTAGACCTGAACATCTAGGAAAACTTGCTTTTTCACTTACAACCCAAGAAGGTGTTGTTACTGCTAATTTCATGGCTGAAAATCCAGCTGTAAAAGAATTAATAGAAGCTAACTTAGCAAATCTCAGAATGTCACTACAAGAACAAGGGGTTGTTGTAGACAAGCTAGAAGTAGTAGTAGCCGATAATAATATGTTCAATGAAAACAACAATTCTAAGCAATTTAATGAAAACAACAATAAAAAAAGAAGAGCTGCTAAGATGATGAAAATTAATAATGGCTTGGATGGGGAAGTTGTGGAAGACTTAATGGAAGATGATGATAATATATCATCCAACATTGAAAATAATAATTCGATTGATTATTCGGTATAAGGAGGGATATATTATGGCAGATATTTCAAATACTAACACTCAAAGTAATGTTGTTAAAGATATCATGGATAAATATGGTATTGATACTATGAAAACGAGTAAGAAGACTAATGATTTAGATAAAGATGCTTTTCTTAACTTATTAGTAACTCAAATGAGATACCAAGATCCTCTTAATCCAACACAAGATAAAGATTTCTTGGCGCAGATGGCACAATTCTCAGCTTTAGAGCAAATGCAAAACTTAAATACAAGTGCTTCAATGTCTAGAGCATATGAATTAATGAATAAAGATATCTTTGCTAATATTGTTAATCCTGTCAATTTACAAATAACCCCTGTAGCAGGAACAGTTAGGGGAGTATTCATACAAAATGGTAAGGTATTTCTAAAAGTTGGTGACGTAGATGTTCCACTTGAAAAAGTTGAAGGTGTCTTGGCTCCAATAGATTTACTAGAATTGAATAAGAAAGTAGAAGAGATAAGTAAGGACATTGCTAAAATACAAGAGAAATATGCTCCAGGAGAAGATGATGATTCCGATGAAGATGAATCAGACGAAGCTGACAAAGCTAAAGAAACCAAGTAGATGCTAGTAGGTGAATGACATGAAGATTAATCCTTCTATGTATAATGTTTCAACTAATAAGATAAAAGTAAATAAAAATCAACTTAAAACTAATAGTAATTTTAATTCCAAGGTTGATGATTTCAGTAAGGTCTTACAAGAGAAACTAAATAAGACTAGTGAACTGAATTTTTCAAAACATGCTAATATGCGCCTTAATTCAAGGAAAATAAAATTTTCAGATGAACAGTTAAAGAGAATTAATAAAGGCATAGATGAAGCAAAAGAAAAAGGGATTAAAGATTCATTAGTTCTTATTGATGATGTAGCATTAGTTGTAAATATTAAGAATAAGACTGTTGTTACAGCCATGGAAAAATCGGAACAAGATAATAAAATTTTTACTAATATTGATGGTGCTGTCATTATATAAACTGGACCTCAATAGAGGGGGTTTTGATCTCTGACTGACAGATGAGATTATATGACTGCACGAAAAAAAGGAGGTTATTATTATGATGCGTTCTATGTACTCTGGTGTTTCAGGATTAAGAATACACCAAACTAGAATGGATGTTATAGGTAACAATATTGCAAATGTTAATACAACAGGTTTTAAGTCAGGAAGAGTAACGTTTAATGAAATATTCAGTCAAACATTGCAAGGTGCAAGTGGGGCTAGTGATTCTATAGGTGGCCGAAATCCTATGCAGGTAGGACTTGGTGCTAATATTTCATCTATTGATACATTAATGACTGAAGGTGCTGCACAGAGAACTGATAATCCTCTTGATATGAAGATTCAAGGTGATGGATTCTTTATCTTGAAAAGCGCAGGTGGTTTTAAGTTTTCTAGGGCAGGAGCTTTTAGATTGGATGAGGTAGGTAATTTAGTTAATCCAGAGGGTTTAAATGTTATGGGATGGCAACCAGATGCACAAGGGAATATAATTAAAGAAAAAGTATCCAAAATACAAATTCTTAAACCCGAAAATATTTTTTCTAAGCCTACAAAAACTGGTAAAGCACATTTAGCAGGAAATATTAATAAGAATGATGATAATTTGACGACACCAGCTTCTGGACCTACTGGAATAGCTACAACATTTAGTATTTATGATAGTCAAGGATATAAATATACAGTTGATGCTAGAATAAATAGTACTGTAACTACAGATCAGTATACTATTAGAATTGACAGTATTAAGGATGATAAGGGTAATCCTATTACTTATGCTAACCCTGGTACCCTTCCTGTTATCAAATTTAATTCTGATGGAAAACTAGATACAACAGGTACTACTTCAATTACTCTTACTGGTATTACGAATTCAAGTTCGGGTGCAGCTTTTGGAAACATAGAAATTGATTTAACAGGATTAACTCAATTTGGTGGAAAAACAACAGTTGAAGGTGTTGCAGGAGATACTGACGGTCTTGATGCAGGAAATCCAGCAGGTGTTATAGCTGGTTATGATATAGGACCAGATGGTAAAATTCTTGGTAAATATACTAATGATCAAACTAAACTGTTAGGTCAGATTGCAATAGCAAAATTTCAGAATCCAGCAGGACTTCAAAAAGCAGGAAATAATCTTTTTGAAGTAACTAATAACTCAGGTGAATTCGACGGTATAGGTGTTGACCCTACATCAGACGGTGGTAGCCTCAACGGTGGAGTCCTAGAAATGTCCAACGTAGACTTATCAAGGGAATTCACTGATATGATTACTACCCAAAGAGGATTCCAAGCTAACTCAAGAATAATTACTGCTTCAGATGAAATGCTTCAAGAACTTGTTAATCTTAAACGATAATAATATTTAATGAATAACTAATATATTAGTGGCTGGTTTAGCACTAGCCACTAATAAAAACTATTAAAAGGTGATTGTATGATATATGTTACAAAGCTTAATAATGAGGAAATAGTTATTAATTCGGACTTGATAGAAGTCATAGAGGAAACACCTAATACTATAATAACTCTGACAACTGGTAAAAAAATCATAACAAAGGATTCATCTAAAGATATTATAGATAAGGTTATTACATATAAAAGAACAATTGGTATAGAGATTCAATAAACCAATTATTCATAAATGCTTATTGTTACTTTAGTAGGTTATTATATATTAAACTAATCTATAACCTTACTTAGTATAGAATAAATAGGCAATTAAGTTTCTATATTAAATGGGTAAAAAGTATTGCCTATTAACAAGAATCATTAAAGTGAGGTGAAAACGTTGGATTTAGCTACTATTGGAGGTTTGGTCGCAGGTATTTTCTTTATTCTCAGCTCTATACTTATGAAAGGGCAAATATCAAGTTTCACTGATGCGGCTTCTGTAATGATTACTATCGGTGGAGCATTCGCAGCGACTTTAATATCTTATCCTCTTTCTGATTTTATTAAATCCATCAAAGCTGCATCATTAGTATTTAAGAGTAAACAGCTTAATGAAGGAGACATAATAAAGAAAATAATAGAATTATCTAATATTGCTAGAAAAGAAGGATTACTTGCGTTAGAAGAAGCTGCAGAATCTATTGATGATGAATTCATGAAAAAAGGGATTTTACTTATTGTTGATGGTACTGACCCTGAATTGGTAAGGAACATACTTGAAACAGAGCTAGTATTTATTGAAGGCAGACATAAAAATGTTCAAAGCTTTTGGGAAAAAGTTGGAGAATTCGGTCCCGCCTGGGGTATGATAGGTACATTGATTGGACTTATCGCCATGTTAAAAACAATGAATGATCCAAGTACAATTGGTGGTAATATGTCAGTTGCTTTGATAACTACATTGTATGGTTCTCTACTAGCCAATTTTATTGCATTACCTTTTGCAAATAAAATGAAAGTTATAAGTGAATCTGAAATACTATTAAAAGAAGTTTCAATAGAAGGATTACTTTCTATTCAAGCAGGAGAAAACCCTCGAGTAATTGAAGAAAAATTAAAAGCTTTCTTAGCACCTAGCTTAAGAAATGAAATAAGTAAAAACCAAGATGGTGAAGAGGGTGAGATAAATGGCTAGAAAAAGAAAGACAGAAGAAGGCAAATCTGGTTCACCAGCTTGGATGAGTACATATGGAGATTTAGTTACGCTATTACTTTGTTTCTTTGTTTTACTTTTTTCCATGTCAAGTATCGATGTTGCAAAATTTAAAGCTGCAATGAGCTCTTTTAGGAACCAAATAGATATTATGCCTGGAGGCACTTCACTTACAGATGATGAGTTGATATCTAATGGTATAAGTCAGGTAAATGGTCTTGAGACTATATTTGATAACAAAGTACCATTAGAAGAAGAAGGCGAAGAAGATGCAGACTTAACTAAGAGTAAACTGGAAGAAGCTAAAAAAGATGCAGAAGAGATTAACGAATACTTAAAAAAAGAAGGATATGAAAACGAAGTTGAAGTAGAGTACAATTCAAATATTATTAAGCTTACTATTGAAGGTGAGATATTATTTGAGAGTGGACATGCTGAATTAACTCCTGATGCTATTAAATTAGTAGATGTTATATCTGTAAAAGTAAAAGAATTATTAGCAGATAAAACGATACAGATAGAAGGTCATACAGATAATAGACCAATCAATACCGCTAGATATCCTAGCAACTGGGAACTATCTCAAGCTAGAGCCATAGCAGTTGGATATAGATTGATAAAAGAACATAATATTGACCCTTCTAAAATTGCCGCTACGGGTTACGGAGAATACCGTCCATTAACAGACAATAGTACACCCGAAGGGCGTGCTATAAATAGGCGAGTAGAAATTAAGCTTGTTAGTGAGGAGTATAAAAATATTGATGAGCTTAACGAAGTAGAAGAAGTAGAATAGAGGTGAACTAATGGCAAAGGAAAAGAAAGTTAAAGTGAAAAGTGAAAAAGATAATGGAAAGTTAGTATTAATGATTGGAGTAATTTTGATTGTTTGTTCTGTAATTCTATTAGGTATTTCAGTATTTATTTTGAAGCCTTCAGGGAATTCAGATAAAGCAGAACAAGTAAAAGATCCCGACAAGATACCTCTAAGTCAAATAGAAAGTTATGAAACAGAAAATATGGTGGTCATATTACCTTCTATTGATAACCCAGATAAACGAATGAGTTTTACTTTCTATGTAGGTTTTGCACTAGATAAGAAGAGCAAAGATCTAAAAGATACAAAAACTCTACTAGAAGAAAGCAAAGGTATCATAAAATCTAGAATTTCAACATTATTAAGCAGTAAATATTCAGAAGATATGTTAAAACAAGATAGTCAACAAATGTTATCAGATGAAATATTTGCAATGATGGAAGAGATATTAGATACAGATGCTCTTGTAGAAGTATATATTAGAGATTTCCTATATAGATAAATTAAGACACTTACTGTAGGAGGTGAGGATATGGGTGAAGTCTTATCACAACACGAAATTGATGATTTGTTGAATGCATTAAATACTGGTGAATTAGACGTAGATGAATATCGTTCTAATGCTAATGAAAAACAAATTAAAGATTATGATTTTGCTAGACCATCAAAATTTTCAAAAGAACAGCTAAGAACATTAGAAATAATTTTTGAACATTATGCAAGATTAATTTCTACGACTTTACCTGCATACTTAAGAACTGCGACGCAAGTGGATGTAGTAAATTCTGAAGCAATTTCGTATTCTGAGTTTGCAAATGCATTATCAAATCCTATATTGTTAGGAGTTGTTGACTTTTCGCCGTTAAAGGGGTCATTTGTTGTTGATTTATCAGTAAATATAGGGTATGCTATTATTGATAGATTGCTTGGTGGAAAGGGAGAACCACTTGATAGAGAGAGAGATTTTTCAGAGATAGAAGTACTATTGATTGAAAAAATATTAGTTATTTGTTTACAAAATATGAGAGAGCCGTGGAAGAATGTTGTAGAATTATCTCCTAGATTAGAGAAGATAGAAACTAATTCACAATTTGCTCAGGTAATATCTCCAACTGATGTAGTTGCTCTTATTACATTAAGTATGAAAATAGGTCCAGTAGAAGGCTTAATGAATTTTTGTATACCATATTTATGTTTAGAGCCGATTATGGACAAGTTAAATACAAAATATTGGTTCTCAACAATACAAAATACCAATGAAGAATTATATAAAGAAATCATTGAACATCAGATAGATAATGTTAAAATACCAATAAAAGCAGTTCTTGGTCAATCTAGTATATCAGTAAATGATTTTGTTAATCTTCAAAAAGGAGATATTATTAAACTTAACAACAAAGTAGATACTGAAATGGAAGTCTACGTAGGAAATATCAAGAAGTTCAAAGGAAAACCTGGTATTTTTAATCATAAAAATGCCATAAAAATAACTTCTATTATTAGGGAGGAGGAATAAGCAATGGATGAAATGTTATCTCAAGAGGAAATAAATGCCCTTTTACAGGGATTAGATGATACAAGTGGCAGTAGTGAAGGATCTGAGTATCACTTAAATGATGCTGAGAAAGATGCAATTGGTGAAATATCAAATATAAGTATGGGTACTGCTGCAACAACATTATTTTCTTTAGTTAATCAAAAGGTTGTAATTACTACACCAACAGTTTCAGTATCTAACTGGAAAGATTTATCTAAGGATTTTGTTAAGCCATGTGTTGCTATTCAAATTGTATATAAAGAAGGTCTAGAAGGAACTAATTTATTAATGCTTCATGAGGATGATGTGAAAATTATTGCAGATTTAATGATGGGTGGTGAAGGTATAGTTACTGATTCACCATTATCAGATCTTCATCTTAGCGCAATAAGTGAAGCTATGAATCAAATGATAGGTTCAGCAGCAACTTCCATGTCTTCTATGTTTGCTAAGAAAATAGATATTAATCCTCCTTCATCAAATATTGTGGATTTCAATGTAGAAGAATCAGAAGAATTTGCTGAATTTCTTAATAAAGAATTCCTTAAGGTATCTTTTAAGATGCAAATAGGTGATTTGGTTGATAGTGAAATGATGCAGTTATACCCAATGGAATTTGCAAAAGACATATATGAGAATTTTATGGCTTGTCAAGAAGTGGCAGCGGCAGAAGAAGAGGTAGAAGAAGAAATACCAGAAGAAAAACCTGTTGAACCTACTCCTAACAAGCAGATGTCTAACCAAAGAATGCAAATGCCTAACCAGATGGGTGGATATAGTAATATGTTTAATCAGAGTTCAGAAAATCAATTTAGAAATATTGATGTGCAGCAGGCTCAATTCCAGGATTTTGATATTAATGCTGTAATGCAACAAAAAGAAAATATTGATTTAATAATGGATGTACCATTAGAGGTTACTGTTGAGCTAGGAAGAACTAGTAAACCAATTAAAGAAATACTAGAATTTGCACCTGGAACAATAATTGAGCTTAAAAAACTAGCCGGCGAACCAATTGATGTATTAGTCAATGGAAAAAATGTTGCAAAAGGTGAAGTAGTTGTTATTGATGAAAATTTTGGTATTAGAATTACCGATATCATTAAAAACAACCACCAAAGCATAATTAATTAATATTATTAAGAGGAGAGATTTCTATGGGAAAGAATATTTTAATCGTTGATGACGCTGCTTTTATGAGAATGATGATAAAGGACATTTTAACCAAGAATGGTTATAATGTTGTTGGAGAAGCAGAAAATGGAATCAAAGCTGTTGAAAAATATAATGAATTTAAACCTGATTTAGTAATTATGGATATCACAATGCCTGAGATGGATGGTATTGAAGCTGTTAAGACTATCAAAGGAAATGATGGTAATGCAGTAATAATAATGTGTTCTGCAATGGGACAACAAGCTATGGTTATTGAATCTATACAAGCTGGAGCAAAAGATTTTATCGTTAAGCCTTTCCAGGCAGAGCGTGTTATTGAAGCTGTTTCAAAAGTTATAGGATAATAATATGACTACATATTATCTGTATTCAGGACAAAGTGAATGGTGGCAAGTTATAGTTTTATTGGTATTATTTATTTTAGTATTAGTTGGAGCTTACTATGTAACAAGGTTATTTGGAAGATTTCAGATCAAAAAAGGGTCTAGCCAAAATATACATCAGCTTGAGTCTATTTCAGTTGGACCTCAAAAATTCATTCAATTAATAAAGATTGGTGATGAATATATCTTGATAGGTATTACTAAAGATAAGATTACATTTCTTAAAGAGATAGATAAAGACAATATTGATTTAAGTAAATATAATAAAGAGAAGATTGCTCAAGTTACTCCATTTAACAAGCAACTTGAGAAATTTCTAGGTAAGAAATAAAATGTACATAATGGAGTAGATTTAATGAGGCATATTAAATTAAAACACATAAAACAGATATCAAAAATTATTTTATTAGTAAGTATTATCTATATTGTTACTTTATTTAACAATACTAAAGTATTTGCTACTGCTGATAGTCCAATTCCATTTTCTATTGATCTTAATGTAAGTGCAGCAGAGAATGGAAAAGATGTAGTTAGCAGTTTACAGATTTTATTTATATTAACTTTAATTGCATTAGCACCTTCTATTTTAGTGATGATGACATCATTTACTAGAATAATAGTTGTTTTACACTTTGTACGATCGGCACTTGCTACTCAACAAACACCACCTAATCAAGTACTGATAGGGTTAGCATTATTTATTACATTGTTTGTTATGGCACCAGTAATGTCCGATGTTAATGAAACAGCATTACAACCTTATTCGGCGGGAGAGATTTCCCAAGATGAAGCTATTAAAAAAGGGTTGGAGCCTATAAGAAAATTTATGCTAAATCAAGTGAACGATAAAGATTTAGCGCTGTTTTTAGATATTGCAGAGAGTAGAAGTGTTACTGAAATCGAAGATATTCCAACAAGCGTTCTAATTCCTGCTTTTATTATTAGTGAACTAAGAGCTGCTTTTATTATTGGATTTTTAATATATATACCATTTATAGTTATAGACATGGTTGTAGCATCTACACTGATGTCCATGGGTATGATGATGCTTCCGCCAGTTATGATTTCATTACCTTTTAAATTATTACTTTTTATACTTGCAGATGGATGGAATTTAATTATTGGTGAATTAGTTAAAACCATTAGACTATGATGAATGTTTTTGGCGTAATATCGAAAGGATGGTTGTAGTATGAACCAAGATATGATTATAGATGTAGCTAGGGAAGCTTTGCTAACAGTTATAAGTGTAGCAGGCCCATTGTTATTATTGGCTTTGACAGTGGGATTATTAGTAAGTATATTTCAAACGGTTACATCTATACAAGAGCCTACATTAGCTTTTGTACCTAAAATATTAGCTGTATTTCTTGGATTGGTTTTATTTGGACCTTGGATGCTTAATAAACTTTTAACGCTAATTACAAGTTTATACTCTAAGTTTGGTTCATTTATAATTAATTAGGAGATTTGCTATGGAGTTACTATTAAACGATCCTTTTACATATTTAGATATATTTTTACTTATATTTGTTAGAATGATTAGCTTTTTTATATCAGTACCTTTGTTTGGTATTAGAACCATTCCTAAGACAGCCAAGATAACTATGGCATTTTTCATGGCTGTTATTATTATAAATCTAAATCCTATGGAGATTGATGTTACAAGTGCTAGTGTTGTACCTTATGCATTGCTAGTCATTAAGGAATTCATAGTAGGATGGCTTATTGGCTTTGGTGCTTATTTAGCTTTTTCTATTATAACTCTAGCAGGACAATTAATTGACTATCAAATTGGATTTACAATGGTTAATGTTTTTGACCCATTAAGCCAAATTCAGTTAACAATCACAGGTAATCTATATTACTACTTATTATTATTGATGATGTTAGCAACAAACACGCATTTTTTTCTCATCAAAGCTTTAACAGAAAGTTTTAAATGGATACCACTTGGAAAAGCAGTATTTAGACCTGGCTTATATACATCTGTTCTATCATTTTTTACAGAGTACTTTGTCATAGCTCTAAAAATAGCAGCTCCGATGATTGGTGTTATGCTTATAATAAACGTAGTACTAGGTATATTAGCTAGAGCTACGCCACAAATGAATATGTTTGTTATCGGACTTCCACTTAAGCTAATGGTAGGATTAGTTGTTCTGTTAGTTACATTATCGGTATTTCCAAATGTAAGTGGGTGGATATTTGATAGGATGTTAAGTTTTGTTGATCTGATTATAAAAGGAATGAGTTAATAAGATGGTCTTTTTTCTAGAAAAAAAAGTGGTTATAGATTATAATCTTCAATTTTTTGCTGGAAGTAATGACGGTGGAGAAAAAACTGAAAAACCAACAGAACGTAAAAGGACAAAAGCTAGAGAAGAAGGACAAGTTGCAAAAAGCATGGAAGTTACAACTGCACTAATGTTAGTAATAATGTTTTCTGCGATTAAGTTATTTACTCCTTATATATATGAAAAACTGCAAAATATGTATAAACATGTATACTCTAAGTTTAAACTAGCTACTGATGAATTGACTATAAATTTTGCTGTAGATATAGTTAAATATACTCTTACTGGTATATTAGAAATCTTGCTTCCTTTTTTTGCTATTGTAGTAGCCATTGGTCTAGTTGGTAATTTCCTTCAAGTTGGATGGAAACCATCAGCAAAAACAATGAAGCCGAAATTCAATAAATTAAGTCCTTTACAAGGTTTTAAAAGACTGTTTTCATTACGGTCACTAATGGAATTGTTAAAGGCATTGCTTAAGATAAGCATAATTATAGTTATTGTCTACTTCAGTATCAAAGGGAAAGAAGATCTTATACTATTAGTGTATGATTTATCTTTGCTTGATGGATTAAAACTGATGACTGATTTAGCTCTTGATATTGGTATTAAGGTAGGAGCATTTTATATTATTGTTGCTGTAGTTGATTATATATATCAAAGATATTCTTTGGAAAAACAATTGAAGATGACAAAACAGGAAGTTAAACAGGAGTACAAAGAAACAGAAGGTAATCCAGAAATCAAATCAAAAATTCGTCAGAAAATGCGAGAGGCTTCAATGAAGAGAATGATGCAAGATTTGCCTAATGCAGATGTAATTATTACGAATCCAACGCATTTTGCTGTTGCTATAAAATATGATAGTGAAGAGTCGTTAGCCCCTGTGGTAATAGCAAAGGGTGTTGATATATTAGCAGCAAAGATTAAAAGTGTAGCTATTGATAATGATATAGAAATTGTTGAGAATAAACCGTTAGCTAGGACTTTGTATTATACAGTTGATATAGGTAACGAAATACCTGCAGAGTTATATCAAACTGTAGCAGAAGTATTAGCATTTGTTTACAATCTTAAGAAAAATAAGGAGGGCTAGGCATTATGAAGATAAAAGTCGGGGACATTGCATTAGGACTATTTGTTATTCTTGCTATTGTTATAATGATAGTGCCAATGAACACTCTCCTACTAGACATATTAATCACACTTAATATTACATTAGCATTAATTATATTATTTAATGCTTTATTTGCACAAGAAGCATTGAATATGTCTTCTTTTCCAACAATGTTACTTTTTATTACTATCTATCGTTTATCATTGAACCTTTCTTCTACAAGGTCAATACTTACTAGTGGTGAAGCTGGTGATGTTATTGAAACATTTGGTAGATTCGTTGGTGGAAATGATATTGTTGTAGGAATAGTAATGTTCATCATATTAATTATTGTTCAATTCCTAGTTATAACCAAAGGTTCAGAGAGAGTATCAGAAGTATCCGCAAGATTCACTTTGGATGCTATGCCTGGTAAACAGATGGCTATAGATGCAGATCTTAACTCTGGACTTATAGATGAAATGCAGGCTAAGGAAAGAAGAACAAAAATTCAGGATGAAGCATCCTTCTATGGGGCAATGGATGGTGCTAGTAAATATGTAAAAGGTGATGCAATAACAGGTTTGATTATTACATTTATCAATATTGTAGGTGGTTTAGTCATTGGTAGTACCAGAGGAGGTCTCAGTATAAATGAAGCCTTCCAAAAGTATACAATCCTTACAATCGGAGATGGACTTGTAAGTCAGATTCCAGCTCTATTAATATCTTTGGCAACAGGTATATTAGTTACAAAAGTTTCCAAAGAGGCAGAAGTTGGAGACCAGTTAATGCAACAACTGTTCTCACTTCCAAAAGTATTATATTTTAGTGGAAGTGTATTAGTGTTTTTAGGTATTTTTACACCACTTCCTTTTTTAATAGTTTCTGTAGCAGGTATTTTAGCAATTGTATCAGCTTGGAAAATGCAGAACAATATGCAAATTCAGGCAGTGGATCAGGAAATATCTACTGAGGATATTGAAGCGGAAGAGATTAGAAAACCGGAGAATGTTGTTTCTTTATTACAAGTTGATCCTATAGAGCTTGAATTTGGTTATGGTATTATTCCGCTAGCCGATGTAAATCAAGGTGGAGATTTATTAGATAGAGTAGTAATGATTAGACGTCAGATAGCTCTTGAACTTGGAACTATCGTTCCTATTATAAGATTAAGAGATAATATACAGTTGAACCCTAACCAATATATAATAAAGATAAAAGGAATTAAAGTTGCTGAAGGAGAAATTATTTTTGATCACTATATGGCAATGAATCCAGGTTTTGTTGAAGAAGAATTAGACGGAATAGAAACAGTTGAACCTGCATTTAATCTACCAGCCTTATGGATAACTGAAAACCAGAGAGAAAGAGCAGAAACTATTGGGTATACAGTAGTTGATCCCCCATCAATTATTGCTACTCATCTTACTGAAGTAATCAAGAAACATCTTGATGAACTTATGACAAGACAAGATGTACAGACTCTAATAAATAATGTCAAAGAAAGCAATCCTACATTAGTTGATGAATTGGTACCAAAATTACTTAGCGTAGGTGAAGTACAAAAAGTTCTTATGAACTTATTGAATGAAGGAGTCTCAATAAGGGATTTAGTTACTATCTTTGAGACATTAGCTGACAATGCTATTACCAACAGAGATACTGATATACTGACTGAATATGTTAGACAAAGTCTGAAACGGGCAATATCATCCACATTTTTTGATGAAAGCGAAAGTAATAGTGTAATTACTTTGGACCCAGGTTTAGAGCAAAAGATAATGGATAGTGTAAAGAATACAGAACAAGGAACATATTTGGCTTTAGATCCAGAAATTACTGCTAAGATATTTAATTCTGTCGAGCAAGAAACCAATAAATTAAGTTCAATAGGTCGTACCCCTATATTATTAACTTCTCCTATTGTAAGAATTTATTTTAGACGCCTTACAGAAGAGCAATATCCAGATTTGCTTATATTATCTTACAATGAATTGGATGCTAATGCAGAAATACAATCAGTAGGGATGGTGAGTATTGGTTGAAAATAAAGCAATTTGAAGCAAATACAGAAAAAGAAGCTATGTTACAGGTAAAAGAAGAATTCGGCAAAGAGGCTTTAATAGTAAGTGTAAAAAACATTAAACCAAGAGGGATTTTTAAATTATTTAAACATCCATGTGTTCAAGTTACAGCAGCACTTGAAGATAAAGAAGCTGCTGCAACAAATGAAAAACAAATTATGGATAAAACAGTATTAGAAACAGTAGAAAAATATGATAATATATATCATTCCAAATCAATAGAAAATATTGAGGATAAACTTAATAAACTTGAACAGATTATTAGAAATGGTGAAAAAGATAATAATCTAATCATTGAAAAAGAACAAGTATCTGAAAAAAACATACCGTTGATAAATCTGATTTATAGTCAATTAATTAAGAATGAAGTCAATGAAAAAGTTGCAAACAAAATAATGTTTGGACTGAATGAATCTTTATCAAAAGGTAATATAAAGATGAATGATTTGGTTTCAATAATATATAAAAGGATAATAAATGAATTAGGGGATATTGAAACGGTTGATTTCACTGGTACAGGACCTAAGATTATCACTTTTATTGGTCCAACAGGGGTTGGTAAAACAACAACAATAGCAAAACTTGCATCTTACTTTGCACTTAATAATGATAAAAGCATCGGATTAATAACTGCTGATACATATAGAATTGCTGCAGTTGAACAATTAAGAACTTTTGCAAAAATATTGAATATACCTGTTGAAGTGGTTTATAATAATGAAGATATTAAATCCGCCATTAAAAGATTTGAGGATAAAGATTTAATAATCATTGATACAGCAGGAAGATCTCATAAAAATAGTGAAAAACTAGACGATATGGAAGAACTATTAAGTCTTATTCCTAGGAATGAAGTATATTTGGTCTTAAGTGTTACAACTAAATATAAAGATTTGATAAGTATTGCTGAGAGTTATATGAATATAACAGATTTTAAAGTTATCTTTACTAAATTAGACGAGTCAATATGTGTAGGTAACATACTTAATTTTAGGTATAAGTTAGGAGTAAAGTTATCCTATGTGACATTTGGACAAAATGTACCTGATGATATAACAGAAGTTAATCCACATAACATTGCAAAAAGTTTATTAGGGGGACAAGGATAACTATGGATCAAGCTATTAACTTAAGGAATATGATGAGAAAAAAGCAGTCATTCAGTAATAAAAGTTCTTCTAAAGTAATAACTGTAACTAGCGGAAAAGGTGGAGTAGGCAAATCTAATGTATCAGTTAACCTAGCTATTAATTTCAAGAAGATGGGTAAGAGGGTGGTTATATTTGATGCAGATTTCGGACTTGCTAACATAGAAGTGATATTTGGGATTATACCTAAATACAACCTTTTTGATTTGATCTATAATGGTATGAGTATAGAAGAGGTTTTAACTTCAGGTCCCCTTGGAATAGAATTCATATCAGGTGGTTCAGGAGTGCAAGAGTTAATTAATTTATCCAAAGACCAATTGAATTTCTTGAATGAAAAATTACTGGAACTAGACCATTTAGCAGATATCATAATAATTGATACAGGCGCAGGTATATCAGATTCAGTATTAGACTTTATCGTTTCTTCCAATGAAGTTATTTTGGTAACTACACCAGAACCGACTTCAATAACTGACGCTTATGCTGTATTGAAAGCGCTGAAAAATAGAAAAAGAGAGGAATACAAATCTACAGATATTAACTTATTAGTTAATAGGGTGTCCAGCGAATCTGAAGGACTAGAAATATACAACAAACTTAATAAGGTCACCAATAAATTTTTAGGTATAGGATTAAATAATATAGGGTTTTTGCCACAAGATAGTTACTTAACAAAAGCAGTTATCCAACAAAAACCTGTATCTATATTATACCCTAGATCAAAAGTAGCAAAGGCTTTTGAAGTTGTAGCTGGAAATTTATTGAACCATAGCACTTATAAAGCTAAACAGGATGTTGGACTTAGAAGTGTTTTTAATAATTTAATGAAATTTAAAAAGAACAAATAAGGTGGTAAATATGACACACAAAGCATTAGCATTAGGAGATAAGGTTGAAGTATCAAGATTGAAATTTAATACAAATGAAACTTATAAGAATGAAAAAGTATATGTTAGTATAATACAGGATATTAATGACGAAGAAGATGAAATAATAATATCAGCTCCAGTTGAAAATGGAAAGATTATTCCTCTAGAGGTAGGAGCATCTTATATCTTATCTATATATACTAAAGGTGGATTATATAAATGTAAGTCTTCAGTTAAGAATAGGTATAAGAAAAAAGAGTTACATTTGATTACAATGGAAGTTAACTCTGCAATGGAGAAAAGCCAAAGAAGACAATATTTCAGGTTGGAATGCATTCTTTCAATTCTTTTTGCAGATATAAATGAAGATACATGGAGTGAAGGACTAATTGTAGATATAAGTGGTGGAGGGTTAAGATTTACTTCAAAAAAGAAGATGGAAGCTGGATCTACATTAAAATGTAAATTAAACTTAAACAGTAACAGCAAAGTAGATACTATAGAACTTAAAGGTAATGTAATATTATCTGATATAGTAGACTTTGAGACAATGAAATATGAAACAAGGATTATGTTTGATGATATTTCAAATGAGGACAGAGAAAAGATAATTAAGTTTATCTTTGAAGAAGAGCGCAAGAGACGAAAGCGAAAAAAAGGACTGTGATGATATGGGCATAATGAAGAAAAAAATACTCGTTATTGATGACTCTGCATTCATGAGAAGAGTTATATCTGATATAATTAAAAGTGATTCTAGGTGTGAGGTAATAGGAACTGCGAAAAATGGAAAAGAAGGGATTGCAAAGATAAAGGAGTTAAATCCAGATGTTGTAACCCTTGATATTGAAATGCCGATTATGAATGGTTTACAGATGCTAGAACAACTAAAAGTACTTAACCTTAATGTTCCAGTAATTGTAATGAGTACTTTAGCTATTGAAGGAAGACAGGAGACTATTAAAGCACTTGAACTTGGAGCAATTGATTTTGTTACAAAACCTCAAAACATATTCAAAGTCAATACAGAGGAAATGAAAAATAGGTTAATTGAAAAATTATTAATGGCAGTTAATATTAATAATTCAGGAATGGTTCAATTAAAACCTATTGAATCAATTGAAAAAAGGTCAAAACCATTCAATCAAACAAGGAAAAAAGGCTGTTTATGTAAAAATAAAATAGTTGCTATTGGTTGTTCAACTGGTGGACCTAGGGCACTTCAGTATGTCTTACCATATTTACCTAGTAATTTAGATGCAGGGATTATTATTGTACAACATATGCCAGCAGGGTTTACAAAGTCTCTAGCTGATAGACTTAATCAATTGAGTGATATACACATAAAAGAGGCTGAAGATGGTGATGTGATTGAAAATGGTACAGCTTATATTGCACCAGGTAATTACCATATGAAGGTAATCCAAGATAGCAATTGCAAGATGATCATAAGATTATCAAAAGATGAACCTCTTAGAGGACATAGACCAGCTGTAGATGTAATGATGAATTCTTTAGTTGACGTTAATATCAAAGATCTTACAGGTGTAATCATGACAGGTATGGGAAGTGATGGAACGGAAGGTCTTGATAATCTTAAAAAAAGCCATAAGATTCATATAATCGCTCAAAATGAAGAAACATGTGTTGTATATGGAATGCCCAAAGCGGTTGTTGCTAAGGGTATTGCTGATGAAATAGTACCATTAGAATCAATATCAGACTCAATACTTAAGAAAGTGGGGGTGCTTTAATTTGGATATAAGCCAATATCTAGAAATATTTATCGAAGAATCAAAGGAACATTTACAAAGTTTAAATGAATCGTTATTGGAACTGGAAAAGAACACGGATAACGTAGAATTAATTAATGAAGTTTTTAGAGTTGCTCATACTTTAAAAGGTATGGCTGCTACAATGGGATATAAACGGATGCAGAAATTAACACATGATATGGAAAATGTGTTGTCTGAAATTAGGAATGGAAGTATAAAAGTAGAAGCTAATCTACTAGATGTACTATTTCAATGTCTAGATGCATTAGAACAATATGTTGATTTAATTGTTGAATCTGGTTCAGAAGGGGACAATGATAATCAAAATATTATTGATAAGCTTAATATGATCTTGAATAATGAGGTTCAAGAGACTGAAACTGCTAATAATACGGAGAGTACTAATGATACATCTGCAAAAGAAGAGACATTATCAGATTCAGAAAAAAGAAAACATCTAAATATCAATTTTACTGATTTTGAAAAGAATGCAATCAGTAAAGCGTATGAAGAAGATTTTAAGGTGTACGGAATAACCATTTATATAAGTGAAAGTTGTGTATTAAAATCAGCTAGAGCTTTTATTGTATTTAGAACCCTTGAAAAATTAGGACAAGTTATAAAGTCCTATCCTGCAGTTCAAGACATTGAAGATGAAAAATTTGATACTGATTTCTCTACCTTCATAGTAACTAAAGAGGATTCTTCTAATATCATAAAAGAATTAAGTTCCATCGCTGAAGTTACAGAAGTGTTAACAGATGAAATTAATATCCCTAGTGAACAAAAACAAGAGGTTGTAGAACAACAGACTAATGTAGTAGGTAATGATAAAAAAGCTAATAAAGAGAAGAATAATACTTCTAATAAAACCAATTTATCTAAACCAAAGACAAATAGAACTGTAAGAGTAGATATAGAAAGACTAGATACTCTTATGAATTTGGTAAGTGAGCTTATTATTATAAAAAATGGCTTAGAAACTATAGAATTAAAAAATACCAGCCAGAATTTTAATGAACAAATAGAATATCTTGAAAGGATTACGACTAATCTACATGATGCTGTAATGAAAGTCAGAATGGTTCCAATAGAACGTGTATTTAATCGTTTCCCAAGATTGATTCGTGACTTATCCAGAAAACTTAATAAAAAGATTGAATTACATATGTCTGGTGAAGAAACTGAACTTGATAGAACAGTTATAGATGAGATAGGTGATCCTTTAGTTCATTTATTAAGAAATGCAGGAGATCATGGATTAGAGACTCCAGATGTAAGGGTGAAAGCTGGTAAAGACCCAGTAGGTAATATTGATCTTAGGGCTTATCAAGATGGAAATAATGTAATTATTGAAGTTAACGATGATGGTAATGGTATTGATGTAAGTAAGATCAAGAATAAAGCTATAAGTAATGGTGTTCTATCAGCAGAACAAGCTGATAGTATGAGCGACCAAGAGATAATTGAATTATTATTCAGACCTAGTTTCAGTACTGCAGAAAAAATATCAGATGTATCTGGTAGGGGTGTAGGTCTAGACGTAGTCAAGACTAAAATAGAGGCTCTTGGTGGTGATATTGAAGTTAAGACTGAACTTGGTAAGGGTAGTAAGTTTATTATTAGACTTCCTCTTACACTTGCTATTATACAAGCTCTAATGGTTAATCTTGGTGAAGAAAAATATGCAATACCTCTAAACACTATTCAAAATATAGAGGATGTATTAATTTCTGATATCAAATATATTCAAAACCAAGAGGTCATTAATCTTAGAGGTCATGTAATACCAATTATAAGGCTACATGATAAATTAGATATTCCAAGTGTTGATGCAGAAAAAGATTCTTTAACAGTAGTTATTGTAAATAAAGGAGAAAAACAAGCAGGAATAGTAGTTGATTCTCTAATTGGACAACAAGAGATAGTAATTAAAACACTAGGTAAATATTTAACTAATATAAAATTGATTGCAGGAGCTACTATACTTGGTGATGGTGAGGTTGCATTAATTTTGGATGTCAATTCATTAGTATAATAGGAGGGCCTAAAATGGAAGAAAATAAAAATCAAGAGTTAATACAATTTATAGTTGCAAAAATTGGTCATGAACAATACGGAGTTAATATACAATTTGTACATAATATTGAAAGAATGTTGAAAGTTACTAGAGTTCCAAAAGCACCATACTATATAAAAGGTGTTATTAATCTAAGAGGAGATATTATTCCTGTAATGAGTTTAAGGTTGAAATTTGGGCTAGAACCAGATGAGTATACCAATAACACAAGAATCATTATAGTAAAATTAGATGGTAATCCAATGGGACTTATTGTTGATGAAGTAAAAGAAGTCATAAACTTGACTGAAGAAGATATTGAAAAAATATCAAAAGATTCCAATGACGAGAAATCAAATTATGTTCAAGGTGTTGGTAAGATAGGAAAAGAATTAGTAACACTACTTAATATTGATGGCTTAATAAATACTAATGATTAAACGACTAAACTGACTAGATATAATAGACAAAAATGAATGTTTCATGTCTTATGTGAAGGGATTGGATATTTTAATGGATAATATTAATATTGATACTTTAGATAATATACAGCTGGATGTTTTAAGAGAAATTGGTAATATTGGGGCAGGTAATGCTACAACTGCCCTCTCTCAAATGATTAACAAAAAAATTGATATGGGAGTACCTAAGGTTAATATATCTGAATTCAAGGAACTATCAGAGGTATTAGGCGGTGCTGAAAATCAAGTTGTTGGAATACTTCTTAATGTTGAAGGTGAAATCAATGGAATGATGATGTTTGTACTTGAGAAAGTATCTGCACATAATTTAGTTAATATTCTTATGGGAAAAGAACTAAATACTTTTGAAGATTTTACTGAAATAGATTTATCCGCTTTGAAAGAAATAGGAAATATTATAACTGGTGCATACTTAAATTCATTATCATCATTAACTAATTTGAAAATCATATCATCTATACCATATATGGCTATTGACATGGCTGGAGCAATACTGAGCGTACCTGCTATTGAATTCGGTAAAATTGGGGACAAAGCATTATTAATACAAACAGAATTTGGCGAAGGTGAGGATAAAGTATTCGGTAACTTTATATTGATTCCTGATGTTAAATCCTATGGGACAATATTAAAATCTCTAGGGATAACAGAATAATATATGGATGAGAAAATAAAGGTTGGGATGGCAGACCTTAATGTCTGTGCTTCCCCAGGTATACTGACAACGCTTGGACTAGGTTCATGTGTAGGTATTGTGCTATATGATCCAATCAAGAAGGTTGGAGGACTTGCACATATTATGCTACCCGATAGTACTCAGATAAAAAACAATAGCAATTTGGCAAAATTTGCGGACACTGGTATAAAAAAATTAATTGATGATATGACTAGATTAGGTGCCAACAAGAATCGACTTGTAGCAAAGTTGGCAGGAGGAGCACAGATGTTCTCATTTAAGAGCAGCAATGATTTGATGAGAATAGGTGAAAGAAATGTTGAGGCGTCAGTTAAGATGTTGAAAACGTTAGGAATAAAGGTCCTTTCACAGGATACAGGTGAAAACTATGGTAGAACAATAGAATTTTATACAGAAAACGGAGATTTATTAATTAAAACAATTGGTAAAGACATAAAAATCATATAAGGATGGTAAGCCACATGGTTAGAAATTTACGTATCATAATAATGCTTATAGCAGGTATTATTGTTTGTATACTAGGTTTAATGAATAGATATGATATCAAAACACTAACTATTACAATGATTATCGTTTTAGCTATATTTTTCATCTTAGGTTCTATCATACAAAAAATAATCAATAGGTTATATGCACAGGTAGATAAGAGAGAGAAAGAAAAGAAGCTTAACGAACTAAATAAAAAATTAGAAGAAATCGATAATAAAGATGACGATAATGAAGAAATAGAAGATGATAATGAACCCGTAGAAGATGATAAAATAGACTAAAAACTTTAACGGAGGCTAAAATGGATGAGAAGAGTAGGGTAATATTATGGCAAAAGTATTCAAAGGAAAAATCATTTGATATAAAAGAAAAGTTAATCATAGAATATGCACAATTAGTTAAGGTTGTGGCTGGTAGGCTAAATATGTATCTTGGTAATAATGTTGAATACGAAGATCTTGTAGGTTATGGTGTTTTTGGTCTAATTGATGCAATAGACAAATTTAATTTTGAAAAGGGAGTCAAGTTCGAGACTTATGCCTCACTTAGAATTAGAGGTGCTATATTAGACAACATAAGACGTATGGACTGGATTCCAAGATCACTTAGGAAAAAACAAAAATTAATAGACAATGCTAACTCCAAATTGGAAAATGATCTAGGGCGATTAGCTACTGATGAAGAAATAGCTTGTGAGCTTGATATAACTCTAAAAGAATATAAAAAGTGGTTGAATCAAACGAAGTTATTGACCTTAACATCACTTGAAGAATATATTGAGCAAGGAAGCGAAATTAGAATTGAGCCTATGAACAAATCTAGATATACGCAGCCTGAAAGAGTTGTTGAGAAAAATGAACTTAAGGAAATTCTAGCTGAGGTTATTGATAATTTATTGGAAAATGAAAAGCGGGTTATAGTTTTATACTATTTTGAAGAACTAACGTTAAAAGAAATAAGTCAGATTTTAGGGGTATCTGAGTCAAGGGTATCTCAGATACATACTAAGGCACTAAAAAAATTAAAAATAAAGTTGGGTAATAACATGGAACTTTTAGCAGGTTTCTAGTTTCTGGGGGAGTGATAATATGGATACCAATATTTATGATGGATATTTTAATTTATTAAACAAAGAAGATGGTTTGTATATTAAGTTGTTTCCAAGTAAGGATAATGGGAAGAACATAGAACTAGACGACATAATTACAACTTTGGAGAACAAGAATATTAGTAACTTCGATAAAGATCTATTAGTGAAAGAATTAAATTCTTTAGAAGAAACAAAAGAATTTAAAATATCCGATTCTATCATAGAGACAATTAATGAGACTATGGATATAAATGTTTCTATGGATAAATTAAGTGTTTATATTAGATTTTATCCTCCTGTCGGAGAGGGGAAAACTCTATCAAGTGAAGACATAGATAGGAAATTGAAAGAGAAAAATATTGTATTTGGTATAGAGTATGAAAAAATAGAATTGATTTCAAAAAACAAGAAATACAATCAAGATATATTAATAGCAAAAGGATTAAAACCTATAGAAGGAAAAGATGGCAGAATAGAGTATCTATTTGATACAGAGAAAAAATTAAAACCTCATATGAATAATGATGGTACTGTAGATTACCATAAGCTTAATCTCATAACTAATGTTGTTAGTGGAGATGAATTGGCAAGGTTAATACCAGAAGAAGAGGGGATAATTGGTAAAAATGTATACGGAGATGAAATACAACCACCAAAAGTAAAAGCTAAAAAATTATATTTTGGTAAGAATACAAAAGTAAGAGAGAATACATTATATGCCATAAAAGATGGACAAGTAAAACTTGATGATGGAAAAGTATTAGTTCTAGATTATCTTGAGATTCCTGGTAATGTTGATAATTCTACTGGTGACATTGAATTTTTTGGTACTGTTCTTGTACGTGGTAATGTGCTTACTGGATATACTGTTAAAGCCAAAGGTGATGTTGAAGTTAGCGGCGTAGTTGAAGGTGCACATATTGTTGCTGATGGTAATATTGTTCTCCATAGAGGAATACAAGGTATGGATAGAGGAATTATTGAAGCAAAAGGTAACGTTATGGCTAAATATATTGAAAATAGCAAAGTAACAGCAGGTGGATGCATACACTCTGATGCTATTCTACACAGTGAGGTTTCTTGCAAAGGGAATATTTTAGTAGATGGTAAAAAGGGATTGATATCAGGCGGAACAGTAAGATCAGGTGTAGAAGTCAGTGCTAAAGTAATTGGGTCTCATATGGGCACAGTAACTACCATAGATGTAGGTGTTGACCCGACATATATTGATGAATTTAACGAGTTACAAAAAGATATTAAGCAATTAACAAAAGAAGAACTTAAATTGACTCAGATAATAAATCTGTTGAACAAGAAAAAAAGGATTAGCGGAGATCTTGATGAAGAAAAAAAAGAGATGTTAAGATCAGCTACTAGAAGTAAAATATTTGTAAGTAACAAATTAGCTACCAGCAGGAAAAGATACGGTGAGATGGTTGATAATATTGATAATAAGAATATAGGTAAAGTTAAAGTAATAGGTAATATTTATCCTGGTGTCAGGGTATCTATTGGTAATGTGAAATATTATGTAAGAAAAGATATTAAATATTGTGTTATGTATCAAGATGGAGCCGATATAAAAGTTGCAAGTTATAATTAAATAAGAAAGATATAAGAGGAGGTAATACTATGTCAATAAGACCTCTAGATATGCAAGTCATGTTACCTAAGACTCAAGAGATTGCAAATATTAAACATCTTGACCAGCAGAAAGCTAATATAAATCAACACAATATAGCTCATTCCATGGAGAGTAAAGTTGAGAATGAGACTAAAAATGTTGTCAAATCCAATGAAAATGAAAAGGCATACTCTAGACCGGATGCCAAGAAAAAAGGTAACAACAAGTACCAAAATAATAAGAAGAAAAAAGATAATAAAAAAGAAGACTCTGATAAAGGCAAGAAAAATCATGTTGGAAGAACAAAAATAGATATTAGGATATAATCATTAAATGAAGCGTAATATAAAAAATAATAAGAGGTAAACCTACATGGATAACATAAACATACTTGTGATAATTTCTATAATGATAGGAATCATATTTATAATATTGAGTTTTGTATTCAAAGATAAAGCGGAGAAAAATAAAAATGATGATAAAGTTGAAGACCTTGTATCAACTGACGAAGAAGCAGAAAAAATAGACTTTGATAAAGATCAAGTAATGGAAGAGATAAGTAATAAAATCCTAGAGCTGAATGATTATTCTAGCTTTATTAAGCAAGAATTGAATGATAAACATAAGGAATTACTGTTTTTATATCAATTGATAAATGAAAAAGAAAAAAATATGAAAAAACTATCAAATATCAATAATATAAAAAAAGAAGAGAAACACCAGCAGGTTATTGTAGATACTCCAAAACAATTAGATTCAAAAAACATATCAAATGATATAAGAGATAAAAATGATGAAATACATAATCTACATAGAAATGGATATTCTGTAACAGATATAGCAAAAGTTATGGGACTAGGTAGAGGAGAAGTAAAATTAATATTAGAATTGGGTGTAACAAAAGAAAACTAAATTAACTTGAGGTGCTTAGATGAATAAACATAAATATTTTTTTAGAGGTGTGGGTATAACTTTAATTATAACTGCATCAATATTCTACTTTGTAGGATTAAACATCACTAAAAAAACAACAGAAGTCATAACAGAAGAGGAAATAATATTTAGAGCCAAAGAACTAGGCATGATAGATAAAGGACAGATGGATACTGAAAAAGAAAAATTGACAGATAAAGAAATAATTGATAGAGCAACCAAATTAGGCATGGTATTTGAAGAAACCGATAAAGCCTGTAATGAAGAAGATGTAGTAAATGAAGGAACTGGAGAAATTGAAGAAGAGGAACAAAAAGAAATTGAGAATGATGAAGAATCACAAGAGAGTGATACTGTTAAGATAAAAATAAAGTATGGAATGGGTTCAGATGAAGTAGCAGAATTGTTGTTTGATAATAAGGTTGTAGATGATGCCTTGGAGTTTGACAAATTTCTAATGCAAAACAAATTGGCTCATAGAATAAAGATAGGTACATATGATTTCAAAATAGACAGTACTTATGAAGAAGTAATGAAAATTTTTACAAATTAGCTTGATTAATTTTTTGTATTGTGATATACTAGCAATCGTGAAAAAACACGTATTCAGATTTTTAGAAAGGTGCCTAACAGGTATTCTAAGAAGATGAAGAATGCGGAAGAAAAAAACCAAAATTATGGAGGTATAACATGAGCGTTATTTCAATGAAACAATTGTTAGAAGCTGGTGTTCATTTCGGACATCAAACAAGAAGATGGAATCCTAAAATGGCTGAGTATATTTATACTGAGAGAAATGGAATTTACATCATTGATTTACAAAAAACAGTAGGTAAAGTAGACGATGCTTATAATGCTATCAAAGAAGTAGTAGCAGATGGTGGTAATGTATTGTTTGTAGGTACTAAAAAACAAGCTCAAGATGCAATTAAGGTTGAATCAGAACGTTGTGGAATGTTCTATGTTAACCAAAGATGGTTAGGCGGAATGTTAACTAACTTCAAAACTATTCAAGCAAGAATTGGAAGACTTAAGAACTTAGAGAAAATGCAAGAAGATGGTACATTTGATTTATTACCTAAAAAAGAAGTTATTAAGTTAAAGCATGAAATGGAAAAACTTGAAAAGAACCTTGGCGGTATCAAGGAAATGAAAGATATTCCTGACATTATGTTTATAGTTGATCCAAGAAAAGAAAAAATTGCTATCCAAGAAGCTCATATCTTAGGTATACCTATTGTATCAATAGTAGATACAAACTGTGATCCTGAAGAAGTTGATTATGTAATCCCTGGTAATGATGATGCTATTAGAGCGGTTAAGTTAATTGTTTCTAAGATGGCAGATGCTGTTATTGAAGCTAACCAAGGAGCACAAGATAATATAGAAGAAGCTGCAAAAGAAGCAGAAGCAAACGAAAAATAGTAATTAATAATATGCTTCAACCAGCTACTATGGTTGAAGCATTTATTGTATATTTCAAAATATGTATTGAGTATCTCTATTATGTTAATAATTTATAATAGTAAAAACAATGCATTATTGAAATTATAATATATATGGTATTAATAAAATGCGATAAAAGTACGAATATAATAAATTGAATATGGAGGGTGTAAACATGGCAGTAACTGCTAGTATGGTAAAAGAGTTAAGAGAAAGAACTGGTGCTGGAATGATGGATTGTAAGAAAGCATTAGTAGAAAATAATGAAGATATGGAAAAAGCTGTTGAATTCCTAAGAGAAAAAGGATTAGCAAAAGCAGCTAAAAAAGCTGGAAGAATCGCAGCTGAAGGATTAGTAGCAGCATATGTATCAGAAGATAATAAAGTTGCTTCAATCGTAGAAGTTAACAGTGAAACTGACTTCGTTGCTAAAAATGATACTTTCAAAAGTTATGTTGCAGATGTTGCAACTGCAGCTTCTAACACAGAAGCAAAAGATATTGAAGGATTCTTAAATGATGCTTGGGTAAATGATACAAGCAAAACTGTAAAAGATGTTTTAACAGAGCAAATAGCAGTAATCGGCGAGAATATGAATATCAGAAGATTTGAAAAGTACATGGCTGATGGAAGTTTTATTACATCTTATATCCATGCTGGAGGAAAAATCGGTGTATTAGTAGAAATGAATGGAGAAGCTAATGAAGCTACTTTAGAATGTGCTAAAAACATTGCAATGCAAATTGCTGCTGTATCTCCAAAATACATTTCAAGAGATCAAGTAGATGCTGATTACATTGAAAAAGAAAAAGAAATCTTAAAACAACAAGCTAAGAACGAAAATCCTGACAAGCCAGATAATATCATTGAAAAAATGATTATTGGTCGTGTTAATAAGATGATGAAAGAAATCTGTTTATTAGACCAACAATATGTAAAAGATGGCGACTTAAATGTTTCTAAATACATTGCTTCAGTTGCAAAAGAAACTGGAGTAGAATTATCAATTAAGAGATATGTACGTTTCCAAACTGGTGAAGGTTTAGAAAAAAGAGAAGAAAATTTTGCTGAAGAAGTTGCTAAGCAAATGCAATAATATGAATTTTCATATGTAAGTTAAATAAAAGGAAACACTTAGTGTTTCCTTTTTTTAAAGAAATGAATATTTTATACTAGTAAAAATTACTAGTTTGTGATAAATTAATAGATAGAGGTGTTTTTATATGTCAAAGTATAACAGAGTGTTACTAAAATTAAGCGGAGAAGCCCTTTCTGGTGGAAAAGGCACAGGATTCGATGAAAAAACAGTATTAATGGTAGCTAACCAAATCAAGGACATAGTAAGTAAAGGTAATCAAGTGGCTATAGTAATTGGTGGAGGTAACTTCTGGAGAGGTAGAAGCAGCAGGGATATGGATAGAACTAAATCAGACCAAATTGGGATGATGGCTACAGTTATGAATTCATTGTATATGGCAGAAATACTAAGAACCCTAGGCATGAAAAGCGTTGTACAAACACCTTTTAAAGTAGGAACAGTGACAGAAGAATTTTCTAAAGACAAAGCACTAGAACATTTAACAAACAATGAGGTTGTTTTATTTGCAGGAGGTACGGGACATCCATATTTCTCAACAGATACAGCAGCAGCCTTACGAGCTATTGAAACTGAATGTGATGTTATATTGCTTGCCAAAAATATTGACGGTGTATACGATTGTGACCCTAATCAGAACGCGAATGCTAAGAAATATGATAAATTAACTTATAATGATGTAGTTTCAAAAGGATTAAATGTCATTGATATGACAGCTGCGATAATGTGTATGGAGCAAAATGTTCCAATGCTTGTATTTTCTTTAGCTGAAGAAGACAGCATTAAGAATGCTATGGAAGATAACATAAAAGGTACATTTATAACAGTATAAGTTATACCCATAAATAGTCAATATCCTGCTATTTATATAGTATAACTAATGATAATAATAGGAGGAGATAAAATGTTAGAAGAAATTAAAAAATACGAAGACAAAATGCAAAAGACCATTAAAGCATTAGAGAATGAGTATAATGCAATTAGAGCTGGAAGAGCTAATCCACATGTACTTGATAAAATTACTGTTGAATATTATGGACAGGCAACACCTCTTCAACAAGTAGGAAATGTTTCTGTACCAGAGCCTAGAATGATTCAAATACAACCATGGGACTCTAGTATGATGAAAGAAATTGAAAAAGCGATACTTGCATCTGATGTAGGAATCACTCCTAACAATGACGGTAAAGTTATTAGATTAGTATTCCCAGAACTTACTGAAGAAAGAAGAAAATCTCTAACTAAAGACGTTAAGAAAAAAGGAGAAGAAGCTAAAGTAGCTGTTAGAAATATTAGAAGAGATGCTTTAGACAAATTCAAAAAGCAGCTTAAGAATCATGAAATAACAGAAGATGATTTGAAAGATTATGAAACTGATATGCAAAAATTAACAGATAAATATGTAAAAGATATAGATGTACATGTAGAAAATAAGACTAAAGAAATATTAACAGTTTAGAGACTGTTTTGGTTTACCCCTCTATATGAGGGGTTGTTTTTAATCTTATGGAAAGTCCTGATTTTATGTATATGATATAGAAAAAGATTCTTTTGAATGAGAGGAATTGTTGTTTATGGTAGTTGACAGTAACTATAATGTTCCAAGACATGTAGCAATTATAATGGATGGTAATGGTAGATGGGCAATGGCAAAAGGAAAAAAAAGACAATACGGTCATAGACAAGGTTCTAAAACATTAGAAACTATTTGTAAGCAAGCTTATGACATAGGTATAGAGTATATAACAGTATATGCTTTTTCCACTGAAAATTGGTCAAGACCAAAAGAAGAAATAGATAATTTGATGAATTTGTTAAGACAGTACTTAAAAAGCAGTTTGAAAAATGCTAGCAGAGATAATATAAAGGTGAGAGTAATAGGGGATAAAAATGGATTAGATAATGATATTATCACTAGTATTGAAAGATTGGAAGAAGGATCAAAAAACAACACAGGATTACAATTACAGATTGCTCTGAATTATGGTGGACGTGATGAGATTGTAAGAATGACAAAAAGGATAGTTTCTGACTTTGAAAATAATAACATTAATATAAATACCATTAATCAAAAAACAATAGAGAGGTATCTTGATACAAGAGATATACCTGACCCGGATCTACTAATAAGAACAAGTGGTGAAATGAGAATAAGTAACTTCTTGCTTTGGCAATTAGCATATACAGAGTTTTACTTTGTTCAAAAACATTGGCCAGACTTTACTATTGAAGATTTGAAAGATGCTATAGCGTATTATAGTAATATTGAACGAAGGTATGGCAAAGTCAAAGAATAATAGAAAGAAGGGAATGGGTACAATGAAAACGAGAATAATATCATCTATTATAGCGTTACCTATATTATTGATTCCTTTAATATTTGGAGGTAAAATACTAATACTTGTATTATTTTTAGTATCATTGCTAGGTCTTTATGAGTTTTATAGAGCATATAAAATTGATTGCTTAGGGCTTAAGTTATTTGGATATATAGCATCGCTGATGTATTATTTATTATTAATATTTGATAGAAGTGAATATCTGGGGGAACTTTATGGAATATTCTTCTTAATGTTATTAATAAGTTATGTATTTGTTTATCCCAAATATGATCTAAAAGATATTATGACTATTTTTATTGGCTTTTTCTATGTAGTTTATCTTTTATCATATATATTATTGGTAAGAAGCAATGAGGCTTATGGTTCTTGGATGATATGGTTAATATTTATTGTTGCTTTTGGTAGTGATACAGTAGCCTATTTTGTTGGAGTTAATTTTGGTAAACATAGGTTAGCAGAAAAGCTGAGTCCCCAAAAAAGTATTGAAGGTTCTATTGGCGGTATTGTTGGAGCTACGGTTTTTTCAGTTATTTATGGCATCATATTACTTAATATTGGTGAATTGACAGATCCTATAAAACTAATACCTTTTATATTTATTGGGGGAATTGGTTCTGTATTATCACAAATAGGAGATTTAGCTGCATCAGCTATGAAAAGACAGAACAACATAAAAGATTTTGGTACTATTATGCCAGGTCATGGAGGTATCTTAGATAGATTGGATAGTATAATCTTCACGGCACCTTTTGTATATTATATTATGAAATTTTTTATTATGTAGTTTTTAAGTGCTAATCAATTTTTTATAATATTATTGGATTAAAAGAAATAATTAATTATATAAAAAAATATATTAAATATATAAATCAAATATAGTAGGTTATTTGGAAGAGGAGAATAAATTGAAAAAGATATCTATTCTAGGGTCCACTGGCTCAATTGGTAAACAGACAATTGATATTGTTTGTAAGCAGAATGACATACAGATATTAGGGTTGACTGCAAATACCAATATAGATTTATTAGAGAAACAGATTGAATTGGTAAAACCACAAGTAGTAGCTGTAATGGATGAACAAAAAGCTTCTATTCTCAAAAAAAGGATTAGAGGCAAAGTAGAAGTATTAAGCGGAATGGATGGACTCATTAGAGTTGCTACCTTAGAGAAGGTTGATATAGTTGTTACAGCTGTAGTAGGTATGATAGGTATCAGACCTACGGTTGAAGCCATAAAAGCATCCAAAGATATAGCTTTAGCTAATAAAGAGACATTGGTTACAGCTGGTCAAATAATTATGGATTTGATAAAAGAATATAAAGTAAATATTTTTCCAGTGGATAGTGAACATTCTGCTATATTTCAATCCTTAAAAGGAGAGAATAAAAAAGAAGTTAGCAAAATTTTGTTAACAGCTTCAGGAGGACCATTCAGAGGGAAAAATATAGAACAATTAAAGGATATAACTAAAGCGCAAGCACTTAATCATCCTAATTGGTCAATGGGTCCTAAAATAACAATTGATTCAGCTACACTTATGAATAAAGGACTAGAAGTTATAGAAGCAAAATGGCTTTTTGATGTAGCACCTGATCAGATTCAAGTTGTTGTGCATCCACAAAGCATTATTCATTCAATGGTAGAATATAATGATGGTTCAGTGATTGCACAATTAGGTGTTCCAGATATGAGGATTCCAATACAATACGCTCTCAATTATCCTAGGCGGGTAGAGAATAATATTAAGAAACTTGATTTATTTAAAGTAGCTAGTTTGACATTCGAAGAGCCTGATATCAAAACCTTCAGATGTCTTGAATTAGCTTATAGAGCACTTGAAGAAGGTGGTTCTATACTATCAGTATTAAATGCAGCTAATGAATTAGCAGTAAAAAAATTTTTAGAAGACAAAGTAAGATTTCTTGAAATTCCTGAAATAATTGAATATGCTATGGATAAACATTGTAATATAAAAAATCCATCACTAACAAATATTTTTGAAGCAGAAAAAGAAACTTATGAGATTATTGAAAGTAAATGGGGATAGAGAGTAAATAATGGAAAGGAATGAATGGTTATATGAATATTGTTGTTGCAATCTTGATATTTGGGTTGCTTGTTCTTGTACATGAGTTAGGTCACTTCCTTGCGGCAAGAAAAAATGGCATACTTGTTGAAGAGTTTGCCATTGGTATGGGACCAAAACTTGTGGGTATAAAAAGAGGAGATACGTTATACTCTATTAGGTTGTTACCTTTTGGTGGGTATTGTAAAATGCTTGGTGAAGATGAAGCGGTTGAAGATGATCCTAGAGCCTTTTCTAACAAATCAGTTGGAGCAAGGATTGTCGTTGTTGTAGCTGGTGCTGCTTTTAACATTTTATTAGCTTTTCTTTTCGCTTGTATAATTGTTGGTAATATGGGTGATTACACTACTACTGTTGATAAGGTAACAGAAGGTTCCCCTGCATATGAAGCAGGGATGCAACCAGGAGATAGGATAGTAAAAATAGATAATCATAATATTGTATCATACGATGAAATAGGTTTATATATAAATCTGAAAAAAGGTGAGAATCTAGATATAACCTATAAAAGAGATGGAAAGACTTACGTAGCTAATATAAAGCCTGTTGAACAAGACGGTAGGCATTTAATTGGTATTTCACCTGCCAAAATGAATCAAGGTAATATTCTCCAAATCATAAAATATGGATTTATTAAAGTTATATTCTGGATTAAGACGGTATTTATAAGTTTAGGTATGATTTTTAGAGGAGAAGTGACTAGACAGGACTTTGGTGGACCTGTAAGAATCATTTCAGAGATAAGTAAAGGTTATACTGAAAGCGTTAAATATGGTATAAAACAAGTATTCATGACTATATCATCCTATATTGTTTTGTTAAGTGCCAACCTTGGGGTTATGAATTTATTACCTTTACCAGCTCTTGATGGAGGAAGACTAGTGTTTCTACTAATAGAGGCAATAAGGAAAAAACCTATTAATAGAGAAAAAGAAGCATATGTCAACTTTATTGGATTTGTATTATTAATGGTATTGATGGTATTTATGTTATTTAATGACTTTAGTAATGTATTTTAAATAGAATAATAATCTGTACAAATAATCTAAGGGTCTATCTTAATATTGATGTAATATATATTGAGAAAGCCCTTGTGTTTTATGTCTAAAAAAAGGAGGGATATAATGTATAGAGATAATACAAAAGTAGTAAAAATAGGTGATAAGGTCATTGGTGGAGGTAATCCCATACTTATTCAGTCTATGACAAATACCAAGACCCATGATATAGAAGCAACTGTTAAACAAATCCTTACCTTAGAAGAAGAAGGTTGTGATATAATAAGAGTTGCTGTACCAGATGTAGAAGCCGCAAAAGCAGTTTATGAGATCAAAAAAAGGATACATATTCCTCTAGTTACAGATATTCATTTTGATTATAAACTAGCTTTGATGTCAATGGAATATGGAGCTGATAAAATAAGAATTAATCCTTCTAATATAGGTAACCTAGAAAGAGTCAATAAGGTAGTTGAAAGAGCTAAAGTTGATAATATTCCTATTAGAATTGGAATTAATAGTGGGTCAGTTGAAAAACATATCCTGGATAAATATGGTCATGTAACTGCAGAAGGATTGGTGGAAAGCACTGTTAACAATGTAAAGATAATAGAAGATATGGGATATGATAATATAGTCATATCGTTAAAATCTTCAAATGTGCCTATGGCAATCAAGGCTCATCAGCTTGTTGCAGAAGCCGTCAACTATCCTTTGCATGTAGGTATAACAGAAGCTGGTACCATATGGTCTGGTACTATCAAATCAGCAGTTGGACTTAGTGTAATATTAGCTGGTGGAATAGGTGACACAATAAGAGTATCATTGACAGGTGATACTGTAGAAGAAGTCAGAGTAGCTAAAAAAGTCTTAGAAACACTTGATCTTCGTGAGAAAAATCACATAGAAATTGTGTCATGTCCCACATGTGGAAGGACACAGATAGACCTTATTAAATTAGCTAACATGGTTGAGAAAAGATTCGGTAATCTTGAGAAGAAGATAAAAATTGCTGTTATGGGCTGCGTAGTTAATGGTCCTGGTGAAGCAAAAGAGGCAGACCTTGGTATAGCTGGTGGCAAAGGGGTTGGTCTTATCTTTAGAAAAGGTGAAGTTATAAAAAAAGTACCTGAAGATAGATTGATTGATGAACTTGCCATAGAAATTGAAAAGTATACCAAGTAACACGTAAGGAGTTGATTTTATATGAGCAAATGTTTTGTAGAAGTTTTTGACGATATGCATCTTAATGATAGTATAGCTATGTATTTTGATAATGCTTTGGTGAAACGTGTTGTCATTAACACAAAGGTAAAAGAATTGCAGGTCTATGTAGTTTTCAACAACATAGTTCATATAAAATTTATACGCCAAGTTGAAAAACAGATAGAAAATAATTTATGTGCTAACTCTGATTTAACAGTCAGAATCATATGTGAGTATAATGTAAAATATGATTTGAATAAATTATTATTACTGTATGGGGATAGTATTTTATACGAATTAAAACAATTCAGTCCTATTTGCTTTGGTATTTTAAGAAAAGCAGATATTGAAGTTGAAGATGATAATGTAATTATTACTCTAAACAATAATACTATAGACTTTTTGAAAGACAAAGAAGTAGATAAAAGAATCGAAGAGATAATTAATGGCAGGTTTAACATTAATACTTCTGTTTCTTTTAAGGTTAACGAAAAAGCTATAGAGAATAATAAAAAATTCGTTGAAAAGAGAGAAGAAAGAGAGAAAGAATTTGTTACTAAAATTCTAAGTAATGCTCCTTCTCCAAATAGTACTTCAACAAGTGATAAAAAACAGCAAGCATCAAAAAATGTAGAAGACAGTAAAATGATATATGGTAGAAAATTCGGTGGAGAGATTACTCCTATCGAGGAAATAGACAATGAGATTGATGACCTGATTTTTGATGGTATCATAATCAGTGTTGAGAGTAGAGAAATAAAGAATGATAAGTACATAGTAGCATTCGATTTAACTAACGATAAAGATTCAATAACCGCAAAATGTTTTATCAAGAAAGACCAATTTGAAGAGCAAGTAAGTGATAGACTAGTAAAAGGAAAATCAGTAAGAGTAAAAGGCAACTTACAGTTTGATACTTTTTCAAAAGAAATGACTGTTATGGCAAGAGCAATCATGGAAATTAATGATTTTAGAATCAAACGTCTTGACTTAAGTAAAGACAAAAGGGTGGAACTCCATGCTCATACTCAAATGAGCGATATGGATAGTGTGGTAAGTGCAACAGCTTTAGTTAAACAAGCTATTGCATGGGGCCATGATGCTATTGCAATAACAGATCATGGAGTTGTCCAAGCTTTTCCTGAGGCTTTTCATACTGCTAGTGGTAATGATATCAAGATTATATATGGTGTAGAAGCATATTTGGTTGATGACCTGAAATCTATCGTACAAAATTCTAATAAACAAAGTTTAGATGATGAGTATGTAGTATTCGACCTTGAGACTACTGGATTCTATCCTGGGAAAGACAGAATAACTGAAATCGGTGCAATAAAAGTAAAAAACGGGGAGATTATTGATGAATTCAGTACCTTTGTTAATCCAGAGAGGATGATTCCCGAGGAAGTAGTCAAGCTTACTGGCATAACCGATGATATGGTGGCTAAGGCACCTAAATATCAGGAAATTCTACCAAAGTTTATGGACTTTATTGGTAATTCAGTCCTAGTAGCCCATAATGCTGATTTTGACATTAATTTTATTAGGTATTTCTGTAAGGAAATTAATATTAGTGTTGATAATACAGTACTTGACACACTGGAACTTGGACGAGTGCTCCTTCCTGATTTAAATAACTACAAGCTTAATACTATTACCAAAAAATTAAGTATAAAACTTGATAATCATCATAGAGCAGTAGATGATGCAATGGCAACAGCAAAGATTTTTATACAGTTTATCAGTATGCTCAAAAATAAGAATATCTATGACCTAGAAGAATTGGAAACATATTCTCATGAAGCAACTAAAAACGTCAAAAAGTTGAAGTATTATCATGCCATTATATTAGCTAAGAATCTTGTAGGACTTAGAAATCTTTATGAGTTGATTTCTAAATCCCATATAGATTATTTTTTCAGAAAACCAAGAATTCCTAAGAGTGTTTATCTAGAATATAAAGAAGGGCTATTGATTGGTTCTGCCTGTGAAGCAGGTGAGCTTTACAAAGCTGTTCTTGATGATAGACCAAAGGAAGAAATTGATAGGCTTGTTAATTTTTATGACTATCTAGAGATTCAACCATTGATGAACAATGAGTTCATGATAAGAAATGGAAGAGTAGATGGTAAAGAAGAACTTGTAGAAATCAATAAGAAGATTATTAAACTTGGTGAAGAGCATAATAAATTAGTAGTCGCTACTTGTGATGTTCATTTTCTTGATCCTGGTGACGAAGTCTATAGGCGTATTATTATGGCTGGCCAAGGATTTAAAGATGCTGATGAACAACCGCCACTATATTTTAGGACTACTGAAGAAATGCTAAAGGAATTCGCTTATCTAGGTGAAGAAAAAGCTAGAGAAGTAGTTATTGACAACACTAGAAAAATATCAAATATGATAGAAAAAATTGACCCTGTACCTCCAGATAAATACCCACCGGTCATAGAAGGTTCTGAGGAAGATCTCAGGAATATCTGTGAGACTAAAGCTAAGTCCATATATGGGGACCCATTACCAGAAATTGTTGAAGAACGTCTTGAACGTGAATTGAATTCAATAATATCCAATGGTTTTGCGGTTATGTACATCATAGCCCAAAAATTAGTGTGGAAATCCAACGAGGATGGATATCTAGTTGGTTCTAGGGGTTCAGTTGGTTCATCATTTGCAGCTACTATGGCAGGTATTACAGAAGTAAATCCTTTATCGCCTCATTATGTGTGCCCTGACTGCAAGTACAGTGATTTTGATTCTGAGATAGTTAAGAAGAATGCTGGTAACTCAGGATGTGATTTACCAGATAAAAAATGTCCCAAATGTGGGGCTGATCTAATAAAAGACGGTCATGACATACCCTTTGAAACTTTCTTAGGTTTTAAAGGGAATAAAGAGCCTGATATAGATCTTAACTTTTCAGGAGAATATCAAAGTAAAGCACATGATTATACAGAGGTTATTTTTGGAAAAGGTCATGTTTTTAGAGCTGGAACTATTGGAACTCTGGCTGAAAAAACTGCTTATGGTTTTGTTAAGAAGTATTTTGATGAAAAAGGGGTTAATGTCAGAAATGCTGAAGTTAATAGACTTATAGCAGGTTGTACAGGCGCAAGACGTACAACAGGACAGCATCCAGGTGGTATTATTGTTGTTCCAACTAGTGAGGAAATATACAAATTCACTCCAGTTCAAAGACCAGCTAATGATATGACAACTAAGACGATAACAACTCATTTTGATTATCACTCAATTGACCATAACTTATTAAAATTAGATATATTAGGTCATGATGATCCTACGATGATAAGAATGCTTGAAGACATTACTGGATTGGATGCTCAGAAAATCAGATTGGATGAACCTAAGGTTGCTTCACTATTTACAAGCACTGAAGCTCTTTCTATAAAACCAGAAGATATAGATGGTTGTCCCCTTGGTTCTCTTGGAATACCAGAGTTTGGTACTGACTTTGTTATTCAGATGTTGCTTGATACAAAACCTACAACTTTTTCAGAGTTATGTAAAATATCCGTTCTATCCCATGGAACCGATGTATGGTTGAATAATGCCCAAGAATTAATCAGAGATGGAAAAGCCACAATTGGTGAAGTAATATCATCTCGTGACGATATCATGGTATATCTTATTAATATGGGATTGGATAAGGAATTGTCTTTTACTATAATGGAAAGTGTAAGAAAAGGTAAAGGTCTAAAGCCTGAATGGGAAGAAATTATGACATCTAATGGTGTACCTGATTGGTATATATGGTCATGTAAGCAAATTAAATACATGTTCCCAAAAGCCCATGCTGTTGCATACGTTATGATGGCATATAGAATTGCTTATTTCAAAGTATATTATCCTGAGGCTTATTATGCAACATATTTCAGTATCAGAGCATCAGATTTTGATTATGAATTAATGTGTCATGGAAAAGAGAAAGTAGATACATACATAAAAGATTATAAATCAAGATTTAACGAATTATCCAAAAAAGAAAAAGATACCTTGAAGGATATGAAAATTGTCCAGGAGATGTATGCAAGAAAGATTAATTTCGTACCTATTGATTTATATAAGGTTAAGTCAAAATTGTTCCAGGTACTGGATGAAGGCATTATGCCATCACTTAGTGCTATACAGGGTCTTGGAGAAAAAGCTGCTGATAATATTGTAAATGCTAGGAAAGATGGTGTTTTCCTATCCATTGATGAGCTTAGACAAAGGACTAAGATTAGTAAAACAGTTATTGAGATTATGAAACAAAATCATATATTGGATGGTATGCCACAATCCAATCAATTAAGTTTATTTTAATAATCAAGATAACTATCTGAATTAAAATAGTATTAGTATAATATATAAAGAATAAAATAGATATACTAGTTATATACAGAAAGGGAGATTATAACATGGCAAAAAGAGAGGAATGGGGATCTAGGGTAGGATTTATATTAGCTGCCATAGGTTCAGCAATAGGATTAGGGAATATATGGAGATTTCCTTATACAGTTGCAGAAAATGGAGGAGGAGCATTTCTTATACCTTATTTCATAGCATTGATTACAGCAGGTATACCACTTCTTATTTTAGAATTCGGTTTAGGACATAAGATGAGAACATCTGCTCCAGGTGTGTTCGGTAGACTAAATGCTAAATGGCAAAAATTAGGTTGGTGGCAGACTATGATCGCATTTGCCATTGCAGTTTATTATATGGCTATTATTGCATGGACATTAAGATATGTATTCTTTTCATTCAATCTATCATGGGGTGAAGATACTAAATCATTCTTTTACAGTTTTCTACATTTATCTGATTCACCATTTGACTTAGGAGGATTACATCTTGACTTATTAGTACCATTATTAGCTATATGGGCTGTAAACTTCATAGTATTGGCACTAGGAGTTAAAAAAGGTATAGAAAAAGCTAATAAAGTATTTATGCCAATCTTATTTATTTCAATTGTTATCATCACTATAAGAGGGCTTACATTACCAGGTGCATTTGACGGGCTAAATTATTTCTTCAAGCCTGATTTTAGTAAAATACTGGATGGACGTGTATGGGTAGCTGCTTATGGACAGATATTCTATTCATTAAGTATATGTTTCGGTATAATGTTAGCATACTCCAGTTATTTACCTAAGAAATCTGATATTGTCAACAATGCATTCATTACAGCATTTGGAAACTGTTCATTCAGTCTTTTATCAGGAATAGCAGTATTCAGTATTCTTGGAAATATGGCTTTTAATAATGGTCAAGCAGTTGCAGATGTTGCAGATGGTGGAGTTGGACTTGCATTTGTGGTTTTCCCAGCTGCTATAAACGGGTTACCCAATTTTAATCATATATTTGGTGTATTATTCTTTGTTTCATTATTCTTTGCAGGAGTATCATCAAGTATATCAATTATTGAGACAACAATATCTGCTGTTTCAGATAAATTTAATATAAAAAGAATTAAATCATTAGCAATCATTTGTGGTTTTGGTTTCATAATTTCAACTATCTTTGCCACAGGTGCTGGATTATATGTTCTTGATATAGCAGACCATTTCTTGAATAATTATGGTGTGGCTGTAGCAGGTTTGATAGAAACTATTTTAGTAGGTTGGTTCTTCAATCTTAAGAGTATTAGAGAATACGTTAATCCAATATCAGATTTTGCTGTTGGTAATTGGTGGCAAGTGAGTATTAAGGTTATTACACCACTCCTTCTAGGTATTATGACAGTATTCAAGATTATTGAAGATATTCAGAAACCATATGAAGGTTATTCTTTTGCTTCTCTAATGACATATGGAGTTGGAGTTATTATAATGACAGTAGTAGTTGGTTTAATAATATCTTCATTCAAAGGATCTAGCAGCTTTGAATCATCTTTAAAGAAAAGGAGTGAAAAGTAATGGGTGTTGATTCAATTATTTTTTGCATATTCAGTATATTGTTCTTATGGGGTGGTTTTGGCTTTTGTTTAAGAATTGCTTTAAAGAATAATAAATTTGACAGTTAGAATTTACCAGATTAAACTATTAAAGATATAATGTTTTAAAACCCTCTTATTTTGTTAGAGGGTTTTTTTAATAATATGAGACTTTTTCTATTAGGATTATATAATCCATATACACATTTAGTAAATTATGTTAAAATGAGGTTATAAAAATTAGATAGTATTACTTAGAATACTATTTTGGAGGATAATTATGTTAGAAGTTAATATTTATACTGATGGTGCTTGTAGAGGAAATCCAGATGGACCTGGAGGTTATGGAGTCGTTTTAGAATATTTTGATGGGCAAGGAAACAAACACGTTAAAGAATTATCATGTGGTTATAAAAAAACAACAAACAATAGAATGGAATTAATGGGTGTTCTAAGAGGATTGGAAGCACTTAAAAAGCCATGTAAGGTTAATTTATATACAGATTCTCAATATATTGTAAAAGCATTTAACGAAGGTTGGTTAAATAATTGGATAAAAAACAATTGGAAGAGGGGAAAAAAGAAAGAAGATGTCAAGAATGTAGACCTATGGAAAAAAATATTATCTGCAAAAGATAATCATGATGTTACTTTTAACTGGGTTAAAGGACATGCTTCACACCCTCAAAATGAAAGATGTGACAGTTTGGCCACAAGTGCAGCAGATGGAGCAAACCTAATTGAAGATGAAAGAGAATAGACTATGTAGTTATTCGTATTTAAGGCTGTTTTATAATACATTATTATGATATTATAAAGCAGCTTATTTATCTTAACAGTTATATTTTAACTTTCCCAAATCATATATTATATAAAAACTAGGATTAATTATTGTATATGAAAAATACTATATATAAACTTTTGATATTTATTTTTATTATCGCTTTTTTTAATTCAATGTTATTAGAAAGATTATATAATAGAGATAATAAGAAAATAGAACATATTAAAATTGAATCCTTGGATGAAGCAGATAAGATAGCTGAATTCAATATAACTGATGAATCCATTAAAGAAATTAAAACTTATTGTGAAGATAACAACATAGATTTTATTAAATTTTTCTCTTCATATATGAAATATAATAATTATGAAGTAGATAGCGTTACTTTTGATTATGATGAAAAATATTATGATAAAGTCCATGATATAAGCGCTGTACAGAAATTATACAGTATGGTTTTATCTGATATAAAATATTTTCCTATACCAGATAATAAGAGAGAAGATTCAAGAAGCTATTGGTACTGTAATTCATGGAAAGCAGATAGGTCATATGGTGGTGAAAGAAAGCATTATGGTACAGATATAATTGACAGTAAAGATGAACGAGGGTATTTTCCCATTGTCAGCATGACTGATGGAGATGTAGAAAAAATCGGTTGGCTGGAATTAGGAGGTTGGAGAGTAGGAATCAGAGCCCCTCATGGAGGATATTTTTATTATGCTCATCTTGATAAATATGAAGAAGGTATAGATGAAGGAAGTAAAGTAAAAGCAGGTGATATTATTGGGTATATGGGCAATAGCGGTTATGGTGAGGAAGGTACCTGTGGAAAATTTGAAGTTCATCTTCACTTAGGGATATCTTTACCTATAAAAAATATTTCTGATGAATTTTGGATAAACCCTTATTGGATACTAAGATTTATGGAAGATAATAAAATAGAGAAAACTTTTTAATTAAGTCTATTTTTTTGTTTACGTATGGTATAATATTAATGATACTGGTTTTTTATGGAGTAAATTTAAATATTTACAAGGAGTGGTGCATCTTGGAAATTCAATTATGGAGGCAGATATTAATTCCATATCAGCAAGCAGTAGAGGAATTAAAAGTTAAATTTGCTAGTATAGTACATGAAAATAGAAGATTAGGACAATATTCACCTATAGAATATGTTACTGGCAGAGTTAAGAAGATATCAAATATATTAGAAAAAGCTAAGAAAAAAAACATACCTCTCAATGAGATAGAGGCTAAGATTGAAGATATAGCAGGTATCAGGATCTTATGTCAATTCGTTGAAGATATTGATAAGGTAGTAGCCATAATAAGAAGCAGAAAAGATATGGAAATCAAAGATGAAATAGATTATATATCAAATACTAAAAAAAGTGGTTATAGAAGCTATCATATGATAGTATATTATGATGTTCATACAGCGCTAGGTGCCAAGAGGATAAAGGCGGAGATTCAGATAAGAACCTTATCAATGAATTTCTGGGCTACCATTGAGCATTCATTGCAGTACAAATATGAGCATAACATTCCAGAAGAGATTCAAAAGAGATTGACTAATGCTGCTGAAGCAGCGTTTAAATTAGACCAAGAAATGTCTATAATAAGAAATGAGATAATAAAAGCACAGAATCTATTCCAGCTCAAGTCTAGTGTTATTGCAGATATATTGAATAATATTCAGAATCTGCATAAAGTATGTGACGATATAAAAGAAGTAGAACATATTCAAGAAGAATTTTATGATCTATGGGATAAAGGTAATTTTGAACAGCTAGATAAATTTAATAAGAGATTGGATATGCTAGCTGCTGGATACAAAGCTCAAAGTCTGATTTGACAGTATTTGTTTGCAGTATTTATGAAAGGATGTTTATATGATTTATGCAATAGGTGATTTGCATTTGAGTTTTAGTAATGATAAGCCTATGAAAGTTTTTGGACAACATTGGGACAAACATTATATTAAAATAAAGAATGATTGGGAAAAAAGAGTGAAAGATGATGATCTTGTTCTAGTTCCCGGTGATATATCTTGGGCAATGAAATTAGAGGAAGCAAGAGAAGACATAAAATTCATATCACAGTTACCAGGCAGGAAAATATTGGTTAAAGGAAATCATGATTATTGGTGGAACTCTCTAAGCAAAGTATCAACAATGTATAAGGAGTTGGATTTCATACAGAATAACAGTATTATATATAATAATATTGCTATTTGTGGAACTAGGGGGTGGATATGTCCTAATGAGACTAAGTTCACCAAGGATGACGAAAAGTTGTACAATAGAGAAGTCAATCGTATGGAGATAGCCCTGAAAAGTATAAGAGAGCAAGTTGATAAAATATATGTGATGTCACACTTTCCTCCAACCAATGACAAATTGGAACCTTCTGATTTCACTAGATTATATAACGAATATAACGTTGATAAAGTCATATATGGTCATTTACATGGAGAAGAAAGTTTTAAAATGGGACTCCAAGGTGTTGTAGATGATATAGAATATATATTGGTATCATGCGATTATTTGGATTTCAAGTTAAAAATAATAGATGGAGAATAATTGCTTATATTTGACATAGAAAGGAGACCTGGATTTGAATTTACCTGATAAATATATAGCAAAAATGAAAGGGTTATTGAAGGATGAATATGAAGAATATATAGAATCATTCAATGAAGAACGCTTGCATGGTTTAAGGGTTAATAACTTAAAAATAGATACAGAGGAATTTGGTAAGATTGCACCTTTTCATCTAGATAAAATTCATTGGATTTCCAATGGATATTATTATGCAAAGGAGGATTTGCCTTCCAAGCATCCATATTATTATGCAGGTCTTTACTACTTGCAAGAGCCTAGTGCCATGACACCTGCAGAACTTTTTGGTATAGAACCATATGACAAAGTTCTTGACCTATGTGCTGCACCAGGAGGTAAGAGTACAGAATTAGGAGCAAAACTTAAGGGTACAGGCGTCCTCGTATCTAATGATATCAGTGCTTCTAGAGCAAAAAGTTTACTTAAGAATATTGAATTAGCAGGTATCAGTAATAGTATAGTGCTTAGTGAGACTCCAGAAAAATTAAGTAATTATTTTCCTGAGTATTTTGATAAAATCTTAATAGATGCCCCTTGTTCTGGTGAAGGGATGTTTCGTAAAGATAATTCAATGATAAAAAATTGGAGTGAAGAATCTGTTGATTACTATAGTGATATTCAAAATGGTATATTGCCATATGCAGCAGAAATGTTGAAACCTGGTGGATACATGATGTATTCTACCTGTACTTTTTCCCCTAGTGAAAATGAAAAGACAATCAGTAAGTTTTTGGATGAACATGAGGATTTTGAACTAGCTAACTTACCAGATTTTGATGGATTTGATAGAGGAAAGACTGAGTGGTCTTCCAGTGATAAGTACGATTTAAGCAAAACGGTAAGATTATGGCCCCATAAGATTAAAGGTGAAGGTCATTTTGTAGCGCTATTATATAAAAAAGAATCTGAAACAACAAAGAGATTCAAAAAATATAAAATGGATACTAGAGAAAAGGAATATTCCGTATTTGTAGATTTTGAAAAAGAGTACCTCAATGTTAAGTTTGATAGGAGCAGGCTTCAAGTAATAAATGAAAAACTATATTATATGCCAAAAGAAATTCCTGTACTTAAGGGACTTCGTTTGCTTAGGACAGGACTATATATGGGAGATATAAAAAAGAATAGATTTGAACCATCTCAAGCATTTGCCTGTTCATTGACTAGAGAGCAATTCAAAAACATTGTGAACTTGGATATAATGGACGACAATGTAATAAGGTATCTGAAAGGAGAGACATTGCAGGTAGAAGGAGCTAAAGGATGGAATTTAGTATGCACCCAAAATTATCCTTTGGGATTCGCAAAAAAGGCTAATAATCTACTTAAGAACAAATATTACCCAGGCTGGAGATATATGTAAGATAACTTGGAATTGAAATATTTTGATATAGGAATGTTGTTCACGATTATGATATAATTGAATAATATTAGTTTGAAATCAAAATTTTATATAGAAGGGTGATAAATATGCTAAAAAACATAAAAGCTGTGTTATTTGATCTGGACGGGACTTTGGTTGATTCAATGTGGTTCTGGGAATCTATTGATATAGAATATCTTGGAAGATATAATATAGAGCTTCCAGATGATCTGCAAGATAAAATAGAAGGTATGAGTTTTACCGAAACTGCTCATTATTTCAAGGAGACATTTGAAATTCCCGAATCTATTGAAGAGATAAAGAAAACTTGGAACGATATGGCATGGGATTATTATATTAATAAAGTAGAGTTAAAAACAGGTATTATTGATTTTCTTGATTACCTATCCGAGAAAGATATTGCAATGGGTATTGGATCAAGCAACTCAAAAGACCTTGTTAATGTTGTTATTGATAAGTATGATATGGCTGATTATTTTACTTCAATAAGAACATCATGTGAAGTGGATAGGGGTAAGCCTTTTCCTGATATCTATCTAAAAGTAGCAGAAGATTTGGGTGTAGAACCAGAGGAATGTCTTGTTTTTGAAGACATACCAAAAGGTATTATATCTGGAAAAGAAGCAGGAATGAAAGTATGTACTATCTATGATGACTATTCAAAAAATATGGATGATGAAAAGAAAGATTTGGCTGATTATTATATCAATGATTATAATGAGTTATTATCCTCATTTAGAGATAGAAAGGATGCATAATAGCATAATACAAGGTTATACAAAAGATTATTAGGATAGGGATTATAAATGGAAGATATTAATGTATTAGTTGTTGAAGATGAAAAGGAAATATCAGAACTGATTAAAAAAAACTTGGAGAATGAAGGATTTAATATATATCAAGCTTATGATGGGCAGATTGGCTTGGATATGGCATTGAGTGTAGATATTCAAATAGTCATATTGGATATTATGCTACCCAATATGGATGGTTTAGAGGTTTGCCGACAGATTAGATTGAAGAAGAATGTGCCCATAATTATGTTAAGTGCTAAATCACAAGACATAGATAAAGTAGTTGGATTAAGCATTGGAGCAGATGATTATTTATGTAAGCCTTTCAATATGATGGAATTAACTGCTAGAATTCGTTCCCAACTTAGGAGATACTTATATCTAAATAATAATAGCATTGACAAAGACAATACTATTATAGTGAATGATCTCTTAATAGACTTAGATAGCCATGTTGTATCAATAGGGGATAATGAAATAAAACTGACACCTACAGAATATGATATATTAGTTCTATTAGCCCATAATAGAGGTAAAGTCTATAGTAGTGAAAGAATATTTGAAAAAATTTGGGATGACAAATATTATGAGGCTAACAATAATGTAATGGTTCATATTAGGAATATAAGAGAAAAGTTGAACGATAATTCCAAGAATCCAAGATATATAAAAACTATATGGGGAGTAGGTTATAAAATTGAAAAATAGACTACTCAAAAGTATTAGATTCAAAGTAGTTATTATCTGTGTGGAAAGTTTTTTGCTGAGTGCAATTACTTTATATATAATGTATAAAATAATTTATAATAATAGATACAAATCTCCAGTACGAAAGCTATATAATACCATAACTAGGTATATTACAATCCAACAAGCAATAATTTTTGCAGGAGTAATATTATTCATAGTATATTTGCTGATTCTAGTTTCTAGGATAATCAAGTATATTGATAAAATATCCTATAATGTAAATGAAATAGCAAAGGGTAATTTTGATGCCAAAATTGAGAAGATAAACAAAGATGAATTAGGACAACTTGCAAATAATATCAATAATATGGCAGATCAGATTGAAACATTGATTAGAGAAGAACAGGAAGCAACGGAGAGTAAAAATTATCTGATAACAGGATTATCTCATGATTTAAAAACCCCATTAACTTCTATTTACGGTTATCTTGAATTGATTAATAATGATAATTATAAAGACGAAGTAGAACTTAGATATTACACAGATATAGCTTTCAAGAAGACCATTCAATTAAAGAATATGATAGAACAGTTGTTCAATTATACTAAGTATAATTCTTCCAGCATTAAAATTGAAAAAGTCAATATTAATGTAAAAGAATTATTAAAACAATTAGTAGTTGAATACTATCCATTCTTTTTGAAAGAGGATCTAGAGTGCAGATTACATTTTGGAAAAGAGAAATATGAGATTCAAGCAGATAGTAAATTATTATTCCGTGTATTTGAGAATCTAATTTCAAATGCGGTACGTTATAGCGGTGAAAACAGTAAATATATTGATATAAATCTTGAATCAGAAGGTGAAAAGATATATATTCATTTTATTAATTATGATAATACAATACCTGGGTATCAACAGGAATTCATTTTCAATAGATTTTATAAGATTGAACAATCAAGGGCGCATGACTCAGATAGCTCTGGATTAGGTCTTGCCATAGCAAAGACAATAGTAGAATTAAATGATGGCGATATCAGTGTTAGCAGTAAAGAAAATAAGACCATATTTACTGTAACATTCAACAAAATAGATAAAAGCCTAGTAAAGGATAGATAAAAATGACAAAAGATTTTTTACCGATAAGTAAAGCAGATATGGAAAAAAGAGGATGGGAAGAGGTTGATTTCGCATTTATTTGTGGAGATGCATATGTAGATCATCCGTCTTTTGGAGTAGCAATCATAAGCAGATATTTAGAGGCTTACGGTTATAAAGTCGGAATTATTCCTCAACCAAGATGGGATACTACCGAGGATATTACTGTTTTTGGAAGACCTAGATTAGGTTTTTTGGTCTCGGCTGGTAATATTGATTCTATGGTTAATCATTATAGTGTAGCAAAGAAAAGAAGACAAAAGGATGCATATACACCAGGTGGAGTAATTGAGAAAAGACCTGATAGAGCTACAATCGTTTATTCAAATCTGATAAAAAGAGCATATAAAGATGTTCCAATAATATTAGGTGGAATAGAGGCTAGTTTAAGAAGGTTAGCTCATTATGACTATTGGGGCAACAAAGTCAAGCGTTCAATACTACTTGATTCACAGGGAGATATTCTATTATATGGAATGGGCGAAAAATCGATCATAGAATTAGCAGAAGCTCTTGATAGTGGTATTGACATCAAAGATATAACTTATATAAAAGGGACAGCATATAAATCAAAAAATCTTGAAGATGCGTATGATTATATTGAATTGCCTTCTTATCAAGAAATTATAAAAGATAAGAAAAAATATGCGAAAAGTTTTATGATTCAATATAATAACACTGATTTCTATAATGGAAAGAGATTGGTTGAACAATATAAAGATAATGAGTATATTATACAGAATCCTCCTTCTACGCCACTTGACCAATCTGAAATGGATAGTATATACGCTTTACCATATATGAGAGATTATCATCCTATATATGAAAAAGATGGAGGAATCCCTGCTATCAAAGAAGTAAAATTCAGTTTAATAAGTAATAGAGGTTGTTTTGGAGGATGTAGCTTTTGTGCCCTTACATTCCATCAAGGAAGAGTAGTACAAACGAGAAGTCATAAGTCAATAATAAGTGAAGCAAAGGATATCATATGGGATAAAGACTTTAAAGGTTATATTCATGATGTAGGTGGTCCAACTGCCAATTTTAGACATGCTGCTTGTGAAAAGCAATTAAAATATGGTGCTTGTAAAGATAAGCAATGTTTGTTTCCAGAGCCATGTAATAATCTAAAAGTAGATCACTCTGATTACTTAACTCTGTTAAGAAAGCTAAGAGAGCTGCCAAAGGTTAAAAAAGTCTTTGTACGTTCAGGTATCAGATTCGATTATTTGATGAAAGATAAAGATGATACTTTTTTCAAGGAGTTAGTTGAACACCATGTATCTGGGCAGTTGAAGGTTGCACCAGAGCATATATCCGATAAAGTATTAGAAAAAATGGGTAAACCTAAGGTTAACGTATACAATAAATTCGTTAAAAAATATAATGACATAAATAAAAAATTAAATAAAAAACAATTTTTAGTTCCATATCTTATGTCAAGTCATCCAGGGTCTGACCTTAACCAAGCAGTTGACCTTGCAATTTATTTAAGAGATCTGGGATATATGCCTGAGCAGGTACAAGATTTTTATCCAACTCCTTCTACCTTATCTACATGTATGTATTACACAGAACTTGACCCAAGAACAATGGAAAAAGTATTTGTACCAAAATCTCCTCATGAAAAAGCAATGCAAAGAGCGTTGATACAATATAGGAATCCTAAAAATTATAGATTAGTACATGAGGCGTTGATTTTAACAGGCAGAGAAGACTTAATTGGTTATGACAAAGATTGTCTAATAAGACCAAAAGGAAGTAATATAGGTTATAATAATAAAAATAGTTATGGTAATACTAAGAAGAAATCCAACAAGCATGATAAGATAAAGAAGAAAAGAAAAACAATTAGAAATGTCCATAAAAAGAAAAAATGAAAGTAAGGTGTAATCCAATGAAAAAAATAGCTGTTATAACAGGTGCTTCATCAGGGTTTGGAAAAGAATTCGTTAGACAGATATGTATGTCTAAAGGGTATAAATTTGATGAAATATGGATAATAGCAAGGAGAAGAGAAAGATTAGAAAAGTTAGCAGAAAAATATCATAGACAAACATTCAAAATATTAGATTTGGATCTATCAAAAACAGAGTGCTTAGAGAAATATAGTCAAATATTACAAGAAGAAAATCCTAATGTCAGTTTACTCATTAATAATGCTGGTCTTGGTAAAATTGGTAATTTCGAGGAAATTGATTTGAATGATAATATGAATATGATAGATGTTAATATAAAAGCTCTTACTTATATAACTCAGGAAACATTAAAGTATATGAGAAAATCTTCAAGGATTATTCAAATAGGTTCTTCTGCCGCTTTTTTACCTCAACCTAAGTTTGCGGTCTATGCTGCTACCAAATCTTATGTTCTCAGTTTCTCAAGAGCACTTGAAAGAGAGCTGAAAGGTAGAGGAATATATGTTACTGCAGTATGTCCAGGACCTGTTGAAACAGAATTTTTTAGGGTTGCATCAAATAACGAAAAGCCTAAATCATTTAAAAAGTTTTTCTTTGAACCAGCCCATTTGGTTGTAAGTAAAGCTCTATACGATTCCAGAAAAGGTAATTATATATCTATACAAGGAAAGAGCATGAAGGCTTTGCAAATATTATCTAAAGTTGTACCACATAGCTTGATATTAAAATTCATTAAATAATTATACTGCTTGTCTTTATTACTATATCATTAATTGATTATTCTGGTATAATATTTATATATGATATTGACTGTACTATGGAAGTGATAAAAATATATGCGAAAGAAAAAAAAGAAAATTAAATTTAAGGGGATTGTAGCTTCTATTCTTGCACTGGCTTTCCTATTCTTTTTCCAAGTAGACGTTAATGACAAAAACGTCAATATGGCAAAAGATCTATTCCAGACTGTTAAAAGCTTGTTCTATAGCATTACCATTGACACTAATTATGAGGTTGGAGTAGTTAGTAGAGTAGTTGATGGAGATACTGTAGTTATTACAGTTGGTGGAGTAGATAAGAAAGTAAGGCTTGTAGGAGTCAATACTCCTGAATCTGTAGGACGTTATGCAAAAAATCCACAACCCTATGGAAAAGAAGCAAGCAAGTTTACCAAAGAGAAACTAGACGGAAAACAAGTCTATCTAGAAAAAGATGTCAGTGATACTGATAAATATGGCAGATTATTACGGTACATATGGTTAGAAGAACCAGATAAAAGCAAGCTTGAAGATACAATGTTCAATGCTATATTATTAAAAGAAGGATATGCTAGTGTAATGACGTATCCACCTGATGTGAAATACTCAAAAACCTTTGTGAAGATTGAAGAGAAAGCAAGAAATAATAAAACTGGATTATGGAAATCTAAAAAATAAGCTAGCCCGATTAGGGCTAGCTATAAATTTGTTACCATTATATAATTGTACATCATTATAAAATGACAAACACTTCCACCTAACACAAATAGGTGAAATAATTCGTGAAAACCGAATTTCTTTGAATTGAAATTAGGCCATTTAAGTCCATATATAATACCACCAATAGTGTATATGATACCACCTATCAGTAACCACATGAATCCATTAGGAGGTAATGTTTCTTTTATCTGTCCCATGGCAAGAACTGCTGACCATCCCATAATTATATAAATAGCTGCTGAAAACCAGCTTGGTGAATTAATCCAAAATATTTTTAATAGAACACCGGCTACTGCAGTACACCAAACAATAGTAAGCAATGTAAATCCAAAACCATCTCTTAAAGGAACTAGACAAATAGGTGTATATGTTCCTGCAATCAATACAAAAATCATCATATGATCTATTCTTCTAAGTATAACACTTAATGACTTTGGCTTATCAATTATATGGTAAACAGTACTAGCTGTGTACAACAACACTAGACTAACTCCAAATAGAGAAAAAGATAATGTATGCCATATAGTAGCAACATGACAAGATTTCCATACTAACAATATGACACCTATCAGAGAAACAACCGCTCCAATGAAATGTGTTAATGCGCTTATTGGGTCTTTTACTTTTAACTTCATAAAAAATCTTCCTTTCATCATAAAACATTGTAATTATATTAATAATAAGTATTGAGTAATATGTCAAAAATAGAGTATATAGTCTGTGTAATTATCTGTCTCAATAGATAGTTAACTTGGTCGGGTTATGTAGTATTAATAACTACATGTAACGATGTATATATGATAACATATGTACTGGCATAGTTCAAGACTGTTTTTAGTAATTTTTTCATATTAAATATTAGAAATAATTATTATTGTTAATATATCTAGATTGTTATGAAAAAAGGTTGGCATATTATATATAATTTTTTTGCAACTATTGGTGCAATCATTTGCACTTGTATAATTATTATAATGGTTCTATTATTATAATATAAAAATTGTTCAAATTAACGGGAGCGTGATTAAATGTTAAGCGGCATTGGTATATCACCAGGAATAGTACTAGCTAAGGCAAAAGTAAAAAAAGAACATAATATAGAAATCATTAGAGAAAGTATTAAGGATATTAATGCTGAGATAGATAGATTTCATGAAGCCATAGAATGCAGCAAAAAGCAAATAAAAGAAGTACGTGATAAAACTTTAGCAGAAATTGGAGAAAAAGAAGCAAGGATATTTGATGCACATGAATTAATACTTGAAGATGTCACTTTCACAGATCAGGTCATTAATAAAATAAAAGATTGCTTAATTAATTCCGAGTCAGCTATAAAAGAAGTATCTAATAATTTTATTGCAATCTTCAATAATATGGATGATGCATATATGAAAGAAAAAGCATCTGACATAAAAGATGTAACCGAGAGAGTAATATACAATCTTCTTGGTATAGAACAATGTGATTTCAATTCCATGACAGAAGAAGTAATAGTTGTATCAAAGGATCTGACACCTTCAGATACAGCAAGTTTCAATAAAGACAAAGTTCTTGGTTTTATAACTGAATTTGGTGGAAAAACATCTCATACTGCTATTTTAGCAAGAACTCTTGAAATACCAGCTGTTACAGGAATAAATGATTTATTACAAAAAATAAAAGATGATGATTTTCTAATAATTGATGGGAATTCTGGACAGGTTATAGTCAATCCAGATAATGAAGTCATTAAAGAATATGAAAAGAAAAAGAATGAGTATGAAAAACAATTACTAGTATATAAGAAGTATAAAGACAAGAAAACCATCTCAAAAGATGGAATCAATGTTGAATTAGTAGCCAATATTGGTATGCCAAGTGATATAAAAGGTGTTTTGAATAATGGTGCAGAGGGTATTGGATTATTTAGAACAGAGTTCTTATTCATGGACAGGGATAGACTTCCAACTGAGGAAGAGCAATTTGAAGCATATAAAGAAGTTGTCCAAAAGATGGGGGATAAACCTGTTGTAATACGTACTATTGATATAGGTGGAGACAAGGAAGTTCCATATCTTTGTTTACCTGCAGAAATGAATCCTTTCCTTGGATATAGAGCTATAAGGATGTGTCTTGATAGACAAGACATGTTTAGAACACAACTGAGAGCATTATTAAGAGCAAGTAATTATGGAAATCTTAAGATAATGTTTCCTATGATATCCAATATAGATGAAATACAAGAAGCAAAAAAAATACTTGAGGAAATAAGAGTAGATTTAAGAAATAATGGAATACTATTTAACGAAAATATAGAAATAGGTATGATGATTGAAATACCTTCAGCAGCTATAATGTCAGATATTTTCGCAAAAGAAGTTGATTTTTTCAGTATAGGCAGTAATGACCTGATTCAATATACAGTTGCTGTTGATAGAGGTAACGATAAGATAGCAAGTCTATACGATGAATTCAACCCAGCTGTTCTAAGGTTAATTAATACAATAATAAAAAATGCTCATAATGAAGGAATATGGGTTGGCATGTGTGGTGAAGCTGCTTCCAATACAGAATTAATACCAATTCTCTTAGCTATGGGATTAGATGAATTCAGTATGAATGCAAGTTCCTTATTACAAGCAAGATACCTAATAAGTCAATTATCTGTAAATGATATAAAACAAGAACTGCCACAGATACTGCAGATGCAAAAAGGTAAACAAATACAAAAATATATTAGTAAAATTACCAATATTAGAAAATAATAAAAAGAGATATGGAGGATTATTATGACTAGTGTAACAGTTGAATTATTAAATGAGGCAGGGCTACATGCTAGACCAGCCGACACATTTATTAGAACAGCCCAAAAATTCAAGAGTGATATAAAAATTGTTAAAGATAGTATAAAGGTGGACGGTAAAAGTATTTTAGGTCTATTAACTCTTGGAGCAACCAAAGGTACAATGATTACTATTGAAGCTGAAGGGGAAGATGAAAAGGCTGCAATAGATAAACTAAGAGAATTAGTTGAGAACAAGTTTGGTGAAGATGAATAAGAAGGCAACTTTCAACTAACAAAGGATATACGAGGTATTAGCTATGTATTACTTAAATAAACGTCAAATTGAAATTATTACATATTTAATTAATAAAAATAAATATGTTTCTGTAAAAACAATCGCAGCTAAATTTGATGTTAGTATTAGAACTATAAGGTATGACCTTGAACTAATTGATGACTGGTTAAATGAAAACAAAGCAACTTTAGTAAAAATACCTAATAAAGGCATTGAACTAAAAGTAATAACTGATAAAACGCTTTTACTGGAAAAACTCAAATTCCTATCTATAGAAAATAGGGTATTATCTGAAAGAGAAAGAGTAAGATATATTGTTCTGGAGTTATTGATGTCAGAAAAAGAGCTTACCATAGAAGATATAAGCAGCCGTTTATATCTTAGTAAGAATACTGTTATTAAGATATTGAAAGATGTTAAGAGATATCTGAAAGACAACAAACTGCAAACAGAAAAAGTTTATGGAAAAGGAATAAGAATCGTTGGCAATGAAGTTGACAAAAGAAGCCTTTTATTAGAATTATTCTCAGAGACACTAAGTATCAATAATATCATACTAACAGTAAAAAACAAATCCAACTATAAAGAATTAATTACTTTATGGGAAAACAATTACAGAATATTAAGCATTAATGAAGTAGAACAAATATTTGATATATTGAAGGATATAGAGGAAACCCATAGTTTTTACTTAACAGATATAGCACTTACCAGATTAGTTTTTTACCTTACAATATCAATTAATCGTATTAAAAATAACCACATAATCAAAAAACAAAGAAAACAAATTAGAGAACTGAAAGAATATAAGATAGCAAATATAATAGCTGATAGATTAAAGAAATATGATGTTGTATTTAATGAAGAAGAAATAGATGAAATAGCAGCTTATATAATAGAATCAAAATCTTATAATACTATAAATGATTTAAAAAGTATGAAATTCACACAAGTCTTCAATAAAGAAATAATTAATTGTACACAGCATATCATAAAATATTTTGAAAAAGAACTAAAAGTAGATTTTCATACGGATACACAATTAGTTAATGGTTTAGCTCTTCATTTGAAATCTGCGTTAAATAGAATCAAGAACAATAAGCAGATTGTTAATAAATACATTGATTCAATAAAAGAAAAATATCCTTTGGTTTTTCAGATTGCAAAAGAGAGTATTGGTTATCTGGAAAAAACTTATGAAATAAAGATTAATGATGAAGAGATTGGTTATATAACCCTTCATATAAGGTCAGCCTATGAAAGGTTATCCAACAAAGGATATTCAGCCTCAGCACTTGTAATATGCACAGAGGGAGTATCAATACTTAGTATGCTCACTACAAAGCTTAAAAAAGTATTACCAGAACTAAATATCATAGAAACATGCTCAATCTATGATTATGAGAAATATAAGGATGAAATCGATGTTGTAATCACAACCAATGAATTCAAATTAAGTAATGTTGATGTAATCAAAGTAAGTCCTTTCTTGGAAAATGATGAAATATATGATGTAAGAAATTTCATTATAAGATTGAATAAATTCAAACAAATCTATAAGTATAGTATAAGTGACAGGGTATTAGGAGGTAAGATCGTCATGTTAAAAGATGTAATGAATGAAGAAGTAATTGAATTAGGAGTTAGTGTAGACAATTGGGAAGAAGCTATTATGAAAGCCGGAGAACCTCTTGTTAGACAGGGAAATGTAGAACAAGCCTATATTGATAACATGATTCAAGCAGTAAAAGATTTAGGACCATACATTGTAATAATGCCAGGTGTAGCATTTGCACATGCTAGACCAGATGAGAATGTAAAATCTACATGTATGAGTATGATAACTCTAGAAAAACCAGTTAATTTTGGTAGTGAACAAAATGATCCAGTAAGCATTGTATTTGCTTTTGCAGCACCTAATAGTAATGAGCATATGGTTGCATTACAAGATTTAGCTAGATTTCTATCTGTGGAAGAGAATATAGAACTATTGAAAAATGTCAATGATAAACAAACAATACTAGATAAATTACTTGATGAAGAAACAGTATAACATCCTATAAATTAAGTTATACTAAGCAAGGGGGTGAAATTAATGGCAAAAATCAAAGTTTTAGCAGTTTGTGGTTTTGGAGTTGGTACAAGTTTAATTCTTAAAATGAACATTGAAAAGGTTCTTAAGCAAAATGGAATTGACGCAGAGGTAACTAATGCTGATATTACTACTGCTACAGGAATCAATGCAGATGTAATTTTTACTTCAAAAGAGTTATATTCACAACTTCAAGGAAAATCAAAAGCACCACTTATTCAAATTGATAACTTTATGAATAATAAGGAGATCGAAGAAAAAGGAATGCCAGTAATCAAAGGACTCATGTAACCAGGTCCTATAAAACTATAGTTTAATTCTTTAACACAATGTTTAGGTATAGTCAAAATACGATGTTGTGTTAGAGGATTAAACAGGGTAATTACCAAGTAAGCAATATATCTCTAAAATAAAATAATAATAAAAGGAGGAGTTACATAATATGTCAGTTATTAATTATTTAACTTCAAACATTTTCAAGCAACCATCTTTGTTTTTAGGTGTAGTAGCATTAATTGGTTTATTACTTCAAAGGAAAAGTTTTGGTGAAGTAATAAAAGGAACATTTAAAACTATTATTGGAGTAATTATTTTATTCAAAGGGGTTAACATTATTGGGGATGCTGTTTCTCCACTTTCAGGAGCATTTTCCACATTATATGATTTACCTGCAAGCAATCAGTTTGATCCACAGGGGTGGCTTAATTTCCTAGGTGAGTATGGTTCAACAATAGGTTTAGTAATAGTACTTGCTTTTATAATCAACTTATTAGTAGCTAGAATCACTCCTATAAAAAATATTTTCTTGACAGGTCATATATTCTTCTGGATGTCATATATCTTTGTAGCTGTTGGGGTTGAAGCAGGATTAACTGGTACAGCACTCACAATATTCGCAACTTTATTCTTAGCTTTATATATAATTGTAGTTCCAGCATTACTAAGACCTTTTGTAAAAAAAGTTACAGGTTCTGATGATTTCACTATCGGACATAGTGCGTCTATCTTCTGTCTACTTGGAGCAGGTATCGGTAAATTAGTTGGAAATAAAGAAAAATCAACTGAAGATTTAAAAATACCTAAAGCGTTTGAATTCTTTAGAGATACAACAATCGCTACATCACTTATAGTATTCGCAACTTATATCGTAGTTGGATTAATTATCGGTCCAGATGCAAGAGTTGAGATTTTCGGTGGAGCAATTGGTACTCTTAATACAATTGGTGGTATGCAATACGATTTATTCACATTTAGTTTAATGGCAGGTTTAACATTTGGAGCAGGTTTAACAATTCTTCTAACAGGTGTAAGATTAATGCTTGGTGAAATAATTCCTGCGTTCAAAGGTATCTCTGACAAACTTATTCCAAATTCAATACCAGCACTTGATATTCCAATGGTATTCCCATTTGCACCAAATGCATTATTGATTGGGTTTATAGTAAGTATGGTAACAAGTATCTTAACTATAGTTATAATGGCTTCAACAGGATTGTTAGCTTATGCTGTTATACCATTGACAGTAGCTTGTTTCTTTGATGTAGCTCCAGGTGCTATTTTTGCAAATGCAACAGGTGGACGTAGAGGTGCAGTTATCGCAAGTATTGTAAGTGGTGTCTTGATGGTATTATTAGTAGCAGTTTCAATTCCTGCATTATTCAATACAGTAGCTGGATTCAACCAATTATTCGGTGGTAATGACTTCTCATTATGGTCAGCTATAGGTTCATTGATAGGTAAAATATTTTAATTAATTGTATATAAGTTTATGGTAACGTAACAGTGATTTGATACACATGGTGATATATTGTTTGATGTACTATCATGTGTATCATTTTTAAAATATCAAATATATTGAACATATTGAAATAGGTGTATAGATAATCAAGTTTGATATATATATTAAATAATTTGAAAAGTTGGTGAAAACATGAAATTTGGTATACATTTATCTACTTTTACTAATGAATGGGATGAAGATATTTTTAGATACATAAGAAAAGTAAAAGAATATGGCTATGATGGAGTAGAATTTCCACTTATGGATCCAGACAGTTTTAAGGTAGATAAAGCTAAAAAATTGTTAAAAGAGTATTCTTTAGAATGTACATGTGGAACTGGTATGAATCCTCAGAGAGATATTTCAGCAGAAGACAGTATTATTAATAAAAACGGAATCAATCATTTGAAAAAATGTTTAGATATATGCAATGAGCTGGAAACAGATTGCCTCGGAGGAGTTTTATATGCACCTTGGGGTACTTGTATGAGTAGGGAAGCAGGAAAAGACAATATTAAAAGAAGTATAGAGAACTTATCAAAAATCGGAGAATATGCAAAGGAAAAAGGTGTTGTACTTGCTCTTGAGATGATTAATAGATATGAAACATATGTAATTAATTCGGTGCAAGATGGATTAGCATTCATAGATAAAGTAGGTAATGATAATGTTAAACTTCATTTTGATACTTTTCATGCCAACATTGAAGAGAAATCAATCAAGAATGCCCTAATAGAAGGTGGTAAAGATATATATCATATCCATTTCTGTGAAAATGATAGAGGGGCACCTGGCACGGGACAGATAAATTGGCAGCAAGTAAAAGAAGGATTGGAAGCAATTAAATATGATAGATGGATTACATTAGAAAATTTTGTTATGCCTAATTGTGGAGTAGGCAATGACGTTTTCATATGGCGAGATATAGATGAAAGCGGTCTTGCAGTCGCTGAAAAAGGAATAAAATTCATGAAAGAACTATTTAAAAGAACTTAAAGGAGGAACAATATGTTAAGTGCAAAACAAATTCAAGAATTATTAATAAAGATAGCAGATATGTATATTGAAAAGCAAGATGAGTTATCCAAACTTGACGCTGTAATTGGTGATGGTGACCATGGTGTTACTATGGCTAGAGGTTCAAAAGCCGCTAAAATAAAGGTATCTGAATTAGAAGATGGAACCTGCAGAGATTATTTCAAAACATTTGGTAGAACTTTAGTATCAACTCTTGGTGGTGCTATGGGACCTCTTTATGGAAGCATTTTCTTAGAAATCTCAAAAGCTTGTAAAGGTAAAGAGGAAGTATCCTTAAATGAATTATCAGAAGGTTTTAACAATGGATTATTAAAGGTAATGGAGTTAGGTGGTGCCAAGGTAGGAGATAAGACCATGGTAGATTCCATACATCCTACAGTAGAAGCACTAAAGAAAGCTAATGAAGAGGGAAAAGACTTAGCAGATGGATTTGAATTAGCTGTAAAAGCAGCTGAAGAGGGTGTTAATAGCACTATTCCATTAATTGCTAGAAGAGGTCGTTCAAGATATCTACAAGAAAAAGCTATTGGACATCAAGATGCAGGAGCTACTTCTTTTAGTTATCTTATTAAAACAATCTATGAATACTTGAAAGATATGTAATAAGGAGGAGAATGTCATGATAGTTAAAAAGATCATAAATAACCCAGATAATATTGTCAGTGATACAATTGAGGGTTTTGTAAAAGCATATGAAGATAAGATTGAGAAATTGCCTAATAGTAATGTGGTAATAAGAAAAAATATGGAAAAAGATAAAGTAAGTGTAATAATTGGTAATGGTTCAGGTCACGAGCCAGCCTGTATAGGTTTTGTAGGAGAAAACATGCTGACAGCTAATGCATATGGAGGAGTATTTGCTGCTCCAAGTCCAGATACATTATATGATGCGATAGAAGCATCTGAAAATGGTAAAGGTGTATGTGTCTTGATATCTAATCATGCTGGTGATGTTATCAATTCAAAAATGGCAATAGATATGGCAGATGATGATGACATATTATGCAAAGGTGTAATATTATATGACGACATAGCTTCTGCCCCAAAAGGAGAAGAGATTGAAAGAAGAGGTACAGCAGGAACTCTTTTCAACTATAAAATTACCAGCTCATATGCTGCAGATGGTCATGACTTGGAAGAAGTAGCAAAAATGGCAGAGAAGGTTAGAGATAATACAAGAACATTAACTGTAGCGACTGTACCAGGTACTTCACCTATTACTGGCTATAAGATGTTTGAGATCGCAGATGATGAAATTGAAATAGGTATGGGTGTTCATGGAGAAGCAGCAGCACATACTATGAAGATTGGTACAGCAGAAGAGATTGCAAAGGTCATGTGTAAGAAATTGATAGAAGACAAACCATATGAAAAAGGTGACGAAGTTGCTGTATTAGTCAATGGATGCGGACAAACTACTTATATGGAATTATTGATATTCTATAATGAAGTAGAAAAAATATTATCAGAAGCTGGAATTAAAACTTATAAACCTGCTATTGGAAATTATATTACTACTCAAGAAATGGGTGGAATTGCTTTAGCATTCTGTAAGCTTGATGAAGAAATGAAGAAACAGTGGTCAAAAACAACTGATGCCCCTGGTTTTCATATATAAAGGAGGATTCATATGCAGTTATTACCTATGAAAGAGCTTTTATTGGAAGCCAAGGCTAATAACTCAGCTGTTGCAGCGATAAACGTTAGTAATATGGAAACAATAACTGGGTTATTAGAAACAGCACAGAAAATGGAATCATCTATTATCTTACAGATATCACCAATGCAGATTCAAGCTCAGAAAATAACTTATGCTCAGATAGTAGAGATGATAAAGCTTTTTGGAAGAGATTATGATATAAAGGCTTCCATACATGTGGATCATGCTGTTGATGTAGAAGATTGTTATAAAGCCATAGATTCTGGTTTTACTTCTGTAATGTACGATGGTTCTATGGTGGATTTTGATACTAATATAGAAAACACATTGAAAGTTGTTAATTATGCTAAGGGAAAAAATGTCACAGTAGAAGCTGAATTAGGAAAAGTTGGTGGTGCAGAGGCTTCTGATAGTACGGAGGAAGGTTATATGACTGACCCTGGCAAAGTAGAAATATTTGTAAACAGGACTGGTGTGGATTGTCTGGCTGTAGCTATAGGAAATGCTCATGGACAATATAAATCCAAACCAAAGCTAGATTTTAATAGATTAAGTGCAATATATGAAAAAGCCAGTATACCTTTGGTTCTTCATGGTGGTACAGGAATACCTGATGTTGATATAAAGAAGGCTATTTCAAAAGGTATAAGGAAAGTTAATATCTTCACAGAAGTAGATAGAGCTTTTGTTAAAGGTTTCGTAGATGCATATACAGGTAATAAAAACATATATATGATGCACGCTCAAGAACAAGCAAGAGAATATATGATGCGAGAAATTGAGAAGAAACTCCGTATTTGCAAAAATGTTGAGGAGGAATAGATATGAGAATTGGATTGATTTCAGTAGGATTCCCTAATTTTAGATATGATATCGCTAATGAATATTTACAGAAATCTCTAGAAAAACTGGATAACAGCAATTATGAAATCTTATGTTGCGGTAAAACACTTATTGATGAACAAGATATCTACTTAGAATTATCTAATCTAAAACAAAAAAATATTGATTTGTTGATTTTACAATGCGGTACATATTCATATGGCAGCTGCATGATGAAGATAGTTGAATTGTTTGAACATACACCACTATTAATGTGGGGATTCCCAGAGCCTGTTATAGAGGGATTTTATGGTCTTCCACTTAATTCTTTATGTGGGCTTAATATGTATGGCAGTTTCTTGGAAAAAGTCGACAAGAAATATAGTTATGTATATGGAAAAGTAGATGATGAGGCTACTTATGACAAGGTAATAAATACAATAAGGGCAATTGAAATAAAGATGAAGATGAAAGGAAGCAAATTCTGTATTATTGGTGGAAGAGTACCAGGATTTTATCTATCCAATGTTGATGAAGTAAGATTTCGTCATGAGATTGGTCCTGAAATAGTATATTATTCTCTAGCAGCATTAATTCAGGATGTTAAAAACATCTCATCTGAACGAGTTGAAAAAGAAATAGAAATAATGGTAGGAGAAGCTGCCAAAGTTACTACAACTAATGAAATGCTGGAAAAATCAGCAAGAATATATTTGGCAATACAAGATTACAAAGAAAAGAATAATATTGACGGTTTCACTATTAAGTGTTGGCCTGAATTCCAAGAATTGATGGGCTGTAGCGTTTGTGGTGTTGTTTCAAGACTTAATAATATTGGAGTAGCTACATCCTGTGAGGGTGATATTACTGGACTTGCAACAATGTACATCCAGAATCTCATCACAAAAGAGCCATGTTTCTTTGCTGATCTAGTTAATATAAATGAGGAAGGTGTTGCAAAAGCTTGGCATTGTGGACCTGCTCCATTATCTTTGGCAAGAGATAAAGAGACTACTGAGTACTTGGAACATCCAACTATCAAACAAGGAATGGGATTCGCAGTTCAGTTCAAGATGAAGCTGGGAAGACTTACAATGATAAAGTTAAAAGAAGCTAAAGGTGGATATAAGATGTTCATTGCTGCAGGTGAAGGCATAGAAGAAGATAGAGTGTTAGTAGCAAATCAGGCAGATATAAGATTTGATTCACCAATAAACAAAGTGCTGGATACAATAATGGCTAATGGAATCGAACATCATTACGCTATAGTATATAGTGAAATAAAAGACATATTAATAGAAACTTGTAAATGGATGGGAATTGAAGTAATAGATTGTTAGGAGGGCATTAATATGGATAGAGATGACTTTATTTATGCAGCTGGGTATTATCCATTAATGCATGATAAAGAAGATTGGGACAGAGATCTTAAGTTAATGAAAGATTCTGGTATCAATATGATAAGAACTGCTGAACTTTTTAATACATGGGATAGAATAGAACCTGAGAAAGGTAAATTCAATTTTGAGTTTTTAGATGAATTTTTTGACCTATGCCTCAAGTATGATATAAAGATTCTCCTAGGGACTGGAACTGCATCACCACCCTATTGGCTACATGAATTATATCCAGATGTAAATATACTTAATAATCATGGAGAACAATATCCTAATAACGTGTCTTATACTTGGGCATGTATAGATAATCCTGGATATATAAGTGAAGTAGAAAGATATTTAACTGTATTAATTGATAGATATAAAGATCATGAAGCATTATATGCTTATCAGATTCATAATGAAGTAAGTTTCCCTTTTATGCCGTTAAAAGAGGGAGATATAGATATATATTGCTATTGCAACCATACTAAGAAGAATTTTAGGAAATGGATAGAAAATAAATATGAAACCTTGGATAATTTGAATTATGCATATAGATGGGGTGCAACCAATACTTGCCATACTTCATGGGAACAAGTTGAACCTCCAAAAACCAAACCGACTAGTTGGTCAAGTGTTACTAGGTGGTTAGATTTTCGTTTATTCTGGATGGATAATTTCGTAAAATTCATTAGTTGGCAGAATGACATCATAAAAAAATATGATACCAAGCATTTGACAACTACAAATATTTTCTTCTTGAAGTCTCAAGACCCTCTTGGTGTCTTAACAGCTCTTGACCAGTTTGAAATGGCAAAGGTTGTAGATATAATTGGATATGACTTATACCCTGGCAGTGGTAATAAACTGGAGAAGAAACCTGAATTTGCATCTATGTTTTTGGATATGGCAAAAAGTACTTCAAAACCATTAGGAAAAGATTACTGGTTGTTAGAGACTGAAAGTGGTCCTATCAATGGCTGGGTATTAGGTCCAAGTAGAAATGTAAAAGGCTTTGATCTAATAAGAAATGTATTTGAGGCAGTAGGGCATGATGCCAAGTTGACATTATATCAAGGATGGCGTGAATGGGATTTCCAACCTCTGCATTGGGGAGCTATCGTTGATTTGGATGGTGGAAAAACTGAAAGAACAGTAGCTGCCAAAAAGATAGGTACTGTACTTAATGATTATGGAAAATCTTTTGTGAAATCCAGTAACAATAAAGGCGAAATCGGAATATTAATCTCTAAAGAAAATGCTATTGTCCTAAACGGTATGGGACAAGAGGATTTCTTGATAAAAGCTTTAAGAGGTGCATATACAACCTTCTGGGAAAAAGGGTACAATGTAGAATTTGTAAATGAAGATTTGGTAAAAGACGGCTATGTCAATAAGTATCCTGTATTATATATGCCTTTCATGTCTGTTATTGATGATGAATTAGCTAAGGGACTTGACAAGTATGTTAATCAAGGTGGCACACTAATAGGAACCCCTAGATGTGGAATGTTAGGTCAATATGGATGGTATAATCATAAAATACCTTGCTTTGGCTTAAGTGATGTATTTGGAGTTGAGGCAACAGAAGTAGAAGCAGGGATTAATCCTAATGTTTCCTATAGTATGAAAAACTATACTGGATATTGGCACAAGGAAGTTTTACAAATAAATGATAAGAACGTTGATATACTGGCAAGATTCAATGATGATAAACCGGCAGTAACAATTAATAATTATGGAAAAGGTCAAGCAGTATATTTTGCTACTCATCCAGATGTGGCTTATCTAGAAGAGAAATCATATCTATTATGGGATATTATAGATGATATTCTATTACCAAAAGGGTTAAGTCCTAAGATTAGTGTGGATTATACAAATAGAAGTGTTAAAGAGATAGATGTACACTATTTGGGTAATGAAAAAGAGGAATATCTCATTATAACTAATTATGTCAATAAAAAACATTCAGGATTCTTTATAAATGGTGAAAAATATGTTAGAATTTCTATGAAAACCAATAGACAATACTATAAAGCCATTGACATAATGACAGAAGAAACTATTGATATACAAAAGGATGAAGATTGTATATTACTCGAAACAAAAATAACAAAAGACCAAGTTAAAATAATAAAATTAACTTAAAGACATGGGGACGTTTCCTTTGTCATGAATTTGACAGATGAAACGTCTCTAATCAATTAAAAGGATGGTGACTGTAGATGAGAGACTTACATAAAATAAAATGTTTCTTATTAGATATGGATGGTACTTTTTATTTAGGGGATGAACTGATTGATGGTTCCATGGATTTCTTGAAAATTCTTGAGAAGCAGGATAAAGATTTCCTATTTCTAACTAATAATTCATCCAAGAATAGAATGGCATATGTAGAAAAATTAAAGAGATTAGGGTGCGAAGTAGAACCTGACAAAGTGTTTACTTCTGGAGAAGCTACAACAATATATTTACAGAATGAGAAACCAGGAGCAAAGGTATTTTTATTGGGTACACCTCTTCTAGAGGAAGAATTCATTAATGCAGGCTTTGAGTTGGTTAAGGATAGAAATGAATCTCCAGATTATGTTGTGTTAGGGTTTGATACTACCCTTACATATGAAAAATTATGGATAGCATGTGATTATATAAGAGATGGAGTAACATATATTGCTACACATCCTGATTATAATTGCCCTCTTGAGGGAGGAAAATTCATGCCAGATGCAGGTGCAATGATAGATTTTATTGCTGCTTCAACTGGTAGAAGACCTCATGTAATTGGAAAACCAAATGCTGATATTATTAGTGTTATCTGCGATAAATATGGTTACAACAGGCAAGAAATTGCTATGGTCGGTGATAGGTTATATACTGATATCAAAACGGGTATTAATGCTGATATAGCTACTGTAGTAGTTCTATCTGGTGAAACAAGTATAACTGATTATGAAAAGTCAGATATAAATGCTGATTTTGTTTATCCATCACTTAAGGAAATAGGCGAAGATTTAATAAAATAAATATGTACAATATTAGCTAAAATATTAGTAATCAGAGATTTCAACAATTTCAACAGGATAATCGTCTTCAATAAAATCAATGATACTATAGAAAATCTGTTCAGTAGTTTGAGTATTACTGCTAACGATTGATAAACCTAGTACACCTTGGTTGAGGATATCATTATCTTTTACTTCGGCAATACTAACATTGAATTTGTTATGAGTTTTATGGATAATACTTTTTATAACACTACGCTTATCCTTTAATGAATTAGAATCTAATATTAATATAGTTATAGTTACAGTTTTTACATTCATTGACATCACCCTTTTATTTTTTAGTAGTATGATTAATTATAGTAATTATTATAATAGCAAATTTATATTATCATATAATTAATTAGTTTGTAAATAAAAAATGACAAATATATATTAATTTAACATATACTTTACAATAAATTATAATAATTATTGACATTTATTAAAATAATAATATAATAGATTATAACTTAATACCCTGAAAGACTTAGAAAAGAAGAGTAGGTAATGAATTATTTTACAGAGAACCCATATAGGTGAGAGTGGGGATTTATGAAATTATTGAACATGGTCTTGGAGTTGCGCACCGATGCATTGGTTTAGGCTGCGACGGGATCGCCCGTTATCGCGATAGAGTATAACTTAGGTCATTTCCTAGGCGTACTTGATGAGATCTGTATTGTGAAATACAGATAAACTGGGGTGGTACCACGATGATGCATTTTAAGCACTCGTCCCCGGAAATAATATTTCCGGGAGGTGAGTGCTTTATTTATTGCTCTGACAGATATAATAATTGAATAGTATGTACATGATTGATAGTTATTAATAAAAATAGAAAGAGGTAATAAAATGAATGTAATAATTAGTGGTGCTTGGGTTTATGCAAATGGTTCGTTGCACATAGGACATGTGGCTTCACTTATATCAGGTGACGTCATTGCAAGATATTATAGACAAAAAGGTGATGATGTATGTTATGTATCAGGAAGTGATTGTTATGGGACTCCAATTACTATAAAAGCAAAAAAAGAAGGTAAATCACCACTTAAAATAGCTGAATTTTATCATAAAGAATTTGTGGATTGTTTTAATGCCTTAGGATTCTCATATGATTATTATGGTAAAACAATAAGTAATGAACATAATGAATTCGTTAAGGATTTTCATAGAAAATTATATGAAAGTAAAAGTGTTATTGAAAAGAAAGTACAACAAGCATATTGTGTTGATTGCGAAGAATATCTACCAGATAGATTTGTTGAAGGTAAGTGTCCTGAATGTGGAGAAATTACCCGAGGTGACCAATGCGATGCTTGTGGAAGAGTACTTGAACCAGAATTATTAATTGAAGGTAGATGTGCATTATGTGGTCAAAAAATAGGTTTTAAAGAATCCACACATCTATATCTCAGGTTATCAGATTATGAAGCAGACTTAAGAAAACTAGTAGATGAATCAAGTTATTGGAGAAAAAATGCTATAGATTTCACTAATCGCTATTTGGATGAAGGTCTTAGAGATAAAGCTCTGACACGTGATCTTAAGTGGGGGATTGAAGTCCCAAAGGAAGGTTACAGCGACAAGAAAATATATATATGGGCTGAGAATGTACTTGGCTATTTATCTTCCAGTTCCGTAGCTACTAGAAAAAATCAAGATTTTAATGACTATTGGAAAAATGAAGAGGCACTGCACTATTATGTGCATGGAAAAGATAACATACCATTTCATACTATAATACTTCCATCCTTGTTACTAGCCAATGGAGAAAATTATCATCTTCCAGATAGAATTATATCAAGTGAGTATTTGACGCTGGAACATAAGAAAATATCAACTAGTAAAGATTATGCTGTTTGGATAAAAGACATAATCAATCGTTATGACCCAGATACAATAAGATATTTTCTTATAGCAAATGGTCCAGAAAAAAGAGATACAGATTTTTCTTTTAGGGAGTTGATTAATCGCCATAATGGAGAACTATTAGGTACCTATGGTAATTTCATTAATCGTACAATTGTCTTTATAGAGAAATATTTCAATAATAAAATACCTGATGGCAGTATTGATGAAAATATAGAGGCACAGTTAAAGAGTATATATAAGACTACAGGGGAAAACATTGAGATAGGAAATCTGAGAGCAGGGTTAGAAGAAATCTTCAATCTACTTAGAAGTGCCAATAAATATTTTGATACAAATAAACCTTGGGAAACTAGAACAACAGATATAAAAGAGTGTGAAAATACTATATATAACTGTATTCAGATTATAGCTAATACAGCAGTATTATTGGAACCATTTATACCATTTTCATCCAATAAGGTTATAAAATGGCTTGGAATCAATGATACATGGGATTTTAAACTGATTGAAAGTGGAATAAGCATCAATAGTATTGATAAGTTATTTGAGAGAATAGATAAAAAAATCATTCATGAAGAACTTGAAAAGCTGAATATCAAAGATATTAATTAATAATATAACAATTTCATTACTGGTTTCTACAATAAAGGAGCAGTCTTACTATAATCTGAAGTAAGACTGCTCAATTTTATTACTTCATTTTTCTTACGTTTATTATTATAATGAAATTATGAATTATAGATTTGTATAATATTTTATAGATATATTTAATTATTAATGATGAAAAACAAGGTATTATTTTTGTATAATATCTTAAGGAGGAAAATTATGAAAAAAATATTAGTATGTTTATTTACAGTAGTACTTTTAATGAGTTTATTAGGGGGATGTAGTAAAGAGACAAAAACATCAGACACAAAAGTTACACCTGACAAAAAATATGAAGATAATAATGAAAAGAAAGCAAAAGAAGAAAAAGTAACAATCAAATGGCTGCATCACTGGGGTGAGGAAGGCGTAAGACAATGGTTGGAAGAACTAGAGAAAACATATGAGGAAGCTCATCCAAATGTTGATATAGAAATTACTGCAGCAGGAGGAGACAACTATTATACATTGTTAAAGACTAAGATTGCTAGTGATGATGCTCCAGATATTTATGATGTGGATTTAATTGCTGACCAAGAATTTATTGATAACAATTATCTAACTGACTTGACTGATGCACCATTCATACCTAATATACAACCAAGTGTTATAGACAGTGTTAAGAAGTTAGGTAATGGAAAAGTATTGGCAATACCTCTAGATGTATGGGGAGCTGTAGTTACTTATAACAAAGATGTTTTTGAAGAAGCAGGAATATCAAAGGCACCAACTACTAAAAAGGAATTTGAAGAAGCTCTTAAGAAATTAAAAGATATAGGTGTTGACCCAATAGGAGCATCATACCAAGATAGATGGACCCTTGACTGGGAATTACAAAATGATTATGTTGTCAGCATTTTAGGTAATTACGATGAGGAATGGATTAAGAAAGTTCAAAGCAGAGAGTTAAAATTCCAAGATGACAAAAATGGCTTCAAAGAGGTATTGGAAAGATTAAAAGAAAGATATCAATACGTAAATCGTGATCCTTTTGGAACTGACTGGAATACAGTTCAAGACAAACTTGCAACAGGAAAAATAGGTATGCTTATTAATGGTACATGGACAGTTGGTGGAGTGCAAGCCAAGAATCCAGATGTAAACTTAGGTGTTATGGCTTTACCTGTTTTTGATGAACCAGCTGAAAATAAAGTTGTATTAGGTGTTAAGGGTGGTCTTGCTGTACATAATGGTGCTAAAAACAAAGAGGTAGTATATGATTTCTTTAATCATATATTCTCAAAATCCATGGCTAAAATATATCAAGAGAAAAAAGTAGCTTTATCAACAGTTGAAGGAGTAGAATTAGACCCTGATTCATGTTTCAATACATTAGTTGAATATCAGAACAATGGTCAGGTAGTAGATATGTCCTATCTATTATCATCATTCCAAGATGAATTTGGAAATGCATTCATAGACCAGATTTCACTGTACTTGTTGGAAGATATGACTGAAGACGCATGTATTGAAGCTCTTGATAAAGAGTTTGATAAAATAGCTAAAAGACAATAATGTTTAACACCCCTTGGCATCAGCCGAGGGGTTGATTTCATAATGGAGGAGTTTATATGAATAAAAGAAAGAATATAAAAAGATCATTATTGAAATTTGGCTTTTTAGTTCCAGCTATTTTTTTCTTTGGTGTATCAATGTTAATACCTTTTCTTCTTGGAATACAGGTTTCCTTTACTAGCTGGGATGGAATTAGTCAAAAAATGAATTATATAGGTTTACAAAACTATGCAAATATATTTAGCAATTCTGATATATTGCAACCAATGAAAAATACAATATATTTTGCTATTCTTATAACTATTTTCAATAATGCTGTTGCTCTTGGATTGGCATTAATATTGAATAAGAAATTCAAAGGAAATTCCAAATTTAGACTTATATATTTTATACCTACATGTCTAAGTACAGTTCTTGCTTGTTTTGTTTGGAAATTCTTATATAGAGAAGTGTTTTACCAAGTATTCGGCATTAATAGTTTGATTGGTAATATGAAAACAGTAATCCCTGCATTGGTGATTATATCATTGTGGAATGGAGTAGCCATAAATATGCTGATTTATTTATCTGCACTTATCAATGTTCCCAAAAATCTATATGAAGCGGCAAAAGTTGATGGAGCAAATGTATTCCAAAGGTTTAGAAACGTAACGGTGCCATTGATTGGTCCAGCTTTTACAACATGTGTTACATTGTCTTTAACATATGGGCTTAGAGAATTCTCAGTACCCATGATAGCAACAGGTGGAGGACCTGCCAGGTCTTCAGAGACAATTGCAATGTATATATATAAACATTTGTTTGAATATAGCAAGGCAGGTTATGGTCAGGCAATATCAATTGTATTTATGGTTTTCTTGCTTATTATTGGGAAAACAGTTTCAACCATATTTAGAAAAAGGGAGGTTGAGATGTAATGAAAAGTGAAAAGATAAGTAGGATTGTGGTTTTTATAATAGCTACAGTAATAGCTGTATTATTTTTATTTCCATTCTATATATGTATAGTAACTGCTTTTAAAACCCCTATGGAAACAGCTCAAGCCGTATTGGCATTACCAACCAAGCTTCATTGGGAGAACTTTACCAAAGCTCTTGAAATAACTAATTTCAGCAGATCATTTATCAATAGCTTGATTACTACTACCAGCTCAGTTGTTTTTATTGTTGTATGCAGTTCTATGTGTGGTTATATCATTGCTAGGAATATTAATAAATTTAAATACAGATTATGTGAAACTATACTTCTAGGAGCAATGATGGTACCATTTCAAGTTATAATGATACCAGTATATAAGATGTTGAAGCTATCAAATATGATGAATACATTACCAGGGCTAATTATACTTTTGGTGGGTACCAGTATACCATATTCCACTTTTCTATACATAGGTTTTGTCAAATTAGTTCCTAGAGAATTGGAAGAAGCAGCGACTATTGATGGTAGTGGAATATATAGGACTTATTGGAATATAGTTTTTCCATTACTGAAGCCTATTACAGCAACAGTAGCCACTTTACATGTTATGTGGATGTGGAATGAATTCAATATTTCTCTTATAGTGCTTCAAAAAGAACATGTGAAAACTATACCAATACAACAATTCTATTTCTTTGGAGAATATACTACTGACCTTAATTTAGCATTTGCTTCTGCTTGTATAGCTATAATACCAATACTTATATTTTTTATCATAGCACAGAAGTTTTTAATTAATGGATTGATGAGTGGAGCAGTCAAAGGCTGATTCATTAGGTATTATTGAATATCTTACCTGAAAAAGATATAATGTAGTTAAAACTATGTTATGAAAAATGGGGAATAGAGATGAAAAATAGGATCAAGTATTTTTTCCTTAGCTTAAAAATAAAAAAGAAATTCATGCTGGGTATGCTGTTAATAATTCTAATTTTATCATCATGTATAGGCAAACTAACTTTTAATGCATCAAAAGAATTGATAAAAAGAAACACTATAGAATTAACTACTGAACTTCTTAATCAATATGCTGAAAACATATATAATAAAACTGAAGCTCTAAGAGAAACTGCATTTCAAGCTAGTAAGGAATTTGTTAAGAATAATTCTCTAGACAACAATATGTACATAAGAGATATAGAGGTTCTGATAAATAGAAGGCTCAACGATATGGTTAGTCAATATCGGTCATCTTCTAATGATTACATTGAGGCTGTCTGTGTTACAGGAAATGATGGTTATTTTTATTGGGGGCATAAAGATAATGTTAATAAATATTACATAGATAATGATTATATCAGAAAGACTATTCTACTTCTTAAAAACCAAGAAGAAAGTTCATTTTGGATGCCAACAGAAAATAATGAGACAATTATATTTGTATCCAAAATGGTTTCTCCAGATACTCTTATATCACATGGATATATTATTCTATTTATAAATAAAGATTATTTTCTAACATTAGATAATAAAACATCTAGTATAAGTAATGACCAAATTGCTATTATCAAAGGAAATAACGAAGTATTGATAAAAGATGATATACTGGGAAAAGAAGAAATTCTACAGGATATCAACTCTAGAATGGAAAGAATTTTTTCAATAGAGGATAATGGTGTGAAGTACTCTGCTGTCAGTACTAAAATACAAAATAAGAACTGGAAAGTCATATCAATCATATCAGAAAAGAAATTATTAAGTAACATTAATCATTTAAGAACAATAATTACTTTAGTCTGCATTGTCATATCAATGTTGGCATTAATTATTGCATATATTATTGCTGGAGGAGTAACCAAAAACATAAGGTTATTGGAGAAAAACATGCAAAAAGTAGAAGATGGTAATTTTAATGTTAGGGTCAAACCAAGTACATATGATGAAGTGGGTTTACTTTCTCTAAGATTCAATTATATGATGAAAAAAATCAATGAACTTATAAATACCGTTTATGTTGAAAGGATCAAAAAACAGGAAGCAGAATTTGAGGTATTGAAAGCTCAGATTAATCCTCATTTTCTTTACAATACATTAGGTAGTGTAAAATGGTTGTCTAGAATGCAAGGTGAGAAAAAAATAGAAGACATGGTAGACTCGCTTATCTACATATTAAGAGTATCCATCAAAGGTGATAAATATATTACAATCAATGATGAATTAATATATATCAATAAGTACATTGATCTACAAAAGATTCGTTTTGAAAATAGATTCAGGATGGTATATAATATTGACACAGATATAATGAATTGTTATGTATTACAATTCATTCTGCAACCTATAGTTGAGAATGCTATTTATCATGGTCTAGAGATATCAAAAGGCAATGGGATTATTACTATAAATGGGTTTAAAAAAGATGAATCAATAATTCTAGAAGTCATTGATAATGGAGTAGGTATGACAGAAGAACAGTATAATAAAATCATCAGTGACGATAATACCAAGTATTCTGGATTGAATAGTATAGGAATAGCTAATGTGGATAAGAGGATCAAAATGTATTTTGGTACTTCTAATGGTATTACAATAAAAAGTGAATTAGGTAAAGGTACAACAGTATCAATTACTTTGCCATATATTGAAAACAGATATGATCTAGAAGATTAGTTGTGGGGGACTATTATGTTGAATGTTATGATTGTTGAAGATGATGTAATGTATCGTTATGCATTAAAAACAGTTATTAATTGGGAACAATATGGTTTTACTATCATGGATGAAGCCATTAACGGAAAAGATGCTATCATTAAGTTAGGTGCCAATAAACCAGATATTCTTATTACAGATATAAGTATGCCTGAGCTTAACGGTATTTCTCTAATTAAATATGTTAAAGAGAATTATCCAGACATTAAGATACTCGTTCTAAGCTCTTATGATGATTACAAGTTTGTTAGAGATGCATTGCTTCTTGGAGCCTTGGATTATATTTTGAAGTATGAACTAGAAAAGGAGAAATTAGTTAATCTACTTGATAATATTAAGAAAGATATTGAAAAAGAAAGAAATACCAAAGTTACTATAAAAGAAAATCAGCTAATTAATGATATCATAACAGGAAATGAAATAAGAGATATAAAAGAAAGATTAAAAGAGATAAAGAAAGGTTTTTCCCCTGGAGTGGTAATGAATGTTAAGTTCAATCAATTAGCATCAAGCAAAAAACAGGATAATAATTTATTGTTTCATAATATTTTGGATGGTAAGGAATCAAAATACATTCTAGGAATTAATGAAAATAAATGCTGTATTCTATTAGACATAAGAGATGTAAAAAGCGAATTCAAGATTCATACTTATTTGCAAGAGTTAAGTAAATATATTATTGAGGAATTGAATAAAAATAATATATCCAATTGTCAAATAGGAATCAGTGATATCTTTAATGATATCAATAGGTATCAGGTCTATTTTAAACAGGCAGTAATATCATTGGAGTATAGTTTCTATGAAAAGAATAAGAAAGTTTTCTTTTATTCCAATGACCTTATTGCAAATAAGAATCAAAAGCTGGATATTCTATTGAATCATTTGAAAGAAAATACTATCAGTGGAGATATTGATAAGGTAAGAAAAGCCATAAATAATATATTTGGCTTCATATGTAAATATAAGTTGTCTAAAAGAGAATTGAAAAAAGTATTATTGGATTTATATATCATGTACAATAATATATCCAAAGAATTACAGCAAGAAACTAATGATAAATTAGGAGTAATGGAAGTACTATTAAACGATCAGATTAATGATGTAAGGATATTGGAGGAAAAATATTTACATAGCTATGGTCAGTTATGTAGAACAGTGCAAAATAAACAATATAGTATGGGAATACAAAGAATCGTCAATTACATAGAAAATAATTATACATCATCTAATTTAACCGTGGATAAAATAGCCCATATACATGATATAACTCCTAATTACTTATCACTTATCTTCAAAAAGGAAACAGGTGTAAAGATAACTGACTATATCAATAATCTTAAAATAAAAGAGGCTAAAAGATTACTTAGAAGCAGTAATAAGAAAGTATATGAGATAGCTTATGATGTAGGGTTCAACAATGTTACTTATTTTTGTACCATATTCAAAAGAAAATGTGGTTTAACTGTGAAAGAATATATGAGTCAAGATAGGAAAATGACCATATAAATGCTTAAGGAGGTCTGATTTACTTGGTGATACGCAAAAAGATGAACATAAATTATGGATTGAAATTTTATAAGGGAGATGAACCAAAGGCTTCATATAGAGGTTTTGATGATAGTGACTGGAGAGCTGTTACGGTTCCACATGATTGGTCAGTTGAATACGATTTTGATAAATCTTACGCTAGTGCAACTGGTTATCTATGCGGTGGTATAGGATGGTATCGTAAGTCCTTTCATTTACCTTTTGATATAACTGATAAAAGAGTCTTTATTACCTTTGAAGGTATATATAATAATTCTAGCATATGGTGCAATTCTAATAATCTAGGCAATCGTCCTAATGGGTATAGCACTTTTACAATGGATATTACAGATTTTGTTGAGAATAAAAATAATATCATTTCTGTGAAGGTTGAGCATTCTGACTTAGCTGATTCAAGATGGTTTACGGGTTCTGGAATTTATAGGAATGTTTATTTGACTATTACAGATAATATACATTTTGATATGGATGGTGTATATGTTAAGACGTCTAGTATAAATAAATCTGAAGCTGTCGTAGAAGTTGATATAGCAATATCGAATAATAAGGTTAAAGATGCTAATATTCTTCTAAAAACTACTATTGTCAATAGTGAGTCCAATGAAGTTATAGAAGAAAGCTTATCCGCTATAGGAGACAGTAAAACTATTAAAACTATACATATGAAAGTCAATAATCCTATACTATGGTGTACCTACAATCCTTTTCTTTATAAGTTGCATTCAGAGATTATATTAGATGGAAAGGTTATTGATGATATTGATATTGATTTTGGAATAAGGGATTTTAGATTTGATAGTAGTAAGGGATTTTATCTAAATGATGAAAATATCAAATTAAAAGGTGTCTGCTTGCATCATGATGCAGGGTGCCTTGGTGCTGCTGCAACTGAAGTAATATGGAAAAGACGATTGGAAAAACTTAAAAAGATGGGTTGTAATGCAATTAGAACAAGTCATAATCCAGTAGCGCCATTTTTCTTAGAATTATGTGATAAAATGGGCTTTTTGGTGATAGAAGAGGCTTTTGACGAATGGGAAGGCATTAAAAATAAATGGTGGCAAGGTCATAATGTATATCCACCAAAACATTATGGATATGGTAAGGATTTTCCTGTATGGGGTGAAACGGATATAAAATCCATGATATTGAGAGATAGAAATCATCCTAGTATCATTATGTGGAGTATAGGTAATGAAATTGATTATCCCAATGATCCATATTGTCATCCATATTTTAAGATGATGGAAGGTAACAATGATTCCAATAAACCTAAAGAAGAAATGCAATATGACCTTAATAAACCAAAAGCCAATAGACTTAAATCCATATCAAAAAGGCTATGTAGATATGTAAAAGAATGTGATACAACACGTCCTGTTACAGCGGCACTCGCTTTCCCAGAATTATCTAACCTAGTTGGTTATTCGGATCAGTTAGATGTTGTAGGTTACAATTATAAAGAAAATCTATATGATGAACATCATAAAGAATATCCAGATAGAGTCCTGTATGGAAGCGAGAATAGTAAGACTACTGAACAATGGATGGTTGTAGAAAATAATGATTTCATATGTGGACAATTTCTATGGACTGGAGTAGATTATCTTGGAGAAGCTTTAGGCTGGCCTATTAGAGTATCTCCAACAGGTTTTCTTGATACGGCAGGATTTGAAAAAAGTAATTATTACCAAAGAATGAGTTTATGGAGTGATGAACCCGTTTTACATATAACAACAATGAAATCTACAGATTTCAATCAGGAAAAACTTGAAGATCTGTCAGGTGACTATGAACACTGGAACTGGAATCTCCATGAAAAAATACAAGTAATATGTACTACTAACTGTAGAAAAGTTGAACTTTTTTTCAATGACATATCATTAGGAGTAAAAAACTTGGAAGATTATCCGAATCATTGTATAGATTGGGAAGTTGCATATAAACCTGGTGTACTGGAAGCTGTGGGTAAAACCATTGATGGAAAGCAGTATCGCACTGAGCTAAAAACTGTATCTTCACCAAATAAAATTAATATGAATCCACTTAGCGCCATATTAAATGCAGATGGTCAGGATATCTCTCAGATTGAGATTTATATTCATGACAAAGATAATAATATAGTGCCATATTCAGACAATGAAATAACTCTTGATATTGATGGAGAATGTGAATTCCTTGGGATGGAAAATGGATGTTGTGATGATTTAACTCCTTATAGGAGTAAAACAAGAAAAACCAATAATGGACGATTGATTGCTTATATAAGATCATCAATAACACCTGGCAAAATATATGTTACAGCTTCCTCTAAAGGTCTTGAATCTGATAAGATTGAAATACAAGTAAAATAAATCATAGAATAATTAAGTAAATAGTAGAATAGTTAAATTTATTCCCTCTTCCCTGATGTTATAATTATTATGTTATTATACAATTCAACTGCTATTAATTTTATCAAGGTATTTAATGGTTAGTTGAAAATAGCTATAAAGGAGAAGAGGGATGTTATTATTTAACCGCAAAAACAAAATATTTTTTACGTTTATGTTAATTACTTTTCTACTATTTGCAAATGCTAGCAAAGTAACTTATGCAAATGAAGACAATGTTATCGTAATTGACCCTTTTGGTGAGAGACAAACTTTTGAAGGCTGGGGTACAACCTTATGCTGGTGGGCTAACATAATTGGGGGTTGGTCAGAAGAAAATGTTGACAAGGTTATGGATTTGCTCTATTCACCAACAGAGGGGTTAGGTTTTACTGTAGCAAGGTATAATATCGGAGGTGGGGACAATCCTACTCATTCACATATGAGGATTGGTGGAGATGTACCTGGATATTTACCAATAGAAGGTGGTAGCTATGATTGGACCAAAGATGCGAATCAACGTAAGATTCTTGATGAAGCTATTGAAAGAGGTGCTGATATATTAGAAGCTTTTTCCAATAGTCCACCCTATTGGATGACTTATAGCGGCTGTTCAGCAGGAAATACTTTTCCATGGGATGATAACCTGAAAGAAGATTATTTTGATGATTTTGCTGATTATTTAACTGAGGTAGTTAAGCATTTCAGGGATGAATGGGGTATTACTTTTAGGACTTTATCACCAATTAATGAACCATCCACTGGTTTGGGATGGAAAGCTTTTAATAATCAAGAAGGCTGTGATTGGTCTAAGGAAAGTCAAGAAAAGATCTATAGAGAGCTGTACAATAGTTTAGTCCAAAAAGGGCTTATCAATCAAATTAAGATTTCAGGTAATGAAGAGACTAATCTTGATTGGACTCTTAACATGGAAGATTATTCTCAGGATGTCATAGATAGTATATGGCAGATTAATACTCATTCTTATCATGGGACTAAAAGACCTGAAGTTAAAAGTCTAGCTAGATTCATGAATAAAAAAATATGGATGTCAGAAACAGACAGTTCACCTACATTACCACTTAGCGGTGGCGCTCATGATCATCACGGCGAGCATGCAATGGAAGAAGCTATGTGGTTAGCAGAAAAAATATATTATGATGTTTATGATATAGGAGCAGAAGCATGGGTATTCTGGCAAGCTGTAGAAGATGAGACAGGCGCCGTAGAAGGTGACCATAGTTTTGGATTGATTCATACACCATTCAATCAAGATAATGATAATTACATATTAACTAAAAAATATTATACAATGGCCCAATACAGTAAATTCATTCGTCCAGGATATAAAATAATATATAATGGTGTTTCAAAAACATTAGCAGCTTATGGGGAAAATGATAACAAACTAGTTCTTGTGGCTTATAATGATAAAAACAATTCAAAAACATACAGATATGATTTATCAAGGTTTGATACTTTGGGTGATACCCAAGCTTATAGAACAAGTATTAACGAGGATCTTCAACAGATTGAAAACTTTGCTATAAATGAAGATATCCTAGAAATATCATTACCAGCTAAATCAGTTACTACTATGGTCGTTGATGCTGACTATCATAATAATGATAATATAATGTACTATGTTGATTGCGGTAATGTAGAACATAGTAATTCTTTTTCTAATATTGAATCTAATAATAATCTAAGAAATAGTGTACCTGACCAAGCTTATGGAATAGATACTATGAGCAATTGTTCTTGGGGTTACGAAACAGATGGAGGAACAACTGTAGTGCCTCATATAGATGATATGTTCTTTAGTATAAGAACAGATGAAAGCTTATTAGGCGGTAGGGGAATCACATACAAATTTGAGGTGCCAAATGGTTTTTATAATATTGACCTTGGTTTTAGAGACCCTTGGTCTCACTCTTATCGTAAAATGGATATTACAATTGAGGGGGATTTGAAGACCTGGAGATATGTACCACCTCGTTGGGAAGAAATAAAGAGTTATAAGGGTATTGAAGTTAATGATGGGATATTAACAATAGAGATAGATAGATGTAAGCATATTATTGATAATAATGCAGATGCAATGATTAGTTTTATACGAGTAGATAGATGTACAGAGTAATTATTATCAACTAATATTCAATTTTTGACAGACTATCGAAAAGTATACATTTAAATACAAAAAAATATAGGTATGTATATATAAAATGATTTATTATATTGTTGACATAAATTATCCAAGGGAGTATATTGAAGTTGAAATTATTAATAACTTATATAACTACATGGAGGTAAAATTTATGAAAGTACAATTTTTGGGAACAGCGGCTGCTGAAGGCATACCTGCATTATTTTGTAATTGTCCAATATGTATGGAATCCAAAAAACTTGGAGGAAAGAATATTAGAAAACGTTCAAGTATCATTATTGATGATAAGATAGTTATTGATTTCACTAATGATGTAATGCATCATGTTCATACCTATGGGATAGACTATTCTAGATTAGAATATTTGTTGATTACACATTCTCATAGTGACCATTTCAATTATTATGATCTAGAATTCAAATTACCAGGTTATAGAAATGAGGGTAATCCAAAGTTGAATATCTATGCTAATCAAACATGTTTAGATATATTAGACCAGTTTGAGGATTTCTCAGGTGATATTAATGAACATTTTACACTTAATAGAGCTGAGCCATTTAAAACATTCTTTATCGAAGATTATAAGATAACACCATTAACTGCTAAACATAGTACTATGTATAAGGAAGAAGAGTGTCTAATATACATAATTGAACATGAAGGTAAAAGGATGTTGTACGGTTTGGATTCAGGTTATTATTTTGACAATGTTATTGAGCATATAACTAATCTTTATTTTGATTTAGCCATTTTAGATTGTACATGTGGTTTTGGTGAAACCAATGAAAATTCAACTCATATGTGCTTGAAAGATAATGAACGGATTGTACATATATTAAAAGAAAACAATGCATTAGATGAAAAAAGTACAGTTATATCTCAACATTTTTCACATAATGGACTTGTTGTTTATGATAGAGACAAAGATACATTTAAGAATAAAGGTTTAATAATGGCTTATGATGGAATGAAAATAGAAGTTTAATATTGACTATAAATAAGGGGCTATCGGATAATACATTTTTGTAGATGGCTACAAGTCTATCTTCCTTGATATTGACGTTAAAAATGTATTATACGATAGCCCCTTATTTTTATTTGTAGGACAGTTTATTCAGATTTTTTTATAGGTCAACTGTCTATATTGCTTTGGAGATAATCCAGTCTGTTTTTTGAAAACAAGGGAAAAATAATATGGAGTGCTAAATCCCACTAGTTCTGATATCAATTTTATACTTTCATTATTAATAGTTAATAATTCCTTAGCTCTTTCAATACGCAGTCTGTTTATATATTCCATAGGAGACAGACCAAAAGTACTTGTGAATAACCTTATCAAGTAATTAGGATGAAGATTCATATAGTCAGCAAGTACATTAATAGTTATTTTATTATGGAGATTTTTTTCTATAAAATCTAGTAGTAAATTTAGCTTAGTATCTGTCATTTGAGTTTTGAGAGTAATATCATTTTTACAAATCTCTGAAAAATATGTAGATAGTAGCTGCATTAATGTTGCTTGAGCATTCAATGGTGAGAAAGGATTATCACTATTATAGTAAGCAGTCAAGTCCTCAAAAAGTGAAATAATCTTTTGGGGATTTTTTATTGTCTTTATGTAGGGTATATTTAGAAAATCTGATATGGGAATTGAACCGATATATGCGTTGAAGTGGCACCAGTGTTTAGTATAAGTTTTTGGACCTATTGTAGAATACCCATGTGTACAACCTTCTGGTATAAACATTAAATCTCCTGCTTTTGGATAATATGCAATATCATCAATGTAAACTACACCGTAACCTTTTTCAATAAAATACATTTTACAATAACCGAGGTTGTTTTGGGTGTCTTTCCAACTTAGAGGAACTTGATTGTAGGCTGATATTATTAAATTAACTCTAAGATAAGACATATATTTTGAAATCATTTTATCCTGTGATTTTGACATCTTCTTCTCCTTAATATAAATATTATAAAAATAGGTTAGTATTTTATATTTATATTATATCATAGATTAATTAATATATAAATATATTAGGGAAGGGAGAAGATTTAATGAAAAATATAAAAGATTATCTTGAAACTATTGACCAGGTTATAAATAAAGGACCTTATGAAGATACATGGGAGTCATTAAGGGAATATAAAGAACCTAAGTGGTATAAGGATGCAAAATTCGGTATCTTCATCCATTGGGGAGTCTATTCCGTACCAGCCTATGGTAATGAATGGTATCCAAGAAATATGTACATAAAAGGGTCAAAAGAATATGAGCACCACATAAAGACTTATGGTGAGCATAAAGACTTTGGATATAAGGATTTTATACCAATGTTCAAAGGAGAAAAATTTGATGCTGATGAATGGATGGAGCTTTTTGCTGATGCTGGAGCTAAATATGTTATGCCTGTTGCAGAACATCATGATGGATTCCAAATGTATGATAGTGAACTATCAAGGTTCAATGCAGCAAAGATGGGACCACAAAAAGATATAATAGGAGCATTAAAGAAAGCTGCAGAAGAAAGAGATATAGTTTTTACTGCATCAAGTCATAGAGCAGAGAATTATTGGTTCATGTCAGGACTTAGGGAGTTTGATTCAGGACTTCAAGATATTCAGTTTCAAGAGCCTTATGGATATGCTGTTAAGTTATTTGAGAATGATGATTTGCATGAGACTACTCATAATATTCATAGTCAAGGACCATCTACTGAGCATTTGGATAATTGGCTTGTTAGAACTTGTGAACTTGTAGATAAATATCAGCCCAAGATTGTATGGTTTGATTGGTGGATACAAAATGTAGCCTTTAAACCTTATCTAAAAAAATTTGCGGCTTATTACTATAATAGAGCTGCAGAATGGGGAGAAGACGTAGCCATTAACTATAAATTTGATGCTTTTGCTAAAGGTACTGCAATATTTGATGTAGAAAGAGGTCAATTAGCTTCTATAAGACCTAGACTATGGCAGACAGATACAGCAATAGCAAAAAATTCATGGGGCTATACTGAGAACAATGATTTCAAGACTCCTGAATCAGTAGTATGTGACCTTATTGATATAGTAAGTAAAAATGGTTGTCTATTACTTAATATTGGTCCGAAATCTGATGGAACAATTACACAAGAAGAGGAAAATGTATTAAGAAGTATTGGTAAATGGTTAAAGATCAATGGTGAATCAATATATGATACTGAATATTGGAGTACTTTTGGTGAGGGACCAACAGAAGTCATAGAAGGGGCGTTCAATGATGAAAAACGTTCACCTTTTACTAGTGAAGATATAAGATTCACATATAATGCTCCATATATCTATGCTAATGTATTAAAATGGCCTGATAATAATAACGTCGTAATTAAATCCTTACAAAAAGGCAGTAAATATTTTGCAGGTGATATAATGGATGTTAAGATTTTAGGTTATGATGATGATTTGAATTATAAACAAGACGAAGAAGGGTTGATAGTAACTACTTCTAAGACCATTAATACAACTTATCCAGTTTGTCTAAAAATTAAGATTGATTAAAATAAGGTGGAACCATATTAATAAGATGGTTCCACTTTGTTAATATTAACAATATTCTTGTAAATGAGTATTAACAATTAGTATAAAATTAGCTTGACATTAAGAGTATCTATTGTACAATATACCTACAAGTAATTATTAATTAATTTTAACATACCAAAAAACTGATATTTTTTTTGGGGTATATAATAAGAGTTATGTAAATCTAATGAAAGTAGGAAAAGACATGTATAGAGTTTTAGTAGTTGATGATGAGCCTATTGTTAGATTAGGTTTTAAATCTCTGTTAAACTGGGAAGAGCATAATATTAGTATTGAATACGAAGCATCAAATGGTAAACAGGCATTAGAAATACTAAAGAATAATCCTAATATCAACATGGTAATAACTGACATCAATATGCCTATAATGGATGGAATTGAACTTATTCAGAATATTCATTCACTAGGAATTGAGCTTTCGCTGGTAGTGTTAAGTTCGTATGATGATTATGAATTAGTTCGTCAAGCCTTCAAATTAGGAATAGATGATTATATTTTGAAACATAAAATGAAATCTAATGAGGTTCTAGCCTTAGTTACTCGGTTATTATCCACTTCTAAACCAAGTAATATTGTTTCCAAAGAATTATCAATAACACAATTAAAAGATGCTAAGAAGAATTACTTAAGAAATTTACTATTAGGAAAACACGATTCCAAGAGTAATTATAATAATCTTCTTAATCTTCAAATATCAGATAATAAAATGGTTGTTTGTTCTGTAACAGTGGATGTTTTTTCTAAGCTGGAAAAACAATACAATGAAGGAAATCTAATATCTTTGATGAATTCAGCAACCAATGCTATAGAGCAGATTTTGATAGAGTCAAATAATGGTGAAGTTATACATCTTTCAATAAATGAGTTTGTAGTTATATTATCCTTTGATATACCTAGTCTGCTGTTAATAAGACATGACATAGCTATGGTAACAGATAAGATTCGCTCGTCACTACAAACATATCTTGATATAAATGTGACTATAGGAGTCAGTTCACTAGGTAACGGACTTAAGAGCGTACATAAATTATTATTAGAAGCGCAGAAAAATGTTAGATTAAGTTATTTATTAGGAAAAGGAGAGATTATATATCCTGAACATACTTCAGATATAAAATATATTCCTTATAAAGATGTACTAAAGACTTCAAAAGAAATGCTTACAGCACTCTCAGAATTAGATCATAAAAAAACTTTTGAGAAATTGAATGAAATACTAAATACAATAAAATACTTTGAAGCAAATAACATAAAGGACTTAATTGTGGAATATGCAAAGATAGTAGTAATGGTTAACAGCTATATTTTAGATTTGGATATATCACCTGAACAGTTTTTAGATTCCAATACCAATATATATATTATTCTTGAGAACTTTGAAACAGTAAATGAAATCCATATTTGGATTAATGATTATCTAGAACAGATATTTCAATATATCAACAATCTTAATGATAATTCATTAAATCCAATAATTCGTAGAGCCAAATTGTATATTGACAAGAATTATGATAAGAAGCTTACATTAGAAAATATCTGTGAATATCTAGTAATCAATGAAAGCTATTTCAGCAGTCTTTTTTCTCAGAATCTAGGAATTACTTATTCTAATTATTTAACTAAGATAAGATTGGAGCAAGCTAAAAAGCTGCTGAAAACAACTAACTTAAAAGTTTATGAAATATGTGAACAAGTAGGATACTCCAGTACAGAGCATTTTGGAAGACTTTTTAAGAAACATGTTGGAATGAATCCCAACAAATATCGTAAAAGTTAAGATGGATTTTTACTTAATCTAAAAATACGTCATAACATCTAAATAAAAGTCATGGTTAAAAATGCTCTTAGAGATTATTATTTAATCAACCAAATTTGAAAGGAGTATTTTATGAAAAAAATAACAAGTTTACTAGTATTACTTATTTTGGTGATGTCACTTGGTTTAACAGCATGCAACAATTCTTCAAAAGAAAAAGAGAGTGAGAATGGTGATGATGTTACTACCTCAAATGAAACTGACAAAGATAAAGAAAAACCTGTAAAAATCAGAGTAGCTTATTATGCTGCAGGTGAAGCTGCTGATACAATGGCTAAGATTGTAGATGAGTTCATGAAAGATAACCCTGGAATTGAAGTTGAAACTATTCAATCAAACTGGGGAGGACATTATGAAAGATTAAAGGCTGAATTAGCAGCAGGTGCAGCTCCAGAGGTATTCTTATTAGATGGTGTATATATACCACAATATGCAGAACGTGGAGTTTTGGAAGATTTAACTGATAGAGCAAGCAGCTTAGATGAAGAAAAATATCTGGGAATCAAACAATTAAGGAATCCAGAAGGAAGATTATATGGTATTCCTCAAGGAATTCAAGTAGATGTTTTATATTACAATAAAGATATGTTTGATGAAGCTTCAGTGGAATATCCAACAGATGAATGGACATTGGATGATTTGAAAGAAGCTGCTATAAAACTTACTAATGAAGAACATTATGGATTTGCTATTCCTTCAAATCAGTTAAGATATGGATGGTATCCAATTATTAGACAATTTGGTGGAGATATTCTTGATGAAACAAGAACTCAATCAACAATTGCATCTGATCCAAAAGTAAGAGAAGCTATGGAATTCATTTATGATGCATGGAACACAGATAAGTATGTTCCAGAATTTGATGCTATGGCTGGAGAATTAACTAATAAATCCCATACATACTTCCCAAGAAAAAAAGTTGCCATGTTCTATGATGCTTTCGTTGGAACAACTAGATGTAATGAAGCTGGAATTAACTATGATGTTGTTATACAGCCAAAACAAGAAGAGCGTTATGCTTCATTCATTGCCAATAGCTGGGTGCTTAATTCTGATATTGGGGAAGAGGAAAAAGAAGCAGGTTGGAAATTCATGGAGTATTATTTGAGTGAAAAAGCACAAAAACTTCATGCAACAGTAGCTAACTCATTACCATCAAATAAAGCGGTAATGGAAGAGATGCTTAGCGATACAACTACTGTACCAGCTAATAAAAAAGCATTCTTAGATACATTTGAATTTGCTGCAACATTAGCAGAAAATGCTGTTTGGTCTGAACAGAACAAAGTTTTCCAAGCAGACTTAGAAAAATATTTAGGAGATACTATCAGCTTAGATGAATTCATTGAATTAGCTGATAAAGATGTTCAAAAAGTATTAGATGATTTCTACAAGAAGTAATTTAATTATACCTATAGGAGAATTCCATATGAATTCTCCTATTATGGTTTAATAATTTAGGAGGAATTGTTGTGAAACGAATGGGAACATTATCATCCAGATTTATATTCGGATTCATCTTAATAATTGTTATTCCAGCAAGTATAATCAATTCAACATTATACCTCTATCTGAAAGAGCAATATAAAGTTGAACATGCTGATAAAACCTTAAATAATATGGAATATATGTCTAATGCCATAGAAGCTGAATTGAAGCGTTTACGATTGAAGACTTCAATGATGGTTTCAGATGATAAGATTATAAGATTAATTGATAAATGGAATAATGAAGAAGACATCATTATGAAAAGAGAATTGGAATTTGATCTAGACAGGTATATTTCTAAAAGATTTGATTATTTATATGAGATAGATTCTGCATATTTTCTAATGAAAGATAAAGGTTATTTTAGCTATAAAGGAAAGTATGATATAGATGAGAATTATATAAGGAATAATGATTGGTATCTTGAACTGATAAATCAATATCAACTTAAGGCAGTCAATTCCAATGCAGATAATCAATTCAGTATTGCTGCTGGTATAAGCCATTCCACATTACATACCATTGTACCATTACCTGAAAATCTTGAAATGCTATTGGTTAATTATGATACCTATGTATTTCATGGTATTTCATCCGAATTAGAAGAAGATTACTCCGGAGAAATATTAATATTTGATGATTACGGAAATGTAATGGTTTCCTCCCAAGAATCTAATGCAAATAAAAATATAAGTGATTTTCCTAGTATAAAAAAGAACTGTTTTGATTATAATGGAGAATCTAATACATTTATAAATGATGATAATAAAATAGTTATATCTCACAAAACCTCTCACTCAGGTTGGTTGATTGTGAATATCACTGATTACAATACCCTGATGAAAGAGATTAAGGAAACGTTATTTTTATTTAACAAAATATTTGCAGGTATGATATTACTGTTTATGATATTTTCCCTAATATTCTTTAGACAAATCATAAATGCGATTAGAAAATTAATGAAAAGAATGAAAAAAGCTGAAAAAGGGAATTTTACAGATGTTGATAAATTAAATGGTTTTGGTGAAGTTAAAGAGTTGGAAATTGCATTTGATGAAATGATACATAAGATTGATGATTTGATTGTTGAAAGAGATAAGAAAGAAAAAGAAAGACAAGAAGAAGAGATAAGAGCACTCCAAGCACAGATTAATCCACATTTCATATATAATACCCTTAATTGTATAAAATTGATGGCTATGATGGCTCAGAAGAAAAATATAGAAGATATGGTTTATGCATTCATGATATTACTTGGCGGTATGTTCAAGGATTCAAAGATGATGATAACAGTAAAAGAAGAAATTGAATACACTAAGCATTATGTTCATATTATGAACGTTAGATATGCAGGTAGTTTTGATGTAATATGGGATATTGATGAAGATATCTTGAAAAATCTTACACTGAAACTTATGTTGCAGCCAATAATTGAGAATGCAATCATTCATGGTATATCTCAATGTGAAGAAAAAGGTCTAATAACTATTAAAGGTTATATAAAAGATAAGGATATAATTTTTAAGATAATTGATAATGGCAAGGGTATAGACCCTGATATAATAAAAAATTTATTTGTGGACAATAAAAACGAAAACAAACGTAAAGTTGGAATATATAATGTAAATAAAAGAATTGTACTCAATTTTGGTGATGAGTATGGTATTAATGTAGTCAGTGAATTAAAAAAGTATACGGAGGTAACAGTAAGAGTACCATTAATCAAAGGTTAATATGAAAATATAATAACAAGCATATGTTCTATTTAGTTCTGTAGAATATATGCTTTTTTATTATGCTTTTTGTTATTGAACCTTAATAAATTATTTAATCAAATGATAAGTCATGAAATCTAAAATAATGTCATAGGGGGAAAATAAAAATCATATTATAATGGCTCTATTAAACACAATAGACTAAAGGAGGATTAACTTGTTAAAAAAAAATGTTAAAACAAATATTACAGGATATCTATTTTCATTACCTTATTTACTAGGAATGATAATATTTACATTAATACCTACAGCTCTTGCTGTGTATTATTCGTTATGTGATTATCCAATGATTGCACCACCAGAATTTATAGGATTAGCAAATTATAAAAACTTGTTAAGTGATGAAATCTTTGCAAAAGGATTAAAAAACTCATTATACTTTGCAGTATTATTTGCACCTAGTATGACACTTATATCATTAGCCTTTGCAGTTGTATTAAATAGGGCTGTAAATTATTTTAAAGGTAAATCACTTGTGATTATTAGGGCTATATATTATTTTCCTGCAATAGCTCCATGGGCTGTAATAGGTACTATCGCAATGTGGTTTTTCAACAAGGATGTAGGAGCTATCAATAATGTTATTGAATTTTTTGGATTTGATAGGATAGCATTTTTAACAGCAAAATCAAAGTGGTTCATACCTTCTATGGTATCATCCGGTGTATGGAAAGGTCTAGGATATATGATGTTCATCTATCTGGTTGGTCTGCAAAACATACCTTCAAGCTTCTATGAAGCCGCAGATATAGATGGTGCTTCAGGATGGCATAAGATCAAATATATCACTATCCCACAGTTAACGCCAACAATATTTTTTGTATCAATTATTTCTATATTATGGTCATTCAATACATTTGAGCAATTCTACATAATGGGAAGTACTATCAATGATTCTGACCTTGAAGGTCTAAACTTGATAATGTATATGTATAATCTAGGATTCAAGTACTTTAAGATGGGATATTCTACTTCAATAGCATGGGTTTTATTTGTAATAACTGGAACAATAACGTTGATACAAAATAAACTTCAAAAATATTGGGTTCACTATTAATGGAGGTTATTATGAAAAATAGAAATGACAATGAACAAATAAAGAAAAAAAACTTTTTCAAAAGAATGAAAGATAAGATAACAAAGTCTCATCCAGTAGAAACCATTGGAGCAATAATTATAATACTAGGATTAATCGTAATGATAATACCATTTGTATGGATGGTATTGTCTTCCTTGAAAACATCTAATGAATTCTATGAATCTTCATGGATACCTGAAATATTTCAATGGAAAAACTATGTAGAGATTTTTACAAATAAAGAGATGAACTTCTTTTTATACCTATTCAATACAGTAAAAATAACATCATTAACGATTGTAGGTACTTTATTAAGCACAACACTTATAGCCTATGCTTTAGCAAGAATAGATTTCAAAGGAAGAAACATTGTTTTTACCAGTATATTGTTAGTCATGTTCATGCCAAAGCAGGTTACGATTGTACCAGTTTTTGTAATCATTAAGACTCTTGGTCTTTACAATTCTCATTTATCACTTATATTACCTGCGTTTTTAGGAGTACCTGGAGGTGCAATGTGTGTATTTTTATTAAGACAATTTTTTATGTCCATACCAAAAGAATATGAGGAATCTGCAAAATTAGATGGAGCTAATCAATTTGTAATATTCTCTAGAATATTTGTGCCATTAGTAAAAGCACCTATGATTACATGTGCGATATTAGTGTTACAAGGTTCATGGGCAGAGATTATGAGACCTTTGATCTTCTTAAAAGATGAAAGCTTATATACTTTGGTATTAGGAGTTAAGAGAATCAGTGATGTACAATACATCCCAAAACCTGAATTGGAGTTGGCTGGGTATATGGTTTTATTACTACCATTACTAATCATATATATTTGTGCACAAAAATATTTTGTTCAAAGTATTAGCTCTACAGGTGTAAAAGGTTAAGTCAATAAACAGATAAGGAGTGTTTTAAGTGAAAAATGGAATTGGCAGAGTTACTCTACCTACAGAAATAGGAATAGATGACGAAATTAAAGAGGTAATGGGAGAATGGGGTGCAGATGCCATTAGAAATAGTGATGGTACACAGCTTTCATCTTCTCTCTTGAATATGGGTAAAAAAGTTTATGCTACTTACAAGTTATGCAGAAATGACCAAGAGTGGGCTAAAAATCACATGGATCAACTTCAACAAGTATATCTAATGACAGAGCATATTACAGCTACTGAAGATAATCTTGAGATAGAGATAATGAAAGGTTATTTTACCCGTCAAATAAAAGTTAATTATAAAGACGATCCCAAACAGTGGTGGGAAGTCATTAATAGAACAACTGGTGAGATTATAAATGTAGATGACTGGAGCTATAATGAAAAGACTGGAAAAGTCACTATTCATAATACGGAAAAATATAATTGTTATACAGTTGCTTTCTTGGCATATGTAATATGGGATCCAGTTCATATGTATAATCATCTGACTAATAAATGGACTACTCCTGAACAGATGCCTTATGATGTCAGACATAGAGAAACAAGAGCCCATGTGCTTGAATATCTAGAAAAATGGTTGGTGGAGAATGAGCAAGTAGATGTAGTAAGATTCACTACTTTCTTCTATAATTTTACGTTAATCTTCAACGATGATGAAAAAGAAAAATTTGTAGATTGGTTTGGCTATAGTGCCAGTGTTTCTCCAGAAGCAATATTGGAATTTGAAAAAGAATATAACTATAGACCTAGACCGGAACATTTTGTGGATGCTGGTTATCATAATACACCTTTTAAAATACCGTCAAAAGAATTTAAGGATTGGTTAGAATTCCAAGAAAAGTTTGTTGGAGAGTTAATGAAAGAGTGTGTAGATCTATGCCATAAATATAATAAAGAAGCTATGATGTTTCTAGGTGACCATTGGATAGGTACAGAACCATATGGAAATACATTCAGAAATATTGGTATGGATGCAGTAGTAGGTTCTGTTGGAAGTGGAGCTACATGCAGGATGATTTCAGATATTCCTGGAGTTAAGTATACAGAAGGTAGATTTTTACCTTACTTTTTCCCGGATAATTTTAGCGAAGGCTGTAATCCTATAATTCAAGCAGAAGAAAATTGGCTTCAGGCAAGAAGAGCGATAATGAGAAATCCATTAGATAGAATGGGATATGGTGGTTATTTGAGTCTTGCATTGAAATTTCCTCAATTTATAGAACGAGTAGGAGATTTTTGTGGTGAATTTAGGGAAATTCATATGATTGCTGATAATGAGAAACCTCATAGTGCATTCAAGATAGCTGTCATCAATGCATGGGGAGCTAAAAGAACATGGATGACCAACATGGTTGCACATGCAAAGTGGTATAAAAAAATATACTCTTATGTTGGTGTCATTGAATCTTTAAGTGGATTACCTTTTGATGTAGAATTCATAAGTTTTGATGATATAAAAGAAAAAGGCATAGATTCAGATATAAAGGTAATCATTAATGCTGGTGATGGGGGAACCGCTTGGAGTGGAGATGAATATTGGAAAGACAAGGATATAATAACTAAGATTCGTGAATTTGTACATAATGGTGGTGGTTTCATTGGTATAGGCGAACCTAGCGCTAAGCTGTATGAAGGACGTTATTTTCAATTAGCTGAAATATTAGGTGTTGATAGAGAGTTAGGTTTTACCCTTAGCTATACTCAATATGATGAACCTATTGATTATAAACATTTCATAATAGAAGATATGACGGCAGAACCTGATTTGGGTGAAGATATCTCATCTATTCGTAAAGTAGTAGATGATACAAAAATTTTATTGATGAAAAACGGTGATACAAAAATAGCTGTAAATGAGTTTGGAAAAGGACGTAGTGTATATATAACAGGATTACCATATAATTATGAAAATTGTAGATTGCTTCTAAGATCCATTTATTGGTCTGCTAACAGTGAGAAGGAAATGTACAACTGGTATACGTCTAATACAAAGGCGGAGTGTTCTGTATTCAAGAAAGCTGGATATGTCGCAGTATATAATAATACAACTGAACCTATAAATACTAGATTATATAAAGATAGTGTTAATTATATTGATATGAGTTTGAAAGGAAGCGAAATACAGTGGCACAGGACAGAACTTATTTGAAAAAGAAACCTAATATACTCTTAATTACAAGTGACCAACAACATTTTAATACCATAGGCGCTTTTAATAATGAAATAAGCACACCTAATCTAGACAGATTGGTTAAAGATGGGACAACATTTACTAGGGGGTATTGTCCCAATCCTACTTGTACTCCATCTAGAGCATCTATAATAACTGGGAAATATCCTAGTCAGCATGGTGCATGGACTTTGGGAACAAAATTACCAGAGAGTGAAAATACTATTGGACATGTATTACAAGAAAGTGGGTATAAAACAGCTTTAATTGGAAAAGCTCACTTTCAACCTTTAGCATCTACAGAAGAATATACTTCGTTGGAATCATATCCAATATTACAAGATTTGGATCATTGGAGAAACTTTGATAACGATTTTTATGGGTTTCAACATGTAGAATTAACTAGAAATCATACATCTGAAGCACATGTAGGACAGCATTATGCTATATGGCTTGAAGAGAATGGTTGTGATAATTGGAGAGATTATTTTTGTAAACCAACTGGTAAACTAGAAAAACCCTTAAGGTTACAAAAAGATACTAACTATAAATGGGATATTCCAGAAAAATATCATTACGATGCTTGGATTGCAGAACGTACCAATTCATTAATGGACGAATATACCAAAAAGGATGAACCTTTCTTTTTATGGGCTAGTTTCTTTGATCCCCATTATTCACAGATGGCACCTGAACCATGGAATACTATGTATGACCCGGAGAAGATAACTATACCTTCAACAAGAGAAGATAAGCATGAAAAGAATCCACCTCATTTCAAGATGACTCAAGAAGAAAATCCTGATTTTAGTGAATATATGGAATCCGGTCACGGAATTCATGGATATCGTTCTCACGTACATGACCTTAACTGTCTAAAGAAGCAAACTGCAGTGTATTACGGAATGATCAGTTTGATGGATAAATATATAGGTAAGATATTAGATAAATTAGATGAATTAGGTATTGCTGAAGAAACTATTATTGTATTTACTACTGATCATGGTGATTTCTTTGGACACCATGGTTTGATTCATAAAGGTGCTTTTCACTATGAAGATATGATTAAGATACCTTTTATTGTAAAGTATCCTAAGGTAGTACCAGCAGGTAAAACATCAACAAGTATGCAGTCTTTAGTAGATTTATCACCCACCTTTTTATCATTAGCAGGAATCAAGATTCCAAATGATATGACTGGATTAGACCAGTCCCGAGTTTGGATGGGTAATGTTGATCAAGTACGAGATCATATTATATGTGAAAATCATCATGAACCTACAACCATTCATGTTAAGACCTATGTTGATGAAAGGTATAAACTGACTGTCTACTATAACAAGGATTATGGTGAATTATACGATTTAGCCGATGATCCCAATGAATTGAATAATCTGTGGGATGATAAAAACTATTCCCAATTAAAGAGCGAATTATTATTAAAATATATATGGGCTGAAATGGGGAAAGAGCCTATGTGGATGCCAAGGATTGCAAAAGCATAATAATTTTAGGAGGAACAATAATGACATTTTGTGAAAATAATCTAGATTTCCTTGATAAGGCAATAGAAAGTGCTCTCAAAAGAATTGATAGAAATATAGATAAATTCAAAGCTGGATTTCCAGCTCCAGCAAGTGTGGATAATAGATATCCTATAGTAGATAACATCAATTGGACTAATAGTTTTTGGACAGGTATGTTGTGGTTAGCTTATGAATATAACCAAAACGAGAAATATAGAGAATTAGCTGAAAAGCATATTAATTCATTTAAGGAAAGATTAGAAAAAAGAATAGTTGTTGACCACCATGATCTAGGATTCTTATATACTCTATCTTGTGTCAGTGCATATAAAATAACTAATAATGATGGTGCTAAAAAGGTTGCATTAGAAGCTGCTGAATACTTGATGAAAAGATACCATGAAAAAGCAGAAATAATTCAAGCTTGGGGAGACCTAAATAATCCAGAACAAAGAGGAAGAATGATTATTGATTGTAATATGAATTTACCTTTACTGTATTGGGCTTCATCAATAACTGGTGACAATAAATACTATGAAGCTGCTAGAAACCATGTTAAAAAAGCTTTAAGGTATATTGTTAGGGAAGACTATTCAACTTATCATACATATCATTTTGATGTTGACTCAGGTATACCATTAAAAGGAACAACGCATCAAGGATATTCTGATGAGTCATGTTGGGCAAGAGGTCAAGCTTGGGGAATATACGGTTTTACTTTAAGTTATACGTATACAAAAGATAAAGAATTACTAGAAGCAACAAAAAAAATAGCAGATTATTATTTGGAAAGACTGCCAGAAGATAAAATCTGTTATTGGGATCTGATTTTCACTGAAGGAGATCAGGAAAGAGATAGTTCAGCTGCAGCTATTGCTGTGTGTGGTTTATTGGAACTGTCAAAACAGTTATCGGATAGTGATGAAGATAAAATAAGGTATAAAAAAGCGGCACATAAAATATTACAATCACTTTATTGCAATTATTCAAATAAGGATGAAGAAGAAGTGGATGGTCTCCTTCTTCACGGAGTATATAACAAAAACGGTAATACTGGTGTAGATGAATGTTGTATTTGGGGTGATTACTATTACTTTGAAGCGTTGATGCGTATGAAAATGAATTGGGAGATGTATTGGTAATGGAAGAACTGCACGTAGGCAAGGATTACGATATTAAACAGTACAAAAAGATATTTATCAATAGACTGAATCAATTATTGGATAATAAAAATAATGTTACACTAGACCAACTAGGATTTCTAAAATCTAATTATGCTGAAGAAATAAAAGATGTAATTGAGGAAGCTGACCGAATTATAGATGGGTGTTTTGTTTTTTCGCATAAATGGGCAATGGAGAAAACACATATACCTTATAGATTCAAGAGGAATAAAATAGATTGGTGTATAATACCATTTGGAGATCCCGAATGGTGTTATATGTTCAATAGACATAGATTTCTACAGTCCTTGGGAGAAGCATTTCTACTTACAAATAACGAAAAATATGCAAAAAGATATTTTGAACTCTTAGAGGATTGGATTGATAATAATCCTAACTCAGATATGCTCAAAAATTATACTTGGCGTTCTTTAGAAGCTGGTTTGAGATGTAAAAACTGGCTTATCAGTCTAGGTTATTTTATTGACAGCAGATATTTAACTGATAATCTTCTGAAAAAAATCATAGATTCATTAATAGTACATGGAAAATATTTAGCTAGTGATTTCAGTAATTTTAAAAAAACTAGTAATTGGGGAGTCATAGAAAATCATGGTTTGTTTATACTATCAATGGTTTTACAAGATATTAATGAATACAAACATTGGCAAAAGCTAAGTATTGATAGATTAATAGAATGTTGCAGGCTTCAAATATATAAAGATGGTGTCCATTGGGAACAATCTTCAACTTATCATAATGAAGTATTGCAATGCTTGTTAGATGTTATAAAAACTGCTAATAATTATAATTTTCCTATTGATGATTCTATAATCTCAAGTGCAAAAAATATGTCATTTGCAACAATGTATATGGCTACACCAAATTATAATCAATTGATCAATGGTGATAGCGATAATGTTAATGTATGTGATTTACTTGCAAAAGCTGCTTATATTCTAAAGGACAGTAATCTGAAAAGTGGTGGTTCTAGGGATTTTGGATATTCTAATATAATGCATTTCGGTTTTAAAAGTATAGAAAAATATAGATTTTTAGCTTCTACAATGCCAAAACAATTATCATATGCCTTTGAGGATTCAGGGAATTATATAATGAGATCATCATGGAATGAAGATGCTTTATATTTATCTTTTGATTGTGGAAGTATGGGTGGAGGACATGGACATGCTGACATGTTTCATATAAATCTATCTGCATATGGTAAAGATTTTTTAGTTGATTCTGGCAGATATACATATAGTGACGATAATCTGTGGAGAGAATATTTTAAGAAATGTTCAGCCCATAATACTACAATTGTTGATGAAACTGATTTTTCCCAGTATAAAGAAACATGGGTATATTCAAAAGTTGCAAGACCAATATTACATAATCATATTTTTATGGAGGAAGTAGAATATTTCGAAGGTAGTCATGACGGATATAGTGATTTACCTGATCCTGTTTTTCCAAATAGGAAAGTTATATATGTTAAAAATAAATATTGGTTGTTAATTGATAGTTTCTTTTGCAACGGTAGACATAAATATGAACAATATTTCAATTTTGCTGACAAGGATATTCAACTTGATGAAGAATCCATGATATGTAGTACTTCTAATATAGATTCAGCCAATCTAACAATTGTACCTCATGTTACGCCACATATAGATTTACATGCTACTATGAATGAAGAATATCGTTCACCAGAATATAATAAAAAAGTGAAAAACAGCAGGATTAAATATTTGGTAAGAGCTAATGGCTTTGTTTCATTGATAAATGTATTAGTGCCAAGTATTGGTAAGACCATTATACCCATAACAGAGCATTTGCCAGTCTTTAATAGAAATGGTAAAGAAATAAACTGTAAGAATGTTCAAGGATTAAAGATAACATTCCAAGAAATTGGTGAAGAATATCTATTTGTTATAGTTAATAAAAGTGTCAATAACGGGCAGCAATTCTTTATAATTGATGATATTATGGTTTTTGGTGATTTAGTTATGATAAAGAGATGTAATAATAACGAGGAGATAATAAGGATAAAATAGATAATTTTATATTTATTGAAGGAGATGGATGTTCATATGAATAAAAGATTTATTAAACCAGTAGCTTACATAACTTTAATTATATATATTGTAAATGTATTAGTTACCAACACTTTTACTTTAGATGTATTAGCTTCAGATGATATGAATCTACTTGAAAATAATATTATAGAATCATCAGAAGATAATAAAATTGTTAATGGTAATTTTGAAATGGTGGAAGATACTACTGATGACAGGTGGCAAGATAGTATTTCCGCCTCAAGTTGGGTATTACAGCATAGAATAATGGAACCAGCAAATCCACCTAAGGTAAGTTTTGATAAAAGTTTTTATCATAATGGAACTCAAAGTATCAAATTCCAACTTGATAAATCATGGGGATGGCTTGAACAAAAAGTATCAGCACAAAAAGGAGATGTATTTGATATAAGTGCATGGTACAAAACTGATAACCTTAACACAACTCATTATTTGAAAAATGTTACATTATTACGAGTTGAGCAGTTAGATAGTACAGGTAAATACATTGAGGGTACTAGAGTAGATCTTGATATCCTAAAAAATGGTACATATGATTGGACCAAACTAACTGGTCAATATATTATAGATCAAGATAGCACTTCTTACTTAAAGGTTCTGATAATGTATGGTTGTTGGGGAAAAGGTTATGGAGCATCAGGTACACTCTGGGTTGATGATGTTAAAGTTATTAAACAACCTACATCAGTTGAAGAAATCGTACTAGATGAAACAAGTAGAAAAATAACAGTAAATGAAGAGATTCAAATTAATCATAAGGTAATGCCTGAAACAGCATCCAACAAAAAAGTTACAATGCATTCTACTAATGAAGAAGTTGCTGTTGTTGATGAGAATGGAATAGTTACAGGTGTTAAAAGTGGAGAAGCAACAATTGTGATAACATCAGTTGAAGACCCATCAATAAAATCTGAATGTCATATAACAGTATTTGATGGTGATATAAATGTAGATAATATAATACTTGATAGAAGCGAAGTAACCATTCAAGAAGGTAGAGGATTAATACTCAATTATAGTATAGAGCCATTCAATGCAGAAAATAAAAATGTAAAGTGGCATTCATCTGATGATAGTGTAGTTACAGTGTCTGAAGGAATCCTTATGGGAATTAATGAAGGAGCAGCTAATATTACAGTTACAACTGTTGATGGTCAGCATGAAGCAACTTGTAAAGTTGAAGTTACTGATTACGGTACTGATGAATTTGACCAACTGAGGTTAAAATGGAGAAAAACAATAATACCTGATTATGATATAAGCAATCCCAATATAGAGGATAAATTAAAAGAAGTTGCAAAAGAGGCTAAAGAGTATTGGCAAACAATGGATAAAAATTCTGAACGTACATATCTATGGAATGATTTATCTAATGGTGAGAACGATGGTACTCCAATGGGATTAAGTTATACAAGATTATATAAGATGTCTTTAGCTTATGCTATGGAAGGTAATGAGTTATATAACAATAAAAGTTTACTGAAAGATATAGTGGCAGGGTTAGATTGGCTACTTATAAATTGGTTCAATAAAGATGAGTCAATAGAAGGAAACGGTTGGTGGTGGACTATCGGTGCCAATCTTAGACTAACTGATATTGTTGTAATTTTATATGATCATCTATCAACAAAACAAGTTGAAGATTACATGAATGTAGTAAGGTATTTTACAGATGTCACAGATGGTTATGCTGCCAACAGAGTTGATATATGTAGAAGCGCTTTAGTAGAAGGATTGATTGTTAAAGATAGTAATAGGGTTATAGAAGCAAGAGATGCATTAAGCATTGTTTTCCCATATGTAACATCCAAAGAAGGTTACTATGCAGATGGTTCATATGTAGATCATATAACTATACCCTATACTCATTCTTACGGAGCTGTTTTGATTAGTGGAATTTCGAAGATTATGTATCTATTAGGTGATTCATCTTGGGATTTTGTAGATCCACAAGTAAATAATGTTTTCAATTGGATATATGATTCCTATGAACCAGCAATCTATAAAATGCAGGCATTTGACTGTCTGAGAGGAAGGGCAATTTCCCGTGAAAATTCGACTGATCTTACAACTGGAAAAGGCATACTTGGAAGTATTGCATTGATTGCTGAGGCAGCTAATGAACAAGATAAAGAGTATTTTAGAGGCTTTATAAAATATATGATAGATGAAAATCCTTATTATGAAGATATAGATGCAAGTATTTTTAATATAACTATACTTGATAAAATTAAGAACGATACTAATATAATTCCAAGAGGAGAACTCATCAAGCATGTGGAGTTCAATAATATGGATAGAAGCGCACATTTCTCTAATGATTATGCATTTGCAGTAAGTAAAAGTTCAAAAAAAATATGGACATATGAATTACTGAATGGTGAGAATCAAAAAGGCTGGTATACAGGACATGGTATGACATACTTATACAATAAAGATGCTGATGCTTATTCAGATGATTTTTGGGCAACAGTAAACTATTATAGATTACCAGGTACTACTATTGGAACACAGGAAAGAAAAACAGGTCATTATCAATGGGGAGATGGTGAAGGTAATCCTGATAATTCATGGTCTGGTGGAGTAACCATTGAAGGTAAATATGGTGTATCAGGTATGGACTTGCAAGACAAAGAATTTTCACTGGAAGCAAAGAAATCTTGGTTTATGTTTGATGATGAAATAGTAGCACTAGGCTCCAATATAAATAGTTCAGATGATACAACTATAGAAACTATTATTGAACAAAGAAAAATAAACAACATGGGAGATAATGAGTTTATAGTTGACGGTAATTCTGAATCTAATCAATTAGGATGGTCCGAGACTATGACTGATGTTAAATGGGCACATCTAGCTGGTACAGCTTCAAGTGGTGCAGATATTGGTTACTATTTTCCTGAGAATGCTACTGTAAAAGGAACACGTTTAGCCCAAAAAGGTAAATGGTCAGATATCAACATGAACCCAGGTGTTTCAGAAGAGGAGAGAACTAAAAATTATTTGACACTTTGGTTTGATCATGGAACAAATCCAATTAATAAAAAATATAGTTATGTTGTATTGCCAAATAAAACACCTTCCCAAATGGATACCTATGCAAATAATCCAGATGTAACAATATTAAAAAATACAGAAAAAGTACATTGTGTAAGGGAAAACAATCTTAATATTATTGCCGCTAATTTTTGGACAGATACAGTTCAACAAGTAGATATAATCCGTGTCAATAAAAAATCAACAATAATGGTAAAAGATTCAGATGATTATCTAGAAGTAGTAGTATCAGACCCAACCATGGAGAATAATGAAAATATTATTGTTGAATTACAAGAAAGAGCTTCAGAAGAATTATTAAAAGACCCGAATATAGAGATTCTTCAGTTATCACCAACCGTCAAATTCTCAGTTAATGTAAATGATGCTAAAGGAAAAGCTTTTACAGCAAAATTCACTAAGGATAAAGAGATTATTGATGAAGTACCTGTGGAAAGTATTGTGTTAGATAAAGAAGATATAACTTTATTTGAAAATGGACAACAACTCATTAATGCCTCGATTCTGCCTGAAAATGCTACAGATAAAGAATTAGAATGGACATCCTCTGATGAGAATATAGTAACTGTACAAAAAGGAATACTTAACGATTCACTCATTAAAGGTCTAAAAACAGGTAATGGGATCATAACTGTAACTTCAAAGAATAATCCTGCAATTAAGGCAAAAATTAACGTTGAGGTAGTAGAAGAGCAAGTAACTGAAGAAAATATGGTCAAGAATGGGAGTTTTGAAGAAATCTATACTGATGGTCCAATTTCAGCTAGCGGTTATCTTGCAAAAGATTGGTATATCAATTTTAGAGCAATAGATTCAGCTAACAAGCCTATAGCAAGTTTTGATAAGGAAACATATTTACATGGAAATCAAAGTATCAAATTAGAAACTAATAAAACCTGGGGATGGTTAGAACAAAAAATACCAGCTAAGAAAGGTGATATATTTAATATCAGTGCATGGTACAAAGCTAATGATCTGAATAATCCCAAAAATAAACCTGCTACACTGAGAATTGAACAATTAGATAGTAAAGGTGGATTTATAAATAATACTAGAATAGACTTAGGTTCATTTAATAATGGTACATATGACTGGACTGAATTAAAAGGACAATATGAGATTGACCAAGAGAATGCTAAATACCTTAAAATAGTATTGATGTTCGGAGAGTGGATATCAGGTAGTGGGAATGGTAATGGAGCCACAGGAACATTATGGATTGATGATGTGAAAATCATTAAACAACCAGATTCTATTCAAGGAATAGAACTAGATGAAAGTGAAAGAAAAGTATCGGTAAATGATTCATTTCAATTAAAATATAACATTATTCCAGAATCAGCTAATAATCAAGTTAAGTGGCAGTCATCTAATGAAGACATAGCTAGTGTTGAAAATGGATTAGTAACAGGTAAAAAAGTAGGTGATACAGTAATTACAGTAGTTTCCCTTGAAGATCCTATGATAAAAGATGAATGTAAAGTCACAGTAGTAGAAGGTGATATTAAGGTAGAAGAAGTTGAACTCAACAAAAGTTCCATAATAATTAACAAAGGAAGAGGAAACATACTAAAACCTATAATTAAACCATATTATGCTGCTAATCAAGAGGTAAAATGGATTTCATCAGATAGCAATATAGCTGTTGTAGAAGAAGGAAAAGTTATAGGAATCAGTGAAGGGACAGCAATTGTATCTGCAATAACCCTAGATGGAGAATATCAGGCTGATTGTGAAGTAACCGTTAAAGATTACGAATCAGATATATATGATAATATGAGGCAGAAGTGGAAAAATACATTAGTCACAAATGAAATACAAGATAATGAAATCATCAAAGGTACTATCAGTGAATTAGATGAAAATATAAAAACTATCTGGGATAGCATGAATAAATCTTCTGATAGAAATTGCTTATGGAATGAATACAATGACGGTAATAATCCATCTCATATCTCAAAAAGCTATTATAACATTTATACCATGGCTAAAGGTTTTGCTATGGTAGGTTCACAATACTATGGAAATGTCGAATTATTGAAGGATGTTACAGAAGGTCTAAAATGGCTTGATGAAAATTGGTATAAGATCTATTCAAGTTATCCAGGTAACTGGTGGTTCTGGGAGATAGGGATACCAAAACATTTGATTAATACTATTATATTAACGTATGATTACCTCTCAGATGATGAAATCAATAAATATATGGATGTAATCAATCATTATGTGCCTGACCCAACTAAATTCTATAATCAAAGATATACTAGTACAGGTGCTAATAGGGTAGATCTTTGCTTAGTAGTAGGACTTAGAGGTGTATTAGTAAAAGACAGTGCTAAGCTAGCATTGGTAAGAGATTCTATAGGTGAAGTTGTTGAATTTGTAGATAAATATGATGGCTTTTACACAGATGGTTCATTCATTCAACATAATGATATTGCCTATACTGGAACATATGGAAGTGTTTTATTAGGTGGTTTAGCTGATGTGATATACCTATTGGATGATACCTCATGGGAAGTGGTAGAAGAGGAAGTACAAAATATTTACAATAATATAACTAGATCCTTTAAACCTCTTATATATAAAGGTTTAATGATGGATATGGTTAACGGGAGAGCTATATCCAGACAAGGAGTAGAAGATATTGGACATGGTGCAGGAATAATTAGAGCCATACTAAAATATACAAGGTTTGCACCAGAAGAATATAATGTACAATACAAGAGTATGCTCAAATATTGGATGAAATGCAGTGAAAGCAGATTATTCAGTTTTATGAAGAATGTAGATTTGATAATCTTAGCAAATGACATATTAAATGATAATAAAGTCCAACCTGAAGAAGGACAATTAGGTCATTTTGGATTCTATAACATGGACAGAGTAGTACATAGAACACCTGATTTTACATTAGGTCTGAGTATGTACTCTAAAAAGATAGCAGCTTACGAAATTGGTAACGGAGAAAACAAAAAAGGTTTCCATACAGGAGATGGAATGACTTATTTATACAATAATGATTTAACCCAATTCAATGAAGATTATTGGCCAACAGTAGATTATAAAAGACTTCCAGGAACAACTGTAGATACTAATAGTATAGAGTCTGCATCAGATTGGAAAAAATACAGGTCACCTCAAGATTGGGTAGGAGGAACCAATCTAGATGGTTACGGGGTTGCAGGAATGTACCTTGATAAAAGTAATGCACTAGGTTGTATGCATTCAACATTGCAAGGTAAGAAATCATGGTTTATGTTTGACGATGAAGTAGTTGCTCTAGGTTCTGGAATTAACTGTACAGATGGAAGAACTATTGAAACTATAGTTGATAACAGAAAAATATCTGATACTGGAGATGAAGTTCTAACAGTAGACGGACAAGAAGTATCAAGTACACTTGGCTGGAATAATAATGAAAAAATAAACTGGGCACATCTTCAAGGGAAAGTAAAAGGTTCTGATATTGGATATTACTTCCCTAATAAACCTAGAATAAATATGTTGAGAGAAGCTAGAACGGGTTCATGGAATGACATAAATGTTGGTGGTTCATCAGATGTAATAACTAGGAATTACCTTACAATGTGGTTTAATCATGGTGCAAATCCTCAAAATGCTACTTATGAATATGTACTTTTACCTAACAAAACTAAAGAAGAAGTCAGTAGTTATTCTAGTAAACCAGAAATAGAAATCTTAGCAAATAATAATAAAGTACAAAGTGTAAAAGAAAAAGAATTAAATATTATTGCTGTGAATTTCTGGACAGATGAAGTCAATGAAATAGATATAATAAAAGCTGATAAAAAAGCTTCTATAATTATGAAAGAGACTGAAGACTTCATTGAAGTATCAATTTCAGACCCTACTATGGAGAATGAAGGAATAATCAATGTAGAAATTGACAAGCAAGTTACTGAAGAGGTATTACATAATGAAAGGATTATAGTTGACGAGAATTCTCCAACTATCAGATTCAGCGTAAATGTGAAAGATGCGAAAGGTAAACCTTTTACAGCTAAATTCATTAAAAAGAAGAATAGTAATGGAAATTATCATAATGTGTATGATACAGATGAGGATGACAAGGATAAAGAAAATGTAGATGAAGATATTCATGTTAAGAATAATATTGTAACTGTAGAAGTACCTGCATACAATAACAATGGTAATGTAATATCAGCAATAAGTTCATTAAAGCTAGAAAAAGCGTTAAATCTAGCTGATAAAAATACTGACGGAGCCAAAATAGTATTAGAGGTTCCATCAATAAAAGATGCAAAAGGTTATTCTATAAGAATACCTGCTAATATGATAGCATCTAACAATAAGAGTAATGATATTGAATTAAATACAAGTATTGGTGATATAGCAATACCAGATAACCTGTTAAATAATTATGATATAAAGTCACAAGAAAAAGCTGAAATAACTATATCAAAAGTAGATAGATCAAGTCTTAGTAAAGATATAAGTGAAATTATAGGAAGTAAACCAATAATTGATTTAACAGTTAAAATCGGTAATAAAAAGATTGAATGGAATAATATTAATGCTCCTGTGATAATTAATTTGGATTATGAACCTACTAAGGAAGAACTTAATAATCCTGAGAACATTATTATATGGTATATTGATGAAAATGATAAGATTACACCAATATCCAACAGCAGATATAATGAAAAAACAGGAAAAGTCACATTTACTGCAACACATTTCAGTAAATATTCTGTTGCATATAATAAGAAAACATTTTCTGATATAAATAATTATCAATGGGCTAGAAAACAGATTGAGACATTAGCTGCTAGAGGAATTGTAAATGGTACTTCTGAGACAACATATTCACCTGAACAAAATATTTCAAGAGCTGATTTTTTAGCTTTACTTATAAGGACTTTAGACGTGAAATGTGAATTTAATAGTAATTTCAATGATGTTGATAAAAATGCTTATTATTATAATGCTATAGGCATAGCTAAAGAGTTGGGTATTACTAATGGAAGAGGTAATAATACATTTGAACCTAATCAATCCATTACAAGACAGGATATGATGATATTGATTGAAAGGTCTCTGAAAATATTTGATAAACCACTTAATTATAATGGGGGAAAAGATATTAAGGATTTCAAAGATTCATGTAATGTATCAGGATATGCATTATCCAGTGTTGATAATATGATAAAATCAGGATTGATTCAAGGGACTGATGATATGTTATACCCATTAAAAAATACTACAAGAGCAGAAACAGCAGTTATTATGTATAAAATATTTTATATTCTGTAAATCTATTGATTATATTAAGTAATTATGTTACCATATACTCGAATATAAAATTAAACATTGGCTAGGGGGGCTAGTATAGCTAGCTGAGATAAAGAACGATATTCTTTGACCCTTGACCTGATCTGGTTCGTACCAGCGGAGGGAAGCTTATCGTAATATTTATTGATATGGTATTAAGGCAATCCTCGGATTGCCTTTTTGTTATTTATAGGTTTGCTTCGCCAATAAACCTCATTAAAATGTTTAATTATCTTATCAACGAGTTAATTAATTTTTATGAAAGGAAATGATTACATGAAACTAGAAACTAGAAAATTAGCTTTATCTGGTGTACTTATTGCGCTAGGTGTTGTACTAAGCCCGTATCATATTCCTATTGGTGCTGCAAAATGTTTTCCGTGGCAACATCTAATCAACGTAATATCTGCAATACTATTAGGACCTGTATACGCAGTAATTAATGCAATAGTTATATCCACACTAAGAAATATTTTTGCTATGGGAACATTATTAGCATTCCCAGGTAGTATTTTTGGTGCTTTATTTGCTGGTCTAATGTTCAAGAAATTTGCTAATACATATCTTGCTGCTCTAGGTGAAGTAATAGGAACAGGGATTATTGGAGCAATAATAGCATATCCAGTAGGTATTTTATTTATGGGCAGACAAGCTGCAATATTTGGTCTAGTAATACCATTTATTATTAGTTCTTTTGCAGGAGCTGTAATAGCTGTATTACTATTTGAACTTACAGCATTAAAAAAATTAGTAATGAAAAAGAAGGTATCTATACAATGAAAACAGCGGTAACAATTGCAGGTTCAGATTGCAGTGGTGGTGCAGGAATACAAGGAGACCTTAAGACATTTGCTGCTCATGGAGTGTATGGTATGAGTGTTATTACAGCTGTAACTGCTCAAAATACAACAAAAGTATCACACATACAAGGACTTGAACCTATAACGATTTCCAAACAAATAGAAGCTATATTTGACGATATAAAAGTGGACAGTATCAAGATAGGAATGTTGTTCAACAAGCGAATAATAACAGCTATCGTTAATACTTTTAAACATTATCAATTACCTAAGATAGTTTTAGACCCCGTAATGATATCAACAACAGGGAGGATTTTACTTAAGGGTGATGCAATAGAAAGTATTGTTAAAGATATGTTTCCATTATGTAATCTCATAACTCCAAATATACTTGAAGCAGAGCGATTGACTGATACACCCATAAGTAATACAGATGATATGGAAACAGCTTGTAGAAAATTATATGAGCTTGGTCCAAAAAATGTTTTGGTAAAAGGTGGACATCTTAGAGATACAGCATGTGATGTTTTATTTGATGGAAATGATTTCACATATTATAACCATAAAAGAATAGACAACCCTAATACCCATGGAACTGGGTGTGCATTATCTTCTGCCATAGCAGCCAATATCAGTAAGGGGCAAAACACTGTTGATGCAGTTAGAATGGCAAAAGATTATATTACAAAAGCAATAGCAGGAGGATTTTCCATTGGTTCAGGAGATGGACCGGTTAATCACTTCATAGAGAGGTAATATTATGAATAATTATATTGACACTTTTGACTTTGGTAAAATATATAAAAATTCAATGAAACCGTTAGTACATTATATCACTAACTATGTAACATCTAATGATGTAGCAAATATGACTCTTGCTTTTGGAGGAAGTCCAATCATGGCTGAAGCCATAGAAGAAATAGAAGAAATAACTTCAATGAGCAATTGTCTAGTAATTAATATTGGTACTGTTACGTCTATTAAGGTACAGTCAATAAAAAAAGCTATACAGGTTGCAAATGATAATAATATACCTGTAATTTTAGACCCTGTAGGTGTAGCTGCTACAAGTTATAGAAAAGAAATAGTTTTTGATATACTTGATAATTACAAAATAGATGTAATTAAAGGTAATGCATCTGAGATTAAAGCACTCCTTGGATTAAAGACTAATTCAAAGGGTGTGGATTCAGAAGAAATAGATGTAGAGGATATCGGCGTTATTGGACAGAAAGTTGCTAAGACATATAATACCATAGCTGCAATTACAGGAAAAATTGATACGGTTTGTAGTGATAGGTATGTTGCTAAGATTAATGGAGGTTCCAAGATGCTTACTTCAATAACTGGAACAGGATGTATGATATCACCATTGATAGCAGTATCATTAGCCAAATCTCGTGATGCCTTTCTAAGTAGCCTTTATGGTATATCAGCTATGGACCAAGCAGCTGATATAATAGAAAATAATTTATGCGACCAAGAATCAGTGGGGACATTTAAAGTAAAATTATTTGATAGTATCTATAATATGAAAAACAAGAATTTGATAGATGGAAAGAAGGTAATTGTAAATGAAATTTGAAAATGAATTATATTTGATTTCAAAACAATATCCAGATTTTAATATTCTAATAGAGAAGACAGAACAAGCTCTTAGAGAGGGAATATCTATTTTTCAATATAGAAGTAAAGAAAAGAATAAAAATCTATTACATGATGAAGCTATAAAAATAAAAGAATTATGTGATAAATACAATGCCTCTCTTATAATAAATGATAGAGTAGATATTGCAAAAGAAGTAGGAGCAGATGGTGTTCATCTTGGACAAGATGATACCAGCATAAAAGAAGCAAGGGATATTCTTGGTGAAGATGTTATTATCGGAGCAACAGCTAAAACTGTTGAAGATGCCGTAAGATGTTATGAAGAAGGAGCAGACTACCTTGGAGTGGGAGCTTTATTTCCTTCACCAACCAAACTTGATGCAGTACAGATTAAGCTTAAAACATTAATTGATATTAAAAACGCTGTTCCTATACCCATTGTTGGTATTGGAGGTATTACAGCGGAAAATCTATCAAAAGAAATTAATGAGAATGTTGATTCAATTGCTGTAATTTCTGAGATTTATGATTCAAAAAATATAAAAGATGCTATAAAAAAACTAAAAGACGCTTTTTTGAAAGGAAGGAATACAATGAATTATACTACACAAATGGATGCTGCCAGAAAAGGTATTATCACAAAGGAAATGGAAATAGTAGCAAAAAAAGAAAATATGGATGTTAATGTTCTAGCTGATAAAATAGCAAAAGGTACAGTTGTTATTCCAGCTAATAAAAACCATAAAAGCATTGATCCAGAAGGTGTTGGTGAAGGATTAAGAACCAAGATCAATGTTAACTTAGGTATATCAAAAGACAGTTATGATATAGATAGAGAGCTTGAAAAAGTAAAAGTAGCTATTGATATGAAAGCAGAATCAATCATGGATCTTAGTAACTATGGTAAAACTGAGGAATTCAGGAAAAAACTTATTGATATGTCCTCTGCCATGATAGGAACCGTACCTGTATACGATGCATTAGGTTTCTATGATAAGGAATTAAAAGATATTACAGAAAAAGAGTTTTTGGATGTTGTTGAAAAACATGGTAAAGATGGTGTGGATTTTGTAACTATCCATGCTGGAATTAATAGAGAAACAGCCAATACATTCAGAAGAAACCCTAGACTTATGAATCTAGTTTCAAGAGGTGGTTCTCTTATGTTTGCATGGATGCAGTTAAATAAAAAAGAAAACCCATTCTATGAACATTATGATGAATTACTTGATATTTGTGCTAAATATGATATAACAATAAGTCTTGGTGATGCATGTAGACCAGGAGCAATAGCTGACTCAACAGATGCAAGTCAAATCAAAGAATTAATAGTGCTTGGTGAATTAACAAAAAGAGCATGGGCTAAGAATGTCCAAGTTATAATTGAAGGACCTGGACATATGGCTATAAATGAAATTGAAGCTAACATGTTGCTTGAGAAAAAACTATGTCATGGTGCGCCATTTTACGTATTAGGTCCTTTAGTAACTGATATTGCACCAGGATATGACCATATCACAGGAGCTATTGGTGGAGCTGTTGCAGCTGCGAGTGGAGCTGATTTCTTATGTTATGTAACTCCAGCAGAACATCTAAGACTACCTAGTATTGATGATATGAAGGAAGGAATCATAGCCACTAGAATTGCTGCTCATGCTGGTGATATCGGCAAAAAATTACCTAACTCAAGAGCATGGGATAATAGTATGAGCTATGCTAGACAGCAACTAGACTGGAATAAAATGTTTGAATTGGCTATGGATCCAGTTAAAGCCAAAAAATATCGTGAAAGTTCAAAACCAGAAGATGAGAATTCTTGCTCAATGTGTGGTAAGATGTGTGCAGTACGTAATCTAAACAAAGTATTGAATGGTGAAGATATAAATATATTAAGAGATTAATTACACTTTACATTTATATATTATATATGTATAATAATTAGGATAGCAATTATACAAATAATTTAAATGAGGGTGAAAAAATGAAAAAGTATTTTTTAGTAACAGTAGTAATATTATCCATGCTTATGTTTCAAGGATGTAGTAAATCTTCATCTAAAGACAACGAAGCTACAAAAGCGGTTACAGCTTTTATGGATAGTATAATTGATGGAAATTTTGAGAAAGCTTATGAAAATTTTGAATCAGCAAATGATACTAGTAGTGAAATAAAAGATAATCCAATGAATGATTTTATATTTAGTCAAATTAAATATGAAGTCGTTGAGTCAAAGGTAAATGAAGATACTGCAACTGTTAAAATTAAGGTTACACATCCAGTCTTTCAAGATATTATTAAGTCAATTACTGAATATATGACTTCAGAAAATATAAAACTTTTGGAAAGTCATGATAGTGAAGAAGACGTTACAAAACTTTTACAAGACACTGTTGATGAAATAAAAAAAGATGATAAAATTGCTGTTGAAGAAACTGAAGTAGAACTTGAACTAAAGCTTGTTGAAGGTAAATGGGTTATTAGTGAAGATTGTAGTTTAATTAGTATCTTAGGTGTTCAATAAGTTTTAAATAATTATAAGTAAAAGATTCTGTGAGATATCTCATGGAATCTTTTTTAATATCAAATTTATATGAAATAGTTTTACAAAAAAGCGTATAATAATTATAAAGGAATAAATGTTATTCATTATAGAAAGGATTGAAAACTTTATATGTTTGAGTATAAAGTTAATAATGATATATCTCTTAGGTTATCCAATGTACAGGATGCTGAGGAAGTTTTTAAAGTCATAGATTCTTCAAGAAATCATCTAAAGAGATGGCTTACTTGGGTAGATTTGGTTAAAAGTGCAAATGATTGCAAATATAAGGCTTACAAAGCCATGCATCAATATGCAAGTAATAATGGATTTCAATGTAATGTAATATATAGAGGTAAAATAGTTGGCAGATTAGGAACACATAGTATTGATTGGTCAGAAAAATCCACTTCACTAGGTTACTGGCTTGCAGAAAATTATCAGGGAAGAGGTATAATGACTATGTGTTGCAAGAGTTTTCTTGCTATCATATTCAATGAATTAAAATTAAATGTTGTTTATGTCTATGTAGCCGAAAAAAACACAAAAAGCAGAGCAATACCTGAAAGGTTACATTTTGAACAAAAAGGAATTAATAAGAATGCACTAATATTAAGTGGTGCGAATATTGATTATGTACGTTATGTCATGACCAGAGAAAGATATTTTCAATATTACTAATTTGTGGTATAATCTACAGGACAAATGCTTATATGAAAGGAAATTAACATGAGACAACCAAAGGGAGAATATGGATACATTCGTTCACAAAAAAGAAGTTACTTATTATTAACGATTATAGGTTTTTTAATTATACTTACACTTTATATTATTGATAGGTATGTATTTACAAAAGGTAATGTACTATTATTGATTACTGTTTTGCTTGCTTTGCCAGAAGCTCAATTTCTAGTTAAATATATTTTATATAGACAGTATAAGGAAGGCAAGGAAGAAGTTTATCGTAAATTCGAAAAAATAAGTGATAGATTAGTCTATTTATCAAGTCTAGTTGTTGTAAGAGGTAAAAAAACACTGTTCTATCAAATAGCAGTTGTAAGTGATAAAGAAATCATATTGTTGATAGATGAAAAGAAAACCAGGAAACAAGTATTTGAGTATAAAGAACTTATAGAAAAATTAATAAAGCCAAAAGGTTACTTAGCTCAAGTAAAAGTGTACAATGACGAACAAGCCATGTATTCATATGTTATAACGCAATTATCGACACTACTGAATAATGTTGATACAGAAAATCAAGTAGCTTTAGCAAATGTATTATTAGACAATTCAATTTAAAATCGGAGACTCATATGAAAGAAATTATAGTATCAAAAGATGAAAGCAATCAAAGAGCTGATAAATATTTATTAAAATATTTTAATAAATCATCAAAGAGTTTTTTGTATAAAATGCTAAGGAAAAAGAGAATAAAGCTTAATAAGAAAAGAATAATAGGAAATGAAATTATAAAGGCAAATGATGTGTTTCAAATATATTTGTCTACTGAGACTATACAGAAATTTAGTAATCATAGCATAAGTAAACACGTTTCTATAACTCATAAGGTGATTTATGAGGATGATAACATACTAATATGCAATAAACCTGTTGGATTATTATCACAGCCAAATAATAGTGATAGCGTTTCATTAGTAGACGAAATAATAACTTACTTAGTTAATAACGGTGAATATGATCCAGAAGCCACCAGAGGCTTTCGTCCAGGTATATGTAATAGATTAGACAGAAATACTAGTGGTATAGTAATAGCTGGTAAAAACATTAAGTCTTTACAAGAGATAAATAGGCTTATAGCCAATAATAAATTGGATAAGCATTATATGTGTATAGTAAAGGGGATATTGTCTACAACCAATACTATTGAAGGTTATCTAACTAAAGATGGTATCAGTAATAAGGTATCTATTTCAGATAATGAAGATATGGGAAGTTATATTAAGACAATATATAAACCTCTTAAAATTGGTAAAGAATATACGTTGCTTGATGTAAAGATAGTTACTGGTAAATCACATCAAATAAGAGCTCACTTATCTAGTATAGGACATCCTCTTATTGGTGATTATAAGTATGGTGACAAAAAGATAAATGATATCTTTAAAGATAGATATGGATTAAAACATCAGCTGCTTCATGCATATAAGATCAGATTTAATATAGATGATGACGGAGATCTATTATATCTGGATAATAAAGAATTCATTACAGATATACATGGAAGATTCAAAAAAATAGCTGATACACTGTTTAGCCATTGAAGGTGAAAATATGGATATAAAAAAGGATTTAATAGAATATAGTAGAGAAATTAATGTTGATGAAATTGGGTTTTGCTTAGCAAAACCTTTTTATGAACTTGAAGATATTTTATTCAATCGAGATAGCAGTAAGTATATGTGTAATCTAGAATCTAAAGATTACAACAAAAAAATATATCCTAAGCTTACTCTAGAAAATGCTAAGTCCTTCATAGTAATATTGGAAGCATATAATAATAACCCCAAAAAGCAGAATGATAATACTCTAAGAGGCAATATCAGTATGGCGGCTGTAACCAGAGATTATCATAAAATTGTATCAGCTAAGTTAAAATTATTGGAAGAGCATCTTCATAGCTTAGTAAGTTGTAATACTAAGATATTTGTAGATACTAGTCCTTTTTCAGATAGAGCTGTTGCAAGACGAGCTGGTCTTGGTTTCATAGGCAAGAATTCCATGTTGATAACTGAGAAATATGGTTCTAGAGTATTTATAGGTTATATACTAACAGATTATTATATTAAGCCAGATGAAAATGAAATTTCTATTGGTTGTGGAAACTGTAATAACTGTGTTAAATCATGTCCGTCAGGAGCAATAATAGGAAATAATGAAATAGATTGTAATATATGTGTTTCTTATCTGACCCAACATAAGGGACATATAGATGATGAACTCAAGAAAAAAATGGGACAACAAATTTATGGCTGTGATGTTTGTCAGAAGGTATGTCCTTATAACAATGTCATAAATAAAGATATACCAAATGTTATTGACCCTTATCCTGAATATGATTCAATGCTTAACATGAGCAATAAAGAATTCAAAAAAACTTATGGTATATCATCTTCTGGATGGAGAGGGAAAAAAATATTGCAGAGAAATGCAATAATCGCTCTAGGAAATTCAAAAAGTAAAGAAGCGTTAACTATATTAGCTAATAATATAGATGACGTAAGAATAGATATTAGAAAGGAAATTGTAGATTCTATAGTTAGACTTTCTTTCAATGAAGGTATAGATATATTAGAAAAAATGCAAACGAAAGAAAATGATAAGGAATTACAATTATTAATTGATGATGCAATCAAGAAATTAAGTAAGAAATAGAAAGTGGGGGTAATATGGCATATTGGAATTCAAGAGGACTGAGAGGAAGTACCCTTGAAGAACTTATCAATTTTACCAATAAAAAATATAGAGAGAATGGATTAGCCTTAATTCAAAAGATTCCAACTCCAATAAAACCTATAAAGATTGACCAGAAAACCAGACACATATCCTTAGCATACTTTGAACAAAAAAGTACTGTTGATTATATTGGCGTTGTTCAAGGTATAGCTGTATGTTTTGATGCAAAAGAAACTACGAAAGATATTCTTCCTTTACAAAATATACATGAACATCAAATGGTATTTATGGATGATTATGAGAAACAGGGAGGCATTGCATTCTTCTTGGTTTATTTCTCAAAATATAACGAATACTTTTATCTGCCTTATCAAAATATTAAATGTTATTGGGATAAAGCTAAGACAGGTGGTAGAAAATCTATACCCTACAAAGAGATGGATAGGTCTTACATAATATCTAATAAAAATGGTATTTATCTTCATTATTTGGAACAAATCAAAAACTATATAGATAATAATTAATCTACCCTAAATTTTAAAAAATGTTTTTTGCTATTTGATGTTGACATTTACAGCAAATTAACATATAATATTACAATAATTAGATGGTTTAATGAATTAGCACTTTAATGCAATAAAGTATATTCTATTTAATATATAAGAGATTTAGAATAATTTATTTCAATATACATAAAAATATTTTTAGAAAGGAAGTAGTCGGTATGATAGATTGTTTGTTACATACGCCAGAAGGCGTTAGGGATTTCAATATTAAAGAAACGTCCAAAAAAATTGAATTGCAAAACAGGATAGGTTCTGTATTTCATAGATATGGTTTTAGGGATATTCAAACTCCTACTTTTGAATATTATGATGTTTTTAATCATGAACGTGGAACTGTAGATATTAGAGAAATGTATAAGTTTTTTGATAGAGATGGAAATATTTTAGCACTAAGACCAGATATAACACCATCTATAGCAAGATATGTTTCTACATATTATAAGAATGAAGAAAACCCTGTACGTGTTTGTTATGTTGGTAATACCTTCAGAAATGGTAAAAGTTATCAAGGTAAATTAAGAGAGTTCACACAAGCGGGTGTAGAATTAATTGGTATAAATAGTGAAGATGCTGATGCTGAAATAATTGCTTTGATTATCAATAGTTTAAGTATAGCTGGACTTGAAAAGTTTCAAATAGATTTAGGACAGGCAGGATTTTTCAAAGGGCTTGCTGAAGAAGCTGGACTTGATGCCAATGAAGAGGAAGAACTTAGGAATTTCGTAGATGAGAAAAACTTTATTGCTGTAGAAGAACTGCTTACTAGATGCAATATGTCAGATGATTTAAAACAAGTATTTTTAGATCTTCCCAAATTATTTGGTTCTGTTGAAGTTATTGAAAAAGCAAGAAAGTTAACTAATAATGAAAAAGCTATTAATTCTCTTGACAGATTAGAAAAAGTTTATGAAATACTATGTGATTACGGTGTTGAAAATTATGTTTCTTTTGACCTTGGGCTAGTTAATTGTTTAAATTATTATACGGGTATTATATTTAGAGGTTACACATACGGAACGGGTGTTTCAATAGTTGATGGAGGTCGTTACGATACGCTTTTAAAACAATTCGGTAAAGATGTACCAGCTATAGGGTTCGCTATCGTTATTGACGAATTAATGCTTGCTATAGAAAGACAGCAGATTTCTCTACCAGAATTCAATATAGATACATTGATAGTCTATAATCAACAAACTAGAAAACAGGCTATTATGATATCCGAAGAATTCAGGTCAAAAGGAATGAATGTACAGATTGGATTGTTAGAAAAATCTTTAGAAGATAATATTGAATATGGTAAAAAGCATGGAATTGGCGGTATCATGAGTTTTAATAATAATGAAGAGGTTGTATTAGTCAATTTGCAAACTATGGATCAAACAGTCGTAGCAATTAACGAACTACTAGATAGAGGTGGAAAAGCATGAGATATCTTACAATTGCATTAGCTAAAGGAAGATTAGCCAAAAAGACCATAAAGTTATTTGAAAAAATAGGAATTAACTGTGATGAGATGAAAAGTGATACAAGGAAGCTTATATTCACTAATGAAGAACTTAAATTAAGATTTTTCTTAGCAAAAGCCAGTGATGTACCTACATATGTGGAATATGGAGCTGCAGATATAGGTGTCGTAGGTAAAGACACTATACTTGAGGAGAAGAAAAATCTATATGAAGTATTGGACTTGGATTTTGGTAAGTGTAAGATGATTGTTGCTGGACCTAGTGAAATGAAAGAAGTATTGGATAAAGGAAGTTTTATTAGAGTTGCTACCAAGTATCCTCATATAGCTAAAGACTATTTTTATAATAAAAAGAATCAGACAGTAGAGATAATCAAACTTAATGGGTCAATAGAACTTGCACCTTTGGTTGGTTTATCAGAGGTTATTGTAGATATAGTTGAAACAGGAACTACATTAAAGGAAAACGGATTGGTTGTTTTAGAGGAAATTTGTCCATTGTCTGCAAGAATGGTTGTTAATAGAGTGAGTATGAAGATGGAGAATGAGAGGATATCTAAGATAATTAAAGGATTGAGGAGTTTATCTTAAAAGTATTAGCAATATTCCGTAGGTAGAATATATATACAAAACAGCTCATGTTAAATATTTGAAGAAAAACTAAGTTCGTTACAATAAATATTACTAAACCTTGACAACTCCTAACGTCAAACAGTCAAGGTTCTTAACGTAATCTTTATTTCCACTCACTAAGATTTTCTAATCAAATATTTAAAAATCGCTTTATTTGTATATATATTCACCTACTAGGCTATAGCAAGTAATTTGTTATGAAAATTAATAAGGAGGATAATCATATGAGATATATTAGTTATAGTGATTGTTCAGATAATGAACTGTATAAGATGTTGTTTGATAGAGCGCCTGATAATTATGGGAAGTATGAGCAGATAGTGGCTAGTATAGTTGATAATGTGAAGAATAATGGAGATAAAGCCATTTTTGAATATGGGGAGAAGTTTGATAATGTAAAATTGGATGAGAAATCTTTGAAGGTAACGAAAGAAGAGATTGATGAGGCTTATGAGCAGGTTGACGAGGAATTAGTTGAAATCATAAGAAGGTCCAAGAAGAGGGTCAAGGAGTATCACGAGAAGCAGAAGAAGTATAGTTGGTTTGATAGTTGTGATTCAGGCAGTATCATGGGACAGAAGGTTACACCAATAGAGAAGGTTGGAGTATATGTTCCAGGAGGGAAAGCTGTCTATCCATCATCTGTCATAATGAATGTTATGCCTGCTAAGGTAGCAGAGGTAGAGCAGATAGTGATGGTGACGCCACCTGATAAAGATGGGAAAGTAAATCCTGTTACATTAGTTGCGGCTAATGAATGTGGTGTTGATGAAATATACAAAGTAGGTGGAGCCCAGGCAGTGGCTGCATTAGCATTTGGGACAGAAACTATTCCTAAGGTTTATAAGATTGTTGGACCTGGTAATATATTTGTTGCTCTTGCTAAGAAGGCTGTGTATGGACATGTAAGCATAGATTCTATAGCTGGTCCTAGTGAAGTGTTAGTTATAGCAGATGAAAGTGCTAATCCAAAATATGTTGCAGCTGATCTATTATCACAAGCAGAACATGATGAATTGGCTTCAGCTATTTTAGTTACTGACAGTGATGTTTTAGGAAAAGAGGTAGAAAAAGAGTTAATAAGACAAACAGATTATCTAAGTAGAAAAGATATCTTGGAAAAGTCACTTAACGATTTTGGAGCAATAGTAGTTGTAAAATCAATAGATGATGCTGTTAAGCTTAGTAATATGGTAGCACCAGAGCATTTGGAGATCTGTACGAAAGAACCTTTTATGGTACTGCCTAAGATTAAAAATGCTGGTGCAATTTTCTTAGGAAATTATAGTCCTGAACCTTTAGGTGATTATATGGCTGGACCTAATCATGTTTTACCTACTAATGGAACAGCTAAGTTCTTTTCACCATTAAGTGTAGATGATTTCATTAAGAAATCAAGTATCATTTCTTTTGACAGGGAAGCACTGGGAGAATTACAAGAAGATATAATAAAATTTGCTAATGCTGAAAAATTAACAGCACATGCAAATTCAATAAAGGTGAGATTTGAAAATGATTAAAGATTATATAAGAAGAGATTTAAAAGATTTTACGCCATACCATGCTCCTTTAAAAGAATATGATGTCAAATTAGATGCTAATGAAAATCCTTATCTTCATGATGAAATAGTTATAAATAAAGTAAAAGAATGGCTTGATGACTGTAATAATATCAGGAGATATCCAGATACTGATTGTAATGAATTAAGAAATGCTTTAGCTAAGTTCTGGCAAGTAGAAAAGGAGAATGTAGTATGTGGAGTTGGTTCTGACCAATTGATTGACTGCATATTGAAGGTCTTTTTGGAACCAGGAGATAAGGTATTAATGCCAGCACCTTCTTTTAGTATGTATAAACTAGCAACAAAATTGAATAGAGGTATTCCAGTTGAATTTACATTAAATGAAGATTTCTCTTATGATGTAAATAAGATACTTGATTTATACAATGAAGTTAAACCAAAATGTGTATTTATATGTACACCTAATAATCCCACAGGCAACATTATGACTATAGAAGACATTGAAAAACTATTGCAAAAAATTGAGTGTCCTCTTATTATTGATGAAGCTTATAGTGAATATATAGATGATACAATGATAGGTAAGTTCAGAAAATATGATAATCTTATTGTGCTAAAGACTTTTTCAAAAGCTTATGGATTAGCAGGTCTTAGAGTTGGGTATGGTATTGCTTCCAAGAGTATGGTAGATGCGATTAATATTGTAATTCCACCTTATCATCTTAATGCATTATCTCAATTTTTAGCTAAGATCGTAATAGAAAATAGTGAACAATATGATAAGAAAATCAAAGAAATAATTAATAATAGAAAATGGTTAATTGATAATCTGAAAGAAATATATTATGTAGATAAGGTATATCCTTCACATGCTAATTATTTATTAATAAAAGTATCAGATGCTGATATTGCTGCAAAACTAGAAAAACATAAGATTCTAGTTAGAGGTTATGGAGAACAAGGGGAATTGGCTAATTGTATCAGAGTTACTGTAGGTACTGAAGAAGAAAATGAACAATTAATCAAGGTCATGAAAAAGTATTGATATTTAACATTAATTAAAAAGGAGTTTATAGGATGAAGAGAATAAGTGAGATGGATAGAAAGACTAATGAAACAGATATTAGTCTAAAACTTAATATAGATGGAATTGGACATTATGATATTGATACAGGTGTTGGGTTTTTTGACCATATGATGACTCATATATCCAAACATGGGTTATTTGACCTTGATATCAAATGCAAAGGTGATTTGGAGGTTGATTGCCACCATACAATAGAGGATATAGGTATTGTTTTTGGCAAATGCATAAAAGAAGCTATTGGAGATAAAAAAGGTATTAAAAGATATGGTTCTGCTATTATTCCTATGGACGAAACCTTAGTATTATGTGCATTAGATTTATCTGGAAGACCATATCTGAATTTTGATGTTGAACTTACTACAGATAGAATTGGTACTATGGATACAGAAATGGTAGAAGAGTTTTTTAGAGCTGTATCCATGAATGCTGAAATGAATCTACATATCAAATTGTTGGATGGTAAGAACAATCACCATATCGTTGAAGGCATATTCAAAGCATTTGGAAATGCACTTGACCAAGCTACAATAGTAGATTCTAGGATAAAAGGTGCACTTACTACTAAAGGGGTTCTTTAAAATTATAAGATAATAGAATCATATGAAAAAGTACTTTAAGAAAGGGTGGATGTGATGAAGATTGGTATTATTGATTATGGAATGGGTAATCTAGGAAGTATATCTAATGCACTTTCATATATTGGTGTAGACTATATAATATCTTCTGATGTTCAGGAATTGGAAAAGACAGATAAGCTTATATTGCCTGGTGTAGGTGCTTTTAAAGATGCTATAAATCTTATTAAGGAAAAAAAGATCGATTTATTCATACATGATAGTGTTAAAAAAGGCAAACCGCTTCTAGGGATATGTCTAGGAATGCAGCTATTGTTTGACTCGTCAAGTGAATATGGCTCACATGAAGGTTTGGGACTATTACATGGAGATATCGTTAGATTTGATACTAATCTAAAAGTACCACATATGGGGTGGAATAAATTAAATATTATTAAAGAAGAGCCTTTGTTTAAAGGATTACCAAAAAATATACATGTTTATTTTGTTCATTCATATCATTTGGAAACTTCAGAAGACATTGTTTGTGCAACAACTAACTATGGGAAAGAGATTCAGATAGCAGCACAAAAGGATAATGTATTTGCTCTGCAATTTCATCCTGAAAAAAGTGGAGTTATAGGGCTTTCCATACTTAGAAATTTTGTTTCTTTATAATAGATGTTTTGTAATACGGATGGAGGAAAGTTATGAGATTATATCCAGCAATAGATATTAAAAATGGTAAATGTGTTAGGTTGAAACAAGGAAAATTCAATGAACAGACAGTTTATTCCAATGACCCATATACAATAGCTGAGAAATGGGCAAGTAATGGAGCATCATATATCCATGTTGTTGACTTGGATGGTGCACTTGATGGTAATTGGACTAATAAAGAGGCTATCAAAAAAATAGTTGACAGTGTTGACATACCTGTTCAAACAGGTGGAGGAATAAGATCAATCAGAGATATTGAAGAGAGACTAGATGTTGGGATAACTCGTGTTATCATAGGAACCTTGGCAGTAAAAAATCCTAGCTTCGTAAAAGATGCTGTTAAGAAATTTGGCAAAGAAAGAATTGTTGTCGGGATAGATGCAAAAGATGGTATGGTCGCTATTAACGGATGGGAAAAACTAAGTGTCGTGTCTGCTCTTGATTTGTGTAAACAAATGAAAGGATACGGTGTGAAAACAATCGTGTATACAGATATTTCAAAAGATGGTATGCTCATTGGTCCTAATGTAGATTATACAAAATATCTAATAGATGAAACAGGTCTTGATATTATTGCTTCTGGTGGTGTATCTTCTATAAAAGATCTTAAGGATGTAGAAAAAATTAACGCTGAGGGAGCTATAATTGGAAAAGCACTGTATACCAATAAAATTGATCTAAAAGAAGCCATTTCATTGTTTGAGAACTAACTATACTTACTTTTATAATTAATCATATTAAAAACTAAAATAGAGTTCTTTATATGTAAGAAAGGGTGTTTATATGTTATCAAAAAGGATCATCCCTTGTTTAGATGTTGATAGGGGGAGAGTTGTAAAAGGAATTAATTTTGTTAATTTAATAGATGCAGGTGATCCTGTTGAAGTAGCTAAAATATATAATAAGAGTTTGGCAGATGAGATTGTATTCTTGGATATTACTGCTACCCATGAAGGAAGAGATACCATAGTAGATGTAGTAAGAAAAACTGCCAAGGAAATTTTTATACCATTAACGGTAGGGGGCGGTATCAAGACCCTTGACGACTTCAAGAAAATACTTAGGGCTGGAGCTGATAAAGTTGCTGTCAACTCAGGGGCAATAAGAAGACCTGAACTTATCAATGAGGCTGCAAATAGATTTGGTAATCAATGTGTAGTCGTTGCAATTGATGCGAAGAGAAACGAAGAACATAATAGTTGGGATGTCTATATCAATGGTGGTAGAATAAATACTGATATTGATGCTATCTGGTGGGCTAAGGAAGTATGTAGACGTGGTGCAGGAGAAATATTACTTACAAGCATGGATAAAGACGGGACCAAATCAGGCTATGATATAGAACTAACTAAAAAAATTAGTGAAATAGTTGATGTACCAGTTATTGCATCAGGCGGTGCTGGGAATATGGAACATTTCAAGGATGTATTGACTTTTGGAAAGGCTGACGCTGCTCTTGCGGCTTCACTGTTTCATTTTAAAGAAATAGAGATTATTGAACTAAAAAAATACTTAGACAGTAATGAAATACCTGTAAGATTATAACAATATAACTTATATAATAGAAGAATAATTTCACGAAAGGAATGAATAGAATGGATTTCAACAAATTAAAATTAAATTCAGATGGTTTACTACCAGTTGTTACTCAAGATTATTCCAGTAACGAAGTGTTGATGGTGGCATATATGAACAAAGAGGCTTTCAATAAGACTATAGAGACTAAGAAAGTACATTATTTCAGCAGAAGCAGACAAAGCTTATGGTTAAAAGGAGAGACATCAGGTCATTATCAGCATTTAGTTAGTATGGCTTTGGATTGTGATAATGATACTTTATTGGTAAAAGTTAAGCAAGAAGGAGCTGCATGTCATACAGGAAACTATTCTTGTTTTTACAAAAACATAGATATAGATAATAAAGAAGTCCTGGAAAGCAGTGAGTTACAACAGAAAAAACAAAACGTATTTGAGATATTTGAAGAGGTATATAATGTCATAGCAGATAGAAAAGAAAATCCAAAAGAAGGTTCTTATACAAATTACTTATTCGATAAAGGAATTGATAAAATTCTTAAGAAAGTTGGAGAAGAATCTGCAGAGGTAATTATTGGAGCCAAGAATGAAGGAAATGATGAAATTATCTATGAAATATCTGATTTAATATACCATTTATCAGTATTGATGGTTGAGAAAAATACTACTTGGGAAGACATATGCAAGGAATTAAATAAGAGAAGATAATTGAGAGTGTGCTTTGGCACACTTTTACTTTTGACTAATATTAATAAAATATTAAGTTGAATGTTATGGTAAAATGGTATAATATAATAATAATCATTATTGTTATAGGAGACAACGAGTTATAGGAGGCGAAGCATTTTTTTGCGAATATATGAATAACATATTAAATGTTGGATTGGACGTAGGTTCAACTACGGTAAAAATAGTAGTATTAAATGAACAAGGAGAAATTTTATATAGTAAATATAAAAGGCATTTTTCTGATATACGATTAACAGTTGGTAAGTTAATAAAAAGAGCTTACTCTCATTTTAGTGATTCAGATATTACCGTAATGGTGACAGGTTCTGGTGGAATGGCTGTTTCTAAATGGATTAATATACCTTTCATACAAGAAGTAGTTGCATGTACAAAAGCTATCAATTTAAAAATACCAGATACAGATGTAGCCATAGAATTAGGTGGCGAAGATGCTAAGATTACATATTTTGAAGGTGACACGATTGAGCAAAGAATGAATGGAACTTGTGCTGGTGGAACTGGTGCTTTTATTGATCAGATGAGTTCTTTACTAGAAACAGATGCAATGGGTCTCAATGAGCTTGCTAAGAAACATAAAGTAGTGTATCCAATAGCAGCTAGATGTGGAGTTTTTGCAAAGACAGACATCCAACCGTTACTGAATGAAGGTGCTGCTAAAGAGGATATTGCTGTATCTGTATTCCAAGCAGTAGTTAATCAAACTATAAGTGGTCTGGCATGTGGTAAACCAATAAGAGGTAATATTGCTTTTTTAGGTGGACCACTTTACTTTTTATCAGAACTTAGACAGAGATTTATTGAAACCTTAAATTTAACAAGTAAACAATCAATTATACCACCTCATTCACAACTTTTTGTGGCATTAGGTGCAGCTATAGAGTCTAAAAAAGAAGAATCAGTACCTTTCAAATCCATTTTAGAAAGAATGGAAAACCTTACTGATACAGGTACTAATGAAGTAGCAAGATTACAATCACTATTCAAAGATAAAGAAGAATTGGATTCATTCATGTTAAGACATAGTAAAAATGTCGTAGAAAGAAGAGAACTATCAACATATGAAGGTAAGTGTTATCTTGGTATTGATGCAGGTTCTACAACTACAAAAGTAGCATTGATTGATGAAGATGGAAAATTACTATATTCATATTATGGAAGTAATGGTGGAAAGCCATTAAAGCAGACTGTAGATATCATTAAGACTATATATTCCATTTTGCCTGACAAAGCAGTGATAGCTAATTCTACTGTAACAGGTTATGGAGAAGCATTAATAAAAGAAGCATTAAAAGTGGATATTGGTGAAATAGAGACAATTGCACATTATAAGGCTGCCAATACCTTCCTACCAGGAGTAGATTTCATATTGGATATTGGTGGACAGGATATGAAATGCCTTAGAATCAAAAATGGTGTAATAGACGATATTCTATTGAACGAAGCTTGTTCATCTGGATGTGGTTCGTTCTTAGAAACCTTTGCAAAATCATTAAACATGAATATTGAAAGCTTTGCAAAGTCAGCTTTAGAATCCAAGAATCCAGTTGATCTAGGTTCAAGATGTACTGTTTTCATGAATTCAAGAGTAAAGCAAGCTCAAAAAGAAGGAGCTACTATTAATGATATATCTGCAGGATTATCCTATTCTGTTATAAAGAATGCTTTACAAAAAGTAATTAAGATAAGAGATCCTAAGGAAATGGGTGAAAAAATCATTGTACAAGGTGGAACTTTTTACAATGATTCAGTACTTAGAGCTTTTGAAATAATATCTGAAAGAGAAGTTATAAGACCGAATATAGCAGGAATAATGGGTGCTTTTGGTGCTGCGATAATCGCAAAAGAAAGAGATAACGGATTAGAAAGTACTTTATTAGAAGCAGATCAGATAGGTTCCTTTACATTTGAAACAGATCTGAAAAGATGTCCTTTGTGTAATAACCATTGTTTACTTACAATCAACAAATTCCCAGGAGGAAGAGAACATATATCAGGTAACAGATGTGAAAGAGGGGCTGGGGGAGAGAAGAAAAGCAAGAATATCCCTAATCTATATGATTTCAAATATAAAAGATTATTTGATTATAAACCATTAAGTGAAGAAGAAGCTAAAAGGGGTACTATAGGTATTCCAAGAGTACTTAATCTGTATGAGAATTACCCATATTGGTTCACTTTCTTTACTAAACTAGGCTATAGGGTTATTATATCACCTCGTTCAACTAAAAAATTGTATGAGGAAGGTATTGAAACAATACCATCAGAATCAGCTTGTTATCCAGCTAAGATTGTACATGGACATATTATGCACCTTATAAGAAAAGGTATTAAAACTATATTCTATCCATGCGTACCATATGAAGATAAAGAAATAAAAGGAGCAGACAATAATTTTAACTGCCCAATAGTTACATCTTATCCTGAAACCATAAAACATAATGTAGAAGACCTGGAAAATGAAAATATTAAATTTCTTAACCCATTTTTACCTATGGATAATGAAGAACGTCTAGCAGAAAGGTTAGCAGAAGAATTAGAAGGCAGTGGTATCAGCAAAGAAGAGATTTATGAAGCTGCTGGTTTAGCCTGGAAAGAAAAGATGAATGTCAGAAATGACATAAGGAAAAAGGGAGAAGAAGTTGTAAAATATCTAGATGAAACAGGTAATAGAGGAATTGTATTAGCTGGAAGACCTTATCATATAGATCCAGAGATAAATCATGGATTAACTAATATAATAACGGATTTAGGCATGGCTATACTGACAGAGGATTCTATTTGTCATCTAGGCAATGTTAAAAGACCTCTTAGAGTATTGGATCAATGGGCTTATCATTCGAGATTATATGCTGCTGCTGAATTTGTTGGTAAAAAAGATAATATTGAACTGGTTCAGCTAACATCCTTTGGTTGTGGAGTTGACGCAGTTACAGCAGACCAAGTTCACGATATACTTGGTGAGCATGGTAAAATATATACTTTAATCAAGATAGATGAAGGTAATAACTTGGGTGCTATAAGAATAAGAATGCGTTCACTAAAAGCTGCCCTAGATGAAAGGGATAAGAGTGGTATCCAACCTGTCAAAAAACAGATTAACCATGACAGGGTAGTATTCACTAAAGAAGATAAGAAGAACCATACTATATTAGCGCCACAAATGTCACCTATGCATTTTGACTTTTTTGAAGTAGGTCTAAAGAAGATGGGATATAATGTGGTTATACTTCCACATGTGGACCCAGGTGCAGTTGAGGAAGGCTTGAAACATGTAAATAACGATGCATGTTATCCATCCATATTAGTTGTAGGACAGATCATCAAGGCATTAAAATCAGGTAAATATGATTTGAATAATACTTCCGTATTCATTACTCAAACAGGAGGAGGATGTAGAGCTTCAAATTATATAGGTTTCATAAGAAAAGCTTTAGATGATTTAGGCATTAATAGCGTTCCTGTTGTATCAATTAATGCATCAGGATTGGAAACTAATCCAGGATTCAAATTTACTATACCTTTGATACATAGAGCTCTTGTAGCAACAATATACGGTGACGTTTTAATGAGAGTGCTATATGCAACAAGACCTTATGAAAAAGTAAAAGGATCAGCTGATAAACTATATGATAAATGGAAGCAAAAAGCACTCAAAAATGTTGAAAACGGCAGAATACATGAATTCAAGAAGAATATAAAAGGTATTGTTAAAGAGTTTGATGAACTCCCAATAAGAGATATATTGAAACCAAAAGTTGGAGTAGTCGGAGAAATACTTATTAAGTATCATCCAATTGGAAATAACAATCTAGTTGAAACACTAGAAAAAGAAGGTGCTGAAGCTAGTGTTCCAGATTTATTAGATTTCTTCTTGTATTGTGCTTATAACAATAAATTCAAATATGAGAAGCTGAACGGAACCAAGAAAGGTTGGACTCTCAGTAAAATAGCAATAAAAGTTATTGAGATGTACAGGAAAACATCTAAGATAGCCTTAGAAAACAGTAAACGCTTTAGAGCACCATCTTCAATTGATGAAAAAGCAGTTTATGCAGAAGAGTTGATATCTCTTGGTAACCAAACTGGTGAGGGATGGTTCTTGACTGGAGAAATGGTAGAATTAGTTAAAGAAGGCGTAGAAAATATTGTCTGTGTTCAACCATTTGCATGTTTGCCTAATCATGTAGTAGGTAAATCAATGATCAAACCAATCAGAAAAAAATATAAGAGAGCTAATATAGTAGCTATTGATTATGATCCAGGTGCTAGTGAAGTAAATCAACTTAATAGAATAAAATTAATGTTATCTGTAGCTAAGAGTAACCTTGAAGAAATAAACGAAGGTAAAGTTATTGATAAATATATAGACAAGAAGGACAAAGAACAAAAAGACGATAAAGAATTACTTGCATTATAGATATAATCCATATTGGACACAAGGAGGCAGGTTATGAGTTTGAATAGGACACCTAGAGGAGATAGAGTGCATATTGCGCTATTTGGAAAAAGGAATGCAGGAAAATCCAGTATTATTAATGCTATAACCAATCAAGATATCGCATTAGTATCATCAGTAAAAGGAACTACTACAGATCCAGTATATAAGGCTATGGAAATACTTCCAATAGGTCCAGTTGTGATTATTGATACAGCTGGACTGGATGATGAAGGTGAATTGGGAGAACTTAGAAAGAAAAAGACACTAGACGTTCTTAATAAGACGGATCTAGCAATATTAACCATTGATGCAGAATCAGGAATCACAGACTTTGAAAAAGGTATTTTGAAGAGCATAAAAGATAAAAAGATACCTGTGGCAGGGGTAATCAATAAGACAGACATCAAAAATATATCTAAAGAAGAATTGAAATCAATGGAAAAAGAGTTATCCCTTAAATTAATTCCAGTATCAGCCATAGAGAATAAAGGGATAGATGAGCTTAAGAATGAAATTATTAGACTACTTCCTGATAATGATAAAGGTCATGAATTGGTTGGAGATATTATTGATCCAGGAGATTTTGTAGTATTAGTAGTTCCTATTGACACAGCTGCACCAAAAGGAAGACTTATTTTACCTCAACAGCAAGTTATAAGAGATATATTAGATAATGATGCAATCTCTATTGTGACCAAGGAATACAAACTAAAAGAGACTCTTGAAAACATTGGCAAGAAACCTAAGATTGTTATTACTGATTCTCAAGTTTTTGAGAGAGTATCAAAGGATACGCCTGATGATATCATGCTTACTTCCTTTTCCATATTATTTGCAAGATACAAGGGAGATTTAATCAAGCTGATAGAAGGTGCTAAGAAGTTAGAAGCATTAAAGGATGGAGATAAGGTATTAATAGCAGAGGGTTGTACCCACCATAGACAATCAGATGACATCGGTACTGTAAAAATCCCTAGATGGATTAAAGAATATACAGGTAAAGATATAGAATTTGAATTTTCCAGTGGATTCAAATATCCTAATAACCTGAAGGATTATTCCCTAATAGTTCATTGTGGTGGATGTATGTTGAATAGAAGAGAAGTACAACATAGAATCAAAGTGGCACTAGATAATAATATACCTATAGTTAATTATGGTGTACTTATCGCTTATGTAAAAGGTATATTAGAAAGAGTTACAGAACCATTCCCTATAGCAAATAAAATGTTAAAAGATGCGAAGTCTAGTTTGTCAAATTCATAACAATTTGTTATAATATCTATGTGAAAATGAATATTACATAATAAATTGGGGGTGGTAAAGTGCTCGTAAGTGAAATTAGAGAAATATTAGATGCAGACATATTGACTGGGGAAGACATGTTGGATTTGAACATAGACTACGGTTATGGATGCGATCTAATGAGTGACGTATTGGCATTTGTCAGAAATGATATCATATTACTTTCAGGACTTGTTCATCCTCAGGTGATTAGAACAGCTGAGATGTTAGATATTAATGCTATAGCTTTTGTGAGAGGTAAAAGACCTAGCAGTGAACTGATACGTATGGCTGAAATGAAAAACATTATTTTGTTAACAACTAAACATACTTTATTTACAGCATGTGGCTTACTGTATAAAAATGGTTTAGAAGGAGAGGAGATAGCTCACGATGAAGATTCATTATGATGTTGAAGGTGGCGAGTTTATTTCTGCAGGAGTTGCATCAAGTAAATTAAAAAAGACTTTAAAACAACTTGGAATATCTCCTATTATTATTAGAAAAGTATCCATATGTATGTATGAAGCAGAGATAAATATGGTAATTCATGCTAATGGAGGAGTTATTGATGTAGAGATAACTCCAGAAACCATAGATGTTGTTATCAACGACGAAGGTCCAGGAATAGAAAATATTGATTTGGCAATGCAAGAAGGTTACTCTACTGCATCAAGAAAAGCTAGAGAAATGGGTTTTGGTGCAGGAATGGGATTACCTAACATAAAGAAACATAGTGATAACATGGAAATAGAGACAAAATTGGGAGAAGGAACAAAACTTGAACTAACTTTTAACATAAAAAATTAGAAGGTATTAATTTAATAAATGGTTTTAAGGAGGCTAAGTATGGAGGAAGTACTACATTCTGTAAGGTTAGATATAGATAAATGCATTGGTTGTACAGATTGTATTAAGCGTTGTCCAACAGAAGCCATAAGAGTTAGAAATGGGAAAGCACATATTATGGACGAGCGGTGTATTGATTGCGGTATGTGCATTAGAGTCTGTCGTAACCATGCTAAAAAAGCAATAACAGAACCATTAGATAAAATAAACGACTATAAATTTAAAGTAGCTATACCAGCTCCTACATTGTATACACAATTTAGAGGTATTGTTGACCCTAATATTATTTTGACAGGATTAAAAAAACTAGGTTTTGATGAGGTTTTTGAAGTTGCAAGGGCAGCTGAGATTATAACCGAAGAAAGTAAAAAAATGCTAGAAAAAGGTAATTTACTTAAACCAGTTATATCTTCTGCATGTCCAGCAATTGTAAAACTTATTCAAATTAGATTTCCTTCTTTAATACCTAATATTTTACCAATCATATCACCAAAAGAGGCTATGGCAAGATATGCTAAGAAATACTTGGTAGGTAAAGGAATCAAAAAAGAAGATATAGGAGTATTCTTTATATCACCTTGTGCTGCAAAAGTTACTAATAGTAAACAGCCACAAGTTATTGATGAATCCTATGTAGATGGTGTTATTTCACTGAAAGAGATATATCTAAAACTGGTTCCAGTAATAAAGACGATAAAAGAACCTGAGATACTCCAAATGAGTAGTAATACAGGTATAGGCTGGGCTCATACTGGTGGTGAAGGATATGCATCTGGTATTGAGAATCATATAGCTGTAGATGGTATTGAAAATGTTATCAAAATACTGGAGAAAGTAGAAAATGGTAAACTTGATGATGTTAATTTCATTGAATGTCTAGCATGTGTTGGTGGATGTCTTGGTGGTCCCCTAACTGTAGAGAATTGTTTCGTTTCCAGTAACAGGATGGATAAAATCAAGAAATACAATAGTGGTGAAGGCAAAAAACGGGATATACCATTGTTTGATGAAAAAATTGATCTGTATTGGTCTAAACCATTAGAAACTAAACAAGTCATGAAGCTTGATGATGATGTAGAAAAAGCCATAGAAAAGTTAGAACACTTAGAAAAAATCTATGATATCTTACCAAAGATTGACTGTGGTTCCTGTGGGGCACCGACTTGCAGAGCATTAGCCGAAGATATAGTCTGTGGTAAAGCAAATATAGAGGATTGTGTGTTCATGTTAAGACAAAAGGTAAGAGAAATGGCTGAACAAATGGTTACATTAGCACAAAAAATGCCACCATCCATTAGTAATGAAACTATAAATAATAAGATATTAGAAAAGAGGTCATCACAATGACAGTTGAAGAATTAAAAAGTAAGCTTAACCTTGAATTGGTTGCTGGTAAAGAAGGATTACAAGGTGAAATAAAAGGCGGTTTTGTAGGTGATTTATTAAGCGTGGTAATGGGTAAAGCAAAAGAGGGTAATGTGTGGATTACAATTCAAAGCCATGTTAATATAGTAGCAGTAGCAGTGCTTACTGGTTCTGCGTGTATAATCGTATCAGAAGGATTTAAGGTTGAAGAAGATGCTATCGCAAAGGCAGATGAGGAAAATATACCTATATTGACTACAAAAAAATCATCTTATGAAATGGTTAGCGATCTTGTAGCATTGGGAATCAAAAATATTTAGAGGTTTTATGAAAGGAATCTGTTAAATATGAAAGAATTATCTATGCATATACTTGATATTGCACAGAATAGTATAAGAGCTGATGCAAACATAATTACTATTATAGTAAAAGAATTAATCAAAGACAATATTTTTGAGTTCAGTATTAAAGATAATGGGACAGGAATAGACGAAGAAATATTAAAAGACATTCGCAATCCTTTTACTACATCAAGAACCATGAGACGTGTAGGCTTGGGAATACCATTGTTAGATAATACTTGTAACATTTGTAATGGTAGATTGGAGATAGATTCATCTAGCAAACAAGGTACTTATATAAAAGCCAGTATGGATTATAATCATATTGATAGACCACCTATAGGTGATATGGTAGCAACAATGGCAACTCTTATTTCATCTAATGGTGATATTGATATACAATATAAGCATTACTATAATGAGAACTCATTTGATATAACTACAAAAGAACTAAAAGAAGTTTTGGGTGATGAAGTACCATTAACTAATTTAGATGTTATCAAATGGTTAAAGGAATTCTTAAAAGAAAATATTAATGAGCTTAAGAGCGACGGAGACAAAAGCTGAAAGGTATAACATTATATCTTTGAGCTTTTTTATCTTATAGATTTCAGCTAATGTTAACTAATTAACAAACTTACTAATAATTATAACTTTTTTTAGTAAATTAAAGGGGAAAAGAAGGGAGGCATATTGTATACAATAAACAATAGTGCCATATTAATAGTATTATACAGAATTGCTACTTTGTACTTTTTTTATCAATTCTTGTATTACTGCGGTAATTGTATTATTATTAATATGGAAATGGATACTATTACAACATTAAATACTAATAATTATATTTATTAGTAATATATCTAAAGTGTAAAAAAATAATTTATTCATTAAAAACAAACAAAGACAGGGGGATACTAATGGGAGCATTGACTTTTAAAAGAGGCATTCATCCTAGTCATTCTAAAGATTCCACAGAAAAGAAACCTATTAAGATTTATATGCCAAAAGGTGATTTGGTTTTCCCAATGTTACAACATATAGGAGCACCTTGCAAACCTTTAGTTAAAAAAGGCGATAAAGTTTTAATGGGGCAGAAAATAGGAGAACCTCAAGGATTCGTTTCTTCACCAATCCATGCAACAGTTTCAGGTACAGTCAAAGCTATTAAAGATGTACTTCATCCTAATGGTTCAAAAGTACAAGCAATTGTTATTGAAAATGATGGTGAATATACGGAAATTGAAACAATGAAAGAAAGAAAGGACTATAAGAACCTTTCAAGGGAAGAAATAATTAATATTATAAAAGAGGCTGGTATAGTAGGTATGGGTGGAGCAACATTTCCAACATTCATAAAATTATCACCTCCTCCAGAGAAAAAGATTGATCATATAATTGTTAATGGTGCTGAGTGTGAGCCTTATTTGACATCTGATCATAGGATTATGATTGAAGAGACACAAAGAGTTGTAAAAGGGCTTGAGATAATACTACATCTTTTTCCAAATGCCAAAGGTGTTATTGGAATAGAAGACAATAAGCCAGATGCCATAAAAGCTATGAAAGAAGCTGTTAAAGGTATTAGTAATATCACCGTTGCAACTTTGAAAACAAAATATCCTCAAGGGGCTGAAAAACAACTCATCTATTCTATAACTAAGAGAGAAGTTCCAGCTGGAGGATTACCAGCTGATGTTGGTTGTATTGTTCAAAACATAGATACAGTCGTAGCTATTCATAGAGCGGTTCTCAGAGGAAGACCTTTAATGAGAAGAATTGTTACTGTGAGTGGGGGAGCTATAAAAGAACCACAGAATTTTAAGGTTAGAATTGGTACCAGTTATAGAGAATTAATTGAGGCTGCTGGTGGTTTCACGGAAGAACCTGCCAAAGTCATCTCAGGGGGACCTATGATGGGACTGGCACTGTTCTCACTAGATGTACCTGTAATAAAAGGTTCTTCATCTATACTATGTCTGACTAAAAAAGAAGCAGCAGTGAATGAAGAAAGCAACTGTATTAGATGTGGTAAGTGTGTAAGTATATGTCCAATGAATCTATTACCTTTAGAGCTTAACAAATTTGCTATAAATAATGAAGATGACTTGTTTGTAAAATATAAAGGTATGAATTGTATAGAATGTGGAGCTTGTTCATATATATGTCCATCCAATAGGCATTTAACTCATTCTATAAGAACAACAAAAAGGACTATAATGGCTAAGAAAAAGAAATAAAAATATATAGAATCAATAAATTATTTCTAATGTTTTAAGTAGGAGGGTTTAGTTGTGACAGATCAATATATAGTATCGTCTTCACCTCATATACGATCAGATAAGACTACTGATAAGATTATGAGGGATGTAATTATTGCTTTAATGCCAGCAACTTTATTTGGAATATATAATTTTGGTGTGAGAGCATTGATTATAGTTTTAATTTGCGTTATATCATGTGTTGCATCAGAAGCGCTATTTCAATATATAACTAAGAGAAAGCTTAGTATATCTGATTATAGTGCAGTTGTAACAGGTATTTTACTAGCGCTTAATCTACCACATACAGTTCCTTATTGGCTACCCGTATTAGGAAGTGTCGTGGCTATAATAATCGTTAAACAATTATTCGGTGGACTAGGACAGAATTTTATGAATCCCGCTCTAGGAGCAAGAGCATTTTTACTTATATCCTTTGCAGGATTAATGACTAGATGGGAACTTGATGGAGTAACTACAGCTACACCTTTAGGAATAATAAAAGAAGGTGCAGGAAGTCTTCCAAGCATTGCAGATACATTCTTCGGTTTTATAGGAGGTTGTATTGGAGAGACTTCAGCAATAGCTTTATTATTGGGTGGTATCTATCTATTAGCCAGGAAGATAATCAATTGGAGAATACCAGTATTATATATTGGCTCAGTCTTCGTACTTTCTTTAATTATTGGCGGTAGAGGATTTGATATAAACTATGCTGCTTATCAAGTTTTTAGTGGTGGTCTTATGATAGGTGCTATCTATATGGCAACTGATTACTCATCATCACCAATGACAAAAACAGGACAAATCATTATGGGTCTTGGATGTGGTATATTAACTGCGGTTATAAGAATATATGGTAGTTATCCAGAAGGTGTATCATTTGCAATAATAATAATGAACCTTTTTGTACCATTGATTGATAAATTTACAATCCCTAAAGCATTTGGGGAGGTGTCTAAAAATGAAAAATAATATAGTTAAAGATGCCTTGATTCTGTTTGCAATTACAGTATGTGCTGGTTTACTGCTTGGTCTAACATATACTGTGACTAAAGAACCTATAGCGATGCAGCAGATAAAAATTAGAGATGCTGCTCTTAACAGTGTAATAAAAGATGCAGATTTTGAACAGATTGAAGAAGATCTATCAAAGCAGCCAGTTATTACTGAGATCTATGAGGCTAGTAGAAATGATGAAGTTGTTGGTTATGCTTTTAAATTAGTTACTAAAGAAGGTTACGGTGGAGATATAGAATTAATCGTAGGTATTAATACAGATAGTACCATTTCAGGCATCGACATCATAAAACACAGCGAAACACCTGGTCTTGGTGCTAATGCTGATAATGACAAGTTCAAGGATCAGTTCGTGGCAAAGCCTACAAAACAGTTGACTGTAGTTAAAGATGGAGCGGATACTGATACTGAGATAGATGCACTAAGTGGTGCAACAATATCTTCTAGAGCAGTAACTAATGCTGTTAATGCAGCTAGTGATTATTTTAATAGTAATTTTAGTAAGGGGGCACAGTAAGATGAAATTAGGTAAAGTATTCAAAAATGGATTAATCGACGAAAATCCAACTTTTGTTCAAGTATTAGGAATGTGTCCAACACTCGCGGTAACGACTTCAGCTTTTAACGGAATTGGTATGGGACTTGCTACTACAGTGGTATTGTTGTTTTCTAATCTAGTAATATCTCTACTTAGAAATATCATACCTTCAAAAGTTAGGATTCCAGCATTCATTGTTATTATAGCATCATTTGTTACAATGGTAGATTTGTTCTTACAAGGTTTTGTACCTGCATTATATAATGCACTTGGATTATTTATACCACTTATTGTTGTTAACTGTATAGTTCTTGCAAGAGCAGAAGCATTTGCAGCAAAAAATGGTGCTTTACCAGCAATTGTTGATGGTGTTTCAATGGGACTTGGTTTTACATTTGCTTTAACAATCATCGGATTCGTTAGAGAACTATTTGGTGCTGGAACTGTACTTAGTGGTACTGCTCTTGAGACTTATGTAATGCCAGCAGGTTATGAACCAATTACAATTATGATTTTAGCTCCTGGCGCTTTTATAGTACTTGGATTATTATTTGCTATATTCAACAAAATAAAAGACAAAGATTCTAAGAAAGCGTAGAGGAGGGGATTAAATGGAATTATTATTACTTTTTATTGGTGCAATATTGGTTAATAATGTTGTACTTACAAGGTTTTTAGGAATATGTCCTTTTCTAGGAGTATCCAAGAAAGTAGAGACTTCATTTGGAATGGGACTCGCAGTTACATTTGTTATGACTTTAGCGTCTATAATATCATATTTAGTATATAAATTCATTTTGGTGACTTTCCATATAGAATACTTATATACTATTGCATTCATACTTGTAATAGCTTCATTAGTACAACTTGTTGAGATGATTATTCAAAAAAGTAGCCCATCACTCTACCAAGCATTAGGTGTTTATTTACCACTTATCACTACTAACTGTGCTGTGCTTGGTGTTGCTGTTATAAATATGCAAGCTGAATATTCATTAATCAAAAGTATCATTAATGGATTTGGAACAGCTGTAGGTTTTACTCTTGCTATTGTTATTCTAGCAGGTATTAGAGAGAGAATTGAATTCAATGATATACCTAAATCATTTAAAGGCTATCCGATAGTACTTATTACAGCTGGATTAATGGCAATTGCATTCTTAGGCTTCTCAGGTCTTATTAAATAATAGTAATAGTATATGAACAGTGATTTAATTAGAGAAGCTTAAGGTTCAATTTAGAACTTAACAACATTTTCAGTAGAATTGGTTTCATGTGTATATATGGTTTTAATTATTAGAAATGGAGGATACGGATATGGAATGGACTAGTATATTATATCCTGCCTTAAGTATAGGGGGACTAGGTATTGTCTTCGGTTTAGGACTGGGAGTTGCAGCGAAAAAATTTGCTGTTGAGGTTGACCCCAAAGTACCTAAAGTAAGAGATATACTTCCAGGTGCTAACTGTGGTGGATGTGGATATGCAGGTTGTGATGCATTTGCAAAAGCTGTAGTTGAAGGTAATGCTAAACCAAATGGATGTCCTGTAGGCGGTTCAGATGTTGCGGCAAAAATATCTACTCTACTTGGTATAGAGAGTACTGATGATGCTAAAAAAGTCGCTTTTGTAAAATGTCAAGGAACATGTGATAAAGCTAGAGAAAAATATGAGTATGTAGGAGTTATGGATTGTAAAAATGCTAACTTTCTACAAGGAAATGGTTCAAAAGCATGTGAATACGGTTGTTTAGGACTTGGAAGTTGTGTTAACGCATGTATGTTCGATGCAATTCATATTGTAGATGGGATTGCTCAAGTTGATGAAGAGAAATGTACTTCATGTGGTATGTGTATTGAAGCATGTCCTAAGAGCTTGATAGAACTTGTACCATATGACAATAATATTAGAGTTGAATGTAACTCCAATAACAAAGGAAAAGATGTTAAATTAAGTTGTGACGTTGGTTGTATCGGCTGTCGCTTATGTACTAAGGTTTGTGAGTTTGATGCAATAAGTGTTGAAAATAATTTAGCAAAAATTGATTATGATAAATGTACCGGTTGTATGAAATGTGTAGAAAAATGTCCAACACATGCAATTACAGTAAAAGAGCAGGTTTAAATACCTGCTTTTCTATTGCCCCAAAATAAATTACCACTATTAGACAATAAATTAATCTATTTTCAACATTTATTTCCTATATCAATAAAAAATACAATATTGGAAATAAATATATATATAGCCTGGGTTTTACTACTTTAGGAAATTGTTCTAAAAAAAATGTTTTTTGTCTATACAAAGTTTTCTATATATGATAAAATTATCTCATTAAGGGACTCCTTAATAAAGGATATAGTTAGTGTTGAACAAGATTTGAAGGGGTGAATGTAATGAGTTACAGAAGAACTAATAAAAATGGATGGGCGCTATTTCTACTCATACTAGCTGGTATCGTTTTAGGAGGATTTTTGGGTTCTCTTGCAAAGAATGTCGAATGGCTTAGATGGCTTAATTATGGACTAGAATTCGGGATGGAAAATCCAGTAAAATTGAATCTAGAAGTTTTGATACTTGTTTTACAGTTGAATTTCAAGATTACTATTACAAGTATTTTGGGTATAATTGCTGGTATACTTGTTTATAGAAAATTATAAAATAGGAAGTGAAGGTTTTGAAAAATATTATTTTAGCTTCCAAATCCCCCAGAAGAAAAGAATTGCTTGAAAGACTTAATTTAGATTTTGATATAAAAGTAAGTCAGGTGGATGAAGATAGCTTTGAGCAAGATATACCATGGAAATTTGTTGAGAAGCTTGCGTATGAAAAGGCTAATAGCGTTTCTAAATTAGCTGATAATGATTCTTTGGTAATAGGTTGTGATACAGTAGTAGTTTATGAAGACAAGATACTAGGAAAACCAAGAGATACTGGACAAGCTAGGGAGTACTTGGAAAAATTATCTGGAAAGAAACATTTAGTTTATTCAGGTATCGCTATATTGGACAAGAACTCTGATGAAAATTATATATCTCATGAAGTTACAGAAGTATATATGAAAGAATTGAATGAGGAAGAAATAACTTGTTATATAAGCACAGGCGAACCGCTAGATAAAGCTGGTGCATACGGTATTCAAGGGGTAGGATCAATTTTAATTGAAAAGATAAATGGTGACTATTATAATGTAATGGGATTGCCGTTAAATAAATTATATAAAGGATTAAGTAAACTAGGGGTTAATTATTTTCAGATTGTTAAGTAAGATAAAAAATAAGTAGATAATTATATTTATATACTATATATCTTAATTAAATTTATCTATTAGAGTTGAGAGTTAGTTATTAACCTTAACTCTATTTATATATTGTGTAATATAACATTTAACACAATAAGTTATTATTAATTAAGGAAAATCTAAATTAAATGAATATATATTCAAATTGTTTATTCAATATAGATTTTCCTTAGTTAAGAAATAGGTATAAACTAATAGTTTAAGTTTAATACAGTCTTAACTCAATACCATATTTTTTTATTATATCTAGGGGGTATTAATAATGGAAATCGACAGTAGGATGAGGGTTAAAGATCTGCCTTTATCAGAGAGACCTTACGAAAAGCTAGAGACTTGTGGTCCAGGTTCACTATCTGATGCAGAATTACTAGCTATTGTTATAAAAAGTGGTTCTAAAAAGGAACGTTCCATTGAATTAGCTCAAAGAATACTGGGAATCAAAAAACAAGGTATAAGGGGAATATACGAATTGTCTTTAAAAGATTTACAGAAAGTATCTGGTATAGGAAGAGTTAAATCAATACAAATCAAAGCTATTGCAGAATTATCAAAGCGTATTTCTAAAAATAATGCAGTTACGAAATTTAAGATTTCTTCTCCAGGAACAATTGCGTCCATTTTTATGGAAGAGCTTAGATATCTAAAGCAAGAGCATTTGAAAATTGTATTTCTAGATACTAAAAATCAAATTATATCCGATAAATTTCTTACAGTAGGAACAGTTAATGCTTCATTAATCAATCCTAGAGAGGTGTTTATTGAAGCGCTAAAACATAATGCAGTACATGTGATCTTGTTGCATAATCACCCTAGTGGTGATCCGACTCCTAGTAGAGAGGATATTTTGATTACAAAAAGAATAATTAATGCAGGAGACATTATTGGAATAAAATTATTAGACCACATTATAATTGGAGATGGTAATTATATCAGCTTAAAAGAGCAAGGCATATTTCAAAATTAAAACAAATAGTCCTATTCTTTAACTGTGTAAACCAAAATTTAAGAAAATAATTTACCATATTTGGAGATAATATAAAAGAGTATACATAGTAAATGGCATTTTGGGCTTTTTAAACTATGCATATAACTAGAATAATAAGCAACGTAACTGTAGATGATGCAAGGATTTGAAAGGAGATTTTTATGTTTAGTAGAGAATTAGGATTTGATTTGGGTACATCAGTTATGCATATCAGTCAAAGAGATAAGGGTATTGTATTAGATGAACCTGAGATTATTGCTATAGATAAGAGTAAAAAAGACATTGTTGCTGTAGGAGAAGAAGCTTATGAAATGTTGGAAAAGACACCAGCTCATATTATTATGAATAGCCCTGTTCAATATGGGGTAGTTGCTGACTTCGATAACATGGGTAAGCTGCTTAAAATGCAATTGAGAAATCTTAAAATGGGGAAAAAATTCTCTAATAATGTTGCAATAGTCAGTGTCCCTAATGATGTATCAGAAGTTGAAAGAAAAGCTTTATACGATTTATTTGTCCATTCAGGATTTAGATTCAAAAGGGTTTATCTTATAGAGAAACCAGTAGCAGCTGCTGTAGGTGCAGGAATCGAAGTTCTAAAACCTTATGGTAATATGATAGTTGATATTGGTGGAGGTACTACTGAAGTTTCGGTTGTTTCCCTTGGAGGTATTGTTATAAGTAAATTATTAAAAGTAGGTGGTAACAAATTTGATGATGATATAAAAAACTATGTCAAGAGAAAATATAGTATTTATATTGGTAAAAAATCAGCTGAAAAAATCAAAAAAGAAATTGGATATGTTTTTATAGATGAAGAAGAAGAAATTATATCTACTGAAGTAGTTGGAAGAGATGTAGTTACTGGACTACCTAAGAGAGTAACTGTTACAAATGAAGATATTGATATTGCTTTGAAAGAGGATATTAATGTTATAATAGATGCTATTAAATACATTTTAGAAAAGACTCCACCAGAGTTATCTTCTGATATATTGGAAACAGGTGTATATCTAACTGGGGGAAGTTCACTTCTGGGAAATTTAGATGTGTTAATAAAAAATGAAACTTCTCTGTCAATTAATTTAGTAGAAAATCCAAAAGAATGTGTTGTAAATGGAATAGATACAATTCTTAGAGATATGAAACAATACGAAGAGATATTAATATCATCAAAACGTGAAAATAAGTTAAGATAGGGTTATGATGAATATGATATGTCTATTTAGTGATACAGAGGGAGGGATTGTAAAAAATGCTCAAGAAGAAAAAGTTTCCAGTAAAGTATATTCTGTTATTGATGACACTGATATGTTTGGTTCTTATTATTTTTACATGGGAATCCCGCTCAAAAGTAAGTCCTGTAGAAAATAGTATAGCAAGTGTTGTAGTACCTATACAAAAAGGTGTTAATGTATTTGGTGATTGGGTTATTGATAAGGTCAATTTTGTGAAAAATATTAACTCTCTTGAGAGTATGAATAAAGAATTGCAAGATGAAGTAGATAAGTTACGCTATGAAAATAAAATACTTCAACAAGATAAGATTGAACTTGATAGACTAAGAGATTTATATGCATTGGATAAAAAGTATCCAAGTTACCCTAAAATAGGTGCTTCAGTAATTGGAAAAGAAGGTAATTGGTATGATGTCTTTGAAATTGATAAAGGAACTGATGATGGTTTAAAAGTTAATATGGTTGTTATTGCAGGAAATGGTCTAGTTGGACACATTTTTGAAGTAGGTAAGAATTATGCCAAAGTTAAATCTATTATTGATGATTCAAGTAAGGTAAGTGCTAAGATATTAAGAACCTCTGATACCTGTGTAGTTCAAGGGGAAAAACAATATTCTGGAAGTTGTAAAGTAGATTTTATTGAAGGATCAGCTAGTATAATAAAGGGTGATGAAATAGTGACATCACATTTATCAGAAATCTACCCACCAGGTATTTTAATAGGTATCATAAAAGATATACAAGAGAATCCTAATAAGTTGAATAAATCTGCTGTCATTGAGCCAGTAGTTGATTTTAAACATTTGGAAGAAGTTTTAGTTATTAATCAAGTATGGAAAGAAAAGTAAAAAATGATAAATGTGAAGGGAGGTAATGGTATGCGTAGAGTGATTATCATGATAATTGTATTGATAATTAATATTGTGTTACAGTCAACAATTATTAATGATATTAGTATCAATAATGTTTCACCTAATTTACTTGTCATAACTACTGTATCTTTTGCCCTTCTTAGAGGAAAATATGAAGGAGGAATCATTGGCTTTTTATGTGGACTTCTCCAAGATATATTCTTTGGTAAAGTATTAGGATTCTATGCTCTTATCTACATGTACATTGGATTTTTTAGTGGGTATCTATATAGAAGTTTTTACAAAGAAAGTATTTTAATACCCACATTAGTTATTTCTGGTTGTGATTTTATATATGGTCTTTATGTATACATATTTTCATTTTTGTTTAGAGGAAAGCTCAATTTCGTATATTATTTAGGTAATATTATTATGCCAGAATTAGTCTATACAACACTTGTAGCAGTAATTGTTTATAAACTTTTCCATTTGATAAATAATAAGTTGGAGTCACGAGAGAAAAAGGAGGCAAATAGCAATTGATTCATGAATTACTGTTGAATGTATGGAAAATAGTGAAACATAGATTATTTATTCTATTAGTAGGCATTTTACTAATATTTTGGATACTGATTAATAGAATATTTGAGTTACAGATTGTCAAAGGACAAGAGTTGGCAAATGAATTTAGTATAGGGATAAAACGTAATATTGTATTAGAGGGCACTAGAGGTAATATATATGATAGAAATGGAATACCTCTTGCTGTAAATGAGTTAGCTTATTCTGTTACATTGGATGATAGTATTATTGTTGATGATAGAGGCGTGATGATACGTGATTTGATTAATGTGATAGAAGAGAATGGTGATAGTATTATTGTTTCGTTCCCAATAGAACTTAATGAAGAGGGTGAATTTGAATTTGTAGGTTCCAATTCATCTATAGTAAGATTCAAAAAAGAGATATTTGGTGATAAAAGATTATCTAAAGTACAAGAAAGTTTAACCGCAGAGGATATGATAAAATATATCAGGTCAGAAGATTTTTTTGATATGCCTGTTGAGAAATATTCAGATGAAGAAGTTATTAAAATATGTGCAATCAGATATGCATTATATCTAACTAGGGGTTCCAAGTACAAACCTCTAAAAGTTGCTGTAAATATCTCAGAAAAAACATTGGCGATGATAAATGAAAATCAGGACAAATTTCCGGGAGCTAAGATTATTGTTGAACCACGTAGACAATACATTGATTCAACATATTTTTCTCATATTATAGGATATACTAAAACAATTAGCCCAGGACAATTAGAAAAATTAAAGGTTCATGGGTATAATGCTAGAGATATTGTTGGTCAGGCAGGTATAGAAAAAGAAATGGAGATATACTTAAAAGGGACTGATGGCAAACAAACCATTGATGTTGATATTTCTGGACGTACAAGAAATATTATTAATACAGAAGAACCTGTACCAGGTAAAGATATATTTTTAACTATTGATAAAGAACTTCAAATGAGAACCTATGATGCTCTAGAAAAGCAAATAGCAAATGTTGTAGTAGAAAAGATGTATACTAAGCAACCAGCTAAAAAAGGAATCTTTATTATATTGAAAGATGTATTTGCTTCATTATTCAATAATGGTATCATATCGTTAGAGCAATTAGAAAGTTCCAGTGAGGAACAATATCAAAACAATGTATATAGTACTTTTAATAAGCATTATAATAATATAGTGGACGATATTAATTATGATTTAGCAAACAATGTTAATCAATATTTATCAGAAGAAGATAGGTATTTAGACTATATAATTGACAATTTAGTCTCTGATGGTATATTATTAACACGAAAGAAAGTTGAAAATAAAGATACTGACGATGGAAAAAAAGAGGAAGAAACAGAAGTTGACATAGAAGTCTACCAAAAATATAAGAATAATGAAATAAGTATAAATGAATTATTAACCACAAGTATTAAAGAAAAAAGTGTAATTATTGATAAAAAAGAAGGAGAAAACCCTTCTGATATAGAAATATATAATTATATAATAGATTATATAAATACAAAAATATTAGAAACTAACGATTTTAAACGTTTGGTTTATACTACTATTGCGGAAAATGAAAAATTCTATTATAGAGACTTATGTTTTATGCTCATTGAACAAGGAATTGTTACTTCTAATGAGAAAGAAATGTCTGATTTGAAAAGAGGAAAAGTTTCAGCTCTTAATTTTATAAAAAGTAAAATTACTAATTTAGACATTAAACCTAGTCAGTTGGCTTTAGACCCTAGTACTGGTTCAGCAGTAGTAGTAGATGTTAAAACAGGAGAAGTTTTATCTCTTGTCAGTTATCCTAGTTATGATAACAACAAGTTTGTAAATAATTTTGATAGTAGTTATTATTATAAACTGATAAATGATCCAACTACACCACTTGTCCATAGAGCTACAAAAGAACGTAGAGCTCCTGGTTCTACATTTAAGATGGTTTCTGCAATGGCTGGTCTTGAAGAGGGTGTTATAAATAAGAATACCGTCATTAGAGATTTAGGTGTATTTAATAAAATATATCCCTCAGCAAATTGTTGGATATATACAGCATATGGTTCAACTCATGGAAATGAGACAGTAGATGAAGCTCTTAGGGATTCATGTAACTATTTCTTTTATGAAGTGGGATTAAGATTAGGTAAAGATGATGAAGGTAATTATATTCCAATTGAAGGAATCAATAAGTTAATGAAATATGTAGAAAAATTTGGATTAGATACTAAATCAGGAATAGAGTTATCCGAATATTCCCCTAAGAATCCTACTAAAGATCCAGTGCGTGCAGCTATTGGACAAGATAATAATAGCTATACTCCTGTACAATTAGCTAGATATATTAGTACTTTAGCTAATGGAGGAACTAATTTTGAATTAAATATTGTAGATAAAATATCTAATCATAGTGGTGAAGTATATGAAGACAGAACCCCTAACATAGCTACTCAGAGTAATTTTGATCCTGAAAATACTAAAACAGTTCATTCAGGTATGTTAAAGGTAACTACTAAGCAAAATGGAGTAAGAGGTACAGCTTATAGTATTTTCAAAGACATACCTATAAAAGTTGCAGGAAAAACTGGTACTTCACAAGAAAGCAAGAGTAGACCTGACCATGCCACTTTTACGGCTTTTGCACCATATGATGATCCAGAAATTGCAGTAGTTGTAGTTATACCTTATGGATATACTGCACAAAATTCTGGTAAGGTCGTTAAGGAGATAATCAGTAGCTATTATGATTTATATGGAACAAGTGAAACAACTACAATGAGTAACAAATTGGAATATTAATGTAACATATTAGGGTAAGTCAAAAGATTTTGAATAACTTTTATTGGTTAGGAGGATGCTCATAATGAGCGATTGTATACTGATTAAAGGTAATAAATATGGGCTTACTATTATATTAGATGAGAATGTGACATTTAAGAGTTTGAAGCAGACATTAGAAAAAAAGATAATTGATGCTAAGAAATTCTTTAAAAATGCCAAAGTAGCCATTACTTTTACTGGAAGAGACCTTTCTGATAAGGAACAAAAGGAATTAGTTGATATTATTACTACTTTTTCTGATATGGAAGTTACGTGTATTATGGATGATACTGATACATCTAGTAAAAATGTAGCAGCCAAGAAGAATGAAGTAGATAAAAATGATATATTAGGGATGGGTGATCCCATGGGTAACACGATGGGAGATCCTATGGCAGCATTTCATAAAGGCACTTTACGTTCAGGGCAACAGTTGAATGTAGAACATAGTGTCATAATTATGGGAGATGTGAATCCAGGTGCAAAAGTGACTGCAAGAGGTAACGTAATTGTTTTGGGTACTTTAAAGGGTACAGTTTATGTAAAGGAACTGGATGGTAAACATCCTTTTGTGGTTGCATTGTCAATGAAGCCTATGCAATTAAAAATAGGTGATATAATGGGAAGATCTCCAGATAATAAAGAAATAACCATGGATACTTCATCTGCTGAGATAGCATATGTAGCAGATGGTAGGATATGTATTGAGGCATTAAATAATAATATTTATAAAGAACTTGAATACTACAATAATGAAGTGGCAAAAAATAATAAAAAGGGGAGATTTTCTAATGAGTGAAGTAATTGTTGTAACATCTGGTAAAGGTGGAGTTGGAAAAACTACTACTACAGCTAATCTAGGTGCTGGACTTGCTATGGAGAATAAAAAAGTATGTTTGATTGATGCAGATATAGGACTAAGAAATTTAGATGTTGTAATGGGATTAGAGAATAGAATAGTGTATAATCTAATAGATGTAATAGAGGGTAATTGTAGACTTAGACAAGCATTGATAAAAGATAAAAGATATTCCACTTTATATTTGCTGCCAGCTGCTCAGACTAGAGATAAAAATGCTGTTACTCCAGAACAGATGCTTAAATTATGCGAGACTTTGAAAGAAGAATTTGACTATATTGTCATAGACTGTCCTGCAGGTATAGAACAAGGATTCAAAAATGCTATTGCTGGTGCTGATAGAGCACTGGTTGTTACAACACCTGAGATATCTGCTATTCGTGATGCTGATAGAATAATTGGATTACTAGAAGCTAATGAACTTAGAAGTCCACAGTTAATAATTAATAGAATCAGAACTGACATGGTTAAAAAAGGTGATATGATGTCAGTTGATGATGTTGTTGAAATATTGGCAATTGATTTATTAGGAGCTATTCCAGATGATGAAAATATAGTTATTTCAACTAATAATGGTGATCCTATTGTTGGTAATAGAAATATGATTTCTGGAAAAGCATATGCTAATATAACAAAAAGAGTTTTAGGCGAAGATATTCCATTACTTAATTTTGATAATGAAGGTGGATTATTTAGTAAGCTTAGAAACATGATAAAATTTGGTAATTAAGGAGGGGTACATGTGCCATTATTAAGTAAAAGAACATCCAAAAGAGTAGCTAAAGACAGATTAAAGCTTGTCCTTATACATGATAGAGCTAATTGTTCTCCAGAATTACTAGAAATGGTAAAGACTGATATCATTAATGTCATAAGCAAGTATATGGAAATAGATGAAGAGGGCTTAGACATAAAAATGGGTAATACTAAATCAGAAATTAGTGATGCTATAGTACCAGCATTATATGCTAATATACCAATAAAAAAAATGAAGAAAAAAGCTTAGTATAGAAAGTTTAGTTCAATATATATAGAAAGAAGTGCAAAAATGTTTCGAAATTATAATTTTAAAAAATATGATATTTTCCTAATATTAATTGTCATTGCTCTTGTTTCTTTTGGCATAATTGCAATTGGTAGCGCTACTCAGGGATCTACATACGTTAGAAATAAACAGCTATTTGGATTTATTGTTACTTTTGTATTGATGATTATTATTTCTTTGATTGATTATCATTTTATAGGAAAATTTTACTGGCTTATTTATGCATTTAATATTATACTATTAGTAGCAGTGCTTTTTCTTGGAGTAAAAGTAAAAGGTGCTGTAAGATGGATTAATATTGCAGGGATACAATTACAGCCGTCGGAACTATCAAAAATTATGATGGTTATATTCCTAGCCAAGTATATTGATAAAAATAAAGAAAAAATTAATAATTTATTATTTTTGATAAAACTTGGAATACTAGTTATAATACCTACATTATTGATTTATAAACAACCTGATTTATCGACATCTTTAGTTTTATTAGTTATATTGGTTGTTTTGCTATTTGTAGCAGGTATTAGTTATAAATATGTATTAATTGCTTTAGCCATAGCTGTTCCGTTGTTTTTTGGTACAGTGTGGTATATGCAGCAGCCGGACACTGTTTTTAGTGACCATCAAGTTGAACGTGTAATGAGTTTTTTGTATCCAGAGAAATATGATACAATGCAAACTGATAACTCCATTCAAGCAATTGGATCTGGACAACTTAATGGAAAAGGATGGTATAAAGGAACTATTAATAAATATAACTATTTGCCTGAACCACAAACAGATTTTATTTTTTCAGTAATTGGTGAAGAGGCTGGATTTATTGGTTGCAGTATAGTTTTATTATTACTTCTATTATTAATTATAAAATGTTTATGGATTGCTAAAGATTCTATTGATCTATTTGGTATGCTTATTATAAGTGGTTTTGTAGCTATAATATCATTTCAAACATTTGTGAATGTTGGAGTAACTACAGGATTGATACCTAATACAGGTATACCACTACCGTTTATTAGTTACGGTTTAAGCTCATTAATGTCAAATATGATAGGAATTGGTGTGATACTTAATATAAGTTTGCATAGAAAGACAACTTACTACTAAAAGGGGGTAAGCTTATGAATGTTGGTTTAATTGCACATGATAATAAAAAGAAATTGATACAAAATTTTTGTATTGCTTATCGTAATATTTTAAATAGGCATGAATTATACGCTACAGGAACAACAGGCAGATTAATAGAAGAAGTAACAAATTTATCCATCCATAAATATTTAGCAGGACACTTAGGTGGGCAACAGCAGTTAGGTGCCCAAATAGCACACAATCAAATTGATATGGTTATATTTTTAAGAGATCCATTATCACCAAAGCAGCATGAACCTGACCCTGCGTCAGTTATTAGATTATGTGATATTCATAATATACCAATTGCCACTAATTTAGCTACTGCTGAGTTATTGATTAAGGCATTAGAACGTGGAGATTTAGAATGGCGAAGTGTAATAAGGTCATAAAATAGAAGGAGTATAATACTCCTTCTATTATTGTAGAATTATTAATAATTTAATAAATAACAACTAATAAAGCCACCTGAAAAGGTGGCTAATATTCTACTTTAAGCAACTAAATATTCTTTTAAAGCAACTGGCAGTCCAGTTGTATCACAGTTAACACTAATAATAAATCGTACTTTGTAATTATCAGATACGCTTTTTAATTTACTAATCAATTCTTTTGTATTACTATTTTCTATAGGTAAATGAGCCATTCTTAAAAGACCATCTACATAGATTTGTTCAATATCACTATCTTCAGAAAGTATACCACACATAAACCCAAAAAATTCTTTATAATCATTAATAGGAAACTCGGAAACGTTAATATATCGTATATTATGGTGTAAATCGTAAATATGACTACTGTCGCCATCTAGATAAACTATGTGACCTTTAGCGGTTTTTATTGCATCATTTGCCATCTTAATTAAATCTTTTGTCTTACCTTCCCCAGTATCACCTGCAACTAATCTTATCATAGCAATCTCCTCCTATTTAATTATTGCTCCTAATTGATAGTATCTACAAAATACATTGACTAACCTTATGATTAATCTATATATTGTATTATGTACTAATATAGTATTATTAAATTGAAAATAGTTATCATATCAATCAGAAGATAAATTTTAAAGAACTATACTAGCAAATTCTTTAAAAATTATAACTTTACTCTTTTATTATATAACTTTCTTGAATTATTTACAATAAGATTCTCAATTTATATTAAGAAAATATTATTAGAAAATTACTTAATTATATTTATATAAATTCGAAAAATATCTAAGTATATAAAAATAACTGGTATTAATTCATTATTTAAAACAAATAAAGATAATCCTAATAATTTATAAAAAAAATAATTGTAATAATACAATATCTATAGTAATATAATATCACTAAATACTATATGTGGTATTCAATAAAAATCCAATAATATAAGATTAAAACAGTTGATTATAGAGTGATATATACAAAAAATAGAGATTATTGAAAAATAATCTCTATAATACTATTACATCTCTCCTCTAATTCTTCCAAAGAAAGTTAACGAATATATACCAGCAATACCAACTAAAGCATAAACTATCCTACTTGCTATTGTATACATTCCTCCGAATATTGCAGCAACTAAATCAAACTCAAAGAAGCCGATTAGACCCCAGTTGATAGCGCCGATTATTACTAAAATGAGAGCAACTATATCAATACCTCTAGTATTCATAAACATCCTCCTTAACATGTGTATTTATGATTAACCTAAAAAAGTATATGTTGTTATATCTTTTTTCTCAGGTTTAATCTTACTATTAGTTTCTGTAATTTTTTAAAAAATAACTAGTAAAATTTTGGTACAAGGTACATTTATCTTAAAGCAATAATAAGATAAATAAAAATAATATTTTTTAGGTGATAAAAATTGGACAATATTTCTAAGTCAAAAATAAGAGAAATTCAAGGCTTATTAAATAAATTAGGTTATTATAATTATAGTATTGATGGTTTTATTGAAAATTATACAATAGATGCTATAAAAAATTTTCAAAAAAATAACAATTTAAAAATTACAGGTGAATTAGACCAATCTACTATAGATAAAATAGATGATTATTTGACAGGATATGTACTTCATACTATAGAAAATGGAGATACATTATTTGATATCGCAAGAAAATATAATACATTGGTGTGGAGAATAATTACAGCCAATCCAAATGTGAATCCTTTTGATTTGACTATTGGAACCAGCATTATTGTACCGCTGAATTTTCAGATTGTACCTACTAATATTCCATACACTTATAGTGTTTTGGAAAATAATATAATGGGCTTAAGTAAAAGATATCCATTTTTGAGATTTGACAGTATTGGTAATAGTGTGGATGGGAGACAGTTATATAGAATAAGAATCGGTAATGGTAGTAACCATGTCATATATAATGGTGCCCATCATGCTAATGAATGGATAACAACGCCATTACTTATGAAATGGATAGAAGTTTTTTCGGAAGTCTATTCCAGAAAAGGCTCTATAAGAGGTTATGATACAGATCAAATCTGGAATTATGCTACAATCGATATTGTACCAATGGTTAATCCAGATGGAGTAGAACTAGTTATTGACGGAGTAGATAATATTACTGCCAATAAGGATCAACTAATAAAATGGAATTTTGGCAATGAAAATTTCAATGATTGGAAATCTAATATTAATGGTGTTGATCTCAATAGAAATTATGATGCTGGATGGAAGGAATATAAAGAACTAGAAAAAGAGTTCGGTGTAACTGGTCCTGGTCCTTTTTTATATGGTGGAACTAAACCAGAATCAGAACCAGAATCTTTAGCTATGGCTAATTTAACTAGAAGTATTGATACGAGATTAGTTTTGGCATATCATACACAAGGGCAAGTTATTTTTTGGAATTATAAAGATCTTCAGCCAGAAATAAGCTTGTATATTGGAGAAACATTCGCTAAAGCAAGTGGATATGAGTTAGCTTCAGAAGATTTAAGTCAGAGTTTTGCAGGCTATAAGGATTGGTATATTCTGGATTTCCGAAAACCAGGTTATACAATAGAAGTGGGTAAGGGTAAAAATCCTCTACCAATTGATCAATTTGATATGATTTATGAAAACAATGAAGAATTATTGTTGCTAGCTAGTATTATTTAATGTAATGAAGGCATTTATTGATTTATTAAATATTTTTGTAATATATATTTATATTTGATATAATATTTATTATGACTATGTATGCACATATATATACTGGAATTTTGATTCTTACTAAAAGTACATTTAAAAAAAAGGTAAAGGATGATGGTGATTATGAAAAAAAGAATAATGTTATTAAGCATAATGATACTTATGTTATTATTTTTAATGACTGGTTGTATGCCTGGAGATCCAAAATACACAGTATCTGACCCAGCTGGTTTCTTTTGGGGTGTTTGGCATGGATGGATTGCACCTATATCATTAATAGTTGGATTATTCAAGGAGAATGTAAGAATCTATGAAGTGGTGAATACAGGTTGGTGGTATGACTTTGGTTTTTATATCGCTGTTATTAGTGGTTTTGGGGGATTATCATTATTCCGTAAAAAGAAAACAGAGAATCATAAGTAGACTAAGAGCAAATCCGGTTAGTCAGGATTTGCTCTTTAATATTATAATTTATAATATTATTATAAATACAATAGGGGAGGATATACTTACTAAATTGTTATCTCAATTCTATTACCATCAGGATCAGTAATACAGCTTTCATAATAACCATCACCAGTAGTTCTTGGTTGACTTAAAACATTAAAACCTTCTATTTCCAATTTCTTTGTTAATTCATCAACTTTGGTTTTAGAACCTACTGAAAAAGCAATATGACTTATTCCTGTATATTGTTGGTTTATATCGGTTGTATTTGAGACTATTGAGCTCATCTGCATTAATTCAAGTCTACAGCCATCTTCAAATTTTATGAAATAAGATTCAAATCCTTTTTTAGGATTGATATATTTTGTACCGCAATTTCCTTCAAAATAATTAACATAAAAGTCTTTTAATTTCTCTGGATTATTGGTCCATATTGCAACATGTTCAATTTTCATTATCTTCTCAGCTACTACTCGACAAGGTAATCCTGTTATATTTGCAAAATTAATTGGATAGGTGTTAGCTATGAAAGTCTCCGAATTATGATTATCTAAAATATCACCCAAATTGCAGAGATTCTCAATGATAAAGACACCTTTGTCAGCACAGTATTGATCTTTTGGTGTATGTTCAGCGCCACGTCTCACACCTGCACAATCAATACCTATTATTGAAACCTTACGTTCAAGTAACTGCTCAATTAATTCATTAGACAGCTGTGGATGTGATGTAAAATAGACCTTTGAACCATATTGTTCTTTCTCAATAAAACCTGTGTAAAAAGCTACAAACATATGAGCATTGACAAGATTAATGTCAATATCTGATACATCAATATCCCTGTCTGATACTTTACTTACATCAAATACTATACCGTCTCTTCTTGTAAATTCTAATGGAAATTCTTTGTTCATTACATCAAAATGAGTTCCAAGATGACCGAATGGAATATTTTTTCCATTATCTGATACGTTCTTATTGAATTCTTTTGTTACCTTAATGCTTAAATCAATTAACATATTATCACTCCTTAAAATTAAGTTCCGTTATCTTTTCTTCAAGATATTTATTGAATTGAGTCAGGAATCTATTTACAGTCTCTAAATCCTTATCATCAAGTTTCTCAAAGAACTCCTTATCTCTTTCTTCCCATGCACAGTGACGTTTGTGGTGTTCGTCAAATAAAAGCTTACCTTTGTCAGTTAATTTGTAATAAATTTCTTTTTTATTATCTTTGCACTTATAGCTTGTAATAGCTCCTTTGGCAACTAATTTTTTAATTATTTTACTTATAGCACTTCTGGTCATTGATAATCTAGATGATAATTTTGTTACATTTGGATTATCTAATTTACCTATCCAATCAATACAATGAATTTCTGAATATCCATAACCATGGAGAAATTCTCTCGAAGTTAATTTTGTTAACATATCCTGCTTTTCATAAAGCTCTGTAAATTTAGTAATCAACGATTTTGAATTCGACATATATGCCTCCTATATATTGTTTCCTTGGACACAATATTAATATATAATTCTTAAGATGTCAATAGATAAGATACAACTTATGAAAAGATATAAATATTCCTAAAGATAAAATAAAAAAACAAGCCCAAGAGAATGGACCTGTATTTTGTAAGATTATGATCTTTTAGTATAAATTTAACTTCGTAACACACTTGAGTCAAATAATCTGTTTCACCTTCTATTTTTTAATGATAGGCTGTTGTTGTGTTACACAATGAATCATTCCACCGTATTGATATAGATTCCTAACATCAATTCCAATAACTTCTTTATCAGGATACATCTGTTGTAAAATAGCGTTTGCTTTTTCATCATTTTCATCATTATAATTAGGAACCAGAATAACCTTATTACCGATTAAGAAATTTACATATGACCCTTTGTATCTTAGAGCTTTTCCGTTTTCTAGTACAACGTTATTCTTTGATAAGGGTAGATAAATATACTTATAAGGATTTTTATTACTATCTTTAGCTTCATATAGTGTATCTATATCCTTATCGCTTAGTGCCCATTCAATTAGGTCTTCTTCTTTCATGGTGATTATCGTTGATTTATCGTAAAACTTTGCAAATCCATCTATATGGAAATCTGTTATATCTAGACCTACAACTCCATCTAGCCATATAAAGTTATTTACTCCATAATATTTTTTAATATATTCTTCAATTTCCGATTCAGTCAAATCCGGATTCCTATTTTTATTTACTACTGCACTTCGTGTAGCCATGCAAGTACCATTTCCATCAAATTCAACTGCTCCACCTTCAAGAACAACATCATGTATATCTATACGAGGGATATTAAGATCACTACTTATTTTCTTAGGTATTTCCATACATTTTTTATAAGAGGCTTTATTCCCCCAACCATTGAATCCCCAATCTGCTATTATAAGATTATCTTCGTTATCATATATGAATATTGGTCCATTATCTCGAATCCAAACATCATCAGTTGGGTAGATATAAAAATCAACCTTATCTATACTTATATTTTCTTTGTTCAAAAGATTTTCCACACGATGCTTTTCTTTTTCATTATATACTATTATGTGAACATTTTCTCCTTTAATTAATCCTCTTGTCATCTCTATCCAAATTGGGTCAAGTTTATTTTTATAATCTTTTCCGTAGGTATATTCATGTGGCCATTGTAACCATGTTCCTTCATGTACCTCTTCTTCAAAAGGAAACTTATATTCAGCATCTTGTGGTTTAACTGTTTTAATCAATGATTTTTCTCCTGTCTTATTTTCATTTATATTACTTGTGGTTTTTGCACAACCAATACATAGCATACTAGTTATGCCGATAATTACCAAAAACCTTAACATTATCATCTTATTATACATTATGTCCTCCTTCTATGATTCATATCATTTATTATAGCAATATAATAATATAAAGTCACTCAAATTTATTTAAAGATTGATGAATAATTTGGGGGTTAATGTAACTGCTATTTTTATGTGGTAGTTGAGAAATCAATGAATAGTCCAACTTCTCCAGTGGCAAACTATACAGAAATAGCAAGAAGGAAGGGGATAATATGTCACAAACTGTTCAAAGAAAAGAAAATAGATTAGCCAATGAGAAATCTCCCTATCTATTGCAGCATAAGATGAATCCAGTAGATTGGTATCCTTGGGGAGAAGAGGCTATAAAAAAAGCACAGAAAGAAAATAAGCCCATATTCCTTAGTATAGGTTATAGTACGTGCCATTGGTGTCATGTAATGGAAAGAGAGTCATTTGAAGATAACGAAGTAGCTAATATATTAAATAATAATTTTATAGCAATCAAAGTAGATAGAGAAGAGAGACCTGACATTGATTCTGTATATATGGATGTGTGTCAAAAACTGACTGGAAGTGGTGGGTGGCCTTTGAGTATATTTATTACACCTGAACAAAAACCCTTTTATGCAGGAACATATTTTCCTAAGCATTCAATGTATGGGAGAGTAGGTTTTATTGATTTACTTAATAATATCTCAAGGATATGGTGTGACAATAAGCAGGAATTAATAAATAAGAGTGATGAAATATTACGTCATATCAATTTAGTTAGAACTGATGAACAGGTTGAAATTAAACAAGATACAATAGATTCAGCTTATGAAGAACTAATGGAAGCTTTTGATTTGAGATATGGAGGATTTAATAATCCACCTAAATTCCCAACACCTCATAATTTATACTATTTACTGAAGAAATATAAGTTATATAAAGATGAACATGCATTAAATATGTGTGTGAAAACACTAGAGGGTATGTATAGAGGTGGAATATATGATCATCTTGGTGGTGGATTTTCCAGGTATTCAACTGACAGAGAATGGCTAGTACCTCATTTTGAAAAAATGCTGTATGATAATGCTTTACTTATAATGGCATATACATCAGGATATATGTGTACCAAGAGTGAAGATTTTAAAATAATAGCTGATGAAACAATCAATTATCTGACCAGAGACATGTTGGATAAAGATGGAGGATTTTATTCAGCAGAAGATGCGGATTCTGAAGGGGAAGAAGGAAAGTTTTATATTTTCACCAAAAGAGAAGTGTTGGATGTACTTGGAATAAAAGATGGTGAAACATTTTGTAGTATTTTTAATGTAACTGATGAAGGTAACTTTGAAAATAAGAACATCCTAAATTTGATTGATACTGAATTATCGATGATAACAGAACACGATGAATTGATAAAAAAAGGCAAACAAAAATTATTTGATTACAGAAATAGAAGAATTAGACCCCACAGAGATGATAAAATATTAACCGCATGGAATGGTCTTATAATAGCTTCTTTAGCTAAATCAGGTCGTTATCTGAAAAATAATAAGTATATTGAATATGCGAAGAAAACAGTTGATTTCATTTATAACAATTTAAGAAAAGAAGATGGAGGGCTATATGTTAGATATAGAGAGGGAGAAACAAAAAATGATGGATTCATAGATGATTATGCTTTTATGATTTGGGGGTTAGTAGAATTGTATGAATCCACTTTTAATATATTTTATTTAAATTGGGCTGTTGAATTAAAAGATTATATGATAAATAATTTTTGGGACAATGTAGAAGGCGCATTTTTCTTATACAGTACTAAAAATGAAAAATTAATATCAAGACCAAAAGAGATATATGATGGTGCCATGCCTTCTGGTAATTCCGTAGCTGCTTATTGTTTATTAAAGTTAAGCAGATTAACTGGAGATTCGTCCCTGGAAGAAAAAGCAAATAAGATTATTGAAGTTTTTTCTGCTCAAATAAATAGTTATCCTAGATACTATACTTTTATATTGCAAGTGGTTATGATATTAGCAAAAAGCAATAAAGATATAGTTATATGTGGAAGTTATGAGGATAATGAAGTTAAAGATTTCATTGAGAAGATAAATGATGTATATGACAGTTATTTTACAGTACTGATTAATGATGGTAGTGAAGACATTGCTAAATTAAATCCTGGTATCAAAGATAAAATAAAAATAAATAATAAAAACACAATATATATATGTGAAAATTACTCCTGTAAAGCTCCCTTAACTAACTTGAGTAAAGCAGTTGAAAAAATAACAGAAGAAAACATCATGGGTGGAAGTATCAATTAATCAGTAACCAATATTACCTATGTATGAATACTAGTATATCCTATATTTATATAGATTCAGAATATAAATATAGGATATGTTTTATTGTTTTAATTAGCTATTACTATATTTAATGGTTAAACGTTTTGTTTGTGGTTACAATTAGTCTTAAAGTATATTATAATGTAAAATATCATGTTTGAAATTGTAATGTTCTATTTTGTAGCATTTATATAAGAGTAATAGATGCAACCTAAATATAGCATATTTCACTATAATAATTAGTATTTTACAATTAAAATATCTAATATTGACTAAATATGTATTAGATGTTATTATAAATAAAGTAAAACGTTTAGATAATATTTGATTTAAAAACATTAAACAATTAACCCTATAATAATACAATATTGGATAATGATATTATTATATAACATGCCTATAATTCAAGACTAATAAGTAGAATATTCATAGATAATATAATAACGAAAGACATAACAATTTTCTTGTAAGTGGAATAGATTTCAAGTGTTATGTCTTTTTTATTTAGTTTTATTCAGCTGGAAATAATAGATTTTAATATAAATTTATTATGAATAACCTATAGGTCAGGAGGGAGATATCATCTAAATAAGCGAAAGTAAAAGACAACTTAAAATTATGAGGAGGTTTATTATGAATAAAAATGATTGGAAAAATGTATCTGGTGATTATTACGATTGGAAAATAACCCAAAAACCTGAAAGACCTTATATTCACAATTATTCAAAAACGTTGACAATGAAATTATTTTGTTCTATACCAGATAATAGAGGAAATAGTATTGTAGCTTGTAAATTTGATGAAGTCTTAGAAATAATTAAAAAAATAGATGTTATTACTAGAGGGATAGATAAAATAATTTACCTTGTTGGGTGGCAGTTCCAAGGTCATGATGACAAATATCCATCTTGGTCACAAGTAAATGAAGACTTGAAAAGGGAAGAAGATGATACTTCATTGGATAGTCTGAAATGGTTAATGAATGAAGCTTTCAATTATAATACTACAGTAAGTTTACATATCAATATGACAGATGCATACAAAGATAGTCCATTATGGGATACATATGTTGGAAATAATTTGATATCTAAGAATGAAGATGATTCATTATTGAAAATCGGTACATGGAATCATAAAGACTCATATCAGGTTTGTTACAAGAATGAATGGGAAAGTGGATACGCGGTTAAAAGAATTGACGATCTATTAGAAATGTTACCTATTAAAAAAGCTGGTACAGTGCATATAGATGCTTTTTTTGCTAGAGAAAGCAAAGGACATGACATCTCATTAGATGAAGAGCAGCTTTATAGAAGGAAGATTATTAGATACTGGAGAGATAAAGGAATTGATGTAACAAGTGAATTCATATACAGGGAAAAGGGTATTGATGATTTAATTGGTTTAGTTCCAATGGTATGGCATATTAATCAAAATGTCCAAGATTACCTAGAACGACCAGCGACACTGTTAACAGGTGGTAGAATCAATAGGGATTTGAAAGATTATGATGAAAAACTTGGTATTCTATTTGGTGAAAGTATTCATGGAGAAGGATTGCTAATCAATGAAAGCGACCTTACAGTTATAAAACCTAATTGGGAAAATGATTTTATTGAAGCATTCTGTCTAGAAGTAATACCATGGTATTTTTTGAATCAGTTAGAGAGATTACAGGTAAAGGGAGTAGTACCTAATAGATTAGCTTATTATAATAATGAAGTGGTTGTTAAAGAAAATGAGAAGCAAATTGTTTGTAGAGATATGGTAATAAAAGAAGACACCAATATCTTTATGGAAACGTATTGGACAACTAATAAAGAAATAATAGCTTACAGTGTTGAGGGGTATAAAAATAAACAATGGCGATTACCTGAAAGTTGGAAAAGTGTAGAAGAAGTGAGTGTAAGTAAAATTACTGGTGATGGGCTAATTTCTTTGATTAATAGAGTACCAATTAGAGATAGATTATTAACATTGAGTTTAGAGGTAAAAGAAGGTGTTTTAATTGAACCGGTTAAAGAGTAGTTAAATAAAAGGAAGTGTAAAATATGGAGAGAATTCATTTTAGGAGATCAATATTTATTAAACTATGTACTGTATTCTTCTTTATTATACTAACACTTTTTTTAATAGGTTATAGTGTTTATAATTGGGGAATCAATAAAGTGCGGGATGAGATTATACAGAATGTATGCGTCACCAATCAAAATTTCTCTTATAATCTTAATAATGAACTCAAAAGAATAATTACTTTACAATATGAACTTACTAATGATTGGGATTTAACCAAACTTAGTACTGGTATTGGTAGTTTTAACAGCTATGAAAAATCTCAGGTTGTTTTACACGTTAGGGATAAGATATCTGCAATTAAAACAAGTAGTCAATTGATTGATGGGATAAAAGTGGTAATCCCATCAATTAACAAGACTATAGGAACAAATACCATTGGTGAAATTACACCAGATTGTTTTGAACTAATCAATGCATACAAAGATATGGATAATAAGCAGATTATTTACTATGACAATCAATTGTTATTAATATCTGAGTACCCCCAGATATATTATAAACGAGGGTTACAACCTAATTTCTTGATCTTTGCAACTATTAGTACATCCAATATCAATAAATTCTTAGATAATATGAGCATACATGAAGAGAGCAATGGTTTTATATGCAGTGATAGTAGAGAGATGTTAATGGGAAGTAACGGCGATGATGATATACATAACAGGATAAAAGAACTCATAGATAATGAGCAGGGCAAAAAGATTAACCTTAATACTAGATATGTAAAAGATACTTATATGCTTACAGAAAAGATTAAAGGTAAAAAGTATCTAATAGTCTATTCAGATACAGGTGTAGAAGATATTAAACTGGTTAGATACATACCTGATAATGTAGCATTTGGAGATCTTAATATATATAGTATCATTATGTGGATATTTGCCATGGTTTCAATATTTCTAATAATAATATTTTCAAAATCACTCTATAATACTATCCATGAACCGTTAAAAAAACTTGTTGATGCTTTTGATAAAATTGAACATATAGAATCAGTAGTGACCATAGAACATCATAGAAAGGACGAATTCAAATATATCTACGATAGTTTTAATAAAATGAGTTGCAAATTACATAATCTCATAGAACAAGTGTATAAGCAAAAAATTCTAGTGCAGAAATCTGAGCTAAAACAATTGCAGGCACAGATAAATCCACATTTTCTTTATAATAGTTTTATCATGCTTAAAAACAGAATTGAAGCTGAGGATATTGAATTTGCTTCTGAATTCTGTAGTGAGCTTGGTTCATTTTTCATGTTTATCACTAGAAATAAAAAAGATATTGTACCCCTAAAAAACGAAGTTGAACATGCTGTAACCTATTCCAAGATACAACATGCCCGTTTTTCAAATAGATTAACTATTAAGTTAGATGACCTTCCAAAAGTATTTGAAAACCTTCTTGTACCAAAGATAATCTTGCAACCTATATTAGAAAATGCATTTGAACATACTCTAGAAAATATGGAAGAAGGGGGTATTCTGGAAATGATATATGAAAAGAATGATGAATATCTAGATATTATCATATCTGATAATGGAAAAATAGAAGACGATAAAATTATTCAAATGGATAATAATCTAAATAGAACGGATATTGAAGTAACAGGAATGATTAATATACATAAAAGGCTGAAGTTAATATATTCGGACAGATATGGACTGGTTCTTTCAAGGAGTAGATATGGGGGATTAAAAGTAACTATTAGAATTCCAATTGAAGGAAACGAGGTGGGAACTAATGTATAGATTACTTATAGTAGATGATGAGATAGATGTAGCTGAATATTTTCGTAGAATTTTTGAAATTAAATCTAATCTGCCCTTAGAGGTTTATACTTCCTATAATGCAACTCAAGCCTTAGAGTGTTTAAACAGAACAAGGATCGATATTATTCTATCAGATATAAAGATGCCTAAGATTAATGGATTACAAATGTATGAAGAAATTAAGAAACGCTGGCCAAAATGTAAAGTGATATTTTTAAGTGGTGTATTAGAATTTGATTATGTATATGAATCAATTCAAAACAGAGATGTTCGATATCTGACAAAACTAGAACCAACATCAAAAATAATATCCACAGTAAGAGAAGTAATTGAAGAAATAGAACAAAATTATAAAGAAATAGATGAGATGAAAAAAGTACAAAAACAGATAAGAGAGGCTTTGCCATTATTGCAGAACAACTATATAGAAAGTTTGTTATATGGAATATGTGATTCATATAGTGAGGTTGAAAAAAGGTTTAAGGAGTTAGAGATACCTATTGAGGTTAATAAAACTATAATTATGGTAGGTGGGATATTTGATGATTTGCCTACAGATATTAGTTTATCTCAGCTGGATAAGAATATATATTCTTTGAAAACAATAAGTGATAAATATTTTAGTAAATACTATAATAACGTACATTACATATCCGAGCAAAAATACTCCATATGGCTGCTTCAACAGAAAGACATCAGTTTACCTATAAAAAATCAGCAAGTCAAGTTAAATGGGCTATTAGAATATATTCAAGGTACTATAAGAAAAAATCTCAATATTACTATTACATTTGTTTACGAAACATCTCAGATAGCTCTAAAAGATATACCAAGATGTTATAGTAATATAAAAAGAAGGTTGGGTTATAGGTCAAGAAAGCTCAATGAGAGCATAATCACATTAGCAGAGTATGATAAAAAAGAATCCGCTAGTTTTAATAATGAGAATATTGAAAAATGCTCCAAAGAACTTAATCGAATCAATGAACTTGAAGGATTTCTCGAACTAGGACAACAAGATAATTTCTTTTTACTATTAGCTAAAATGACAGATAAGGTAGTCTATATTGATAACTTTTATAATACTAATGCATTGGAAATTTATTATAGAATATCCTGTGTTCTTCTAAAATATATTAATGAATGGAGAATGAACGATGATCTGGATTCTTTGATTAATCTTAGTAAGTTAACCAATGTACATGAACATGAATCTTGGCAAGAAGCGATTGAATACTTAAAAAATCTATCTCAATTAATAATTGATTCTCATTTCAAAAATGAATATATTTGGTCAGATAATGCAATAGCATTAGTACAAAAATATATATTGGAAAATTTGAATAAAGACCTTTCTCTAATTATTCTTGCAGAGCAGGTAAATCTTAATCCTTCTTATTTATCAAGGTTATTTAAAAGTCATACACAGAATAATCTATATGATTATATATTAGATATGCGAATGTTAAAAGCTAAAGACATGTTATTGAAAACAGGTGAAAAAATACAAGATATAGCTATAGCAGTTGGATATGAATCAGCACCATCCTTTACACGAGTTTTCAGAAAATATACAGGAAAAACACCTACAGTCTATAGGGGATAAGTGGCTTTTCCAAAGTAAGTAAAGAAAGGGTAACTAATGTAAACATATGCTCGTTGTGTATTCAATATATAACTTGCTATAATTTTATTGTAGAGAAATAAAATTATAAAAATTAGGAGGGTTTTAAAATGGGTAGAAAATTTTTTACTAAAATGATCTCACTAGTTCTTATCACTTGCATGATGGTTACTTTATTTGCTGGTTGTAAAAAAGAAGAAGGTAAAGAGACTGTCAAAGAGGATTCTGACAACAAAAAGGTAACAGAGGAAATTGATCCTTTTGGTAAGTATGAAGAACCAGTTACTATTACAGCAGCTATAAGAACTGCTGGGACTAACCAAATTCCTTTTGAAGGGTCAATGTGGGATAAAAAGTTCAAGGAGTATGGTATTAATGTAGAAATTGCTTGGTCAGCGGATGCAAGTCAATTCGACAATAGATTAAACACGTCGATAGCATCAGGAGACATACCTGATATCTTACCAGGTATATCAGCTCAACCTATGTCTACACTTGTTAGAGGCGATATGGTATATGATGTGAGTAAAGTATTTGATTATCTATCAACAACTAATAAAAAATGGTTAACAACAGGGGCTGGAGCAGATGCATTAGATAGTGTAACTATTGATGGTAAAGTATGTATTATACCAACTAATGTAACTGATCTTATCAACAATTGTTTTCCTCTTTTTGTAAGGAAAGACTGGCTTGACAATCTAGGGTTAGAAATACCTAAAACAATTGATGACTTCAAAAACGTAGCATTAGAATTCACCAAAAATGATCCTGATAAAAATAACAAGAATGATACATATGGGTTAACAATAATGGGACAAACCAATTTAATAATGGACTGGGGTGGATTATATGGCTTCTTTGGTGGCTATGGTGTCCAACCTTGTACTTGGTATGATGGTATGTTGTTCTATTCTAAGGATGATGATGGAAATGCAGTGTGGGATGGAACAAGACCAGAAGTTAAAGAGGGATTACAATTACTTCAAGACCTATATATAGAAGGAGCCATTGCTAGAGATTTTCCAACTATGGATGGGGTAAAGGTTATGGAAGATTTGAATGGCGGAAAAGCTGGTATGGTATTCGGTGTTAGAGGACTTCCTATGTGGGCAATCAACAAAACTATACTTAATGATCCAAAAGCAGAATGGTATGCAATGAATATGCCAACAAAAGATGGTTCTGATGCTCCAATCTTTGCATTTCAACCAGTTAATACAGGATATGCTATATCAAAAAAATGTAAGCATCCTGAAGCAGTAATTAAAATGTTAAATATTGCTACTGCAATGACTGATCCTGAAAGTCCTATGTTTAATCCGGATTTCAGAGATACTACTGTATCTGGTCCATCAATAATTGGTATAACTAATCCATCATATGAAAGAGTCTCTAATGAAAGTTTATTTGAAGCATTGGAAAAGAAAGATAAAACAAATATAGATAAATATATGGTAGATAATTATGATAAAGTAATGGAATATATTGATACAAAAGATCCAGAGCTATGGAGATTCTGGAATGCATATTATCCAGAAGAAGGTCATGCTTGGTATCTAACATTTGGTCTTAATAAGCCAGATATGCTTAAGAAAAATGAATGGTGGGCTTTACCAACAGATTCAATGTTATCATATCTGCCAATTTACAAGAAACTTGCTGAAGAAACTATGACTAAGATAATAACCAATAATGCACCTGTTAGTGATTGGGATAAGATGGTTAATGAATGGAACGAATTAGGCGGGGATAAAATTACTAAAGAGGTACAAAATGCATTAAAATAAAAGATTAGAGTTATAAGGTAATTATTTATTAGGAGGTAGTACATTTGATAGGACAAAAAATAAATGCAAACAGATCCTCTCACAGATCAAATTATTCTCAGAGTAAATTCAAGAAACAATTACCCTTACACATGATGATGCTTATTCCAGTGATACTAGTAATTATATATTGTTATGGTCCTATGTTAGGCATATTAATATCATTTCAAGATTATGTACCATCTACTAAAGGTTTCTTTTACTCACTTATAAATGGAAAGTGGATAGGACTTGATATGTTCAAATATATATTCAAGATGCCTGATTTTCCATCTATAGTTTGGAACACTTTTTTTATTGCTACAATGAAAATAGTTGCAAAGATAATATTCCCTTTGATATTTGCTCTACTGCTCAATGAAGTTAAAAGAAGTTGGTTCAAGAAATCAGTACAAACTATAACATTTTTACCTTATTTCTTGTCATGGGTTATATTGGGAGGTATTTTATTAGAGATTTTTTCACCGCGTACGGGTATTGTAAATCAAATAATTGGTTGTTTTGGGATGGAAGCCAAATATTTCTTTGGTGACCCAAAAACATTTCCTTATATGCTTGTTCTTACTGATCTTTGGAAGGATATAGGTTTTAATACTATAATCTTGTTAGCAGCGCTGACTTCAATAGATCCAACATTGTATGAAGCAGCAGCAATTGATGGGGCAGGCAGGTTGAAACAGACCCTGCATATAACTCTTCCAGGTATTTCAAGTATCGTTGTATTGATAGCTATATTAGGACTAGGAAATATCATGAATGCTGGTTTTGATCAAATTTTTGTTTTGTATGGTCCATCGGTATATTCAACAGGTGATATTATTGACACTTATACGTATAGAATGGGGATAAACAATGGACAATTCTCGTTAGCAACTGCGGTAGGATTATTCAAATCAGTAGTATCATTTGTGATGTTGACAATTTCTTATTGGATTGCAAACAAATATAGTGATTACAGAATATTTTAAAGGAGGTAGTACCATGAAGAAGAAAACAAAGAATGATATATTGATGGGGAATTCTACTTCACGTAAAGTGTTTGTAACTATAAATACTATATTGCTAATAACAATAACTTTTATAACAATACTTCCCATAATACATATAATATCATTATCTTTTAGTTCAACACAAGCAGCAGAAGGTGGTCTTGTAGGTTTACTTCCTGTTCAGTTTTCACTTAAGGCTTATGAATCAATATTAGGTAAAACCAGTTTCTATAAAGCATTGATGATATCTGTAAAACGTGTACTTATGGGGGTTCCTTTTAGTTTGTTATGTACTATTTTAGTGGCTTATCCTCTATCAAAGGAAAAGAATAAATTTTCAGCAAGAAAAGTTTATGTTTGGTTTTTCATTATAACAATGTTATTTAATGGTGGTTTGATACCAACATATATAATTGTAAAATCCACTGGAATAATGAATAAGATTTGGGCGCTAATTCTACCAAGTGCAGTATCAGTCTTTAATATATTGATATTGATGAATTTTTTCAGAGAATTGCCAAAAGAATTAGAAGAAGCAGCACTCATTGATGGAGCGGGTCATACGTCTATACTTACTAAGATATACTTACCACTTGCAAAACCTGCTCTAGCTACATTAGTATTGTTTATATTTGTATTTCATTGGAATTCATGGTTCGATGGTTTGATGTACATTAATAATATAGAGAAGATACCACTACAAACTTATTTACAACAAATATTGACTATGCCAGATACCAGATTCATGTCTGCTGATCAATTACAAGAATTAGGTAATGCAAGTAGAAGAACCAATAATGCTGCACAGATAATTATTTCAACTATTCCTATTATGATTATATATCCGTTCTTACAAAAATATTATACAACAGGACTTGTTTTGGGAAGCGTAAAATCATAATCTTAGTCATTATATAATGATGAATTGATAAATGAATAAAAGGTTTATTGAGATAGGGGCTTATATAGCCCCTATTTAGGTTGTACGAAACAAATGTGAAATGCCAGTGGTGTAATTTGTGGAATTGCTCCTATTAAAAGATCATGGATAGGCTGATTTCTAACCCATCAAAGATATTTGACCTATATACACCAGTTTTATCTATTGTATTGCATTTTTGAACTTGCTTATTATTAAAATTCCATTGAACAACGTTTTTATTTTTGGTATCAAAGATAACATACTCCTTAATTCCTGATTGTAAATATAGATTGAGTTTTTTCACCAAATCATTGTTTCTTGTAGATGGAGAAGTAACTTCAACAATCAAATCAGGTATTCCGAAATATCTGTCACTTTGTATATTTTCATGGTCACACATAACGAATATATCTGGCTGTACAATATCTTTTGTTGGAGAATTATTAAAATATATATCATATGGTCCTACATAAGGCTTGCATTTCTTATCTTTGAAATAAGTATGAAACTCACCAATTATACAAGATATAATATGCTGATGTGTATGGCTAGGTGGAATCAGTTGATAAACGACTCCATCAAGATATTCAAACCTTCCATCAGTGTTTTTGTATACTTCAATAAATTCATCGTATGTAATTTCCGAGTTATCATATATATAGTCGCCACTACCATCTTTTATTATATCTCTATACTTGGAATATTTTGTTAGTATGGCGACAGGTTTTTTATTTCTTGTAATTACTATATCTTCTTTTTGTACAAGGTCAAGATATTTGCCAAAATTAGTTTTAATATCTGTAGAATTAACTACCATAATAAACACTCCTAATCATTTGTATTGTTTAATATAATTATATAACATAGATTAATATTAATCAATATAATGTTTTGAATTAATCAATAATATTTATTTTGATAATCATTATAAACATGGAAATTTAAAAGGTATATTAGTTAATCAATTAAAAATTAATCATAATGTTATATAAAATTCTTAGTGAAAATGATATAATTTAAAGGTAGTATCAATTTATATTAGGAGAATTATATTATGATAAAACAAGTGGATCTATTAAAGATGGAGTTAGATGTTATACCTAAATACTTAATCTTGAGAGACCTAGAAGAAACAGCTAAGCATAATATAGAATTAACCTGTTTGAAAAAGGCAGTAATCAAAAGTAAGTGGGTCAATCATATTATCAGCCAACAATTGAATGATGGGTCTTGGGGAACGTTTCATAGTATGAGTCAAAACATTAACACAAAAGTGACCACAGAACAAGCTTTAAGAAGGTTAATTATACTTGGTCTTGATTCTAGTGATGAACAAATAAAAAAAATAGTAGAATATATGGAAAAACATTTGCTTGGTGAAATTGAATTGAGAGACAGACCAGAAAAAAAGCATAATTGGACACTTTTCACTCATTTAATTGTAGCAACTTGGTTAAGAATTATAGATCCTGATAATCAACTTGCTTACGAAGTTGCTAAAGATTGGGCTGATGTAATTACAGGTGCTTTCTCATCAAGTACATATAATTCTCGTGACTATAAAGAAGCCTATTATGATATTCATAAGGTTTCAAAAGATAAATGCATGTTGAATTTTACAAACTTTTATATAGTTTCATTATTACCTGGATTGTTACCTGAAGAAATAGAGTTAAAATTTATTGACTATATATTGAATAGCACACAAGGCATATATTATATATATGATAGACCTCTAAATATTCAACCAGACAAATTTAACTCTAAACAGGCTAGCAGATATATTAATGCATATGAATTATTAAGTAAATATACAAATTCTAAAAGTAAGTTAACAAGATTCAAGGATTGGTTATTGGATAATATACAGGAAGATGGTTTCTGGGATATGGGACAGGTATCAAAAGATAATATCCAATTTCCATTATCAGATTCATGGCGTGTACCATTAAAAAGAAAAATTGATTGCACTTTGAGATTGCAGAGATTATTATACAAAATATAAATTATATAAAAGGAATTTATTAACATTATTTGAATTATTATAATGTACATCTTTATAACTGTTGAAATAATATTTATAATCCAATATAATATAAGTGATTTATTGATTAACTTTGGAGGCAAACTAGATATGATTGATACAGAAAAACGATTATACTATAAATATTCTGATTATCTTAAGAATAAATATGGTGAAAAAGTATATAAGTTACCTATAAACATGGATTTGACTTGTCCTAATAGAGATGGATGTATTGGTTACAATGGCTGCATATTTTGTAGTGAAGTCGGTACCGGATTCGAGAGTTTATCCAATAGAATGTCTGTTAGTGAACAACTAGAAAAAAACATGTCTTATATAGAAAAGAAATACAATGCAAAAAAATTTATAGCTTATTTTCAGAACTTTACTAACACGTATATGCCTATAATAGAATTTAAGAATGCTGTTACAGATTCAATCGGAGATAAAATAGTAGAAATAGCTATTTCCACTAGACCAGATTGTATTAATGATGATTATCTAGAGATTCTTAATGAACTTAAAAAGGAATATAAAGTCAATATAACAATCGAACTGGGTCTACAGAGTGTTAATTACTATACTCTAGATAAAATAAATAGAGGCCACTCATTAGCAGAATTCATCGATGCTGTCCTTAGAATCAAGAAATATGATTTTGATATATGTACACATATGATCTTAAACTTACCGTGGGATAATATGAGAGATATAGTGGAAGGTGCTAAGATATTGACAGTACTTGAAGTTAACCAAATCAAGCTTCATTCGCTTTATATAGCAAAGAATACAGAATTGGCTAGACTATATAATGAAAATAAGATAACTATTATTTCTAAAGAAGATTATATAGACAGGGTAGTTGCATTCTTAGAATATACGAACCCCAATATTGCTATTCAGCGATTAGCCAGTAGAGCTCCAAAAGAAGAAACTATATTTTGTAATTGGAATACAAGCTGGTGGAAAATAAAAGATGGTATTGAGAATAGTATGGTTGAAAATAATACTTACCAAGGCAGATTGTGTACTTATCAAAATGGAAGAGCATTAACTAAAAAATTCAGTATATAAGCATTTTGGATTATATTAATAGGACTTGCTTTTATGTAAAAAATAGGTGTATTATTAAGTAATAGTTATTTATTCACAGTTATAAACTTATTCATTTTTGATAAGAGGTGTTAATTTGGAGCAAAACAGAAGAAATAGTGCACAACAAAATAGATCAACAAATAGACGACCTAAACGAAAAGCACCTAAAAGTAAAGGATTAGGGATTGGAACATTCATTTATTTCTTTATATTCTTGTATTTGATATATAATATTATTTCTTTCTTGATCAGTAATGATGTCAATTATGTTTCTGCTGAAAAAGGCAGTATTTACAATGATGAATTATTTGAAGGAATAATACTAAGAAATGAGACTGTTGTCAAAAGTACTTCTGATGGAATGGCTAGTTATTATGTACCAGAGGGAGACAAGATAAATATAGATAGTATAGTATGTATGATAGATTCAAACGGAAATTATACTGCTGAAATTAAAAAAGACCTTAATTACATAAATGACAAATTAGCTTATGCAAACAATTGTAATTCACATGAAGATATTAACAAGAATTTGTATACATATACAATGAATTATGATAATGATACCTTTGGAAACATTTATGAGTTCAAAAACAATATGAAGGATACAGTTTCCAATATAACTCAATCATTATATATACATGATCAATTAGATCTGGATACAATTCGTAGCAAAGAATTATTGGAATCACAGATCAACAATAATATCAGTATAATAAAAGCAATGAAAAGTGGAGTAATATCATATAAAATTGATGGATACGAAAATTTTAACATAGATAATCTTGATATCCAATCTTTGTTTGATTTCAAAAGCGAAGAAGAAATATATACATACAAACAAGAAACCATAAAAAAAGATTCACCTCTATTTAAAATCATAGATAATGATAAATGGTATGTTGTATGTGAAATGAAAGATGATTTAACTGATTTTATTCAAGGGAAGGATAATATATCTATCAATATAATTGAAAAAGATGTCACAATCAAAACTAAAGTCTATGACATAGTTCAAAAAAACAAGAAAGAATATCTTATTTTAGAGATAGATAGATACTTTGACCTTATTAAAAATAGAAAGATCAAGTTCCAAGTTGTATATGAACAGTATGATGGAATTAAAATTCCAAAGACAGCAGTAGCTGAAAAAGAATTTATAAGAATACCCAAATCATGTATTGCTAAAAAGGGTAATAATGAAGGTGTATTGAAGAAAACATATGGAGAAAATTTTGTCGGTGGAGAAAGTGTTGAATTCATTAAAATAGGTTTTAAACATATTGAAGAAGAGAGTTACTATGTACCTATCAGTGAAGAAGGGTTACAGTTAAATGATATTTTAGTTGATTCTACAAACAATAACTATACAATATCAGAAAAGAAATCTTTAAAAGGAGTATATATAATTAATAAAGGATATACGAATTTTAAATTAATTGATGAGATATATTCTGCTGACAGCTATATTATTGTTGAAACCAACACACCATATGGAATAAGAATATATGACAGGGTTATAGCTGATGCGAGTAATGCAAAAGAGGATGTAATTTTATATTGACATATAAATACTAAGAAAAAGTTTAGGGTATCGCAACATAAGAAAGGAAGACGGTTACATGGAAAACATTAAAGACAATATTAAGATTGTTCTTGATAATATTGAAATAGCAGCTAAAAAAGCAGGTAGAAGCAAAGAAGACATAACTTTAATAGCGGTCTCAAAAACTAAGCCTGTGGAATGTATTGAAGAAGCATTAAAAAATGGTTTGGTCAATATGGGGGAAAACAAGGTACAAGAAATAAGACATAAATATGATGTATTAGGTAACAATGTCAAGTGGCATATGATTGGACATTTGCAGACTAATAAAGTTAAATATATCATTGATAAAGTAAGTTTAATCCATTCTGTAGATTCATTGAAATTGGCTGAGAAGATTAATGCTGAAGCAGTAAAATCAGATAAAATAATGGATATTCTCATTCAACTCAATGTTGCACACGAAGAAACCAAATTTGGCTTAATGACAAAGGAAGTGACTGATTTTATAATAGCTGTCAGCAAGTTGTCTAACATTAGAATTAAGGGTTTGATGACAATAGCACCTTATGTAATTAATAGTGAGGATAATAGACATATTTTTAGAGAAATAAAGCAATTAGCTGTTGACATAAAAAGGAAAAACATTGATAATGTTAGTATGGACATCTTGTCAATGGGGATGACAAACGATTATATGGTAGCCATTGAGGAAGGTTCAACTATGGTTAGGGTAGGGACAGGCATATTCGGCAAAAGAGATTATAATAAGAGGTGATATAGAATGGCAAAATTTATTGATAAGATGATGGATATGATGAAATTAAATGATTATGATGATTATGACGAAGATTATGAGTATGATGAAGAACAAAACCAAGAACCAGCTACATCATCTAATGTTTCGGATCTTAAAAATATTAAAAGTTATTCAAAAAAGAAAAGTAATGCTACTAATATAGTAAATTTTCAAGCTAACGTTCAAATGGAAGTGGTAGTGATTCAACCAGAAACATATGATGAGGCACAAGACATTTGTGATCATATTAAATCTAAAAAACCGGTAATAATCAATTTAGATAAGATGGATAGAAATATAGCACAGAGGATAATGGATTTTATTAGTGGATCTTGTTATACCTTAAATGGTAACTTACAGAGAGTTACTAATAATATATTTTTGATTGCACCTGAAAATGTTGATATTGCTGGTGATTTAGGAGAAGAACTAAAGTCTAATGGGATTATTTTACCTTGGAAAAGTGAACAATAATTATTCGGGAAAATAGACTGATTAAGGAGTGAATTCCATGTATTACGCATTAAGAACTATAGAATTATTTTTGTATGCCTTAGAAATATTGATTTTAGTAAGAGTACTATTATCATGGGTTCCGAGAGCATATAATAATCCCTTTGCAAAATTTATATTACAGATAACCGAACCAATATTGGCTCCAATAAGAAAACTAATAGATAAATCAATCTTCGGTGGAAAAGGAAATGTATTGGATTTTTCTCCATTGATTGCGTTTTTATTACTTAGAATTTTACAATCTCTAGTAAATAACTTAATGAAGTAGGTTAGATTTATGTTAGATAAAAATGAAGATATTTTGATTGTCAATAAGATTATTGATAAAGGTAAACTTGCATCATTAAGGCAAATTAGTATGTTTACAGATTTTTTGAACATTCATGAACAAAGCTTATTTATTTCTAATAAAAATCAATTATCAAATATTAATCATATATTTTATGGTGGTTACGAATATAGCGAAAGAAAAATTATAGCATTTTATCCAGATTATATTGACTATGATAACATAGATTATCCTATAGAGGTCTTGAAAATTTCTCCTAGGAATAAGAAATTTTCTAATAATTTGACTCATCGTGATTTTTTAGGCGCTATTTTGAATCTTGGTATTACACGAACTAAAATGGGAGATATTATAGTAAAAGATAATTACGCAATTGTGTTTGTTATAAAGCCTGTATCTGATTTTATAATATCTAATCTTGAAAAAGTAAAACAAACAGTAGTTGATATTAAAATAATACATGATTTACCACAAGAAATATTAACTCCAAGTTTTCAGCCTATAAAAGGAACAGTTTCGTCTATTAGATTAGATTCTGTTGTTTCTCTAGCATTCCCTTTATCACGAGGAAAAGCTATTACATTTATTAAGAATAAAAACGTATATGTAAATAGTAAATTGACCTTGTCTCCTTCATGTAAATTATCTCAGGGAGACATAGTATCAGTAAGAGGGATGGGGAAATTCCAATTTCATGATATAGGTAGCAGAACTAAAAAAGATAGAATTTATATTGAATTAAAACGATATACTTAGGAGGAATAATATGTTAACACCTTTAGACATTGAGGGAAAAAGTTTTAAAAAATCATTATTTGGCTATTCTCAATCTGAAGTAAAAAACGCAATAACAGAAATTTTAACAGATTATGAAAAAATGTATAAAGAAAACATTGAGTTAAAGGATAAAGTTAACTTATTAAATGAAGGTATAAAATACTATAAAACAATTGAAGATACACTTCAAAATACTTTGTTATTAGCAGAAAAAACTGCTGAAGAAACCAAATCAAACGCACATAAAAGAGCAGAGATAATTGAAAAAGAAGCTGAAGTCAAAGCTCAAACAATAGTGGAAGATGCTAGAAATGAAGTGTATAGAATCAGTCAAAAGAAAGAGGAGCTTGTTCAACAATATGATGCATCTAAGATACAGATTAGACAATTTCTAAAAGCTCAACTTGAATTGACTAATAGTAATACTTTAGAAAATAAACCAATTGATATAGACGATATTCTTGCTCAGACTTCAATCGAAGAAGCTGCAGCAACTAAAATAAGTGACATATCAGTAAAACAGATTGATAATGAATAAGAAAAAATATGTTTCTTATAGTAAATTTAACTTTCTTATGCTAAAATAAAGTTCGAGAGGCTGTCCTCTAGGACTTTTCTTTTACTATTATAGAATTATTAATAATGCACTTAAAGTGTATAAAAAGGAATGACTTAAACTATGAAACGAATTGAAGTGAATACAAAAACAAATAACTACAATATTATTATTAGTAATAATTTTAATTCTTTACAAGAACACCTATCAAAAGTAGGTATGGACAATAAGAAAGTATGCATAATAACAGATGATAATGTTAGTAAATTATATTTAGATAATTTATGTAATATAATATCTAAAATTACTGATGAGCTATCTTATTTAGTAATCCCTCATGGTGAAGCTAATAAGAATCTTGATACAATCAACACAATCTATAAGAAGATGATAGAAAAAAAACTGGATAGAGAATCTTACTTAATTGCGCTTGGCGGTGGTGTTATAGGAGATATGGTAGGTTATGCTTCAGCAACTTATATGAGAGGAAATAAATTTATTCAGATACCAACTACTCTACTTTCTCAAGTTGATAGTAGTATAGGGGGCAAGACAGGAGTAGATTTTGATGGCTACAAGAATATTATCGGAGCTTTCCATCAACCTAAGTTAGTATATGTCAATACAAGTACATTGATGACATTACCTAAAAAAGAAATCAGCGCTGGTATGGGTGAAGTAATTAAACATGGACTTATTGCCAGTAAAGAATATTTTAATTATATTAGAGCCAATAGTTCAAAAATAATGAATTTGGATAATGAAATTATGGAACAACTTATATATGAATCTTGTGTTATAAAAAGTAAAGTTGTTTCAATGGATGAAAAAGAAAAAGGGGTTAGAGCTACCCTTAATTTTGGACATACAATAGGTCATGCTGTTGAAAGACTATTTGATTTTAATCTATTACATGGGGAATGTGTAGGTCTAGGTATGGTATCAGCTACATATCTATCTTATCTATTGAATCAAATTGATTCTAGTGAACTAGACGAAATAAAAGCTTGTATCCAGAGTTTTGATTTACCAATTAAGATTGATAAACTAAATGAATTAGACATTTATAATGAACTATATCATGACAAAAAAACAAAAAACAATGAACTGAACTTTATACTTTTAAATGGAATAGGTTCCTGTGAAATTAGAGATGATTTAGATAAAGAAAGAATAATGAAAGCAATTAAATATATTTTATAAGGAGATTTGTAATGATAGTAATGTTGATAAGTGTTATATTACTTATAGGTTTAGACCAATTCACAAAATATTTAACAGTATTGAATATTCCTGAAAGAACATATATCCCAATACTTAATGATGTCTTTGGCTTGACTTATGTTAAAAACAATGGTGCAGCATTTGGAATGTTAAAAGAACAAATATGGTTATTTATAATATTCACTACAGTAATTTTGATTGGGATATTTTATTTTTATACAAAGATACCAAAAGAAAGAAAATACTATCCTATCCGATTTACAATGATTCTATTTATAGCTGGAGCTATTGGGAATTTTGTAGATAGAATTAGATTAAGATATGTTGTTGACATGTTATACTTTAAATTAATAGATTTTCCAGTATTTAATATGGCTGATTGCTATGTAGTTGTTGGAGCTATTCTATTAATAGCTTTGATGATATTTAAGTACAAAGACGAAGATTTTGCTTTTATGAAGAGGAGTACTAAATAATGGACAGTTATACATTTTTGATTGAGGCAGAAGATGCAGGAATGAGAATAGATAAATTCATCTCAGATAGAATGCCTGATTATTCTAGGTCATTTATACAGAAGTTGATAAAAGAAAATGATCTTACTGTAAATAATAGTGAAATAAAATCTAATTATAAATTAAAAGCTAGGGATGAAATAAATATTGTTATACCTGAGCCGAAAGAACTTGATATAGTAGCAGAGGATATACCATTGGATATTGTATATGAAGATAAAGATGTAATACTGGTCAATAAACCCCAAGGTATGGTGGTTCATCCTGCACCAGGACATTATACTGGAACATTGGTTAATGCTATTATGTATCATTGTAAAGATGATCTGTCAGGAATCAATGGAGTAATGAGACCTGGTATAGTTCATCGTATTGATAAAGATACATCAGGAGTTTTGATTATATGTAAGAACGATAAAGCTCATGAGAGTATCGCAAAACAGTTGAAGGATCATACAATAACAAGAAAATATAATGCAATAGTTTATAATAATCTAAAAGAAGATGAAGGTAAAATTAATGCTCCTATAGGTCGCCATCCAGTCAATCGTAAGCAAATGGCAGTTAATCCTATCAATGGTAAAGAAGCAATTACACATTACAAAGTTCTAGAAAGGATTAATCAATATACTTACGTTGAATTGCAGCTTGAAACAGGTAGAACACATCAGATTAGAGTTCATATGACAAGTATCAATCATCCGTTGTTGGGTGATCCTGTTTATGGTCCTAAAAGTGATAGATTCAAGTTGAAAGGACAGGCCTTACATGCAAGAGTGTTAGGATTTGTACATCCTACTACTAATGAGTATATGGAGTTTGAAGCACCTTTGCCTAATTATTTTACTGGATTATTAAAGAAATTAAGAAATATGTAGCATAGATATGAGAGGAAAGAATAATTAATGAAGATAGCTAGTAACACAAGATATGAAGATATTGATTTCAACGATAGTAATTTTGAATTTTTGGATATACAAAAATCTTCTTTTACTAACTGCACTTTTAGAAATGCTAAATTGGATGAATCAATTATTAAGAGTTGTGAATTTATAAAGTGTGATTTTAAATCTTCAAGATTAAATGTATCTGATATTAAAAATTCAGCATTTCTAAATTGTAAATTTGGTTTTGCTGATTTATTTGGCGCAAAATTCACAGATTGTAAAATGGTAGGTTCAACATTTGATGAATCCAATTTATTAGGGGTAGTTATAGTGAGAGGTGATTTTTCGTATACCAATTTGAAGTTCCATGATTTCAAGGGGCTGGATTTTAGTGAGGTTAATTTAACTAGAGCTGACCTGACTGGATGTAATTTGGAAAAAGTAATATTTAATGGAGCAAAATTAAGTTATACTAATTTGCATAAAGCCAAGTTGAGTGGCTGTGATTTTAGGGAAGCAATTATTGAAGGAATAAATTTGTCGGAGTTGGATTTACATAATGTTAAGTTGGATATAGCGGGGTGTATTTTGTTGGCTACATCGTTTGGGGCTAAAGTAGAGTGAAGGTATAAGAAAATTATTAATGTGGTTAACGGTCGCCAAAATAGTATAGGGGAATATTTCGTCAGCCAGTTAAACGTCCGTGTTTAAAAGGCTGAGTTCGCCGTCCATGGCTCACTGCTACATATTCCCCTATACTATTTTGGCTCTTTAGTCAATTATTATTGTATGTGAGTTATTATGGCTTATGTTTAGAAATCAATTAACTATGGTGTTTTAGAATGGATTGATAATAGTAATGTAAAATATACGAACTCGGCAAAGATAAATATACGAACTTGGTGAACACAAAGCATATTTATATTATAAGAATAAGTCTTAAGGGTAGTAAATATGCTGTTTTTAGAAGTTTTATAGTAGTTCTTATATTATTTACTATATGAACAGTGTCATAAAACTACGAAAAATAGAATTGGATATGGTAATACCCCTTGGTAGATGTGTGGTTGACCATAAATATATTATGTAAACAATGTTGCGATTTATATAGATGAAGGAGAAAAAATCATGAATTTAGAACCCAATATTATTGATATGACAATGATAATAGAAAAATATTTAAACCATCTAAAAATAAATAGATTGTCTAATGCAACTATAAAGAATTATAAGGTTACTCTTAACCAATTTATGAATTTCATAATAGAGAGTAGAGGTACACAATATATTGAAGAAGATAATGTCAAAAATATTATTGATAGTTTTTTAGAAGAATTGGATAGGGATGAGTATAATTATAAAACAAGAAGTATTAATGCAAAAAGGAATACATTAACTGGTTTATTCAAGTTTGCTAATGAGGAAGAATTGATACATATCAGTGTGACTCATAAGTTGAAGTCACTTAAGGTAGATGCAACTAGAGAGAAACCAGTACTTAGTAAAGATGAAATCAATAAGATATTAAAATATTTAGAGAATGAAGTTAGTATTGAGACTAGAAAAGAATATGACATTCTAGAAGATAAATATAATAATATATATTATAAGATAAGGAATAGATTTTTGTTCAATCTGTTTTTATATACTGGTCTAAGGATCTCTGAAACTGCGAAAGTCATGTGGGATGATATTAATCTTGAAAGTAAACTATTGACTGTTACAGGTAAAGGGAATAAAACAAGGTGGATTCCTTTAAATAGTAAATTAATGTTTGAGTATTTTAAGTACAAAACAGCCATAGAACGCTTGGAAAAAGCAGTAATCAGAGAAAATGTTAAGTTGAATAGATTAATTTATAAAAGTGTATATCTGTTTCCATCGTTATATAAAATTGATGATGATATGCCTATGTCCACTAGAAGGATTACCATAATTATAAAAGATCTATTGGATAAAGCAGAGATTAATACAAAAAGGAACGATAGTAAAAAGATAACACCTCATAGTTTCAGACACACTTTTGCGACTTATCTATTAGATAGTGGTGTACCAGTAAGAATTGTAAGTGATATTCTAGGTCACAGCCGAACAAGTACTACTTTTGATAATTATATACAAATTATCAATAAAAACAGAATGTTTGATGAGATAGAAAAATTAGAATATTAAAATATGTTTTAATGTAAATAATAATAGTTTTAATTACTGGTTAACCATAAATACATTATGTTAACTATGATGAGCGTTTCATAGTTTGTTCAGTAATTATTATTAGTTGATAATAATTATAGAAACGAAATACAGTTGCAAGTTGACCATAAACTAATTATGTAAACTATGCGTTTTGTAATTGATATGATAGTAAAAAAGTATACAATTGGGAGGTAATTGTTATGGAAAATATTATTAAGCAATTAGCTGGCTGTGAGTTATTTAATGGATTTACCCTACAGGAGATAGAAGATTTATTAAAAGATATCAATTATGATATTAAAAAATATAGTAAAGATGAAATAATTGCTTTAGAAGGTGAAGAAGCTAAAGATGTAGGGATTGTTTTGTCTGGTACTTTAACAATCAATAAGTTATATCAAGATGGAAAACAAATGAATGTAAAACAAATGTTATCGGGTAACCTTCTTGGATTTGCACTGGTTTTTTCTGATTCAACATGTTATCCAAGTACTCTTATTACTGGTGTAGATACTACTATAATCTTTATATCTCATCAAGATATTATTGCCTTATGTTATGCTAATAAATTATTACTTAGTAATTTTCTGAAGATAATTTCCAATCAATTAGTGTTTCTTAGTGATAAGATAAAGATGATTAACTACAGTACTATCAGAAAAAAGGTTGTTAATTATTTGTTAAGAGAATATGATAATCAAAAAAGTCTATTAATTAGAGTATCTATTTCTAGGAAAGAAATGGCAGAGACACTAGGGGTAACTAGACCTGCTTTATCCAATGAAATGATTAATATGAAAAAAGATGGCTTGATAAAATATGATAACAATATAATAGAAATACTTGATCTTAATAGATTAAAAGATGAAATATAGATATATGATTCAATTTGATTAATACATTATATCAAGACATTGCAGCTCTTTAGAAAATATTCTAGAGAGCTGTAATATTTATTACGGTAATTTGAAATAAAAACCCTTATAATTCTTATATCTGATAATTAAGGGAGTGAACACTGGATGACTACTGTTATTCTATTTATTATTACCATAGGTGCTCTTATCATATCTTTAGTGAAGGATAGATCAAAAACTTTGAATTCCATAAAAAGTGCAAAAGGTATGATGAAAGGTATGCTATCCGATATAATAGGTGTATTATTATTGATTGGACTTATTTTATCTCTTGTACCTCCAGAGAAAATTGAAAGCTTAATAGGAAGCGGCAGTGGTTTTTTAGCTACATTGGGTGCTGCACTTGTAGGTACAATAACACTAATACCAGCATTTGTAGCTTTTCCTCTAATTGGGTCGCTTAAGGCTAATGGAGCAGGTATAATAACTTTGACAGCTTTTTTGACTACATTGACTATGGTAGGTTTTGTAACCTTTCCTTTGGAAAGCAAAACTTTTGGTAGAAAATTTGCAGTTAAAAGAAATGTAGTGAGTTTTATCTTTGCCATTTTAATAGCTGTAGGTCTGGGGGTAATATTATGATAAAGAAACTATCCAAACACAAAATATTATTGATAGCTATTATTGGTTATATCTGTGTATTTATAATCAATAGCGAAATAGGAATAAAAGCATTAAAAGAAAGTAAGTATTATTTCTTGGAAATGATTCAAATACTGCCACCAATATTTATATTGACATCTCTCATTCAAACGTGGGTTCCAACTAAAGTCATTGTAGATAATTTTGGGAATGGTTCAGGAATAAGGGGTAAAGTGATTTCATTTGCTATTGGTTCTTTATCGGCTGGTCCTATTTATGCAGCATTTCCAGTATGTAAAACCCTTACTAAAAAGGGAGCCAGTATTGATAATATTGTTATAATACTTAGTTCTTGGGCAGTAATTAAAATACCTATGCTTATAAATGAAGCAAAATTCATGGGTGTCAACTATATGATTGTAAGATGGGTATTAACTCTAATAGCAATCATCATTATGGCTAAGATCATGAAGTTATGGATTAAAAAAGATGATTTGAAAACCATGGAATCGGATGATAATAGAGAGATCATTATAGATAAACATATATGTGTATTATGTGGGAATTGTACTAGAAAATATCCTGATATCTATATGATAAAAGATAAAGAGGTCATTATTGAAAAGACCCGATTAAATTCCATGAATAAAGATGAAGTTGAAGAATTAAAAGCAAGTTGTCCTTTGGGAGCAATTAAATAAAATATATTTTCAAGTGGCTATGGATAGTCACTTTTCTTTTGCCTATAATCGGTATATTAATATATTCGAATTTTTAGCAAAAAAACCTTTCATATAAATTAATATATATGTATAATATATAAAGGTAGATATATACATAAATAGGCGTATACTGAAAAGTATTAGACAAAAAAGAAGTAGTTACTTTTATTTATGCCCCTAATTAAGGAGTGAAAATAATGCTTGAATTAAACAAAGAATTGGTAGAATTAATAACAGTTAATAAACAGGGAAAGAACTTATTATCTGGAAATTTTGGCATAGAAAAGGAAAATGTACGTGTAAACTATGATGGGAAACTGGCAATAACACCACATCCGAAAGTTTTTGGTGATAAATCTGAAAACCCATATATAACTACAGATTTTTCTGAAAGTCAAGTTGAGATGATAACACCAACTGTTGATTCATTAGAAGAGGTGTACAGCTATCTGGAGACTTTGCAGAATATAGTATCATTAAGCTTGGAGAATGAATTATTATGGCCACAAAGCCTGCCGCCCATATTACCTGCTGAAAAAGATATACCTTTAGCTAATTACAATACAGATGAAATACTTGTCAAAGATAATGCCAATTTATATCGAGAATATCTAGCTGATAAATACGGCAGAAAAAAACAAATGATTTCAGGAATTCATTATAATTTCTCGTTCAAAGATGGTATATTAAAGAAATTATATAAAAATACAGCTTCAGATGTAACATTCAGGGAATTTAAAGATAAATTATATATGAAAATGGTTAGAAACATAACAAAATATAGCTGGTTCATTATTAGACTATTAGGAAGTAGTCCAGCTATTCATGAATCATATATTGACTATTGTAAAAGATGCTCAAAACAAAATAAATCAGATAAGTCTCCATGTAATTTCACTGCATCTATCAGAAATGGTAAATGTGGCTACAATAATATTGATAACTATTATGTTACCTTAGATACTCTGGATGATTATATAAAAGGAATTCGAAAACTCATTGAATCTGGAGATCTAATTAGTTCAAAAGAATATTATAGTGTAATACGTCCTAAGAGCAATAATGGTAATTTAAGTGGTTTAGAGGAACATGGTATTGATTATCTAGAACTTCGTTTAATGGATATCAATCCATTATTTAAGTTAGGATTTAGTATAGACGATTTATATTTGATTCACTTATTCATGATATTTTCAGCAATGTTAGATGATGACTATATGGATGAAATATTGTTCAATGATTCTATTAAGAACAATCAAAAAGTAGCTGATAAAGGCAGGATGGAAAACCTTAAAATTGTTTTTGATGGTCAAGATACATCTGTAGAAGCTTTATCCCTAGAGGTCATAAATACTCTAAGACAAATAGTTACAGTAATTGATACCAAAAAAGATTTCCTTAATGGTATTATAGATAAATATGAAGAAATGATATTAGAACATGAAAAACTATACTCAAGTATATTATTTGAGGAGATAAAACAGCAAGGTTTCATAAAATTCCATTTAGATAAAGCTATTAAGTACCTAGAAAATAGTAAAGCCCAAGAGTTTAATTTTATTGGATATGAAGATATGGAACTGTCCACACAGATTCTTATGCTTAATTCAATTAAAAGAGGAGTCAAGGTTGAAATTCTAGATAGAAATGAGAACTTTATTGAATTATCTTATAAAGATAAAAAAGAATATGTGAAACAAGCAACAAAAACATCAAAAGACACTTATAGTACCGTATTGATTATGGAAAATAAATTAGTAACAAAAAAAATACTTGAGAAATCAGGGATAAAAGTACCTGGTGGAGATGTATACACTAATATAGAAAACGCCTTGGATGATTATTATAAGTACAAAAATATGAATATAGTTATAAAACCAAACTCCACTAATTTTGGTATTGGTATAACTATTTTCAAGAACATCTTTACTGAACAAGATTATAAAACAGCACTTAAATTAGCATTTGAAAAAGACGACACTGTTCTAGTGGAAGAATTCATTGAAGGTAAAGAATATAGAGTTTTTGTGATTGATAATGAAGTTGTTGGAGTTCTTAGGAGAGTTCCTGCTAATGTAATAGGAGATGGCAGCAGTACAATAAGAGAATTAGTTGCCACAAAAAATACAGATCCTTTGAGAGGAAAAGGTTATAGAAAACCTCTTGAGAAAATTAAATTAGGTACTCCAGAAAAAATGTTTTTAGCTCAACAAGAACTTGATTTTGATTCTATTCTAGAAAAAGATAGGATAGTATATCTTAGAGAGAACTCCAATATAAGTACAGGTGGGGATAGTATTGATTATACTGATGATATCTCTGATTCCTTAAAAGAAATAGCTATAGAAGCTGCAAAAGCAGTAGGTGCATCTATAGTAGGTGTTGATTTGATAACTAAGGATATTAAAGGAGATGCTCTCAATAATTACGGAATCATCGAATTGAATTTTAATCCTGCTATTCATATTCACTGTTATCCATATATAGGTGATAATAGAAAATTAGGAGAAAAAATATTGGATTTATTAGGATTCCATACTTATGACAATTAGATTAATTCTTATTAAATTATAAAACCGTTTATTAACAATAATAAAATAAATAAAATCGCAAAAAACAATAGATGGAATTGCTTTTTGCGATTTTTTATATAATTATATATATTAGTCGGGAATATGTATTGACACTAATTTCAATCAAATATATAATTATTTTATATATGCAATTAATATCATCTAAATAAGTCATTTACATAGTGACTATCATCAACAGCTTATGTTAAATCATTTAATCCAATATACATAGGAGGTACAATCTATGAAGAAAAAAATACTATACATAATAACAACTATAATAATTATCATATTAGGTTTATTATCTAGGGAAATCAAAGGAATTCCATTATTCATGGGTGATATTTTTTGGGCGATGATGGTATTTTTTATATTAGCATTTATATTCTTTAATAAAAATTCTTCTTTCATATTCATTTTAAGTATAATTATTACATATATAATTGAGATTACCCAGTTGTATCATAGACCTTGGATTGACAACTTCCGTAAAACAAGCATAGGTCATATTTTATTAGGCCAAGGGTTCTTATGGTCAGATCTTGCAGCATATCTAGCAGGTATTATTATAGGATATTTTATTAAGAAATTCATTGATAATAAGATGGAAGAATCATATAGTTAATACATATAAATAATTCTTTGATAATGCATATTTTTGCCTAAGTGTCTAATAATAAGATTATTAAATAGGAAAGGCATGATAATATGAATGTTGGAAGGGCTAGTGAAATATTAGAATCAAAAGGAGTAATAGATGTAAATTATAATGGATGTTCTGTATGGATTAAAAATATTAATCAAGAACAGCAAACAGCTGAAATAGAAATATTGGATGCTCCATCAAACAGTCAAGTAGTAAGTGTTAATGATTTACATGAAGGAACTATAGATTAATAATGGAAATATCATGTTTATGCAGGGTTCCCACTCTGCATTTATTTTTACGCATATAATAGCATAATAAGAGGCTGATACCTGTTTAAAATTAAAAAAATGGTTAAAATCTCCTAATATATAAGAAAAAAATTGATAATTAGTTGATTATTTGATATATTAGTCATTAGTATAATATGGAATATTGTTTTTGAAAGGAGTTTTATAATTGGCTAGAGAATACAGTGGAAAAAACATTAAGGTTCTAGAAGGATTAGAGCCTGTTAGATTAAGACCAGGGATGTATATTGGTAATACCGGCAGTAGAGGGTTACATCATCTTATATGGGAAGTATTAGATAATAGTATTGATGAACATCTAGCAGGTGTTTGTGACCAAATAACAATAACGCTTAATGAGGATAACTCTATAAGTATTGAAGACAATGGTAGCGGTATTCCTATAGATTTACATGATAACACAAAAGATTATCCAAAATCTGATTATCCAAATGGGATAACAACTGAGAGGATAATATTTACTGTACTTCATGCAGGAGGTAAATTTGATCAAGATACATATAAATATTCTGGAGGATTACATGGAGTAGGTGCTTCTGTTGTTAATGCGTTATCATCTAAGTTTACAGTTGAAATATATAGAGGTGGAAAAGTATATATTGATAAATATAAAAATGGGGGACAAGCAATAACTACTCTCGATAACGGAGAATTAATACCTGTTAAAACAACTAGAAAACGTGGTACTAAAATTACTTTTATACCTGATAAGGAGATCTTTGATTCGGTAAAATTCAAGCCTAATATAATAAAAAAGAGATTGAAAGAAATAGCTTTCCTTAACAGTGGTTTAACTATTGTTTATAAAGATAATGTATCACCTGTTAAAGAAGAAATAGTATATCATGAAGAAGATGGTCTTGTAGGTTTCATAAAAGAAATAAATGATAATAAAAACAGTCTACATGAAGATGTAATCTTTTTATCAGATACCAAGGATGGTATTATAGTCGAGATCGCATTTCAATTCACTAATGATTTTACAGAGAATATATTTTCCTTTTGTAACAACATAAATACTCAGGAAGAGGGTATGCACGTTTCAGGTTTCAAGTTAGCTTTAACTAGGATAGTTAATAAATACGCTAAAGAATTATCCATCTTCAAAGGAAAAGGTACTCTAGACGGTAAAGATGTCAGAAATGGTTTGACGGCTATTGTTTCTGTAAAGGTACCAGAACCTCAATTTGAAGGACAGACTAAAACTAAATTGGGAAATACAGAAGTAAAAGGTATAGTCTCAGATATAACTTTTTCACAATTAGAACAATACTGTGATAGGAATGAAAAAACAATCACCAAAATTGTTGAAAGTGCTATTAGGTCTCATAACATTAGAAAAACAGAAGCTAACGCTAGAAACAACATATTGAAAAATCAATCAAAAGTATCTTCAAACGGTAAGCTTGCCTCTTGTAGATTATCCTTAAATGAAAAAAAAGGTGTATTAACTGAATTATTCCTAGTGGAAGGGGATTCTGCAGGTGGTTCCGCTAAACAAGGCAGGGATAGACGTTATCAAGCTATTTTGCCACTAAAAGGAAAAGTATTAAACACTGAAAGAAGTAAAGTAGGTAAAATCCTTGAAAATAAAGAAATAGTATCAATCATCAATGCACTTGGAACTGGATTCGGTGATGGTTTATTCGGTAATAAATCCAGTGAGGATTTTAATATAGACAAGTTAAAATATGATAAGATCATAATAATGACTGACGGTGATGTTGATGGAGCGCATATATCAACTTTATTATTAACCTTTTTCTATAAGCATATGCCTGATCTAATTATCAATGGAAAAATATATTTGGCTATGCCCCCTCTATATAAGGTAAAATCATCAAAACAAGAAGTATATGCTTATAATGATAGAGAATTAGAAAAAATACTGAAAAAAATGAGTAGAAGAAATATAGAAGTTCAGCGTTACAAAGGTCTAGGTGAAATGAATGCAGAACAGTTATGGGATACAACCATGAATCCTGAGACTAGAACTCTTAAAAAAGTACAAATAGAAAATATTATTCAGGCAGAAGAAACAACAGCATTATTAATGGGTGAAAAAGTACCTCCTAGAAGAGAATTCATTAATGCTGAAGCAGAGAATGCCAATATAGACTCATAGAGAAAGGAAACTAATAATGAAGAAAAACATTAAACTACCAGATCTTGCAAATCAAAATATTTTAATTGCTGATTATGAAGACGAAATGAAACAATCATATATAGATTATGCAATGAGCGTTATTGCAGCTAGAGCTTTACCAGATATTAGAGATGGTCTGAAACCTGTTCAGAGAAGAACATTGTACGCTATGAAAGATCTTAATGTCACACCAGATAAACCTTACCGTAAATGTGCACGTATCGTGGGAGATACCATGGGTAAATACCATCCACATGGGGATGGCTCTATATATAACTCAATGGTTAGAATGGCACAGGATTTTACTTATAAACAAGAATTGATTGATGGACATGGTAACTTTGGTTCAATTGATGGTGATGGGGCAGCGGCTATGAGGTATACAGAAGCAAGATTAAAGCCTATTTCTCTGGAGCTGTTAGAAGATATAGATAAAGATATAGTCGAAATGAAAACCAACTTTGATGAAACATTGATGGAACCAACTGTTCTACCAGCCAAGTTTCCTAATGCTTTAGTAAATGGTATGACTGGTATTGCTGTAGGGATGTCAACTAATTTTCCAACACATAATCTAGGTGAAATCATTGATGGTACTATTGCATATATTCAAGATGAAGATATTACTGTAAAAGAGTTGATGACCCATATTAAAGGTCCAGATTTTCCTACTGGGGGAGTAATAGCTAATAAAAATCAGCTAGAAGATATATACACAACAGGTAAAGGTAAAATCAAAATTAGAGCCAAAATAGATATTGAAAAGAATAGTAACGGAAAACATCATATCATTATAAAAGAAATTCCATATACTCTTATTGGTAATAAATCAAACCTGATAGAAAACCTAGCTGAATTAGTTAAGAATAAGAAAATAAATGGTATACAAGATATTAGAGATGAAAGTTCTAGAGGAGAAATCGAAATAATTATAGAAACAAAAAAAGATGTAGACCCTGATATCTTAGTCAATAAATTATATAGTAAAACAAAATTAGAAGATAATTTTAGTGTCAATATGCTTGCATTACATAAGCAAAAACCATATTTGTTCAATCTAAAATCAAGCTTACAAAAATTTGTTGAATTCCAGCAGGAAATCTATACCAAAAGATACCAATTCCTTCTAAATAAAGAGTTGGACAAAAAAGAAGGAACAGAAGGACTGCTCAGGGCTTATGATGAAATTGATATTATTATTGAAGCAATTAGAGGAGCCAAAAATGCAAAAGCAGTAAAAAAATGTTTGATGACTGGGGATACCACAGATATTAATTTCAGAACTAAAAAAAGTGAAAATCTAGCTAAGAAATTTGATTATACAGAGAGACAAGCAACAATTATACTGGAAATGAGATTATATAAATTAGTGGGTCTTGAGAAATTAGAAGTTGAAAAGCAATATAGAGAAATCATGAGAAAAATTAAACGATATGAAAAAATATTAGGAAACAAAAAAGAATTAAACAAAACTATAATAGTTGAACTACAAAGAATTTCTGATAAATACAGTACCAATCGTAAAACCCAGTTGAAAAACCTGGAGACCTTTAATGTAATAGAAGAAGATATAGTAGAAGATGTTTATGTACTTGTTGATGATAAAAATTATATTAAGACAGTAGACCCTAATATTTTTGAGAAGAATAAAGAGAAAATACTGTCAGAAATGAAATGTGTAATTGATGCTACTACCAAAGATAAAATTTCTCTATTTGATGAAGAAGGATATCTATATAAAATAAAAGTTGATGATATACCAAAAACTAAATTAAGTGATAAAGGAACCGCTATAAGCGTTTTAACAAGTATAAACGAAGATCACATAATAATGATTGATAAACTACTTGACAATGATAAATTATTATTTGCAACAAAATATGGTCTAATCAAACATGTAGATACTAAAGAATTCAATAGTTCCCGGTCTAAAATAGCTGCAACCAAATTAAATGACAATGACAGTGTAATTAAGATAATTAAACCGAATAACGAAGACAAATTAATAACTATTACAGCTAATGGATATGCACTAATTATAAGTACCGATGAAATACCTAACCAAAAACGGAACGCTAAAGGGGTTAATCTAATAAAACTGGGCAACAATGACCATATAATTGATATTGCATTTGTTGATTCAGAGCAGAAAACTATACAGGTAGATGTTGATGGTCAAATTAATAAGAAAAACATATCTGCTATAGGTATTCATAAGAGGAACTCAAAAGGTAAACAAATCATTCCAAGCAGCAAAAATATAATTGGATTCCTTCAGAAGGAGTAATGCTATTACCTATAAGGTAATCCTTCTAAAGATTCTTCCATATCAGTAGCCAATTTTAAATATTTGAATGCAGTTTTGTAGTCATGCAATAGATTGTAAAGTTCACTTATACTTTTATAAGCAAATATATGATAAATGGAATTTCTGAAAACTTCAAATTTGGAAATTCCTATATTCATTTGCTTCAATGCTTCTTCTAATTTACCTATTTTCATCAGAGTAAGTCCGTGATATATTTTTGCAGACCACAAAAAGAGGTAATCATATTTATGTAGTTTTCTAACATCTATTTCCTTATAGTTTATACTTTCAAACAAAGCTAGAGATTCATCATAATCTTGTAAGAGATAAGCTACTTTAGCTTTTTCCAAAGTATAGAATACTTGCAAATCCTTACGGGGGTCTTTAATTTGATTAAGATAATCTAGGGCTTTATCTGGATTATTATTTATAATTTCATATTCAGCATAATTAAGGTATATAAGAGATAATCTAAAGGTATCTTCTGTAAAAATTGAAAATTGTTCTGCTTTTTTAATATTATATAAAAATGAGCTATAGTTCTTGCATATAAGATTAATACATGCCAAAGTCTGATATATTGTATCTGAATTATAATATATGTGGTTTTGAGCAGAAAGTGATACAGCATTTTCAAGCTTTTTAATTGCATAGTCAAAGTTACCCAAACCAGAATAAATCATTGCTTCAACAAACAAAAATCTTAGTTCAAATAAATAATCTTTAATTATTGTTGAATTGTACTTGTCCAAAGCATTTTCAAGAATAGGTAAACATGCTTCATAATTGAAATCATTTAGGTATTTATTCATTTTTTCCATGTATGCCATAGCTGAATCAGAATATAATTGGTTTTCATCATAGATTTTTATAGCTTTGTCAAGGTGTTTTTCGCTCTCGTCGAATAAGTTCAGCTCTCCTAAACATTCACCTAATTTAAATAAAATGTCACCATGTAATTTACCATGATTATAAAAGTTATAGGCTGAAAGGAGATCCTTTAATTCTTGTACAGCTTCATTATATTCAAGATTATCTATTAGTATAGTAATTTCATTCATTTTAGCTTGTATTTTTTTAATAGGTAATGTGGCATTGTCAATATTTTCTTCTAGAAAAAAAGAAACTGGTTTATTTAATCTATCAGCAATCTTTATAAGATTTTTCATGGAAGGGGTAGCCATACCATTTTCTATTTGACTAATCATACTTTTGGTCATATCTTGTCCAGCTAATTGAGTTTGAGTTATATGTAATTCTTTTCTTACTTGTTTAATTTTATTTCCTATTGTTGTGTACATTCAAATTACCTCCCAGTATCATTAATTTATTATAGTATAATTTCGTTAAACAATCAACACATGAAAGTAATATGTTAAATCATATTAAACTTTATATTTGACAATGTTACAGTGTTATACTATAATACTAGCAAGAAAGTTAAATATAATTAAACTATATTTGAGGAGGTTATAAAATATGAATTTACATTCTAAAAAAATCAATGTATCAGAAATGGTTAGTATAGGTGGTATAAAGCAGCATATAATGGTTAGAGGTAATCCACAAAATCCTATAATTTTATTTATCCACGGAGGACCTGGTATACCTTATAGTTGTATATCAGATTGTTTTCAGGAAAATATTGAACAGGATTTTTTAGTTGTGAATTGGGATCAACGGGGAGCAGGAAAATCATATAATGAAAACATTCCAATAGATTCAATGAATCTAGAACAATTTATAATTGATTTAATGGAAGTAGTAGATTATTTACTGAATACATACAAGAAAAACAAGTTATTCTTATCAGCTCAATCAATTGGTAGTGTATATGGACTTATGTCTGTACATAGATTCCCTGATAAGTTCTATGGGTATATTAGTACAGGACAAATAGTTGATACTATTGAAAATGAAAAAGTCTCCTATAACCTTATCTTCAATGAAGCAAAAAAACTTAATAATACTGAAGCTATAAAAGAATTATCAGAAATAGGTAATCCACCATATAAAGATATGATTCATGATATAGGCATAGAAAGAAAGTGGTTAAGCTTATTAGGATATATCGAAAAGAACTTTGGTGTATTTGAATATATTTCTAATAATTGTACTAGAGATGAATTGGATATCATTATGAAGGGACAAGAATTTTCAGTTAATCATTTATTTGCTGATATATATGAGAATGGTATAAATTTTTTTGAAACTATCAAGGATATCAAGGTACCTGTATATTTCTGTATGGGAAGATATGATTATGTAGCACCACAAATATTGACTGAAAAATATTGTAAAACGTTAGAATGCCCTACAAAAAAATGTATTTGGTTTGAAAACTCTGCACATTTTCCTGAGTTGGATGAACCAGATAAATTTTATAAAGTATTATTAGAGATATTGCATACGACCATTGATAAGAAGTAGTCACAAATCACTTGAATACTTAATTTATGCAGGGGAGTAATACATATAAATAAAGGACTTTTCATAATTCTTAATAAAAAGATTCTACTATAGATGTTATTGATGAAAAGAATTACGAACAGTCCCTTAATGTTAATTATAGATACTGCTAGTATGCTGTATTTTCTTCATCTCTATCAATCTGTTTGCTTCTATGCTCATATTCCAGCATTTCTGATTTACCGAATTCAGTAGAATATTTATCATTTTTTTGAATCTTATCTTTTATCTCTTGGTTATTTTCTTGTTTCTTCATGTAATCAATCCTTTCAATGTTATAGTTATAGTATTGTTATCTTCAATGGTTTTATTCCCAAATATCAAGCTTAAGAAATTTAACATTTAATTCTTGAATAACTTTTAATAGTATGATAAGGTCAAAGTATATTAACAATAATTAAGCTACTCATATTGTTTTACAGTTCCAAAAGGAGGAAATTCAATGAAATATAATTTTGATACTATCATAGATAGAAAAGGAACTAATTCTCTAAAATGGGAGCCAGATAAGTTAAAAGAGTTTTTTGGCGAAGAAGATATGTTACCACTCTGGGTTGCAGACATGGACTTTAAAACTCCCCAACCAATAATTGATACAATAGTTGAAAGAGCAAAACACGGTATATATGGTTATAGTGTCAGGTTAGATGAATATTATGATTCAGTTATTAACTGGCAAAAGAAAAGACATAATTGGAATATAGAAAAAGATAGCATAGTATATACACCAGGTATTGTTCCAGCTATAAATTATATAATTCAAGCCTTTTGTTCAACTGGTGATAAAGTTATTATCCAAACACCTGTATACTATCCTTTCAAGAAATCCATCATAAATAATGGATGCAAAGTAGTGGACAATCCTTTAATATATGACGGTAAAAAATATAATATTGATTTTAATGATTTCGAAGAAAAAGCAAAAGATGAGAACGTTAAGATATTCATTTTATGCAGTCCGCATAATCCAGTTGGCAGGGTATGGACAAAAGAAGAATTAGAGAAGATTGGGAAAATATGCATAGAGAATAATGTTCTAGTTGTTTCTGATGAAATCCACAATGACTTGATATTAGGAAATAATGAACATACAGTATTTGCTAACATTAGTGAAGAATTTGCTCATAACTCAATAATTTGTACTGCTCCTAGTAAAACATTTAATATACCTGGACTAGAAACATCTCATATAATAATTAAAAACAAAGAGATTAGAGATAAATATAAACACATTTTAATCAAAAACTCTATATCAGGATATAATCCCATGAGTATAGCTGCACTAAAAGCCGCTTATAATGAAGGCGAAGACTGGCTAGAACAATTGTTGCTTTATTTAGAGGACAACCTTAATTTTATGGAGAACTACTTAATTAATAACATGAAAGAAGTAAGACTCATACGTCCACAGGCAACATACTTGGCATGGTTAGATTTTAGACTAATAGAAAAAGACAATAAAAAACTTGAAGACCTGATTTTCCATAAAGCTAAAGTTGCTCTGGATAGCGGAAACTGGTTTGGAGATAATGGTTCAGGTTTTATGAGAGTCAACTTTGCATGTCCACGTGCAATATTAAAAGAAGCTTTAGATAGAATATGTTCAGCAATTAATAATAGAACTTTACAATAGACTTAAAGTATTAAAAAGTATATTTTAATACCTTTTATATCAAATATCACCTAGAAAAATTATTTTTAGACATTGTAATTGGATAGTGATATAATATACAGTATGTTATAAGTTTAACAATTTTTAATTATAAGGGTGATAAGATATATGAGTAAAATAGGAACAGAGTCTTATAGATTAGGAACTTATGCAGTTGATTTTGAAAATAGGATCAAAATGAGTACTATATTCAATTATATGCAGGAATGTGCTATAAACCATGCCCACAGTCAAAGTTATGGGGTAAAAGAAATGACAGAAGAGGGATTGTTTTGGATTTTGTCCAGAGCATATATTGATGTGTTGGAATACCCCAAATTAGGTGATACGATTACAGTAAAAACATGGACTAAAGGTACTGACAAAATATTTGTATTAAGGGATTTCAAAGTATATTCGTCTGATAGAGTAATAGCTAATGTTACAACCAATTGGGTAATCGTTGATTGGAAAAAGATGAGACCACAACGTCCTAAGATACTTAATGGAACAATAGATAACCTAGAAGATGAATATGCTGTAAAAGAAGTTCCAGGAAAGATATTTGACGTTGATAATAAAGAACATGTATTTGACAAAAATATCAGTTATTGTGATATTGATATCAATCATCATGTCAACAACGTTAGATATGTTGAAATGGTCTTAGATAGTTTTTGTGAAGACTATTATCTAAAAAGACAACCCAAAATTCTACATATCAATTTTTTGAACCAATGTAAATATGGACAAACTATTGAACTACATAAAGGCTACAATAAAGAAACTGATAATTATTATGTTGAAGGTGTAGATAAAGACAGTAGAAAGAAATACTTTCAAGCATTAATTAAATGGACCAACAAGAAATAACCTATCATTAAAACATATATACAATAAAATAAAAAAAGAGTAGACATTTATCAAAAAATGTGATAGATTATTATAGAATTAAATAAAAAGATTTCTTTAAATTAGTACAGAGATGCTAGTAAGAAGTTTTACCGTAACATAGTTATGTAAACTATGGCTTCTTGAATGTATCTTGAAGCCTTTTTTAATGTAAAAATTTGACTAGAATATGTCGGATTTTTATAATATGTTATTTGCAAGCTATAAAAATATTAATATTTTGAGGTGAACTTATGAAAGTATTAATGGACGACAAAGCTATTGGAAGGGCACTAACACGTATATCTCACGAAATTATTGAAAAAAATAAAGGTGTAGAGAATGTTGTTATTCTAGGTATTAAGACTAGAGGCGTTCCTTTGGCGAACAGGATTGCGGATAAAATAAAAACATTTGAAGGAGTGGAAGTTCCTGTAGGAACAATTGACATCACTTTCTATAGGGATGATCTACAAAAGAAAACTCCTCAACCTGTAATAAACAATCCTTTAGATTTTGATGTATCAGGTAAAGATGTTATATTAGTTGATGATGTCATCTATACAGGTAGAACATGTAGATCTGCTATTGAAGCAGTAATAGATACAGGTAGACCCAATAAGATTCAATTTGCATCATTAATAGATAGAGGTCACAGAGAATTACCTTTAACACCTGATTATATAGGTAAGAATATACCTACATCAAAAAACGAAGTAGTTCGTGTTAAGTTATTAGAAGTTGATGGCGAAGATACTGTTCAAATAATTTAAAGATTTCCATATTAAAAAGTGTGTACCAAATATAAAGTAGTCTAGTTTTCTAGAAAAATATAACTTATATCTATTACAAAATAGGAGGTAAATTTTATTATGGAGAACATATCAACAGGCAAAAAACTAATTTTAGGTTTACAGCATGTTTTAGCAATGTTCGGAGCAACAGTCTTAGTACCAATTTTAACAGGACTTGACCCAGCTATTGCCTTATTTGCAGCTGGTGTAGGAACACTTTTATTTCACTTATGTGCAAAAGGAAAAGTACCTGTTTTCTTAGGTTCAAGTTTTGCATTTATAGGAGCAATTTCTTTAACTCTCAATCCTAATCAGCTGGATGATGTATCTAAGATGCCAAGAGCAGAATATTTACATAATCTTTCTCTAGTAAAAGGTGGTATCATAGTAGCTGGTTTAGTATATGTAACTATGGCTATCATAATTTACTTTGTGGGAGTAGATAAAATCAAAAAATTATTTCCACCAATTGTAACTGGACCAATGATTATTGTAATAGGACTTAGATTATGTACTGTTGCAACTAACAGCGCATTCTTCCCAGTAATTAATGATAATGGTGATAGAGCATTTAACGGTACTCATGCATTAGTTGCAACAATAGTTGTATTAACAATGGTTGTTGTATCAATATTCGCTAAAGGCTTTTTCAAGATGGTGCCTATACTAATATCAGTAACGATCGGTTATTTATTATGTATCCCTTTTGGATTATTAGATACAACTGCAATAACTAATGCCGCATGGTTCTCAGTTAGTGATTCTCATATAACAGAACAGATATTGACATTACCATCTTTCACAATGTCAGGAATCATTGCTATAGCCCCAATTGCCCTAGTGGTATTTATTGAACATATAGGTGATATAACTACTAACGGTGCTGTTGTTGGTAAGAATTTCTTAGAAGATCCAGGTATCCATAGAACTATGCTAGGTGATGGTGTGGCAACAGTATTCGCTGGTTTAGTGGGGGCTCCTGCTAATACTACATATAGTGAGAATACTGGTGTTTTAGCTGTAACAAAAGTATATAATCCTGCTATCTTAAGAATTGCAGCGGTAATAGCTATATTCTTAAGTATGATCGGTAAATTCGGAGCAGTTATAAGAACTATACCTGGACCAGTTATGGGTGGTATAAGTATCATATTATTTGGTATGATAGCAAGTGTAGGTGTTAGAATATTAATTTCTTCTAACCTTGATTTTACTCACAGTAGAAACTTATTGATATCAGCAATAGTTTTAGTAATTGGTATTGGTGTTGATAGTTTTCCTCTAGTTGATTCATTGACAATATCAGGATTAGCTATAGCAGCTCTTATTGGAGTCATTTTAAACCTTGTTTTACCAAAAGGTATATAACCTTTATATAGATTATGAAAAGTCCCTTAATAGGGGCTTTTTTAGATTCAACAGAAAATTAGGACATGATTATGGGAAAGTAAATATTTTATTATGGTTAAATTTTCTTAGACAAAAAGTACTAAAAATCTGTTAAAATATTCATATATGTATTTGAACTTAATTTTAATATGGTACCAATCAAAATTACAGAAAGGAATCTAATTAACCAATGAAAATTATTAAAATAGTTTTGGGTATAATTTTACTTACTGCATTATTAACAGTTACAACAACATCTGTCTACACTACAGATAGATTCAATATGTCATACTTACATTATGGCAGTCCTAAATCCTACATAAATTATGTTAATGATACTGAAGAATCTCTAGACAGTGTATCACCTAATTACATAGACATAAATAGTGAGGGACATATTGAAACAAATAACATTGATACTGATTTTATAAAGACCATGCATGATAAAGGCATGAAGGTTACTCCTTTTTTAAGTAATCACTGGAATAGAGAAGCCGGTGAACTTGCATTAGCAGATATGGAAAATGTAACAACTGAAATCAATAAAATAATAGAAACCTATAATTTTGATGGTATTAACGTTGATATTGAAGGGTTGAATGAACAAAGCAGAGAACCATTTACAGAATTTATTTGTTTACTAAGAGAAAAGCTTGATAGTAATAAAGAGTTATCAATATCGGTAGCAGCTAACCCTTATGGTTCATCTAAAGGGTGGCAAGGTATGTATGATTATAAAACATTAGCTTCTTATGCAGATTATCTAATGATAATGGCTTATGATGAAAGTTATAGAGGAAGTAAACCAGGACCAGTAGCAAGTATGTCATTCGTAGAGAATTCTATCAAAAATGCTATTGATATAGGTGTACCATCAGAAAAAATTGTATTAGGTATACCTTTTTACGGAAGAATATGGAATATAAATGATATGGATGATTCTGATAAAGATAATAAGATTCTTGGAAAAGGAATTACTGCGGTTACTATTAAATCTTTGGTAGCATATTACAATGGAAGTATCATCTATGATAAAGAATCCAAAAGCATGAAAGCTACATTTACCGTTAACACTTCTGATGAAAAGAAGAATTTATATAGTTGGGGTGTACCAGTGACTGAAGGTAATTATGAAATATGGTATGACGATGACTATACTATAAAAGAGAAATTGAAACTAGTAAGTAAGTATAATCTAAAAGGTACAGGGAGCTGGAGCTTAGGTCAAGAAAACAAAGAAATATGGAAATATTACATATCATGGTTAAACGGCAATTATTTTAGCGATGTATCTAATCATTGGGCAAAAAAAGACATATCTACTATCTATGAAAAAGATTGGATGTTAGGTACATCCAGCACACTTTTTTGTCCTGATACTAGTTTAACTAGGGCACAAGCGGCAGTTACTCTCATTAGAGCCCTTGATATAGATTTAGATTCTACCTCCTCATATTTTGTTGATGTGCCAGATTCATACTGGGCAAAATCAGAAATAGAAACGGCATATAAATGTAACATAATAAATGGCAAAGATAAAAAAATATTTGATGCAGATAGTACAATAACTAGAGAAGAACTGGCTAAAATGCTGTACAATCTATTAGAATCAAATATTGATATACAAAAGGCAGATAACAACTTCAAGGATATAAGTCCTAATAGTTGGTCATATGAGGCTATAACAGCCTTGAACTGTGCTGGTATATTAAAAGGATATGATGAGAATACATTCAGACCTAGAGATACTGTTACAAGGGCTCAAATGGCTTGTGTCCTTAATAGAATCTCAATTTATATAGAGTAATATTCTGGTAATAGTTATGTTAATATTCATGTTTGCTATTGATTTAATTCAAATAGTGGTATACAATATATTTTATTAATCACCCTTGGAGGTACCAAAATGTTACTTAATATCAAACATTTTCTAGATTTGAAATCCTTATCATGTGATGAGATTCACTATATACTTAACTCAGCACAAAAAATGAAATATACCATAGAATCTAATAAATTCACTACAACCCCTTTATTGAAAGGAAAAACAGTTGCAACTTTATATTACGAAGAACAATCTCGTTCCAGGTTATCTTTTGAACTTGCAGCTCAAAATTTAAATGCTAAAGTTATTAATCTCACTACATCTAAGGAATTATATAGAGGTGAATCACTTAAGGACCTTGGCAGATCAGTAGACCAGATTGGAGCTGATTTCATTGTCATAAGACATCCTTTGTCAGGAGGACCACATTATCTTACTAAGTATGTAAATGCTTCTGTAATTAATGCAGGTGATGGCAGAAACGAAAATCCTAGCCAATCATTAGTGGATCTATTATCAATCTATGAGATCAAAAATAAATTCAAAGGATTGAAAGTGGCAATAATAGGAGACATCATGCACAATCGAGTGGCAAGAAGTAATATATGGGGACTTACTAAACTTGGTGCAAAAGTAAGAATCGCTGGACCACCTACACTAATACCTAGTAACCTTGGAGATAATGTAGAAGTTCACAATAATACTACAGAAGCAATAATTGATGCAGATGTAATCATGACCCTCAAAATTCAAAATGAAAGACAAGAAGATAATCTGTTACCATCAATAAATGAATATATGAGGTTATTTAAATTAGATGTCAATCGCTTGCAATATGCTAAGAAAGATGTAATTGTTATGCACCCAGGACCTATAAATAGAGGTATAGAAATTTCTTCAGAGGTTATAGATGGAGATAATTCTATAATAAATAGGCAACAAATCAATGGAGTAGCTGTGAGAATGGCATTATTTCATGTATTATCTAAGTGTGGGGTGAATTTTAATGTATAACTTACTTATAAAAAATGGAAAGATTGTTACATCTGAAGAAACATTGTTGAATACAGATATATTGATAGATGGTGGTAAAATCAGTGAAGTGATGCCTAACATTAATATAGATGGTTATTACACTATAGATGCAACAGATAAGATTATTATTCCAGGACTTATTGATATGCATTGTGATATATGCGAACCTGGCTATGAATATAGAGAAAGCCTTGTAACAGCTTCATTAAGTGCTGCAAGAGGCGGATTTACAAGTATAACTTGTAGTCCTAATACATTACCAAGTATAGATAATAAAACAGTAGTAAAATATATAAAAACAAAATCAGAAATTGATGCAGTTACACATTTATTTCCTTATGGAAGCTTGACAAAAGAATGTAAAGGGACAGAACTTACTGAATATGGTGAAATGCAGTTATCAGGTATAGTAGCATTATCAGATGGTGATGTTCCAATACAAGATAATAGCGTTGTAAAAAAAATATTCCGCTATGCTAGTATGTTTGATATGCCCATAATAATGCATTGTGAAGATACTAGTATTTCCAATAAAAGTGGTATCAATGAAGGCTATATGGCTACAAAGCTAGGATTAAAAGGTTTTCCTGTAGTAGCTGAGACAATTCAGCTAGCTAGAAACATATTTTTAGCAAAAGAGTATGGTATTAACTTACACATCACACATGTTTCATCAAAAGAGTCTGTAGAGTTAATTAGACTTGCAAAAGATAAAGGGATTAGTATTACAGCGGAAACTTCTCCTAGATATTTTATATTGGATGAATCCAATGTTGATAATTATAATACCTATGCTAAGATAAGTCCTCCTCTTAGAACTAAGGAAGATATTGAGGGTATAATCAACGGATTGAAAGACGGTACAATCGATGTAATCAGTTCTGATCATAAACCTAACACAATTGATTCGAAATTATTGGAATTTGATATTGCTTCCTTTGGTATGTCAACATTTGAAACAGCATTTAAACTATCCTATACTTATTTGGTTCACAACGGTATTTTGACATTACAAGAATTAGTTAATAAAATGTCATATAATCCAGCTAACATATTGGGTATAAATAAAGGTAAGATTACCCCCGGATACGATGCTGATTTAGTTATGATTGACATAAATAGCAAAGATGTGATAAATTCCAAAAAGTTCTTGTCAAAAGCAAAATACTCCGTATATGATGGATATGAAACTCAGGTAGATATAACAAATACTATCATTCAAGGAAACCATTACAATTATAATGAAGATTAAGTAAAACTAGAAGCATTATATAATCATTAACAAGATTATATAATGCTTTTAATTTAACCTAGTAACAGATATCAAGTTTTTTATATAATATATTGGATTAATTACCTTATATTATTATCTTTAGACTCTTTATCATATTTTTCTTTCTTAATGTTGATATCATTATCATATTTACCATTATTCTTTATGGTTCTTTCGATTTTTTCACCGTTTTCTTGACCAGATGCTCTCAAAATAGCTACCTCCTAAATGTAATATTATCAAACATAGATAGTATAAAACAGTTTTGTTATTATTATACAGTTAAATTAATATTGTATATATTTAATTCTGAATATTATAATATGACAAAAATACCAATACAATACTATTAATATTAGTGATTATTTACAATTGTTTTAATTAACAAAAACATAACAATTATTGTAGAAATTATCAATAAAATGTTATATACTAGTAATGTAGATGGCATGTCTGAATATTGAAAGAAATATCATAGATATATGAATATTTATACAGGTTGTCTAACAAAAAACAGGGAGGTTTTTTTAATGAAGAAAAAAGTATTAACATCATTATTGGCTCTTGTATTTTGTCTAACTTTCGCTTTTAATGTACCCGAAGTATATGCAGAAGATGGTTGGGATACTTCAAGATATGGAGATCTTATCGACATCGGACCAAAAATCAGAGAATTAGAGAAAGATAATGAGTATAAGGAAAAAGTTGCTAATCAAATTAAGCAATTTGCAAGAACAGTGAATCTAGCAGAAAATCGCTTATTTGCCCTAGAAGCTGATGATCCTAACTTTACATTCAATGGTGGAACTAAGCATTTTCTATCATATGATGAGCAAAACGGATATTATCTTAAAACTTATACTTTAAGAAGTATTGGAGATAGTGTAGAAATATGGATAGCAGATAATTTAGATTACATCGATGATAGAGAAGCCCCTGTAATAACTCAAGAACAAGCTGACCATATGAAAGATGTATTTGATGAAACCGTTTATCCTAAAGATACTGATTTCTTTGGAATGCATGATTCACATACTGGAATAAATGCAACTCTTCCAGGACAAGTTGGTTTACCAGCTGATTATTATGTATCTCAAGATGGAGTTGAAAGAGTTATTCTTCTAGTTGACAACTTCAGAGATGTGAATTACTACGATAAAACATATCCTTTGATTATTGGTGGATTCTACTCACCTATGTATGAAGAATATACTGATAGAAATATTATCAATATATCAGCAAAAGATTGGGAACATAGATTAGATAGTAACTGGTTACCAACTACAGCTCATGAATTCCAACATTTAATTCATGATGATAATGATTCATCTGAAACAACTTGGTTAAATGAAGGTATGTCTGAGTTTGCTGAATTCTTATGCTTTGAAATGCATCCAATGAGTCATGTAAATGCTTTCTTGGATTATCCTGAGAATTCATTAATAGAATGGGATGAGCATGTTGATGCTCCAACAGGACCAGAAACGTTAGCTGACTATGGTCAAGCTTACTTATTCGTATTATATATGAACGATCATTTCGGACATGATTTCATTCAAGCATTAGCTAAGAATGAATCCCATGGTATAGAAAGTGCTAATGAAGTTCTTAATCAATTCAATACAGGTATAGACTTTGAAGAATTATTTAGAAGATTTACTATAGCTGCTGCAATAGATACCGATCTTTTCGGTGGCGATTTTTATAATTTCGACAGCATAGATGTTAATGTAGATTTTGAATCAGCACTTGAGTATGATAAAGATGGAGTACCTGCATGGGGAGCTGATTACAAAGTATTAGATAACTCTAAGAGAATACGTAACATCAAATTCGATGGTGTTGAATTTATGCCAAATCCTTGGAAAGCAATGGAAGACCCAAAAGAAAACAGAGGAACTGTACTTTGGGGTAACAATGGTGACAATATAGATAATCAATTAATCTTTAGAGCAGATTTATCTAGTGCCATTAATCCATTATTGAAATTTGATACATTTGTAGATGCAGAGCCTTTATGGGATGCTTGTATGGTTCAAGTTTCAACAGATGAAGGACAAACTTGGACAAGTCTAGCTAATGATAATACTATTGATAAAGATACATTCCCACTTAATTCACAAGCGCCACAAATATATGAAAATCTTCCTGGATTCTCAAGACAAGATACAGCTTGGGGTAGTGAAGAATTTGATTTAACTCAATATGCTGGTCAAGAGATATTAGTTGGATTCCGTTATATGACAGATTCAGCTTCTAATGAATCAGGCTGGTTCATAGATAATGTTCAGATTGAAGAAATAGGTTATAATCATGATTGTAATTCTTTAGAAGGATTTAAAAGTATTGATGAAATATTAGATATAAAAGTAGAATATTGTGTTACATTCATTAATAAGAAAACATTTGGTAATGAAGGGGATATATTCTATTTAGAAACATTTAACATTCATAACCTTGATCCATTCAATATAACTGAACAAGATTCAGTGAAATTAAATTGTTTCTTCCAACATGGTACAACTTACATGATAGTATGGTATGCTGCACCAATCGGTAAAAAAGGAGCAGTTGATTTCACATATGAAATAGTATACAGTAAGTTTTTTGATGGATTCAAAACAAGATAATTAATAATAGTTTTACATAAGTAAATATTATTATCTAAATAAAGCCTATCAACAAGCAATAGTGTTGGTAGGCTTTTTACACGTTAATTATAAATTAATATTAATGATTTCTTAATTAATATAAAGTATATATACGATATTACTTTATATTATAAACATATGTTCATATATTGAACATACCACATAAGGGTTAAAAATAGCATATATCCTCTCTCGAATATATTTTAGCAACTAAAATATATTGACAAATTCCAGCAATAGTGATAATGTTTTAGTTGCTAAAATATATTATTTAGTAATTTGAAGGAGGAATGAATTTTGAAAATATTGATTGCATTTTTTTCGGCAACGGGCAACACTAAAAAAATAGCAACTGTAATTAAAAACAAACTCAAAGAACTTGATGTAGATGTTACTAGTTTAGATATTACTTCTTATTCAAGTAGACAAAGAGAATTGATAATCAATGAATATGATGGGATTTTTTTTGGATTCCCTATTTATTCTATGAGAGCTCCTAGGATATGCAGAGAATGGTTAAAAAGAATAGAGGGAAAAGGCAAAAAGTGTTCAGTTTTCTTTACTTATGGTGGATTTGGAAAGGACCCAGCTCATTATTATATTAAACAGTTATTGGATGTACATAACTTCAAATTAGTTTCTTCAGCAGAATTTGTAAGTGCTCATACTTTTAATTATAGCGGATGGTTGGCTGCTGAAAATCGTCCTAATAAATCAGATTATAATATTGCAGAAGAATACACAGTAAAAACAATTAACAAATTTATCAGTAATGAACCTTATGTCCCTATAGAATATGATAAACCATTATACAGCGCTGATCAATTAGACCAAGCTGAAAAATATCGTTTTCATGTAATCACTAAACTTCCTACAAGAGATTCTGATACCTGTTCAATGTGCGGATTATGTGAAAACATATGTCCAACAAAGGCAATGGACGCTCAAAAAGGTATTGCTGATATTGAGTCTTGTATAGCATGTTTTAGATGTATAGCTAATTGTCCAGAGCAAGTTTTACATACTAATGATATATCCCATACTTGGGAACAAAAGCTAGGATTCCATAAAACAACAAAAGAAGGAATTGATAAAATGGTAAGTAAAATATATATTTAAAACAAAGAGGTGACAAAATGCATGATTACATTGAAATACTTGAGAGAATGTCCGCTGTACAGTATAGAATAAATTATAATGACAGAAAACCTAAAAGCTTTGGTACAGACCAAATGCTTTATCATTCAGAAATACATTTTATTGAGGCTATAGGTGTTGGAGATATCAACGCTTCTACACTGTCAAAAAAGCTAGATATCACAAATGGAGCAGTAACACAAGTAGCAGAAAAATTGATTAAAAAGGGATTAATACTAAAATACAAGAGAGACTCCAACAAAAAAGAAGTTCTTTTCAAACTCACTGAAAAAGGTAAGATAGCTTATGAAAATCACGAGTTATTTCATAAGGAACTTAATGATAAAGTAATAGAGTATCTAAAGGGGTTAAACAAGGAACAGGTTGAGGGTATCTTGGGTCTTATTGGTATATGTGAAGAACATTTACCTAGAATTTTATGATTGTTGCTAATAAGGTGATAAGAAAAGATTAATTAGACTAATATTTAGTATTGAAATTGCTAAATACTTGAAGGGGTATAAAAAATACTTATTAGAGTAGATATTAGTTATTATATGAATTATAATCTTTTTAGTGAAGGACTATTTGGGGAGTATAAAATATAACATATAGATATCTTAGATATTTTTATTAATAGTTATCCTTCACATATTAAGTCGGGGTGGGTTACTATATTTAATAAGGAAAACAGGTCAAGTATATAGTTAACCTGTTTTCCTTTTAAGTTCACTGGGATTGACACCAAACTTTTTCTTGAAAGCTGCTGAAAAATGACTAGGATTTGAATAACCAACCATATTAGCTATTTCTATTACATTTTTTTGACCTTCAATTAAATATTCTCTAGCTTTTTCCATTCGTAGATCTCTTATATATCCATAAATGGTTGTGTTATATATTTGTTTGAATCCAACCTTTAACTTGAATGTATTAAGTCCAATATGCTTAGATAACTCATTTATAGATAATGGATTGACATAATCATTATTAATAATCTCTTTTGCATATTGTAATTTGTCTATATCGTCATTTTTGAGAATTAGATTTTGGTTAGGTTCATTCTTGATAATCATTTCTTTTAATATCAATGAAATTATTTCTATAGCTTTACTTTGGAGATATAAGATTCTGCATGTAGAATCCTTTGGCAGATTACATCTATGTATCTGATTAAATGCAACCTTGACGTCAGGAATAGTGATTTCTACCATCATATCATTTATAAGGGATTCAAGGGCTTGTTCATCCAAAGTATCTACAGTAAGTTCGGGAAATTGATTAAAAAACTGGTTATTAAAAATAATAGAAATAGATTCCCAATCATCGCTGGTAGAAAAGCTTTCCCATCCATATGAGCTATTTCTAATAAACTTTATATCTTCTTTCTGTATAGTATGTAATGTGTCCGTTTTCTTATTATTAAATTTCATATGTCCTTTCATACAGTAAATAATTTCAAAGCAGTTAAAATCTAGTTGATACTCGTATTCTAATTTGTTCTTGAATTTCATATCAGCAAAGCATACCTCTATACCGCCATCTAAAGAAATAAGCTCGAAATTACCTTTACCGATGTCATTACATAAATTATATTGTGATTGATTAGTATAAGTATTCTTTTTTTCTAACAAAATATCACTGGAAAATTGGGAGTAGTAATCTTTCATATCATTTATTCTATATTGTTTCATATATTACCTCCAAAATTATAACTAAAACCAAATAAATCATAATAGAGAGTGTCAGTATCAATTGTCTATTAAAATTTTACCAGTGCTGAATATTAATGTCAATGAACTAGTAATCATAATTAGTTAGTGAATATTAATCATAAAGTTGATTGTATGCTTGACATACAACATGTTTAGTTATATACTATTATCATAATGTATGCTAGGGTTACAAAGGAGTGAGAAAATGAATAATAAAAAGTTGGTAGCAAATACATATTACAAGATGGTAACCAACCATAGAGAGTCACAACTATTTTTTGCAGCATTAAAACTAGATATTTTTTCATATTTAGATAATGAAATATCAATAGAAGAAATAGCTGACCAAAGTACATATGATATAAGAAACTTAAAATTAATACTGAATGCTTTAGCATCCATACATCTAATTGAAAAACATGAAAACAAGTTTGTTAATACAGAGGAGGGAAAATTCTATCTAACAAAATCAAGTAAATATTATATCGGAGATGCCATTTTATTTAGGAATGAAATGATGTCATTAGATAATATTGAGAACAGAGTAAGATTTGGTCCAGATAAAGCTATTACTCAACATAATCAAGGGCAAAAAGTCTATGATTTCACTAAATTAGCAAAAGTAAGCATCCCAGAGATATATCTATGGCGAATAGAACCATTGATAAATCTTATGAATACAATATATCAGGATAGTGAACCTAATAAAATATTAGATCTAGGTGGAGGTTCAGGCGCTATGGGAATAGAGTTGTGTAAAGCCTTCCCTAACTCAAAAGGTGTTATTTTTGAAGAACCTAAAGTTTCGCTAGTAGCAGAAGATTTAATTTCAAAGAATAATCTAAGTACAAGAGTATCTGTGCAAAAAGGTGACTTCATAAAAGATGACATTGGAAGTGGTTATGATATAATAATTGCCTCAGGTATCATAGATTTTGCTAAAGACCATTTACAGGATTTTGTAAAAAAACTATATGACGCTCTTAACAAAAATGGTATAATATATCTAATAACCCACGGATTCAGTGAAGATTATCTAGAACCTCCTGAAACTATTTTGGGATGGCTATCAAGTCATTTGGATGGTCTTAACTTACTTCTACCTGATAAGGTTATTCAAGATGCAATGACGGATAGTGGGTTTAGACTATATAAACAAGATAAAAGTGGTAATCACAGCATAAAGGTTTACCAAAAATAAACACATAAAAGCAAAGGGAGTTAATTAAATGAATGCCAAGAACAATGTTTTAGAATCTTTTATATCAATGACAGAGAAAGTTGCAAACGGTAAAACCAATGTTTTAGATTTTGGTAGTGAAAACATGAAATTTTATCGAGGCGAAATACATATGATTAAAATGATTGGAGATAATCCTGGCATCTATAGCTCGGAAATGGCTAGAAAATTTGGTATAACTAGAGCTGTTGTCTATAAAACAGTACTAAAATTAGAAAAAAGAGCATTGATTATAAAGGTCAATGATGAGTCGGATAAGAAAAAGACTAAATTATTTTTAACTGAAGATGGAGAGAAAGCTTACAAATTTCATGAACAATATCATAACAATTTTGATAAAGCTTTGTTTGATTTTTTAGATAGTCTTAACGAAGACGAATTACAATTAATACAAAAATTTCTTAATTACTCAAATAAATTAATAGATAATCATTTCTAAGGATAGAGGAGGTTTTTTTTTATGAAGTCAATGAGAATGATAACCATTATTACAATAATTAGTTTAGTATTAGTACAATTAACAGGTTGTTCTGTTAGTAATGAAAATAAAGTAGCCACAACAGTTAATGAAGATAGTAAAGAAGCAGGAACAAAGGACAAAGATGTTACTAGAGTCACTATAATATCTCCACCCATATTTTCAATCTATCTTAGTGCATCACCAAAAGATACTACAGTAGTAGGCATTAATGGAAGAGCATTTAGTACAGCTAATGAGAAAGTTCTTGCAGAATTATATCCTGGTTATAAAGATATAAACACTTCTTTTATTAATAATGAATTTGTTGTTAATACAGAGGAGTTGCTAAAATTATCACCTGATATTATATTCTATTACGGAGATAATCAAAAGAATGAATTAGATAAATTAGATGTTGAATCTGTTGATATGATGATTAATAAAGACAGAGACCCTGAACAGATGACTATTCAATGGGAAAAACATTTAGAAGAAGCTTTAGATGTTTCTAATGAAAATACTATAGAAAAAGAGTGGGAGAGGTCAAATAATAAAGCAGATGAATTATTGAAAGATAACTCTACCAAGAAAAAAGGACTTTATATTTTTAGCTATATAAATGGAAAAATAACTGCAAGTGGAAATAACTCATATGGAGATAATTTCTTCAATAAAGCAGGAATAGAAAATGTAGCTAAGGATCTACAGGGATGTAAAGAAGTGAGTATGGAACAAATCTATGAATGGAATCCTGATATTGTTTTCATATTTTTAGGTATGCCTGCAACACCTATTATTAATAATAAAGCAACAAATCAAGATTGGTCCTTGATTCAGGCATATAAGGATAAAGCTATTTATGATATTCCACAAGCGGTTTATTCCTGGGGAGCGCCAAGTGCAGATTCGCCTGTAATGCCATTATGGCTTATTTCAAAAACTTATCCTGATTTAATGAATAGAGATGATTTCATCACCTACTTAAAAGGATATTACAATAGAATCTATGATATAGAATTAAATGATACTTTAGTTGAGGATATATTGAAACCTAAAGAAGTAAAAGGAAAATAAAGAAATGAATATAAAAAAAAATAGTACTATGACATCTTATAAAAATGTAGCTTTTCTAGTAGTAATATTATTGATTATAGTGAGTTGTATATCTTTGTTAGTAGGTCGTTATGACATATCAATAAGTGATATCATTAAAATATTCAGTGCCAAGATCAATAACTCCAGTTTACCTGATAAGTTAGAAATTTCTTCTTACATAATATGGGATATAAGGATACCACGTATTATTTTGGCTGGAATGGTAGGGGCTTGTATTGCTATAGCAGGTACCTGTATGCAAGGATTATTACAAAACCCCCTTGTCAGTCCTGATGTTCTTGGAGTTTCTTCAGGAGCTGGATTCGGTGCGGCGCTTGGAATTATATTGACCTCCAATAATTTAATCACTATACAGATTTTATCATTTGCATTTGGAATTACCAGTATGGCTTTAGTTTTTCTGTTTTCAAAAGGTAGAAAAGATCAATCTATTCTATCAATCATTTTAAGTGGGATTATAGTATCTTCTGTATTTACATCTTTGATATCAATAACAAAATATGTTGCTGATGCAGAAGAGAAATTGCCAGCTATAACTTTTTGGCTTATGGGAAGTTTTTCTAATGCTTCTTATGACCAGATTAAAATTATCATATTACCTGTGATGATTGGAATCGTAGGGTTAACAATACTTAGATGGAAGATTAATATATTGTCTTTAGGTGATGATGAAGCATTTACAATGGGGGTTAATCCTAAGAGGCTTAGGTGGATTATTATCATATTATGTACTGTCATGGTTTCTTCAACTGTTACAGTAGCAGGAATTATTGGATGGATAGGTTTAGTAATTCCTCATATATGCAGAAAGATAATTGGATATAATCACGGATATTTAGTTCCATTATCAGGTTTAACAGGAGCAGCTTTTTTAATAATAGTTGATTGCTTAGCAAGAAATATCAGTTCTTCAGAAATACCTATTGGTATATTGACAGCTTTAATAGGTGCTCCAATTTTTGCTTTTTTATTTATGTACAAGAGAGGTGAGGTATAATGCTGTTAAAACTAAAGAATTGCTATTATTCTTATAAACCTAATGTTCCTATACTAAAAGATATCAGTTTTACTTTGGATAAAGGAGAAATTCTTGCAATAATGGGCTGTAATGGAATAGGTAAGACTACCTTATTGAAATGTATTGCCGGAATCTTGAAATGGGATAAAGGAACTTGTATATTCAATGGACAAAATACTATTGATGCTGACTGTATAAAAGACATTGGTTATGTACCTCAAGCAAGGAAATTACCATTTTCTTATTTAGTAAAAGATTTGGTTGTATTTGGGAGAAATGGAACCCACAATTATTTTCAATCACCAAAAAAAGAGGATTACGATATAGTAGATGACATTTTGAATGAATTAGGTATCTATCATATAAGAAATTCCTATTGCAATGAATTGAGCGGTGGGCAACTGCAAATGGTGTTCATAGCCAAGGCTTTGTCATCATTTCCAAAGTTATTGATATTAGATGAACCAGAATCACATTTAGATTTTTATAATCAATTTAAAGTATTGCACACAATAAGTAAATTAGCTAAGAAGCAGGGTATAAGTACAATAATTAATTCACATTATCCTAACAATGTAATGAAGATAGCAAATAAGTGCCTAGTTTTAAGTAAGGATAAATATACTTGCGGAGATATCAGTAGTATAATGACAGAAAAAACAATGAAAGAATATTTTTATGTTAATTCTAAACTCATTGACTTGCATTATAATAATAAAAATGTACCATCATTTGTATTTTTGGGTACTTGATGGAGGAGGTTAAAAATGAAAAAGAAAATCCTGATCTTAGTAAGTGTAATCATATTAATTATTATTCTAATACCTATCATGACAGGAAACTTAGAAAAAGAAACATTGAATCAACAAACAAGGGCTCGATTAGAAGGAAGTTTTATTGAACTATCAAATGGATATACTCATTATGAATTGAAAGGACCTGAGGACGGTAAAACCATTATCTTAGTGCATGGTAATGCTGCACCATATTTTACATGGGATAACAATATAGATGCACTAGCTGATGCTGGATTCAGAGTTCTTAGATATGATGTGTATGGTCATGGATATTCTGATAGACCTAAGCTAAGGAAATACGATAGAGAATTATACGATGAACAGCTGGTTGAACTAAAAGAGAAATTAAACATAATTGGACCTGTTTATATGATTGGTACATCTCAAGGGGGCTGCATAACAACTTATTTTGCAGCATCACACCCTGAAGAGGTAGAGAAGGTAGCTTTACTTTCACCGCTTTTTGATACTTTCCCTGGCAAAAACAGGGTAAATCTACTGAAAACCAGATTTATAGGTGAATATATGATGAATGTAAGTGGAGATAAAATGTTGACAGATCCTTCAAAGGTATTATATTCAGATGAGAAAAAACAAGAACTTACTGATAAATTAAAGAAACAGATTAGTTTTAAAGGGAAAAAAAGAGCGGTTTTAGCTAATATGAGAGGTAATGCTATAGATGATGCTACTATCTACTATGAAAAACTAGGAGAAGAAGAGATACCTATTCTGTTGACTTGGGGAGAAAACGATAAGAAAAACACAAAAGAATCCATGGAAAAATTACAGCAGTTAATTCCAAAAATACAATACCATGAGATAGAGAAAGCGTCTCATTTAGCACATTACGAATTTCCAGAGGTGATTAATAAACTGTTAATTGATTATCTGAATCAATAAAATTACTGTCAAACAAAGAAAAGATATTGAATTTTTTTGTTTTAATTTATCAATTGTTAAGTTCAATATATTTAGTTGAAGAAGAAGATAGCACGGGATTGATATTATAGACCAATCCTGTGCTATAAAATTATAGATACAGAAATATAAAAGTAAATATAGACATTGATAAATTTATATGATATACTTTGTATTGAAATTGATATTCATTATTAATAATATTTTATGGTTATAACTTGATAATTAATAGTTTTGCATCTCACTTATTGAAAAGCACAATTATATATGTTAATATTATCAAAAAAGTATAACATGGAGTGAGAAAATGGCAAAATTCCAAAGAAAAACTCGGCAAGAAAGAGAAACAGAAATTAAGGAAGCAGCACTGGATGTATTTGTTAATAAAGGCTATCGTAATACAACCATGGAAGATATTATTGCTGGAACAACCCTTTCAAAAGGCGGCGTATATAGATATTTCTCTAGTCCTAAAGAAATAATGATTGCTATTATGCGTGATGGTAACGATGTTGATAATAAATTCTTTAGAGAAATCGGTCAAGAAATTAACAGCAAAGAGGACATTTGTAATTTATTAGCTGATAGATCTTTAGATAAAATATTAAGTACATCCCCACAAAAAAAATTATATCTAATGTTTATATATGAAATATTATACGATAAAAAACTAGAGGATATATTTTTAGGATTTGAAAAACAGACTTTTATACAACTGGAAAATTTATTTGGTGATAAAATATCTTTTTTCAAGGATAAAAATCAAGAAATGAATAGACTCTTTATGAGTAGATTGATAAATGCTTTGTTATTTGTGCATGCTCTTTTTTCTGATAAACAAATTTTAGAAAGTAATAAGGATTATCTTCATAAAATATTCTTTGATTTTTATAATGAGTATTTATAAAAAGCTAGCTATAATTAAGCTAGAATATTTTTTGTTCTCTAAGTGACGTTGACGTCACCAACAGTTTATTATTTTATCGTTACTTAGTATTTTTACTTATTATCAGTTGATTATTTAATGAAGGAGGAAGTTTATATGAGTGAAAACAGAAAAGCGTTATTGGAACTTAACATGGGCAAGTTATTCATGAAGCTTGCTGTACCAGGTATTATTGGAATGCTAGCCGTAGGATTATACAATATGGTTGATGCAATATTTGTAGGACAGTTTGTAAGTGGGGCAGGGGTTGGAGCAATAACCATGGCTTATAACGTCGTATTAGTTAACCAAGCTATACTTACTTTATTTGCAACAGGAGCAATGTCCCTTTTATCAAGAGCAATCGGAGAAAAAGATGAAGAAACTATTGATAAACTATTTGGAAATGTTTTTATAGGTGTAGCCATATTATCAGTAATACTAACTTTTGTAGTCTATAATTTCGCAACCCCCATACTGCATTTTTTGGGTGCTAGAGATGATATTTTGGTTTTAGGTGAAAAGTACATAAAAATAATTTCTTTAGGATTCATAGTTGCTGGTATAGGACCAGCTCTCAATATGCTTATCCGTGGTGAGGGTAAGATGAAATCTGCAATGACAATAGTTTTTGTTGGTATGGTTATCAATATTATCTTGGACCCTATTTTTATTAAGGTATTTGATATGGGAATAGAGGGTGCTGCAATAGCTACAGTTATCAGTCAAATCATATATTTGATAGGGGATTTAATTTACTTCAAATCTGGAAGAAGCGTCATTAAGCTAAGGAAAAAAAGTTTTAAGCTTTCCATGGATATTATGCCTAAGATATTAAGTGTCGGTTTTTCAGGAATGTTAATGCAATTTATGTCAGCAATACAATTAGCTATATTACTTAGATTAATGTCATCATATGGGGGTAATGATAGTATTATTGTCCTTAGTTCAGCTCAAAGAATAATGATGTTTGCTTTTATACCAATGTGGGGGATAGGTCAAGGATTACAGCCGGTACTGGGAGCCAACTATGGTGCTAAACAATATGCAAGGGTAAAAGAGGCATTTTCATCCTTTACAAAGATCGCTACTGGAATATCAGGTGTATTATGGTTATTATTTATGTTATTACCAAAGTTTATACTAAGCTGGTTTATTACAGACCAAGCTCTGGTATCATCTGGTGCCAATAGCTTCAGAATGTTTTTAAGTGTATTCGTACTATACGGATTTATGATTACAGCTATCACATTTTTCCAAGCACTTGGTAAAGCAGGTAAAGCTGCATTAATAGTTATGGGAAGACAAGTACTGTTCTTCATCCCAATATCACTGATTTTACCATTATTCATGAAAGAAACAGGTGTATGGTTATCATTGCCTATCGGGGATTTCTTGACTATTAGTCTAGCTGGTATTTTCACTATAGGTGAATTTGGAATTCTAAATCGTCAGATAAAAGGGTATAAGACTGAATTAGCTAAATAAGATATGTGATAAAAGTTAATAGATTATATATCAAATTATATTTTAATGATGATAAAAACGTTATATTTATTAAAGGTAAAACTGATAGATTTTTAATAATCTTATCAGTTTTTCTTGTTAGCTTTTGTAAGTATCCATTAGAATCCTTATTTATATCATATAGCATAAACCATCAGTAGTTAGGTAGAATATTTTCTTTTATTCTTATATCTATCTTAGTGTAATATTTATCTTTGTTAGGATATTCATTTTTAATAATATAATTGAACATAAGTTTTGCAGATACATAACCTTGATCAAAGACATTCTGGCATATAGTAGCATCAATAGTATCTTCAATGACATATTCAAGGGTTCTTGGCAAATCACCAAAAGTTATTACACATATCTTTCTTTCTAACTTTAATTCTTTCAATGCTTTAACTACTCCATAAATACCACTACCTGTTATGTAAAGGGCATTAAGATCTTTATACTCCTTGAGTATTCTAAGTGTCTGTAGATAAGAATCTATATCGTCGTCATTATTCTCACAGATCTCAACTATATCAAAATCGTGACTTCTTTTTTTGGCATTATTTATAAATCCTTCTACACGCTGACTTTGGCTTAGTGATTTGGTAGAACCAGTAATAATTGCTAATTTGAACTTTCTATTATTAATGAGTGCCATCATGCCTTCAGCTGTTTTACCACTTTGATAATAATCGTGACCAACATAGCATAGGCGTTTAGATTTTTCAATATCAGAATTAAGTGTAATAACAGGAATTTTGTTTTCAGTCAATTGGATTATCTTATTTTTTAATTTTTCTGTATTAACTGGAGATATCAATAATCCATTCATACCTTTTTTTTCTAATTCCTCTATATATTTTAGTTGGTTATATTCGTCAAATCCATAGGTTTGAAAAATCTCCAATTGAATACCATAATTGCTGAATTCTTCTTGAGCCAATAACAAACCTGATTTCATATTATCAAAAAAATAATTTTGATTTGCAGGTATTATAATACCTACAGTAGTTCGTTTTTTTGTTCTAGCTAATGCTGATGCAGCTGTATTTGGTGTATACCCAAGCTCTGCAGCTATTTTTTTAATTCTTGCACTAACTTCTGGACTAACGCCACCTCTATTATGAAGCGCTCTATCAACCGTTCCTCTAGATACATTGGCAAGTTTAGCTATTTGTTCCGAAGTAATTGCCATAAATTTGCCTCCTTAATTATTATTACGTGTACGAGAACACATAACTATCACCCATATAATACAAAACATTTATATCAAATGTTTTCGACTATCATATTAAATTATAGCACTAAATAATAAATTTGCAAGTCTTTGTGTAAATAAAACACTATTGACAATCAATAGGTATGGTTGTATAATATACACAATCCGTGCACGTGAACGGAGACGTCATATATTATTATTGACCAAAGGAGGAAGGAACATATGAAAAAAAGCGTTAAAGTTTTATGTTTGATAGTTAGTATGATGTTAATGGTAAGTATATTGGGGGCTTGCTCTAAGAATGAAACTTCAAAAAATGATACTAATGCTAGTAAATCAGAAGAAAACAAAGACAATAAGTCAAAAGACACTTCTACTAGTAAAAAAGAGAAATTTAAAATTGTAATGGTTGCTAAACATGAAGGAATTCCATGGTTTGATGATATGCGATTAGGCGTTAATGATTTTGGTGAAAAATATGCTGATTTGGTTGAGGCTAAACAAATTGCCCCTGAAGGTGGCGACCCAGCTAAACAAGTTCAAATGGTTGAAGATCTTATTGCTCAAGGAGTAGATGCTATTATAGTAGTTCCAAATGACCCTCAATCAATGAAACCGGTACTTCAAAAAGCTAAGGATAAAGGAATTATCACTATTAGCCATGAAGCTACTAATTTAACAGATGTTGTAGATTATGATATTGAAGCTTTCAAAAATGAAGATTTCGGTAAACTTATGTTTGAAAATCTTGCAACAGCAATGGAAGGTAAAGGAAAATTTGTGGCAATGGTTGGAGGATTAACAATGCAAACACATATGGAATGGTATAATGCAGGAATGGAATATCTTGCAGAAAACTATCCAGAGATGGAAGCAGTATCTGATCAACCTTATGAAGACAAAAATGATGATACAATAGCAAGAGATAAGGCATTAGAAATATTAAAGGCTTACCCAGATATTAAAGGCTTTGTTGGAACATCAGTTTCCTCTGGAAGTAATTTTGCTGCAGTATTAAAAGAAAAAAATAGAAAAGATGTAGCTGTAGTCAGTTTAGGTATACCATCAGTTTCATCCGCTTACATAAATGAAGGTTATATGAATCATGCACAATGTTGGAGACCAGCAGATGTAGGTTATGCTAGTTGTGCTGCTGCATTAAAAATTCTTCAAGGTGATACAATAGATAATGATACTAATTTAGAGGCACCTGGATATGAAAATATAGTAATCGATAAAGAAAATAAAATAATTTATGGTGATGCTCCTATGATTCTTAAAGAAGGTCAATATGAGGATGGAAATTATCCTTTCTAATTAGATTCAAGACATTAACTGAGATTGTTCTCAGTTAATGTCTCTACAATTTCATGTAATTGAAGGAGGCAATTAATGTGTCAAAACCAATACTAATTGCAAAAAATATATACAAGTCATTTGGAGGGATAAAAGCTCTAAAAGGTGTTGATTTATGCATTAACGAAGGAGAAATTAGGTGTATAGCAGGTGAGAATGGATGCGGCAAATCTACAATCGTTAAAATAGCAAGTGGTGTTTATAAAGCTGACTCTGGTACAATTCAAATTAATGGGCACATGTATGAAGAATTGAATCCTATTACAAGTATCAATGAAGGTATACAAGTCATATATCAAGATTTATCATTGTTCAATCATATGAGTGTAGCAGAAAATATAGCTTTTAATAAACAAATCTATGAAAAAAAGCATTATATGAATTGGAAAGAAGTCAAAAAATCAGTTTCTAAGCAATTAGAACAGATTGGTGTTGATCTGGACCTGGATGCACCTGTTGGCAGTTTATCTATTGCTAACCGTCAATTGACAGCTATTTCTAGAGCACTTATGTTAAATGCAAAAATTTTATTCATGGATGAACCAACTACAGCCTTAACGAAAACAGAAGTGGATCGCTTATTATCTATTGTTGTTGAACTGAAGAAAAAAGGGTTAGGTATTGTTTTTATTAGTCATAAGCTTAACGAAGTATTTAAAGTAGCAGACCAAATTACAATATTAAGAGACGGAATAAAAGTAGGAGATTTTGCAACAAATGAACTAAATGAGAAGAGTTTAAGTTTTTACATGACTGGTAGGGAAGTAGAATACCCTAAATATATAAGAAATGTAAAAGAAAGCAAGCAATTACTAGAAGTAAAAGAATTGACTAAAAAAGATAACTACGAGAATATTAATTTCACCCTTAATAAAGGTGATATACTAGGAATTACCGGGTTATTAGGTTCAGGTAGAACAGAACTCGCTTTATCATTATTTGGTTTAAACAAACCTGATGAAGGTAAAATATTAATAGATAAAAAAGAAGTTGTAATTAAGAAACCAGAAAATGCAGTTGAACATGGTATTGCCTTATTGCCTGAAGATAGACATACCCAAGGATTATTCCTGAATCAAAGTATCAAAGAAAATGTAAGTTCAACAATATTAGATAGTCTGAAATCAAATTTTGGATTCATCAATAAAAGTAAAAATACCAAATATGCAACAGATGTAGTGTATGGCATGAATGTTAATACAAAAAATATAAACTTATTATCCAAAAATCTATCAGGAGGAAACCAACAAAAAATTGTTATTGGAAAATGGGTAGTCAGAGAACCTAAAATTTTTATATTGGATTCTCCAACAGTTGGAATAGATATTGGTTCAAAAGCTGAAATATATAAAAAGATTCATGATTATGCTAATCAAGGTATGGGAGTTATTCTAATATCAGATGAGATAGAAGAAATATTAGCAAATGCAAATAAATTATTAGTTATGTATAATGGTCATATTATTAAATCATATAACGAAGAAGAAATGCAAGATTCCAATATAAAAACAGTACTTATAAATCAAATAAATAACCCAGTTAATATGGAGGTCTAAATAATATGGATAGTACAAAACAGGGTAATATTAAAATGAATAAAAGAAAATTAACGGATATGGAAAAATACTTACTTATTATTATGATTGGATATATCATATTAGTAAGTTTTGTTAATCCTATGTTTTTAAGTTTTGAAACATTATTTGATATGTTAAGAAGTGGTTCAGGAACTATGATATTAGCACTTGGAGTAATGATTGTAATTATATCTGGAGGTATTGATGTTTCATTTACTTCTATCGCAATCATTGGAGCATATTGTGCTATTAATTTGATGTTAAAATTTAATATTAACAACATTTATTTTGCATTCTTAGTATCAGGAAGTATAGGGATATTTTTAGGTTCTATTAATGCCATTATCATCTATTTTTTCAAATTACCTACATTAATTGTAACTCTAGGTACATCAAGCGTATTCTATGGATTTATGACAACGTTTATTGGAACAAAATCTATTCCTTTAGCTCAAATGCCAAGTAGTCTTGTTGATTTTGGGTCTAAAAATATTTTGACTCTATCAAGTAAACATGGTAATTATGGTTTATCTGTATTTATTATCATTATAGTGATCTTATTATTTATAACATGGTTCATAATGCAAAAAACAATGCTTGGAAGAAAAATAATTGCTATTGGAAATAATGAAGAGTTTGCGAAACGTATTGGTGTAAATATATTACAGACAAAATTGTTCATTTATTGTTATATGGGGCTATTGTCAGGCATAATGGGAATTATTTACTTCAGTGATTTAAAAATAGTAAATCCCGTAACTTTAGTTGGTTCAGAACTCATGATTATTGCAGCAGTTGTTATTGGTGGTGTTAAATTAACAGGAGGGCACGGTACCATATTAGGTACGGTACTTGGGGTATTATTAATTCAACTATTCAAAAGTACTTTGGTTTTCCTAGGTTTATCAACATCGTGGAACGATTTATTTATTGGATGCATCTTAATTTTTAGCGTATGCATTATATCATATAAAGAGAAATTAAGAAATCAAAAAGAATTAAGATTCAGTAACCAATAATAAAAAAGAGGAGATTGAAATATGGAAAATGTTCAACTAAAAAGTAGAATAGATATACTTCTAAAATATTCAAAAAAAGATGTAGGATTAAGTGTTTTAGGAATTGCAACTATAATGGTTACCTTTATTCTAAGCATCACTTTAGGAAAATCATTTTTTTCAATTAACAACTTTCAATCTATGATGTTTCAAATAAGTGAATTCGGTTTTTTAGCTTTAGGAATGTCTATTGCTATGTTAACTGGTGGAATAGATTTATCAATAGTATCCAATGCTGGTCTTTCAGGCGTTTTAGCAGCATTTGTAATGTCAGGTAAAATTATTCCCATCACAGATAGTAATCAAATGTTCATTATTATTTTAGCGATAGTAGTTGCAATTACCAATTCAATATTATGCGGTTTAGTTAATGGAGTATTAATAGCCAAAATATCAGTACCGCCAATAATTGCAACATTAGGTACAATGATATTATTTAATGGTATAGGTATGGCATTGACCAATGGTGAAAGTGTAGGATTATTAGTTGATGATTATTGGAAATTTGGTACATCTACAATAGGGGTAATACCGTATATTTTTATTATAATGGTAATAACTATGATTCTAATAAACGTTTTCCTATCAAAACATAAACTAGGTAAACAAATATATCTAATTGGCGAAAATAAAATTGCATCATTATTTTCAGGACAAAATACCGAAAAAATTATTATTAGAATATATATGATTATAGGTTTATTATCTGGTATTGCATCATTAATTATGATTTCACGTGTAAATTCTGCTCGTATGGGATTTGGCGATACATATCAATTACAGGCTATTCTAGTTGCTGTATTAGCTGGTTATGATCCAAATGGAGGCAAGGGGAAAGTACTGGGAGTAGTCTTGGGTATTACATTACTGCAATTTCTACAAAGTGCTTTTACTATATTAAATTTCACTCCATATTCAAAAAAACTGATATGGGGTTCTATGTTACTTATTGTCATGATCATAAATTATTTTTTGAATAAAGAAAGAAAGCCTAGAAAAGTAGCTGTTAAAGAAGTTTCTAAAAAATAGTTTGTTTTTAATATGGAGGTACTTTAATGGAATATAATAATATGTATAAGACAATATTAAATGAATTAGACCAAGTTTTTGATAGAATCAACTTAGATCAAGTTAAAGATTTAATTTCTGCCATAGAAAAGCATAAAAGAATATTTCTAATGGGAGTAGGTCGTGAAGGATTAGCTACTAAAGGATTTGCAATGAGATTAATGCATTTTGGTAAAGAAGTTCATTGGTGTTGGGATGATACTACACCAAGTGTTACAGAAGATGATTTATTTATATTCACATCCGGTTCTGGTGAAATAGGTCATATTCATTATGTAGTTGAAGAAGTAAAAAAGACTAATGCAACTATAGCCTTGATGACTGGTGTACCAGATAGAAAAACAGCTTCATTAGCAGATATTATAGTTTGGGTTCCAGCAAGTGTTTATAAAGGTAAATATAATGTTGTACCATCTATACAACCAATGGGCAATTTATTTGAACAATCATTATTTATATTACTGGATATGATAATCATTATGTTAGTAGATAAATCAAATAATTCATTCAAAAAGATGTCTGTAAGACATAGAAATTTTGAATAATTAAGTAGAATTAGCTAATATAGCAATATACAAAGCCTTTAAATATAGAGGCTTTTTTATTTTGTCTGTTCATATTAGATAAATCTCCAATATATAGGAAAATAGGGAAACTAAGACTGTTTTACATAAGCAGATATGAATAAAATATTATTTATAGGTAATATTATTATTAGAATTCATTATAGAATATGGTGTAAAACATGGAAAATATTAGTAGCACTCAAATTAAATCAAGTAATAAATTCCTAAACCATAATATTAAATTATATGAAAATATAATTTCTAATCTTGATATTATAAAAAAGGGATTTGTTAATTGCGATGATATTATTATTAGAGATTTAAGTATTGGAGATAAATATAATCTAAAGGCAGCACTTATTTATATAGACGGAATGATTAATACTGAGGTAATTGAATTATCAATAATGAATAAGCTTAACAATTGTACTTGCAAGATAAGAAGTAAAGAGTATTTCAAACATTTATTTGGTATTAATGATAAAGATGTAACATCTGAAATGGATGTTATTTTTAAATCAATCCTACAAGGTAAAGCCGTATTATTAATAGACAAAATTAATTTTGCTTTGGTATTGAATTTTGAGAATCCACCCAAAAGAGATATTAGTGAACCAAGTATAGAAATTAATATAAGAGGTCCTAGAGAAGGTTTTACCGAGTCCTTGACTATCAATGTTTGTTTATTAAGAAAGAGAATCAAGAATATTGACTTGAAAGTGGAACATTTCATTATTGGAAAACAAACTGAAACAGATCTGAAGATTGTCTATCTAGATAATATCACAGATAAAGAAATTGTCGATGAAGTTAGGACTAGAATCAAAAAAATAGATTTAGATTCTATAGTAGATACTTCAAATGTTGAGGAATGTATATCTGATGGTGGTACCTTTAATTTTATTCCAACAGCATTTCATACTGAGAAACCAGATACTGCTTCAAGGAAAATATTACAGGGGAAAGTTGCTATACTGGTAGATGGGAGTCCTACTGTCTTAGTTGTTCCATGCACTTTTATTGAACATATTCAAGCACAGGAAGATTATTACAATAATCATGTATTGGCCACTATAGATAGAGTAATCAGGTTTATTTCCTTTTTATTAGCTCTTTTATTACCAGCATTTTGGGTTTCAATAAGTACATTTCATCATGAGCTTATTCCCACATCTTTAGTAGTAACAGTTATAAAAACAAGGAGTGGACTACCATTTCCAACTCTAGTAGAAGCATTTTTTATGCTAGCAGCCTATGAAATCATTAAAGAGGCTGGTATAAGGATGCCAGAATCAATAGGGCAAGCCATAAGTGTTGTAGGGGCTTTAGTACTTGGTCAATCTGCCGTATCTGCTGGATTAGTAAGTACTCCTATGGTAATAGTTATTGCTGTAACAGGTATAGCTACCTATGTTATACCTTCTGTAGAATTGACTAGAAGTATAATCTTTCCCAAATATGCTTTTCTTCTTTTGGGAGGTAGTTTCGGTTTGATAGGTTTATTATCAGGTATGTTATTTTTCTTAGTATACCTATTATCCCTACGTTCCTTTGGAGTTCCTTATTTATCTCCTTTTGGTCCATTAGATTCAGAGAAACTAAAAGATACTCTTTATAGAAAACCAATATCTAGAGATAAAAGTAATAAAGGATTCATGAACCTAGTTAAGAAGCTAAAAAATAAATGAGTAATAAATAGAAGAAGGTTAGAGATGAAAAAATATCTATATATACTAGTCTTATTTGTGATTATAATATCATTCTCAGGCTGCAAAAATGTAAAAAGAGATATTGAGAAATATGCTATGGTCTTAAGCACAGGATATGATTATACAGAAGATAACAAATATAAGCTTACAATACAGGTATTAAAAACTTCAAGAGAACAAACAGGCGGCGCTACAAATGGTATGGATAAAAAACAATCTTTACCTTCTGAAGTAGTTATTTATACTAGTATAGGGGAAACCATAAACAAAGCTTATGATAATCTTACATCATCGTTAGGTCAAGAACCTTATTTTTCTCATAATAAATTTATTGTTATAGGGAAAAACCTAGCTGAAAAAGGAATAGATTTAATTATTGACAGTAATCTCCGAGGACATGAGATTAGACCCAATACACCTTTGCTTGTTGCAAAAGGTGAAGCTAGTGAAATTATTAAGCAATTAACACCTATGGATACTATTCCTGCTAACACTATTGAAAATATTATTATAAATCAGTTTGAAAAAGGATTGACAGTAATAACTAATCTTAAAGATATGTATAATGGTCTAGCAATAAAAACTGCTGGTATTACAACAGGAGTTATATATGTAGCAGATGAAGCTGACATAGCTCACAATGGAAATATATTTATAGTAGACGAGATAGCAATTTTTAAAGATGATAAATTAATAGGTTTTCTGAATAAAGAAGAATCCAGGGCATTAATGTGGATCAAGACTAAAGTTGAGGCAGGAGATGTAGTTATCAACTCTCCTGAAGATGAAAAAGAAAAAATCACTTTAGAAATATTGAATTCAAAATGTAAAACAACTCCTAATTTTGATGGAAATAACTATTCAATAAAACTTAATATAACTCAACGGAGTAATATTGTAAGTATGGTTGGCGAACATGATCCAATGAATGATTATAAGGTGCTTGATGAACTAGAAAAAGTACTTGATAAGCGTATAGAAGAAGATGTTAAGAATGTTATTAAAAAAGTACAAAAAGACTACGATGTGGATATTTTTAACTTTGGAGAAGTCATCCACAGAAAATACCCAAAACAATGGAAGGTAATCAAAGAAGAGTGGGATGAGATATTTCCACATATTTTAGTAGAAGTTAAGGTAAAATCAAGCATAAAAAGACCAGGACTAATTTCAAAACCTGCTATTTGATGAGGAGGGTAATAATTTGAAATATAAAATATCTACATTACAACTGTTTTCTGCAATGACATTATCTTTAATGGGAAGTGCTGTTCTGTTTTTGCTAGGAGGAAAGTTAAGACAAGATGCATGGTTAGCTCTGATCTTTGGTATACCAGTAGGGATATTTGAAGTTATATTATATACTTCATTATTCTACAAATACCCTAATGATACACTTATTGGGTATATGATTAAAATATTTGGTAAATATTTAGGAGCTATTATTTGTGTTTTTTATATTCTTCGTTTCTTTTATAATGGAGCAAGGATTTTAAGGGAATTTGGTGAGCTGACTCTTGTAGCGGTTAATCCAAGAGCTTCACTATATATAATTATATTAATAATTACTGTTGTAGTCACATATATTATATATTCAGGCATTGAGATTATATGTCGATTAGCACAAATAATTTTACCAATATATCTTAGTTTGTTTTTTATAGAATATATCTTGCTTTTTTTGACACAAGGTGCAGTTGATTTAAATAATATATTACCTGTTTTTGAAAGTGGTATGAAACCTATATTAATGGAAGTATTTCCGTTAGGAGTTGAATTTCCATATGGTGTAAGTATTATTTTCACAATGATATTTCCTTTTGTAAATAAACCTGAGAAAGTAAGAAAAACAACTATATATGTAGTTATTTTTGTTGGTATAATACTGGCTTTTAATACTATAATGATTATCTCGACTCTAGGTGTGGATTTTGCTTTGTCATCATTATTTCCTTTATTAGAGACAATGAGGTTTGTTAAGGTAGGTTCTATTGATCGTATAGATATTTTAACCATTCTTGCATTAATGGTAGGGTTATTTTTCAAGATAACATTACATTTATACGCTGCAATGCTTGGTACCTCACAATTATTAAAAATGAAAGATGCTAAAGTTAAGTGGTTATCCATTCCATTTGGTATATTGATATTCATAGCCAGCATAATCATTGCTGAAGATTATCCATATCATTTACATATTGGAATGAATATAACACCGTGGATATTCTTTAATTTATTTATTACTTTTCCTGTGTTAGCATTAATAGTGCATTTTTTCAAAAAGGGTAGGGGGAAGAAAAAGAAAAAAAGTAGAAGTGCTGCGTAAAAAATATAAAAAGAGTCGTTTCATACTGAACTGACCCCTATAAGTTAGACCTAAAAAATCTAACTTATAAGGAGGTCAGTTTTTTATGGCAAAATACAATTATGAATTTAAGAAAAAGATAGTACAAGCATATTTAAATGGTGAAGGTGGATA